>ERZ827469.1-NODE-1-length-412230-cov-110.053123_pt1 | contig 412230 bp, 404 predicted proteins | sample MGYA00519917_ERZ827469 | MGnify/ENA primary metagenome ERZ827469 (study PRJEB31778, sample SAMEA3449314) | human gut metagenome | biome: human gut; feature: human-associated habitat; material: faeces | place: United Kingdom | collected 2010/2012 ... | reverse complement strand
TTGCATAACAAAAGCGTAGCAGCTAAAAGCCACTACGCTTTCAAATCTAACTTTTGGGGGTCACCACAAAAAAAGATAGCTGCGTTTTTTATATTTTACTTGATTTTATCGGCATTTTAGGCTATACTTTTATTAAATGAAAAAAGACAGGGTGATATTTTTGGCTGATAAGAATAAATCTGTTCAGAACGAATTTAACGAAGACGGCGCTTTGATTGCTTTGACAGACGAAAACGGCAAAGAAGTTGTTTTTGAAATTCTCGGCGTTGTTGATTATGACAATGATGAATTTGCTGTTTTGATTGAGAACAGCGCAAATGCTGATGAGGTTGTTATTTTCAAGATTCAATCTCTTGATGATGAAAACGAAGAATTTGTCAGCATTGAGGACGAAGAGCTTTTGAATAAGGTTTTTGAGCTTTTTAAAGCTCAGTATGACGGCTATATGAAATTTGAATAATGCCAATTATTAAACAGATTTTTAATAATTGAAAATGTATTGATTCTGACTTGCCAAAAGTCGATTTTTATCTGACTGTTGGCAAGTTTTTTGTATGGAGGTCTTTGTGGATTTATTAAATGACAGTGTAAAAAATTTATATTTCAGGTATCTTTTTCCGTCAATGGGCAGTGCTGTTGTAGCGTCTGTATATTTGATGACTGACGCTGTTGTAATAGGTAAAGGAATTGGCGATAACGCACTTGCGGCGCTCAATATGACAACCCCGATAATCAGCTTTATGCTGTCAATCGGTATATTGTTTGGTATTGGCGGCTCGGTGTTATTCAGTGTACATAAGGGTACGGGTGATGACGAAAAAGCAAACAAATGCTTTACCACAGCTTTGCTCGGTGTTTTGACGGCTGCGATAATTATTTGCGTGTTATTTAATATTTTTGATAAGCAAATACTTTCGCTTATGGGTGCAAAAGACGAACTTTTTGATTTGGCTTTTGATTATGTACGGTTTTATTACTATTTTGCAATTCCGAGTGTGTTGGTTAATTTTTGTTCCGCTTTTGTACGAAGTGACAAAGACCCTAACCGTGCCATGATTGCTGTTACAGCCGGCGGAATTGTCAATGTAGTGTTCGACATTGTTCTTGTTTATCCTGCGCAGATGGGAATGGCAGGTGCGGCTATTGCGTCGGTATCGGGTATTACGGTGCAGTTGTTGGTTTGTCTTACTCATTTTCTTTCAAAGAAAAATACAATCAGAATATCTAAACCGATTAAGGTATTAAAAAATACTTTTCAAATTCTAAAAGGCGGTTTGTCAGGATTTATTACCGAACTTTCAAATGCGATTATTATATTTGTATTTAATTTACAATTGTTAAATTATTGCTCAAATGCGGAGCTTGCCGTGTATGGTGTTCTTGCAAACTGTGCAATACTTTTCAATGCTTTGTTTGTGGGTGTAGGTCAGGCTGTACAGCCTGTTTCGGCATTCAACTTTGGTGCAGGGCAGAACGGCAGAATAGCAAAATTGCGTAAATATGCCTACTCAACAGTGCTTATAATGGGCGTTGTTTTTGCATTATCGGGAATACTTTTCCCTGAATTTGTTGCATCGTGCTTTATCGACCTTACAGATGCAACACGAGAAGTAACTAAAACCGCTATGCCGATTTACTTTATTGCGTTCTTTGCAATGGGTGTAAATGTGCTTTCAACCTACTATTTCCAGTCATTGATGAAAGGCGGTTATTCGCTTGCGGTGTCAATGCTTAGAAATATTATTATAAGTTCGGTTTTGCTTATTACATTGCCTATGCTTTTCGGCGGTTTTGCAATATGGTTTGCAATTCCGATTACCGAGGCAGTTGTTGCGGTTATAAGTTTTATATTACTAATTAAGAACAATAAACAAATGAAATCAAAAGTATAATGGAGAAAATATGGACTATTCAAAAGTATTATCACAACAGTTTCAAATTAAAGAAGAGTATGCAAAGAACATAATTTCTTTGCTTGATGACGGCAATACAATTCCGTTTATTGCCCGCTATCGTAAAGAAATGCACGGCTCAATGGACGACCAGCTTATTCGTGAATTCAGCGAAAAACTTGAGTATCTGCGTTCTCTTGATAAAAGGAGAGAGGAAATTCGCACCCTTATTGACGGTCAGGAAAAACTTACCGACGAAATAAGTCTTGCGCTTGACAATGCTGAAACTCTAAGCGAGCTTGAAGATATTTACAGACCTTATCGACCAAAGAGAAAGACAAGAGCCTCTGTGGCTAAGGAAAAAGGACTTGAGCCGCTTGCCGAAATTATCCTTAAGCAGGAGAGCAAATGTGACCCTGTTGCTGTGGCAGAGGAGTATGTTGATGAGGAAAAAGACATTGCAAATGTTGAAGATGCATTGCAAGGCGCAATGGATATTATTGCGGAAAGGGTTTCGGATAATGCGGAAATCAGAAAGCGCATAAGAAACCTTGCGAATGTGAACGGTGTAATTTCTTCCGTTGCCGTAGATGCAGAAAAGGACAGCGTTTACAGACAGTATTACGACTACAAAGAGCCTGTTAAAAAGATTGCCGACCACCGTTTGCTTGCTGTAAACAGGGGCGAGAAAGAGGGATTTTTAAAAGTCAGCGTTGAAATGGATACCGAAAGACCGCTTAATTCCATTGCAAAGGTTATAATTACCAATCCTGCCTGTGCGTGTGCAGACATTGTAAAAACCGCTTGCGAGGATGCATACACAAGACTTATTTTCCCGTCTATTGAGCGAGAAATCAGAAATGATTTAACGGAAAATGCCTGCGAAAATTCAATGAAAGTTTTTGGTGTAAATCTTCGTCAACTGCTTATGCAGCCGCCTGTTAAGGGCAAAACTGTACTCGGACTTGACCCGGGCTACCGTACAGGCTGTAAAGTAGCGGTTGTTGACGGCACGGGAAAGGTACTCGACACAGCGGTAATTTATCCTACACATTCAGAGGCAAAGGTCAAAGAATCAAAGCAAAAACTTTTGCAGCTTATTAAAAAGCACAATGTAGATATTATTTCAATCGGCAACGGCACAGCAAGTAAGGAAACCGAAATGTTTGCGGCAGATGCAATCAAAGAGGCTGACCACCCCGTTTATTATATGGTAGTCAGCGAGGCAGGCGCTTCGGTTTATTCGGCATCAAAACTTGCGGCAAAGGAATTACCGCAGCTTGACCTTACACTCAGAAGTGCGGTTTCCATTGCAAGAAGATTACAAGACCCGCTTGCAGAGCTTGTAAAAATTGAACCAAAGGCAATCGGAGTCGGACAGTATCAGCATGATATGCCGCAGAAAAGACTTGGCGAAACACTTGACGGTGTGGTTGAGGGTTGCGTAAACTCTGTAGGCGCCGACCTTAACACAGCATCTCCTGCATTGCTTTCAAGAATTTCAGGTCTTAACAGTACGGTTTGCAATAATATTGTTGCTTATCGTGAGGAAAACGGTGCGTTTACTTCTCGTGCCGAATTAAAGAAAGTTCCAAAGCTCGGACCAAAGGCTTTTGAGCAGTGCGCAGGCTTTTTAAGAGTGCCTGAAAGCAAAAATCCACTCGATAACACAGGTGTTCACCCTGAAAGTTATAAGAGTGCGAAAGAGTTGCTTGCACTTCTTGATTATTCGGATAAAGAAATTAAAGAGGGCAAATTTACCGATTTGGCAAACAGAGTTGCGGCAAAGGGAACTAAAAGCCTTGCCGATACACTTAAAATCGGTTTGCCTACTCTTGACGATATTGTAAAGGAGCTTTCAAAGCCAGGCAGAGATCCCCGTGACGAACTGCCTGCACCAATGCTCCGTTCCGACATTCTCGACATCAAAGACTTAAAGCCTGATATGGTACTCAAGGGAACTGTCAGAAATGTAATTGACTTTGGTGCATTTATCGACATCGGTGTTCATCAGGACGGACTTGTTCATATCTCGCAGATTTGCGATAAATACATTAAGCACCCGTCGGAGGTTCTCAAGGTTGGCGATGTGGTAGATGTAAAAATCATAAGCGTTGACCCCGAAAAGAACAGAATCAGCCTTACAATGCGCTTCTAAGCATAACAAATAAGCCACTTTATCGTATGATAAGGTGGCTTTGTTAATAAAGGCATGGTTTGCACGCAAAGTTTAGTTTTATAAACTTAAAATTTAGGTCAACCCTTTTTAAAGGGTTGCGGGTTTGGGCAGAGCCCATAAAACAGCAAAAATCGCACTGGTTTTAAGAATAAATAAACAGTTGTAATTATATCGTAGAATGGCTGAACTTTAGACTACTCAAGACTTTAGTAGAAAACAAAAGTTAAGACCAATGAGTGGCAGAGAGTAAGTAAGTTACGCTTGAGTATCAGTAGAGAAAAAATATTCTAAAGGACAGAAAAGTTTTTTTGTGTGACTAATTTGCCCTTGAAAAGTGGCAAATTAGTAGCTTTAGTAGCGTGGCTTTCCTCTTTATTGCTGTCGCAATTAAAAGGCTTGCGCCGTCGTGTTCAAGTCGCCAAACGGCTTGCCGTTTGGCTATCAAAAATTTGCGATAGCATAAAGTTTTGTGGGCGTTGCCCACACCCACAACCTTTGAAAAGGTTGACCAAACTTTTAACTTCGGGACGGAAAATTTGGCTTTTACTTTACTTTGTTACCCGACCGAGAGAGTGTTAAACCATAAATTAATGCTCACCTATTAACAAAAAGTTTTTTAAAATAAACAGCAAAAGCGGTATCGAAAAACGATACCGCTGAATTTTATGCTATATTAAATTACTCAATACCGAGGAGCTTTTTAGATGCATCTACAAGACTGTCTTTAATGCTTTCTGCATCGTTGAAGTCTTTTCCAACTGCTGTGATGTAAGCCTTAATCTTTGGCTCTGTACCGCTCGGACGAATAATTACGCCGTTGTCACCCTCAAGACCAAATGAAATTACATTTGAAGTCGGGAGATCAATAGCAGTCTTTTCGCCTGTTACTGTGTCAAGCTCATACTTAAGGAGATAGTCGGAAACCTTAACAACCTTTTTGCCGTCAATTTCAGTAGGAATATTCTCTCTGATTTCAGCCATAATGTTGTTCATCTTCTCCATACCTGCCGCACCGTCAAATTCAAATGCAGATGTATGGTTGAGGTAGTAGCCGTACTCCTCATAAAGTGAGTCAATAACCTGTGCAAGTGACTTGCCATGTTTCTTATAGAAAGCAGCCATTTCACAAACAAGCATTGATGCAACTACTGCGTCCTTATCACGAACATAAGTACCTGCAAGGTAGCCGTAGCTCTCTTCAAAGCCGAATACATATCTGTCCTCTTCGCCTTTCTTTTCAAGGTTGAGGATAACTTCACCGATGTACTTAAAACCTGTAAGAACATTTTTAAGTTCACAGCCGTACTTTTCACAAAGCTTGTTGATAAGTTTTGTTGTAACGATTGTCTTAACCAAAACAGGCTTTTCGGGAAGTGTGCCGTTTGCCTTGCGTGAAGAAAGGATATAGTCTGTAAGCATAATGCCGTCTTCATTACCTGAAATAAGGCGGTAGCTGCCGTCGTAATCTTTAACCGCAATACCTACACGGTCTGCGTCAGGGTCTGTTGCAAGAAGAAGGTCAGGCTGTACTTTTTCGCAAAGTTCAATACCTTTTTGGAGAGCCTCTTTAATTTCAGGGTTCGGGTACGGGCAAGTGGTAAAGTTGCCGTCAGGAAGCTCCTGCTCAGGTACAACTGTAATTTCTTCAACACCGATTTTCTTAAGAACTTTTCTTACAAGTTTGTTGCCTGTACCGTTGAGTGGGGTATAAACTACCTTTAAGCCTGCACCCTCGCAAATGCCCGGGTTTACCTGCTGTTCCATAACTTTTTCAAGGTAGCTGTCATAAACATCATCGGAAACATATTCAATAAGACCGCTCTTAACAGCCTCGTCAAGGTCAGCAATCTTTACATCTTTAAACATATCAAGTTTGCAGATTTCGTCATATACAATACCTGCGGCAACATCTGTCATCTGACAACCGTCTTCGCCGTATGCCTTGTAACCGTTGTACTTAGCAGGGTTGTGGCTTGCTGTAACCATAATACCTGCCTGACATTTGAAGTAACGAACAAGGTATGAAAGTACAGGTGTAGGCTGTAATTCAGATGTGATGTAAACCTTAATGCCGTTACCTGCAAGAACTCTTGCAGCCTCAAGCATAAAGAGGTCGGCTTTAATTCTGCTGTCGTGAGAAATAGCAACAGAGCCTTTGCCGTACTTCTGAATGATGTAATTTGCAAGTCCCTGTGTAGCCTGACGAACAACATAGATGTTCATTCTGTTAGTACCTGCACCGATTACACCTCTAAGGCCTGCTGTGCCGAATGTGAGTGCTTTGTAGAAACGCTCGTGAATTTCTTCCTCGTTGCCCTTTATGCTCTCAAGCTCGGCAATAAGGTCAGCATCTTCGGTAGCGCTTTCTAACCATTCGTTGTAAAGTTTCATAAAATCCATAAATAACCCCCGAGATATACTTTCACAGCACAAATATTGTGTGTAAAAATGGTATAAATTTATTTATTTTAAAAATTTTCACTATTTAGTATAACATAATTACATAGGAAATTCAAGTAAATTATTTATGCCCGGCGATTTTTCAAGAGGCGGGCATAAATGGTTATATGTTTTTGCAAATTTCTGTTAAATAATTAAAATTTTAATATTAATGTCAATCTTTATCATTAACGATAATCTCGGATTTGTTTTTTCTTTTAAAAACAAATCTGAAAAAACAACATATTTTTTCCCAACAAAATTCAATGCCTGCGGCTATAATATTGAGTATGGCAGAACTTAACAGAGCGCTGACAAATACCCAGAGTACCATAAGCGGCATAAACGGAAAACGGGCATAAAAATCAGGCGTATTTATATTAAGAATTTCGTAATAATAAATTGAATCAAAAATAAACGACACAAGGTAAGTGCCGAGCACTAAATCCGAAATTTTCCAAAGTACAAATTTTGCTTTTACATTAATATTTTCGAGTTTGAGCTTGCTTATTATCAAGAAAATCAGAACAGACATTACATACGGTTCAATACCGTACCAATACACATAATTTGCTGTGGTGAATGTACTGCCGTAGCATCTGTAAAAATTAAATGTGCCAAATCCGAAAATTGCAATTACAAGTGCGATTATAAGAAAAACATTTTTTATTTTCGTGCCGTATTCACGGATATAACAGCCTGTAAAGTAATAGGTGATAGGGTAAATGCCAACCCACCAGCTTGGCATAAGTTTTTGAGTATCGGTATCGGTTGCGGGATTTGCCCACCATTCGTAAGAGTCAAATTTAAAAGCATTAAATAACGACGGCAGAATAGTAATCGCAATCAAAGTAATAAGTAAAATATTTTTTTGCTTTCTGCTGTCAAGATTTTTATAGATAATGTTAAGAAACGGTATAATTAAAAACAGACCTATGTACATTTCTATGTACCAGGAATAATTTGCACCCGAAAAATCAAAAATACCCGTAAAAAATGTAAGCGTAGTCAGTGTGTAACTTCCGTTACAGGATTTATAAATTATGCATGCGATTGCCACAAGAATATAAACTATAATTGTTTTTCGTATTCCTGAGTAATAGCCTTTTTTCAGCGTTTTGTTACACAAAAGAAATCCCGACAGTATCATAAACAGCGGTACGCAAACAGAAAACAGAGTGCGCAGAACCGTTGCAAAATACATCGGAACATTGTCTGCGGTTGTGCTGTAGTAGCCTGTATGGTAAAAAAAGTGAATACTTATTACACAAAACACAGCAACTATTCGCAGGATGTCCATGGCAGGATTTCGATTTTGCAGCTTTTCAAGATTCATTGTTACCTCTCATTAAATGCCCTCCGTAAAATTACGAAAGGCATTTTTAAATCATTACATATTATTGTATAAGCCTTGTCAGTCCTCAAGAAATTCCTCAACAATAAATCTCGGGCGCCTTTTGACTTCCAAATAAATTTTTCCGATATACTCGCCGATAATACCGATTGCAAGAATTTGAAGTCCGCCGATAGCCCAGATAGAACACAAAATACTTGCCCAGCCGCTAACCGCAAAGCCCATAAAGTAGCTTACAAGGCTGTAAATAATCATAATAATGCTTATGGCAAATACAATTGTGCCAAGACCCGTTATCATTCTTATTGGCTGAATACTTAGAGAAGTAATGCCCTCCCAAGCAAGAGCAAGCATTTTTTTAAGCGGATATTTGCTTTCACCCGCAAGTCTTTCAAAACGCTCGTATGTAACTATATCCGACTTATAGCCGATAAGCGGTACCATACCTCTTAAAAAGATGTTTGTTTCTTTATATTCTGCAAAAGCGTTCAGAGCTCTTTTGCTCATAAGTCTGAAATCGGCATGGTTAAAAATAACTTTTGCACCCATTTTATTAAGAATTTTATAGAATGCCTCGGCTGTAAATCTCTTGAAAAATGTGTCGGTTTCTCTCTTTGAACGCACACCATACACAACATCACAGCCGTTTTCGTATTTTTCAACCATTTCGTCAAAGGTGTTGATGTCGTCCTGCAAATCGGCATCAATAGAAATAACAGCGTCTGCCTTGTCCTTTAAAGTGATAAGACCGCAGAGCAGAGCGTTTTGATGACCTCTGTTGCGAGAAAGTTTTATTCCCTGAAACACAGGATTTTTGCTATGCAATTCACTGATAATGCTCCATGTTTTATCCTTAGAACCGTCATCAATGAAAACAATTTTGCTGTCATCTGTAATTTTGCCCTCAAGCATCATTTTGCTGAATTTGTCAGAGAGCTTTTGCGCCGAATCCCTTAGTACCTCTTCTTCGTTGTAGCAGGGAATGGCAAGATATAATTTTGTCATATATGATATGCCTCCAAAAATAAATAATATGAAGAATTATCCATCAAATTAATAATACTATTATATAACTTATATAATTTAAAGTCAATAACGCACAAAACCAAGAAAATGTATCTTTACTGATGTAAAAATGCCGCCAAAAAAGAAAATTTTAATAAAATAGTAAATTTAGTCTTGTAAAGGGTGAAATATTGTATTATAATTAAGAAGTAAAAAACCTTATGGAGGTATAATCAAATGGCTCAGAAATCAATAGCAGTATTAACAAGTGGCGGTGACGCTCCCGGTATGAATGCCGCTGTAAGAGCAGTAGTTCGTGCAGGTATAAATAAAGGAATGAGAGTTTACGGTGTTTACCGTGGATACAACGGATTACTTAACGGCGATGTTCAGGAAATGAATCTTCGCAGTGTATCTGATATAATCGGTTTTGGCGGTACAATGCTTTACACAGCAAGAAGTGAAGAGTTTGCTACTCCTGCAGGTATTAAGAAAGCAGCGGATTTTTGCAGAAGCATTGATGTATCGGGCGTTGTTGTAATCGGCGGTGACGGTTCTTTCAAGGGTGCTCGTGCTCTTACCAATGCAGGTATTAACTGTATCGGTATTCCTGGTACTATTGATAATGATATTGCTTGTTCGGAATATACAGTAGGCTTTGACACAGCAATGAATACAGCACTTCAGATGGTAGACCGTATTCGTGATACAGCACAGTCACATGACCGTTGTTCAATCGTAGAGGTTATGGGCAGACGCTGCGGTGATATTGCTTTGCAGACAGGTATCGCAACAGGTGCTACGGCTATTCTTGTTCCTGAAATTCCTTACAACATTGAAAGAGATGTTATTCAGAGAATTGTCAACACTCAGAAAACAGGTAAGAAACACTTTATCATTGTTGTTGCCGAGGGTGTAGGTAAGGTTGCTGAGCTTGCTAATTATATAGAAAACAGACTCGGTATTGAAACTCGTGCCACAATTCTCGGTCATGTTCAGCGTGGCGGTTCACCTACACTTCGTGACAGAGTTGTTGCAAGTGAGATGGGATTCAGAGCAGTAGAGTTGCTTGAGAAGAATCTCGGTAACCGTGTAGTAGCAATGAAAGACGGCAAAATCATTGATCTCGACATCAATGAGGCTCTTGATATGCAGCGTGTATTTGATGAAGATCTTTACAAGATTGCTATGACAATTTCTATCTGATAATTTATTCGGATTAATTTAATCGGTATTTAAAATGTCGGGGCGGACTATGTTCGCCCTGACTTTGTATTCTTATTTATTTGAAAGGATTTTCGCCTTATGATAACCTCTCAACAGGAATTGACAAGGGATTTGATTTTTTATTCTGTTTGTGTGTCGGATTTTGAAAAACTTGACTTTAAAAATGACGCACTTGCAGGAGTTCGTGCAAATTATTTTAATTCAAATCATCGTCCGCAAGCAGATGATACGGATATTTCTTTGGACGATGTTTCGTACAAGCTCTCTTACAAAATGAGTAAAAATCAGCCTTTATCTTGGAAAGTAACGAAAAACCTCCGCCCATATCAATCTGTAAAGCGTGAAACAGGCGGAATTTACTGTGTGAGATATTATACAGAAAATGCAACAGTCTATAAAAAGCAATTTTTTGACAGTTCGCATTTATGGATAAGGACGGAATATTTTGACAAAAGCATAGAGGGAGAAAGACTTTGTACTGTTTCTCCTAAAAAAATTGACGGTGTTATCGCAATTGAAAAAATACTTTTCAGCAATAACCATATGGTCGCCGGTGTTACTCTTTTTCCGTCAGACAAAAATCCCGAGAATAACAGCGCCGCACTTGTGTATTCAAATAACGGAATGATTTGGTATGACAGTGCGTTTGCTCCCGCTTCTTTGAATAAAGTCAATGCAAATTATAAGACGAAACACGCTAAACTTATGCTTGATGCAGATAAATTTTTGTTTGATTACAAGCCTGAAAATCCTATAGATTTATCATTGCTTGAATATCTTGACGATACATTTACAGAACCAAAGTCACAGGTTACGGCTTATGACAGAATTGAGAAAATTCTTGAGGAGGCACATAAGAAAAATAAAAATCTGTTCGGTCAGGTTATTGAACATTCGGGTGTCGAAGTAGCAGATGAAGAAACCGATGCTCTCGCACAAACCGATGAAAGCGTTGAAGAAAAAGTTACCGAAAATCACGATGATGAAGTTATCGAACAGGCTGAAAAGTTTGAAAAATCCGACGAAACGGAAAGTAAAGACGATAATAATTTACAAAATACCGTTGTTGAGGAAGGTGATGTTACAATTGCAGAAGAAGAAAGAAAATCTGACGCAGTGGTAAGCACCACTTCGGGCAATTATGAGTATTTTGGTGCGGTTGATGAAAACGGTTTGCGTACAGGCAGAGGAAGAACCGTATCTCCAAGCGGAATTACAGCGTATGACGGTGAATATGCACAAGGTAAGCGTGACGGCTTTGGTGTATTTTACTATAAAAACGGTGATATTAACTATGTCGGCGATTGGAAAGAGAATCAACGCAGCGGCGCAGGTGTAGGATACAGAACTTCTGACGGAACAATGCATATAGGTAAATGGGAGAATAATTCTCCGACAAACTACGGCGCAAGGTTTAATAAAGACGGTACATTTATTGATGTTGCCGATTATGCAAACGGAGTTAAAAACGGAAAATGCATTTCTTTAGACGAGAACGGCAATTTCTATATTTCAATATGGGAAAACGGAAAGAAAATTTCAGAACATATTATTGAATGGTGATAAAATGGGTGATTTTGATTTTATTTCTGCACTAAATTCTTTTAATGAAAAATATTTGCCGAAAATTCTTATTTTTCTGCTTGTATTTGTTGTAGGCAGTTTAATTGTAAAATTACTGTTAAAGCTAATCAGAAAAATTATTGATAAAAGTAAGATTGAGCGTACTGTTATTACATTTTTCTTTTCTATATTAAAAATAGTTTTATATTTGATTGTTGTTATGACAGCGCTCTCTACAATCGGAGTTAATGTTTCTTCAATCATAACTACATTTGCCGCTGCGGCAATTACTGCCGGTCTTGCATTGCAGGAATCACTGGGAAATGTGGCGAGTGGCGTGGTAATTCTTATAAGTAAACCTTTTGTTGCAGGAGATATTCTTGAATTTGAGGGCATAAAAGGATATGTTAGAAGTATTCGTGTTTTTTCAACTCAAATTCATACTTTTGACAATAAAATTGTAAATATTCCAAATTCAAGACTTACCGCAAACAATGTAACAAACTGTACAGGTCAGACAAACCGCAGAATTAATTTGTCATATACTGTAGGCTATGATGATGACATTGACCTTGTTCGTAAGATAATTCTTGACCTTGCAAAGTCAGATGAAAGGGTTTTAAAAGATCCCGAACCAAAGGTATATGTTGATAAATATCTTGACAGCGGTATTCAAATTGTTGCTTGGGTGTGGGTAGAACCCGATGATTATTACGGTGTTTATTATATGATGCAGGAAAATGTACTAAAAGAATTTAAAAAGAACGGAGTAACAATTCCGTATCCGCATATTCAGCTTGTTAAAGAATAAAAATTCATAAAATCAAAACTATTGCTAAAAATAATAGTGCCTTCATTTGAGGACACTATTTTTATTTATTAAGGATGGTTTTATGAAAAAAATAATTGCTGCATTGCTTGCAACCATTGCATTTGCTACGGCACTTACAGGTTGCGGCGGTAATAAGAATAATTCTAAAAATGAAACTTCTACACATAGTTCCGCAACTTCCGAGAATTCCAAAAACGAAGACTCTAAATCAGACGATAAAAACAAAGTCGAGAGTAAAGCCGATTCTATGACAGATGATGCCGAGCGTAACGGCAGAGTTCGTGACGGTGACGGAATTATCGGAAATGAAGAATACGAAAATCGTGACGACGGTTTAACAGACGGTGTTGAAGATTATGTAGAGGGCAGAATGGAAAACGGCTCTACACTTGCTGATGATGCGATTTTTTAATGAAAAACGGGCGTTTTTAAGCGCCCGTTTCATCTTATGGATTATTTATTGAAAAATGAAGAATTATAGTTTAGTGTATAGCTTAATTAAAAATTAAAAATTTAGGTTAAGCTATATAGTCATTATACAGCTTTTTCAAGTTCATGCTTAAGCCTGCGAATAATCTTTTTTTCTAATCGAGAAATATAGGATTGTGATATACCGAGTTTGTCGGCAACCTGTTTTTGTGTATGTTCTTTTCTGCCGTTAAGACCGAATCGCAATTCCATAATCAAACATTCTCTTTGATTAAGTTTTGATACCGCTTGCAGTACAAGCCTTTTTTCAAGTTCATTTTCAATATCTTTATTTACAAGGTCAGGGTCACTTCCTAAAATATCACATAATAACAGTTCGTTGCCGTCCCAATCTGTATTTAACGGTTCATCAATAGATACTTCGTTTTTCAATTGAGAGGATTTTCGCAGAAACATCAGTATTTCATTTTCAATACAGCGTGAAGCATATGTAGCAAGTTTTATGTTTTTTTCAGGTGAAAATGTTTTTACCGCTTTTATAAGCCCTATAGTTCCTATTGAAATCAAATCCTCTGCGCTTGCGCTCGGCGAATCGTATTTCTTGGCAATATATACAACAAGTCTTAAGTTATGGGTAATCAATTCTTCTCTGGCACTGTTGTCACCGTCTGTTATTCTTTGCATTATTTCGGCTTCTTCTGATTTTGTAAGAGGCGGAGGCAGAGTTTCACTTCCGTTAATATAAAATACTTCATCGTCAAAATTAAAAAATAATCTTATTTTTCTTAGAATCTGCATAATGTTCATTGCAATTTCTCCTGTCAGTTATTGATAAGTTCACTTGGTATTATTGCCTTTATATCATCTTTAAAGATGTTTTCGCAAATTCCTATATAAACCGAATTATCCGCTTCCTTTCCGTCAATAATAATGTTGTCGGCACAAAAGCCTTGCAGTATTCCGCTGCCGCCAAGGCTTGTGAACGGAATTAATCTGACCTTTGTTTTGTCGGGAACAAAATCATTAAACACCTCTTTTTCGGCTACGATCACGCTCTTGCCCGAAAACGGCTCTTTTACATTGCAGCCTGTATCAAGTTTTGCGTTAAATATATAGCACCTGTCATTTATTTTTATTTCTATATTATGAATATCTGACTTGTAAACGCTTTTCGTCAGTTTTTTTATAAGTAAAAGAATATAATAGCATACGAGGGTAAGAATTATCAGCAAAACAGGGGAGATGTCAAAGTAAATTACATCATTGTATATTCCCATACCTTTTGGTTTAAAAGCGAGGTATATAAAAATCATAAGTCCGCCAAAAGAAAATGAAAGTGCAAAGAAAATAAGTACCCGCTTTATGTATGTTTTAATTTTGCATTTTCCAAAGGTAATAAAAATTATTAACATAGCGACCGCCAAATCGGTGAGAATATTTAATCCAAACGGCAGTACAGGGAGCAGAGCGGTGAGACTGAAAAGTCCGCCGACAATACTTCCTATTATTACTCTGAAATATTTTATATTTGAACCGATGATTTTCTTTGTCAGCATAAGTAAAAAATAATCTATAAATATGTTTACCGTGATTAGAACATCAATGTAAATATTATTCATAAAAAGCCCCTTTACTATTATTACATACATTCAAAATAATAAATGTCAAATTGTGTATAGGAGGTAAAATATGATTGTCGGTATAATTATAGGTGTATTTATAGGAGGCATTATCGGAGTAAGCGTAATGTGTCTGCTGTATTATCATAATTGAAGAAAATAAAAACGGCTGAGTCTTCGCTTTGAAAACTCAGCCGTATATTTTGCCTGAATATTAAGATTTTAAATTTCTTGTGCCGAGGAAAAGAATAGCAAGCATACCTGAACCTACATGAGAACCGATAACCGGACCTATATCGCAGATAATTGATTTTTTGCACATACCCTTGATTCTTTTTTGAAGTTCAAGAGCACCTTCTTTGTTGTCTGCATGACCTATAAATACAGTCTGCTCTTTCGGGTTTTCAGCGTCACGCTCAAAATGCGAAACAAGAGAATTATACACATTGCTTGCGCCTCTTACTTTACCTACATTAATAAGATGACCTCCTTCATCTACACTTATAAGAGGTTTAATCTGCAAAGCCTTACCGAATGTAGCCGCAACGGCGGAAATTCTGCCGCCTCTCTTAAGATGGTCGAGGTCTTCAACAATGAACCAGTGACAAACCTTGAGTTTAATATCATTTATATACTGTTCAAGCTCTTCGATTGAAACACCTTCTGTGTACTTCTGACCTGCAAGGTAAATAAGCAGGCCAAGTCCGACAGAGTCGCACATAGAATCAATAATAACAATTTTTCTGTCAGAATATTTTTCCTGCAAATCTTTTACAGCCATAAGACAAGTGTTATAAGTTCCGCTAAGACCTGTACAGATACCTGTATAAAGTATATCCTTTCCGGCTTTTAAATACGGTTCAAAATAATTTATAAAATTATTGTAGTTAATTTGGGTCGTTTTTGAGTCAATACCGCTTTTGAGCTTAGAATAAAAGTCATCAAGACTCATCATTCTTGCATCTGCATAGTGGAGGTAAGACTTGTCCTCCATAGTAAATTCCATTGGCAGAATTTCAACATTAATCTCCTTGGCAATTTCAGCAGAAAGGTCACAGGAGGAATCGGTCATAAAAATATAATCCATAAAAACATCTCCTTTGTAGTGTACATTTGTCATATAAGTTTATTCTATCAAATATATATATAAAAGTCAATGAATGGAGGCTTTTTTTATGAATTGCAGACTTACAGATATAAGACATAAGGAAGTAATAAGTGCGTGTGACGGCTGCAGAATAGGTTTTGTGGATGATGTTATAGTAGATACCAAGTGTGCAAAAATAGTGTCGCTTGTTATATTCGGCAGGAGCAGTTTTCTGGGCTTTATAGGTAAATGTGAGGATTATATAATTCCGTGGGAGAAAATTGAACTTATAGGTGAAGATACAATTATCATATCCTGTTCCATGCCGAATCCCGTAAAAAGGTGCAAAAAGCCAAGATTTAAAGAGAAATTTTAAAAAAATTGATTTTCTACCTATTTTGCACAATCCACTAAGAAGTATTCGCTAATTTATGCAAATTAAACAATTATTTGTGCTTATGAGAAAATTAAAATTTGATTGTTACAACAATATAACAAAAGTAACAAAAAATAACAGGGCTGAAAATTTGCATTTTTCAAAAAAATGTGGTTTAATAACAACGAATTGTGTGTTTGATAAAATTTTAACGACTAAAGGAAGTCGCATAAAACACAGCCGAATATTGGTTTTGAATTATGCTAATCACAGGGAGGATAAATTTTTGAGAACAAATAATAAACATACAGAAAATGGCAAAAAACAGGTTACTGCAAAAAAGACAAGCAGAGCACTTAAACCTATTTCTTTTATAAGTGCTATAATACTGGCATCTGCTTGCCTGCTTATTCCTACCACAACACTTGCGCCAAGTGTTGATGCTTATGCTGACAGCAGAGCGGCTGCATACTCCGTTGGCGGTATTGATACTTTCTCACAGTCAATTGCTGAAAACTGTGCGGAAACAGTACCTACGGACACTGCTGACAAAAAAGCAGAGGAAACCACAGCGGCAACCAAATCGACAGAAAAGGCTACCAAGCCTACAACAGCTCCCGCAAAGGAGAACAAAACGGAAACTAAGGCAACTACTAAGCCTGTTGAAGAAAAAGAAGAAGAAACACAGCCTACAGAGAGTGTACAGACTTATCTTGTAAATATTGATAATCCTGACACATCTTATTCTCCGAGCAGGGTAACTCTTTCTGATTATGACAGAGCAAAACTCGAGCGCCTTGTAATGGGTGAGGCAGGTACTATGGGTTATGAGGGATGTGCTCTCGTTGCCCAATCAATCAGAGATGCTATGAACCTTTCCGGTAATACATCTATTGATTACATTATAGATGAATATAAGTACTATGCCCCGACAAACATTGAGCCAAACTCAGATGTTAAAGCAGCGGTTTCTTATATTTTTGACAACAACGGTTCGGCTGTTCAGCACAGAATCATCTGTTTCTACACAGGTGAAAGTAAATGGCACGAAACACAGAATTTCATTATCAGCTGCGGTAATGTAAGGTTTTTTGATCTGGCAGTCTGATACATACAATATGCAAAAAAATCAAGTGTTATTTCAAAAAAACACTTGATTTTTTTGCATTTTATGGTATAATAATATAGCATTTCGCACGTTGGGCTTGTCGGAACGGTGGCAAATTGCTCTTAACCCGATAAAAATCAAGGCCCGGCGGAGGTTTTAACCTAAGGAGGATATTTAAAATGGCAGTAGTTTCAATGAAACAGCTCTTAGAAGCAGGTGTACACTTTGGTCACCAGACAAGAAGATGGAACCCTAAGATGGCTGAATACATCTTCACAGAGCGTAACGGTATTTACATTATTGACCTTCAGAAGAGCGTTAAGAAGCTCGAAGAGGCTTACAACTTTGTTCGTGAGCTTTCAGCAGAAGGCAAGAGCGTACTCTTTGTAGGTACAAAGAAGCAGGCTCAGGATTCAGTTAAAGAAGAGGCTCTCCGTGCAGGCGCTTACTATGTAAACGCAAGATGGCTCGGCGGTATGCTCACAAACTTTGCTACAATCCGCAGAAGAATTGCTCGTTTAAAGCAGCTCCGCACAATGCAGGAGGACGGTACATTTGATCTTCTTCCTAAGAAGGAAGTTATCAAGCTTAACCTTGAGATCGAAAAGCTTGAGAAGTTTATGGGCGGTATTAAGGATATGACTTCAATGCCGGGTGCACTCTTTATTGTTGACCCAAGAAAAGAGAGAATCGCCGTTGCTGAAGCTAAGAAACTCAACATTCCGATTGTTGCTATTGTTGATACAAACTGTGACCCTGATGAAATCGACTATGTTATCCCAGGTAACGATGACGCTATCCGTGCAGTAAAGCTTATTGCAGGTGCTATGGCTGACGCTATCATTGAGGGTAAAGAAGGTCAGATGGGTGCAGCTGCTGTTGAAGAAGAAACAGCAGAAGAGGCAGCTGAATAATTTTATTTATCTTATAATTATATCAATCGAAAGGATGTAATATAAATGGCAGCATTTACAGCTCAGGATGTTAAAACATTAAGAGAAAAAACAGGTTGCGGCATGATGGATTGCAAAAAGGCTCTCACAAATGCCGATGGTGATATGGACAAGGCTATTGACTTCTTAAGAGAACAGGGCCTTGCAAAAGCAGCTAAAAAGGCAAGCAGAATTGCTGCTGAAGGTGTTGCTTATGCAACAACTAATGCAGATGCTTCTGTTGGCGTAGTTATCGAAGTAAACGCTGAAACAGACTTCGTTGCTAAGAACGATTCATTTATGGATTTTGTTAAGGCTTGTGCTCAGACAGTTATCGAGCAGAATCCTGCTGATGTTGATGAGCTTATTACACTTAAGGCAGCAGGCTCAGAGCAGACAGTTGCTGAACTTCTCCAGGAGAAGATTCAGACAATCGGCGAGAACATCAAGATCCGTCGTTTTGAGCGTATGGAAGGTGCTTGCGTAGCTTATGTTCATGCAGGCGGTAAGATTGGCGTTCTTGTAAACTTCACAACTGACATTGCTGTAAACGATGAGTTCATTGCTTACGGTAAGGATGTAGCTATGCAGATTGCAGCTCTCAACACTCCATACCTTACAGAGGCTGATGTTCCGGCTGAAGTTATTGAGCATGAGAAAGAAGTTATGCGTCAGCAGGTTATTAACGAGGGTAAGCCTGAGGCAATTGCTGATAAGATCGTTATGGGTAAGATCGGCAAATTCTATAAGGAGAACTGCCTTGTAGATCAGGAGTTCGTTAAGGACAACAAGCAGACAATTAAGCAGTACACTAACAACACAGCTAAGGCTCTCGGCGGCAACATTGAGATTGCTAAGTTCGTTCGTTTTGAAAAGGGCGAAGGCATTGAGAAGCGTCAGGACGATTTCGCAGCTGAAGTTGCAAGTATGGTTAAATAATTAATTATTTATTAATATTGCATAATTAATCCCACTCAAATTTTTTGAGTGGGATTTTTTGCATTTGGAAATAAAGCAATATAAGTATTTTTAGGTACTTTATCAAATGTTTGTTGGGTAAATTATTGATTATCGCACAGCTTTAGCTAAATAATTAAAAATTTGGTTTGGGTTTGGGCAGTGCCCCTAATATATTCCTATATAACAATGTATCAGGCTCAAACAGCGAGCTGTTCGGCTATCAAGAAATTGTGTAAGAGTAAAGTGTTTGTGGCTTTTCCTACACCCCCACGACCTTTGAAAAAGTCGACCAAACTTTTATAATTGCTTTGCAGTTGTATTAAGTCAAACTATAATTTATTAATGTTACCCCGATTTTTAGAATAGAACCGATTTCTATAAGACAGCAATTATCAAATTAATTACAAACAGAGCGATTGTAAGGAACATAAAAACAAAGGCAACCTTTTTTTGATTAGTAACATTAATAACAACTTTCTTTTTAATATTAGGAGATTTACTGAATATATAAGAAATAAAATCTACATTATTGATGTTGCTTTTAATATCTTTACCTATAATCAAAAACAAATTAAACTGTAATTTTAAAAGAATGTATTTTTCGGTTTCGTAAACGCCCGTAATGCTTGAATAATCAAATTCTCTTGATATATTCTTTGTTACGGTAATAATTTTTTCGCCAAAGTAAGTAGTGTGAGTAATATAATTTTCGCCGGTAGTAAACAAAGCTCTTTTATAGCTGTTTTTGATATTTCTCTGTGTTTTAAAATATATTACTCCCATAAGCAAAACTATTACTGCGGATAATATCAGATATAATTGCATATCATCTGTAGTTTCACTTTGAAAATAATAATTAAAAGATTTTAGTATTAATATTCGTGTTGTTATAAAACCCGTTATGATAAATTCAATTATAAATATTATCACCAATCTTTTATAGCTTACATTGTTAAAGTCTAAATAATCTTGTTCGTTCATTACAATTTTTGATTCAAAATCGTATTTATAATCACTGTAATTAATATTTTCATTATCCATTTTTAACACCTCAATACAATGTTATCATAAAGATAAGTAAAAGTAAATAAAATGTTATAAAACAATCAAATTACAGCTGATTTTTTATAAAAAAATAATAAAAAGGACATCGGTATATGAACAGCCGATGTCCTTTGAGTTTTTAAGATTTAAAATCAGTCAGCAAAATATCTCTTTAAAAGACCTGCAAAGCCTGCACCGTGTCTTGCCTCGTCTTTAGCCATCTCGTGAACTGTATCGTGGATAGCGTCAAGATTTTGAGCCTTTGCTCTCTTAGCAAGATCAAATTTGCCTTCGCAAGCGCCTGCTTCTGCCTCTGCACGCATTTGGAGGTTCTTCTTTGTGCTGTCTGTAATTACTTCACCGAGGAGTTCTGCAAACTTTGCAGCGTGCTCTGCCTCTTCAAAAGCATACTTAGTAAAAGCGGCTGAAATTTCAGGATAACCTTCTCTGTCAGCAACTCTTGCCATTGCAAGGTACATACCTACTTCTGAACATTCACCCTCAAAGTTAGCTCTGAGATCCTTTAAAATATCTTCGCTAACGCCCTGGGCTACGCCAACCTCGTGAACTGTTGCAAAAGACGCGCCCTCTACAACCTCTTTGAATTTGCTTGCAGGAGCTTTACACTGTGGGCAAAACTCCGGAGCTGTAGGTCCTTCATAAACATATCCGCATACTGTACAATACCATTTCATAATTTTTTCTCCTTTATAATAAATATATATTGTTAATTAAATACCGCTGTTCGGTATTAGTTATTACAGCAATCTGAACATTTGCCGTAGTAGATAACAAGTTTGCTCTCAATAGAAAAGCCTTTATTTAAAAGTGCAAGGCTTTCCGACGATTTGCTGCCGTCATCTGCTACATCAATTACCCTGCCGCAACAATTGCACACAAAATGTGTATGTGGGGAAGTGTTACCGTCAATGCGTTCTTCACCGTTTACATTACACACAACGCTTACCTTGCCTTCATTTTTAAATAATGAAATGTTACGGTAAACTGTGCCAAGGCTGAGGTCCGGATAATCGGGCTTAAGCTGTTCGTATATCCAACGGGCACTTGGGTGTGTCGTTGTACTGAGAATTGTGTTGTATATAGCGTTTCTTTTTGAGCTGAAATTTCTTTTCATTGCAACATTTTCTCCAAAAAATTGATAATGATTACTGATTGCAAATATATTATCATAACTTTAAATTATTATATTTACATAAAAGAATAATAAAAATTATTTTTATAAAAAAATTTGGAGGTATTTATGGGTAAAATATACAAAAACAGATTAAAACTGCTTTTAATGTGTCTTACCACAGTAATTCTGTCAATTTTTATACTTGCATCTCTTAGCGGTGCAAGCGAAATTTCGGAAAATGCTATAAAAATGCCGATTATAATGTATCATTCGGTATTAAAGGATAAATCAAGCCAAAATGATTATGTGATTTCACCTGATTTATTTGAAAGCGATTTAAAATATTTTCAGGAAAACGGTTATACAACCGTTACGGTAAATGATTTAATTGACTATGTTTATTCCGATAAAGCCTTACCTGACAAATGTGTGATGCTGACATTTGATGACGGATACTACAATAACTATAAATATGTTTTTCCGTTGTTAAAAAAATACAACGCAAAAGCTGTAATTTCACCCGTTGCAAAGTTCAGTGAAGACTTTACGGCAACAGGTGAAGAAAATGCAAACTACGGTCATCTTTTGAAAAAGAATATTAAAGAAATGTATGTTTCCGGGCTTGTGGAATTTCAGAATCATTCATACAATATGCACACTTTGACGCCAAGAAAGGGAATAGGTAAAAAATATAAGGAAAGTGATGATGAATATAAAACTGCAATTACAAATGATATAAATAAGGCTCAAGAATATATAAAATCTATTACAGGCAACGCACCTACCGCATTTATTTATCCGTTCGGTGAAGAAAGCGGCTCAAGTCTTGAAATTCTTAAAGAGGCAGGCTTTTTATCTACTTTAAATTGTACCGAAAAGCTTAATTATGTAACTAAAAATCCCGAAAGTCTTTATGAACTCGGAAGATTTCGCCGAGATAATGCGGAATCAACCGCACAACTTATGGAAAAAATAAGCAAAAAATAAATTGCGGAATAATATATTGTATGGTGCGTGAGCATTATTTTTATAAAAGGAGAATTATTATGCCAAAGGTATATTTAAGTCCGTCACTTCAGGAGTATAATCCTTATGTTGACGGCGGAAATGAAGAATATTATATGAATCTTGTTGCCGACGCTATTGAGCCGTATTTGCTTGCAAGCGGAATAGAATTTGACAGAAACAGTCCCGAAATGACTTTGTCACAGGCGATAAAGGACTCTAATAATTCGGCAAATGATTTACATCTTGCAGTACACAGTAATGCTGCACCGGAGGGCTCGGCAGGCAGATATACCGGTGCTGACATATATTATTATCCGTCAAGCCTTAACGGAAAAAGGTTCGCTGAAATCTTACAACGAAATTATGAAAACATCTATCCGTATCCTGACGATGTAGATATTATTCCGACCACAAGCCTTGCGGAAGTCCGCAGAACAAAAGCGCCGTCGGCATTGATAGAAGTAGCGTACCACGATAATCCCGAAGAGGCACAGTGGATAAGAGAAAATGTCGGAGCAATCGGAAGAAATCTTGCACAGTCAATTGCGGAGTATTTTGGAGTACCGTTTGCAGAGGCTTGAAATAGACGGCTATATAGTGTATAATTTAACAAAAAGCTAACGGAAGTGTAAGTATGAACGCTTTGAGCAACGAAACTAAACTTAAAATTGAAAAAACAATAAAAAATTTGAAAGCAAACAAGATGGATGCTTATTATTGTGATAACAAAGAAGACGCCTGCAATCTTGTAAAAACTCTGATTAAAAAGGGCGATGTAATATCAAGCGGCGGTTCTGTTACTCTTAAAGAAACAGGAGTGTATGATATTATTACTTCTTCCGATTATAAGTATCTTGACAGAGCGGCAGAGGGAATTACTCCCGAAGAGGTGGAAGAAGTTTATCATAAGACTTTTTCTTCCGATGTTTACTTTGCGAGCAGTAATGCGATTACAGAAAACGGAGAACTGTATAATGTTGACGGCAATTCTAACCGTGTTGCGGCAATTTTATACGGTCCTAAGAGTGTTATACTTGTTTGCGGTTATAATAAAATTGTAAAAAACATTGATGAGGCAATTGACAGAGTAAAGAGAATTGCCGCACCGAGCAATACAATAAGATTGAATATTGAAACTCCATGCGGTAAAACAGGTAAATGTATTACAGCAGACAAAGAGGGCGCAGAACTTTGTTCGGGCTGCAAAAGTGACAGAAGAATTTGCTGTAACTATGTAGTTTGCGCTCAACAAAGACATAAGGACAGAATTAAGGTAATAATTATAGGTGAAAAATACGGATATTGATATATTAAAATTTAATTAAATAACAATAGAATTATTCCACTAATTGTTTTTGTGAATTATTGATTTTAAAAAATATGTACTGTTTAAGGCAAGCCATACCTTTGTTTCTAAAAATATGGCTTGCCGCACAGCTATGAACCCGATTAGTGAAAGTTGTTATTCTGATTCTTGTTCTGGCTGTTCTTCTGGTTTTTATTCTGGTTGTTATTCTGATTTTTGTTCTGATTCTGGTTATTGTTCTGGTTCTGATTGTTATTCTGATTCTGGTTGAAGTTCATATTAGCACCTCCCTCCGATATGCTTATTATTATCGTTTCTAAGGAATTTATACAATGAATATTTTTTTAGATAAAATGAAAGCTCTGCTCGGTGACGAGTTTGACGATTTTTTAAAATTTTATAATTCAAGCGGAGAACATTACAGAGGTTTAAGAGTAAATACTCTGAAATGTTCTGTGGAAAAACTTGAAAAATTACTTGATTTTGATTTAAAATCCGCTCCTTTTTGCAGTGAAAGTTTTTATATTCCGAATGAAAATACTTTGCTCGGTAATAACCCTTTGCATCATGCAGGCGCTTTTTATATACAAGAGCCGTCTGCTTCTTCGGCAGTAACAATGCTTGATGTGCAGGAGGGCGACTATGTACTTGACCTTTGCGCAGCACCGGGCGGCAAGAGTACGCAAATTGCCGCAAAACTCAATTCAAAAGGCTTTTTATGGAGCAATGAAATTGTCAAAAACAGAGCTAATATTCTGCTCTCTAATATTGAAAGAATGGGTATAAGAAATGCCACGGTTTCAAATGCGTATCCCGAGGTGCTTTGTGACAGGCTTGCCGGCTGTTTTGACAAAGTGCTTGTTGACGCTCCTTGCAGCGGTGAGGGAATGTTCAGAAAAGACTCAACTGCCGAAAGCGAGTGGAGTGACGAGCATGTAAAAAGCTGTGCGGAGAGACAGTTAAAAATTTTGAACAGTGCTAAGAATGCGCTTAAAGACGGCGGAGTTATGGTGTATTCCACCTGTACCTTTTCAGTTGAAGAAAATGAGGGCGTTATCGGCAGGTTTTTAGAGGAAAATCCTGATTTTAAACTTGAAGACGCAAATGTAAATTTTGGCAGACCGACGCTTGAATATGCACGAAGAATTTTTCCGATGGACGGCGGTGAGGGACATTTTGCCGCAAGATTGAAAAAATCAGGTGAATTATATAAAAATTCTTTTACGGAAAACAGTAAAAAGAAAATTGACAGTAAAATTTTTGATTTTTACGACAGCCTGTTTATAGGCAGACCGTTTGGTGAAAATATTGAAGTGATAGGCGATAAAATTATTGTTTTGCCGCAGGAATATGTACCGTATGAAAAGCTGCCCGTTTTGCGCAGCGGAATAATTTTGGGACAAATAGTTAAAAACAGAATCGAACCGCATCATTCGGCATTTATGGCGGCAAAAGCAGACGAGTGTGTTTCAAAAGTGGATTTTGATGTAAATTCTGCGGAAATTAAAGCGTTTCTTCACGGCGAAGAAGTTGCCGTTGACAATAATATTAAAGGATACACTGCTGTCTGCGTAAACGGAATTACTGTGGGATTTGGCAAATGCTCAAACGGCAGACTAAAAAATAAATATCCGAAAGGACTTAGACTTTTATAATGAATAACTTATCTGATATAGGAAAAATTAAAGAGATACTTTCAAAACACGGCTTTACATTTTCAAAATCACTTGGTCAGAACTTTCTGATTAATCCGTCTGTATGCCCGAGAATGGCAGAGTACAGCGGTGCAGGCGAGGGTGTAGGTGTAATTGAAGTCGGTCCAGGTATCGGTGTACTTACAAATGAACTTTGTCAGCTTGCCGATAAGGTAGTGGCAGTAGAACTTGATAAAAGACTTCTGCCTGTTCTTGAAGAAACCCTTGGCGAATACGATAACTTAAAAGTAGTAAACGAAGATGTACTTAAACTTGATTTACACAAGCTGATTGCGGAAGAATTTGCGGGAATGAAGGTTGTTGTCTGTGCTAACTTACCTTATTACATAACATCTCCTGTTATTATGAAACTGCTTGAGGACAGACTGCCGATAGAGGCTATAACCGTAATGGTTCAGAAAGAGGCGGCACAGAGGATTTGTGCGGAAGTCGGTACAAGACAGAGCGGTGCGGTCACTGTGTCTGTAAATTATTATGCCGAGCCTGAAATGCTGTTTGGCGTAAGCGCAGGTTCTTTTATGCCTGCCCCGAAAGTCGATTCGGCAGTAATAAGACTTAATGTAAGAAAAGAGCCGCCTGTAAAGGTTGAGAGTGAAAAACTGTTATTCAATGTAATAAAAGCGGCTTTTTCACAGAGAAGAAAAACTCTTGCAAATTCGCTTAGTTCGGGACTTTCTGTTGAAAAAGGCAAGATAAATGAGCTTTTGATTAATTCGGGAGTAGAAACAAACGCAAGAGCGGAAAAGCTGACTCTTGATGACTTTGCGAATATTACAAACAATTTGCAGGAGATGATGTAATGAAAAAGCAAAAAATGAATGTTCTTTTTAAAATTGCGTTTATTTTACTTATAATATGCGTATTGCTTATATTAGCATCAATTATTATTGCCTATGCTTTTGACAGTGAAAAATGGTCGGCAATTACTTCCGCAAGCGGAGTTTTGCTTGCAACCGTAGGAATAATTCTCGGAATGTTAAGCAAACCTAAGAAAGTAAAGTTAAAAGATGAAAATAAAGAAAAACAGTTGACAAAAACCGAATAATCTGATAGAATAAAACCACTGTAAAGGGGAGTAGTTTGCAGATAATCTGTGGTACAATTCGTCAATCTCATACCTTATGGTATCGGTTGTATCTTAAAAAACGAGACTTTTATTGTATGATAATTGCGTTTGCAATATTTTACAATAAAAGTCTTTTTGTTTGCTTACTTTCTTTTATTAAGAAAAAATATGGAGGAATTATGATGAACTGGTATCAGTTGACCAAAGAACAAGTGCTTGAAAAGCTCGGTGTTACAAAGGACGGACTGAGCTCAAAAAAAGCCGAAGAATTATTGCAAAAAAACGGCGAAAATGTTTTGCAGGAGGGAAAGCGAAAAACCGCTTTGCAAGTGTTTCTCAGTCAGTTTGCGGATTTGCTTGTAATTATTCTTATTATTGCTGCAATTATTTCAATGTTTTCGGGTAATATTGAAAGCACTATAGTAATTTTTGCGGTAATTACACTTAATGCCATTCTCGGTACAGTCCAGCATATTAATGCGGAAAAATCACTTGACAGTTTAAAGTCACTTTCATCTCCGAATGCAAAAGTAATTCGTGACGGACAGAAAATTGAAATTCCGTCAAAAGAAGTGGTTGAGGGTGATATGGTTGTGCTTGAGGCGGGTGACCTTGTAGTAGCTGACGGCAGAATTATGAATAATTATTCTTTACAGGTAAATGAAAGCTCACTTACGGGCGAATCAACTAATGTTGATAAAAACGATGATAACATTACTGCGGAAGTCCCGCTCGCAGACAGAACAAATATGGTATATTCGGGCAGTTTGGTAACCTACGGCAGAGCTATTGTAGCTGTTACAGGCACAGGTATGAATACCGAAATAGGCAAGATTGCAAGCCTTATGAATGCGGCAAAAGAAAAGAAAACTCCTTTGCAGGAGAGCCTTGATAAATTCTCAAGCAAACTTGCGATTATTATTCTTATTATTTCTGCGCTCGTATTCGGTTTAAGCCTTTTAAATCATATGGCAATTATTGATGCGCTTATGTTTGCTGTTGCCCTTGCCGTTGCCGCTATTCCTGAGGCTTTGGGTTCAATTGTTACTATTGTACAGGCAATTGGTACTCAAAAAATGGCTAAGGAAAATGCAGTTATCAAAGATTTGAAAGCGGTTGAAAGCCTCGGTTGTGTATCTGTAATTTGTTCCGACAAAACAGGTACGCTTACTCAAAATAAAATGACTGTTCAGAAAATATATATCAACGGTGAAAGTATTTTTGAAGAAGAACTTGACCTTAATAATCAAAGCCACCGCTATTTACTTTACGATATGGTGCTTAATAACGATTCAAGCATTGTTGACGGAAAGGGAATAGGCGATCCTACAGAGTATGCGTTGCTTGAAACTCTAAGAAAACTCGGATACAACGAAGATGATTTGCGTTCGGGACTTAAAAGACTTGAGGAAGTGCCGTTTGATTCCGACCGTAAGATGATGAGCACAAAGTATAAACTTCACGGTGTGAATCATATATTGACTAAAGGTGCTATTGACGCTATTCTTGACAGATGTGACAGTATTGCGGCAAAGGACGGTGTTCGTCCGATTACTCAAGCCGACAAGGCAGATATACTCAAGCAGAATACAGAGTATTCCGAAAACGGCTTGCGTGTGCTTACTTTTGCTTACAAGGAGTCTGATGAAGAACTCAATGTAAATACGGAGTACGGATATACTTTCTTAGGACTTGTTTCTATGATTGACCCGCCTCGTGAGGAGTCAAAAGCAGCGGTTGCAGATGCTGTCAGAGCAGGTATTAAGCCTGTTATGATAACAGGTGACCATAAGATTACCGCCACTGCCATTGCAAGACAGATTGGTATTTTCAGAGAGGGAGATATTGCCGTAACAGGTATGGAGCTTGACTCAATGAGCGACAGTGAACTTGACCAAAAGATTGAAAAAATATCTGTCTATGCTCGTGTTTCACCCGAAAATAAAATCAGAATTGTTGAGGCTTGGCAGAGAAAGGGCAACATCGTTTCTATGACAGGTGACGGCGTAAATGACGCACCTGCACTCAAAAAAGCCGATATCGGTGTTGCAATGGGCATTACAGGTACAGAGGTATCTAAGGATGCAGCGTCTATGGTACTTCAGGATGACAACTTTGCAACAATTATTAAAGCTGTTGCAAACGGCAGAAATGTTTACAGGAATATTAAAAATGCAATTCTGTTCCTGCTTTCGGGCAATATGGCAGCTATATTTGCGGTAGTTTACGCATCACTTCTTGCTTTGCCTGTGCCTTTTGAGGCAGTTCATCTTCTCTTTATAAATCTTTTAACCGACTCGCTTCCGGCTATTGCTATCGGTATGGAGAAGCCCGAAAAAGATTTACTCTCGCAAAAACCGAGAGATCCTAAACAGGGTATTTTGACTAAAGAATTTTCCGCACTAATGCTTTTGCAGGGTGCACTGATTGCCGTTGTTGTAATGACTGCTTTCTATATAGGTTTGCAGGTTAATGCCGCAACTGCAAGTACAATGGCTTTTGCAACACTTACCCTTGCTCGTTTGTTCCACGGCTTTAACTGTCGCAGTAAGCATTCGATTTTTAAAATCGGTCTTGCCTCAAATGTATATAGCCTGCTTGCTTTTGCGGCAGGTGTAGGACTTCTTGCTTTTGTAATTTTTGTACCGTTTATGCATCCGCTGTTTAAGATTGCGGAACTTACAGGCGCACAAATCGGATTTATTGCTCTGCTTGCTTTTATTCCGACTGTAATTATTCAGATTGCTAAGGTAATTGCTGAAAACATTAAAAAGAGTAAATAAGAGCAAAATCGACCAAACTCAAGCAAAGATATATCTCTTTTAATAAAATAAATTTTATAAACCGCAGTATTGTTGTTAAAATATTATTAAAATTCTTGACAACTAACTGCGGTTTATTTATAATTAAGTTAAATAAATTTGTGAGGTGGCTTTATTATGAATATTTGGCACGATATATCACCAAAAAGGATTACATCAGAAAAATTTTACGCTGTTATTGAGATTTCAAAGGGCGGTAAAAATAAATATGAGCTTGATAAAGAAACAGGTATGTTAAAACTTGACCGTGTGCTTTTTACTTCAACTCATTATCCCGCAAACTACGGCTTTATTCCGAGAACCTATGCAGATGACGGAGATCCGCTTGATGTGCTTGTTCTTTGTTCCGAAACAATACAGCCAATGACACTTGTTGAGTGCAAGCCTATCGGTGTACTCAATATGATTGATAATGACAGCTGTGACGAAAAAATCATTGCCGTTCCTGTTAATGACCCTAACTATTGCGGTTACAATGACATTGCTGACCTTCCTCGTCACTATTTTGACGAAATTCAGCACTTTTTCCAGGTATATAAGAGCCTTGAAAGCGGTAAGGTTACATCTGTAACTGAAACCAACGGTGTTGAGATGGCTAAGGATATTATTAAAAAGTCAATCGACAGCTACATTAAAGATTTCCAGATGGCATAAACAGAGGTATTAAGTGACAGAAAAAGAAAAAATGATTGCCGGCAAGGTATATAATTCTCAAGACAGCGAGCTTGTTGCTGCTTTGAATAAATCTAAGTCGCTTTGCCGTCAATACAATAATCTTGATTTTTCAAATGTTGCCGCTCGTAAGGTTATTATTGATGAACTTTTACAAGAAGAGCATAACGATGGATATTGTGTTTTTACTCCTCCGTTTTGGTGTGACTACGGATTTAATGTAAAAGTGGGTAAGAATTTCTATTCAAACCATAACCTTGTTATACTTGATTGTGCAGAGGTTACTTTTGGCGACAATGTTTTTGTCGGTCCTAACTGCGGATTTTATACTGCAATTCATCCTATTGATGCTCATCAGAGAAATACAGGAATTGAACTTGCAAAACCGATAAAAGTCGGCAGTGATGTTTGGTTTGGCGGCGGCGTAACCGTACTTCCCGGTGTTACTATCGGAAATAATGTTGTAATCGGTGCAGGCTCGGTTGTTGTAAAAGACATTCCGTCAGGCGTTGTAGCGGTCGGCAATCCTTGCAAACCTATCAGAAAAATTACCGAGGCTGACAAGCTTGATTTAGACGATCAGAATATCTAAAAATATTAATGCATAACAAAAGGCTTTCTTGAGTTTTTAAGAAAGCCTTGATATTTTTTTATAAAAATATTAAAATAATTATAGTTTGAAGTCATCTAAGGTGTACTCGTGAAGAGTCGGCGCTGACTGCGGAACACGCATAAGCGGGTCATATTTAAAGCTTTTGCATTTGTCATCAATAATTGTTTTGTTTTTTATGCAATGACAGGTATCGTTTTCATAAACCGAATTTAAGCAGTATGTACAGCTTGGTTTTATGTTTTTGCCGAAAAGCTTTTTCTTCAACATAATATCACCTCATTCTTTAATCATTATAACATTAACAGTTGTCATTTTCAAGCGAAACTACGCATAAGGAGAAGTATAATGAAATTTAATTCAAAAACTATGACTATCCATAATGCGGACAGTGTGCCGTATTTAACATATAATTCTTTATCGGAAATTGATTTTATAAATCATGCTTTTTCCACAAAACTCGGCGGTGCGTCGACGGGTGAGTTTACATCAATGAACTTTGCGTTTAACAGGGGAGATAATCCCGACAGTGTTACTGAAAACTATAAACGCTTTTGCAAAAGTGCGGGATTTGATTATAATACGCTTACGGCTTCTGCTCAAGACCATAATACTTATGTTCGTGCGGTTACAACAGAAAATATTGGAACAGGTATTTATAAGCCGAGAGATATTGAAAGCGTAGACGCACTTATTACAAATCAGAAAGGTGTAACTTTGGTCACTTATTATGCCGATTGTACTCCGCTTTTCTTTGTTGATACAAACAAAAAAGCAATAGGACTTGCTCACGCAGGCTGGAGAGGTACTGTCGGCAGAATAGGCGAAAAGGTTGTGCAAAAAATGACCGAGCTTTACGGAACAAACCCGTCTGATTTAAAATGTGCGATTGGCCCTGCTATTTCCGTGTGCTGTTATGAGGTTGACAAACCTTGTGCCGACCATTTTCTTGCACTTAAAAATGTAAATCCGTCAGATTTTGTTCATCCTAAAGAAAACGGCAAGTATATGGTTGACTTGCTTGAAACCAACAGACAAATTCTTACGGCAGCAGGTGTAAAGCCGGAGAATATCACGGTTTCTGATGTATGTACAAACTGTAACAGCGATTTGTTGTGGAGTCACAGGGCAACCAAAGGGCATAGAGGCACAATGTGTGCGTTTATGTGTATAAAATAATTCTTAAATAGAAATATGCTTATTCTTTGCAAACCATACTTCTTTTACAGAAAATTCTTTGCCGTTAAGATAATTAAGAATACCTGCGTCGGTGTCAAATGAAAATTTAAGTTTATAGCTGTAAAGTGCCTGATACTTAATGTTATCAGGTGCTTTTCTGTTTTTTCCGTATTTAGTATCGCCTACAAGCGGATGACCGATATATGCCATATGCGCTCTTATCTGATGCGTTCTGCCTGTCAGAAGTTCAACTTCCGCAAGACTGTATTTGCCGTTGAAATCAAGAATTTCATATTTTGTTATAATTTCTTTTGAGCCGTCAACCTGTTTACTGAAAACTTTAACTTTATTTTGCGCTTCGTTTTTAATAAGATAATCGTGAAGAATATCGCAATCTTTTTTAGGCTTGCCGTGCAGCAGGCAAAGATAGTATTTTTCAAGTTCTCTTGTTTTGATTTTGGCATTGAGAACCCGCAAACTTTCGGCATTTTTTGCCGCAATTACTATACCTCCCGTGTTTCTGTCAATTCTGTTTGCAAGAGCGGGAGCGAATGCTTTTTCTTCTTTTGGGTTGTATTCGCCCTTATTATAAAGGTAGTGCTGAACTCTTGCCACAAGCGAATCAAAATGGTAACTCTTGTCCTGATGTACGATAATACCGGGCTTTTTGTCAATCAGAATTATGTTCTCATCCTCATATACTATATCAAGTTTGTCGGGCGCTTTTAAAAATTCGTAGTTTTCCTGCTCGCTTTCCTCAAAAAATTCATCTTTTATGTACAGAGTAAGCACATCGCCCTCTTTGAGCATATCTTTTATATCGCACTTTTTGCCGTTTAGTTTAATGTACTTTGTACGGATATATTTATACATAAGCGACTTTGGCATAGTTTTGAATCTTTTTGAAAGGAACTTGTCAAGTCTTTGGTTTGCATCGTTTTTCTTTATATCAATAGTTCTCATTGCTTTCTCCTTAACCTTAATCAATTTAATTTTATATTATTATAAAATTTTTTTCAACCGATTTTTCACACTTTTTAAAAAGCTGTGTAAACTGATACAGGGTGATAAAGTGAATTGCTACTCACACAGGCTAAGGTCGGCTGTATTTTTCGGGCTTGGACTTCTGACTGCAAGTTTACTGCCTTCAGAATGTGTGCTTGTGGTTGCAGCTGCAGCACTTATCGTGGTCAGTCTGACTTGCATACGAAGATAATATGAGAGGAGATTTGCAATGAAAGTTGTACTTATTGAACGACCAAAATTTTTATCGGCAATTTTACGGAAGATTTACGGAATTAAAAAGGTAATAAATCCGCAATAAAACTTTCTTATATGTAAAATAAAATGAAATTTTATTGGTAATCATTAATAACATAATTTAACAAAAGATGTGCATATCAACAAAAAGATATGCACATCTTAATTTATTATTGAGTTCTTTTGGAAAAAATATTATAATAGGACTGAAATTTTATTATGGAGGTTTTGAATTAACACATGAAACTAATCAAGAAAAGCGTAAGTATCCTTCTTTCTTCGATGATGCTTGTTGGTTGTACAGTTACTGCACTTACAGCTAATGCCTCAACAGGCGGTCAGCTTTGCAGTAAGTATGCTACAAACCCTAATGGCAAGGTAGGTATTCAGAAGATTATCACTATTGACGGTAATGTTACTGTAGACGACGTAACATTACTCCAGCTTTACGTTGCCGGTGACAAGTCACTTGACGCTAACGCTCAACTCAAAGCTGATGTAAACAGAGATGGCATTATTGACATTCTCGATTGCACAGAAATTCAGCTTTATGTTGCGGGTAATATTCCAAACCTCGGTTGATATCTGATATAATTTAACAGCTTTTACAGCATCGGATTGATTAATTTCAGTCCGATGCTTTTTTATTGTAATATTTTCATTACCTTTCTAATATATTTTGAGTATAAATATAAAAGGAGAGATAAAATATGGAGTTTAATCAGGATAACCGATCGTTTTGCACAACTGTTGCGGTGCTTGACACGGTTGCCGAACAGCTTGCTGATGTCGATTTAACTTTACCCGATTATTGTCCGGATATCGAAAAAATTTTGAAATGTACTCTTATCCCTAAAATTCAGACAAGAACCTTATCGGGCGGTCAACTGCAAATTGACGGTAACTGTGTTGTTAATGTGCTGTATGTTGACAGTATCAAAAAAAGTATTCGTTGCTGTGAGCAGTCGGTTAATTTTTCTCAAAGCTTTTCTGTTAAAGAAGCGCCTGATAATCCTGTTATATTAACAAGAACAAAGCCCGAGTACATAAACTGTAGGGCATTAAGCCCTCGCAGACTTGTAATGCACGGTGCATTTTCGTTATATGCAAAGGTGCTTTCCTCGGCAAAAACAAGTATCTACTCACCGCCTGTCGAAAATTGTCTTGAAGCACAGCTGATGAATATAAAATGTGCAAGCCTGACTTCTCTTTGCCAAGAACAGTTCAGCGTGGTAGAAGAAGTTTCTGTGGGAGATAAGCCTGTAATTGAATCAATCTTGAGTACCGATATAAGTGTGAATATTACCGATACCAAAGCTGTTACAGGTAAACTTATGGCGAACGGCGAAATCAACTTAAAACTATTATATATAACTGATGTTGAGAGCGGCGAAACAGGAAAACTTGATTACTTATTGCCCTTTAATCAAATTATAGATTGCGAGGGTATCGACGAAAATACAATTAACTGTGTTTCCTGCGATATTATGTCTTATGACATCAGACTTAAGAATGATGTTATGTCAGATAAACCTCTTTTACTGCTTGATTTAAAACTTTGTCTTACAGAAGAAGGCTATGTAATAGCTGACGAAAATGTAGTTACAGACGCATATTCTGTTAAATGTGCAACTCAACCCGCTTTTACACAATTGAATATAGTAAGTGATCTTGCAAAACTTAATGATTCTCATATTGAAAAATCTTCGGTTGCTGTCGATAACGGAAAAATCAGCAAAGTAATAAACATATCATCAAACCAAATTACTGCTGATTATTCTTGCGACGATAAGGGTATAACTGTTTCGGGTAAGGTAAATATTTGTATTCTTGCCGAAAACGAAGATAAAATACCTGTGTTTATTGAACGCAATATAGACTATTCTCATCTTATGACATCAAGCAGTGAGTATAACTGTGCATTGTATGTTGAACCTCGTGTAGCAAGTATAAGCTATCGACTTGCCGATGACAGCACAGTTGAAATCAGGTGTGAAATTAAATTTGCCGTTTCGGCTGCCGCAAAAGAAAATATAAGGGCGGTTTCCGATGTAGAGATATTTGAAGATAAACCCGTAAAGCCCGAAGAGTGTGCACTGACTTTGTACTTTGCGCAAGCGGGGGAGAGTCTGTGGAGTATTGCCAAATCGCATAATACGGCACTTGATAAACTGATTGAAGAAAATTCGGCAGCGGCACAAAATGAGGATATTTCTCGAATGCTGCTTATTCCGAGAGTTTAGGAGGTACAAAAATGGAAGAAAGAAATGTGTATCGTGACATTTCACGCCGAACAGACGGAGATGTGTATATCGGTGTTGTAGGTCCTGTGCGAACAGGTAAGTCAACTTTTATAAAAAAATTTATGGACTCTCTGGTATTGCCGAATATAACGGATGAGGCGGTATATCGCAGAACTCTCGATGAACTTCCGCAGTCGGCATCGGGAAGAACCATAATGACAACCGAGCCTAAATTCATACCGGAAGAATCAGTTGAAGTTGATCTGGGAAACAACACTTCTTTCAGGGTAAGAATGATTGATTGTGTAGGTTATATAGTTGACAGTGCAATCGGCTACAGTGAAGACGAACAGCCGAGAATGGTTAAAACGCCTTGGTTCGATAAGGAAATTCCTTTTGATGACGCTGCCGAAATCGGCACCAAAAAGGTTATTACAGATCATTCGACAATCGGCTTGGTAATAACAACTGACGGTACAATCAGTGATATTGACAGGGAAGACTACATTGAGAGCGAACAGCGGGTTATTAACGAACTGAAAGAGATTAACAAACCTTTTATTGTTTTGCTCAACTCAACCGAACCTGAAAGTGAAAGAGCAAAAAATCTCGCTGCTCAAATGGCGTCAATTTACAATGTGCCTGTAATTCCCGTAAGCTGCATGGAACTTGACGAATTTGAAATTAAGCGTATTCTTGCCCAGCTTTTGTTTGAGTTTCACATAAAAGAAATCAAAGTAGATATTCCTAAATGGCTCGTAATGCTTGATAAAGATCACTGGCTCAAAACCAATATCTTTGACGCAATCAAAAAGAGTGCGGGAAAAATCGAAAAAATCCGTCAGGTTCAGGATATAATGCAGGAACTTGACAACTGCGAATATATTAATTCTACCGAAATAAAAAGTCTTGATTTGGGCAGAGGCTTTGCGACTATCGGAATTAATATTGACAGTAAATTGTTTTATAAGGTACTTTCCGAAGAATCAGGTATTGACATTACCGACGAATGTGCGCTGTTCAGTTGTGTAAAAGAACTTTCCAAAAAGCAGAAAGACTTTGATAAACTTGCGCAGGCTTATGAACAGGTGCAGGAAAACGGTTACGGAATTGTTATGCCGACTATTGAAGAGTTATCGCTTGAAGAGCCTGAAATTATTAAACAGAGCGGAAAGTACGGTATAAGGCTCAAAGCAAGCGCACCGAGTATTCATATGATGAAGATTTATACAAAGACAGAGGTAACTCCGATTGTAGGCTCGGAACAGCAGTCCGAGGAGCTTGTATCTTATCTTTTGAAAGAATTTGAGGAAAATCCGGAAAAAATTTGGGAAAGCAATATCTTTGGCAAATCCGTGCATGAACTTGTCAACGAGGGACTGCACAATAAATTGTATAGAATGCCGTCCGACGCAAGAGCAAAAATAGGTGAAACCATTGAAAAAATTATAAATGACGGTTGCAACGGTCTTATATGTATAATTCTGTAATTGAAATATAATGCTTTAAAATTAAACAAATTATATTTTAAAATATTTAATATGATTAGGTAAACCGCCAAAAATTATTCCCCCCCGTATTTATTATTGAAAATTTTACAGGAATAAAGTATAATAATCCTGTATGAAAATAATAAATATGGGGGTTATTTTATGAATCTTTCCGATGTAGCTTTAGCAGCTCAGACAGCCCAGAAAGAAAGTCTTACGCTTGCTGAAAAAGGCATAACATCCGCAAAGGTTGTTCTCACAGGCTTTGTTGTTGTATTTGTCATGCTTATTCTGTTGATTTTTATTATTAAAATCTTCAGCGCTATTGTTCAGAAGGCTCAAAGTGCCGGCAGCAACAGCAAAAAAGGCAAGAAAAATAAAGATGAAAAACCTGCTGAAAAGCCGGCTGCGGCACCTGCTTCTGTTGTTACCGCAAGCGCAGCAACAGACGGAATTTCAGACGAAGTTGTAGCTGTTATTTCAGCTGCCGTGGCAACAATGTACGGTTCATCTGAAAAAGCACGAATCAAGAGTATTAAAAAGTCATCTGACGGTGGTCGTTCAGCTTGGGCAAAAGCCGGTGTACTTGATAATACCCGCCCATTTTAAGACATATTTTAAGGGAAAGGATGTTATCTAATGGAAATTTTACAAGGCTTTGTAGATGCCGTTGTAGGTATCTTTAACAGTTCAGGCCTTACAACTCTTAACTGGCAGAACTATGTTATGATTGGTGTTTCAATCGTTTTGCTTTATCTTGCTATCAAAAAGCAATATGAGCCGCTCTTGCTTCTTCCTATCGCTTTTGGTATGCTTCTTGTAAACCTTTATCCGAGCATTATGGCTCCTCAGTCAACTGAACTTCTTACCGAGGCTCAGTGTGCGGCACGAGATATTGCAACATCGGGTCACGCCACACAGGTTATTGACGGCGTAACTTATTATGAAAACCCAACATACGGCGGATTGCTTTATTATTTATATCAGGGCGTTAAGCTTGGTATTTACCCACCGCTTATCTTCCTTGGTATTGGTTGTATGACAGACTTTGGTCCGCTTATTTCAAACCCAAAGAGCCTTATCCTCGGTGCTGCCGCTCAGATTGGTATTTTCGTAACATTTACAGGTGCTATCTTCCTCGGCTTTACAGCTAAAGAGGCTGGCGCTATCGGTATTATCGGTGGTGCAGACGGTCCTACCGCTATTTTCGTTACAACAAAGCTCGCACCTCACCTTTTAGGTTCAATTGCGATTGCCGCATATTCATATATGGCGCTCGTTCCTATTATTCAGCCGCCTATTATGAAAGCTCTTACAACAAAGAAAGAGCGTGCTGTAGTTATGGAACAGCTTCGTCCTGTATCTAAACTTGAGAAGATTATGTTCCCTGTAATTGTTGTAATTATCATTGCAATCTTCCTTCCTGACGCTGCTCCGCTCGTTGGTATGCTTATGCTTGGTAACCTCTTTAAGGAATCAGGCGTCGTTGAAAGAATTAACAAGACAGCTCAGAATGAACTTATGAACATTATTACAATCTTCCTTGGTACTACTGTCGGTGCAACTGCATCGGGACAGACATTCCTTACTATTGATACAATCAAGATTATTGTTCTTGGTCTTATCGCATTCTGTATGGGTACTGCATTCGGTGTACTCTTTGGTAAGATTATGTATGTTGCAACAGGTGGCAAGGTAAACCCACTTATCGGTTCAGCAGGTGTATCTGCCGTTCCAATGGCTGCTCGTGTATCACAGAAGGTTGGTCAGCAGGAGAATCCAGGTAACTTCCTCCTTATGCACGCTATGGGTCCTAATGTTGCCGGTGTTATCGGTTCAGCAGTTGCAGCAGGTGTATTGCTCAATGTTGTTGGCTAAAAACAAATATATATAATTTCAATAAAGGAAGTCGTTATGGCTTCCTTTAATTTTATTGTTAATAATTCATTATTAGAATTAATTAGTGCATTTAATGAATTATAATATATATTATTGTATTTTTTATTGTATTTTTATGCTGATTTTGGGAGGTCGAGTAATGCCAACTAATATAACAATTCAGAGAATTTTAGTCATTGTCTTACAGAGAATAAAATTTATTATTCTTTTGACACTTGTATGTATGCTTTCGTTTTTTCTTTATTCTAAGTTTTTTATAACTCCTATGTACAGTACATCTGCTATGCTTTATGTGCAGAACTATAATGCTAAAAGCCAGAGCAATCAGGAAAACGGAAAAATCTTTAGCTCCGATATTTCAGGTTCTGCTTCTCTTGCCGAGGCATACATAGTTTTTCTTAATAATTCGGACAGCATTACTTCGCTTTTTAACGACTGCGATGTTTCAATAACAAACGATTCTTTCTTTATTACGGTTACGGTTTCGGGTTCAGACCCGCAAACATGTGCGAATGTAGCAAATCAGATTTGCGAGACTGCAGGCGATGTTTTTGCCGATCGCTTTGCATACGGACAGATTGGTATTGTAAGATCTGCGCAAGTTCCCAATGCACCGTATGAACCAAACAATCTTAAAAACGCATTGATTGGTTTGGTAATCGGTCTTGTTGCATCTGTGCTTATTTCAATTTTACTTGAACTTATTGACCTTACTGTTAAGCCTGATGACGATTTACAGGAAATGTACGATATTCCTATATTTGCTGAAATACCTGATTTTGGTAATTAAGGGGGGATAGCGTATGAAGTTAAGATTACCTTTTAAAAAGGATTTAAGTAAAAAAAGCAAGTCACAAGTAACTGTCAACAATAAAAATAAATTTGCAATTGTTGAGTCTTACAAAATTGCAAGAACCAATATTATGTTTTCTCTTTCTGCGTCTGAAAAGAAAGCCTTTGCGGTAACAAGTTATTCAAAGGGTGAGGGTAAAAGTACAGTTGCGTCTAACCTTGCAATTTCTTTTTCAAAAATGGAAAGTAAAGTATTGCTTGTTGACTGTGACCTTCGCCGACCTAATGTTCATAATATTTTTAAAATTGATAATACCAAAGGTCTTGCGGATGTAATCGGTAAGATGATTAATTTTGATCAGGCGGTTCAGAAAAATGTTCTTCCCGGACTTGATATTCTCGTTTCGGGTACTATTCCGCCAAACCCGTCGGAACTTATGTGTTCCTCAACATTTATTTCTTTGGTTGAGCAGTTAAAGGAAGAGTATGATTATATCATATTCGATACTCCGCCTATCGGAGTGGTTGCCGATGCACTTCTTCTAAAAGAATTAATTGCAGGCTTTATTGTTGTAGTAAGAGAAAGAGCCACAACTCATGGCGATTTACGAAATCTTACGGAAAGCATTAAGCTTGCCGATTCAAGAGTCCTTGGTATAGTCAAGGTAGGCTGTTCGCAGAACGAGAGAAGAAAAGGCAAGTATTACTACAAATACTATTACAATTATTATTAATTATTTTACAGCTTACGAAAACATATCAATTGTTTTTCGTAAGCTGCTGTTTTATGGTATAAAATTTAGATTTTTAAAATAAAATGCAAGATTTTTAAAAAACACTTGCATTTTTCTTCCTTTTGGATTACAATATAACAGTAATATTTTGTATTTTTTGCAATTTGAATTTAAGGAGAAAGCAAAATGAATTATGTGAATTGTAACAAAGAAGACCTCGAAAAAGAATATGCGGCACTTGTTGCTGAATATGAAGAGGTAAAAGGTAAGGGTTTAAAACTTAATATGGCAAGAGGTAAACCGGGTGAAGATCAGCTTAACCTTTCAAGACCGTTGCTTGATGTAATCAACAGCAGCACTGACTGTATTACAGCACACGGTGCAGATTGCCGTAACTACGGTGAGCTTGCAGGCATTGACGAGTGCAAAAACTTTTTTGCGGAGATTTTTGATGTAGATCCGTCAGATGTAATGGTTGGCGGTAACTCAAGCCTTAATATGATGTTTGATACAATTGCAGGTTTTATGACAAAGCCTGTTGTTGAGGGCTGCAAGCCTTGGTATGAGGTAAAGAACAGAAAATTCCTTTGCCCGGCACCGGGTTATGACCGTCACTTTGCTATTACCGAATATTTTGATTTTGATCTGATTCCTGTTCCGATGACAGAGAATGGCCCTGATATGGATGTTGTTGAAAAACTTGTTGAGAATGACGATTCAATCAAGGGTATTTGGTGTGTTCCTAAGTATTCAAATCCGCTCGGCATTACTTTCAGCGATGAAACAGTTAAGCGTTTTGCCGCTTTAAAGCCTGCCGCAAAGGATTTCAGAATTATGTGGGATAACGCTTACTGTGTTCACGATGTAACAGATACTCCCGATGAACTTTTGAGTCTTATGGCTGAATGCAGAAAAACAGGTAATGTTGATCTTCCTATCATGTTTACATCAACATCAAAGATTACTTTCCCAGGTTCAGGTGTAGCTGCAATGGCTGCTTCCGATAACAATATGAAAGTAATTAAGAACAGATACCAGTATCAGGTTATCAGTTATGATAAGATGAATATGCTCCGTCACGCTCGTTTCTTTGGTGACCTTAACGGTGTTAAAGAGCATATGAAACTGCATAAAGCTGTTCTTAAGCCAAAATTTGAAATTGTTTTGAATGCTCTTGAGTCACAGCTTAAGGAAACAGGTACAGCTGATTGGACAAATCCAAACGGCGGTTATTTTGTAAGTGTAGATGTACTTGAGGGTACAGCAAAAGAGGTTGTTCGTCTTTGTAAAGAAGCAGGCGTTGTACTTACAGGTGCAGGCGCTACTTATCCTTACGGCAACGACCCTAAGGACAGCAACATCAGAATTGCCCCTTCGTTCCCGCCAAACGATGAACTTAAGGAAGCAATGGATGTATTCTGCATTTGCGCTAAACTTGCAGCTTGTGCAAAAATTCTTAATAAATAAGCAATATATTAAACATTAATTTGCTTATTTATCTAAATGCAATGTAAAATTTCCAACTAAAAAGAATTTTTTTATCAAAAATTCCCTTATCCGTTGACTTTTTATCAAAAAAATTATATAATAACTCTGTTATGTCTGTATGTGTGTCTTTCGTAACAGAGTTATTTTTATGAAAGCAACTACAGTCAATTAAAAAATGGAGGTTCCTAAGGCATGAAAAGAATACCAAAGCCTGTATTCTTCATTGTAGCCTTGCTGGTGCTTGCTTTTACATTTACAGCAGTTTTCGGAGTATCCTACTATACAGGTGACAACAAAAACACTGTCGTTAAAGGCATTAGCGATATACGATGGGGAATAGACATCAGGGGCGGTGTTGAAGCAACATTTAAGCCTGCCGGCGATGTTGACGCTACTGATGAGCAGTTAGAATCTGCTAAAGCAATCATTGAGCTTCGTATGGTATCTGACGGTATTACCGACTATGAACTTTACGCTGACTCTTCAAACGACAGAATTATTGTTCGTTTCCCGTGGAAATCTGACGAAAAAGATTTCGACCCTGCAACTGCTATTGAAGAAATATCATCAACAGCAGAGCTTACTTTCAGACCGGGTAAAAGCTATGAAACTACCGAAGTAGGTTCGGACGGCAACCCTGTTTACAAAACTCCTAAAGACGATACAACTGAAATTCTTATGAACGGCTCTTACATAAAGTCGGCGCAGGCAGTTGTAAATCAGGAAGATAACTCATACGCTGTAAGCATTGAGTTTAACGATGAAGGTAAACAGCTTTTTGGCGATATTACAACTAAGTATCTTAAAAAGACAATCTCAATTTGGATGGATGATGTTATGATTTCCGCACCTACTGTAAATGCGGCAATCACAGACGGCAAAGCACAGATTACAGGTGACTTTGACGCTGAATCTGCAACTGCTCTTGCAAACAAGATTAACGCAGGTGCTCTTCCGTTTAAACTTGAAACTGTAAGTTCAAGCAACATCAGCCCGACACTCGGTGAGAATTCACTTACCGCTATGGCTTATGCAGGTGTTATTGCATTTGTGGTTATTGCTGTTATTATGATTGCAATGTACAGACTTACAGGTGTTATCGCAGTTATTTCTCTTGCAGGTCAGATGGGTCTTGCAATTGCGGCTGTATCAGGTTACTTTACAACTATTTCGTCATTCACAATGACACTTCCTGGTATTGCAGGTCTTATTCTTTCAATCGGTATGGGCGTTGACTGTAACGTAATTACAGCAGAGCGTATTAAGGAAGAATTAAAGCAGGGCAGAACTCTTGACGGTGCTCTCGAGCGTGGTACAAAGAATTCACTTTCTGCTATTATCGACGGTAATATGACAGTTATTATTGTATCTGTTATTCTTATGCTTGTATTCGGTCCTTCAAATATTCTCTCAATCATCTTTGGTGAATCAACAACCGGTACAATCTACTCATTCGGTTACACACTCCTTGTTGGTGTAATTGCTAACTTTATTATGGGCGTATTCCTTACCCGTGTAATGCTCAGAAGTATTTCAGGCTTTAAGGTATTCCGCAAAAAAGGCTTGTACGGAGGTGTTAAGAATGGCTAATGAAAGCACAAAATCCGCTAAGGTTAATGGTCAGCTTTCTGTTGAAGAAGTAAGTGAAAAATTCAACGGCGGCAGAAAGATTATTGACTTTACAGGTCACAGCAAAATTTTCTTTGGCATTTCCATCGCAATTATTGTAATCGGTATCATTTGTAACTTCATTTTCGGTACTACACTTGACATACAGTTTTCGGGCGGTGCGTCAGTAAAATACAGTTATTCCACAGATATTTCCGAATCCGAACTTACTGATTTTATTCAGTCACATACAGAGGCAAGAATTACTACTTCTTATTCAACAGATATGGTTGGTAATTCCGGTCATAATGTTGCTGTTCAGTTCTCCGGAAACAAGGCTATTGATACTAACATTCAGTCGACACTTCTTGAAGATCTCAATAAACAGTATCCTGATGCAGGCTTTAAAATTCTTGAGTCGGGTTCTATTGACGCTTCAATGGGCTTTAACTTCCTCTTAAAGTGTCTTACAGCTGTTGCAATCGCAAGTATACTTATGGTTATTTATGTAACACTCAGATTTAAGAAAATCGGCGGTCTTTCAGCCGGTGTTACAGCTCTTATAGCACTTTTCCACGATGTTGTTATGATTTACTTTATGTATGTAATCTTCCGTATGCCGATTGATTCCAACTTCATTGCCGTAGTTCTTATGATTCTCGGTTACTCACTTAACGATACAATCGTTATTTACGACCGTGTTCGTGAAGAACGAAAAGCACTTGGCAGAAAAACAGATGCAGGTATGGTATTTAATCTCAGTGCTACAAAGTCGCTTAAGAGAACAATTATTACTTCTGTAACAACTCTTTCAGCAATCTTGATTGTATATATTGTTGCCTTAGTATATAATATCTCTTCGGTACAGGCTTTTGCACTTCCGATGATTATCGGTATCATTTCAGGTTGTTATTCTTCTATCTGTATTGCAGGTCCTCTTTGGGTACTCTGGCAGAGAAAGAAAAAGAACAGCAAAAAGAAATAATGCGTTTGCTTTAAATTTTATTTAATAATTATGGGCTGCGATATTAATAAATTTCGCAGCCCTGAATTTATATGTGAAAGCATATTATTGTATATTTTATGGTAAAACTATTATGGGGTAATCTTTACTGTAATCAGGGGTGTTATATGAAAAAAATCTTTTCGTTTTTATTGGTAATCATATCAATATGTTCTTTATTACTTTACGGTTGTTCAAGCAATGAGCAAAACAGCAGACAATCCGAAAAATTAAGTATAGTAACTTCTATTTTTCCGTATTACGATTTTGCAAGAAATATTGTCGGCGATAAAGCAGATGTAAAGTTATTGCTTTCACCCGGTAACGAACCGCATCATTACGAACCGTCACCGTCCGACATTGTTGCCATAGAAGAATGTGATATATTTATCTATAACGGCGGTGAAAGTGACGAGTGGGTTGAAAATGTGCTTGACTCGCTTGAAAATAAAAATATTACTGTTTTGAAGATGACCGATTATGTGTCACTTCTTAATGAAAAAAATCCTGACCATACTGACGGTGATGAGGCAGATGAACATATATGGACTTCTGTCAGAAATGCCGAGCAGCTTGTAAAGAAAATATCGGATGTTGTTACGGAAAAGGATAATAAAAATAAATCTGAATATGAAAACAATACAAATCAGTATCTTTTAAGTCTTGATGAACTTGACAAAGAATTTACCGATGTTGTTAATAATAAAAAGCGTGACACTGTTGTATTCGGCGACAGATTTCCGTTTTTGTATTTTATGACCGATTACGGACTTAACTACGAATGTGCGTTTCCGGGCTGCAGCAGTGAAACCGAACCGAGTCTTGAAGTAGTGACAAGACTTATTGATTATGTAAGAGATAATAATATTCCTGTTGTGTTTCACCTTGAAATGTCAAACGGCAAAATTGCGCAGTTGATCGGTGATGATACCGGAGCTGAAATTTTGCAGTTTTCGTCGTGCCATAATATTACAAAAGATGAATTTAATAACGGAGAAGATTATATTTCTGTTATGAAACAAAATTGCAGTGCATTAAAGGAGGCTTTATCTTAATGTCATTAATTGATTTTAATAAGGTAACTATTGGCTATGACGGCAAAAGTGTAATTTCGAATCTTAGTTTTCAGATAAAGCCGAATGAATATGTTTGCATAGTTGGCGAAAACGGTTCAGGTAAGACAACACTTATGAAATGCTTACTTGGACTTATTCCGCCTTTATCGGGTAAGATTACATTCGGTGACGGATTAACTCAAAATGAAATCGGTTATCTTCCGCAAAAGACTGTTTTGCAAAAGGATTTTCCTGCATCGGTTGAAGAAGTTGTGTTATCGGGCTGTCTGAATAAAAAACATACCTTGTTTTATTCAAAAGAACAGAAAAAAACCGCTGAAAAAAATATGGAACTTACAGGAATTACCGATATTCGTAAAAACTGTTTTCGTGAACTTTCGGGTGGTCAGCAACAAAGGGCATTGCTTGCAAGAGCATTGTGTGCAACAACAAAACTTTTGATTCTTGATGAACCTGTTACGGGACTAGACCCTGTTGCAAGTGCTGATATGTATAACCTTGTAAAGAATCTGTATAAAGAGGGAATAACGGTAATTATGGTATCACACGATATTACCGCCGCAGTAAATAACGCAACAAAAATTCTTCATCTTTCAAAAGACAATTACTTTTTCGGCAGTACGCATCAGTATCTTCATTCCGATGTAGGCAAGAAGTTTTTGATTACCGATTGCCCTTGCGATGATTGCAGGCATCACCATATTCATAATTTAGCGTAAAGGAGGCGGTAAGATGTTTGAAACTATTGCTGAAATGTTTTCGTACGGTTTTATTGTAAGAGCTTTTATTGTCGGTACTCTTGTTTCGCTTTGCGCCGCTTTGCTTGGCGTAACTCTTGTGCTGAAACGATATTCTATGATCGGTGACGGCCTTTCCCATGTAGGCTTTGGTGCGCTCGCAATTGCCGCATCGTTAAATCTTGCACCGTTACAGGTTGCGGTTCCGGTTATAATCATTGCCGCATTTTTACTTTTAAGACTTTCGGAAAAAAGTAAAATCCGTGGAGATGCGGCTATCGCCATTATTTCAAGTACAGCGCTTGCAATCGGTGTTGTCTGTGTAAGTATTTCGGGAGTAAATACCGACCTTAATTCTTATTTGTTCGGCAGTATTCTTGCCACAACAAACGCTGATGCTGTAATGTGTGCCGTTCTTGCTTTGATAGTAATTGTGATTTTTGTTTTGTTTTACAATAAGATTTTTGCGGTTACATTCGATGAAACATTTTCAAAGGCTACAGGACTTAAAACAGGTGTTTATAATACTGTAATTGCCTTGCTCACAGCACTTACAATCGTAATCGGTATGAGAATTATGGGTACACTTTTAATTTCGGCTCTTATCATTTTCCCTGCACTTTCTTCAATGAGAGTGTGCAAAAAATTTAAAGCGGTAATTATTTGTTCGGGTGTACTTTCGCTTATTTGTTTCTTCGTTGGAATGTATGCATCTTACACAATGGATACTCCGACGGGAGCAAGCGTAGTAATTGTAAATGCCTTTGTATTTGTAATTTTCTGGCTTATTGAAGTTATTAATACAAGAGTAAGAAAACACAATTAATTATAAAATATTTTCAATTTTAACAAGCTCACTGTCCTTTACGGAGGTGAGCTGTTTTTTTATGCCCGCACTTTCGGCAAGGTAATTGTCGTTGCTCTGTGTAGCGACATATGACCGCATTGCAGATAGGTTTACACTGATTTCATCAACATAATCGTGAATAAGAAGAATATCAAAAATGATTAGATTCTTTTGCCATTTTGATTCCGCAGCTGCAAGCACATCTTTTGCACCGTCATAATTCTCACTTTTAACAAGGCTGTCGGCAGATACAATTTCTTCGTTAAGTTCGTCAATTCTATTTGTAACATAGAACATTTCAAAAATGCCTGTTGCTATTGATAAAATAAAAAAAGCCAATGATATATATATTCTTTTCATATTAATTTTCCTTTGTAATTATTTTATAATTTCCTGCTCCGTCAAGCGTCATAATAAATATATCGTCTATGGCGACATTTTCTTTGTAAAGAATTTTATCTACGGTTTCTTTGCTGTTTTTGCAAAGTCTGAGTGAATTTTGTAAAAGCTGTCCGTCGTTGATTACCACGGTTTCAAGTTTTGTGTCGGGAACTTTAATATCGAGGTTTTCAAGTGTTACCGTGCGCTTTTCGGGCTTTTGCAAAACGCTTATTTTTCCGTTGGTTTCTACGATACAATATTGTACCTCGTCGAGTGAAAAAATATCCTGTTGTCTTAGCTGAATACATAAATCTTCGGTTGACATTCTAAGCCGTTTCATTTCGTTTTGCATCAGTTTTCCGTCCTCTATTACGGTTATGGGCGAACCGCAGATAAGACCTCGGAATTTTCTGTTTTTCAGCATTATTATACTTGCTATTATTTCACAGGCAATAAGAACGAGTACGGGAATTATGCCCGAAAGCAACGGTTGTGAAGTATTTGACATAGGAATTGCCGCAATATCGGATACAATAAGAGTTACTACAAGTTCGCTCGGCTGCATATCGCTTATTTGCCTTTTGCCCATAAGCCGAATTGCAAGAATAACAAATGCATACAAAAGCAGAGTTCTTATAATTGAAATAATCATTTTATCACCGTTACTAATGTTTGCAATAAATGTAATTATATACAAATTTCGGAATAATTGAGATAACTTTGTAAAGCCTAATATTGGTGATAGAATGTATAATTCATTAAAAGAAAATTTATCTTCCCTTAAATCGGCTTTCGCAAATTCCGCCGATTTTACGGTGAGAGATATGATATTAAATTCAGATAATAAAACCACATCCGCAGTAATTACAATAGAGGGAATGTGCAGTAAAGAAGTAATCGCACTTTCTATAATTAATCCGATTTTTGATTTTGATTTTAAAAATGCAGACGGCACACAAATTCTTGATGAAATTCGACTTTCGGTTCTCTCTGCAAGTGAAATTGTGGAATTTGAGAGCTTTGATGAGGCAATAATGTTTTTAACTTCAGGTTTTGCTGTAATTGCTGTTGACGGATGCAGTAAAATGCTTGCAATCGGTGTGCAGGGCTTTTCTTTCAGAGGAGTTACTGAACCCGAGAGCGAAGTGGTACAGCGTGGTTCAAAGGAAGGCTTTACCGAACCTTTGAGAATTAATATGACGCTTATCAGACGAAGAATAAAAAGTCCTGACCTTGTATTTGAAACCGCAACAGTCGGTACAACTTCAAAAACTCAACTCTGTATTTGTTATCTGCAAAATTCGGTGTCTAAAATTATCCTTGATAAAATAAGAAAAAGACTGCAGTCAAGTGACCTTGAAATGGTGCTTGCATCGGGTTATTTATCTGAATATCTTGAGGACAAGGGCACAAAGTCTATATTTTCGGGAGTAGGCGTTTCCGAACGCCCCGACACTGTATGCGGAAAACTTATGGAGGGAAGAGTAGCGATTTTGGTTGACGGTACTCCGACCGCAATTATTATTCCGCATATTTTTGTGGAGGAATTTCAGAGTGTGGACGATTATTCAAACCGCCCGTATTATGCAACCTTTATCAGAATATTAAAGTATATTTCATTTTTTACGGCAATATTTGTACCGGGTATTTATACTGCGTTTGCTCAATTTCATCCCGAGTATTTTCCGAAAGGCTTGCTTTTAAAAGCGTCAACGGCACTTGCGGATACTCCTTTGCCTGTTGCGCTTGAAGTGCTGATAATTATGTTTGTTTATGAAATTATGAGAGAGGCGGGATTGCGGATTCCAAAACCGCTCGGTCACGCCGTCAGCATTGTGGGTGCGCTTGTAATTGGTGAAAGTGCGGTAAATGCAGGGTTTATTGCCTCATCTACCCTTATGATAGTTGCAGTTGCGGCAATCAGCAGTTATGTTACTTCGTCGCTTTATGCACCTATTACAGTGCTTAGATTTGCTTTTGTGGCAGTCGGAGGGATTTTTGGAATGTGGGGGATTGTTCTTATGAGTTGCTTTGTGCTTGCAAATATATGTGCAAAAACTTCTGTCGGTGTTCCGTATATGTCTTCGCTTGCTCCTTTTTCTGTAAGAAGAATGAGAGATGTTTTTGTGCGTGCGGATTGGAAAAGATTATCCCGACATACAATAAGAGTTCAAAAGTTTGCACAAACAAAGGAGAGTGACTCTGATGAAGGGTAAGATAACCCAGGTATATGCAGGGCTGTTTGCCTTTTTTGTTTTTATATTTTTGGGGGTAAAATATAATTATCTCGGCACACTTCCTTTGTGGGCGGTTGTTCTTGAAATTTTATTTATGGCGGTTGTACTCGCAGTGCTTATGCTGCCGTCTTACATTCTCCATAAGTCAACAGGCTGTGATGTGTTTAATGTGTTTTTAAATAAAAGCTCATTGACAAAAATTACATTTTCTTCTCTTTATTGTATATTGTTTGTATTTGCAAGCGTGCGATTTCTTTCACTGTATGTTGATATTCTTATTACTGCGCTGAACTCGAATGCAAACAGGTTTGTGCTTGCCGTCGGAATACTTTTTGTATGTGCATACAGTGCGTACAAAGGTGTGTTTACCGCATCAAGATGTGCTCTTATCGGTTCGGTTGTTACGGCAATTTTTATAATAATATTTCTGCTTGGCAATATTTCTGATGTAGAATTAAGCAATCTTTATCGCAGTAACAGTACAGATGATTTTTTTGCCGCACTTTTTTCTTTGCTGCCTGTTTGTGTGTTGCCTGTAATTTTTTCTGTAATATCGGGAAGTTTCAGTCAAAGTAAATCCGCTTTTGTATGGTTTCTTGTAATTGCCTTTGTAAGCAGTGCTGTGCTTGTGTTTTTTATGAATACAGTTCTTGCTGATTATGCAGACGGCAGGGAGTTTCCGTATTTCATACTTGCCCAAAATGCCTCGTTCGGACAAATGACGAGTTTTGATTTTCTTTATATGATTTGTATTTCTTTTTGCTCTTTTATAATTGTTTCACTGCTTTTATGCTGTATAAATGAGAGTACAGGTGTAAAGAAAAGAGGAAAAAATACCTTTATATTTACATCGTTGATTTTTGTAATGTATATATGTACCGAGGTTTTTCCGAAAGCAAAGGAGCTTGTGCAGAATGATATTATTTTTGCAGTTATGTGTGCCATATACGCAGTTGTATTACCGATTTACGCTTTGTTCAGATTGAAAGGAGGCAAACAGGGTGATTAAAAAAGTTTTGGCATTAATGCTTGTTTTAAGCAGTGCATTTTTGTGCGGTTGCGACAACAGTAAAAGGATAGATAAAGCTGTTATTATTGAGTGCATTATAGTTGATAAAAGCGATTACAAATTTATTTATATTTCTGATGAAGAAAAAAGTGAAACTGTCAAAATCGAAGAAGAGAGCCTTGAAAAAGCGCTCAAAACTTTAAAAAACGAGCATAAACCCGAAATTGTACTTTCTAAGCTTGAGCTTATAGCATTTGCGGAAAATGTTGACAGCGAAAAATATTACTCTGCATTACAGTATATAAAGAATAATTATGCGGTATCACCGTCGGTATATACAGCGGTATGCAGTAACGACATTTTAAAATTGCTTGATGAACCGAAAACGCTTGAAAAATGTACTGAACAAATAATGATTTTAGAAAAAAAAGATACTGACATTTCATCAACTCTATTAAAAATGAACAACAACCTTAGTAAATCTAAGAAATCATTGCTATATTTACCTCATATTAGTAAAAATAACGGGGTTGCAGGCGAAAAAGTTGAAATTATGATAAAAAAATGAAAAATAATTCATAAAAAGACTTTATACTATAAGCGTTTTGTTGTATAATAATTGATGTATAGAATGGAAAGGTTATATACTTTGAGCAAAACTTTTGAATATATTTACCAAAGTAATTTGTGATAATGTAATTAAATTGAGAATAAAATACTTTAATATAACTTTGTAAACATAAGCCTGTGCAATGAGTAAACATAAGTTGCGGACAGCATAGTCAAAAAATTATTTTTAAAGCGGATTTTTTAAAATCTCGGTTCAATATCATTATTACTGATACAAAGCCTTTCACGAGCATATATTTTAATTATTGAACGGCGGTGGATTTATGGCTAGTGATTTTTCGGTTGCATTATCAAAAATGACTGAAGATTTAGATTTGCAAAAGGTTTATATTGCTGAAAATTTTGAAGAAATCAAAGTTTCAACATTTGAAGTAAATCGTCCGGGACTTGAACTTACAGGATATTTTGACTTTTTCGACAGCAGCCGACTGCTTCTTTTTGGTACAACAGAGTTTTCGTATCTCTCTCGTTTCGGCTCGGAGGCTCAAAAAATGGTTATTGACTCAATATTGAGCTTTGGCCCGCCTGCGATTATCATTTCAAGAAATATTGAACCACCTATAGCTATGATGGAAAGTGCAAAAACACATAAGGTGTCAATTTTGCGCTCGGCAGAAACAACATCACAGGTTACAGCGGCACTTTTCCAATATCTTAACAAAGAACTTGCACCTCGAATTACAAGACACGGTGTTCTTGTGGAAGTTTACGGTGAGGGTTGTCTGCTGCTCGGTGACAGCGGTGTAGGTAAGAGTGAAACCGCTATTGAACTTATTAAGCGTGGACACCGTCTTGTTGCCGATGACGCAGTGGAAATCCGAAAAACCTCCACTCACACGCTTATGGGACAGTCACCTGAAAATATCCGACATTTTATTGAACTTAGAGGTATCGGTATTATTAATGCAAGACAGCTTTTCGGTATGGGTTCGGTAAAGATTACGGAAAAAATAGATATTGTTATCAATCTTGAAATTTGGGACAACACCAAGGTTTACGACAGAATGGGACTTGATAATCAGTATATGGATATTTTGGGCGTTGAAGTGCCGACCTTGACCATACCTGTAAAGCCGGGCAGAAACCTTGCCGTTATTATTGAGGTTGCGGCCATGAACAACCGTCAGAAAAAGCTCGGTTATAATGCCGCACAGGAGCTTTTGAGCGCACTCGGTATGGATTTTGATATGTCGCAGACAGAGAAAGTCATAGTTGACAAATGGGAGTAATAACGTGGTGAGCAAATGAAATTAGTTGCCGATATGCATACACATTCAATAGCGTCTACACACGCTTATGCCACTATAACGGAAATGGCACAGGAGGCGCACGATCTCGGACTTTTTGCCATTGCAATCACTGACCATGCAAGAACTATGCCGGGAGCACCGGGTCCGTTCTATTTTGAATCCCTTGCTATTTTACCCGCATACATAAAGGGAGTAAGAGTGCTGCACGGAATAGAGGCTAATATATGCGATTACAACGGTAATCTTGACGTTGAGCCGCAGCTGCAGGATAATCTTGAATGGGTGGTAGCTTCACTTCACACTTTAACTATTGAGGGCGAGGCAACTGTTGAAAAATGTACACAGGCTTACCTCGGTCTTGCAAAAAATCCTAATGTAAATGTCATTGGTCACAGTGGCAGTGAATACTTTAAATATGACTACGAAAGAGTTATCCCTCAGCTTGCAAAAGAGGGCAAACTTATTGAAATTAACGATTCCGCATTCAGATATAAAAAGAGTTGCGCCTCAAATTGTACGCAGATTGCAAAACTTTGTAAAAAATACAAAGCAAGAATTTGCGTGAATACCGATTCGCACTATACCCATACCCTTGGCAGAGGCACCGAAACTCTGAAAATGCTTGAAGATATAGATTTTCTGCAGGAGCTTATTGTTAATGCGAACGAAGAAACCCTGAAAGCATACTTTAAGGAGAAAAATATTTATTATTAACTGGAGTAATTCGATGAATAATATTGAAAATATATATAAATTTGCAGACAGTCTTGCTTGTGAAACAAAGCTTAACGAGCCGATGAAAAAACACACAAGTTTTAAAATCGGCGGCAATGCGGCAGTTTACATAAAGGTTGACAGTCTAAGTAAGCTTTGCAAATTTGTAAGAGAATGTAAACTTACAGATACAAAATATTTCTTGCTCGGTAACGGCAGTAATATACTTGTAGACGATAATGGCATGGATTGCGCTGTTATTAAACTTGACGGCGATTTCAAAGAGATAAGAATGATAGACAGCGAAACCGTTTATTGCGGCGCAGGCGCTACACTTGCTTCTCTTTGTAAATTTGCACTTAACAACAGTCTTTCCGGACTTGAGTTTGCGTGGGGAATTCCGGGCTCTGTAGGCGGTGCGGCATTTATGAATGCGGGCGCTTACGGCGGAGAAATGAAAGATGTTGTCGTGTCGGTAAATCATATTACAGATGACGGCGCTATCGGCAGAATTGATAAAGAAAATCTTGAATTCGGCTATCGCACAAGTGCTTACCGTAAAAATAACTGCATAATCACAGGCATTACACTCAAACTTAAGAGTGATAATCCCGATGATATTCGTCACAGAATGGACGATTTTATGAGCAGACGAATTGATAAACAGCCGCTTGAATTTCCGAGTGCGGGCAGTGTTTTCAAGCGACCCGAGGGAAATTACGCAGGTGCTTTGATAGAACAGTGCGGATTTAAAGGTAAGGGTGTCGGCGGTGCCGAAGTATCGGAAAAACACGCAGGCTTTATTATTAATAAAAGCAATGCCACTGCTAAAGATGTAAAAGAGCTTATTTCTCAAATTCAGACAACTGTTAAAAAAGAAACAGGTTATGATCTTGAATGTGAATTGATAATGCTTTGAAAATAATTATTTATGCAATAATTAAGGCGTAATAGAGGAAGTTGATATTATGGAATTTGTAATTATTTCGGGTATGTCGGGCGCAGGCAAAACAAGTGCGCTGCATATTATGGAGGATATAGGATACTACTGCGTTGACAATATCCCCACCTCACTTTTGCAGACATTATACAAACTTTGCAAAGATTCTTCGGACAAAGCAATGAAAAGAGTTGCGGTTGTGGTTGATGTCAGAGGCAACGGTGATTATGAGGTTATGTATGACGACCTTGAAAACTTCAAGAAAAATAACGAGGGCGTAAGTATTCTTTATATTGACGCAAAAGTCGACAGCCTTATTGTGCGCTATAAAGAAACAAGAAGAAGACATCCGCTTACCGAAAGACTTAAGGACGGCTCTGTTGCCGCCGCCGTAAAGGAAGAACAAAGATTGCTTGTTCCCGTAAAAACACTTGCCGATTACAGTATTGATACGACATTTATGTCAATTAAACAGCTTAGAGAACGCATTATTTCGATGTTTCTTGAGAACAGCTCCAACAGTATTATGATTACTTTTATGTCTTTTGGATTTAAGTACGGTATTCCGCTTGAATCTGATTTGATTATAGATGTTCGTTGTTTGCCGAATCCGTTTTATATTGCGGAACTTAAGGAACATACGGGACTTGAAAAATGTATTCAGGACTATGTGCTTGACAGTGAAGAAACACAGGAATTTGTAAAAAGACTTATTGACTGGCTTGACTATTCATTGCCTTTGTATCTTAAAGAAGGCAAAAGCGAGCTTGTAGTCGGCATAGGCTGTACAGGCGGCAAACACCGCAGTGTTACAATTGCGGGATTGCTTAATAACTATTTTATGGAAAAAGGTTACAAGTGCATTGTACAGCACAGAGATGTAAAAAAATAACGAGGTGTAAATAGTGTCGTTTTCCTCCGAAGTTAAAAAGGAGCTTTGCTCTGTTAATGCTGTAGATACCGAACAAAAAAAGGCAGAGCTTTACGGCCTACTTATTTTCTCTAAGGTATTTAAAAAAGATAAAATTGTTCTTACAACCGAAAACAGTGATGTTTCTAAAAAAGTGACGGATTTGCTTGAAGAACTTTATATGCCGATTATCGAAAAAGAAACCACTTTGCGTGTCAGAACCACAGAGCATCACCTTTCTAAAATTTCACTTATAAATGCCGATGACTGTTTAAGAATTTTTGATGATTACGGTCATCACGACAATGATATATCGCTAAGAGTAAACAGAGCCAATATAAGCAGTGACGAACTTGTGGCGGCTTTTTTACGAGGAGCTTTTGAGGGCTGCGGTTCGGTGTCTGACCCAATGAAAAGTTACCACGCCGAGTTTTGTGTGCCGCATAAAAATCTGTCGGTCGATTTGTGTAAAATTCTTTCGGAAATACCCGAATGTGATTTTACGCCGAAAACAGTTGTGCGCAACGGCAGTTATGTTGTCTATTTTAAAGGCAGTGAGCAAATTTGTGATTTGCTTACATACATAGGCGCAACAAATTGTGCTATGGAAATTATGGGTACAAAGGCTGTAAAACAGGTGCGCAATAACATTAACAGGCGCATAAACAGTGAGGTTGCCAATATAACCAAAATTGCGTCAGCTTCGGCAAAGCAGCTTGCGGCGATACAAAAAATCAAAGATAAAAAGGGAATAGAGTCTTTGCCCGACGATTTAAGAGAAATAGCCGTGTTAAGACTTGAAAATCCCGAAATGTCGCTGAGAGATTTGGGACAAAACCTTTCTGTGCCGATAAGCCGCAGCGGCGCAAACCACAGAATGAACAGATTACTTGAATATGCAGAGGATCTTGAATAATGAATAAAAAATTAACTTTTGAACAAGCTGACGCTAAACTTGACGAGGTTGTGGCTAAACTTGAAAATTCACAACTTCCGCTCAAAGAAAGTGTTGATTGCTACACAGAGGCTTGCGAATTACTTGCTTTTTGTATGCAGGAACTTTCGGAAAGCAAAGGCAAAATTGAAGATATTAATACAAAGTTAAATAATATTTGTACTACAGACGGTGATGAATAATGACTGATTATATAAAACAAACCGAACAGGCTCTTTATGATTATCTGCCTGACTTAAATTGCAGAGAAAAAGAACTTATCGAATCTATGAAATACAGCCTTGAGGCAGGCGGAAAAAGAGTAAGACCTAATCTTGTATTCAGTTTTAACAAACTTTGCAATGGCAAGACCGAGGCTGCGATACCTTTTGCTTGTGCGGTTGAGATGATACACACATATTCGCTTATTCACGATGATCTGCCTTGTATGGATAATGACGATATGCGCAGAGGCAAACCGTCAAATCATAAGGTGTACGGTGAAGATATTGCTTTGCTTGCGGGAGATGCATTGCAGTCGCTCGCTTTTGAAATTATGACAAGCGACAAGGCAATCAGCCAAAGCTCGGCTGCTGCGTGTTGTAAAGCTGTAAATACCCTTGCGGCTTATTGCGGTGCAAGAGGTATGGTAGGCGGTCAGGTTATTGACCTTATTAATGAAAATAAGTCAGCACCGATTGAAGTGTTGAGAGAAATGGATTATAAAAAAACAGCTTGTCTTATAAAGGCGGCTTGTGAGCTTGGATGTATTTCTGCGAATGCTGATGATAAACTTATAAAATCAGCATCTGAATACGGCGAGTGTATAGGTATTGCTTTCCAGATCCAGGACGATATTCTTGATGTTACTTCCACTGACGAAGAACTCGGAAAACCTGTAGGCAGTGACAACGAAAACGCTAAGTCAACATATGTGTCGCTTCTCGGTATAGAAAAGTGCAGAGAACTTGTTGCTGAACTTACAGATAAGGCAAAAACGGCCCTTAATGCTTTTGACGGTGATACAACGGCTTTGTGCGATTTTGCGGATTACCTTGCAAGCCGTAAAAAATAATTTATAGTGAAAATGAAAAAGGATAAGGAGGGAGAAAATGGGTGACTATGAGTTACTGTCAAAAATAAAATCGCCTGCCGATGTAAAAAGACTTGATGAAAAAGATTTGGCGAAATTATGCAGTGAAATACGAGAAAAATTGATTGAAACCGTATCGCTCAACGGCGGTCACCTTTCTCCGAATTTAGGCGTTGTGGAACTTACCGTGGCACTCCACAGAACTTTTAATTTGCCCAAAGACAGCATTGTATGGGATGTGGGACATCAGAGTTATACTCATAAATTGCTTACGGGAAGATTTGATGATTTTTATACATTGCGCCAAAAAGGCGGCATTTCGGGTTTTCCTAAACGCAGTGAAAGCAAGTATGATGATTTTAATACAGGCCACAGCAGTACATCTATTTCTGCGGCATACGGTATTGCAAGAGCAAAGATGTTAAGCGGAGATCAGAGCCATACGGTTGCCGTAATCGGTGACGGCTCATTTACGGGCGGACTTGCTTTTGAGGCAATGAACAATGCCGGACGATTCAAAAAGAATTTTATTGTTATTCTTAATGACAATAAAATGTCAATTTCTAAAAATGTCGGTGCTTTTCCGAGATATCTTACCACAGTAAGAATACAGCCGTGGTATATAAGAGTAAAGAAAAATACGGAAAAAGTGCTTTCTAAAATTCCTCTGTTCGGCAGACCGATAAGCGCATTTTTAAGAAGAAGTAAGTCAAAAATTAAAAATCTTGTGTACAAAAACACTTTGTTTGATTGCTTTGGCTTTACATATATCGGTCCTATTGACGGTCACGATATACCGGAACTCGAAAATGCACTTTCAGCCGCAAAGAAAATCAATTCACCCGTACTTTTGCATGTTGTTACTAAGAAAGGCAAGGGATATTTACCTGCTGAAGAAAATCCGGGCACTTTCCACGGAATCGGCAAATTCGATATTGATTCGGGCGAACCTATATCTTCTCATAAAGGTTTTTCTGCTGAATTTGGTAACACACTTTGTGAACTTGCGGAAAAAGATAAAAAAATCTGTGCTATTACCGCCGCAATGGCAAAGGGAACAGGACTTGAGAAATTTTCTATCTATCATAAAGAGAGATTTTTTGATGTCGGAATTGCGGAAGAACACGCCGTGACTTTTGCGTGCGGACTTGCCTCAAAGGGTATGCGTCCTGTATTTGCGGTTTATTCGACATTTTTACAGAGGTCATATGACCAGATTATACACGATGCGGCAATGAGTGGACTGCACATTGTTCTTGCTATTGACAGAGCGGGAATTGTCGGTGATGACGGCGAAACACATCAGGGCGTATTTGATGTATCTATGCTTAATTCAATTCCGAATGTCACAATTTTTTCTCCGACATATTTTGACGGACTGAAATGTGCGCTTAATTCCGCAATTTATGTTTGCAACAATGTTGCCGCTGTAAGATACCCTCGTGGCGGTGAACTTTATAAGCCCGATGATTTTGGCGAAGAAAGCATTACTTATGATGTTTACGGCAACAAAGATTGCGGCAAGCTGATTATCACTTACGGCAGATTATTCTCTTATGCCTGCAAAGCAAAAGAAATGCTTGCGGAAAAAGGCATAGAAGTTTGTATTTTAAAACTTTGTAAAATCAAACCGATTGACCCGTCGGCATTTGATTTTGCAACCGAATTTAATACGGTGTGGTTTTTTGAAGAGGGAATAAAAACAGGCAGTGTTGCCAGAAATTTCGGTGATGCTTTGCTTGCAAGACAGTTTAACGGCTGTTATCATATAAAAACCATTGGCGATAAATTTGTAAAACAGATGTCGGTATCCGAGGCTTTGCATATGCTCAAACTCGATGCAGAGGGTATGGCTGATGTAGTCTTGGAAGACCTTGACAGGATTGGAAACAGATAATGAAAAAAAGACTTGATATACTCGTATATGAAAACGGATTTACTGACAGCCGTGAAAAGGCAAAAGCTGTAATTATGGCAGGTCAGGTATATGTGGATAACCAGAAAGCCGACAAATGCGGTCAGAGCTATGACGAAAACTGCAAAATTGAAGTGCGTGGTTCAACTCAAAAATATGTAAGCCGTGGCGGACTGAAACTTGAAAAAGCTATAAATAATTTTGATTTTGACTTAAACGGAAAAATCACTATGGATATAGGTGCTTCGACAGGCGGATTTACCGACTGTATGCTGCAAAACGGCGCAAAGAAAGTTTATTCCATTGATGTAGGTTACGGTCAGCTTGCGTGGAAACTCAGAAACGATGAAAGGGTTGTAAACCTTGAACGCACAAATATGAGAAAGGTTACAAGGGAGCAAGTGCCTGATGAAATTGACTTTTTCTCGGTTGATGTATCTTTCATTTCGCTTAAATTGATTTTGCCCGTGGCAAGACAGCTTATGGCTGAGAACGCTCAGGCTGTTTGCCTTATAAAACCGCAGTTTGAGGCAGGCAGAGAAAAGGTAGGAAAAAAAGGCGTGGTAAGAGATCCTGCCGTACACATTGAGGTTGTGCAGAATATTTTTAATTTCTGCCTTGAAAACGGCTTTGATGTTTTAAATCTTGATTATTCACCGATCAAAGGTCCGGAGGGCAATATAGAGTATCTCATTCACTTGAGAAAGAGTGATGACCCTAAGTCATATACAGAGATTACTCCTGAAGAACTTGTCAAAAATTCTCATAGTCAGCTTGATAAATAAGCAATAAGATATTATTGCCTGTACAAGAAAGGAAGGGCAGTTATGAAAATAGCTGTAGTGGTTAATCTCAGCAAGGAAAAAGCAATTTCCTGTGCAAAAGAGATAGCAATACTTTTTCTTGGAGAAAACGCTGATGTAGTTATGCTCAGCGAATGTAAACCTTTTTATAAAGGAATAAATATAAGTTATGTCGATACCATTGACGAGCTTTTCGGCTGTTGCGATGCGGCGGTTACGGCGGGCGGTGACGGTACTATTATTCATGCCGCAAAATATGCTGCGGTAAATAATGTTCCGCTTATAGGCGTAAATGTAGGCAGGCTCGGCTTTGCCGCAGACCTTGAACCCGATGATATCGGCAGATTAAAAAAACTTGTAAATAAAGAATATACAACAGAAAAAAGAATACTTCTTGATGTCGAGGTAAACAAAGACGGTGAAACAAAGCATTATCTTGCGGTAAATGACGCTGTAATTGCAAGAGGTCAGTTTTCAAAAATAATTGATATTAATTTGTATCTGGATGATGAATGGATTGCAAAATACAGAGCCGACGGTTTGCTTTTTGCTACCCCTACAGGTTCAACGGCTTATTCTCTTTCGGCAGGCGGTCCTATAGTTGCACCGCAGACGGACTGCATTATTGCCACTCCTGTCTGTCCTCATTCATTACATTCACGCTCGGTCTTGTTTGACGGCAGTGCAAGTCTTGCGGTTACGGTTCAAATTCCTGCCGATTGCTGCTGCTTACTTACTGTTGACGGCGAAAAAAATGTTGATATTCTTTCGGAAGATACAGTCAAAATCAAAAAATCAGAGCTTTGTCTTGAGCTTATTTCGTTGAGAAAGCGTAATTTCTTTAAGCTGCTTAACGAAAAGCTGAAAGAGAGGGAAATGTAATGAAATCAGGACGACACGCAAGAATACTTGAGCTTATTTCAGAACAGTCTATAGAAACTCAAGACGATCTTCTTAATTGCCTTAAGCGTGACGGTTACAAGGCTACGCAGGCGACAATTTCAAGAGATATAAAAGACCTTCGCCTTGTAAAGGCACTTGATTCAGACGGAAAATACCGTTATATGTCACCCGCAAAAAATCAAAATGAAAAAAAATCAAGTCTTAAGTCAATGTTTTCCACAGCCGTAAATTCTATAGACGCGGCTCAAAACATTGTTGTTATAAGAACTATGGTAGGTATGGCACAGGCGGTTTGTACTTCGCTTGATTCACTTGACCACTCGGAAATTGTAGGAACTATTGCAGGCGACGATACTATTTTTGTTGCTTGCCGTACCGTAAATGATGCAGTTAATCTTACCGAGGAGCTTAAAAAGCTGCTCTGAACAGGGATGATGTTATATGCTTACAACTTTATATATAGAAAATATAGCGGTTATCGAAAAAACTTCAATTGACTTTTCGCAGGGACTTAATGTACTTACAGGTGAAACCGGTGCAGGTAAAAGTATTATTATAGATTCAATCAACGCTATTATGGGACAGCGTACTTCAAAAGAACTTGTGCGTACCGGTGCAAAAACAGCGCTTGTAACCGCACAGTTTGATGATGTAAACGATACCGTAAAAGCAAAGCTTGCGGAACTTGGATACAACAATGAAGATGACGATACTTTAATATTGCAGCGTACGATTTCCGCAACGGGAAAAAGCAGTTGTAAAATCAACGCAAGACCTGCGAGTGTTACTGTATTAAAAGAGGTTGCGAAAAATCTTATTAATATTCACGGTCAGCACGAAAGTTACGAACTTTTTTCGCCTGATACACATATAGATTATATCGACAGCTTTGGCGAATTAAAAAAGGAGCTTGAAGATTACCGAGAAAAATATAAAAAGTATAAGGCACTGAAAAAGCAGCTTAACGAGGCTAATTCAGATGAGTCTGCAAGATTGCACGAAATTGATTTGCTTACATATCAGACGACAGAGCTTTTCAATGCCGATGTTCAGCCCGATGAGATAGAACAGCTTGAAAACGAACGCATTATTCTGATGAATTCCGAAAAGATTTTTACTCTGCTTAATGATTCGAGAGAACTTCTTGACGGAGATGAAAGAACCACAGGCGGTATTGAGGCTGTTGAAAGTGCGATGAATTATATTCAGAGAGCGGCGTCACTCAATGCGGATTATGAAAGTATTTCCGAGAGCATCACGGATGTTTATTATAATCTGAGAGATTGTATAGAGTCGATTTCCGATGCCGCCGATTCGGTTGAAAGCGATCCGCAAAGGCTTGAAGAAATTGATGAAAGACTTGATTTGTTAAATCGTCTTACAAGAAAGTACGGCTGCGAATGTAATGAATTACCTGCACTTGCCGAAAAAATGCAAACAAGACTTGAAGAGCTTTTAAGCTATGATAAGAACAGAGATCAGCTTGAGGCTGACTATAAAGAATCCGAATACTATGCAAGGGTTTCCGCACAAAAATTAAGTTCAATACGAAAAAAGACGGCAAAAGTATTTTCTGAACGAGTGCGTGAAGAAATGAGCTTTTTAAATATGCCGAATGTTCAGATAGTAACTCAATTTGAAAATACAGACTTTTACGAAAAAGGAACAGACAAGGTAGAATTTCTTATTTCCGCAAACCCCGGCGAACCGCCAAGACCGGTTGCAAAGATTGCCTCGGGCGGTGAGCTTTCGAGAATGATGCTTGCAATAAAGACAGTGCTTGCAAGCACAGAAGATATAGATACTTTGATTTTTGATGAGGTCGATACAGGTATTTCGGGCTCAGCCGCTCAAAAGGTCGGATTAAAACTCAAAGAAGTTTCAAAAAGCAGTCAGGTGCTCTGCGTAACACATCAGGCACAGCTTGCGGCGCTTGCCGACGCTCATTATCTTATAAGCAAACAGGTCGAGGACGGCAGAACATTTACGCAGGTAAAGTTGCTTGACTTTGACGGCAGAAAGCATGAGCTTGCAAGAATAATAGGTGGCGTAAATATTACAGACGCAGCACTTGCACATGCCGAATCAATGCTTAAAGAGAGTGAAATTTTGTAAGCGGCAGTTAAAAGGTAATTAAGGAGAATGGCATTTTGAAGAATTGGATAGTATCCGAAATCAACAAGGATGAAGCAAAAAGAATACAAACAGAATACGGATTACCTCCAATACTTGCAATGTTGTTGCAGATCAGAGGCATTACAAAAAGAGAGAAAATCGAGGATTTTTTGCAGAACGACAGCGTTATTGCATCACCTTTTGAAATTAAAGATATGAAAAAAGGTGCTGACAGAATTTTATCTGCAATTGACAATGATGAGCTTATATGCGTTTACGGAGATTACGATGCGGACGGCGTCACTTCTACGGCACTTTTGTACTCTTATCTTGAAACGGTCGGTGCAAACGCTATGTACTATATTCCGTCAAGAGAAACAGAAGGTTACGGAATGAATAAAGGCGCAATCGATATTCTCGCTGAAAAGGGAGTAAAGTTGATTGTTACCGTCGATAACGGAATCGCCGCTGTGGAAGAAATTGATTACGCAAACTCTCTCGGTATTGACACTGTAATTACTGATCACCACCAACCGACGGGAAAAATACCCAATGCTGTTGCGGTAATCGATATGCATCAATCCGACTGCCCGAGTAAGTACAAAATGCTTTCGGGTGTCGGTGTAGCCTTTAAATTGGTTATGGCGCTTGAGGGCGAAAACTGCGATGTATCGTCCCTGCTTGACAATTACTCTGACCTGCTCTGTATAGGAACAGTCGGAGATATTGTGGAATTAAAAAGCGAAAACAGAGTGTTTGTCAAGCGTGGACTTGTTAATATTCAGGAAAGCGACAGAGCAGGTATTAATGCTCTTATTGAAACCGCAGGAATTGCCGGCAAAAAGATTACTTCGGGCAATGTATCGTTTACACTTGTTCCGAGAATAAATGCAGTCGGCAGGCTCGGCTTTTCGGGAAAATCGGTTTCACTGCTGCTGACCGATGATGAAAACGAGGCAATGAGTATTGCAAAACAGCTTAATGAAGATAACAACGAGCGTAAGGAAATCGGAAAAAATATATTAATGAAGATTGACGAAATGGTCAAAGCAAATCCTCATATTACAAATGACCGTGTGCTTGTTATCGACGGCGAGGGTTGGCATCAGGGTGTTATCGGAATCGTGGCGGCAAAGGTCAAAGAATTTTTCGGTAAGCCTACTGTGATTATTTCGCGTGACGGAGAAGAGGCAAAGGGCTCGGGCAGAAGTGTTGAGGGATTTTCCCTTTGTGATGCGGTTTTTGCCTGCTCGGATTTACTTACCCATTTCGGCGGTCACCCTATGGCGGCAGGACTTTCACTAAAAAGCAAAAATATTGAATTGTTCCGCCAAAGAATTAACGAATATGCCCTTAAGCAGGAAAATATGCCGTTTAATGCGTGTAATATTGACTGCAGGTTAAATCCTGCTTTAATAAGCGTTCAGCTTGTTGAACCGCTTGCGTATCTTGCTCCTTACGGTGCGGGTAATCCTACACCGCTTGTCGGGTTGTATAAAATGACTCTTTCACAGATTACTCCGCTGTCACAAAATAAGCATTTAAGGCTGCAGTTTAAACGCAATAATTCGACAGTATCGGTTATGAATTTCTTTACCACGCAACAGGAATTTCCTTATAAAGTAGGAGATGTACTTGACCTTGCGGTTACGCTCGATATAAACGAATTTAACGGTCAACGCAATGTTTCCATAATATTAAAGGAAATAAAACCGTCAGTGCTTGATACCAAAGACTTCTTGCAAAGTCAGAGAAACTACGAAGATTTTAAACTCGGTTTAAATCTTACAAATGCGCAAATAACCGATCTTTTGCCTACTCGTGAAGATTTTGCAATACTATATGTATTCTTAAGAAAATCGGGAGGCTATGCCTATCCTATCGAAACGCTTGTACATAAACTTGATTATAAATTGTCTATCGGAAAAATCAGGATTATTCTTGACGCAATGAGCGAACTGTCGCTTATTGAGGTGATTGAAGGAATAAACAGCGCACAAATCAGAGTTTCCGAAGTGTCGCAAAAGGTTGATCTTAATTCAGCCGATACGGTTATAAAATTAAGGGGGATGCAGTAATGAGTAAATATTCAGGAATAGCACATTATCAGGATTTCAACGAGCTTGTAAAGTTGCTTGGCCAGTCAAACAGTACATATGATATTGACAAAATTACAAAAGCATACAAGTTTGCCGAAAAGGCTCATGGCGACCAAAGAAGAGTGTCGGGCATTCCTTATATTCTGCACCCGACTTCCGTTGCCTGTATTCTTGCCGAACTCGGTATGGATACAGACGCAATCTGCGCCGCACTTCTTCACGATGTTGTTGAGGATACTCCTACAACGCTTGAGGAAGTTGAAAAACTCTTTGGTGCAGATGTTGCAAAGCTGATTGACGGCGTAACAAAAATTTCTAAAATTGCCTTTTCGTCAAGAGAGCAAAGACAGGCAGAAAACATCAGAAAAATGCTTATTGCAATGGCAAACGACATCAGAGTAATTATTATTAAACTTGCCGACCGTTTGCATAATATGCGTACAATAAGCTGTATGCCTGAGCAGAGCAGAAGAGATAAGGCTCACGAAAATATGCAGGTATATGCTCCTATTGCTCACCGCCTCGGTATCAAAACCATAAAAGACGAGCTTGAGGATTTGTCTTTGCAGTACCTTGACCCGATTGGTTACAAGGAGATTGAAGATGCTATCAGCCTTTCGGAAAACGACCGTGACAAGTTTATTGAATCTATAAAAAATCAAATTCTTGAAAAAACAAATAATATAATAAAAAATGTTTACATAAGCGGCAGAGTAAAGAGTGTTTACAGTATTTACCGCAAAACATTTATGCAGGGCAAAACGATTGACCAAATTTTTGATGTCTTTGCAGTGCGTGTAATTGTAGATACCGTATCAGATTGTTATAATGTACTCGGCGTAGTTCACGATATTTTTAAACCTATTCCGAACCGTTTTAAAGATTATATTTCTATGCCTAAGCCGAATATGTATCAGTCATTGCACACAACCGTACTTGACAAAAGAGCCATTCCTTTTGAAGTTCAGATAAGAACATGGGAAATGCACTACACCGCCGAATACGGTATCGCAGCGCACTGGAAGTATAAACTCGGTATGGGTGCGGGCGGAAAAGGCGAAAGTACCCGCCTTGCCGAAAACATCGAGAAAGTCAAAAATATGATTCTCGATCAGCTTGAAGCCGAAGATGTAACGGATATTGCAAAGAATATCAGAAATGACTTTGAAGAAAACGATGTTTATGTATTTACACCAAAGGGCGATGTAATGGTTATACCGAACGGTTCAACCCCTATTGACCTCGCCTATATTATTCATACACAGGTAGGACACCGAATGGTCGGCGCTAAAGTAAACGGAAAAATCGTGCCGATTGACTATAAATTAAAAACGGGTGAAATCTGCGAGATTATTACTCAAAAAGAAGAGCATCCTAATAAAGCATGGATAGATATTTGTAAGACTGCTTCTGCAAAGTCAAAAATTCGTCAGTGGTATAAGCACGAAAAGCGTGACGAAAACATTGCCGAAGGTAAGCAGATGCTTGAAAAAGAATTTAAGCGCAACGGCATTAATCTTTCCGATGAAGAGTTTGTTGAGTTTATTGAAAAAATGCTTATGAAAAAGCAGTATGTAACTCTCGACGATGTTTATGCCGCAATCGGTTACGGCGGTATTCAGCTTTGGAAAGTTATGCCGAGAATTAAGGAAGAATACCAGAAAACCTATGCCGCAGATATAGAAAAAATCGAAGTTCCGCAAGCTCCCCGTAAAAAGCCAAAGGCATCTTCGGGCGTTGTAATTGAGGGTACAGACGATGTTCTGGTTAAGTTCTCAAATTGTTGTAATCCTTTGCCGGGCGATGAGATTATAGGTTATATTACGAGAGGTTACGGAGTATCAATCCATAAGAGGGAATGTACAAATGTTCCTAAGAATCTTAATGACTGCGAAGAACCTGAAAGATGGGTAACCTGTTATTGGGAAGACAAGGCAGGAGAGGCATTCCGCAGTACATTGCAGATTATTGCTACCGACAGAACAGGACTTCTTGCAGATGTAACAATCAAACTTTCAAATATGCACATCTTTATTCATTCTCTTAATTCAAGAGAAGTCGGCGACGGCAAAGCTATGGTAACCGCTACTATTGATGTTACAGGTAAAAATCATCTTAAAGGTGTAATTTCAAAACTTTCTGACATCAGCGGAATTATTGAGATTAAGAGGTTATAATATGAAAGCAATATTACAAAGAGTTACTTTTGCGGAAGTAAAGGTTGACGGCAATACAGTCGGTAAGATTGACAACGGATTTTTAATTCTGCTCGGTGTTGCGGAGGGTGATACCGAAAAAGAGGCAGACGCACTTTCGTCAAAGATTGCAACTTTGCGGGTATTTACCGATGAAAACGATAAAATGAATCTGTCGCTTGCGGATATTGACGGTGAAGTGCTTGTTATTTCAAATTTTACGCTTTATGCAGATTGTTCGCATGGCAGACGACCAAATTTTATGAAAGCCGCCAAGCCCGATATTGCAGAGCCTTTATATGAATATTTTTGTAAAAAGATGCTCGACAACGGTGTTCGTAAGGCAGAAAAGGGAATATTCGGTGCCGATATGAAAGTATCTTTGCTTAATGACGGCCCTGTTACCATTGATATTGACACCCGTGATTTAAAATATTAACAATACAAGCAGGTAATGAAAATGATAGATTATAAAATTTTTAATGTTACCGATTTGGCTACAAATTGCGTATATCTTATTGACAAGGAAACAGGCTGTAACGCAGTTGTGGACCCCGGTGCAAAGTCAGATAAACTTATTGAACAGATAAACGCAGACGGCGGAAAACTCACCTACGTTTTGCTTACTCACGGTCATTATGACCACATAACATTCGCAAAACAGCTTGCGGATATGTTTGGTGCAATGATTATAACAGGTAAAGCAAATGCAGAGTTTCTTTCCGATTCAACACTTAATCTTACCGCTTTCCATAATATAAACCTTGAGCCGTTTAAAGCAGATGTTTATCTTGAGGACGGCGATACCTTTATGATTGGCGAAACTAAGGTGAAGTATATCAGCACACCCGGGCATACAAAGGGCTGCGGATGCTATATAACAGATAAACTTTTGATTTGCGGTGATACACTGTTTTGCGAATCATACGGCAGAACCGATTTACCGACAGGCAATAACAATGATATGGTAAACTCTATTAAAAAGCTAAAGCAGCTTGAGGGTGACTATATCGTAATCCCGGGTCACGGCCCGACATCTACTCTCGACCACGAGAAAAAATATAATCCTTTAATGAGCAGGGTTTGATATGAATTTATATGTAATTAATCATGGCTTTCACTATGAACTTGAAAATGTGGCAAGATTGTTTTTTCCTAATGAAAAAATAACGGTTGTGCGTGAATGCGAGCGTAAGGAAGAGCCGTATATATATACCGAAATGTCGGATAAACTGACAGTTGAGGTAAAGGCAGGAGATTTCAATAAATCTCTGAATACTGAAAATACAGGCGAAGATAATGAAAAGGAACTTTCGCTTGCACAGATGCTTTATAAACTTTTGTGTGAGTTTACAGGCATAAATCAACCTTGGGGTTTGCTTACGGGTGTTCGTCCTATAAAACTTTTTAGGAATGTTTCAAATGAGCAGGGCTTTGAAAAGGCTAAAGAAATATTTGCAAACGACTACTATGTAAGTCCCGAAAAACTCGACCTTGCCGTAATGACGGAGGAAAACGAAAGAAAAATCATTGAGCTTTCCAAGCCCGATTCTTTCAGTTTATATGTGGGTGTTCCTTTTTGCCCGTCAAGATGCAGTTATTGTTCGTTTGTAATGTCATCTATAGAAAGAGCAAAAAAACTTGTAGACCCGTATGCCGATTTACTTTGCGAGGAGATTAAACTTACAGCCGAAATCGCCAATAAACTCGGACTAAGACTTGAAACCGTGTATTTTGGCGGCGGCACACCGACTACTCTTTCGGCAGAACAGCTTTCAAAGGTAATCGGTACTGTAAACGGTAATTTCAATATGTCAGCTTGCAGAGAATTTACGGTTGAGGCAGGCAGACCCGATACAATTACTGCCGAAAAGTTAAAGGCTTTAAAAGAAAATAATGTTGACAGAATAAGCATAAATCCACAGACATTAAATGACGATGTTCTGCGTGAGATAGGCAGAAAACATACTGTACAGCAGTTTTTTGACGCTTTTGCTCTTGCAAGAAAATGCGGTTTTACAAATATAAATACCGACCTTATCGCAGGTTTGCCGACAGATACTTACGAAAGTTTTAAAAAGTCGGTTGACGGTATTCTTGCACTTGACGCCGAATGTATTACAGTGCACACTCTTAGTATGAAACGCAGTTCCACACTTACCGAAAAAGGTGTTACGATTGACAGAGAGGGCGCAGAAACCACAAGAAAAATGCTCGAATATAATCAAAATGAACTTTTGAAAAAGAATTACATTCCGTATTATCTGTACAGACAGAGCAGAATGGCAGGCAACCTTGAAAATGTCGGTTGGTCTAAAAAAGGCTATGAAAGTCTTTACAATGTTTATGTTATGGACGAAACCCATACAATTCTCGGCTGCGGTTCGGGTGCTGTTACCAAACTCAAGAGAAATAATCCCGACTATCTCGAACGCATATTTAACTTTAAGTATCCGTATGAATATATTGACAGATTTGAGGAAATGATAAAAAGAAAAAATGCAATTTCGGCATTTTATACACAATAAATTTGTTGCTAATCCCGTGCAATAATGCTATAATAGCACAGATATATTATATAGAAAGGTATGACTGATATGGGAAAATTCGACGGTATTTTAGACGATGTTATTGTAAATGCAAAGGCAGCGGCGTCTGTTGTTTCTAAAAAAGCATCTGATGTTTATGACAATTCAAAGCAAAAAATTGTTGCGGCTGAAATCAGAGCGGAAATTAACACCAAACTTAAAGAACTTGGTGCGCTCACTTATAAAAGTGTGGTACACGGTACTGATTTGTCAGACAAAATCAAAGAAAAATCCGCTGAAATTACAGAACTTAAAGAAAATCTTGATCTTATCAACGATAGCATTTCAGCAACAAAAAGTGTTACTTATTGCCCTGAATGCGGAAGTGATGTTCCTGAAAATTCAAAGTTCTGCAACAGCTGCGGCGCAAAGCTTGATGAAGATAAAGCACAGCTTTAATATTTGATTTTATTTTGATAATTTGGTAATGGGTGATTTAATTTGTCTAAAAAATACAATGCGATAAGTAATGCGGAGGAAAATATTTCTCATTCCTTTTTAAAAGGTGCAGCAATACTTACGCTGAGTATGGTTGTTGTAAAAATCATCGGACTTCTTGACCAGGTACTTCTTACAAACATTTACTCTATGTTTGGCGAAGAATACGCTACAATGGGTTCGGGTCTTTTCAGCAACGCATACGAAATTTTTGTTGTTATATTTACGGTTGCTACAGGAGGACTTCCTATTGCAATTTCCAGACTTGTATCAGAGAGTATAGCTCAAAAAAGATACAAGGATGTCAAGCTGATACATAAGGTATCAATTCCGTTTTTTTCAATAGTCGGCATTGTGTCATTTATGATAATGATTGCAGGCAGTTTTATTTATGTAAGAATAATTGATTCTCCGTATTCGATTTATGCAATGCTTTGCCTTGCTCCGACTATTCTTTTCGGCTGTCTTGTTTCTATTTACAGAGGCTATTTTGAGGGACAGAGAAATATGTTCCCGACTGCAATCTCTGAAATAATCGAGTCAGGCGTAAAACTTATTCTTGGTCTTACTTTTGCATACCTCGTTATGAAATTCGGTATGGACCAATATAATGCTACAGGAGAGTTCCTTTGGTTTACTTTTGAATCGCAGTATGACGCAATGAATACAATTCTTGCGTTTTCCGTAGCAGGTGCTATCTGCGGTATTTCTTCGGGCAGCTTTATGGCTTTTGTATTCTTATTGCTCCGCTTTAAAATCGGCGGTGACGGAATACCCGAAGAATATTACGAAAATTCTCTTGATGCACGCACAAAGAGAGAAACTTTTATACTTATGGTAAAAACTGCCGTGCCCACAGCAATGGGTGCTTTCATAATGAGTATGGGTTCGCTTATTGACCAGATTATTATTCAGCGTGTACTCAAAGAACTTGCGGTAACTAATCCACAGGCACTTATTGACCAGTACGGCAAATACGGTTTTACCGAATCAATTGTAAACGACCCTATTACAATTCACACTAAACTTTGGGGTTGTTATGCGGCAGCACTTAAACTTATGCAGCTTGTAACTGCGGTTACACAGGTATTCGGTTCAAGTGCCATGCCTAATGTTACAAGTGCATGGACAAAGGGCGACAAGAAAGTCCTTAAAACTTCAATGGAAACTGTATTCGGTATGACAATGATATTTACTCTTCCGATGGGTATAGGTCTTTGTGTTCTTGCACATCCGATTATGTCATTTATTTATACAAGTGAGTCTATTGCCGCTATCGGCGGTAATGTACTTATGCTTATGGGACTTACAACTATTTTTGCGGCTATTGAAACACCTATTTGCAGTATGCTGCAGGGCATAGGCAGAACAGATCTTCCTATGAAGTTGTATGCGTTCGGTATGGTTGTAAAAATCGGTATTACATGGATGTTTGTAAGTATTCCTTCCATCAATATTCAGGGCGCAACGGCAGGCTCGCTTATCGGTTACTTCTTGTCTTGTGTTGTAGGCATTTATCTGCTTATTAAACATTCAAAAATAAGAATAAACTTCTATACTACTACAATCAAGCCTTTAATCGGTGCAGTAGCAAGCGGATTGACTGCTTATCTTGTAAATGCAGGCGTACTTATGGTTGCTCCGCACAGAGTTGCGACAATCTGCGCAATTATTGCTGCAATCATCGTTTACATCTTTGTTTTGTTAATATTGCGTACTTTTACTGCCACAGTAATAGAATTTTTGCCAAAAGGGGAAAAAATTGTAAAACTACTTGCAAAATTCCATCTTATTGGGTAAAATATTAATTAAGATTGCGAATTTTTACTACTTGCGACATATTGCATAGTAAAGCTTTTGCCTGAGAGGAAGTTTGAAATGGATTTTAAAGAAAAGTCGGAATACAAATTTGAAGATTTAGTTAAAATTGTAAAAATTCTCCGTGCTCCGGGCGGTTGTCCGTGGGACAGAGAACAGACTCACAAATCTATCCGTTCAAACTTCATTGAAGAAACCTATGAGGCTGTTGAGGCTATTGATACAGAGGATAATGACCTTTTAAAGGAAGAACTCGGAGATGTGCTCTTACAGGTCGCTCTTCATTCTGAAATTGAAAGCGAAAAAGGTACATTTAATATTGACGATGTATGTGACGGAGTTTGCAAAAAACTTATTATCCGTCATCCGCATGTATTTGGCAATGTAAATGCCGATACTACCGAACAGGTGCTCAAAAATTGGGATGCTATAAAGATGCAGACCAAAGAGCAGAAAACTCAAACACAGGCAATGGAAAGCGTTTCTAAGGCTTTGCCTTCACTTATGAGAAGTTCAAAGGTTCAGCAGAAAGCCGCAAAGGTCGGTTTTGACTGGAGCAATGCGGAAGATGCACTCGCTAAACTTTATGAAGAATGCGATGAACTTAAAGAGGCTGTCTCAAAGGGTGATACCGATAATCAGTATGAAGAGCTCGGAGATGTTCTTTTCTCTGCGGTAAATGTTGCAAGACTGTTAAAGATTGACAGTGAACACGCTCTTTACGATGCGTGCGACAAGTTTATAGGTCGTTTTTCAAAAGTTGAAGCGCTTGCAAAAGAGCGTGGAATTGATATGAAAAGCGCAACTTTGTCAGAGCTTGATTCCCTTTGGGATGAAGTAAAAATAAAAGAATAATTTGGAGGTCCATTGATATGAACAAAACAGAACTTATTTCAGCTGTTGCTGAGCAGAGCGGTCTTACTAAGAAAGATGCAGAAAAGGCAGTTACAGCAGTTATTGATACAATTATCGACTCTGTTGCCAAAGACGAGAAGGTACAGATTGCAGGCTTTGGTACATTTGAGCAGCGCCAGAGAAAGGCAAGAACAGGCAGCGACCCAAGAACAGGTAATCCAATTGAAATCGCAGCATCTAAGGTTCCGGCTTTCAAGGCAGGCAAGGTATTTAAGGATACTGTAAATCAGTAATTGATTTTTCGGAGTCGGCGTTTGTCGGCTCCTTTTTTTGTCGGAGGTGAAACAATGCGACTTGATAAATATTTAAAAGTTTCAAGACTTATTAAACGCAGAACTATTGCTAACGAGGCTTGCGACGCAGGTAAAGTAAGCGTGAACGGTAAAGAAGCGAGAGCGTCATACGATGTAAAAGTCGGAGATGTAATCGAAATTACTCTCGGTTCAAGAAGTGTCAAAGTAAAGGTTACAGCCGTAAAGGAAGTTGTCCGTAAAGAGGAAGCCGATACAATGTATGAGGCTGTAGTTTAATTGAAAATGTAATATTTTTGTTTTAATCTCCGTATAAATTAAGTAGCATTTATACGGAGGTATTTTTATGAGTGAAATTCCAAAAGGAAAAAATCATACTCTTATGCTTGATGCACGAGGTAAACTTATGCTTACGGGTGCGGAAGATGTAAGCGGCTTTAACGAAGAAACGGTGTCTGTACTTACCTCGTGCGGCAGATTGATTATTAAGGGAGAACGACTGCATATTGACAAATTGAATCTTGAATCGGGTGAAGTGTCAATTGACGGAAAAATAAATGCTATGCAGTATATAGGCAATGATAATTCCCGCTCAAGACTTTCTAAACTTTTTAAATAGGTGAGCTATGGAAATTGATTTTTATATTCAATCTCAAGCTTTTTTATATTCGCTTTTATTCGGTGTAGGGCTTGGAATGTTGTACGGCGTATTTAAGTTTATAAGAGTAGCGTTTTTAAGTACCAAAACCGCAGTTATTATTGCCGATATAATTTTTATGCTTATTGCAAGTATTGCGCTGTTTTTATATTCACTTGCAATGCTGTACGGATATGTCAGAATTTATATTGTATTCGGTGCTTTGTGCGGCTTTTTGGCATACAGGTTTTCGCTTGGAAAACTCATTTCAAGGATATATTGCCCAATAATAAATGCGATTAATGTTATAATCCAAAAAATTAAAACAAAATTTAAAAAAATTACAAAAAAACTATTGAAAAGCAGCAACAATATATTGTATAATATGAGTAAGAAAATAGATACATTTAGAAATAAACGAATAGGTTTATCGGTAAGAAAAAAGGTTAAGGCGAGTAATGAAAAAGGAAAAGAAAAAACCGCAGATTAATCCTGAAAGTAAAGCCGAAAATACAACTATAAAGGAAATTGAACCTAAAAAGAAAAAACGAGGAAGATATGTACTTTTATATCTCGCAATTATCGGATTTGCTTTTTACGCAGTTATCACTATAGTTAATCAAAATATTCAGATAGCCGACAAAAGAGCTGAACTTGATGAGATTAATAAGCAGATTAATGTGGTTGAAATCCAGACCAGATATTTGGATAAAGTTAAAGGCTACACAGGCGACCAGCTTAAAGAATACATTGAGAAAATAGCCAAAAACGAAATGGGTTATGTTAGCGAAGGCGAAAGAATTTTCTATAATGTTTCGGGCGAATAGCTCTTGTAAAGTCAAAGGGTAGAATATAAATTAAGGGGTAAATAATTTTTATGGCAATTGAAGTCGGTATGATTTTAGAAGGTAAGGTTTCGGGTATAACAAAGTTTGGTGCATTTGTCGATTTACCCGATTCACAGACAGGTATGGTACATATTTCAGAGGTAGCACATACCTATATTAATGAAATTGGTGATTATGTTAAGGTAGGACAGACTGTAAAGGTAAAGGTTCTTGCCCTCAATAACGGCAAAATCAGCCTTTCTATGAAACAGGCAGTTCCGCAGGAGCGTAAGCCAAGAAATAACGACAGAGGTGACAGACCTGAAAGAGGCGACAGAAACAACCGCCGCCAGGGTACACCAAGACAGCCGTACAAACCTGCACCACCCGTTAAGTCACCGGGAAATTATGAGTGGCAGGCTTCAAAAAAGAATACCCCCACAAGCTTTGAGGATATGATGTCTAAGTTTAAACAGACAAGCGAAGACAAAATTTCTGACCTCAAGCGTGGTGGTGAAAGCCGCAGCTACAGCCGCAGAGGCAACGGCAACGGCAGAAAATAAATTACCTGAAAAGGGAGGCACAATTATGAAATATACTTACACAGCAAGAAAGGTAACACTCAGAGATAACTTTAAAGAAAGAGCTGAAAAAAAGCTTGATAAATTCGGAAAACTTTTTTCTGAGAATGCCACAGTAAACATAGTTGTCACCCTCGAAAAGAACCGTCAGACTGTTGAAGTTACAATCAGAGATAACGGTCTTGTTCTTCGTGCTGAGAGCACAATGCCTGAAATGAATGACGCCCTTGATAAAGTTGTTGACATTCTCGGCCGTCAGATTCGTAAAAACAAGACTAAGCTCGAAAAGAAGATTAAGAGCGGGAGCATTGATGATTTCGTAAGTCTAAGTCCGGAAATTAACGAGGCTGAAGACGATGACTACAAGATCATGCGTAAAAAGCATATTATTATTAAACCTATTACCGTTGACGAGGCTATTCTTGAGATGAATATGGTAAACCATAACTTCTTTATGTTCAAGAATGCCGACACTGATGAAATCAATGTGGTTTATAAGCGTGAAAACGGTGATTACGGTCTTTTGGAGCCAACTGTCTAAGGCCTGTAATTAAGCATGCAGGATTTTAATTAATTTTGTATGCTAATATAAATTAAAAATACTGATAAGGGTATCGGTTATTCCGATACCCTTTTTTAAGGAATAAGGAGTGAATTCGGTGCTTAAGTTTTCCGCACCTTGTATTTTCGGTCTTGAGGGACTGTGTGCAAATGAATTTAAATTTTTAGGTTTAAAAAATGTTGAGGCTCATAACGGAAAGGTAACCTTTGAGGGCGATTTTTCAGATATGGCAAAGGCAAATATCAATTCAAGATATGCCGAAAGAATACAGATTTTGCTTGCAGAGTTTGAGGCGGTAAGTTTTGAAGAACTGTTTGAAGGTGTCAAATCAGTCGCTTGGGAAGATTTTATAGGTGTTAACGACGCTTTTCCTGTAAAAGGAAGATGCCTTAGCTCAAAACTGATGAGTGTTCCTGATTGTCAGAAAATTATCAAAAAAGCTGTTGTAACAAGACTTTCCGAAAAATATATGCTGCCTTGGCTTGAGGAAAGCGGCCCGCTGCACCAAATTCAGTTCCTTATTATGAATGATAAGGTCAGCGTTATGCTTGATACTTCGGGCGCAGGACTTCACAAGCGTGGATACCGTGCCGAATCAAACGAAGCACCGATAAAAGAAACTCTTGCCGCTGCAATGGCTGATTTGTCAAGGGTAAGAGGTAATCATTTTGTTGTTGACCCTATGTGCGGCAGCGGTACTATTCTTATAGAGGCGGCTTTAAAAGCAATGAAAATAGCACCGGGAATCAATCGTTATTTTGCAGCCGAAAAATGGAATTGCGTTCCGTCAGATGTATGGAAAGAGCAAAGAGAAATTGCAAAAGCAAATGAAAAGCGTGATTGCGATTTCCGTGCCGAGGGATATGACATTGACGAACTTGCACTTGAAGTAGCAAAAAAGAACGCAAAACTTGCAGGTGTTGCTGACAGAATTACATTTGCTAAGCGTGATATAAAGGATTTTGAGCTTAACGAAGGTTTTATGACAGTGATAACTAATCCGCCTTACGGAGAAAGATTGCTTGATGTAAAATCAGCAGAAGAACTTTACAAGATAATGGGTGAAAAATTTAAAAGAACACAAGGTAAAAGTTACACAATAATTACTCCTGACGATGACTTTGAAAAAATCTTTGGAAGAAAAGCCGATAAGCGCAGAAAATTGTATAACGGCACTTTAAAATGCCAACTCTATATGTATTTTAAGTGAAACCTAAGTGAAGTTGTTGATTTATTTTTAAAAATGTAGTATGATAATTTAGATATATTATTTTAGGAGGCATTCTTTTGGAAGAGAATAAAGATTTTTTTGCCGAAACAGAGAACACTCAGACTTCGGCAGAAACAAATAATGATGCTGCAGAGACCCCTGATGAAGTTAAAGGCACAATAAATGTAATTGCCGGAGAGGACGGTCCTACAGCGGTATTTACAGCCGATTCAACTCCTGCGAAAAAGAAAACAATTCAGACCCCGATTATTATTGCGGGCGTAATAGTTTTAGCTTTTATTGCTGCATTTTTCGTATTTACTTCATTCTTCAATTCAAGTATTGTTGGTACATGGGTACTTGTAGAGGACAGTAACGGCGCTACTTATGATGAGGCTGGCGACGGTATTACATATTACACACTTGATAAAGATGGCAACATTACAGTTTCTGTCGGTACAATTACTCAAAAATCAACTTATACAACAACAAGCGAAAACGGTACTGATTATGTAAACTCAACTAATGTTTTCTCGGGTTCATACACAATTTCAGGTAATATCTTCACAGGAAGAACATTTAAGCTTACAGTAGACGGTGTTGAAAAACCTTATATTTTCAAGAGCGCAACTGTTAAAAAACCTGAACTTAAAGTTCCTGACACATTCAAAAAGAGCGATAAATTAACAGGTAATTGGAACATTCCTTCTTATGATATTACTTATACATTTAATGCTGACGGTACTTTTATCGCCGATATGTACGGTTCAATCACATATGAGGGTGTTTATACCTACGATAATGAAAAAATAACAGTAACATACTATGCAGATTCAGAAGCAACAATTGATATTCCGTATGCGTTTGACGGAAACGATACACTTGTTATGAACGGTATGGGATATTACAGAATGAACGATGACGGCTCGCTTGTAGCTACACCGGATCGGGCTTAAAATTAAATAACAAATATAATAGGCAACACTGCTTTTTGCGGTGTTGCCTATCGTCATTTTAGGAATAAGTTATTTTATTTCACAAGGAGGGAAAGGGTATTAAAAAGTTTATTTATGCTGTTTTGACTATTGTTATAATGTTTTTTGTCGCAAATATGTCTGCAATTGCGGTTGAAAAATACAATTTTAATACCTTTTCAAATTGTGAAGAAGTTTATTTTGATGCCGATGACAACGGTGCGTTTGCTTTTGCGTACAACGGAAAAACTGTTTATACTCAAAGTTTTGTACCTACAATAAAGTCATACAGCTTTACCGTTGATGGTGGATTTGTAGGAGTACCTTTCATTGATAAAGATACTGTTTGTGCAGTATATATGACAAATGATTTTAAGTACCGTATAGTGCGTATTAATTGTTTTGACGGCAGAGTAAGTTATGTGAATTCCGATGTTTTAGATGACTTTAATTATACCGATATTTCAATTTGCAATAACAGGCTTTATGTTATGAAAACGGACGAAGTGTATTGTTATGTTTCGGCATATGATTTTAACGGAAAACATTTGTCTGATTACAGATTCAGCGAAAAGAATGTGAATGCCATTACAACTAATAACGGCAGTGCATATGTTTTTCTTTATGACGGTTTCGTATACAGACTTGATGAAAACAAAGCCGAGTATTGCACGAGAGTGCGTGATTGCTCGGATTTTTATAACAGCGGTGCGGGATTTTTGTCTGACAGCAGAGGATATATTTATTCGTTAAACGAAAATAAAGAATATACAAATATGTATAATTGTACAAATCCGTTTTCTGTAAGTAATGAGAGTATTTATTACTACAGATCGGGTTCTGTATATCGCACTTTTCTTAATAACAGCAGCATTACAAAGTATGAAATAAACCGAAATACCGGAAAAATTCTATATGCGTGCGGAAAAGTCGTTGCAATTACAGATGATTATTCTACTGCAACGATTATCGGTAATTCCGATTTTAAAAATATTGATTTTAATACAAATTCAGATACCAAACCGCAATCAAATAATTTCACAGATAAAAATGACGGTAATTTAAATGCGAATTTCTCCGATTATATTTTTACTGATGACGGCTTTATTTGCAATATAAAAAGCGGAACAACAGCAGCACAGCTTAAAAAGAATTGTCCGCAGATAGTTTCAGTAACCGATAAAAACGGAAATAATTTGAGCGGTAAATTGAGAACAGGAGCAGTTGTAGCCACAAAAGAAACAAGCTACACTGTTGTTGTACTTGGTGATGTAACAGGTACGGGAACGGTTAGCTCAAATGATTATAAATTACTTATGAAAACATTGACAGGTGAGAAAGAGATTTTTGGAGCATACAAAAAAGCCGCCGATTATAACCTCGACGGCTCTGTTGATAATAAGGATTTAGTTTTGATAGCACAGGGAAGATAAATCAGTCTTCCATTTCCCAGTTGTGCCAAACATTCTGAATGTCATCGTTGTCCTCAAACATATCAAGCATTTTCTGCATCTTTGTTTTAGCATCCTCGTCATCAATCTTTGTGTATGTGCTCGGTACCATTTCGAGTTCGGCAGAAACGAATGTATAACCTGCTTTTTCAAGGTCATCTCTTACAGCGCTGAAATCTTCAGGCTCGGTGTAAATTGTAAATACATCTTCGTCAGCCTCAAAATCAGATGCGCCGTACTCAAGTGCGTCGCTCATAACAGTGTCTTCGTCCTTATCAAGGTCTTCACGCTCAATTACAAGTACGCCTTTCTTTGTAAACATAAAGCTTACGCAACCCTGAGTACCCATATTACCGCCGAACTTATCAAAGTAATGTCTTACTTCACCTGCTGTTCTGTTACGGTTGTCTGTAAGAGCCTCAACGATTACCGCAACACCGTTAGGACCGTATCCTTCGTATGTAACTGCCTCATAGTTTGCACCGTCGCCGCCGCTGGCAGCCTTTTTGATAATACGCTCAATGTTGTCGTTAGGAACATTGTTAGCCTTTGCTTTAGCAATACAATCCTTAAGCTTTGAGTTTACGCTCGGATCAGCACTGCCGCCCTCACGGATAGCAACGATAAGCTCTCTGCCTATCTTGGTAAAAACCTTAGCTCTTGCAGCATCGTTTTTACCTTTTTTCTGTTTAATGGTACTCCATTTGTTATGTCCTGACATAAAATCATTCCTTTTTAATAAAATACTACATCCTTATTAGTATATCATATACTTATATCTGATGTAAACTAAAAAAGTTATTACAGTTTTGTAATAATCTCTTTGCTATATGAATTATAGTGTGGTATAATGTATTTAAATAAAAACAGATTTTATAAATGAAGTTTTGAAATATAAGAATTTATAATATGAAAGGAAGTTTACCAATGATAAAATCAATGACAGGCTTTGGCAGATGTCGCACTGTTTTGCACGGCAGAGAAATCAGTGTTGAGATAAAAAGCGTAAATCATCGTTTTTTTGAATTTTCCTGCAGAACTCCAAAGGGCTACGGTTTTCTTGACGATAAACTCAAGGCCCTTGTAAATTCAAGAGTATCCCGCGGTAAGATTGATATGTTTGTTACAGTAGGCACTGCAGAAGACACACCTGCCGAGGTAAAAATTAATCATTCTCTTGTTTCGGGTTATATTAATGCAATGAAAGAGATTTCGGAAACTTACGGAATCGAAAATGATGTTACGGTTACGGCTATCTCTCGTTTTCCCGATGTATATACGGTTTCAAAAGCACCTGAAAATGAAGAAGAAATTACAGCGGATGTACTTGAGGCAGCAAATACGGCTATTGACGGATTTATTGCAATGCGTGAGGCTGAGGGCGAAAAAATGAAAGCCGATATTCTTGGCAGAGCGGAAGTTATACTTGCTACCGTTGATGAGATTGACGAGCGTTCACCGCAAACGGTAAAAGAATACGAAGAGCGTTTGCTTGACAGAATTAACCGCACTTTGCAGGATTACAATATCAATATTGACGAGCAGAGAGTGCTTACCGAAGTAGCTGTTTTTGCCGATAAAGTAGCTGTTGCCGAAGAAACCGTAAGACTTAGAAGTCACTTTGCACAGCTTTCAAAGATAATGGAATCACAGACTCCGATCGGCAGAGAAATAGACTTTATTATTCAGGAAATGAACCGAGAGGCGAACACAATCGGTTCAAAGGTTCAGGACGCCGAAATTGCCCATAAGGTTGTAAAAATCAAGAGCGAAATTGAAAAAATGCGTGAGCAGATTCAGAATATTGAGTAAGGAGAAATTATGAAACTTATCAATATCGGATTTGGCAATCTTGTAAATTCTGATAAACTTATTGCCATTGTTGCACCCGATGCGGCACCCGTAAAGAGAATTGTGCAGGATGCAAAATCAAAAGGAATGCTTGTTGACGCCACTTGCGGAAGAAAGTGCAAGGCGGTACTTGTAACAGAAGACGACCACATTGTGTTGTCCGCCATCTCCGCAGAGGCTATTCATAACAGAACAGTTGAAAGCGAGGAACAAAAGGATGAACAGTAAGTCTAAGGGTAAGCTCGTGCTTTACACAGGTTCTTCCGGTGTAGGCAAGGGCACAATTATGGCAGAGCTTTTAAAGCGCAATCCCAATATTCGCCTTTCGGTATCAAATACCACAAGAAAACCTCGAAAAGGTGAAATTGACGGAGTGCATTATAATTTTGTTACTAAGGAACAGTTTGAAAAACTTATAGAAGAAAACGGTTTTCTTGAGTATGCAAAGTATTGTGACAATTACTACGGCACACCTAAAAAACAGGTAGAAGATTTACTCAATCAGGGCTATGATGTATTCCTTGAAATTGAGGTTCAGGGAGGACTTCAAATTCTTGAAAAATATCCTGATGTGTTAAGTATTTTTATTCTTCCTACTTCTATAGATTCGCTTTCACGCAGACTTCACCGCAGAGGAACCGAAGATGAAAAAACCATCGCTAAGCGACTTGCAGAGGCGGAGCATGAGATGTCATTTAAGAACAGATATAAGTACAATGTTGTGAATGATGACCTCGACACAGCGGTAAACGAAGTTCTTGATATTTTAGAAAAAGAGAGTAAATAACCGATTTTTTCGGAAAATATATTATGATAATGATAGGAGATTAATTATGCATAAGGTTAATGTTGACGAATTATTCGCAGGTAAGCAAAGTAAGTATGCACTCGTTGTAGGTGTTGCAAAGAGAGCAAGAGAGATTACAGCAGAGCAGGAAGAAAGCGGTGAGGTTACAGACGACAAGCCTGTTCTCATTGCTATTGATGAAATCAAAAATCATGAAATAGGCATTTTAGAGCCTGACGATGATGAACTCCAGAATAGCTGAAATTGCTGTTGAAAAAGCAGCGTATTCCTTTGACAAGGCATTTGACTATGTGATTCCTGATTCTATGCTTGACAAGGCGGTAGCGGGGACACGGGTTCTTGTGCCTTTCGGCAGAGGAAATCGTAAAAGGCAGGGGATAATAACCGCTGTTCATCAGGGTGAAAGCAAAGGCTTGAAGTCTGTTATTTCCGTACTTGATGATGAGCCTGTTTTAAACGATGAAATGCTTAAAACAGCCGCTTTTATGAAATCTCATTACTTTTGCACCTTTTATGAGGCTGTAAAAACAATGTTGCCGGCAGGTATTAACTACAAAGTTACTACTATGTACGGTGCAAAAGATGAAAGCGAGTTTTCCTTTGACGAACTTACGGACGAGGAAAAACGAGTTTATAATTACCTTTTTTCTAAGCGAAAAGCAGTAAAAAGCGAAGTATTGCTTGATGCTTTCGGTTACAGTACAACAGAACCTTTTGAACTCCTTGTTCAAAAAGGGGCGTTGTATAAGTCGGACGAGATTTTTCGCAAAGTTAATGACGCCGTAATGAAAATGGCGGCGGTTACTCCCGAAGTTGATATATCGGGAGTAAAACTTACCGAAAAGCAGAAAAATGTGTTTGAACTTATTGAAATGGCAGGTGCAATTTCGGTAAAAGAGGTTTGCTATTTTACAGGAGTTACCGCCGCCGTTGTGGATGCGCTTTGTAAAAAAGGACTGATATACTTTTTTGATGAAGAGGTATTCAGAATTGAAAATCGACAAAAAGACAGCTCTTTGAAAGAAATTGTGCTTTCCGAAGAACAGCAGTCTGCTTGCGATTCTCTTTACAATGAATATGATTCGCCTTTTCCGAGCGTAAGTTTGCTTTACGGAGTTACGGGTTCGGGAAAGACAAGTGTATTTATCAAACTGATTGAAAAAGTAATTGATGACGGTAAGGGCATTATTGTTATGGTACCTGAAATCTCGCTTACTCCGCAGTTTGTATCGCAGTTTGCCAAAAGGTTTGGCGATAAGATTGCGGTTTTTCACAGTGCGCTTTCACTCGGTGAAAGACTTGATGAGTACAAAAGAGTAAAACAAGGTCTTGCACAAATTGTAATAGGTACACGCAGTGCTGTGTTTGCGCCTTTTGATAAGGTCGGACTGATTATTATGGATGAAGAGCAGGAATACAGCTACAAGTCCGAAAGCTCTCCACGCTACCATGCAAGAGAGATTGCTAAGTTCCGTTGCTCGTACAACAATGCTTTGCTTGTACTTAGCTCGGCTACACCGAGTATAGAAACCTATTACTATGCACAGACAGGCAGATATTCGCTTAATACGCTTTCTGCACGATACGGTAAAGCCGTGCTGCCGGAGGTTGTTGTTGCGGATATGGGGGAAGAACTGAAAAACGGCAATACAAGCGGTTTTTCTGATGTTCTCCTGCAAAATATAGCGTATAATATTGAGCATAAAAAGCAGTCGATACTTTTGCTTAACCGCCGTGGTTACAATACTTTTGTTACTTGCAGAGCGTGCGGAGAGGCTGTGACTTGCCCGAATTGCTCAATTTCTCTTACTTACCACAGTGCAAATAACCGATTAATGTGCCATTATTGCGGCTATTCTGTGCCTTATACGGATGAATGTCCCGTGTGTCACAGTCACAGACTTACTTTTGGCGGAACGGGCACACAGAGAGCGGAAAAAGATATTTCCGATATTTTTCCCGAGGCAAGGATTTTAAGAATGGATACCGATGCCACTTCGTCGAAATCTTCGTATGAAAAAATGATTTCAGCTTTTGCTGACGGTGAATATGATATTCTTGTGGGTACACAGATGGTTGCAAAGGGACTTGATTTTCCAAATGTAACTTTGGTTGGTGTGCTTAATGCCGACCATATGCTTTATGCCGATGATTACCGCAGTTATGAGCGTTCTTTTTCACTGCTCACACAGGTAGTCGGAAGAAGCGGCAGAGGCAATGACAAGGGTATGGCTGTTATTCAGACATTCACACCCGAAAATCTGATAATTTCAATGGCATCAAGACAGGATTACAATACCTTTTATTCGAACGAAATAAAGGTACGCAAGGCAATGCTGTATCCGCCGTTTGCCGATATATGCCTTATAGGTTTTGTATCGCAGAACAGAGAAGATGCCTTTAAAGGTGCGAGAAAGTTCCTTGAACTCTTTACAGAAGAGGCAAAGAAAAATTATCCGAATATGCCGTTGCGAATATTAGGGCCTACACCTGCATTGGTGGTAAAAATAAGTAATAAATACAGGTTTAAAATTATTATAAAATGTAAAAACAATTCCGAGTTTCGTGCCCTGCTTTCAAAGATTCTTTGTGAGTTTGGCAAGAGTAAGGAATTTTCGGGCGTTACGGCTTATGCCGATATGAACGCTCTTGTATGTTAAGGAAGTGTGAATATGGCTATTAGGCAAATTGTAAAAGAGGGCGACAGCGTTCTCACAAAGCACTGCCGTGAGGTTGTTAAATTTGATGACAGACTCGCACAGCTTATAGATGATATGACAGAAACCTTGCACGACTCGGGCGGCGTAGGTCTTGCTGCACCGCAGGTTGGCATTATCCGCAGAGTTGTTGTTATTGATGTAAGTAAAGAACAAAATCAGGTTATCGAGCTTGTAAACCCTGTTATAATTGAATCAAGCGGCGAGCAGGAGGGCCTTGAGGGCTGTCTTTCTTGCCCGGGTGAATGGGGTATTACAAAGCGCCCTAACTATGTTAAAGTGAAGGCTTTTGACAGACACGGCAATGAATTTACGATTGACGGTGAAGAATTGCTTGCAAGAGCTTTTTGTCATGAGCTTGACCATCTTGAAGGTATTCTTTTTAAACAGAAAGCAAGCAAGATGCTTACTCCTGAAGAATACGAAGAAATGTTTGGCTGATTTGAGGGTTAATTATGAATATAATTTATATGGGCACTCCTGATTTTGCGGTGCCTGCACTCAAAAAATTATACGAAAGCAAGCATACGGTGCAGGCTGTGTTTACACAACCTGACAAGCCAAAGGGCAGAAAAATGGTGCTTACTCCTCCTGATGTAAAGGTATGTGCGCAGGAACTTAACATTCCCGTATATCAGCCGACAACCTTTAAATCGGAAGAACCTCTTGAAATAATAAAAAAATATAATCCCGATGTAATCGTTGTTGCGGCCTACGGTAAACTTTTACCGAAGGCAGTGCTTGAAAGCGCAAAGTACGGCTGTATCAATATCCACGGCTCACTTTTGCCGAAATACAGAGGCGCGGCACCTATTCAGCAGTCGGTTCTTAACGGCGACAAAGTAACAGGCGTGACCGCTATGCAGATGTCAGAGGGGCTTGACACAGGCGACATTCTCACTACTGTTGAAACCGAAATCGGAGAGAACGAAACTTCGGGAGAGCTTTTTGACAGACTTAGTATTCTCGGCGGAGAATTAATTATAAAAACTCTTGAAATGCTTGAGAACGGAGAAATTAAGCCTGTAAAGCAGGATGAAAGCAAGGCTACGCATACATCAAAGATTGATAAGTCGTTTTGCCCGATTGATTTTACAAAATCAGCAGACGAAGTGCACAATAAAGTCCGTGGACTTAATCCCTGGCCGATTGCGACTGCCGAACTTAACGGAAAAAAACTGAAAATTTATTCTACAAAAGTATGCGAAAAAAGCGGAAAAGCGGGCACGATAATCAGCATAAAGCCGTTGATTGTTGCTTGCGGCAGCGGTTCGGTCGAAATTATAGAGTTGCAGCCTGAGGGCAAAAAGCGTATGCCGTCAGCGGCTTTTCTTGCAGGTCATAAATTAAATATCGGTGACAGCTTTAACTGATATAGGTATATAAAGGAGAATTTTTATGTTTTATGGTTTTGACTGGACATATGTTGTGTTTATTCTTCCTTGCGTAATTATTTCACTTATATGTCAAATTAATGTTTCATCAACTTTTTCAAAATATTCTCAAATGAGAAATTCAAGAAATATGACAGGCGCACAAGCTGCCGAATTTGTTTTAAGACAAAATGGCGTCTACGGAGTGCGTATTGAAAGGGTAGCGGGAAATCTTACTGACCACTTTGACCCGAGAACTAATGTAATCAGACTTTCAGACAGTGTTTATAATGCAAATACCGTAGCAGCCGTAGGCGTTGCTTGTCATGAGGCAGGTCACGCTGTTCAGCACGCACAGAATTATTTACCGAATAAAATTCGTTCGGCAATTCTTCCGATGGCGAATATCGGTTCAAAATTAAGTTGGTTTTTGATTATATTGGGACTTTGTTTTTCCGCAAAAATCGGTTTTGTTATGTTGTATATCGGTATAGCTTTATTCGGATTTTCCGTACTTTTTACAATTGCAACTCTTCCCGTTGAGTTTAACGCTTCTAAAAGAGCGCTTGAAACTATCAAAAACGGAAATTTGCTTTACGGTGAAGAATACACGGGTGCGAAACGCACTTTGCAGGCAGCCGCTATGACCTATGTTGCATCTGCTCTTACGGCAATTTTACAGCTTTTAAGATTGCTTATAATAGCGAATAACAGAAGAAGATAAGAAAAGAGATTTGTAAATGGCTAATTCACGCAAAACTGCATTTAAAGTATTATTAAAAATTGAACAGGACGGAGCATATTCCAATATAGCACTCAATAACGCAGTAAAGGAAAGTGAGCTTTCGCCGCTTGATGCGGCTTTTACATCTGCGCTTGTTTACGGTGTGCTTGAGCGTAAAATCACTCTTGATTACATCATTAAACAATATTCTAAAATTCCGCTAAGGAAAATTGAGCTAAAGACAAAAATTATTCTCCGCCTCGGACTTTTGCAAATGGCTTTTATGGATAAAATTCCCGAAAGTGCCGCTGTTAACGAAAGTGTAAAACTTGCCAAACAGCAAAAACTGCAAAAATCCTCCGGTTTTATAAATGCAATTTTGCGCAGTTTTGCGAGAGATAATTGTAAAATAAAATATCCCGATTCAAACAATAAGGCAGAGTATTACTCGGTAAAATATTCCTGCCCGCAAATGCTTGTTAAATTATGGATAAATTCCTACGGCGAGGATAACGCAAGGGGAATTTTAGAAAATCTTAGCGGCAGACCGAATATTTACGCAAGAGTTAATACGCTGAAAACAAATACAGACGAACTTATAAGTGTGCTTGCCGATGATAAGGTAAAGGCTGAAAAAGTTGATTTTCCGAGTAATGCGGTAAAAATAGCAGATACGGGTTCAATCGAAAGATTGAAAGCCTACAAAGGCGGTTTACTGCATATTCAAGATTTGTCATCCCAGCTTTGCGCATACTTTCTTTCTGCCGAAAAAGGACAGACCGTGCTTGATATTTGTTCGGCACCGGGCGGCAAAACTTTTACAATCGCCGAGTATATGCAAAACAGCGGAAAAATAACGGCTTGCGATATGTACAAGCATAAGCTGAAACTTATAGAAAAAGGCGCAAAAAGGCTGGGTATCAATATTATTGAAACCTGCCTGCGTGACGGTGCGTCTGCCGATAAGGAATTGCCGTCGGCAGACAGAATACTTTGCGATGTGCCGTGCAGCGGACTCGGAGTGCTTTCAAGAAAGCCCGAAATTCGCTATAAAGATGACCTTATAGATACAGACCTTGCTGATATTCAGTATAAAATACTTTGCGAAAGCGCAAAATATCTAAAAAAAGGCGGAAAACTTGTATATTCGACCTGTACGCTGAATCCGCAGGAAAACAATATAAATACAGCAAAATTTCTTGCCGAGCACAATGATTTTGAGGGAGTTGAACTTGAACTGCCTCCCAAACTTAAAAGAGCATTTGACGAAAAACCGTATGAAATAACACTTATGCCGCACACTTTTGACGGCGACGGTTTTTACATAGCCGTACTTACAAGGAGGTGATCTTTTGAGCTTAATTGATATTAAATCTCTTGACCTAAATGAGCTTACCGACTTTGTAACCGAGAACGGTTTTGAAAAGTTCAGAGCAAAACAAATATACCAATGGCTTAACAAAAATGTCACTTCTTTTGATGAAATGCTGAATATTCCTTTGAAAATCAAGGACTTTTTAAAAAGAAGTTGTTACATTTCTGTTGCAAATATTGAAAAAAAACTAATTTCAAGGTATGATAAGACAGTAAAGTATCTTTTTTCGTTCAATGACGGTGAATGTGTAGAGTCCGTTGTTATGAATTATAAACACGGATACTCAATTTGCATTTCCACACAAGTGGGCTGCAAAATGGGCTGTACTTTTTGTGCAACCGGCAAAAGCGGTTTTTCAAGGAGTTTGACTCCGTCCGAAATGCTCAATCAGATTGAATCCGCACAAAAAGATTTGAATATCAGAATATCGAATATTGTCCTTATGGGAATGGGCGAACCCCTCGACAATTTTGAAAATGTGGTAAAGTTCTTAAGACTTGTATCCGATGACAACGGTCTTAATATCGGTATGCGCCACATCACAATTTCCACTTGCGGTATTGTACCTAAAATTTATGAGCTTGCAAAGCTGCACTTCGGCATTACGCTTTCCGTGTCATTACACGCTCCTAACGATACCGTAAGGCAAAAGACTATGCCTATTGCTAAGCGATATTCTATGGATGAACTCTTAAAGGCTTGTAAAGATTATTTTGATATTACAGGCAGACGGGTTACTTTTGAATACTCTATGATAAGCGGTGTAAATGATTTTGACAGGGACGCTTACGAGCTTGCGGACAGACTTGCCGATATGAACTGTCATGTAAATCTCATTCCGGTAAACACCGTTGACGGAACAGGATACAAAAAGAGCAGTATGGAAAGGCAACAGGCCTTTGTAAATATACTTGGTCGAAAACATATTACGGCGACAGTCAGGAGAACCCTTGGAAGTGACATTAACGCTTCCTGCGGTCAGCTCAGACGAAATCATACTAACGAAGGAGGAAAATAACTTGGAAGTCTTTAGCAAAAGTGACATTGGCTTAGTTCGTTCACAAAATCAGGACGATTGCCGCTTCGGAGTTATTTCTCCCAGCTGTGCTTGGGCAGTAGTCTGTGACGGAATGGGAGGTGCCAACGGCGGCAACATAGCGAGTGCAACAGCTGTGGAATACATAAGCTCCAAAATAACCGATTTATACAAGGACGATATGACCAAAGAACAAATCGGCGAGCTTATAGCAGAAATTGTTGTAAACGCAAATATGAAAATATATGAACTTTCTTTGAAAGATCCCGAACTTACGGGAATGGGTACAACCTGCGAGTTTGTTTTTGTAAAGGATACCACGGTTCATATTGTCCATGTTGGCGACAGCCGTACCTATGCAATAAGGGGCGGCAAAATCAAACAGCTTACTGAGGATCACTCTGTTGTACAGGAAATGGTGCGCAGAGGTGAGCTTACCTATGAACAGGCACAGAATCATCCCAATAAGAATTTTATAACAAGAGCACTCGGAATAAAACCGTCTGTAAGGCTTGACTATATAGAGGCAAACTTTATTTACGGTGATGTTCTTTTAATATGCACAGACGGACTTTCCAATTGCATTACAACAGGCGATATGGTTAAAATTTGCCACGAAAACAGGGGCGAGGATCTTATTAATAAGCTTGTTGACAAGGCAAAGGAAGGCGGCGGAACCGATAATATTACCGCCACGGTTATTTATTGAGAAACGGAGAGTGAAATAAATTGGATAAATATATCGGCAAAAGACTTGATGGCCGTTATGAAATTCATGAGCTTATCGGCGTTGGCGGTATGGCTAATGTATATCGCTGTACCGATACTCTTGATGACCGTGAAGTTGCCATTAAGATTTTAAAAGATGAATACCTCAATAACGAGGAATTTATCCGTCGTTTTAAAAATGAATCAAAGGCTATCGCAACACTTTCACACCCTAATATTGTTAAGGTGTATGATGTCAGCTTCGGTGATATGATTCAGTATATTGTAATGGAATACATTGACGGCATTACACTTAAAGAATACTTTGATCAGCAGGGTATCATTGAGTGGAAAGAGGCTTTGTATCTCACAAGTCAGGTTCTTAAGGCTTTACAGCATGCGCACGAGCATGGCATTGTCCACCGTGACATAAAGCCACAGAATATTATGCTTTTACAGGACGGCACAATCAAGGTTACAGACTTTGGTATTGCCCGTTTTTCCGACAAAGCTACACGCACAATGACAGAACACGCAATTGGTTCGGTTCATTACATTTCACCGGAGCAGGCGAGAGGTGAGGCAACAGACGGCAAGTCTGACATCTACTCGGTCGGTGTTATGCTTTATGAAATGCTCACAGGTAAACTTCCTTTTGACGCAGACAGTGCAGTTTCAGTAGCTCTTATGCAGTTACAGTCAACTCCTAAGCGCCCGAGAGAGCTTAATCCCACTATTCCTATCGGACTTGAGCAGATTACAATGAAGGCTATGGAAAAGAATCCTGCCGACAGATATAATTCTGCCGCTGAAATGCTCAACGATATGGAGCGTTTCAGACTTAATCCGTCTATTGTATTTGATTATTCAAAATTTGTTGATAATCAGCCTACAAAGTTTGTTACTTCACTTAAAGATACAAAAACAAACAGTACAAAGTTTGATAAGGCTGTTGCAAAACCGGAGGAAACTCCAGAACCTGAAATCGAAACCGCAGATGAGGAACAGAAGATTGAACACAAGCCGTCTTATTATGCAATCAAGGGTATTATAATTTCTGCCGTAGTTGTGGTTGCCGTATTTGTAGGTCTTGCAATTTTCAGAGGATGTTCGACTTCACAGGCTAAAGATGTTGAAATACCGAATTTTGTCGGTAAAACTTTGGCAGAGGCCAATGCCGACAACAAAGACAATTTTAACTTTGTTGTGGAGAGCAAGTATGACGCTTCAAAAGAGCTTGGTGTAATTCTTGAACAGGAGCCTGCCGCTGATTCAAAACTTGTAAAATCAGGCTCACAGATTACTCTTAAAGTAAACGGAACAGATACAAATGCTTCGGTTCCTTATGTTCTTAATTATTCCGAAAAAGACGCATCTGCAATTATTGAGGAAAAGAGCCTTGTTCCAAAGATAATCTATGTTGAAAACACTAAAACTCCTAAGGGATATGTTGCAGAAGTATTCCCTAAGGCAGGTGTTCATACAAATATCGGTTCTACCGTTTATATTTACATTGCAAACGGCGAGAGAGATGAAAAGGTAACTATTCCGTCTGTATCCGGACTTTTACTTTCAGAGGCTAAAACAAAACTTGTTGATGCAGGTCTTACTGTAGAAACAGTTTACGATGACGAAAGTAAAGAGGCAAAAGACACAGTTCTTTCACAGTCACCGTTGCAGTACGGTAAGGTAGATAAAGGTACTGTTGTAACCCTTACTGTAAGTTCGGGTAAGGGTGATGTGGCTACAGTAAATGTATATGTAGATTTACCTACAAATGCTACTGAATCGGTTGAGATGACTGTAATTGTAGACGGTGTTGTTGATACTAAGTATTCAAAAACACTTGTGCCGCAGTACAATAAGACCTGTACTCTTGAATTTACGGGTTCGGGTACTTCAAACATTGTGGTACAGCTTGACGGTCAGGTTTACCGTGAATATTCAATTAATTATTCAACACTTGTTGTAACACAAACAGCTACTCACGAGTATGCTGTACCTACAACCGCACCTGTTGAAACACAGCCTGCATATACAGAGCCGCCTGTTACAGAGCCGCCATACACACCGGTTCAGCCAACAGATGCAACCGAACCTTCCGAGGCATCGCTTTAATTGATATGAGCAGTAACGAAGGATTATTGATGAAAGTGCTCGGCGGTTTTTACTATGTCGAGTGCGACAATCAAATATATGAATGTAAAGCAAGAGGAAGTTTCCGCAAGAGCGGAAATTCTCCTCTTGTTGGCGACAGGGTGAAAATTTCTGTTCAGAAAGAGGGCTTTGCATCTCTTGACGAAATCCTGCCGAGAAAAAATAAATTAAAGCGACCGCCGCTTGCTAATATTGATATTCTCGTAATCGTTTGTTCGACAGTTTCACCAAGTCCGAATTATGCGGTTATAGATAAAATGACCGCCGCTGCGATTAACAGCAATATGCAGCCTGTAATTGTCATTTCAAAAGATGATATTGAAAGCGGTGAAAAGGTTGCCGATATTTACAAAAATGCGGGATTTGAAGTTTTTTGTACTTCTCCGCAAAAGACAGATGAAGCAGAGAGATTAAAGGCCTTACTTATGGGCAAAGCTTCTGCTTTTACAGGCAACAGCGGTGTGGGTAAGTCAACCTTGTTAAATATGCTTTTTCCTAACCTAAGCCTTGCAACAGGTGAAATAAGCGATAAACTCGGACGAGGCAGACATACTACAAGAGCAGTTGAACTGTTTAATCTTGACGGCTGTTATATCGCAGACACACCCGGATTTTCAACCGTTGATTTGCAGAGATACGAAATTATTGATAAAGACGAACTTCAATATTGCTTTCCCGAATTTAAAGAGTATCTCGGAGAATGTATGTTTACTTCGTGTTCTCATACTTGCGAAAAAGGCTGCAGAGTTTTGCAGGCACTTGCTGACGGAGATATTGAGAAAACCCGTCACAACAGTTATGTCGCTATGTACAATGAGGTAAAAGATATTAAAAAGTGGCAGTTAAAAAAGTAAAGGGGAATTAAAATGCGTTGTACGATAATTGCGGGCTCGCCTGAAGCGGATATAGATTTTATATCGGAACAGGTTAAGGACTGCAATTATCTTATTTGTGCCGATAAGGGCTATGAATATGCAAAAAAAGCAGGTGCAAAGCCTAACCTTATAGTCGGTGATTTTGATTCGTACAGCGGTAATTTACCCGATGATTGCGAAGTAATCAAACTCAATTCACATAAAGATGATACAGACCTTTTGCATTGCATAGAGGTTGCACTGTCCCGTGGATATGATGATTTTGTTATCCTTGCCGCAACAGGCGGAAGATTTGATCATACCTTTGCAAATATTTCTGTTCTTATGTATCTTGATAAAAAAGGTGCAAGCGGAATAATCGTTTCCGACAAAGAGATTATTCGCTTTTTGAAAATGGGCGAATATAATTTTGACGGAAATAAAGGAAAAACTTTTTCAGTCTTTCCTTTTGCCTGTGACAGTGTGAATGTATCTTATATAGGTGCCGAGTATTCGGCGGAGAATCTTATTTTAACTGCGGAAGAAGCAATGGGCATTTCAAATATTTTTATTTCTGACAGAGCAAATGTAAAAATAAATTACGGAAATGCAATAATTATTATTAATCAGTTCATAAATTAAATTTAATTTACAAAAACATTATATAGTATGCGGTAATTTTTAAACACCAATATGGGGGTATAGCTCAGTTGGGAGAGTGTCTGACTGGCAGTCAGAAGGTCATGGGTTCAAGCCCCATTATCTCCACCACTTAGTTTTATAAAGAGATGTCATTGTTATATAAACGGTTGTAATAACAAAATTGTAATTATAATGACACTCATTAGTCTTGAAAAGAATTATAACCTTATGATATAATATATTAGTATCATTTCGTTTTGTGTTATTCTATTTGGAGTTGAATTTTTATGTCATTATGTATGGGTTGTATGCAGGAACTTAACGGTAGTGTAATCTGCCCGAACTGCCATTTTGATAATTCAGAAGTTCAGTCGGCACCTTTTCTGCCTTTCGGCACAGAGCTTGCAGGCAGATATGTAACAGGTACCGGACTTGAAACTAACGGTGAATCAACACGCTATATTGCTTTTGACAAGCAGACGGGCGATGTTGTAATTGTATCTGAATTTTTACCGATCGGTCTTTTTTCAAGAGATGAAGGACAGACTGAATTAAAAGTTAATTACGATGACAGACTTGCTTTTAATAAACTTAGAGATGAGTTTATTTCATATTTTCGTATTATTTCAGAATTAAAAGATCTTTCGGCACTTACAAATATTGTTGATGTTTTTGAAGAAAACAATACAGCATATGCTATTGAAGAAAAAGAGGACCTTATTCCTTTTGAAGAATATATTGAGCGCAGCAATGGTCATCTTGACTGGGATATTGCAAGACCGCTCTTTATGCCCGTAATTTCGGCACTTGAGGCTCTTCATAAGCGTGGTGTCGGTCATTATGCGGTAGCGCCTAAAAATCTGTTTATTACTGCTTCGGGTAAAATCAGAATGGCAGGCTATGCTACGGAAAATGAGCGTAAGCGTGGTACAGCGCTTAAATCTCAATTGTTTTCAGGCGCAGCAGCACCCGAACAGTATGAAGATAATTTTCCGCTTGATGATATTACGGATATTTACGGACTTTGTTCTACACTTTTCTATGCACTTACAGGTCATCTTCCAAAGAGTGCAGTTGAGCGTTTAAAAGACAGCAGACTTCTTATGAGCACATCTACTGTAAAGAGTTTGCCTCCTCATGTTGTATCTGCACTTGCAAACGGTTTACAGGTTCAGCGTGAGAACAGAATTACAGATTTTGACGAGCTTCGTTCTCAACTTTCCGTTGCACATACCGCAAAGGCTATTCAGGACGAAATTTCGAGAACAGCAAGTATGAATATTACAAAGGAGCAGTCACGCCGTAATAACGGTATGTCGCATGCTTCCATTGTTACTATTTCTGTTGCAATTACAGTTCTTGTACTTGGTGTTGCCGGTGTATTTTGGCTTATGCAGAATCCGCTTGCAGGATTATTCTCGGGTAATACTGATGCCACTGCAGCGTCTACATCAAGCACGGAATGGACAGGTCCTGTTGTTCCTAACTATGTCGGAATGAAGTACGAAGATGTTGTAAAGGCTGCGGCTTCCGATGACAGCGTTGTGGTTTACAGAGATTACAATGATGCTTACAGCGATAAATATGCCGACGGTGTTGTAATGGAACAGTATCCTCCGGCAGGTTCTAAAGTAGAGCAGGAAGACGGTATTACAGTTTCTGTAACAGTCAGTCTTGGTGCTCAGATGCGTGAACTTCCTGCAATTCAGGGTAATAAAATTGATGAGGCTGCGCAGTCGCTTGCAGATGCGGGACTTCTTGCTACAGCTGAATATCAGTACAGTGATACAGTAGCGGAAAACAGAGTTATCGGCTACAAAAATCATGTTGCAGGCGATACTCTTGAAAGCGGTTCTAACATTATAATTATTGTAAGTAAGGGCAGACAGCAGACTACAACTCAAGCAACTTCCTGATATTAAAGCTAAAAATAATGGCTGAATCAATTGTATATTGACTCAGCCATTTTGATTTAAGAATTTAAAATTTATATTACAAATCAATTTGCAAAACCATAATTATCCGACTTTTTACAAAGAACCGTTTATTTAAACTTGCTTTTTACGCTTTTTTCCGCATTCCTTACCAATGTAAAAAGTGAAGCAGTACCTTTTTCAAAATATCTTGAAAGCAAATCGGGTGAAAGAGCAATTGATGTATTTTCGGTCTTACTTTCGATTATAGCGTCAATCATAGCAAGGTCGAGCGTCATAGCTGCGCTGCAAAGACTTCTGTACTTGCTTTTGTTCAGCGTAAATAAATCCTGCGGGTTGCTTTCTTCACACGAATATACCGAACGAAATGCCTGATACTGGGCATTCATAAGATAGTTGCTTACAGCGTTTGTCAGCTTTTTGTTTCCGAGTTTATCGAGTATATCGAAAGTAACGGCGCTTGTATTCATTACAACTTTTTTGTTAATCATAGCGACCATATTGCTGCCCGGCTCAGCTGTCGGAATCTCCGCATCGGGTATATTGACAGGCTGTGCCTGCTGACCGTTTCTGTTCGGTGTTCTGCCAAGCAAATAATCACAAGACACATCGTAATATTCGGCGGTTTTTACGAGAAAATCAAGTCCGCATTCTCTTATTCCTTTTTCGTAATGAGAGAGCAGCGCCTGGGAAATACCCAAGTCCGCCGCTACCTGCTTTTGGCTTAATCTGCGTTCTCTTCGCAGCATTGAAATTATCATAGGAAAATCACTGTTCATTGAAAGCACCTCTTTTATACGAACAGTATAATATATTAATTACAATTTGTAAATACCATAGGAGTTACAATTATGAAATCTTATATTATTCACTTTCTTCGCCACGGAAGTATAGACGAAACTTTATCGGGCAAGTACATAGGCACTACTGATGTTCCGCTTTCGGATAAAGGAAAAACAGAACTTAGAAAACTTGATTACGAATATCGTTATCCGGGTGCACAGGCAGTGTTTACAAGTCCGTTAAAGCGTTGTACACAGACTTGCAAAATTCTTTATCCGGAGCAAAATCCGCTTGTCATCGCCAATCTTTCGGAATGTAATTTTGGCGAATGGGAGGGAAAAACCGCAAATGATTTAAACGAAGATGAAGATTTCCAAAAATGGCTTGCGGGTGACCCCTCGGTAAAACCCCCGAGAGGTGAGAGCAATGCCGATTTCACACGCAGAATCTGCAAAATGTTTGAAAGCATTGTTGAGGGACTTATCAAAACAGGCACAACAGAAAGCGTTATTGTCACACACGGCGGCGTTATAATGACTTTGCTTGCAGTGTACGGAATGCCACAGGCAAAGCCTTTTGAATGGGTTATGGACAACGGTTTCGGCTACTCCGTAAGAATTACACCACAGCTTTGGCAGAGAGATAAGATTATGGAGGTATTCTCGGTAATTCCCGAAAAAAAGGATATTGAAGATTAATTTTTAAAATAGTACGAATTGTAGCGCAGTTTACAATCTTTTGCGAAAGATTGTGCAATAATGTAATATAAAGGTGTAATAAAATCATTTATTTATGCCTATACTGACAAATATATTAACTCAAAGGAGATATTAATATGGCAGACTACAAAATCGTTTTGTTAAAAGGTGACGGTATCGGTCCTGAAATCGTAAACCAGGCTGTTAAGGTACTCGACAAAGCAAGCGAAAAGTTTAATTTTACAGTAGAATATGACGAGGCACTCCTCGGCGGTTGTGCTATTGACGCAACAGGAGTTCCGCTCCCTGATGAAACAGTTGCTAAATGTAAGGCAGCAGACAGTGTGCTTTTAGGCGCAGTAGGCGGTCCTAAGTGGGATAATCAGCCGGGTAATAATCGTCCCGAAGCAGGTCTTCTCGGCATCAGAGGAGCACTCGGACTTTTTGCAAACCTTCGTCCTGCTGTTATTTTTGAACCTCTTAAGAAAGCATCTCCGATTAAAGATGAAATCATCGGCGGTTCACTCGATATTATGATCGTTCGTGAACTCACCGGCGGTATTTACTTTGGTAAGAGAGGCAGAACAGAAGTTGACGGTCAGCCTGCCGCATGGGATACAGAACAGTATTCCGTACCGGAAGTAGAGAGAATTGCAAGAGTAGCTTTTGACCTTGCTATGAAGAGAAATAAAAAGCTCACAAGCGTTGATAAGGCAAATGTACTTGAGTCATCAAGACTTTGGAGAGAAACAGTAACAAGAATTTCTAAGGAATATCCCGAAGTTGAGCTTAACTATATGTATGTTGACAACTGTGCTATGCAGCTTGTAAGAAACCCGGGTCAGTTTGATGTTATTGTTACTTCAAATATCTTTGGCGATATTCTTTCTGATGAGGCGTCAATGATCAGCGGTTCAATCGGTATGCTCGCATCTGCAAGCCTTTCAGAGAGCAAGAGTGGTCTTTACGAGCCAATCCACGGTTCAGCTCCTGACATTGCAGGTCTTGGTATCGCAAACCCGCTTGCAACAATTCTTTCTGTTGCAATGATGCTCCGTTATTCACTTGATCAGCCAAAGGCAGCAGACGCTATTGAGGCAGCAGTTACCAAAGTTCTTGAGAATAACCGTACACCGGATATTTACGAAGAGGGTACAAACAAGGTTACTTGTGAGCAGATGGGCGACCTCGTATGTGAGGCACTTTAATATCTAACAGAATGGAGGAGTAAAATGCAGTTGTACGATATGCACTCGCATATACTTCCTGGAATTGATGACGGAGCGCCAAGCGTAGAAAAAAGCCTTGTTATATTAAATGAACTAAAAAAACAAGGCGTAACAAATGTTTGTCTTACTCCTCATTTTTATACAAATGAAATCAGTGCAGAGGATTTTGCCGCACAAAGACAGCATGCGATTGATAAACTTATGCCGCATATTCCTGACGGTATGAAAGTTGTTGTTGGTGCGGAAGTTTATGTCACTCGATATATGTTTAACGGAGATGACTTTTCCTGCGCTTGTTACGGCAACTCCAATTACATACTTACCGAGTTTGCTTACACATCGCAGTTTTCAAGTCACACTATGGAGTATTTTGTAAAACTTACAGAGAATTACAATATGATTCCTGTTCTTACTCATGTTGAAAGATACCCTGCTTTAATCAACGATCCGTCTATTATCGGTGAGCTTAAGGATATGGGTGTAATTATCCAGACCAACACAAATTCTTATACCAAAAAAGCGTCGTTTTTCTCAAAACTTAAGCTTATAAGGCTTATAAAAGGCGGATATATTGATGTTATCGGCAGTGATGCACATTCATTGACCCATAATGACCCACGCACGTTTACAGAGGCTTTGGACTTTATTTCTGCAAAATGCGGACAAAGCACAGTAAGAAAAATGATGAGCAACGCAGAAGAAATCTTCAACAGCGCACTTTGATAACAATAAAGGATGTACTTTTTCGGTACATCCTTTTAATTTTATACTAAAATCTTTCAGGTACGGATATACTATTAAGAGCAGTAAAAACCTTGCCTTATGAAATGGGGAATAGCCGTGTTTGAGATTTTAGTGGGAATATTGTTGTTTGTTGTACTTCTCGTGGTTTGCAGTGTGCTTGTGTCTGAATATCTGTTTAAAATGATTATTTACAGGCAAAAAAAGAGCAGTTGTCAAAAGGACATTGATGCCGTAGCAAGCTGGTACAGGCATTATCCGATTGCAAAAACAGGCAGATTATGGCTTGAAAATATGCCATATATTAATGTTTATATAAAGTCTTTTGACGGATTGCGATTATACGGCGCTTTGCTTGAAAATGAAAAATTTTCCGATAAAATTATTATTTGTGTTCACGGCTTTACAGGTAGCGGTAAAAAGGATTTCGCAAGCCTTGCCCGTACTTATTATTTAAACGGGTATAATGTACTTCTTGTGGATAACAGGGCACACGGGCAAAGTGAGGGCAAATATGTAGGCTTTGGAGTGCTTGACAGATTAGATCTGCGCAATTGGGTGAAATATACTGTAAATCGTTTCGGCAGTAATATAAAAATATTTTTGCATGGCATTTCAATGGGTGCGGCAACTGTGCTTATGGCAAGCAGTATTATGCCTAAAAATGTGCGTGGAATTATTGCGGACTGCGGATTTACAAGCGTAGACGAAATTTTTGAGTATGTACTGAAAAGAGATTATCATCTTCCGAGATTCCCTATCATTTATCTTACAAATATAATGTCAAAAATTCGTGCCGGATACGGATATAAAGATGTTAATACCGCTGCGGAAATTGCAAAATCGGATATTCCTGTTTTATTTATCCACGGAGAAAATGACGAATTTGTACCGCTTTGGATGACTATGAAAAATTATTCTTACTGCAAAGCATATAAAGAGCTTTATATTGTGAAAGATTCCGAACATGCCGAGTCGCATTACATTGATAAAAAAGCCTATGAAAGCCGTATGCTTGCATTTGTTGATAAGTTAAGTAAATAAGCCGATAAGCAGGATAAAACCGTTTATCGGCATAGGAGAATATTATGCACTACATAAATCATTACAATTCACCGCTTGGAAAAATTACTTTTGCAAGCAACGGAAAAGAACTTACGGGATTATGGTTTAACGGGCAAAAATATTTTGCCTCTACGCTTACTAAAGAATATGAGCAAAAAAATCTGCCTGTTTTTGAACAGACAGCAAAATGGCTTGATATTTATTTTAGCGGCAAAAATCCCAATTTTACGCCGCCTTTGTTTTTATCGTCAACTTCGTTTCGTAATGAAGTTTGGAAAATACTTTTGACTATACCGTACGGTAAAATAATGACATACGGTAAAATAGCTAAACTTATGGCTGAAAACAGGGGAGTAGAGAAGATGTCTGCACGGTCTGTGGGTGGCGCAGTGGGACATAATCCTATTTCAATCATTGTTCCGTGCCACAGGGTAGTAGGTACGGACGGAAGTTTGACAGGCTATGCGGGCGGTGTTGATATTAAAGAAAAACTTTTAAAATTTGAAAATGTCGATATGTCTAAGCTGTTTGTGCCTAAAAGTAAATAGTTTGAAAAATTTAAGCTGCAAAACTTTTCAATAGACTTTCGCCATTGTGTTCAAGTAGCAAAACAGGAAAATATTTGTGGGCTTTGCCCACACCCACAATCTTATAAAAGTTCGACCAAACTTTTATAATTGCTTGGCTTATGTGTTTCGCTATACCGTATTTATTCTAACTTTTATAAAGAACCGTTTAAGTATGTTTAATTATAAACATAAAAAATCTGCCATACCAAATCAGGTATGGCAGATGAATTTTTAAGGGATTTTATAAGGAGCTTTAAATTAGTACATACCGCCCATATCAGGAGCAGCAGGTGCAGCAGGAGCTGCAGGCTCTTTAATATCTGCAACGAGTGACTCTGTTGTGAGTACCATTGCAGCAACAGAAGATGCGTTCTGGAGAGCAGAACGAGTAACCTTTGTCGGGTCAACGATACCTGCCTCAATCATATCTGTGTATTCCTCTGTAAGAGCGTTAAAGCCGTAACCAACCTTGTTAGCTTTCTTGATGTTTTCGCAGATTACGCTGCCCTCAAGACCTGCATTTGCGGCAATCTGACGGAGCGGCTCTTCAAGAGCTTTAAGAACAATCTTAGCGCCTGTCTTAGCATCACCCTCAAGTGTATCAACAAAAGCGGAAACAGCAGGAATAGCATTCATACAAGCGATACCGCCGCCTGCTACGATACCCTCTTCAACAGCAGCCTTAGTAGCGGCAAGAGCATCTTCGATTCTGAGTTTCTTTTCTTTCATTTCAATTTCGGTAGCAGCACCGACTTTGATTACTGCAACGCCGCCTGCGAGTTTAGCAAGACGCTCCTGAAGTTTTTCACGGTCAAAATCAGATGTTGTTGTTTCAATCTGCTGACGAATCTGTGCAACTCTGCCCTTAATAGCGTCCTTGTCGCCTGCACCGTCAACAATGATTGTGTTCTCTTTCTCAACCTTTACCTGACGAGCAGTACCAAGCTGATCCATTGTTGTATCTTTAAGCTCAAGACCTAAGTCTGATGTAATTACTGTACCGCCTGTAAGTGTTGCGATATCCTGTAACATTTCTTTTCTTCTGTCGCCAAAGCCCGGTGCCTTAACAGCAACACAAGTAAATGTACCTCTTAACTTGTTGAGTACGAGAGTTGTAAGAGCTTCGCCCTCTACATCTTCGGCAATGATAAGGAGTTTTCTGCCTGACTGAACAATCTGCTCAAGAATCGGGAGAATTTCCTGTGTATTTGAAATCTTCTTATCTGTAATAAGAATGTATGGGTTGTCAAGTTCTGCAACCATCTTGTCTGTATCTGTTACCATATAAGGAGCGATGTAACCACGGTCGAACATCATACCTTCTACAACTTCGCTGTAAGTTTCGGCTGTCTTTGACTCTTCAACTGTGATAACACCGTCTGTTGTAACCTTTTCCATAGCCTCGGCAATGAGCTTACCGATGAACTCATCCTGTGAAGAAACTGTAGCAACTCTTGCAATATCGTCAGAACCCGAAACCTGCTTGCTGTTGTCAGAAACAGCCTTTACCGCAACATTGATAGCGTCTGCAATACCTTTCTTAAGAACCATTGGGTTTGCGCCTGCTGTTACATTCTTCATACCCTCTCTGATAAGAGCCTGAGCAAGAAGTGTAGCTGTTGTTGTACCGTCACCTGCAACATCGTTTGTTTTGATTGAAACTTCCTTAACAAGCTGTGCGCCCATATTCTCGAATGGGTCGTCAAGCTCAATTTCCTTAGCAATTGTTACACCGTCGTTTGTGATGAGCGGAGCGCCGTACTTTTTGTCAAGTACAACATTTCTGCCCTTAGGGCCGAGTGTGATTTTAACTGTATCAGCAAGCTGGTCAATACCTCTCATAAGAGATTTTCTTGCTTCTTCACCATAAGCAATTTGTTTAGCCATAATTAATTACCTCCAAAATATATCAAATAAAAATAATTATTCTACTGTTGCAAGAATATCTGACTGACGAACGATTGTGTACTCTTCACCGTCAATCTTAACTTCTGTGCCTGCATACTTGCTTGCGATTACTTTGTCGCCGACATTTACATACATCTTAACTTCGTTGCCGTCTACAACACCGCCGGGGCCAACTGCAACTACTCTTGCAAACTGTGGCTTTTCCTGTGCGGCAGATGAAAGAATGATACCGCTCTTTGTTTTTTCTTCGGCTTCTTCAACCTGTAATACTACTCTGTCAAGTAATGGTTTAATACTCATAATATAAATCCTCCTAAAAAGTTTATGTGTTATTTCGGTTAGCACTCTGTATCCTTGAGTGCTAATTATATTTTATACCATTTTTTAGAAATGTCAAGAGAAATTTGACTAAATTTGACCTTTAATTTATAAACAATTAAATTTATTTGTACATCACTGTATTATAATTCGTATATAGAACTAAAATAACTTAAACAAGCCCTTTTTTCTTTAGTTTACCTTTAGGTTCGGGTTTATTTATTTCATAGCCGTTTTTAATGGAAAGTTTTGCAAGCAATGCAATTCCGTCCGTAAGAGCCTTTTTAGATTCATTGTCTATCTTATTAAATGCTTTAATCATAGTCGGAATATTTTTTATGCCTGCCTTTCGTATGTCGTCAAAGGTGATTTTACCGCCTTCTGCCATAATTTGAAATACAGAGTCTATGATTTGTTTTTTCTGTTCGGTTGTAAGTCCGTCAATAAGCTCTTTCATATTTTTTTCGGCAAATTTAATGCTCTTGGTATCTTCATCAAGGTGTACAAAGTGTGTGCCTACTACATTCCAGCTGAAAGCATCGTGCTGCCAGAAAGAATGACTTGCGCTTTTTACTATTATATAATCTTCATCATGCTCAAGTAACATACCCACAAATGATGACTGCGGAACAAAGGTAGTGATTCTGTCGGCAATTTCTTTGTGCTGCTCACTTTCTATGAATTCCTTTGAAAAACCCGGACCGTCGTTGTTATATACAGCTATTATTCTGTCTTTGATTTCAGGAAAAGTATTTACAGCGGAATAGATTGCGAGATTTCCGCCTTTGGAGTGACCTCCGAGGTATATTTCGCTGTTTGGATATTTGTTTGCAACCATACTCAGATATGCCGCTGCGTTAAGCTGTGAGGGAATATTGTCGGTTATGGCAATCATACAATCTTCTTTCCAACCGTTGAGTGTATTGTCTGTGCCACGGTAAGCGATAAATAATTTATCTGTATCAAAATGAAAAGTGCAAGCGCCGAATTGCATTGGATTATCTTCGCAGTCATATGCCGCAAAATCCGATACATATATATTTTTTAACCTGTTGCTTTTAGCTGATTCGGATAATAACTTGGTTATTTCCTTGCCGACTGTGTTGTAAAAATCTTTAAATACATAGTAATCTTTAAAAACAACATCACGCTTTTCTTTAAAATAGAGTTTATTTATGTCGGAAAGCGGAAGCTGTGATTTTTCTGTATATCCCGAAAAATCAAGATAAACAAGCTCTGAAAATATAAGAGCGTCAACTTCGTTTAAAGGTGAAATGTCAAAACCTAAATCGCCACGCCATTTTAAATAGTTTATAAGATTATTCATAACCCACCTCGCAATATATTAATAATTAAATTTTATAAAATTTGCACTTAAAAAGCAATATAATTCACATAAAATTCAGAAAGCCCACTGCAAAATATGCAATGGGCAATTTTAAGTTTTTTTTTTTGCTGTGCTTGTCTTAAAATGTCAGGTAAAGAATTGAATATTACCTGTATATTTAATATTACTTTATCTTCACCGAATTTTTTTGCTTTTAAAACCGTTCACAAGCATACCTGCCGCAGCCTCGGCAAAGAGGTCGCAGATAAATATTTTAAAATCATCTGTAACGGATATATTGTTTTGAATTTCGCAATTGTTTACAACTTTCTTTTATAATTTTTTGACTTAAGGATAGAACCGACAAATTATAAAAACCGCTCTCCTAAGAATTTTTTAGAAGAGCGGTTTGTGTATTTGTTTTAATAATTATTCGTTAATAGCTTTAACGAGAGCCTGTGCTTTGTCTGTCTTTTCCCAAGCAACGCCGAGTTCTTCTCTGCCCATATGACCGTAAGCGGCAAGCGGACGATACTTTGTTTCTTTAAGCTTTAACTGCTCAATAATAGAATTCGGACGGCAGTCAAATACCTTTTCCACAGCGTCTGAAAGCTGTTCGTTTGTGTAGCTTGATGAACCGAAAGCATCTACCATTATTGATACAGGTTTAGCAACACCGATTGCATATGCAAGCTGAACTTCGCACTTATCGGCAAGACCTGCGGCAACAATATTCTTTGCGATGTATCTTGCGTAGTAAGCGGCACTTCTGTCAACCTTTGTCGGGTCTTTACCGCTGAATGCACCGCCGCCGTGACGAGAAAATCCGCCGTAGGTATCAACTATAATCTTTCTGCCTGTAAGACCTGAATCGCCTACAGGGCCGCCGATTACAAATCTGCCTGTCGGGTTGATGAAATATTTTGTGTTTTCGTCTAAAAGCTCGGCAGGAATGATTGGCTTTACTACATATTCAACCATATCTTTTCTGATCTGCTCAAGTGTAACCTTTTCATCGTGCTGTGTAGATACAACAACGGTGTCTACCCTTACAGGTGTGTCACCCTCATACTCAACGGTTACCTGTGTTTTACCGTCAGGACGAAGGTAGGAGAGAGTACCGTCTTTTCTTACTGCTGTAAGCTGCTTTGCAAGCTTATGTGCAAGTGAAATAGCAAGCGGCATAAGCTCTTTGGTTTCGTTGCAGGCATAACCGAACATCATACCCTGATCGCCGGCGCCAATCTGATTGTTAGCGTCATTTTCGCCGTCTTTAAGCTCGTAGCTTTCGTTTACGCCCATTGCAATATCAGGGCTCTGCTGGTCAATAGAAGTGAGTACAGCGCAAGTATTGCCGTTAAAACCGCACGCCTGGTTGTCATAGCCGATGTCATTTACAACTTTTCTTGCGATACCTGCAATGTCAACATAGCAGTCTGTAGAAATTTCGCCCATAACATGAACTACACCTGTTGTAGCGGTTACCTCGCAGGCAACATGAGCGTTTTTATCCTGTTCGAGAATAGCGTCAAGAACAGCGTCGGAAATCTGGTCGCAAACTTTGTCGGGATGTCCCTCTGTTACTGACTCAGAAGTGAAAAAATGTTTTGCCATTATAATTCTCCTTTGCAAAAAATAAGCACCTTTCAGCCGAAAGGTGCTATTAAGACTCATCTTTCGGTAAATACCGCAGGATTTGGCACCTTGCAAATGCAGGTTGCCGGACTTCACAGGGCCTGTTCCCTCAGTCGCTCTTGATAAGATAAATATTAACTTATTGTTTTAATTATATACCGTTATATCGACAAAAGTCAACAAGAAATAACAGGTATATTGTAAAATCGGATAATCAAACAAAAAAATTATGCGATTTCATCAACGGAACAACATTCTGTACAAGGTACGCTGTGTTTTACTCTGTCCTCAACCTCGGCACGCTTTGCATTGTTAAAGCGGTCTACCGTACCTACAAGATAGCCTGTGATTCTGCGGATTCTTTCAAACGGAACAGAATCGTAATCGTATTTAACATCAACATAGTCGCCGTCAACTGTGAGTTCAACATTCTTGATATATTTATCCGGATTTGCCTCTCTAAGCTGTGTTGTGTATGCCTCAATTTCCTTTTTGCTGAGCTTTCCGCCCTTTACATTTACTGTCATAATAAATCCTTCCCTTTCGTAATTTCATAATCCTCTTTAATATATAATGTAACTTTTAATTCTTTAAAAGCATATATCTTGTAGAGTAAATCTATTATAGCACAACATCTTGTTGTATGCAATATTAAAATAGGAATTATTCGCACAAATAAAAGTAAGTATTTTTGTTTATTTTTACAGTTGACAAATATATAAAAGCAAAGAGGACAAAAGTTTTGCCCTCAAATAACAATTTTTATTATTTTAATTTCCCGATTTGTAATTGTATATGAATATTTTAACACAAAATTTTTTATTTCAAGCAAATAAGGCGATGCTTCCACCGCCTTATATATTATTCGAGCACCAATAAAACTCTGTCTATGTTGTTACCGAAAAGTCCTGCGTAGCCGTCCTGACCGTTTGAAGTTTGGTCGTCGTGCTGCCAGTCAAAATATTCTTTGCTTATTGCCGAAACTTTATATTTTGCTACAAGATATTTGTTAAGACTTTCAGCAATATTCTGCGGTGTGGTGTAATACACTCTGATTGCGTCAATTTTACTGCCGTTGCCCGCATAACCGTTTTCTAAATCGTCAATGTCATATCCGCTCACCTTTGGCAGCCATCCGCTTTTAGTGTGAACCTGATACCACACCTTGCCTTCACTTACTTTTATTGCAATATCCGTAATTGCTTTGCCTTTTAAACCTGCGTAATCTTCAAGATTTTTTACTTCGGGCAGCCAAACACCGTCACAGCACACTCTGTAGAAAATATCCGGTTTGGTTATTTTTTCTTTGTCTTTATCGTCTTCTTTTTTGCTGTTGAAAACGCTTTCGTTAAATATGATGTTCGTATCAATATTTTTGCCGTAACCGCTTACCCTGCCTGTTGAACTGTTCTGCCATATATCACAGTTTAATTCATTTACAGAATTATATTGAGCAAGCCAGATACTGTACTTTTTCTTTAATTTATCGTAATCGAGAAAATTATTAAACCAATTCAGATTAGCATATACACCTGCTCTGTAGTTACTTTTCTTGATCGTTTCGCAAAAGCGTTCCGCAATTTCTGTAAGTTTTGCTTTGCCGAGTTTAGTTTGTGAACTATCTTCCAAATCATAATAAATCGGCATATCAAGAGATTTGTTATTAATGCATTCAAGGCAAGCCTTTGCCTCTTTTTCTGCATCGCCGACGCTGTCTGCGTAACTGTACCAGTACACACCAATCTTCATATTTTCGCTTTTTGCGTTTTTGTAATGACTTTCAAACATACTGTCTTTCTGACTTGCTTCTCTGCCGTAGCCTGCTCTTATAATGACAGCTTTTATACCATCGTTTTTCATTTTGTTAAAATTAATGCCTTGCTGAAATTCTGAAATATCAACACAGCTTACTTTTGCCATAAAATCATCCTTTCAAATTGATAAAGTTTACTTTAGTATAATATTAAAAATAATACCAAAAGTTAAACTTTTCATTTACAGTGTTTAAAGTGCAAAAATTGCAGAAATTAGGCTAATTTTATTGTAAAAAATTTTATTTTGTGCTAATATTACCTTATAAAATAAAATGAAATCGGAGGTATTATGATGGAATTATCAAAAGTAACGGAAACTCGCAGAAGCGTAAGAGAATACATAAATAAACCTGTTGAAACAGAAAAGTTAAGAGAAATGATTGCGGCGGCTCAACTTGCACCGTCATGGAAAAACTCGCAGGTATCACGCTACTATGTGGTAACAGGCGAAAAACTTGCAGATGTTAAGAATGCATTGTCGCCTTACAATCAGAAAAATGTTGCAGACGCTCCCGCACTTATTGTTACCGCAATTGTGCTTAATCGTTCCGGATACGAAAAGGACGGTACACCGACAAACGAACTCGGCAACGGTTGGGGATTTTACGACTGCGGTTTGCAGAGTATGAATCTTTTGCTTAAGGCAACAGAACTTGGACTTTCAACTCTTGTAATGGGTATAAGAGATAACGAAAAAATCAAGGAAGTTTTGAATATTCCCGAAACCGAGGCGGTAGTAAGCGTAATCGGAGTAGGCTACAGCAATGCAGAGCCTGCAATGCCAAAGCGTAAGGCTATTGAGGATATTGCAAAGTTCTTTTAATTTAATATAGCAAAGCGTAAAGTAAAAACCTGTACAGCAGTTGCCGTACAGGTTTTTTTGTTATGGTTTTACAGTTTTAAATAAATTTAACTGCTGTGCCGTAAGCAAGCACTTCGGCAGCCTGCTGCATAACAGAAGCTGATGTGTAACGAACGCATACAATAGCGTCCGCACCCATTCTTGCAGCCATATCAATCATACGCTGAGTGGCAATATCTCTCGCCTTGTTCATCATTTCAGTGTATGATTTAAGCTCGCCGCCAACCATAGTCTTAAAGCTCTGTCCCATATCGCTGAACATATGCTTCGACTGAATTGTGTTGCCTTGCACAAGACCGAGTGTGGCAAGGTTTCTGCCTGAAATTGTTTCTGTAGTAGTCAGTATCATAATTTTTCTCCTCAATTAAATATCTATTTCCTCAAGGTCGCTTTCGCTTACTTTGCGGAGTTCTTTTTTGCTGAGAATATCGTAAATAACAGGAACGATATAGAGCGTCATTATGGTAGCGTACAGCAAACCGCCGATACATACAATAGCGATAGGCTGCATAATCTCTGAACCTGTGCCTATACCGAGTGCCATTGTTGAAAGTCCGAGAACGGTTGTGATTGCCGTAATAAGGATAGGCCTCATTCTTGTTTTGCCTGCCTCTACAATTGCCTCTCGTCTTTCTTTGCCCTCAAGTCTTAGGTTGTTGATGTAGTCAACAAGTACGATACCGTTGTTTACGATAATACCGCAGAGCATTACAAAACCGAGCAATGCCACAACGCTGACATCAAAACCTGTAATAAGCAATCCGAGGAATCCTCCCGTAAATGCAAGAGGAATTGTAAACATAATGATAAACGGTGACTTAAGGCTCTGGAATTGAGCAACCATAATAAGGTAAATAAGAATTACGCCTAAAAGCATCATAAGCAGCATTTGATTTACAGCTTCCATTGTGCTCTCGTTTGAACCCGAGTATTCAATACTGCAGCCGTCAGGAAGTTTATAATCATCAAATAAAGCTTTTGCCTTGTTTGAAACATCGGTGTTTGTATAACCGTCTTTTAAAGTACCGCTGACTTTAATATAACGCTTTTGGTCACTTCTTGTGATTGAATTCATTGATTCGGAATCTGAAATCTCGGCAACTTCGGAGAGTTTTGTGGTCTTTTCGTTGCCTTCTTTGTCTGTATAAGTGAGTTTAATATCCTTGATATTGTTTTTTGTAACATCACTGTTTTCGTCTTTGATTACAACCACATCAAGGTCTTTGCCGCTGTTTGTAAGGGTAGAAGATGTGGTTTCCGAGGTGATTGCGGCGGCAATCTGCTGATATACCTGTGCAACCGTAAGTGATTTTTTGGCAGCCTTTGTTTTATCGACAGTTACCTTGATTTCGCCCGAAGTAGCACCGATGCCGTTATCGGTTTCGTCAATACCGTCAACCGCAGCAAGTTTTTCCGCCATATCTTTTGCGGTATTCTGCAAAGTTTTGAGGTCGTCACCGTAAAGTTTGATTGATACACCGTCATTACCGAGCATAGCTGACATTGAGCTTGAAGAAGAGCTGCCGCTTACAACCACATCTCCGTCAATACTTTGAAGTTCTGCTTCAATTTCTTTGCTGATACTTTCGCTGTTCTTTACTTTGTCGTCTTTGAATACTGCATATGCCATAACAGAACCTTTGTCTGCATCGGAAGAAGATACAGAGCCTGTAAGACCCATAAGGCTTGTTGTTGAACCTGTCATAACACCAACAGTTTCAAATTCGTCATACGTTGAAAGAGTGTCGAGTAGGTTTTGTGCGGCGTCAATGGTATCATCCATAGTAGCCGAGTCGTCAAGGCTGACTGTTACGGAAAGCTCCGTGCTTGCCATATTCGGCATAAAACTGAAGCCTCTTGCCACAGCACCGAACATACTGCCAAAGAGAAGTACAACTGCAACGATAAGTGCGATTGCTCTGTGCTTTAATACAAAACGAATAGATTTTTCGTAGCCGCCGAGCATTTTATCAAACATTCCGTGCTTAACAGGTTTAACCTTTCTTAGCATACGCTGACCCATAGCAGGCACAAGCGTAAGGGCAACAATAAGGCTTGCAAGCAGGGAATAGGTGATAGTAAGCGCCATATCCATAAATATCTGACGAGTAAGACCCTCTATGAATACGATAGGGAAGAATACGCAAATTGTTGTAAGTGTAGACGATGCAATTGCGCCCGCAACCTGTTTAGCACCGTTTAAAGCGGCTTTTACAGGCGGCACACCCAAATTGCGCAGTCGGTATATATTTTCAATTACTACAACCGAGTTGTCAACAAGCATACCTACGCCGATTGCAAGTCCCGACAGCGAAATCATATTGAGAGTAACACCGCTAAAATACATCAGCACAAGTGCAAAAATAACGCTGACAGGAATTGAAAGCGCAACAATGAGGGTCGGTTTAATATCTCTTAAGAAAAGATACAGAATTATAATTGCAAGTACAGCACCCATAAGAAGATTCTGTAAAACGCTGTTTATAATAATATCTATGTAGTCGCCCTGGTCCATAAGGGTGGTAAAGTGCAGACCTTCGTTTTCCTGTGTAAGAGAGTTGAGCTTTTTGGCTATATTTTCGGAAACAGTAGCGGTTGCGGCATCACTCTGCTTTGAAAAACTGAATACAACGCCGGAGTTTCCGTTAATCTTTGTGAATACCTCGTCCGAATCGTCAGCTATAAATACATCTGCAACATCGCTTAGTTTTACAACGCCGATACCGTCAATTCCCGTGTCAAAAAGAGCAAGCGACTGCATTTCTTTATCACCGTCTATTTTGTCGCCGACACGCACAAGATATTTAATATTTTCGTCATCACTTACATATCCTGCAGGCATTGAGAAATTTTGTGCCGTAAGAATATTTGAAACATTGCTTATTGTAACAGTGTTTGTCATATCGGCGGCTTTTTTGGCTTTATCTTTTTGGTCGGAGAGTTCATCACTTGCGGATTTTAATTCTTCTTGAGCGGAATTAAGCTGGGTTAATGCACTGTTTACTTCACTTTGCTTTGTGTTTAGCGCAGAAAGTCCGCCCGAAAGCTGATATGCCGCAAGAGATTGCTGTTTTTCTATCTCTGAAAGTGCCTGATTTACAGATACGGTATTGTTGTCAAGACCTTTTACAGCGGCTGCAATTTGTGTAATACCGCCGTCTACTTGAGATATTTTATCCGCAATTTCCGCTATTGTATCATCAAGTTTTTCCTCTGTGGTGTCAAGTCCTTTTAATGCCTCAACTGTTTGAGCTATTGCTTTATCTACATTTGTAAGAGCATTTTTAGCATTATTAAGTCTTTCTTCAAGCTCTTCTTTCGGAAAACCGTATTTATCAAGCTCTTCATCTATTTTAGCAAGGATTGCTCTTACCTGTGCAAGCTGCTCGTCTGTAAGATCGGGGTTTGCAAGTTTGCTAAGCGCATCTTTGTAGTCGTTGTATATTTTTTCAAAAGTTTCTATCTGTTGTGTAAGCTGTGCTTTTTCGTCCTGCAAACTGTCAAGTTTTTCTTTTATCTGTGTTAATGTTTGGTAGGCAATTGTCAAAGTTTGCTTGGTTGCAGTAAGCGACTGCTGTTGGTCAAGCAACTGCATTTTTGCATTCAAAATTTCAGTGTAACCGCTTTGTGCCTTACCTTGGGCGTCAGCAAGCTGTTTTGCAACTTCTTCCTGTTGAGAATTTAAGTCGTTTATTGACTGCTCAATGGTATCACTGCCTTGCTCCGCTTTAGAAATATTGTCCTGCAATTCTTTCTTTGCATCGGAAATTTTCTTTTCCGCATCGCCGAATTTGTCATTGAGAGCGTCATTGATTTTTGCGTTGAGAGCGTCAATCTTGGTTTGAGAAATAATAACATTTTCCTTTTGAGTTACAATACCTTTTGTAGATACAGAGGCTACACCGTCAATTCCCTCAAGCTGATTTTTCAGTTCGTTGTTTACATAGTCGGAAATTTGCACTGTATCGTAACCGTCGTAATCAACCGCAACCATAGCTACAGGCATCATATTAGGGTTAATTTTCATAAGGTACGGACTGCCTACACCGTCAGGCCATGCATCTTTGATAGTGTCAAGATTGCCTCTCATATCAACGGTAGCGGTGTCCATATTTGTACCGTCCTCAAACTCAAGTGTCAATATTGAATAGTTGTCAGATGAGGTGGAGGTGATGGTTTTTACGCCGTCAATGGTTGAGAGTGACTGTTCAAGAGGTTTTGTTACCACCGATTCAACTGTTTCCGGAGTTTGTCCCGGATAGGTTGTAAGGATTATTGCATACGGAAAATCCATATTAGGCAGTAAGTCAGGCGTCATTTTAAATACCGACACTATACCCAATACAATTACCACAATAACCGCCACAAAAATTGTCATCGGCTTTTTTACACTTAGTTTTGGCAGCATATCATTCCTCTTTCATTGATTATTTCGATTATTTCCATAAAATTACTGTTTAATAAATTTATTTATTACCTAATATCACTTGACTGCGCCTTGTTTAATTATGTCGATTTTTTTGATAAGGCGTTCACGCACTTCTTCACGGTCACTGCCTGCGACAAAAACATCGAAAATTGCATTTTTAAGCACTTGTGTAAGAATTTCTATGAGGCATTTAACGCTTTCGTTATCCTGAAATTTCAGATTTTGTCTGTCCACCATAGTGTAAATCTCGTTGTTGGTGAGTGCCATATTAAAGCGATTTTTCAGATATTCGCTCACAAGGTCATCGTTTGCTTTAAAGCTGTCAACAATATTTCTCATAATTTTCATTGTTTGCTTTTGACTGCTGTAATCGCCAAAATAATCAAACATTTTAATGTACATAACAAAAAGGTCGCCGCATGAAAGTTTTAAAATTTCTTTGGCTTTGTTGCTTGATTCTTCAAACATAGTTTTAGTGATAATTTCTATCAAATCTACCTTGTCGTCAAAATACTGATAAAAACTGCCTCGGGAAATTTCAGCGGTCTTTATAATTCTGTTTATAGAAACCTTTTCGTTAGGCCGTTCCATAAACTCTTTTATGACAGCGTCGGTAATACGCTTTCTTTTTTCGTACGGAAGATTGTAAAATGTTTTTTTAATCATACCTATTACCTCCTGATGTGACAGGTTATCATATTTGCTATAATTTTAGCATTATATAAATCCTTAGTCAATAAAGGTAACACAAATGTTATGTGAAGTTTTTGTGTACAAACTACTTAATAATGTCAGCACATTTTCCTTTTGTGAATTCAATTAAAGTTTGAGGGTCAAGGTCAATCTGATAACCGATTTTTCCCGCACTTACAATAATGTTCGGATTGTTAAGGCAGCTTTCGTGGAAAACGGTAGGGTATTGCTTTTTCATTCCGATAGGTGAGCAGCCTCCTCGAATGTAGCCTGTTACTTTTAAAATATCTTTTACATGAATCATCTCAACGGATTTTTCGCCAACTGATTTTGCGGCTTTTTTAAGGTCGAGTTCCGCCGCAACGGGAACAACAAATACAAAGTAGCTGCCGCTTACGCCTTTTGTGACAAGCGTTTTGAATACACATTCGGGATTTTGCCCCAAAAGTTTGGCAACGCTTATGCCGTCAACAGCGTCTTTTCCGTGCGGATATTCGTGTGCTGCATAATCTATTTTTGCTTTTTCGAGAATACGCATTACATTAGTTTTAAATTCTGACATAACAGCCTCCAAATTACAAATATATAATAATGATTATAATGTTTAATAATATACACATATAATTTTATTGTGGAAATTTGTGTATGTCAAGTATTGTTATAAATTAGACATAAAACTGTGTTTTTGCTCAAAATTTTAAAAATATTGATAGATATATATTGACTTAATTACTGCAATAAAGTACAATAGATTAAAAATAAATTGTATATTTTTCGTTTTTTCGCATTTATTGGGTATGTTTAATTGATAATTGCCACAGCACAAGGCTTTGGCTTAAAGAATTTTGCGGTATATATAAAGAAAATTACGGAAGGATGATTGGCAATGCTGACTAAAAGCGAAGAAGAGATTATGAATTTATTATGGGAGGTGGGCGAGCCTCTGGCAAGTTCTGAGATTGTAAGCAAATCTGTAAACAGAACATGGCGCAAAAGTTACATTAACCTTTTAATCAATTCATTGCTTAACAAGCAAATGATTGAGGTTGTGGGTGTAAAACAGATGACAAAGAATTATGCCCGCACTTTTCAGCCTACAATGTCAAAGTACGCTTATTCCGTAAAGCGGATTTTTTCTCAAAAAGGTTTTAAAGAAGAGAATATTCCCGACCTTTTTGCCGAGATAATCGCAAATACGGAAAATCCTCAAATTCTTGAAAAAATGCAAAGTCAGCTTGACGAAAGAAAGCGAGAACTTGCATCGGATAAGAATAACCGTGACAGTTACAGCGCATAGCGCATAATTAAAAAGTAAAAATTATTATTACAATTGCCGCCTCAGAGCGGCTTTTGTATTATAGATTTATAGATTATCGGGTATAAAAATTACAGCCATCAAACTTATTTTAGTCTGATGGCTGTTTGCTATTTGATGTTAAAGTCTTACAGGAATATTTTTTTCGTTAAGATATTTTTTTAATGTGGGAATCGGAATTTCGCCGAAATGGAAGAGAGAGGCTGCGAGAACTGCGTCTGCTTTGCCCTCTGTGAATGCGTCATAGAAATGCTCAAGAGCGCCTGCGCCGCCGCTGGCGATTACGGGAATTGAAACTTTTTCCGAGATTGCTCTTGTAAGTGCGATGTCATAGCCTTTTTTCTGTCCGTCCTCGTCCATACTTGTAAGCAGAATTTCGCCTGCGCCGAGCTGTTCACATTTTACAGCCCATTCAACCGCATCAAGGCCTACAGGAGTTCTTCCTCCGTTCACATAAACTTCCCAACCGTTTTCTTTTCGCTTTGCGTCAATGGCGGCAACTACGCACTGACTGCCGAATTTATAAGCCGCCTCGCTGATAAGTTCAGGTCGATGAACGGCAGCGGAATTAACGGAAACTTTGTCTGCGCCTGCTCTTAAAAGTAAATTGAAATCGTCAACACTTCTTATACCGCCGCCTACGGTGAACGGAATGAAAATTGAATTTGCTACTTTTTCAACCATATCAATTGTAATATTTCTTGAATCGCTTGAAGCTGTAATGTCGAGAAATACAAGCTCGTCTGCGCCTTCTTTATCGTATTGCTTTGCACATTCCACGGGGTCGCCCGCATCTACAAGATTAACAAAGCTCATACCCTTTACAACTCTGCCGTTTTTTACATCAAGGCAGGGGATAATTCTTTTTGCATACATATCTTTTCTCCTTACTTTCCGTTTACCATATCGGCAAAGTTTTTAAGAATTTTTAATCCGACTTCACCGCTTTTTTCGGGGTGGAATTGCGTTGCGGAAACATTTTCCCATTCGATTGCCGCATCAATTTGAACTCCGTAGTTTGTCCTTGCGGCAACAATTTCAGGGTCCTTTGCCGTTAAAAAGTATGAGTGAACAAAATATACATAGGCATTGTCTTCTATACCTTTAAAAATGCCGTCCTTTTTTATAATATCAAGACTGTTCCAACCTATATGCGGTATCTTTAAGCCTGTATCGGCAGGAATTTTTGTTATGCTGCCGTCAAAAACAGATAAGCCTTTTTTATTAGGGCTTTCTTCGCTTTCGGGAAAAAGCAACTGCAATCCAAGGCAAATACCTAAGAAATGCTTTTTTGTCTTTATAAAATCAAGTACGGTGTCTTTAATGCCGTAGCTTTCCATGGTGTCCATTGTATCTCCGAATGAGCCTACGCCCGGCAAAACGGCACCGTCTGCCTTTAAAATCATATCTTTATCTCTTGTAACAACACAGTCACAGCCGATATATTTCAAAGCCTTGTTTACGCTCTGAATATTTCCTGCGCCGTAGTCAATTATAGCAATCATAATCTGTCCTCCCGATTACATTTCAGCATAGTAGTATATTAGCATATTTGCTCGTTTTTTGCAAGAAAAACAGTGCGATAATTCATTATTTCAAAAAATAAAAAATTAACCTGTTTTTCGGTTGAATTAAAATAACTTGTGTGCTACAATTAAATATGTATGTAAAATTAAGAAAAATCCTGCGTTTGCAGGTTGCTCATAATTACAGAATTTTTAAAAGAAGGTTATTTGATGATCACTCATTTATTGACAAGAATAGATTTGAGTATGCACTCGCTTTCAAAAGGTCAAAAGCGAATTGCACTTTATATAGAGGAGCATTATGACAAAGCGGCTTTTATGACTGCCTCAAAGCTCGGCGAAACCGTCGGTGTTTCGGAAAGTACGGTTGTAAGATTTGCCACAGAGCTTGGTTATGACGGCTACCCAAAGCTGCAGAAAGCTATGCAGGAAATGATAAGGGATAAGCTCACTTCTGTTCAGCGAATTGAGGTTACTTCAAGCAGAATCGGCAATGACGATGTTTTAAACAGCGTGCTGAATCAGGATATTGATAAAATCCGCAGAACCATTGAAGAAACCTCGCACGAGGATTTTGAAAGGGCTGTAGACAAAATCTGCAATGCCGACAGAATCTATATTTTCGGTGTTCGTTCAACTGCCGCAATCGCAAGTTTTCTCGGCTACTATTTTGAACTTATTTTCGATAATGTAAGAGTAATCGACTCTACAAGCCATACAACAACATATGAGAGAATTTTCAGAATGACCGACAAAGATGTTATGATAGGAATTTCATTCCCACGATACAGCACAATGGCTGTTGACGCTATGAACTATGCCCGTTCGCAGGGTGCGCACGCTATAGCAATTACTGACAGTATGGTGTCGCCGCTTGTTAAATCGGCAGACTCCGTACTTATTGCAAGAAGTGATATGGCGTCAATAGTCGATTCGCTTGTAGCCCCGTTAAGCCTTATAAATGCGCTTATTGTTGCGACTGTTCTTAAAAAGAAAGACGAAGTATCCGAAAACTTCCGCAGACTTGAAACCGTATGGAACAGAGAGGGAGTTTACGCAAGCGGAGAGAAGGACGAGGAAAAAACGACGGAAGCGGGAAAGAAGAATGGAAAGTAAAAAGGTAGTTGTGGTCGGCGCAGGTGCGGCGGGTCTTATGGCTGCATCGGCAGCGGCAATGTACGGCGCAAGCGTAACATTAATAGAAAAAAACAAGCGTGTCGGCAGAAAAATTATGATTACGGGCAAAGGCAGATGTAATGTTTGCAATAACTGCGATGTTGAAACTTTTATAAGAAATGTTCCTACAAACGGAAAATTTCTTTATTCGGCAATCAACAAATTAACTCCCGAAGACACTGTTGCTTTCTTTGAGGGACTTGGACTTTCTCTGAAAACAGAGCGTGGCAACAGGGTTTTTCCGCAGTCCGACAAAGCTGTTGATGTGGTTGATACATTATATAACTATGTAAAAAACTGCGGCTGTAAAATTGTGGAAGACACCGCCGAAGAACTTTTGCTTGAAAACGGTGAGGCAGTCGGAGTTAAGTGTAAGAACAAAACATATTATGCGGACAGTGTGATTATATGCTGCGGCGGTAAAAGCTATCCTCTTACAGGTTCTACGGGTGACGGATACACTCTCGCAAAGCAGGCGGGACATACAATAGTACCGCTAAAACCGTCGCTTGTTCCGCTCGAAAGCAAAAATCTCGACTGTAAATCAATGCAGGGCCTTGCACTTAAAAATGTGGGTCTTAAGATTGTTGATACACAGAGCGGTAAAACGGTTTACGATGATTTCGGAGAAATGCTGTTTACCCATTTCGGAATGAGCGGCCCTATGATACTTTCGGCAAGCTCACATATCCGTGATATTTCGGACGGCAGATACAATGCCGTAATTGACATAAAACCTGCACTTTCTTATGAGCAGCTTGAAAAACGCTTACAGCGTGATTTTGACGAAAATCATAATAAAGATGTTTCTAATTCATTTACTAAGCTGCTGCCTAAAAAACTTGTTGTACCTGTTTTAAAGCGTTGGGGTATACCTTTTGATAAAAAATGCAATTCTGTTACTAAGGAAGAACGCAGAACTCTTTGCGAACTTTTAAAGGCTTTTACCGTAGAAATCAGCGGTTTTCGTCCTATTGAAGAGGCAATTATTACTTCGGGCGGCGTAAAAACCACTGAAATTAATCCGAAAACTATGGAAAGCCGACTTGTAAAAGGACTTTACTTTGCAGGCGAAGTAATAGATTGCGATGCCTATACGGGCGGCTTTAACTTACAGATAGCATGGAGTACAGGTAATCTTGCAGGCGAAAGCGCCGCTTATTAAGAAAGGAAGAATAAAATGTCTGTTGCAATAGCACTTGACGGCCCTGCCGGCGCAGGAAAATCCACAATAGCAAAAAGAGTTGCAAAGGCTCTTGACTATATATATGTTGATACAGGCGCACTTTACCGCACAATCGGACTTAGCGCCATGAGAAGAAATATCGAGCCTGTTGAGTCAAAAGAAGTGAGCGATATGCTTAAAGAAATTAAGGTTGAGCTTGCTTTTAACGATAATTCAGAGCAAATTGTTTTGCTTGACGGCGAAGATGTTTCTTCACTTATCAGAACTCCCGAAGTATCTATGACAGCGTCAAAAATTTCCGCAATTCCCGAAGTAAGAGCGTATTTGCTTGATTTGCAGAGAGATATGGCAAAGAAAAATAATGTGATTATGGACGGCAGAGATATCGGTACGGTTGTTCTTCCCGATGCAAAAGTAAAAATCTTTCTTACCGCATCTCCCGAGGCAAGAGCCGAAAGACGATACAAAGAACTTTTGGAAAAGGGAATGACTGTAAGTTACAACGATGTTCTTAAAGATGTAAACGAGCGTGATTACAATGACTCTCACCGCAAAACCGCTCCGCTCAAACCTGCCGAGGGCTGTGTGATTGTAGATACTACAGAACTTGATTTTGAACAGTCGGTAGATAAAATAATTTCCGTTATAAAGGAGAATGTTTAATGGGACAGTCTAAGGTGCTTTACAGAGTCGGTCAGGCGGTTTGCCGTCCGATTATGAAAGTGTTTTACAGATATAAATTTATAAATAACAACTCTATTCCGCATGAGGGAGCATATATAATTGCAAGCAATCATATGTCATTTTCCGACCCTGTGCTTTTAGGTCTCGGTCAAAGGCGCAGACTTTTCTTTATGGCAAAGCAGGAACTTTTTAAAAACAAGTTTTTTGCAGGATTAATCCGTGCACTCGGTGCGTTTCCCGTTGAGCGTGGCGCAGGTGACGGCAAAGCTATAAAAACAGGCGAAGACCTCATAAAAGAGGGCAATGTAATGACTATCTTTATTGAGGGAGGCAGAACAAAGACAGGCGAATTTATGCGTCCGAGAAGCGGCTGCGCACTTGTTGCTCAACAAATGCAGGTGCCGGTTATTCCTGCATGCATCACAATTACGGGTAACCCGAAGCACCGCTTTGCAAAGAGAGTAATTCATTTCGGCGATCCGCTTACTCCGCAGCAGCTCGGACTTACACCCGACGGTGACAGACGACAGCTTAAAAATGCCACAAATATGATTATGGACGAAATCAAGAAGATGAGGGAGCAGGACAGAAAATGAGCATAACCGTTGCAAAGTCTGCCGGCTTTTGCTTTGGCGTAAACAGAGCAATAAATATTGTGAACAGTTTGCTTGACAAGAATGTAAAAGTATCTACTCTCGGACCTATCATTCATAATATGGAAGTCGTAAATGAACTTGAAAGCCGTGGCTGTAAAGCGGTTGATAATATTGACGAGGTAGAAAAAGACGCTACTCTTGTTATCCGTTCTCACGGTGTTCCAAAATATGTTATTGACAAATTAGATGAAAATGGTGTAAAATATGAAGATGCAACATGTCCTTTTGTTAAGAAGATACACAATATAGTGGCAAATCCCGACAACAAGGACGGCATAGTTTTAATCGCAGGCAACAGCGTTCACCCCGAGGTTGAGGGCATTATAGGTCATTGCAGTACCGAGTGTCACACCTTTAAAAACAGTGAAGAAATTGACGAGATTTACAATATTGTTCTAAAAAAGAATAATAAACAGGTTTTTGTTGTCGCACAGACCACATTTGACACAAAAGAATGGAAAAAGTGTGTAAAAAAGATTAAAAAACTATGTACAAATGCAAAAATATTTGATACAATATGTAATGCAACGTCAGTTAGACAGACCGAAGCTGACTTACTTGCGGCTCAATCCGATTTTATGGTAGTAATAGGCGACAGGCACAGCTCAAACACGGGCAAGCTTTTTGATATATGCAAAAGGCAGTGCGATAACACAGTTCTTATTGAAACAGCGGATGAGCTTGATGCTTTACAAGTCAGCGTTGCTGAAAAAATTGGCGTTACTGCCGGTGCATCTACTCCGGCAAGGATAATAAAGGAGGTACTGGATACAATGAGTGAAATTAAATCCGGTGTAACAAATGGTGAAGAATCTTTTGAGGCATTGCTTGAGGAATCCCTCAAAAACTTAAATACAAATGAGAGGGTAATGGGTACAGTGCTCAGCATTGCGCCTAACGAGGTTCAGGTTGATGTCGGCAGAAAGCAGACAGGCTTTATTCCTGCTAGTGAGCTTTCTAACGATCCTAACGCTAAGCCGGAGGATATCGTAAAGGTTGGCGACAAGATCGAGCTTCTTATTATGAAGACAAATGATCAGGAAGGCACAATTATGCTTTCTAAGCGCAGAGTAGACGCAGCTAAGGGCTGGGAAATTCTTGAGTCTAAGGTTGAGTCACAGGATGTTCTTACAGGTAAGGTTACAGAGGCTGTTAAGGGCGGTGTAATCGTTATCTACAACGATGTAAGAGTATTTATTCCTGCTTCACAGGCAACTGCTTCTCGTGACGAGAGCCTTGAGGATCTCGTAGGTAAAGAAGTACAGTTCAGACTTATTGAGGTTTCACAGCGTGGCAGAAGAAAGAGAGCTATCGGCTCAATCAGAAGCGTACTTAAGGAGCAGAGAGCTGCTCAGCGTGAGGAGTTCTGGAAGAACTGCGAAATTGGTAAGAAGTACACAGGTGTTGTTAAGTCACTTACAAGCTACGGTGCATTTGTTGACCTTGGCGGTGTATTCGGTATGATCCACATTTCAGAACTTTCTTGGACACACATTAAGCACCCAAGTGAGGTTGTAAATGTTGGCGATACTGTAGAAGTATATGTAAAGGACATCAACGAGGAAACAAAGAAGATTTCTCTCGGCTTTAAGAACGCTGACGAGAATCCATGGGAGATCCTCAAGAACCAGTATCCGGTGGGCACAGTTGTTAAGGCTACAATCGTTGGTCTTACATCATTCGGTGCTTTTGCAAACATCATCCCGGGTATTGACGGTCTTATCCACATTTCTCAGATTGCTAACAAGAGAATTGAAAAGCCCGCTGATGTACTTTCAGTTGGCGAAACAGTAGAAGCTAAGATTACTGCTATTGACTTTGACAAGAAGCGTGTAAGCCTTTCAATGCGTGCACTTCTTCCGGAGGACGAGCAGGCTCCTGCTGAGGCTGCTGAAGAGGTTGCTGAATAATTTGTTATTAAACAGGGCATTCCATTATAGGGATGCCCTTTTGTTCTATTTTATATAATAAACCGCAAAAGGAGCGATAAAAAATGACTCCAAAAGAAGAATTTATTGAGATTTATACAAAGTACATAACACGCAACGGTGCAGAAGAATTACTTGAATGGCTCAAGCGCACAGACTTTTTTACTGCTCCTGCAAGTACGAAATATCATTGTGCCTGCGAGGGCGGACTTGTAATGCACTCGGTAAGCGTGTTTAATACAATGATGGAAAAGCATTATGACGAAGAAACCGATAATATTGAAAGTTTTGCAATATGCGGACTTCTGCACGATTTATGCAAGGCGCAGTTTTACAAGGTTTCGTCAAGAAATGTAAAAAACGAGCAGACAGGCGTATGGGAAAAAGTGCCTTATTATGCAATTGACGACCAATTCCCGTACGGTCACGGCGAAAAATCGGTTTTTCTTATTGAGCGCAAAATGCACTTAAAGATTGATGAGGCAATGGCAATCCGTTGGCATATGGGAGAGTTCGGTGATAAAAACAGCAATTCAATTTCTCTTGCATACGAGCGTTATCCGCTTGCCGTAAAGCTCCACCTTGCAGACCTTGAATCAACATATTTGAAAGAAAAGGGCACTTCGGCCGTAAACAAGTAATTTTCACTTTTGCTTTATTTTTGGCATATAATACCGCTTGTTTTATGGAATGTTAAATAAGGATGATTTTATGGATATAATTTTGGCAGAACAAAGAATAAAAGAGCTTACAAAGACGATTGAGTATCACAATAATCGTTATTATAATCTCGATAATCCCGAAATTTCCGATTACGATTATGATATGCTTTTGCGTGAGCTTGAAAACCTTGAAAACGATTTTCCTACACTCAAGTCACCGCTTTCGCCGACAAATAAAGTAGGCGGCGAGCGTGGAGAAAAATTCTCTCCCGTAACTCACACAGTGCCGATGGAAAGTTTGCACGACAGCTTTTCTCACTCGGAATTGTTTGATTTTGACAGAAGAGTGCGTGAGGTTGCTCCGAGTGTAAAATATGTTGTTGAGCCAAAATTTGACGGTCTTTCCGTATCTTGCGAGTATCGCAACGGTGTATTTGTTCGAGGCTCGACAAGGGGTGACGGAACAGTCGGTGAAGATGTTACGGATAATCTTATGACAATACGCTCACTCCCGAAAAAGATTGAAAATGCGCCTGAATTTTTAGAGGTGCGTGGCGAAGTTTATATGTCTTTTGACAGCTTTAACGAACTTGTCAAGGAACAGGAAGATAACGAAGAAAAGCCGTTTAAAAATCCGAGAAATGCCGCCGCAGGCTCATTAAGGCAAAAAAATTCTAAGATTACCGCAAAGCGCAAACTTGATATTTTTGTATTTAATATCCAACAAATCGAGGGCGTTGAAATTACAAGTCATCATCAGGGTTTGGATTACCTTACCGAGCTTGGATTTCCGACTGCGTTTTATAATATTTTCGAGGATATGCAAGAGGCTGTTGAAGAAATTGAGCGTATAGGAAATATGCGAGGTACATTTGATTATGCGATTGACGGTGCGGTTGTAAAGGTTGATGATTTTGCAACAAGAGAATTATTGGGCAGTACCGCAAAATATCCGAAATGGGCGGAGGCATATAAATATCCGCCCGAAGAAAAGGCGACAAAATTGCTTGAAGTTGAAATAAATGTCGGCAGAACAGGCGTGCTTACTCCTGTCGGAATTTTTGAACCTGTATTTCTTGCAGGTACGACAGTAAGCCGTGCAACGCTCCACAACAAAGATTTTATAGATGAAAAAGGTATTTGCGTAGGTGATACGGTAATTATCCGTAAAGCCGGAGAGATTATTCCGGAGGTTCTTTCTGTAAAAGAACACGGCGAAAATGCGGTGCCTTTTGAGTTTCCGAAACTTTGCCCGTCCTGTCACACTCCTGTTGTGCGTGACGAAAACGAGGCTGCTATTCGCTGTACAAACACCGATTGCCCTGCCCAGCTTATGCGCCATCTTATCCATTTTGTAGGCAGAGATGCTATGGATATTGACGGTCTCGGACCTGCTGTGCTTGAACAGCTTGTGAATGAGGGACTGATAAAATCTCCTGCCGACCTTTACAGATTAACGGTTGACAGCATAACCGCCCTTGACAGAAAAGCCGAAAAATCTGCGCAAAATCTTATTAATTCAATTGAAAAATCAAAACACAATGAATTATATCGCCTTGTTTTTGCACTTGGCATCAGAAATATAGGTCTTAAAGCCGCAAAACTTTTATGCGAAAATTTTGCGAATATTGATGACCTTATGAATGCAAAAACAGAGGATATTTCCGCAATAGAGGGCTTTGGCCTGATTATGGCGGAAAGCGTAGTGAATTATTTTTCTGCCGAAAGCACAAAAAATCTGATTGACGAACTGAAAGAACTCGGACTTGAAATGAAACCGTCCGAACAGAAGAAAAAGGGCGGAATTCTTGAGGGCAAAACCTTTGTTCTTACAGGCACTCTGCCGACTATGAAAAGAAGTGAGGCAGGCAAACTGATTGAGCAGAACGGCGGAAAAACAAGCTCTTCCGTATCTAAAAAAACCGACTATGTGCTTGCGGGCGAAGACGCCGGAAGTAAACTGACAAAAGCACAGCAACTCGGTATTGCAATTATTTCGGAAGAAGAATTATTAAATATGCTTGCTGAATGAATTTAATAAGAAATGCGCTAACCTAAAAATAAATTAACTATAGCTATTATCACGGGGACTGCACTGTCCGCAAAATATATGACTATAACACAAAGGACTATCTTACATAAGTAGGATAGTTTTTTGTTTTTGCTTACAATCTATCATTCAAAAAATATTTAAACCTTGTTCTTTTTATGTGCTTGTCTGCATACATATTAACAAAGCCAAGGAAAGGACGATAAAAATGACAAGTCTTAATAATGAGGGCAGGTTTGTACTTGCCATACGCTCGCTAAGTCAGAATATTTATCAGAGAATTTTACCGCTGTCGCAAAAATTCTGCGATACTGCGCAGGAAATAAGATTGCGTGTAAACAGACCTGTAGCGGTTGTTTGCCCGGATACTACATATTTTCTTACGGAAAAGGGCGGGCTTACCAACACTATACTTGACGGCTCAATGCTCACAGTCAGCCGTGGCGACCTTACGGATACTTTTCACAACATTTGCAATTACTCGGTATATTCAAAACAAAGTGAAATTATAAACGGCTTTGTTTCAATGCACGGCGGTCACAGAGCGGGTATCTGCGGTACGGCAATTTGTGAGGGTGACAAGGTAATAAATATCCGTGATATTTCGTCAATTAACATCAGAATTGCAAGAGAGCATAAAGAGTGTTCAAGAGCTGTTATTGACACTCTTAATCCCGACTTTGGCGGCGTGCTTATTTGCGGTGCGCCATGCACGGGCAAAACCACGCTCTTAAGGGATATGGCAAGAATACTCTCGACCGAATACGGCAAGAGAATTTCTTTGATTGACGAAAGGGGAGAACTTGCGGGCACTTCCTCGGGTATCCTGCAAAATGACATCGGACTTTGTGATGTGTTTGACCTTTACGATAAGCCGAGCGGAATTATTCAGGCTATACGCAGTATGTCGCCCGATATTATTGTTTGCGACGAAATCGGTACGCAGAGAGATATTGACGCTGTGGAATATTCCGTGAATTCGGGTGTATCTTTTATTTCTACCTTGCATTGTTCAAGCGTTGACGAACTTAGAAGAAAAGATAATATCCGTAAACTCGTTTCCTGCGGCGGCTTTAAAACCCTTGTTTTCCTTGATAACAGAGCGTCTGCCGGCAGAGTGAGCAAGATTATGAGAGTCGGTGATGTATTTGGTAATTAAAATTATCGGCTGTATCTTGCTTGTGAGCGCAACAACTCTTATGGGATTTAAAAAAGCCCAACGGCTGTACAAACGCAGAGATTTTATAAAAGACTTTTTGGTTTTCCTTGATACTCTTGCGACAAATATTCGCTACAGTACAGATGAACTTTCGATTATTTTTTCCAAAAGCGAAGACAGATTCGGAAAAGCAATATACGGTGCGTACGAAAAATACGACGGTACATTTTTTAAAAAATGGAAAAATGCGGTAGCGGATATTTCCGACGGTTACGCTTTAAAGCACGAGGATAAACAGCTTTTATGCTCATTCGGAGAAAAACTCGGCATAACCGATGTAGAGGGACAGCTCAAACATATTGAGCTTTACAAAGGGCTTGCGAACGCTCATCTTGATGACAGTAAAAATGAAATAAAACAAAAATCACGGCTTTACAAAACTATGGGATTTTTTGTCGGCACGGCAGCCGCACTTGTTATAATCTGAAAGGATAGCTATGGATGTTGAACTGATTTTTAAAATAGCTGCAATCGGTATAATTGTAGCCGTGTTGTGTCAGGTGCTCATACGCAGCGGCAGAGAAGAACAGGCAATGCTTACGACGCTTGCGGGTCTTATAGTTGTGCTTACTCTGATTGTCACGCAGATAAGCGCCTTGTTTAACACGATAAAGCAGTTATTCGGCTTTTAGGAATAAAGTATGAATATTATTACTATAGCCGCTGTCGCAATTGTATCTGCAATTTCTGCCGTAGCAATAAAAAAGCATAACGGTGAAATCTCGCTTATGCTTTCAATTGCCTGCGGAGTAATATTGCTTACAGCCGTAATTTCGTTTGCGGCTACGATTTTGCAGACGGTAAATAAAATTGCGGCAGCGTCTGATATGAATATTGAGTATATAAAAATATTGCTCAAGGTAATAGGAATATGCATTGTAACAGAGCTTGCCGTCAGTGTATGTAAGGAGTCGGGACAGCAGGCAATAGCAACAAATGTTACGCTTGCAGGTAAAATATTGATTATGGTAACATCACTTCCGCTTTATACGGAAATTTTAAATACAGTGGTGTCACTTGTAGAAAACTCCTGAAGGAGTGTTGATGTTGAAAAAAACAGCAGTGTTTTTAGTTGTGATTGCGGTTGTTTTTCTGTCGCAGATTACTGTATTTGCAGCTGATACAACAGCCAAAACCGAAAGTACAACAAATGATATTAACAGCATTTACGATACCTCTGCTTTATATGACAGCCTGTCTGACGATGTAAAACAGAGCCTTGAAAATATAGGGATAAACGGCATAGACAGCAATGAGCTTTCGCAGATTTCGTTCGGAGAAGTTGTAAATGAAATTGTAAAACTTGCGGGCGAAAACAGCGCAGGGCCGTTAAAAGCGGTAATCTCGCTTACCGCACTCTTGCTTATATGCTCGCTTTTATCTTCGTACAAAAATTCGCTTTCAAGTGAACTTTCCTCCTCACTTGGCATAGCAGCCGTACTGTGTGCTACCTGTACGGCTGCACTCCCCGTAATTGAAGTAATTTCAGATATGTCAACGGTAGTAAAAACGGCATCAAGTTTTATGCTTGCATTTGTGCCTGTAATGGTTATGATTATGTCGAGCACGGGACACGCCGTAAGCGGTGCGTCATATTACGCAATGATGATCGGCGCAGGAGAGGGAGTGGGACAACTAAGCTCAAAGGTAATAGTTCCTTTTCTTAATATGTTTCTCGGTGTATCAGTAACGGCAAGCGTATGCTCGGAATCAAAACTTACGGGTATAACTTCAATAATTTCAAAAGCAGTAAAATGGGTACTCGGGTTTGTTATGACTGTATTTACAGCCGTACTTTCTTTTAAGCAGATGATAACAACCTCGGTTGACGATGTTTCTACACGAGCCGTGCGATTTACTTTAAATTCATTTATTCCGATAGTAGGCTCAGCGCTTTCAGATGCATACAAAACCGTACAGGGCAGTGTAAACTTGCTTAAATCGGGACTTGGAATTTTTGTTATAGTATCTATTGCTTTTGTGTTTCTGCCTATAATACTTAACAGCCTTTTGTGGATATTTACTTTATCGGCAGGAAAGTTACTTGCGGAGATACTCGGCATAAATCAGGTAAAAGATTTGCTTGAGGGTGTCGGTACCGTGCTTTCAACCTTGCTTGCAATTGTATTGTGCATTATGTCGGTTTACATAATTTCAACTGCACTTGTGCTTTTGATGGGAGGCGGCGGAATATGAGCGGTATGATTTCTGCGGTTATAACAGTTTGTGCCGGTGCTCTTATTTGCAGTCTGCTGTCGGCATTTGTACCCGAGGGTACTACCAAAAAAACCGTTGCCCTTGTAATCGGTGCGTTTATGGTATGCTGTCTTATTTCGCCGATAACCTCGGCAATTTCTTCTATAGATTTTGATGCCGAACCTGTTGATTACAGCGAAGATCAAGTTTCCACTTCCGACGAAGCCTACGCAAATGTTGTGATTAAACAGGCACAACAAAATCTTGAACAAAGCCTTACCGACCTGCTTGCTCAAAACAACATAAAAATATCCGAATGTAAAATCGTACTTGCAAAATCGCAGTCAAACAGCATAATTATCGGTGACATCAGCATATATATGAGTAATGAATATAAAAGCCGGAAAGATAAAATCGGCTCAATTGTTTTTGAAAGCTTCGGAGCATATCCGAGAATAACTTTTATTTAAGGGTGCAAAGCTATGGAAGAAAAAACAAACGGAATAAAAAAGCTGTTTGAAAGTGACAAAGCAAGAAAAATTATAGTAATTATCGGTATTATCGGAATAGCACTTATTTTTATTTCTTCAATTTCGGGACTTAATACCGATAAAAAAACGGAAACCGAGGGCTTTTCGGTTACTACCTACAGCACGGAGATTGAAAGCGATTTGCAAAAAATCCTTTCAAGTATCAGCGGCTGCGGAGAAACAAAGGTGCTTCTTACCATAGAAAACTCGGTTGAATATGTATATCTTGAGGACAGTACCACCAAGACAAAGGAAATTCAGCCTGTTATCCGCGGTGTGCTTGTTGTGTGCGAGGGCGGAGATGATCCCGTCGTAACACAAACGGTCACACAAGCGGTAACAAGGGCACTGGATATTTCATCGGCAAAGGTATGTGTTACAAAATTAACAGAACGAAGGTAGAGGTATTATGAAAATTCAGAAGAAACATATTGTAATGACATCACTTGTACTTGCTCTGGCAACGGCGGTTTACATAAACTATCAGATTTCGCAGGCTCGTACAACTTCACCTGCAAAGGAGCTGGGGGCAGCGTCATATGTAAATGCAACAGTCGGGGAAACAGCAACCTCCGACGAGGCGGCAACTGCAATGGCACTATCGAAAGAGCAGCAGGATTTCTTTGCATCCGAACGCACTAAAAGGCAGAACACGCAAGACAAGGTAATTGACGATGCGGAGGAGATACTCGATTCCGACTCGAGTTCAGACACGGAGCTTACCGAGGCGCAAGAAAATGTAGAGCGAATCATCAGCTTTTTTACAACGCAGGATACCATAGAAACCATTGTGAAAGCGAAAGGCTTTTCCGATTGCCTTTGCTGTATAACCGATATGGGTGTAACCGTTATAGTTCCGAAAAACGAGCTTAACGAAAACACCGTTTTGTCAATATACGATGCCGTAACAACGCACTATGAAATTGCAAGTGACGCAATATCTGTTGTAGGTGCGTGAATATAGTTTACAATCAAAATTTTATGTGATATAATTATCCTGATAATTTATTGTAAAGTTGGGATAATATGTCTGAAGAGATAAATGTAACTTCTCAGGAAGTAACAGAAGAAAATGAAAACGAAGCAGTACAGATTAAACTTACACGCTCCGAACAGCGTGAGCAGGTATTTATGCTTTTATTTTCAAAGTCATTTACAAACACATCTGTCGACAATATGGTGCAGGACAGCTCGGAACTCTTTATGGGCGGAGTAAGCGCACTTGCACAGGCAGAAGTTGAGGGTATTGTATCGGCTAAAGAAGAACTTGACGAGATTATTTCACGCTATCTAAAAAAAGGATGGACTCTTTCAAGAATTTCAAAGCCGTCGCTTGCAATCCTTGAACTTGCAGTGTATGAAATCAAGTATCTTGACAATGTTCCCGCAAGCGTAGCAATCAACGAGGCGGTAGAACTTGCAAAGAAGTACACTATTGACGAGAGCGGATTTGTCAACGGAATATTAGGCTCATTTGTAAGAGATAACGGAGAAAAGTAATGAGCCTTTTCCTTGGTATAGATACCTCTAACTACACAACTTCGGTTGCGGTATATAACAGCGAAAACGGCGAAATGCTGCAGCGAAAGCAGCTTTTGCCCGTAAAACAGGGACAGCTTGGCTTAAGACAGAGCGATGCGGTTTTTCATCACACACAACAGCTTCACACTCTTGTTGAGGACATTGCAAAGGAAGTTGACTTGTCGGGTGTGTCTGCATTAGGCGTATCAACACGCCCTCGTCCGGTTGACGGTTCATATATGCCGTGCTTTACGGTTGGAGAAAACACAGCAAGAATTATATCGGCAGTAATAAAAAAGCCTCTCCTGACATTTTCACATCAGGAGGGGCATATTGCCGCAGCACTGTTTTCAGCCGCAAGAGAAGATTTGTTTGAAAAAGAATTTTTAGCATTTCATATAAGCGGAGGCACAACGGAGGCGGTGCTCGCAAAGGGCAGTACAAGCTCGTTTGCCGTTAAAGAGGCTGCAAAAACACTTGACTTAAATGCCGGACAGGCAGTCGACAGAGTGGGGCTTATGCTCGGTTTAAAATTTCCGTGCGGTCCGCAGCTTGAACAGCTTGCACTTAATAATACAGAAAAATTCAAAGTTCGTCCTACTCTCAAGGGCGCCGATTGCTGTTTGAGCGGACTTGAAAATCAGTGTAAAAAAATGCTTGATAACGGCGAAAGCAAAGAAAAAATCGCTGCTTTTTGCCTTGCTTTTATTCAGGCTACGCTTGAAAAAATGACTGAAAAATTGCTCGGGCAATACGGCAATTTGCCTGTGATTTTTGCGGGCGGAGTAATGTCAAATTCCATTATAAGAAATGCTCTGACCGAGAAATTCGGCGCTACATTTGCAAAACCCGAATATTCCGCCGATAACGCAGCGGGTATTGCGTATTTGGCATATAAGAAATATACGGAAATCTAAGACGATTATAAGTGTAAAAATATTAAAATACTTCATCAGCGGGAGGTAAAGAGATGTATTCACCGCAGATTCAAAAGCCGAGAGTGCTTTCTGTTTCACAAATAAATTTTTATATAAAGTCAATTATCGAGAATGACGGCAGTTTGCAGTTTGTGCTTGTAACGGGTGAAATCTCTAATCTTACCGTACACCAACGCAGCGGTCATATTTACCTTTCGCTTAAAGACCGGAATTCAGTTATAAGTGCCGTTATGTTTGCAGGCAACGCAAGACGACTTAAGTTCCGCCTTGAAAACGGAATGAAAGTAATTTGTCGTGGCAGAATTTCTGTATATGAGCCGAGCGGCAGGTATCAGCTTTATATTGAAGATATGCAACCCGACGGTGTGGGTGCGCTTGCGCTTGCGTTTGAACAGCTTAAATCTGACCTTGAAAAAAAGGGTCTTTTTGACCCTGCGCACAAAAAGCCGTTGCCAAAATTTCCGAAAACAATCGGAGTTATCACCTCGCCCACAGGTGCGGCGGTGCAGGATATTACCAATATTTTAAGACGAAGATTTCCGAGCGTTGACATTATACTTGCTCCCGTTTTGGTGCAGGGCGACAGTGCACCAAAGCAGCTTGTAAACGCAGTAAATAAATTCAGTGCAAGCAAGATTGCCGATGTGGTTATCATAGGCAGAGGCGGCGGTTCTGCCGAAGACTTATGGGCGTTTAATGACGAACAACTTGCATATGCTGTCTATAATTGCGAAACTCCCATAATTTCTGGTGTGGGACACGAAACAGATTTTACTATCTGTGACTTTGTCGCTGATGTTCGTGCCTCTACTCCGTCTGCCGCGGCAGAACTTGCCGTACCCGACAGGCAGGAGCTTATGTCCTACTATTTTAAGCAAAAGCAATATATATCCGCTATGCTTGACAGAAAGATAAAAACGGCGCAGTTAAGACTTGAAAATCAGCAGAGAAGAATGTCTGCATCATCGCCGAAGCTCAAAGCGGAACAGCTTGAAAAACAGCTTTCAGCAAAGAGCGAAAAGCTGACACGGTTTATGAATATTTATATTTCCAATAAAGAAAATAAACTTATTGCCGCAAAGGGCAAACTTGACGGTTTGAATCCGCTTAATGTATTGAATCGTGGTTATGCAATCGCCGAAAAGGACGAAAAAATCATTACCTCATCAAAACAGCTTAAAGACGGCGACGATTTCACTGTTATTTTGAGTGACGGTAAAATAAACGCAAAGGTATGTGGTGAATAACTATGGCTTTTACACATCTTCATAATCATACCGAATACAGCTTGCTTGACGGAGCAAGCAGAATAAACAAACTTGTGGAATCGGCAAAGGAAAAGGGACAAACCGCTCTTGCCATTACCGACCACGGTGTAATGTACGGCGTCATTGACTTTTACCGAGCCTGTAAAAAGCAGGGGATAAAGCCTGTTATCGGCTGTGAAGTTTATGTTGCGCCGCACTCTCGTTTTGACAAAACTTCGGCGTATGAAAAGTATTATCATATGGTGCTGCTTTGCGAAAATAACGAGGGCTATCAAAATTTAATTAAACTTGTTTCAAAAGGTTTTACCGAGGGCTTTTATTCAAAGCCGAGAATTGACGATGAGCTTTTGAAAGAATATCACAAGGGCCTAATCTGCCTTTCTGCCTGTCTTGCCGGTGAAATTCCGCAGAATCTGCTTGACGGAAACTATGACGGAGCAAAGCAGAAGGCTCTTTTTTATCAATCGCTTTTCGGTAAGGATAACTTTTTTATAGAACTTCAGGACCACGGCATAGAGGAGCAAAAACGAATTAATCCGCAGCTTATTCGCATTGCCGAAGAAATCGGCGCCGAACTTGTGGTTACAAACGACAGCCATTATATAGATAAAAAGGACAGCTTTACGCACAGTATTTTGCTTTGTATCCAGACCAATAAGACGGTAAATGATGTGGACAGAATGGAGTTTAAAACGAGCGAGTTTTACCTTAAAACAGAGGAAGAAATGCGCTCACTCTTTCCGAATCTGCCGCAGGCATATGATAATACACAGAAAATTGCCGACCGCTGTAATGTTGAGTTTGAATTCGGCGTGCGTAAACTGCCACGATTTGATGTGCCGAATAACGAAGATCATTACGAGTATTTTCGCCGAAAATGCTATGAGGGTCTTTACAGACATTACGGAGAAAATCCCGATAAGTCTTTGATTGACCGACTTGAATACGAACTTGCAACTGTTTCAAAAATGGGTTTTGTCGATTATTACCTTATCGTAAATGATTTTGTACAGTATGCAAAGAGTGAAAAAATCCCCGTCGGACCCGGCAGAGGTTCGGGTGCAGGTTCGCTTTGCGCCTATTGCATAGGAATTACAGCGATAGATCCCATTAAGTACAACCTCCTTTTTGAAAGATTTTTAAACCCTGAGCGTGTAAGTATGCCCGACTTTGATGTTGATTTCTGTACCGAGCGCCGAGGAGAAGTAATTGACTATGTAGTGCGTAAATACGGCACGGACAGAGTTGCGCAGATTATATCATTCGGTACTATGGCGGCAAGAGGTGCTATAAGAGATGTCGGCAGAGTGCTTGCAATTCCGTATGCCACGGTTGACTCGGTTGCCAAACTTGTACCTATGGAATTAAAGGTTACTATAGATTCCGCACTCAAGGCAAGTCCCGAATTAAGACATCGCTATGAAGAGGACGAACAGACAAAGCAATTGCTTGACATTGCAAAGAGCATTGAGGGAATGCCAAGACACGCTACAATGCACGCCGCAGGTGTAGTAATTACCGACCGTCCCGTATCTGATTATGTTCCGCTTTCAAAAAATGATGACAATGTGGTAACACAGTTTACAATGACCACACTTGAGGAGCTCGGTTTGCTCAAAATGGACTTTCTCGGACTTCGCAATCTTACGGTAATTGACTATGCGGATAAACAGATACGAAAAAATCATCCCGAGTACAATCCCGATAATATAAACGATAAAGACGAAAAAGTTTTTGCTATGATTTCTCAAGGCAATACGGAGGGTGTGTTTCAGTTTGAAAGCCAGGGTATGAAAAATGTTCTTATGCGACTAAAGCCCGATTCAATCGAGGATTTAATCGCCGTGGTTTCGCTTTATCGACCCGGACCTATGGACAGTATTCCCCGTTACATCGACTGCCGCCACAATCCATCGCACATTACCTATAAGCACCCGTTATTAAAGCCTATACTTGAGGTTACCTACGGCTGTATTGTCTATCAGGAACAGGTAATGCAGATTTTAAGAGTGCTTGCAGGTTTCAGTCTTGGCAGAGCGGATATTGTTCGCCGTGCCATGAGTAAAAAGAAAGCCGCAGAAATGGCAAAGCAAAGAGAGATTTTTCTTCACGGCATTACAGATGAAAACGGCAAAGTAATTGTTGACGGTTGTATTCGCAGAGGTATTGACGAGAAAATCGCCAATTCAATTTATGATGAGATCGAAAGTTTTGCTTCTTACGCTTTCAATAAGTCACACGCAGCGGCATATTCTATGATTTCATACAAAACCGCATATTTAAAATGTCATTATCCGCAGGAGTATATGGCGGCATTGCTCACAAGTGTGCTTGATAACCAAAACAAACTTGCAGCATATATAGGCGAATGTCAGCGGCTCGGAATAAAAGTTTTGCCTCCGAGTGTAAACGAAAGCGATCTCGGCTTTACTGTCAGCGGTAACAATATACGCTACGGATTGCTTGCAATCAAAAATCTCGGCAGAGCTTTTATTGATCAGATAATTAAAGAGCGCAGATTAAAGCCTTATACAAGCCTTTACGATTTTTGTAAAAGACTTTGCGGCAAAAATATGAACAGCCGTGCTATCGAAAGTCTTATAAAGTGCGGTGCGCTTGACGGACTTGGCGCTAACCGCAGACAACTGCTTGCAATAAGCAAAAACGTGCTTGACGATGTTGAATATGAGGCTAAAAAGAATCAAGGCGGACAGCTTTCGTTTTTTGATATGGGTGACGACAGTACAAAGGCTACATCAGAACCCCAACTGCCTGATTTGAAAGAATTTTCGACTGATGAGCTTTTGAGAATGGAAAAGGAAATAGCAGGTATATACCTAAGCGGCCACCCTGCCGATAATTACAGCCTTTATTCCGAGAGTATGAAAGCCGACAGAATAGGTGAAATTATAAATGACGAAACAGGACGCTATCCCGACGGCAAGAAAGTGCTGATTGTAGGTATTATTTCCAAAGTGAAAACTCAACTTACCAAAAGCAACAAACTTATGGCTTTTATAAATGTAGAAGATAAGTACGGCATAATGGAAGCGGTTGTTTTTCCGAATGTGTATGAAAAAAGCACTATTCTTTTAAATGAAAACATACCCGTTATTATAAAAGGCACATTGAATTTTAAAGAAAACGAAGAACCGAAAATAATTTGCGACAGCATTGCAAAAGCCTTTAATAATGAGGAATGTAAAAATATGTCTGCCGCAAATTACGAACAAAACAGGGCAGCGGCAGAACATAAAAGCGCATATCAAAAGCCTTATGTACCGCAGGCACTTTATTTGAGAATTGATGACCTTAATACGGATATGTACCGTCGAGCAAAGAGAGTTACGGATATTTTCGACGGCAGAACACCGATTATTTTTTATCTTACCGATTCAAAACGCAAGGTAAAAGCCCCTGCAAATATGTGGGTGAGCCTTAATGATGTTATGATAAAAGAGCTTAAACATCAGCTTGGTGATGAAAATGTAGCGGTAAAATAAACAAATTCTTTATAAAATCACTATCGAAAACATATAAATTTACCTTTTAGCTATTGCAAAATTCGTTTAATAGGTATATAATACTATATATGATATTCACTTTAACGCATAAAAACTTTAAAGCATATGTTTGTTTAAGTACTAAAGTGAAAACGGGAGGACAAATTTTTATGAAAATGACAAAAAGAATTTTGGCAACCGCAACAGCAGCGCTTACAGTAACAGCTGCACTCGCAGGCTGTACAGGCGGTACTTCATCAACAACTTCAAAAGCTGCTCCTTCACAGGCAGACGCAAACAAAGTATATAATATCGGTATTTGTCAGCTTGTTCAGCATGAGGCTCTTGACGCCGCAACTAAGGGCTTTAAAGACACTCTTACTGAAAAACTCGGCGCTGACAAGGTTAAGTTTGACGAGCAGAACGCACAGGGCGATTCGGCTACTTGCGCTACAATCTGTAACCAGTTTGTTTCTTCAAATTATGACCTTATTCTCGGTAACGGTACTGCGGCTCTTCAGGCTGCATACACGGCAACACCGTCTATTCCTATTCTCGGTACTTCGATTACAGACTACGGCACAGCTCTTGATATGGCAGAGTGGACAGGCGTTTCAGGTATGAATGTATCCGGTACAACAGACCTTGCTCCGCTTGACAAGCAGGCTGATATGCTCAAGGAACTTTTCCCTGATGCTAAAACAATCGGTATTCTCTATTGCTCAGCAGAGGCTAACTCAAAATATCAGAGCGATACAATCACACCTTTCTTTGAGAGTGCGGGCTACACTGTAAAGACATATTCATTTGCAGATTCAAACGATGTTGCGGCTGTAGCAAAGACAGCTTGTGACGAAAACGATGTTCTTTACATTCCTACAGATAACACAGCGGCTTCAAATACAGGTATTATCGACAATACGGCTACAGCTGCAAAAACTCCTATCATCGCAGGTGAAGAGGGTATTTGTAAGGGCTGCGGTGTTGCAACACTTTCTATCAACTACTATGAACTTGGTCAGAAAACAGGCGAGATGGCTTATGATATTCTTGTAAACGGTGCCGATATAACTTCTTTAAAAGTTGAGTCAGCTCCTAATGTTACCAAGAAATATGTAAAGAGCCGTTGCGATGCTTACGGAATTAAAATTCCTGACGATTATGAGGCTATTGAGGAGTAATAATCCTTAATTTATAAATTAAAAAACGGTGGGGTGCCGTGAAAGCGACACCCCAATCTTTTATGTATTGGTGGTTTTTATGGAATTTTTAGCAGAATACTTCGGTTCTCTTAATCCTGCAAACTTTCTTGCGGCTTTGCCGGGTAATATTGCGCAGGGTATTATCTGGGGACTTATGGGTCTTGGTGTTTTTATTACCTACAAACTTTTGAATTTTGCCGACCTTAGCGTTGACGGTTCTTTTGCAACAGGCGGTGCGGTTACCGCTGTTATGCTTATTAACGGCTGTTCTGTATGGGTAGCGCTTATAGTTGCTATTCTTGCGGGCATTGCGGCAGGTCTTATAACGGGACTTTTACATACTTTGCTCGGTATTCCCGATATTCTTGCAGGTATTCTTACGCAGATTGCGCTTTATTCAATCAACTTGAACATTATGGGAAGGTCAAATCTTCCTATCAGCTACAGAAACTATGCGCTTGTAATTTCCGCAAGCGATATTAATTTATCAATTATCATCGCCCTCGGAATTGCGGCTATTGTTATTGCGGCTATGTATTGGTATTTCGGAACAGAACAGGGCTCTACAATCCGTTCAACAGGTTCAAACCCTGCTATGAGTAAGGCACAGGGCATTAATATCAATGTCGCAAAAGTAATTGCACTTGCGCTTTCAAACGGTCTTGTTGCTCTTGCAGGCTCACTTTTTGCACAGTACCAGGGCTTTGCAGACATCAATATGGGCAGAGGTGCTATCGTAATCGGTCTTGCCGCAGTTATTATCGGTGAAGTCCTCGGCGAGGCTATCTTCCGTAAGCGTATGAACTTTGTTGTAAAAATGCTCTTCGTTATTGTGGGCGGTATTCTTTATTATATTGCAATGGGTATTGTTCTTTGGCTCAAGATGCCGACAGACGATACAAAGCTCTTCACAGCAATTATAGTTGCAATCTTCCTTGCAGTACCTTATTTACAAAAGAAGAGTAAAACCTCCTTTAAAAAGGTAGCTAAAATGAATTTAAAGGCTAACAAGGCAAACGGAGGCAGTGAAAATGCTTGATATTATTAATATTCACAAAACCTTTAATAAAGGCACAATAAATGAGAAGGTTGCACTTGACGGTGTAACACTTCACTTAAACGAAGGCGATTTCTGTACAATAATCGGCGGCAACGGTGCGGGTAAGTCAACTACACTTAATGCCGTTGCCGGTGTATGGCCTGTTGACAGCGGTCAGATTCTTATTGACGGCGTAGATGTAACGGGACTTCCCGAGCATAAAAGGGCAAAGTATCTCGGCAGAGTTTTCCAAGACCCTATGACAGGTACTGTTGCCGATATGGAAATTTTGGAAAACCTTGCCCTTGCGGCAAGAAGAGGCAAGAAAAGAGGTCTTAGCTGGGGCGTTAAGAAATCCGAAAAAGAAGAATACAGAACACTTTTAAAGCAGTTTGAACTCGGTCTTGAGGACAGAATGACATCAAAGGTAGGTCTTCTTTCGGGCGGACAGCGTCAGGCAATCACCCTTTTAATGGCTACAATCAATAAGCCTAAACTTTTGCTTCTTGACGAGCATACAGCGGCGCTTGACCCTAAGACTGCGGCAAAGGTGCTTGAACTGAGCGATAAGATTATTGCCGAAAATAACCTTACAGCCCTTATGGTTACACATAATATGCACGATGCGATTGTGCACGGTAACCGCCTTATTATGATGGGCAACGGAAAGGTTATACTTGATATTTCAGGTGAAGAAAAGAAAAAACTCACCGTTGACGACCTCTTGCAGAAGTTTGAAAAGGCGAGCGGTTCTAAACTTGAAAATGACAGAATGCTTTTGAGCAAAGGCGAAAAATAAGATTTTGTTTTTGTCAAATTTGATTAAAATTTTATTTCACAGCAACGGGGCTGTTTCATCTTCACAAATGAAACAGCCTTTTTGTAAATACTTTATAATTTTCATCATTTTTTAATTTTTATGTAACTATTTTGCGATACAAGAATTGTAATTGTCGAAATCAATAAAAAAATATATTATAATTCCTTTATGTAAATTAGAATACTCCGAAATCTTGTAAAATATGATGTTGAAGATAAGTGACTGAGGTGATAAGGTTATGAAAAAAGCTTTAATTATTTCTCACTCTGTGCAAAGTGCCGAGGCTCTTTCACAGCTGCTTAAAATTGAGTATTTTACGCAGATTTCTATTGCTGATAATTCTAAAACAGCAAAAAAACTTGTTGAGAACGATGAGTTTGACCTTATCTGTATTAATGCACCTCTTGCAGAGGAAAGCGGTATTGAGCTTTCCATGCATTTTGCGAGAGTAACCCGTTCAAGCGTGGTTATTATTGTTCCTCAAAAAAACGCAGACGATGTAAACGATGCTTTGACCGAGCACGGTGTGCTTGTAATAGCCAAACCTATTAATAAGCATTTGTTTCATCACTATTTGCAGTTTACGGAATGTTTCAGAATGAGAATGTTGACCGTAAACGAGGAAAATGAAAAGCTCCGCCATATTGTGGAGGATATGAAGATAATAAACAGAGCCAAGCTTCTGCTTATTACCTGCCTTAATATGACAGAACAGGAAGCGCATCGCTACCTTGAAAAACAGGCGATGGATATGAGAATGAGCAAAATGCAGATTGCAATGCAGGTTATTAAAACTTACGAAAACTAATTATGCAAAATTTCTGAAAGGAATGTGTGTTTATGAGCCGTAAAGCATATTTGATACTTGAAAACGGAACTGTTTTTGAGGGCAAATCATTTGGTGCAGAAAAAGAAACTATGGGAGAATTGGTTTTTACTACAGCTATGACCGGTTATCTTGAAACACTCACCGACCCTTCTTATTTCGGTCAGGTGGTTATTCAGACTTTCCCTTTAATCGGTAACTATGGTGTAATTCCCTCTGATTTCGAGAGCAAAGTGCCCTCACTCAGAGGTTATATTGTAAGAGAATGGTGCCAAGCTCCCTCTAACTTCCGTTGTGAGGGCGATCTTGACACCTTTTTAAAAGAGTCGGATATTCCGGGCATCTATGGACTCGACACCAGAGCGCTTACAAGAATTGTTCGTGAGTATGGTGTGCTTAACTGCAAAATCGCTTATTCGGGCGAAGTTACCGAAGAAGAGCTTGCAGAGATTAAGGCTTATAAAATCGAACAGGCTGTAGAGAGCACAACAATCAGCGAAAAAGAAGAATTCAAAGCTGAAAACGGCGACCTCAATGTTGTTCTTATGGATTTCGGTGCAAAGCACAACATAGGCAGAGAGCTTGTTAAGCGTGGCTGCAATGTTACGGTAGTACCTGCTCATACAACAGCAGAGCAGATTAAAGCTATGAATCCTGACGGCATTATGCTTTCAAACGGTCCGGGAGATCCATCAGACAACACTGCAATTATTGCCGAGCTTAAAAAGCTTTGCGAATATAAAATTCCTACATTCGGTATCTGCTTAGGACATCAGCTTTTGGCACTTAGCCAGGGCGCTAAGACAGAAAAACTTAAATACGGCCACAGAGGAGCTAACCAACCTGCAAAAGAGGTTGAGACAGGCAGAGTTTACATTACTTCACAGAACCACGGCTATGCTGTTGTAAGCGACAGTATGCCTGAAAATGCTGTAGAGAGTTTTGTAAACGGCAATGATGATACTTGTGAGGGTGTTAAGTATACAAATATGCCTGCTTTCTCTGTTCAGTTCCACCCGGAGGCTTGCGGCGGTCCGCACGACACAGCGTTTTTGTTTGACCGTTTCATTGATTTGATGAAAAACAACAAATAAAACTATCCATAATTTATATACGAATTTGATTTTTAAATAAGGATAAGGAATGATTTTATGCCACTTAAAAGCAACATTAAAAGAGTTATGGTAATCGGTTCGGGTCCGATTGTAATCGGTCAGGCTGCTGAATTTGACTACGCAGGCACACAGGCTTGCCGTGCGCTTAAGGAAGAGGGACTTGAGGTTATTCTCGTAAACTCTAACCCTGCTACCATTATGACAGATAATGCAATGGCTGATAAAATTTATATCGAGCCGCTTACACTTGAAACAGTTAAAAGAATTATTAAAAAAGAGCGTCCCGACAGCCTTCTTTCCACACTCGGCGGTCAGACAGGTCTTACACTTTCTATGCAGCTTGCAAAGGAAGGTTTCCTCGATAAATACGGAGTTCAGCTCCTCGGCGCTAATCCCGAAACAATTGACAAGGCAGAGGACAGACAGATGTTCAAGGACACAATGCTCGAAATCGGACAGCCTGTTATTCCGTCACTCGTTGTAAACGATGTTGAGTCTGCAGTAAAATTTGCAGATGAAATCGGCTACCCTGTAATTATTCGTCCTGCATTTACACTCGGCGGTACAGGCGGCGGTATCGTAAATGATGAGGAAGAATTAAGAGAGATTACTTCAAACGGTCTTGAGCTTTCACCGATTACACAGGTTCTTGTAGAGAAATGTATTTCGGGTTGGAAAGAAATAGAGTTTGAGGTAATGCGTGACAGCGACGGCAATGTTATTACTGTCTGCTCAATGGAGAACTTTGACCCTGTCGGCGTACATACAGGCGACAGTATCGTTATTGCTCCTACCGTTACTCTTGCAGATAAAGAGTATCAGATGCTCAGAAGTGCGGCGCTCGATATTATCTCTGCCTTAAAGGTAGAGGGTGGCTGTAACTGCCAGTTCGCACTTAATCCGGAAACATTTGATTATGCCGTAATCGAGGTAAACCCAAGAGTTTCCCGTTCATCTGCTCTTGCGTCAAAGGCAACAGGTTATCCTATTGCAAAGGTAGCGGCTAAGATTGCTATCGGTTACACACTTAATGAAATCAAGAATGCCGTAACGGGTACAACATACGCTTGCTTTGAGCCTGCTCTCGACTATGTTGTAGTTAAATTCCCAAAATGGCCGTTCGATAAATTTGTATATGCAAACCGCACACTCGGTACTCAGATGAAAGCAACAGGCGAGGTTATGGCTATTGCTCCTACATTTGAGCAGGCTATTATGAAGGCTGTAAGAGGTGCAGAGATTTCTCACGATACACTCGATGATAAGGAATTTGCTCAACTTTCAAATGCGTCTGTTTACGACAGATTAAGCGTTTGCGATGATAAGAGAATTTTCTGCGTATATGAGGCACTCAAGAGAGGCATTACTGTAGAGCAGATTCACGAAGTTACACTTATTGACGAGTGGTTCTTGGAGAAACTCAAGAATATCATTGCTGTTGAGAATGAGCTTAAAAACAGCGAGCTTACAGATGACCTCTACTACAGAGCAAAGAAAATGGGATTCCTTAACAGAACTATTGAGACTATTACAGGTAAGAAATGCGAAAAGAACCTTTTGCCTGTATATAAAATGGTTGATACCTGCGCCGCTGAATTTGAGGCACAGACACCTTACTTCTACTCAACCTTTGATAAGGAAAACGAGGCAGAAGAGTTTATTAAAAATAATAAATCAGATAAAAAGACAGTTATCGTATTCGGTTCAGGCCCTATCAGAATCGGTCAGGGTATCGAATTTGACTATGCGTCGGTTCACTGCGTATGGGCACTTAAAAAGGCAGGCTATGATGTTGTTATCGTAAACAACAACCCTGAAACCGTATCTACCGACTTCGACACTGCCGACAGACTTTACTTTGAGCCGCTTACAACAGAAGATGTTATGGGTATCATCAATACAGAAAAGCCATACGGTGTTGTAGTAGCATTCGGCGGTCAGACAGCTATCAAACTTACAAAGCATATGAGCGACTGCGGTGTTAATATTCTCGGTACTTCATATGATGCCATTGATATGGCAGAGGACAGAGAGCGTTTTGACGAACTCCTTGAGAAATACCACATTAAGCGTCCGAGAGGCGTAACGGTTATGACAACCGATGAGGCCCTCGAGGTTGCCGAAACAATCGGCTATCCTGTACTTCTCCGTCCGTCTTATGTACTTGGCGGTCAGAATATGATTATCGCATTTAACGAGGCTGATGTTAAGGAGTATATGGCTATTATTCTTGCACAGAATATAGAGAACCCAATCCTTATTGATAAATACTTACAGGGTACAGAGCTTGAAGTTGACGCTATATGTGACGGTGAGGATATTCTCATTCCGGGTATTATGGAGCATATTGAGAGAGCCGGTATCCATTCCGGTGACTCAATCGCTGTATATCCTGCTTGGAATATTTCTGACAAGATGACACAGACAATCATTGAAAGTTCTAAGAACCTTGCTATTGAGTTACAGACAAAGGGTCTTGTAAATATTCAGTACCTTATCTATAATGATGAGCTTTATGTAATTGAGGTAAATCCCCGTTCATCAAGAACAATTCCTTATATCAGTAAGGTTACAGGCGTACCTATGGTTGACCTCGCTACAAGAGCAATGCTCGGCGAAAAGCTCAAGGATATGGGTTACGGCACAGGTCTTTACAGAAAGAGCCCTTACATTGCAGTAAAAGTTCCGGTATTCAGCTTTGAAAAACTTATCAATGTTGATAACCACCTCGGACCTGAAATGAAGTCAACAGGTGAAGTTCTCGGTGTTGCAGGCACTCTTGAAGAGGCTCTTTATAAGGGACTTATCGGTGCAGGTTACAAGATGAAGAAAAACGGCGGTGTATTTATTACTGTTCGTAATTCCGATAAGGCAGAAATCGGCGAAATTGCCAAGAAGTATTATGACCTCGGCTTTAAGATTTATGCTACAGAGGGTACAGCAGCCGTACTTAAGAAATACGGTATTGACGCTGTTGCCGTAAAGAAGATTCACGAGTGCAAGACAGACAACACACTCACACTTATTGAGTCGGGTAAGATTCAGTATGTAATTTCAACTTCCGCAAAGGGCAGAATTCCGTCAAGAGATTCTGTTAAAATCCGCAGAAAGACAGTTGAGAGAAACATTCCTTGTCTTACAGCTCTTGATACCGCAAACGCACTTGCGGATTGCCTTAAGAGCCATTATTCACAGCACAGTACAGAGCTTATAGATATTAACCATATGAGGGATGAAAAAGAAATGCTTAAATTTACAAAGATGCAGGGCATCGGTAATGACTATATTTATTTCAGCACTTTTGATCAGGAAATCAACAATCCGGAGGCTCTCTCTGTAAGACTTTCAGACAGACACTTCGGTATCGGCGGCGATGGTATTATTCTTGTTTGCCCATCTAAGGTTGCTGACGCTAAGATGAAGATGTACAACCTTGACGGTTCAGAGGGTAAGATGTGCGGTAACGGTATCCGTTGCGTTGGTAAGTTCCTCTATGACCACGGTATGGTTGATTACAAGGAGAAAGACGAAATCACAATTGAAACCCTTTCAGGTATCAAGAGCCTTAAGGCTTACACAACCAACGGTGAGGTAACAAGCCTTAGAGTAGATATGGGCAAGGCAATTCTTGATCCAAAGGAAATCCCTGTTGCTATGAATAAGGACAAGATTGTAAACGAGCCTGTTACAATCGGCGACAAGGAATACAACATTACCTGCGTATCTATGGGTAATCCACACTGCGTTGTATTTATGGATGACATTGACAATCTTGACATTGAAAAGATTGGTCCTATGTTTGAAAACGATAAACTCTTCCCGGAGAGAGTTAATACAGAATTTGTTACAGTTCTTGACGACCATACAATCAAGATGAGAGTATGGGAGAGAGGTTCAGGCGAAACATGGGCTTGCGGTACAGGCGCTTGTGCGGTAGCTGTTGCGGCTTGTGAAAACGGCTTCTGCAAAAAGGGCGACGATATTAAAATCAAGCTCAAGGGCGGTGACCTTGTCATCAATTACACAGACGAAACCGTATATATGACAGGTAACGCCGAAAAAGTATTTGAAGGAGAGATTGAGGTATAATTTATGGCTAATCATACTGAAAAAAAAGCTAAAAAATATATATTTGTAACAGGCGGCGTAGTATCCGGTCTTGGTAAGGGTATTACAGCAGCTTCTCTCGGCAGACTCCTTAAGGCAAGAGGCCTTAAGGTAGTCGCTCAAAAACTTGATCCATACATCAATGTTGACCCGGGTACAATGAGCCCGTATCAGCACGGCGAGGTTTATGTAACTGAGGACGGCGCAGAAACCGACCTCGACCTCGGTCACTATGAGCGTTTTATTGACGAAGACCTCAACAAGTATTCAAATCTCACAACAGGTAAGGTTTATTCAAATGTACTTGAAAAAGAGCGTCACGGCGATTACCTCGGCAAAACAGTACAGGTAATCCCACACATTACAAATGAAATTAAGTCTTTTATTTACAATGTAGGTGAAAAGACTGACGCCGATATTGTAATTACAGAAATCGGTGGTACAGTAGGCGACATTGAAAGCCAGCCTTTCCTTGAGTCAATCCGTCAGGTTTCGCTTGAAGTCGGCAGAGAAAACAGTATTTTCATTCATGTTACACTTGTTCCGTACATTAAGGGCAGTGAAGAGCATAAATCAAAGCCGACACAGCATTCGGTTAAGGAACTCCGTTCACTCGGTATCAACCCTGACATTATCGTTCTCCGTTGTGACGAACCGCTTGAAGAGAGTATCTTTAAGAAAATTGCTTTGTTCTGTAATGTAAAGCCTGACTGTGTAATTGAGAACATTACACTTCCAACTCTTTATCAGGCACCGCTTATGCTTGAAGAGAGCAACTTCTCAAATGTAGTTTGCCGTGAACTTAACATAGCCACAGACAAAACACCTGACCTTACAGAGTGGAAAGAAATGCTCGAGAGAATTAACAACCGTACAAAGAAGTGCAGAATTGCTCTTTGCGGTAAATATGTTGCACTTCACGACGCATACCTTTCAGTAGCCGAGGCACTTCGTCACGGAGGTTACGAAAATTCCGCTGATGTTGAAATCAAGTGGGTTGACTGTGAGCTTATCACAAAGTATTCGGCAGATGACCTTTTAGGCGATGTTGACGGTATTCTAGTTCCGGGCGGCTTTGGCAACAGAGGTGTTGAAGGTAAGGTAATGGCTGCTAAATATGCTCGTGAGCACGATATTCCGTACCTCGGTATCTGCCTTGGTATGCAGACAGCAGTAATTGAATTTGCTAAGCATGTACTCGGATATGAGGATGCAAACAGCGGTGAGTTTGCTCCGGAGGGCAAGCACAATGTAATCGACCTTATGCCCGAACAGCTCGGTATTGAAGATATGGGCGGTACAATGCGCCTCGGTGCTTATCCTTGCGTTATCAAGAAAGGCTCAATTATGGAAAGAGCTTACGGTAAGCCTGAAGTACAGGAGCGCCACCGTCATCGTTATGAATTTAATAATGATTACAGAGAAGAAATTGAAAAGGCAGGTATGATTATTACAGGTACATCACCTAACGGTATGCTTGTTGAGGCAGTTGAAATTCCTGCCAATAAGTTCTACATCGGTGTTCAGTATCACCCTGAATTTAAGTCCCGTCCTAACAGAGCACATCCGCTTTTCAGAGAGTTTATTAAGGCTTCGCTTGATAAGTGATTTTGGAATTTTCTTGGTTTTGGCAATTATTTGTCACTAACCTTTTGCCCATATATCAGAAAAGGATTGATAATAATGCAGATTAACAGAAATTTTGACAACCTCGTGCCAAACTATCTTTTTGCAGAGGTTGCATCAAGAACAAATAAGTATATGCAGGAACACCCTGACAAGAAGGTAATTAAGCTCGGTATCGGCGATGTAACACTTCCGCTTGCTCCTGTTGTAATTGAGGCTATGAAGAAAGGTGCGGAAGACCTTGCACATAAGGATACTTTTAAGGGCTATCCTGATTATGAGGGCTATGCATTCCTCAGAGAGGCTATTTCTAACTATTATGCAGGTTTTGGCGTAACAGTAGATGCAAACGAAATCTTTGTGTCCGATGGCGCAAAGTCAGACTGCGGCAACATCGGTGACATTTTCGGCAAGGATAATGTTGTTCTCGTTACCGACCCTGTTTACCCTGTATATGTTGACTCAAACATTATGGCAGGCAGAAAGATTGTTTATGCTAACTCAAACCGTGAGAATAACTTTGCGGCTCTCCCTGATGAGAATGTAAAGGCTGACATCATCTATCTCTGTTCACCTAATAACCCAACAGGTTCAGCCTATACAGCTGACGAGTTAAAGCAGTGGGTTGACTATGCAATCAAGAATGACGCTATCATTCTCTATGATGCAGCATATGAGGCATTTATTACAGAGGATCTTCCTCGTTCAATTTTCGCAATTGAGGGTGCAAGAAAGTGCGCAATTGAGATGTGCTCACTTTCAAAGACAGCAGGCTTTACAGGTACAAGATGTGGCTACACAATCATTCCGAGAGAGCTTGAGCGTGACGGTCACAACATCTACAATACTTGGTATCGCCGTCAGGCAACTAAGTTTAACGGTGTTTCATGGCCTGTACAGTGTGCAGCTGCCGCTGTATTCAGTGAAGAGGGTCAGAAGCAGATTAAGGAGAATATTTCTTACTACCAGGATAATGCAAAAATTATCTCATCAGCTATGGATGAACTCGGCATTTATTATACAGGCGGTAAGAACTCACCATATATTTGGCTCAAGTGCCCTAATGGTATGGGTAGCTGGGAATTCTTTGACCTCCTTCTTAACGAGGCTAATGTAGTAGGTACTCCGGGTGAGGGCTTTGGTAAGAACGGTGCAGGTTACTTCCGTCTTACTTCATTCGGTGACAGAGAAAACACAATTGAGGCAGTTGAAAGAATTAAGAAGTTACTTTCTAAGTAATTTTATTTCTGCCAAAGTATAGTGATTATTTGAATTTTAAAGGTGCTGTAAAAGAACAGCCCAAATAAAAAATGACTGCATTCTAACCGAAAGGTAGGAATGCAGTCATTTTTCTTTAATGGAATATCTTTGAGTTTGACTTGTCCTTTTTCATAAATATATACACTGCCTCTGCAATAAGGGCATCGGACTGTCTGCGTTGACCTTACGCTCTCCAAAAACAGTACGCTTTTATCTTTATTAGGGCTGATTCCTATATGTGTTCCTTGAAATCCTTTACTTTAAAATTCGACTTTGATGTCATCTAAAAAGAGCATAGGTTTCTCTCCTCCGTTGTTTGTCTTGTCAACTACAATTCTGGAGCTTCCTATGCTCTTTTTCAAGATTTATTTTTGATTATCCCACATTTTTCCGTGATGAGGGATAAAAAGGAATCAAAATTTTGAAGTTTTGATTCCTTTTTTGCTATTTATTTGTTTTGATGTTTATTTTTATTTAATACTTTCCCTACCACCAAACTGCTCAAAAAAGCCGCAAGCAAAATCCATGGAAGAATTCTTGCGTCGAAGCAGAGTAGGAGAAGTACGGTTACTGCAAGAGGTTTTCGCATTGTAACACCGAGAAGTGCGGCGGTAATTACTGCTGCGCAAAATGCGGTATCAAGTCCCATAATTAGGGCTATACCAAAGCCGATACTCACTCCGCAGAAAATAACGGGGAAGAAATGACCGCCTTTCCACCCTGATTTAATGCAAACATTTGTTATTACAAGTTTTAATAATCCTGAAATTATCAGTATCCACGGCGCAAATTCTCCGATACCGTTATTTATCTCGTTAATGCTGTCTTCACCCGAAAACATTACAAGCGGAAGGTATGTACCGAAAATTCCAAGAATAATTCCGCCGAGTGTGGTGCTTATTATTATTCCTAAACTGCTCTGAATTTTATCAAATAAAATTTTGAGCAGTTTTTCTGATATTATAAATAAAAGTCCAGCTAAAGTGCCGAGAAGTGCAAGAGGAATACCCCATAGTCTTTCAATATTTGTAATGTTGTATTCGCCTATTCTCGGTAATCCCATACTGCCGCCGAAAGCTTGATTCAGTAAAAATATTGTTCCTGTTGCAAACAGCACAGCTACGATATTTGAAATTAATTTGCCTGTGCGTATATCGGTTGCTTTGTCTTGGGTATCTAATTGTTCTTCATTTGCTGCGGCAAGACCGAAAAGCGGTGCATAAAAAATAGCCGTTAATGTGGCGCTCACACCTGTTTGCATAAGTTCGGGTATCTTACTTTGTGCATTTTTCATATGATTGCCTGCCCAGTAACAAAGTCCGACAATAACTCCTGTAAGTCCTGCTTCCGGTCCGATACTGCCGCCGAAAAGCAGTGGAATAAGTGCGGAAATACAAAGCAACAGCACTTTATTGTACGGATAAAATTTATCTCGCTTAACTTTTTTCATTACTTCTTCAAGCTCGTCGGGGACTGCTTTTGAGATTTTTTGATATATTCCAAGAAGTATTCCGCCGATTGTACAAACTGCAAGAGGATAATATGTAAAATTGATATTTGACGGAACAGTTTCCCATATAAAGCTGATTCCAAGGCTCATTAATTTAAGAAACAGCCATACTATACAGGCTATTACCGCACCGCTGAACCCGCAAAAAAGATAATAGATGAAATTGTTGGCAAGTGTACTTTTTTTCATATATTGCCCTCCGTATTAAAATTATATGATTTCTTTTGAGTGTTGTAATACGCAATTGTGTCTATATTGTCAAGTATAAATTGTTGGACATTGCTGTCATATAAAACGACTTTATATGAACCGTACATACCCAAGCGTTCCTGTGTTGTGATGCCAAGTTGAATACCGTTTTCAGTTGGGATTTTATGATTTTTACCGTTTTCGTCTGCAAAATATTCAAGCATATTAATTTTTATAAGCCAATTAGTTATGCTTGTTGTTTTAATTCCTTAAATTTCCTCGGTATCAATCAAACTGTTAAGCTTTTTGGTAATTTCGGTAACTGTAATTGGGTTATCATCAAAAACATAATCTGCTAATTGCTGCGGTGTAACAGAAAAGGAAATTTTATTGTTTTTCTTTTTTGCGGATTGTTGTTATTTTCAATTAAATTTCTAAGTACATCGGAAACATAAAAAAGACATCTTGAAATATGTATATTATTTATAGTATCGTTTTCTGACGCCAATTCATTGGTTATTGGATTTATTCCGTTGGCGAGTTTGTCAAGATATGATTTTGCTTTTAAAAGTTTTTCGCTTTCGTTCAAGTTAATCACCTGCTGCAGCTTTTATTGGGTAGTATGTATTTAAAATTATACCATATTGATATAGAATATTGCAATAAATTAGAGAAAAATATCGAAAATTTAGCTAATATGTTATATTTAAGTGCTGAAAGAAACTTTGTCGTGAAACTATATAATAGCTATTATTGGTGATGAAAGTGCAATTCAGCCTAAGTGTTTTGTTTATTAGGTCGAGAGATGTATTGCAAATTGAGATAAGCAAATATTTAAACATAATTATATTTTATTAGATAACTATGATAAAACGGTTGCCGAGATCGGATAGTGGTATAGACTATGATTTATAGCATTTATATAAGATTTTTATATCGCAATAATTTAATATAATATAAAATAATATTGTAGATGATATGGCCCCTAAAAATATTAAAATATTTTAAAAGCACTCTATGATTTGCAGAACTCCTGATTGGTTGGTATTTGTTTTCACTCTCTTATGGGCAAGGATAGCTGTTGTTTTTGCAAATAAAGCTGAACCCAAAACTTTGTGTACTATAATCAAATTTAATTGTAGGTTTTCTTGCAAATTAACAATGATTTTGTAAAAAAATGCAAAATAGTCAATTTTATATTGGTCAATATGCATATATTAAAGAAAAGTGCCAATTTATTAGTTATATTAATCTTAAATAAGCTTTTTTGTTGATATATTGAACTTTATGTGATATAATTATGAAAAAGTGTAGTGTGTAAGTGTGTGCATATATTAAGAGGTATTAATTATGAACAGAGAAAAAACAATTTACAATAGAATAATTAAGAGAGTTTTAGATGTTATATGCTCTTTTATAGCAATTGTATTTCTCTCAATAGTTTATTTACCGATTTGTGTAGTTATAAAATGTACAAGTAAAGGCCCGATTTTCTTTAAGCAAAAGAGAATCGGAAAAGATAAAAAATATTTTAATATACTTAAATTCAGAACAATGAGAATTGATACTCCGAAAGATTGTCCTACTCATTTGTTAAAAAATCCGGAACAATATATCACTAAAGTTGGCGAATTTCTGAGAAAAACAAGTTTAGATGAATTGCCGCAAATTTTCAATATATTTAAAGGTGATATGAGTGTTATAGGACCTAGACCTGCACTGTGGAATCAAGATGATTTAATAGCTGAAAGAGATGAATATAACATTAATAATTTAACTCCCGGGTTGACTGGTTGGGCTCAGATTAACGGAAGAGATGAATTTCCTATACCTGAAAAAGTACAGATGGACAAGGTTTATTATGATAATTTGAGCTTTGCGTTTGATGTTAAGTGTTTGTTTATGACAGTTGTCAGCGTATTTAAACACGAGGGAGTAGTAGAAGGCGGAACAGGAGCTATGAGTGATGAGCAATAAGAAAAAGAAAATTTTGATTCTGACTAACCATTCATATATGCTTTATCGTTTCAGGAAAGAGTTAATTGAAGAGTTGATGAAGAATAATGAGGTAATATTAAGTATGCCTTTTGTCGGTCATCATGAAGATTTTATGAATATGGGTTTGCACTGTATAGAAACAAAAATGGAGCGAAGAGGTATAAATCCTTTTACCGATCTTTCTTTAATGAATTTTTATAAGAAAATGCTAAAAGAAGAAAAACCAGATTTAGTTATAACATATTCAATTAAGCCTAATATTTATGGTGGACTAATGTGTTCTAAGCTAAAAATTCCTTTTTATGCTAATGTTCAGGGCTTAGGAACAGCTTTTCAAACAAAAGGTCTTGCCCAATTTGTTACTTTATTGTATAAAACCGCTTTTAAAAAAGTACAAACTGTATTTTTTGAAAATCAGGTTAATGCTGATGAATTTACAAGCAGAAAAATCATACAACCTGAAAAAGAAACCGTATTAAACGGTGCAGGCATAAATTTAGAAATATATAATTACCAACCATATCCGCATAATAAACCGCCAAGATTTTTATATCTTGGCAGAATTATGAAAGAAAAGGGTATGGATGAACTTTTTGAGGCATCGGAGAAACTGCACAATGACGGCGAGAAATTTATTCTGGATTTAGTTGGCTTTTTTGAAGATGAGTATAAAGAAAAAGTTGACCGACTTGTTGAGAAAGGCATTGTTGCATTTCACGGCTTCCAGGAAGAACCTCGACCTTATTATGCAAAAGCAGACTGTGTAGTGATGCCCAGTTATCATGAGGGAATGAGTAATGTCAATCTTGAGGCTTCTGCTACCGGCAGACCGGTAATTACCACAAATATTCCCGGATGCAGAGAATCTGTGGAAGACGGAATTACAGGCTGGCTGTGTGAATCGAAAAATGCAGATAATCTTTACGAAAAGATGAAAATGTTTTTAAATACAAATATTACTACTCGTGAAGAAATGGGAAAGAAAGCTCGTAAAAAAATGGAAAAAGAGTTTGACAAAAATTCGATTGTGAAACAAACTATAGCCGCATTAGATTTAAATTAAATGTTTAATATAGATTGTTGGAAGGATTAGTATGATAAGAGTATTACAAATTGTAACATATATGGGCAGAGGCGGTCTTGAAACTATGATAATGAACTATTATAGAAATATTGATCGCAATAAAGTTCAGTTTGACTTTCTTGTTCATCGTCAGGAAGAAGCTGATTATGATAAAGAAATAGTTGCTTTGGGCGGTAAAATTTATCATATGCCAATGTTAAATCCTTTTTCAAAATCTTATTTTAATGCTTTGGATTCATTTTTTAAAGAACATAAATATGATATTGTACATTGTCATTTAGATTGTATGAGCGCATACCCTTTAAAAATAGCCCAAAAAAATGGTGTAAGAGTTAGGATTGCTCATTCACACAATAAAAGTCAAGATAAAAATTTAAAATATCCGATTAAATTATATTCTAAGAGATTAATTCCAAAGTACGCTACACATTTGCTTTCTTGTGGAAAAGAGGCAGGCGATTGGATGTTTAACGGAAAGCCGTATACAATTTTAAATAATGCAATAGATGCCCAATCTTATCGTTTCGATAAACAAATTCGTGAAGAAATGAGAGAACAACTTGGCTTTAACCAAGAAGATTTTGTTATCGGCCATGTAGGCAGATTTAATCCTCAAAAAAATCATAATTTTATAATTGATGTATTTAATTTTGTGCATAAAAAGAATGCAGCGGCGAAACTGGTGCTTGTTGGTACAGGCGATGGACAGAAAGCAATTAAAGAAAAAGTAGAATCTCTTGCATTATCTGATAGTGTTTTATTTTTAGGTAACCGAACCGATGTAAATAAAATTTTACAGGCTATGGATGTATTTCTTTTTCCGTCACTTTACGAGGGTTTGCCGCTTTCTATAATTGAAGCTCAAGCTGCCGGATTACCATGCGTTATATCCGATAATGTTCCACCGGAGTGTATAAAAACAGATAGAGTTTTTCATTATAGTTTAGAAAAACCTTTAGATTTTTGGGCGAATAAAATAATAGAGGCTGCAAAAATTGAGAAAAATGATACATATGATGAAATTGTAGCTTCTGGATTTGATATTAAAAATAATGCAAATAAACTGCAAAACTTTTACACTTCGTTTTGTTATGGAGAATGAAAATGGCAACTTTAACTGTATTTACACCATTATATAATAGAATAAATACTTTAAAAAGAACTTATGAAAGTTTAAAAAGACAAACATCTAAGGATTTTGTTTGGCTGATTATTGATGACGGTTCTACTGATAATCCATATGAGATTATAAAGGAATGGATTAAAATTAATAATGGCTTTGAAATAAAGTATGTTTACAAAGAAAATGGCGGAATGCATACAGCGCATAATACGGCATACGAAAATATTGATACCGAACTTAATGTTTGTGTAGATTCGGATGATTATATGCCGGATAATGCGGTGCAATTGATTATTGATTGTTGGAATAAAAACAAAAATAAAGGTTATGCCGGTATAATTGCACTCGATTTTGCCGATTCAACAAAAAAAGTAATTGGCAAAGAATTGCCAACAGACAAAGAAAGCACAACCCTTATGGGGTATTATAATAATGGTGGCTTTGGTGATAAAAAACTAATTTACAGTACAGATATAATAAAACAAACGCCTCCGTATCCTGTGTTTGACAATGAGAAATATGTTGCACTTGCATATAAGTATCATCTGATTGATGAAAAATATGAATTAAAAATACTTAATGAATGTGTTTGTATTGTTGATTATCAAATGGACGGTTCGAGTACAAATATGTACAGACAATATGTAAGGAATCCAAAAGGATTTGCTTTTTGGAGAAAAGAACAAATGAAACACAGTATAAATACCAAACAAAAGATAAAGGCTTGTATTCACTATGTTTCAAGTTCTTTAATAGCTAAAAATAAACACTTTATAAAAGAATCACCGGAAAAGTTTTTAACAGTATTAAGCGTTCCGCTTGGATTTCTGTTAAAGATAATCGTTGTAAAAAAATCAAAATCTTCTTATATGAAGGTTGAAGGGATTTAGTTAATGAATGTATTTGTATATACAACAGTATTAGTATTAATATTGTTTTATGTTGGCAGAAAACCGCTTGATAAAAATTTTACAATTGAAACCGAAAAGACTAAGATAAGAGATACAAATACATTGTTTTTTATTTTAGGAACATTGTTATTAGTGTATGTAACAGGACAAAGATTTGATTTTGGTGATACTATAGCATATTGGGAAATCTTTACTAAAGCTATGCCAATTGATGAGTGCATATCCTCCTTTTCAATTGGAAACGAATGGCTGTTTCAGTTTTATATGTCGTTCATACATACTTATATATCTACTGACCCGAGAGTTTTTATTGAAATTACTTCATTAATAACTATTTTCCCTTTAATGTATTTTTTATATAATTATAGCGGTGATTTAAAATTTGCTTTTTATATTTTTATAATGTCCGGCTGTTGGGAACATTCAATGAATGGACTGAGACAGTATTTGGCTACTGCAATAATAGTTGCGGGATTTCAACTTTTAGCGAACAGAAAATGGTATTTGTTTTTACCGTTAGTATTTATTGTTGCTCAAATACATACATCGGCATATATTATTTTGCTTTTGTATTTTATAACAAATACAGAAGCTTGCGGTAAAGTGACAAAATTTATTTTAGTTTTTTCAATATTAATTGTAATTACATCCCCATTGACAGGAGGATTTGTTGATAACCTGTTATCGGGATCGGATTATGGTGATAGATATTCCGGACAAGAATGGAATTACAGCATAAATATCTTCAGAGTATTGGTAAGTGTTGTGCCGATTGTTTTAGCTTTTTTCAATAAAGATCTAATGAAAAATAAATATAAATATTACAACACTGTATTTAATATGGCTCTGTTTTTCACTGTATTTACAATGGCAGGAGTGTTTTCATCTGTGTATGCCAGATTTAATATATATTTCGAAGTATTTTCTGTATTGCTATTGGTATGGAATGTTAACGAGATGGTAGTTAATTCAAAAATTCCGTGGATAAAAAATGCGGCATATATCTGCTATACATTATATTTTATATATCAAATCGTATTTACTTATGGTATGGGATGGCATACTAATTACCAATTTTTTACTAACAGCTATGGACAAGTATCTTGGATATAAATTTTTAAAAGGTGCAGCTTATGAATGAGATTTTTAAATATGATTACTATAGAATGACAGGTAATAGCTATTCTTTTTCTTTTAAAGCTAAATTTAGTTTATTTTTATATCATCAACTTAAATTTATGTATTTATGGAGAAAATTAAAAGTAAAAAATAACTGTATTAACAGAGCAAGATTATATAGATTGACTAAAAAATATGGTTTAGAAATTTCACTGTCAGCCACAATTGGAAAAGGGTTATATTTAGGGCATCCATACAATATTACTGTGGCATCAGATGTTATAATCGGTGATAATGTTAATTTACATAAAGGATGTACTATAGGCAGAGAAAATAGAGGAGATAGAGCAGGTGTTCCTAAAATTGGTAATAATGTGTCGGTTGGTATAAATTCTACTATTGTCGGTAAAGTCAATATAGGAAATGATGTTATGATTGCACCAAACAGCTTTATTAATTTTGATGTACCTGATCATTCGGTAGTATTGGGAAATCCTGCAAAAATTCATTCAAAGGAATATGCTACAAAATGTTATGTGAACTTTTTAGTTTAGTGTTTTAATACAAATGGAGAGTAAAATGATACCTAAAAAAATACATTATTGTTGGTTTGGCAGAGGAGAGAAATCCAAAAAAATCAAAAAATGCATTGAAAGTTGGAGAAAATATTGTCCGGACTATGAAATTGTCGAATGGAATGAAGATAACTTTGATGTGTATCAAAACGCTTATACTAAATATTGCTATGATAATAAGAAATATGCGTTTTTGAGTGATTATGCCAGATTGTTGATTATATATTATGAAGGCGGTATCTATTATGATACTGATGTTGAGGTAATAAAACCAATTAACGATTTATTAAAAAATAAAGCTTTTGTCGGCTTTGAAGTTAATGAATATATTAATACCGGTATTGGCTTTGGAGCAGAGAAAGACAGTTCTGCAATAAAATTAATGATAAATGAATATGATAAACTTTTGGATGGAAAAAGCGGTACAGTAGGTTGTCCTATTTTAAATACAGAAGCTATAAAAAAATTAGGATTGCAGCTTAATGGAAAAACTCAATATTTAAATGGTATAACCGTATATGCTTCGGATTATTTTAATCCTTATGATGCTCCCACAGGAATATTAGAAAAAACAAGTAATACTTATTCGATTCATTGGTTTTCAGCTTCTTGGATGAGTAAAAATAAAAGGTTAAGATGTGCTATTATGAAACCAATACATAGAATGTTAAGGTAAATTAGATGAAACCATATTTAAAAGTAATTATTAATAAAATTAAATTAACTTATATAAAAGTTATTAAATGTAAACAATTAAAATTATTCGGATATCAATTGTTTTCGTATAATTCAAAGCTTTTGTTTTCAAAAAAATCCAGTGTTTATTTAGGTGATAAAATTATTAATGACGGTCGTATTACAATAATTGTAGATGACAATGCAAAATTAATAATCGGTAATAATGTTTATTTTAATGAAAATAATATGATTAGTGTTAAATCATCTGTGGAAATAGGTGATGGATGCCAGTTTGGCCCAAATGTGAAGATTTTTGATAATAATCATATGTTTACTTCTAATGAAGGAGTGTTGCCGTTACATAAATCATCACCAATAAAAATTGGTAAAAAATGTTGGATTTCCTCTGATGTTATTATTTTAAAAGGGGTGTCTATAGGTGATAATTGCGTAATAGGTGCCGGGTGTATTATTAAGGACGATATACCGTCTAAATCTATAGTAACATTGCAAAATAATTTGAAAATAAGACATATTGAGGATAAAGCATGAAAAAAAGAATTCTTTTTACTATGCCTTCTATGTTTATGGGAGGCGCCGAGAGAAGTTTATTGGGATTACTCGACGCTATTGATTATAATAAGTATGATGTTGAACTTTTTTTATATAGACACGAAGGAGAATTTTTAGAATTTATTAATCCTAAAGTGACAATTATACCGGAAATAAATAAATATAAAACATTTGATGTTCCTATAGTTAGTTTAATAAAAAGTAAATTGTATTTATTTGGCATTTCGAGGATTATAAGCAAAATATTTTTAAAATTACATTGTTTAATGTCTAAAGAAAAAGAGGGAGTATGGATGCATATGCAATATACTTCTCGTTTTTTACAGTGGATTTTACCTAATATACCCGGTGAATATGATTGTGCTATCTCTTTTTTGGGCGTTCCTGATGTTTTGGTTAACAAAATTAATGCTAAAACAAAAATCGCCTGGATTCATACAGACTATGATACACTAAATCCATCAAGAAGATATGATAGATTAGTTTATTCAAAGATAGATTATATCGCAAATGTGTCAGATGATTGTACAAGAAAATTTTTGAAATATTATCCGGAATTTATTTCTAAGTCAATAACAATAGAGAATATCTTAAGTTCTAAATTTTTGGAATTTCAATCAAAAGAAAAAATAACGGATTTTAAAGAAAATTCAATTATAATACTCTCAATCGGTAGATTTTGTGAAGCTAAAAATTTTGATAATGTCCCTGCAATATGTAAACTTATACTAGAAAAAGGGTTAAATATAAAATGGTATTTAATTGGTTATGGCACAGATGAGGAAATTATCAGAAGTAAAATAAAAGAATTTGATATGGAAGATAATGTTATTATTCTTGGCAAAAAAATAAATCCATATCCATACATAAAAAATTGTGATTTATATGTACAGCCGTCAAGATATGAGGGAAAAGCTGTAACTGTTCGTGAAGCTCAAATGCTTTGCAAACCGGTTGTTATTACAAAATTTGCTACATCATCAAGTCAATTGAAAGACGGTTATGATGGTATTATAGTTCCTATGTATAATCAAGGATGTGCAGATGGCATAGCAAAGTTATTAAATAATAAAGTACTTATGCAACAGCTTTCTGAAAATTGTGCTGAAAATGATTATTCAAATTCTCAAGAAATAAATAAAATATATGAAATTATTGAAAATAGTTAATTATGTGTTAGGATATTTTTATGAATAAAGTTAAAGTTAGTGTTGTAGTTCCTGTATACAAAGTTGAAAAATATTTAGAGAGATGTGTTAATTCTATTATTAAGCAATCTCTCAGTGAACTTGAAATAATTTTAGTAGATGATGGTTCTCCTGATAATTGCGGAATAATGTGCGATTCATTTGCTGATAAAGATAATAGAATTAAAGTTGTACATAAAGCAAATGGTGGTTTAAGCAGTGCAAGAAATGCAGGCTTGAAGATAGCTACAGGTGAATATATAGGTTTTGTGGACTCTGATGATGATATTGAAACTGATATGTATGAAAAAATGTATAATGCAGCGCTTAAATATAAAGTTGACTTTGTTATGTGCGATTATCAAAGAATTAATAGTAACAGTACTAATTTCAACAAAACACTTGATATTGATTCCGGCTTTTATGATAAAGAAAAAATCAGAAGCGATATTTTTCCTGCGTTGATTATGGGAAGTAATATTGACTATGGACCATTACTTTCGGTTTGCCTTTGTCTATATAAGCGTCAGTTTTTGACTGATAATTCTATTACTTTCGCAAATGATGTAAAATGGTCAGAAGATAATTTGTTTAGTGCTATTGTCGGATATAAATGTAATAGCTTTTATTATTTAAAAACCGAATATTTATATCATTATTATTCCAATCCGGGAACTATCACAACTTCATATAGAGCGGGAGCATGGAATGTTTACTGCAAAATGAATGAGTATTTACATAATTTTTTTGATCAAATTTCTGATTATGATTTTTCTGAACAACTTAAAATCCATATGATATATTATGCATGTAATTGTTTAGGTATGGCTTCTAAGTTGTCTGAAGAAGATGCTTTATATGAAATGAATATGATATTAAATTCACAAGAGTTAAAAACAGCTTTTAAAAATTTGCACTTATCAGATATTTCCATAAAATTAAGATTTCAATTATATCTAATGAATCATAAGAAAACCAAAGTATTATATAAAATATATAATAAAAAAGGATGAAAAAATGACTTTACTTTCGATTATTATGCCTGTATATAATAAAGAAGAATATATAGACAGGGCTATACAATCAATTATCGGTCAAAATTTTAAAGAATGGGAATTAATAATTGTAGATGACGGTTCAATAGATAAGTCGCTTAGCTTATGTAAAAAGTATGAAAATGAAAAAATAAAAGTTATAAGTATTGAAAATAACGGTGTTTCTAATGCAAGAAACATTGGTTTGAATATGTCTTGTGGCGATTTTGTAACTTTTATTGATGCTGATGATTATGTAGCAAGTGATTATTTGGAAAATTTGTATCAGCCACAGTATGATTTTATAATTTCAGGTTTATCAAAAGTAAGTAAGAACAGTGAACTGATAGATACAATTAAACCTCTTAACAATGGTGTAATCAAAATAGATGATATATGTAAAAATTTTTATAAAGAACAGATGGACACCGGTATTTATGGATTTGTGGCAGGTAAATGTATTAGAAAAAGTATTATAACTGATAATAGTATTTCATTTGACAAAAGTATAAACTTATCAGAGGATTATGATTTTTTTCTTAAAATTTATAATAAATTAGATAGTATACTATTTTTAGATTATTCCGGATATTTTTATTTAATCGGTACAGACAATTCCGCCATTGGTATGTCTGATAAAAAAATTGATTTTATAAAGCAAATTGAAATACAAAATAAAACAAGAACTTTTTTGGAAAATCACAACTCTTTTGGAGAAAATGAAAAAAATCTATATATGAAAAGAGTTGCCGGATACATATACACAATATTAATTAATTGTAACTGTAATTCATATAAATCATATTTATTTGATTATAAACGATTAAAAAATACTATCCAAAGAGTTAATCCCAAAGAAGTAAATTCAATATTAATAAAAGTTATTTTATGTTTATATAATAAAAACAAATATAGTCTTATTTTTATCTTATTAAAAATAAGAAGAAAACTGGGTAGATAATATGAAAGTAGTAATGTATGTCCATGGCGGGAGTAAAAACCATGGTTGTGAAGCTATAGTAAGATCGACTGCACAATTGCTTAAATTAGATTTAAATCAATCTATACTTTTGTCATATAATTGCAGTGAAGATCTTCAGTATGGTTTAGATTCTGTTGTACAATTGCGACAGGAGATAAATACAATTAATCGAAAGTCTTTAGATTTTGTTAAAGCATATTTTATGCAGAAAATTTTTAATAAATCTATTTATATGGACGCTTTACTTCATAAGCAATCAATTAATCAAATTAATAATATGGATATTGGTTTATTTGTAGGAGGAGATAATTATTGCTACTCTGATGCAGAAGTGTATCCTATTGTGAATAACTTAATAAGAAAAAAAGTCAAAAAACTTGTGCTGTGGGGTACATCTGTTGAACCTTCTGTATTAGAAAATAATAGAATAAGAAAAGACATTAAAAAATTCGATTTAATTATTGCAAGAGAAAGTATATCTTATAATGCTATAAAGCAAGTAAATCCTAATACAATATTATTGCCTGATCCCGCATTTTTTCTTAATATTGAAAAGACAGAGTTACCCAAAAACTTTGTAAAAGGTAACACAATAGGTATTAATATCAGTCCGATGATTTTAGATTATGAAAAGAACCGTGGAAAAACATTTGAAAACTATGAATGTTTAATTGATTATATCATTGAACAAACTGATTATAATATTGCATTAATTCCGCATGTAATATGGGATTCTAATGATGATAGAAAAGTATTGCAACAATTATATAAAAAAATATCAGACAAAAATAGAATTTCTATTGTAGATGATCATAATTGTAGGCAGCAAAAATATATTATAAGTCAATGTGCTTATTTTATTGGTGCCAGAACGCATTCAACCATTGCTGCGTATTCTACCGGCGTACCAACTTTAGTTGTAGGATATTCTGTGAAAGCAAAAGGAATTGCTAAAGATTTGTTTGGTACATATGATAATTATGTTATTCCTGTGCAGGATTTGAATCAGAAAAACAATTTATTAAATTCTTTTTTATGGCTTGAAAAAAATACAGATAAAATAAAAATTACATTAAACGATAAGATTAAAGAGTATTCTGAACTTAAAGAAGAGTACTCGAAAGGATTAATTAATGGTTAAAACAGAAAACTGCGAAGCTCTTGTGTCTGTTATAATACCCGTTTATAATGTTGAAAATAATATTGCATATTGTATAGAATCAGTATTAAGACAAACATATAAAAATCTTGAAATATTGATTATAGATGATGGTTCAACTGATAACAGTTACAATATATGTAAAAAGTATGCTAATACCGATAATCGAATAAAAGTAATACATCAAGAAAATCATGGTATTTCATATGTTCGTAATTTCGGAGTAAAATTAGCTAAAGGTAATTACATATTCTGGATAGATAGTGATGATTATATAAAAGAAAATATAATTGAAAAGCTGTATGAAAATTTAATTAAATGTGACGCATATATTTCTATATGCGATTTTATAAAAGGCAGTGAAACAGACTATATATTTCAAGATAGTAATGATATTGCCGTTGAGTGTTTTGATAATAAAAGAGGGTTAGAATTAATTTATAAAAATGATCATTATTCTTTTATTATGGCTGCCTCTTGGGCTAAGCTTATTAAAAAGGATTTATATAACGGATTACAATATCCTGACGGTAAAATTTTTGAAGATATTTATATGAGTCATCATCTAATTAATAAATGTAAGAAAATTGTATTTACAAATGAAGTGATGTACTATTATTATCAGTGGCCGGAAAGCATTCTCGGAAAATAATTCAGTTATGGAGTATGAGCTTAATTCAATGCTGCTTTTGAATATAAGACAGTTTTAAATAAATTATATTATGGTGAAACATATCCACTGAATCGTAAAAAGCTAATTAAGTAAATACAGAAAAGTGGCAGAAAAACTAATCCATTAAAGATATTTTTTAACTCGGTATTAAGGAGACTGCATAATGAAAGTTAATCAACTTCGTGTGGGTACGTTACTATCGTATGTCAATCTTGCAATAGGTAGTATTATACCTATGATATATACCCCAATTATGTTAAGAATACTTGGTCAAGCTGAGTATGGCTTATACAGTTTGTCAAACTCTATTGTTGGATATTTATCATTATTGAATTTTGGATTTGGCAGTACAATTATTAGATATATATGTAAGTATAGAGCCGAAGGCAAGAAAGAACAAGTAAGAAGCATATTTGGTTTATTTTTGATAATATACGGGATAGTATCTGTTTTAGTAATTATCGGCGGATTTATATTAATGTTATGTACTGATTCATGTTTTTCTAAGGGTCTTACGCAACAGGAAGTAGATAAACTTAAAATATTGATTGTTATGATGGCATTTAACACAGCCATTGCCTTTCCAATTAGTGTTTTTTCATCAATTATTACTGCATATGAAAGATTCATATTTAGAAGAGTTATTGATATTTTTTCTACAGTTTTAGCTCCAGTTGCTAACATTATACTATTATATTGTGGATTTGGCTCAATCGGTATGACATTCTCAGGACTCTTACTTAATTTTATTGCCTGCCCTGTCAATATATACTATTGCTTTAAGGTTTTAAAAATAATACCAAAATTTGTACGATTTGAAAGTGTATTTATTAAAGAACTGCTCGTATTTTCAGTGTACATGTTTATAGGAACTTTGGTAGATATGCTGTTTTGGACCACAGATAAGGTTATTTTAGGTGCGTTGGTAGGAACTGCAGTTGTTGCAATTTATAATGTTGGCTCGACATTTAATAATATATTGATGCAGTTGTCGCAAGCTGTATCCGGTGTAATTGGTCCTAAAATCAATTCAATGGTTACTTTGGATGGAGAAAATACTCAAGCTTTGTCCGAGGTTTTTATTAGAGTCGGAAGATTACAGTATCTTTTGTTGGCATTAGTAGTTTCGGGTTTTATAGCTTTAGGTCACCCATTTTTAATTATGTGGGCAGGTGAAAATTATGGAGAATCTTACTATATAGCACTGGTAACAATGATACCTTTGGTAATTCCGTATATTCAAAATACCGGACTAACAATTGTAATAGCTCAAAATAAGCATAAATTTCGTTCTTTGGTTTATTTAGCAATAGCCATATTAAATGCAGTATCCACATATTTTATAGTACCTTATTTGGGTGGTATCGGAGCTGCACTGTGTTCTTGTGTATCCTATATTTTAGGTCAAGGAATAATAATGAATATATATTATTACAAAGTTACTAAAATCAATATTCCTTTGTTTTGGAAGAATATTTTATGTATGTCATGGATTCCTACACTATTATGTGTAATGACATTTATAGTGTCAAATTTTGTGAATTTTTATTCCTGGAGTGTATTTTTATTTACTGCTTTGATATATGTAGTATTATATTCAGTTGGTAGTTGGTTCTTCTCCATGAATGATTATGAGAAGGATGTTATTCGTGTGCCAATTAATAACCTGCTGAATAAATTAAAAAAGCGAAAGGCGTAATTAAAATGAAAATAGCCGTAGCCGGAACATGATATGTTGGCTTATCTATTGCCACTTTGCTTGCTCAACACAATAAAGTTATTGCTGTTGATATTATTCCAAAAAAAGTTAAACTGATCAATGACATATTATCTCCGATAAAAGATGAATATATTAAAAAATATTTTAAGAAAGAAAACTTAAATCTATATGCTACCTTTTATTAATAACATTCATAGCGCAAAATCTATGAAAATTAATGTTGGTTTTGGCAGGAGTACAGCACAAAAGGCGGTTAGCTCTGCAAATAAACATTATCTTGATTGGAGTAAAGAGCATAACATAAATAGCATTAAAACTCTTGCAGATTATTATAATGTGAAGTATAATGATAGTAAGCAGTATGCACTTCTTCAGGAATATGTTAAAGCTGTTAATAAAGGTGATATTTCTCCTTTGATAGGTTTTGATTTATATGAAATTAAAGCCAAAGAAATTAAAGATGAGCTTGTTGGTCTGAAAATTAGTAATGACATAAATTATGAAATAACAGACTTCTCTACGCATTTTATTGACAGAGTGTTAGGTCAAACCTCAACAAGTCACGAAGGAATGCGATTAGGTACAACCATAGAGCAACTTAAAGATAGTATTGCCAATCCCCGAAAAATTTCAGAACCGTTTTTTAAAAATATGAAAAAGAATGGTGAGGAATATCTGGATGAAAGCATAAATATTACTGGTAAAAGTTGTTCTTTCATATATAGCACAAAAGACAAATTGGCTGTTCAAGCTACATCATTCGGAGAGGATATTATGATTATAATAAATGATAAAAATAAAAAATTTGTTAAAAATCACATTCCAAAAGCAGATGAAATATTAAACTCAGCTTCAGTAAGAGATGCTCTTGAGGCTTTTTCGGATTGGCTTGATATGAATCCTGATTGTTGGGATGAAAATGGTTATGACTATAGTGACTTGGGAAGACAAGCTCAAAAAGTATATGATGATATATTGTACGATAATGTTTATGCTAATAAATCAAATGCATAAAATTGTCTTATATCGCATTTTAATTAAAAATGTAAAGTTACACCACTAATCAATTAAAATGCAAATCAAACGATTTTAAACGGCATTTAAAGGAGCTGTAAAAAACAGCCCAAATAAAAAACGACTGCATTCTAACCGAAAGGTAGGAATGCAGTCATTTTTGTGATATAATTTACTATCAACGAAAAGCCATATCAACAAGGTACATAAAACTAAAAAGTTTTCTACATTAAAGGTGCTTGGTTTTGCACCTTTTCGAGTTATGCCCAAATTTTAAACATTTTTAACATTCTTTATATTTTCATATCATATTTTTATACAATTTCAAGAATGCAAGCAAAAAAAATCACCGAGGCTCACTTTTTCGTGAATCTCGGCTTTTTGATATGCTGCTTTTTACAGCACCTATCGTCAGATTGCATAAACGGAAAGTATTTGTGGGCTTTGCCCACACCCACAACCTTTGAAAAGGTCGACCAAACTTTTACAATTGCTTGATGAAATAGTTTTCTAAACCATAATTTACCAAAACTTGTGATAAATAACCGTTTTAACGAAAATTGTTATGGGTATGTGTTACTACACCTTAATTTTACGGCATAATTTAGTATTATTTAGATGTAAACGGTTATTTTGCATTTGATTTAAAATCAACCTTGTATTAAAAACATAAAGAATATAAGCATATAAAATCAGTGACTTGCTTAGTTAATAGAAGTAGGTGAGGGGTTTTTACTGTATTTGCATATTATAATACAGTTAAAAGCAATGTTTTACGGGAAACAGGCAAAAAGAAAAACCGCACACAAGCCTTAAAAAATGGCTTGGTTATGCGGTTTATTTGTGGAGCTGGTGAACGGACTTGAACCGTCGACCTACTGATTACGAATCAGTTGCGCTACCAACTGCGCCACACCAGCAAATCGTGACTAACAATGTCTATTATACAACGAATATTTGAAAATTTCAAGACTTATTTTGGGAACAATATGGTAATAATTTACAGTGATTTATATTCACTTTTGTGGAATTATTATAAACTTTGTATTATAATTGTTGTAATAGTTAAAATATATATCAAGCATTTATATACAAAGGGTGTGTAGAATTGGCTAAATACGAAGGAAAAAACAGTTCTTTTGCATTAAGACTAAAACAACATCGTGAACTTTGCAGACTTACACAGCAGCAGGTTGCCGATATTTTGAATATTAACAGAACAACCTATACAAAGTACGAAACAGGTGTGTCCGAGCCGAGCCATGAAGTTTTAAGAAAAATTGTTTCTATTTTCGGCACGGATTATAACACTTTGCTTGGTAACGGAAGTTCTTTCTTACCGATAGTTCAGGATCCTGACGATACTTTGAAACTGTATAATCTTTCAAATGACGAAAAAAAGCTTTTGATTGCTTACAGAGCAATGTCCGACGAAAATAAAGCGGATACACTTAATAAGATGAAAGAAAAATTGGGAATTGTTAATAAGTGATTTCGGATAGCATGGGGTTAATTTTGGATTAATAAATGTAATAAAATCACGCATAAAATGAACATAAAAATTTGTAAAAATCCTTTACATTTATTATCCTTTGTGTTATAATCAACTTGTTGACCGCTGCCTCGGAACAAGGGTTAAGCCGATAATTCGGATTTTCACAGCCTTACTCTGGGACGGTTGGCTAAAATTTTTACAAAGGTGGAAACGCAAATGTTAAAAGAAGAAAAGCAGGCTATCATGGCCGAGTACGCTACTCACGAAGGCGACACAGGTTCTCCTGAGGTACAGATTGCTCTCCTTACAAAGAGAATTAATGACCTTACAGAGCACCTCAAGGTTCATAAGAAAGACCATCACAGCAGAAGAGGTCTTCTTAAGATGGTTGGTCAGAGAAGAAGCCTTCTCAACTACCTCATTAAGGTAGACATTGAGAGATACCGTTCTATTATTGCAAGACTTGGTATCCGTAAGTAATTTTGCAAATCAGGGCAAGCGCAAGCTTGCCCTAAATTCCGTTTTTGCGTAAATTTTCTCAGCTGTATTTTAGCGGTAAAACGGGTAAAAAATCTGTAAAATTTTATTGTTTTTATCGGTTTTATTGCTAAAACAGCGTGAAAATCCGCAAGATGTTTATTACAGAAATCGTATGATTTCAGAAAGGATTTTTACAATGAATAGATTAATGACATTCGACAAATACAGAGTGTTTGAAACAGAATTTGCCGGCAGGCCTTTAAAGGTTGAAACAGGTAAAATGACACAGCTTGCCAACGGTGCTTGTCTTGTACATTACGGTGATACAACAGTTCATGTTGCTGTTACCGCATCTCCAAAGCCGAGAGAGGGCGTTGACTTTTTCCCGCTTTCAGTTGACTATGAAGAGAAGATGTATGCCGTAGGTAAGATTCCGGGTGCCTATCTCAAGAGGGAAGGCAGACCGTCTGAAAAGGCTATCCTTACAAGCCGTGTAATTGACCGTCCGATCCGTCCGCTTTTTGACAAGAGCATGAGAAACGATGTTTCTATCGTTTGTACCGTAATGAGCGTTGACTTGGACTGCTCACCTGAAATTACAGCTATGATAGGTGCGTCAATCGCTATTTCAATTTCTGATGTTCCGTGGAACGGCCCTATTTCAGGTTGTTCTGTAGGTATGATTGACGGCGAGTACATCATCAACCCGACAGAGGCACAGAGAGCGGTTTCTAAGATGGCTACTACCGTTGCGTCAACAAGCACAAGAATTGCTATGATTGAGGCAGGTGCAGACTGCGTTACAGATGATGAGATGTACAATGCCATTATGGCAGGTCACGAGGCTAACCAGAAGATTATTAAGTTTATTGAGGGCATCAAGGCTGAAATCGGCAAGCCTAAGTTTGAGTTTGCAAGTCTTGAGCCTGACCACGATATGTTTGAGGCTATCAAGGCATTTGCAGAGGAAGATGTAAAGGTTGCTCTTGACACCGATGACAAGACAGTTCGTGACGAGAGATTAAAGCCTATTTACGAGGCTGTTCACGCAAAATTTGATGAGATTTATCCTGACAGTGAAGCGCTTATTGACGAGTGCCTTTACAAGACACAGAAGTTTATCGTTCGTCGTTGGCTGCTTGACGAGCAGAAGCGTGTTGACGGCAGAGGTATGGATGATATTCGTCCGCTCGCAGCAGAAGTTTCTGTACTTCCGAGAGTTCACGGTTCGGGTTTGTTTACAAGAGGACAGACACAGGTTCTTACAATCGCTACTCTCGGCCCTGTATCTGACAAGCAGTTGCTTGACGGTATTGACGGCGAAACAGAGAAGCGTTACATTCACCACTATAACTTCCCGAGCTATTCAGTAGGCGAAACAAAGCCAAGCAGAGGTCCGGGCAGAAGAGAAATCGGTCACGGCGCACTTGCAGAGCGTGCTCTCGTTCCTGTAATTCCGCCTGTTGAAGAGTTCCCATATGCATTAAGACTTGTATCAGAGGTTCTTTCTTCAAACGGCTCAACCTCACAGGGTTCAATCTGCGGTTCTACACTTGCACTTATGGATGCCGGTGTTCCGATTAAAGCTCCTGTTGCAGGTATTTCTTGCGGTCTTATTACAGAGGGCGAGCGTTGGATGACAATGGTTGACATTCAGGGCCTTGAGGACTTCTTTGGCGATATGGACTTTAAGGTAGCAGGTACAAAAGACGGCATTACAGCTATTCAGATGGACCTTAAAATCAGCGGTCTTACACCTGAAATGATTAAAGAGGCTCTTGCAAAGACACATAAGGCTCGTAACTATATTCTCGATGAGGTTATGCTCAAGGCTATTGCAGAGCCGAGAAAAGAACTTTCTCCGTATGCTCCTAAGATGTACACAACTACAATTCCTGCCGAGAAAATCAGCGAGGTTATCGGTAAGAGCGGTAAGGTTATCAAGGAAATTCAGGCTGAATGTGAAGTTAAAGTTGACATTGAAGAAGACGGCGATTACGGTAAGGTATTCGTATCGGGTATTGATGCTGACAAATGCAACAGAGCTATTGAGATTATCAAGACTATCGCTATTGATCCGGAGCCGGGTGCTATGTACCTCGGTAAGGTAACAAGACTTATGGACTTCGGTGCATTTGTAGAGATTGCTCCGGGCAGAGAGGGTCTTGTACACATTTCACAGCTTGATGTAAAGCGTGTAGACAAGGTTACTGATGTAGTAAATGTAGGCGATGTTATCCGTGTTAAGGTAATGGAAATCGACGATAAGGGCAGACTTAACCTTTCCCGTCGTCAGGTTCTCATAGATGTTGACGGTCTTACTCCTGAAAACGATGTAGATACAGAGAGAAAGCCACGCCCACGCAGACCTTTTAATGAGAGAAGAAACAACAACAGAAGATAAATTCTGCTGAAAAAGCAGTGAAACACTCCGCTTTGGATTGCCAAGGCGGAGTGTTTGTTTTAATTATTTAGCCTCAAATACGCTAAACCATAAATTATTAATATTTTTGAATTAAAAAAATAAAACGAAAAGCTCATTGGTTTTGCAAATAATCTAAAACCGATGAGCTTTAAATTTATCCCTGCGGAATAAATCCTGAAATAAATACAATCAATACAAGAACAGGTAATACATATTTTATATACGGTTTAAAAAATCTTGGAAATTTGATACCCTCGCCCTGATTACACTCATTCAAATAGCCGTCAAATCCCCAACCAAATTTTGTTGAACAGAAGAGCGAATACAAGAATGCACCTACAGGAAGAAGAATATTGCTTACAGCAAAGTCCTCAATATCAAGTACGCCTTTGCCTAAAATATTGAATCCGCTTAAAAGATTAAATCCAAAAATGCAAGGCAGACAGCCTATAAGCATAATTATTGCATTTATAATTACGGATTTTGTGCGGCTCATATTGAACATATCAATACAGAACGAAATCAGATTTTCAAACACCGCAATTACGGTTGAGAAACACGCAAAGGTCATAAACATAAAGAACAGCGTGCCCCAAATTCTGCCGCCCGCCATATTTACAAATACATTCGGCAGTGTAACAAATATAAGAGCAGGACCTTGATTCGGCTCAACTCCGTATGAAAAACAGGCAGGGAAGATGATAAGTCCTGCGGTGATAGCGACAAAAGTATCAAGTATGCAAATTTTAATTGATTCGCTCGGCAAAGTTTTTTCTCTTGTCATATAACTGCCTAAAATTTCCATAGAAGCAATGCCAAGGCTTAGTGTAAAGAATGCCTGGCTCATTGCTGATGTAATTATATGTCCGATTCCGATTGACTGCACTTTTTCTAAATCAGGAACAAGGTAAAACTTTATGCCCTCGGCAGCACCCGATAAAGTAAGACTGTTTATCGCAAGAATAACAATCAGCGCAAGCAATAAAATCATCATAACCTTGCTGACTTTTTCAATTCCGTTTTGTATGCCTTTGCTGCACACAAAAAATCCTGCAATAGCCATAACAGCCATCCATATTATCATCTCAACAGGATTAGACATCAGATTTGAAAATACATTGCCGACCTGTTCCGCCGTCATTCCGCTTTCAAATGTACCCGTTGCAAATTTGAAAAAGTAGCTTAGCATCCAACCCGATACAGGTGTGTAGTACATCATAAGCAGATAGCAGCCGAGTATGCAGAACCAACCGTGAATGTGCCACTTGCTTTTTGGTTTTTCAAGTTTTTTGTATGCGAGTACGGCACTTTTTTTACTTGCTCTGCCGATTGCAAGTTCCATAGTCAGCACGGGTATGCCCATAATTACGAGGAACAGCAGGTAAAGGAGTACAAATATTCCGCCGCCGTTCTGACCTGTAACATAAGGAAATCGCCATACATTGCCGATACCGATTGCACAGCCTGCGCTGACAAGTATAAATCCGAGTTTGGATTTAAAATTTTCTCTTTCCATAAATAATCTCCTAAAAGGCAAAATACATTATAATTATATAAAATATTAATATACATTGTCAAGCAATTTAAAAATAAAGTATATAAAATAAGAATTATTATTATTTTGCTTGATTTTTCCAAAATATGTGATATAATAAAGTAAAATAAGTAGTGATTACTAAGTTATCTGATTTAGCGTAATAGAAACTTTATTTTAGGGGGTTAAACAATGGATAAAGTTAATTTAAGAAAAATCGCAATAATAGGTTGCGGATTTGTAGGTTCGGCATCGGCTTTTGCGTTAATGCAGAGCAAAATGTTTTCGGAAATCGTGTTGATTGACGCAGACAAAGATAAGGCAGAGGGCGAGGCTATGGATATAAGCCACGGTATTCCTTTTGTCGGAAATATGAAAATCTATGCAGGTAGCTATGACGATATAGTTGATGCTTCAATTATTGTAATTACTGCCGGTGCGGGACAAAAGCCGGGTGAAACAAGACTTGACCTGGTACATAAGAATGTCGGAATTTTTAAGAGTATTATTCCTGAAATTGCAAAAAGAAAATGCCGCGGCATATTGCTTGTGGTTGCAAACCCTGTTGATATTCTTACATATACGGCTCTTAAACTTTCGGGTTTTGAGGAGAACAGGGTTATCGGTTCGGGTACGGTGCTTGATACCGCAAGACTTAAATGTCAGCTCGGTGAGCATTTGTCGGTTGACAGTCAGAGTGTGCACGCATATATTATAGGTGAGCACGGTGACAGCGAAATTGCCGTATGGAGCAGTGCAAATGTTTCGGGTATTCCGCTTGATGATTTCTGTGAGATGAGAGGTCACTATAATCACGATAAATCGCAGGAAAATATCGCAGAAAAGGTTAAAAACAGTGCCTATGAAATAATTGCGAAAAAGCGTGCTACATATTACGGTGTTGCTATGGCGGTAAAGAGAATTTGCGAGGCAATTATCCGTGACGAAAAATCCATACTTCCTATTTCTTCACTGATGCACGGCGAGTTTGGTATTGACGATGTAGTGCTTAGTATGCCGTCGATTGTGGGTGCAAACGGTATTGAAACTAAAGTTCCGATTTCTCTTAGCGAGGACGAAGAAATCAATCTTAAGAAATCTGCCGATACTTTGCGCAGTATTCTTGATGATTGCGAAATTTAAAAGCAGAGTAAAAGGTGGCTGAAAACTCAGTCACCTTTTTGCTTTTATATTTAATTGTGCAATAAGTTGTAATGAATTTTTATGATAGTATGATAATTATGGGATAGCGTAGTGTTTCGTTATGCAATTAAAAAATTTCCCAATACTATAAATCCCAAATAACCTCTTACAAATCAGTTCCTGTATCAAGCAAAACAAAATGATTTTTTCTGTAGTCTAAAATACCGTCTGATTTCATTTTGCTAAGTTCTTTAGAAAGAGCACTGCGGTCGAGATTTAAGTAATCTGCCATCTGCTGACGGTCAAACGGTATTTCAAAGTCTGTGGAATCGGCTTTTACCGATTCTTCCGACAGATAGGCAAGAACTCTTGTACGCACTGCTTTTGATGAAGTGCAAAAAATTCTTCGTGAAAGAGCAAGATTTTTTTGAGCCGAAAGCATAAGCAGACTGTTCATAAATTTCGGGTACCACGGCTGATTGCTGTTTTCCGGTTTAAGAGCGTTTTTTAAATTTATAAATAAAATTTCGCAACATTCGGCGCATACAACATCGACCATCATCGGAGTTTGCGAAAGGGCATAGGTTTCCGCAAAAATTTCTCCTTCATTTGCATAACTGATTATACTTTTATTGCCCCATATATCAATGTTCTCTATAATGACATTTCCCGAGAGCACAATTCCTACGCTGTCTATAACATCTCCCATATGATAAATATGTGTGTTTTTGGCATAAATGCGTTTTTTCATAAATTTACTCTTGTTCATTTGAGTAATTTCCTGTTCGGACATATTTTTAAATAAAAGTATATCACAAAATTTCATAAAAGCCTCATTTCGTTGCTATAACAACATAATTTCTTTTCTGATTATATTATAATTTATTTGCAAAATCAATACGGAGGTATTTAAGATGATAAGAAGAATTATAAATATAGATGAAGAAAAGTGTAACGGTTGCGGTGCTTGTGCAAATGCCTGTCACGAGGGTGCGATTACAATGGTAAACGGTAAGGCTAAACTTTTGCGTGATGATTATTGCGACGGACTCGGTGACTGTCTGCCAACCTGCCCTACGGGTGCGATTTCTTTTGTTGAGCGTGAGGCTCTCGCATATGATGAAGAGGCGGTAAAAGCCAATATGAAGAAAAAGTCAGAAGCATTCGGCGGCTGCCCCGGACACAGACTGCAGACATTTAACAGAGAAAGCTCTAAAAATACTGCTTTTGCGGAAGACGTAAAAATGCCGTCACACCTTGGTCAGTGGCCGTGTCAGATAAAACTTGTGCCTGTAAACGCTCCGTACTTTGACGGCGCAAAGCTGCTTATTGCCGCCGACTGCACAGCATATGCTTATGCGCAGATGCACAATGATTTTATGCGTGGAAAAATTACACTCATAGGCTGCCCTAAACTTGACGATATCGATTACAGCGAAAAACTTGAAAGTATAATTGCAAATAACAATATTTGGAGCGTAACCGTAGTTCGTATGGAAGTACCGTGCTGCGGAGGTCTTGAGTACGCTGTAAAAAGAGCGTTGCAAAACAGCGGAAAGTTTATACCGTGGCAGGTTGTTACAATTTCCACTGACGGTAAAATTTTAGATTAAATAATAAATTTCAACTAAAGCCTTTACATTTGTAGAGGCTTTTTTATGTAGGCGGGGGAGTGCGGATTTCGATTAAATTTAAAAAAGAATATTCACGGAATAAAACGGTATAATATTTTCAAGGACTGCCCATTCGGACAGCCCTTGAGTAAAATTTATCAGCTTGCGTTTTTAATCTGTAATCTTAACTTATCAGAAATCATAGCAATAAATTCGCTGTTGGTTGGCTTGCCTCTGTCGTTGTGGATAGTGTAGCCGAAGTAGGAATTAAGCACATCAACATCTCCTCTGTCCCAAGCAACTTCAATTGCATGGCGAATTGCTCTTTCAACTCTGGATGATGTGGTTTCGTATTTCTTTGCTACAGACGGATATAATTGTTTTGTAACCGCATTGATTATTTCGGGATGTTCAACCGACATAATAATTGAATCCCTTAAATAGTGATAGCCTTTGATATGAGCGGGAACGCCGATTTCGTGCAAAATTTCAGTTACTTTAAGCTCAATGCCGAATGCGTCAAAAGTTACGGGATTTCCGATGAAACTTTCTTTACTGCGCTTTGTCATATTTACAATATTCTGACAAAGTTCTGAAATGTCATACGGCTTGAGTACAAAATAAGACGCTCCCGAATTCATAACCTGCTGTTCGAGAATTGCGTTGTGGAATGATGAGAATACTATGAAAAGCGGAGCTTTAAGTTTATCTCGTCTTACACTGCGCATTACGCCTATTGCGTCGAGTCTGGTCATAAATGAATCCATAAGGACTACATCCGGCTGTTCTGCCTTAATGCGGTTCAACAGTTCTTCTCCGTCTTTTGAGCAGAAAGCAGGCGTAATGTTGTAATTTTCCATTGTTGCATTGCTTTCCTGCGAAAATTCGGATGCTTCTTCTGTGATGATGAGTTTGATTGCTTTTTCCATTGATTATTTCCCCCAGTAATTTTTCTATGAGATTATATTACCATAAAATGGTAATTTTGGCAATACTTTCCAAGCAAAAAAATTCAATAAATAATAAAATTTTTTTGGTTAAAATAATTAACTGCCAAAAATCAACGGATTTAGCTAAATTATTTGTAATTTTGCATCATATTACCAACATATATTCCGTAACCCTCGTTAGTGGAGTTTACAAAAACATGGGTAACAGCGCCTACAAGTTTACCGTCCATAACAATAGGACTGCCGCTCATACCCTGAACAATACCGCCTGCTTTATCAAGTAATTCTTCATCGGTTACTTTAAGCGTAAAACTTTCGGCAGAGTTTGTGTTTCTGCTTATGCTTGTAATTTCAATGCTGTATGCTTTCGGCGTATTGCCCTCAAGAGTGGTATAAACAGTCGCTTTACCCGTTTTCAGTTCGGATTCTTTTGCAACTTCAAGTTTTTCTTTATTTTCTGTAAGCGAAGTATCAAATGTGCCGTATATTCCGATGTCGCAGTTATCGGTAATTTTTCCTATAACTTTGTCGGAGAAATATCCGTTAAGACTGCCGGGGGAGCCGTTTGTGCTTTTTGTTACACTGCTTATTTCCGCTATAACCGCTTCACCCGAGGCAAGCGGCATAAGCGTGTAAGTGTCGCAGTCGCAAATGCCGTGACCAAGACCCGCAAAGTAATTTTCGCTTTTGTCATAATAGGTTACAGTGCCTATGCCTGCACTACTGTCACGCACCCAAGCGCCTATGAGATAATTGCCGGCCGTGTTTTTTATAGGAGCTATCTCTTTTGTAAGCGTTTTGTTGTCACGCTCAAAGGTTACTTCAAGGGTATTTCCGTCTGAATTAAGCGTAGCTTCACGCAATGTTTCATTGCTTGTAATTTTAGTACCGTTAATTTCCTTTATAATATCGCTTTCTTTAAGTCCGCCTTTTTTTGCGGGACAAACATATTTACTGCCGTCAAAATAACTTTCGAGTTCTACTATCATAACACCGTCCGAATACATTTTAAGTCCGAACGGTTCACCGCCGAGATAAACATATTCCGGCAGTTCTCCGCTGTTGCAGGGAATAGCAGTGGCAGAAAGTGAAATAATAGCTGTAAGGGCAACTGATAAAAATTTATTAAAAAATTTAAAAAAAATCAAAAAAATCACCCACTTTCCGTTGCCATTCTTAGTTTTTGCATTTATAATATAAGAAAACAGGATTTTTTATTATTAAAAATTTTTTTGGAAGATAAAAAGTAATTAAAGCAGCTTGTAAGTCAAAAATGTTATTATTTTTATAAATTAAAAAATTTTACATTGAAAGGAATTAGAATGGATACTAATTTAAAAGGACTTACTTCGCAAGAGGTAAGTCGCAGAGTAGCGGAAGGTAAGATAAATATTACCTCAAATTTAAAAACAAAATCAATCGGCAGAATATTCAGAGATAACATTTGTACTTTGTTTAACGCAATCAATGTTGTGTTGCTTGCGGCGCTTGCGTTTGTCGGCTCTTACAAAAATATGCTTTTTATCGGCATTATGATTGCCAACACAACAATCGGTATAGTGCAGGAAATTCGTTCAAAGAAAAGTGTAGATAAACTGACTATCCTTTCCGAAAAGAAAGTTACTGTCGTGCGTGACGGCAGAGAGTGTGAAATAAGCAGAGATGAAATTGTACAGGACGATGTGGTTGTTCTTTCCAGAGGCTCGCAGATTCCCGCCGACTGTATTGTGTGTGAGGGCGAATGCAAGGTAAATGAAAGCCTGCTTACAGGCGAATCGGATCTTATAGAAAAAAAGGTCGGTGACGAACTGCTTTCGGGCAGTTTTATCAGTCTTGGCAAATGTTACGCAAAGGCAAACAAAGTCGGCGCAGAAAGCTATGCGGCAAAAATTAACGATGAGGCAAAGTACATAAAGAAAGTTAATTCGGAAATTTTGCGTTCCTTTAATTTTATTATAAAAATATGTACTTTTATTCTTTTTCCCGTAGGCATCGCTTTCTTTATAAGACAGTTTGGTATCAATGACGGCGATTTGCAGGCTACTGTTGTAAGTACGGTTGCGGCTTTGCTCGGTATGATTCCTAAGGGTATGATTTTGCTTACAAGTTCCGTGCTCGCTGTTTCTATTATACGATTGACACGGAAAAAGGTGCTTGTGCAGGAGATGTATTGCATAGAAACTCTCGCAAGGGTTGATGTACTCTGCCTTGACAAAACGGGCACTCTCACTACCGATGAGATGAATGTTACTGATGTTATCACTATGTGTAATAAGGAAGAAATCGGCACGGCGCTTGCCTCAATCGCAAAATATTCCGACGACAAAAACGCAACTTTGCTTGCAATTGAAAAGTACGCAAAAGGACAAAAGCATATCGGCTGTAAAAAATTCTATCCGTTCTCGTCCGAAACCAAGTGGTCGGGCGGCGATTTTGATAACGGTAAATCCTATGTAATGGGTGCCGCTGAATTTATATTTAAGGATAAGAATAAGTATAAAGAGGTATTTGATACCATTGAAAGCATTAACGATACGGTAAGAATTATTGTTCTTGCCTCTTCCGAAAAGTCGCTCGGTAACGGTTTGCCCGACGATATTACTCCGCTTGCCGTTGTTCTTATTAAAGATAAACTCCGTGAAAATGTAAACGATACCATAAATTATTTTAAAGAACAGGGAGTGGCACTTAAGGTTATTTCGGGCGACAGTGTAAAAACCGTTCAGAATATCGCAAAAGATACGGGAATAACAGGTGCGGAAAACGCAATTGATATGACTACTGTAAAAACACAGGAAGAACTTGAAAAAGCGGCGGAAAATTGCAGTGTGTTCGGCAGAGTTACTCCTCAACAGAAAAAACAGCTTGTAATTGCGCTTAAGAAAAAAGGTCATTCTGTTGCTATGACGGGCGACGGTGTAAACGATGTGCTTGCATTAAAAGAGGCAGACTGTTCAATCGCAATGGCGGCAGGAAGTGACGCCGCAAGAAATGTGTCACAGCTTGTGCTCGTTAATAATGATTTTGCATCAATGCCGGGTGTTGTGGCAGAGGGCAGACGAACAATCAATAACCTTGAACGCAGTTCGGCTTTGTATATTGTAAAAACAATTTATACAATCATACTTTCGGTATTCTTCATATTCTTTCATATGCCATATCCATTTGAGCCTATTCATTTTTCACTTGTCGGTGCTCTTACGGTAGGTTTGCCGTCCTTTGTGCTTGCTTTGCAGCCTAATAAAAACCGAATTAAAGGTAATTTTACCTACAATATAATTGCAAGAGCGGTGCCCGCTGCATTCTGTACCGTTCTCAATATCATAGGTATGGCTGTTATTACGAAGTTTACAACGCTTGCACCTGACGAGTATTCTACAATATGTGTATATATGACGGCATTGTGTGCTTATATGCTCATTTTAAGACTTTCATATCCGTTTAATGCATTGAGAATTGCTATGCTTACTGTGTCGGCGGTCGGCATTGTGCTCGGTTGTGTATTCTTTGCCGGATTCTTCTCGCTTGTATGGCTTTCGGTTGACGGACTTATTTTGTTCGGTTTGCTGTCGGCATTTACAATTGTATTATTCAATCTTCTTTATAATTATGCCGAAAAGCTGATTGAGAAAAATAAAAACAAATATAAATAAGAAAGGGGTTGAAAGTGTGAAAATTAAATTACCGACCGATGTCAGAATGATAATTGACAGATTTGAGAAAAACGGTTTTTCCGCATATGCGGTGGGCGGCTGTGTGCGTGATTCTTTACTGCAAAAAGAGCCAAATGATTGGGATATTTGTACCGATGCTTTGCCGCAGGATATTCTTCGCCTTTTTTCTGATTTTCATACTTTCGACACCGGAATAAAGCACGGTACTGTGTCTGTAGTGATAAATTCTTCCGTGTATGAAATTACAACTTTTCGCATTGACGGAGAGTATTTCGATAATCGTCACCCCGAAAAGGTAGAATTTACTGATGATTTGGTTACGGATTTGTCACGCAGAGATTTTACCGTAAACGCTATGGCTTACAGTGACCGTACAGGTCTTGTAGATCCGTTTGACGGTGCATACGACCTTGAGCTTATGGCGGTGCGCTGTGTAGGTAATCCCGTTGAGCGCTTTACCGAGGACGCATTGCGTATTATGCGTGCTCTGCGCTTTGCCTCGTGCTATAATATGGCGATAGAAAAGCATACCGCCAATGCAATTTTTGAATGTAAAAAACTTTTGAATAATATTGCCGCCGAACGCATAACCGTCGAGTTCAACAAACTTGTATGCGGAGAAAACTGTGAGTACATAATGCGCAGGTTTAAAGATGTGTTTGCGGTGTTTTTGCCCGAAATATCAATTATGTTTGGGTACGAACAACATACCAAACATCATAACAAAACGCTTTGGAGGCACACCACCTGTGCAATGACAAATATCGACCCGACTCCGCTTTTGCGAATTACCATGCTTTTTCATGATTTGGGCAAACCTATGGCCTGCAAGCGTGACCCTGACGGCACGGCTCATTTTAAGGGTCATCCAAAATTCAGCGCAGTAATGGCAGAGCAAATACTTGAGCGCCTTAAGTATCCACGGGATTTTATAGACGATTGTGTAACGCTGATTGCATTTCATGATGTAAGGTTTACAGGCAGTAAACCGCAGATAAAACGAGTAATGAACAAAATCGGTGAAACTGATATGCGCAGACTTTTAAAGGTGCAGTATGCCGATTTAACGGCACAGTCTATGTACCTTAGAGATGAAAAAATGAGCAAGTATAATCTTGCCTGTGCCGCATTTGAAGAAGTTATAAAGGAAAAGGATTGTTTTACGCTGAAACAGCTTGATATTAACGGTCACGATTTGATAAAAATAGGAATTACCGACGGCAAACAAATCGGAAATATTCTTGATAAATTGCTCGGTATGGTGATTGACGAAAAAATCGAAAATAAAAACTCAATCCTTATGCAGAAAGCAAAAGAATTGAGCGGAATAGATTAATTATATCGCAAACAAAAACCGCAGATAAGTGTCGTCTTATCTGCGGTTAAATTGTTTTTAATCATCATCATACTCGTTATCGGGAGTGATGTTTATCATTTGAGATTCGTTTGAAATTTTCTTTGCATAGTGCCCGATTGTAGCGATAAGTGTAAGTCCTGAAATGCCCTCATATACAAGAGCGATGCCTAAAATAATCATAATTATATCTGCAAAGAAACCGGGGAAGATAATTGTTGTAATCGCAAAAATTATAATAAGTGCGGAAACCACAAAACTTATCCACCAATATTTTACGCCGAACGACTTTAACTGAAACGACCTTTTAATATCAATGGTACTGTCAACGATAATCAAAATACCGATTATTGCGAATATCATTCCTAAAATCGACTGCGGAGAAATCAAGAAGAAAACTCCGAATGCGGTAGCCGCAATGCCGACAATCATTTCAAAGCCGAAAGACGCTTGTTTTGAAGTGAAATATGTTATGAGATTAAATAGTCCGTAAACCGTCAGCGCACCGCCGAGCGTATAGCAAAGCGCAATGCTTACCTTGTCGGGATAAAAAATCATAACAAAGCCGAGTACGATATAGGCAAGAGCCGAGATAATGGCGGTAGAAATTGCCTTGCCGTGTTTTTTATTTTTGCTTTTGCTCATTAATCAATCACCTCATCAGTCAATGCGCTTGTCGCAGTAGTCGCACATCTGCATACCGAGTTTTAAGTATGAACGATTCGGCAGGTATTCTTCCCGTGCGGTAATGCATCTCGGATTTGTACAGCGCTTGTCTATAACAGAGATTTCTCTGTCCTTAAGCATAAAGTCGTCATCCTGTAAAAGCAGGAGAATAAGTGCCATTCTGCCGTACATACCGTAGAGTGCCTGCTTAAAGTACAGGGCACGGGGGTCGTCGTCTATGTCAACCGTGATTTCGTTTACTCTTGGCAGCGGATGAAGAATGATCATATCTTCCTTGGCTTTTGCAAGTTTCTCTTTGTCGAGAACAAATACATACTTCTGCTTTTCGTATTCCTCTTTGCTTGCAAAGCGTTCCTGCTGTATTCTTGTCATATAAAGTACATCAAGGTCGGAAATAGAACTTGCAAGGTCATTTGAAAATTCATATTTACAGTTGTTCTTTTCAAGAATATCAATAATGTAAAGCGGTACTTGTAATTCTTTTGTAGAAATAAGCACAAATGAATTGTTATCGTACTGCGAAAGTGCCTTTATGAGTGAATGTACGGTTCTGCCGTTTAAGAGGTCGCCGCAGATACCGATTTTTAGGTTATCAAGTCTGCCTTTTTCGCAGCTTAAAGTAACTATATCGGCAAGAGTTTGTGTAGGGTGAAGATGTCCGCCGTCGCCGCAGTTGATAAACGGAACGCCTGCATACATAGACGCAGCCATTGCAGAACCCTCTACAGGGTGGCGCATTGCGATAATGTCGGCATAGCCGCCTACGATTGTTATGGTATCTTTAAGACTTTCACCTTTGGCAACGGAAGAATTGAGCGGATTGTCAAAACCGATTGTTCTGCCGCCGAGTTTGAGCATTGCAGTCTGAAAAGACATTTGAGTTCTTGTGCTCGGCTCGTAGAAAAGCGTAGCAAGAATTTTGCCGTCGCAGGCGTGTCTGTAATCAGCAGGATTTTCCATAATTTTTTTAGCTTTTTTAATCAGCATATCAAGCTGCTTTTTCGACATTGCGTCAAGGTCAATAAGATTTTTATTAGCCATTAAAAACACTACCTTTATAATTTTTTTCTATTTTATCAAAAATATACAAGGTTTTAATATCAATAAAGAAAAATAACATTTAAATTTACATTTACCGACAACCGTATATTACATATTTTGTTAAGATTACATTACATTTGCCGAATAAACTTATTTTTTATACTTTTTATTCAAAAATATTCTTTTGACTTTTGCAAAATTATGTATTATAATAAGATGAAATATACAACAAATAGACAAAATTTTACTGTTACACAGAGGGTATTGATTTTGAATTACGATTATACTTTGACCGATACTTTAAAAATGGCAGTCGGCAGTCAGACAGTTTTGCGAAAAGGAAAACCAGAGAGAAAATGTGCGGTATTGCAAAGATTTTTTAATCCTATGCTGATTTTTTCTTTGCTGATTTCGGTTTATGTTTTGATTGCGTATATAAACGGCGATGCACCTCTTACGCCTAAAGCACCGATGTTTCTCGGAGAACCTGCCGATGAATTTAAATACGCATTCAGATTTTACCTGTTTATCTTTTTGAATATACTGCCGACAATTTTGTATGTAATCGGTTTTGCCTTTTCCGTGAGGCAGTATAAAAATGCCGAGTATGCAATAACCGACTGCGGAGTGTTTCTTACAAAAGGCTTGTTTTCAAAAAAGCTGTATTATAAGCCGTACAGAGAGATTTACGATATTCAGATTAGGAAAGAAATTTCTGACAGCTTGTGCAAGACGGGTACCGTGACTTTAAGTTTTGAGTTTCCCGAACAGAAAATAGGAAGTCTGACGCCCGTAAATATGGCTCCGCTTAAAATAAAAAATATTTCAGATTATATGGAAGTCTATAAATTGTTACAGGAAAATGTGAGGAGAACAAATTATGTATAATGATTACAAGGTAAGCGACGACTTAAAAAGTATGATGAATAACGAACGAATTGTGTGGTCGGGCAGACCTAAGAAGTCGTGCTTTGTGCTTGAGTGTATTTTTAACCCAATGCTTATTTTTGCTTTCATTTGGTTTATGTTTGATTTTATGTTTATAAGTCAAATTTTCTCAAGCGACCTTTCTGAGTTAGACTCAAGCGTATGGATGTTTGTCGGCTTTTTCGCTCTTCATTTAATGCCTGTATGGATTTATCTCGGCGGCGTTATATTTTCTTTCAGAAAGCTGAAAAATACGGAATATGCCATTACCGATAAAGGAATTTACAGTACAAACGGCTGTTTTTCCAAACAGTATAATTTTAAGCCTTTTACAGACCTTTCGCATGTGTATATTCACAGAGGTATTTTTGACCAGTGGCTCGGAGTAGGCGATGTTATTTCCGAATGTCATCATTACGCCGCTGTTCGTTCGAATAGCAGACATTCTGATAATTTTACTATTTCCGATATTCCCGATTATGTTGAAGTTTGCAACATTATAAAAAAGTATCAGACAGATATTTATGCCGATACACAATTCCCAAACGATTACAGACCGCAGTCTAACCACGGTTACAACACAAAGTATTATCCGAACGGCGGAGTAAATCCAAATAATTTTTACGGACAGAACAGAAATCCGAACGCTTACTACAATAACCAGCGCAACGCATATTATAATCAAAACAAAAACCAAAATTATAACGGAAATTACAATGCAAATCCTCAAAACTTCAATTCCGATTACAGCAGTAATCCCGGCTTTACAGGTGAAAACTGCGATACACACGACGGTTATGAAGTGAATGCAGGCAGTAATAATTACGACAGTTGGGATAATCCCAAGGCTAAAAAAGAGAAAGACAGTTGGGATAAGCAGTAATAATTTGTCGGATTTTTTATAAATTTGTTTTGACATTTCATTAATTTGGTACTATAATAAAGAAAACAATACAAAACGGGAGCCGAGCGGCTGAGAGGAAATGAATTGACATTTCGACCGTAAACCTGATTTGGATAATGCCAACGGAGGGACTTTGCAGCGTAAGTTTGTTATAGGCTTACGGTAAATATTTTACATACAAAGTGCGTCGGTTCGGCGCACTTTATTTTTTGCTTTTCGGAGGTGAAGTTATGATAAGAATAAACGGAGTTGATATTGATAAAATTGAAATTTCACTTATGCAGTACCTTGAAGAAAATTCAATTTCACCGCAGAGAATTGCGGTTGAGCTTAACGAGGAAATTCTGCCGAAGGCAAATTACGCCGCTACTGTTCTCAAAGACGGAGATGTAGTAGAAATCGTAAATTTTGTCGGCGGCGGTTGTTGAGTTTTTCCGCATTAAATTATAAAGGAGATAATAATAATGGAAAATGATAAGCTGATTTTAGGCGGACACGAATTTAATTCCCGATTTATTCTCGGTTCGGGTAAGTATTCGCTTGACCTTATAAAAGCGGCAGTTGAAAATGCAGGCGCAGAGATTATTACTCTTGCACTAAGACGAGCTGTAACAGGCAAGGTTGCAAATATTCTTGACTATATTCCTAAGAATGTTACTCTTTTGCCCAATACCTCGGGTGCAAGAAATGCCGATGAGGCTGTAAGAATTGCAAGACTTGCAAGAGAGGCAGGCTGCGGCGACTTTATTAAAATTGAGGTAATCAGAGATTCAAAGTACCTTTTGCCAGACAATTACGAAACAATAAAGGCAACCGAGGCACTTGCCAAAGAGGGCTTTATCGTACTTCCGTATATGTATCCGGACCTTAATGTGGCAAGAAGTTTAAGAGATGCGGGTGCTGCCGCAATTATGCCGCTCGGCTCTCCGATAGGTTCAAACAAGGGAATAGCTACAAAGGAATTTATTAAAATCATCATCAACGAAATAGACTTGCCTGTTATTGTTGACGCAGGTATCGGCAGACCGTCGCAGGCTTGCGAGGCTATGGAAATGGGTGCGGCGGCTGTAATGAGCAATACCGCCATTGCAACTGCAGGTGATATTCCTATGATGGCAAACGCATTTAAAAAGGCGATTGAGGCAGGCAGACAGGCTTACCTTTCAGGTCTTGGCAGAGTAATTGAGAACGGTGCGTCTGCATCATCACCTCTTACGGGATTTCTTGAAAGTTGAGGCGTGAACAATGGAAGAAAGAATTGACCATATGAAATATCTGCCCGATATGGAGCAGATTGATTCTGATATACCCGACAGAGTAATTGCAGAAATGAACGGATATGACCCGTCGATTTATACCGAAAACGATGTAAGACGGGCACTTGAGCACGACGAAAAAACTGTTGACGATTTTAAGGCTTTGCTTTCGCCTGCGGCATTACCTTTGCTTGAAGAAATCGCAGAGGCTGCGAGAGCAGAAACCAAAAAGCATTTCGGCAATTCCGTAAATATGTTTACACCGCTTTACATTTCAAATTATTGTGAGAATTACTGTATTTACTGCGGTTTTAACTGTCACAATAAAATTCACCGTGCAAAGCTGAACGCAGAGGAAATCGAGCACGAAATGCAGGCAATTGCAAAGACAGGCTTGCAGGAAATACTTATTCTGACAGGCGAAAGCAAAAAAATGTCGGATGTTAAGTATATCGGCGAGGCTTGCAAAATTGCGAGAAAGTATTTTAAAGTCGTAGGACTTGAAGTATATCCGATGAACAGCGACGAGTACCGTTATGTGCACGAATGCGGTGCCGACTATGTAACCGTTTTTCAGGAAACCTATAATTCCGATAAATACGAAACGCTCCACCTTGCGGGTCATAAGAGAATTTTCCCGTACAGAATAAATACTCAAGAAAGAGCTTTGATGGGCGGTATGCGTGGCGTAGGTTTTGCGGCGCTTTTAGGACTTAGCGACTTCCGTAAAGACGCATTTGCCACAGGTATGCACGCTTATCTTATTCAAAGAAAGTATCCGCACGCAGAAATTGCTTTTTCCTGCCCAAGATTAAGACCGATTATCAATAACGATAAAATCAATCCGAAAGATGTACACGAACCGCAGCTTTTGCAGGTTATTTGTGCGTACAGATTGTTTATGCCGTTTGCAAGCATTACTATTTCAACGAGGGAGTGTCAGCGCTTCCGTGACAATGTGGTTGACATTGCGGCAACTAAGATTTCCGCAGGCGTAGATGTTGGAATAGGCGGTCACGACGGTGAAAGAGAGAAAAAGGGCGACGAGCAGTTTGAAATTTCAGACAGCAGAAATGTTGACGAGGTTTACAAGGCTCTTACCGATAAGGGCTTACAGCCCGTTATGAGCGATTACATCTATGTGTAATGTAGTAAGCGTGACGGCAAAGCCGCTTTGCAAAGATGATTTTTTACAGAAAATACAAAAAATATCCGATTCCGATACACAATATATAATTCTTAGGGAGAAATATCTTTCCGAACAGGAATACTTTAATCTTGCAAAAAATGTGCTTTCGGTTTGTGACAAAGACAAATTGATTATACATAATTTTCCCGAAACCGCTGTAAAACTCGGTGTTAAAAAAATTCATCTGCCTTTCGGTGTGTTTAAAGATTTAAAGGGCAGAGAGAATTTTGATTTGCTCGGAACTTCTGTACACAGTACGGAGGACGCAATATTTGCCGAAGAAAACGGAGCGGATTACATTACGGCGGGTAATATTTTTGAAACCGACTGCAAAAAAGGACTAAAGGGTAAAGGGGTAAATTTTTTGCGGAATGTGTGTGACAGTGTAAATATTCCCGTCTACGCAATAGGCGGCATAAATGCCGATACCGCAAAAGAATTAAAATCCGTAAACAGAAAGAATTTTGCGGGTGTATGCGTTATGTCACTTCTTATGCAGAGTGAAAATATAAATGACGAAGTTATGAAAATTAAGCGTGAATTGGGGTGATACAGCGTGAAATTTGACAAAAATATGCTTGCGTTATATGCGATTACAGACAGAAAATGCATAGGCGACCGTGGACTTGAGTACAGCGTTGAGCAGGCTTTATCGGGCGGCGCAACAATGATTCAGTTAAGAGATAAGGAAGTCGATTTTGATACACTCTGTAAAGAGGCAGACAGTCTGCTTAAAATTTGCCAAAAGTATAACGCACCGTTGATCATTAACGATAACGCAGATGTTGTAATAAAGACAGGTGCTGACGGTGTGCACCTCGGTCAGAATGATATGGAGCTTGCCAAGGCGAGAGAAATCCTCGGTAAAGATAAAATAATCGGTGGCTCGGCACGCACAATTGAACTTGCAAAAAAAGCAGAGCAGAGCGGAGCGGATTACATAGGCAGCGGTGCGGTGTTCGGCACACTTACAAAGGCAGACGCAAAATACCTCGGTACAGAAAATCTTAAGAAAATATGCGGCGCTGTCGGTATTCCTGTTGTGGCAATCGGCGGTGTAAGCGCAGATAATATACCGCATCTTGAAAATTGCGGTATAAGCGGCATTGCCGTGGTGAGTGCGATTTTTGGCGCTGACAATATCTGTTCCGCCGCACAAAAATTAAGAAAACTTGCAGACAGCGTAATTTACGGAGGTTAGTTTGAAAACTGTATTGACAATAGCCGGCAGCGACTGCTCGGGAGGAGCGGGAATACAGGCTGATATAAAAACAATAACAATGCACTATTGCTATGCAATGAGCGTCATTACCGCCCTTACGGCGCAAAACACAACGGGAGTATACGGTATTGAGCAGACGAGCGACGAGTTTATAGCAAATCAGCTTGACTGTGTGTTTACCGATATTTTTCCCGACGCAGTAAAAATAGGTATGGTTTACGGCAATAATTCCGCAAAAGTAATTGCCGACAAGCTCAATTTTTACAAAGCAAAAAATATTGTGACCGACCCTGTAATGGTATCTACCAGCGGCAGCAGGCTCATAAGTGAGCAGGGACTTGAAAATCTGAAAAAATATCTTTTGCCGATTTCCGCACTTGCCACTCCGAATGTACCCGAGGCTGCAATTTTGAGCGGAATTAATATCAAAAATTTACAGAATATGCAAAATGCCGCTAAAATAATTTCCGATAAATACGGCTGTGCCGTACTCTGTAAGGGCGGTCATTTAGAGGATTGCAGTGATGATTTGCTTTACTCTGACGGCGAGTTTTATACTTACCCCTCGGTAAGAATTGACAATCCCAATACTCACGGCACCGGATGTACGCTTTCAAGCGCAATAGCAAGCAATCTTGCGAAAGGCTTTGAAATTTCTCAAGCCGTTGAGAACGCAAAGGCGTATGTAACAAAAGCAATCGGCGTAAAACTTGACCTCGGCACAGGCAGAGGACCGCTGATGCATAACTATATTTTACAAAATTTTAAATGAAAAGGCAGATGAAATATGAGAGAATATTCAACACAGATGGAGGCTGCAAGAAAGGGAATTGTAACAAAGGAACTTGAAATCGTAGCTAAAAAAGAAAGAATGACAGTAGAAGAACTTATGCCGCTCGTAGCAGAGGGCAAGGTGGCAATTTGTGCAAATAAAAACCATAAGTGCATTGACCCCGAGGGCGTAGGCTCAATGCTAAAAACAAAAATAAATGTAAACCTCGGTATTTCAAGAGATTGCAAAGATTATGATATTGAAATGGAAAAGGTTATGCAGGCTGTAAATATGGGCGCTCACGCAATTATGGACCTTTCGTCGCACGGCAACACAATTCCTTTCCGCAGAAAGCTTACAAGCGAATGCCCGGCAATGATTGGTACTGTACCTGTTTACGATTCCGTTATTCATTATCAGCGTGACCTTGATACACTTACAGCACAAGATTTTATTGATGTTGTAAGACTTCACGCACAGGACGGTGTGGACTTTGTAACACTCCACTGCGGTATTACGAGAAAGACTATTGAGCAGATTAAAAAGCATAAGAGAAAGATGAACATAGTTTCCCGTGGCGGTTCACTTGTGTTTGCCTGGATGTGTATGACAGGCAACGAAAACCCGTTTTATGAGTATTACGATGAAATCCTCGACATCTGCCGTGAGTACGATGTAACAATTTCTCTCGGTGACGCTTGCCGTCCGGGTTGCCTTGCAGACGCTTCCGATGTTTGTCAGATTGAGGAGCTTGTGCGCCTTGGCGAGCTTACAAAAAGAGCATGGGCAAAAGATGTTCAGGTAATGGTAGAGGGTCCGGGTCATATGCCGATGGACCAGATAGAGGCTAATATGAAGATTCAGCAGACAATCTGCTGCGGTGCTCCGTTCTATGTTTTAGGTCCGTTGGTGACAGATATTGCCCCGGGTTATGACCATATTACTTCCGCAATCGGCGGTGCTATTGCCGCTGCTTCGGGTGCCGCATTCCTTTGTTATGTAACTCCTGCCGAGCATTTGGCTTTACCGAATGTTGACGATGTAAAGCAGGGAATTATTGCCTCTAAAATTGCGGCGCACGCAGCCGATATTGCAAAAGGTGTGCGCGGCGCAAGAGAAATTGACGACAAAATGGCAGACGCAAGAAGAAAGCTTGATTGGGAGGCTCAATGGGATTGTGCCATTGACCCCGAAACCGCAAGAAAAATCCGTGATGACCGCAAACCCGAGCACGAAGATACTTGCTCAATGTGCGGTAAATTCTGCGCAGTAAGAAGTATGAACAAGGCTCTCAACGGCGAGCATATCGACATTCTTTAATTAACAAGTTTCATTTTTATACCTGTATTTCAAAATTGCACCTTGCTTGCTTGGCAGGGTGCTTTTTTGTTGACAAATATGATAAAATAATCTATAATATAAATTAAATAATACTATTATTCAAAATACAATATATACGATATTATACCGATAGATATTCCGACTAAATTGGTGGTTTCAAAATTATGTTCAATGCGTGATAAGGATGTTGAAGATATAGAAAACGAATTGGTTTATAAATCTTTGGATTGGAATTTATTGGATAAGTTAATTGATGATGTCTGTTACGGTATGCTGTCTGATTTTGACAGAAATGCATTGGTTATAAATTATAATCATTATAAGGAGAGATTTAAGTGAGAGAGTTGACTTTTAAGGGTTACTTGCTTTTTCAGCTTAAAGAATTGTCGGGATGTAATACAACCTCACTCTATATATTTTCAAATCTTGCTTCTTCTAATGCAAGATTGCAAGATGCGCTTACTATGTACCTTGTTCTTTATACAAAAGAAGATTTAAAAAACAGACTTATAAAAAAATATTCTTATTTAAAAACAGCTTGCAATCAACTTTCCGGTCTTGAAGAAAATAATATAAATGATTTTTTAAATTCGGAAAGATTAAGCCATTATCGTACGATATACCAAAATTATATTTACGAAAAAGATAAAAAAGTTTTGGAAAATAAATTAAAACAAATGATGTATCAGAAAATATGTTTTACAAGAAAATCTAAAAATATGAGCAACTACCGTATTTATAAGGAATTAAACCTTAATCCGGGTAATGCAAATGCTTTTCTGAAGTACGGTGATGTTTCAAAAGTAAGTCTTGATACAGCAAGAAAAATTCTTGCTTTTGTTAATAAATATTAGATTATGCACCTTGCTCGGTGAACCGACCTCCAAATCGTTAGATTTTTAGTCTAACTTTTTGGGGCGACTCACGGCAGGGTGCTTTTTTGTGCCTTTTTAATTCTTTTTTAATAAAATTAGCCTAATTACTGCAATTTTTAATAATATTTTACGCATAGGTAAAGGGGGTGTGATATGAGTACGGAAATTGTGACTGCGCTGATTGTTGCGGGCGGAAGTATTATTTGTCAATTGCTGATAAATGCGTCAAACCGTAAGCGACAGGAAAGCGAAAACGAAAAGACCAAATCATTGATTGTGTATCGGTTAGATCAGCTTGAACATAAGCAGGATAAATATAATCATCTGCAAGAGCGTGTTTTCAAACTTGAGCGAATGTCAGCCGTTACGGACGAAGAAATAAGAGTTGTAAATCATAGAATTGCTGACCTTGAGCATATAAATAGTGAAAAGAAATAAGCTAATATCGCTTTTATGGGCAGAAATTTATATTGAACTTTTAAATTAAAATGTATTACAGGGGGTGAAATTATGAAAAACGGTTTTAAAATATGGGCAAAAGCTGCGGGTATCCGTGCGGCAAAAACCGTGGCTCAAACAGCGATTTCGGTTATCGGCGTGTCTGCGGTGCTAAGTGATGTGAATTGGGTGGCGGTTGCTTCCGCAAGCGTGCTTTCGGGTATTCTTTCGTTGCTTACAAGTATTGCGGGATTGCCCGAAATATCCGATAATAAATAAGTACATTTTTAAGGCATCGGAATATTATGTAATATGAAGATGTGTTTTACTAAAAACTGCCTTAAAAGAGCATTGCGTACATTCCTACAGACGGCACTCGGATATATTCTTGCTAATCTTGCGTTGTTTCTGACGGGAACGGATTTTGCAAATGCAGAAATGTGGAAAAGCGCAGTCTGCGGACTTTTGGTTTCTTCGGTTTCGGCAGGACTTTCAGCGGTTATGAACCTTGAAAAAAAGGAAGAACAGGCAGAGTGTGACGATAAATGCTCACAAGATGAAGAAAACAAATGAATACAATTTTACAAAAAATTAATAATAATATTGTCAGCCGCAGGTCAGCTCGACCTGCGGTTATTGTTTTATGCTGAAATTTGTATTATAATATAAAGGAAATATCGTATGGAAATACTTTCATCTACGCTTAATCACATAGCCGTGCTTTTTTCTTTTATTCTTATCGGCTTTGTTCTTAAAAAGAAAAATATTTTATCTGACGGCAGCGGCAGGACTTTGTCACGCCTTGAAAACGGAATATTTATGCCTGCGGTCGTAATCAATACATTTTGGAATAATTGTACGGTGGAAAATATAAGCCGAAAATGGATTTTCCTTGTTTACAGCACTGCGCTTTTGATTGTTGCGGTTGCGCTTGCTTTTATTATCTCAAAATTTCTTACCAAAGACGAGTATTTGCGTAAAGTGTACAGATATTCGCTTTCGGTGTCAAATTTCGGATTTGTCGGAACTGCGCTTGTTCAGGGCATATACGGCGCTGACAGCATTGAACTTTTCGATTATTTAATATTTACTCTGCCGCTGAATATGTTTACTTACTCAATCGGAATTGCGTGGCTTGTGCCGTCGGACAAGGGCGGATTTTCTTTGAAGTCATTGCTGAATCCGATATTTGTGTCGCTGTTTATCGGCGCAATTCTCGGACTTTTGCAAATACCGAGGGTGCGGCTTGTAAGCACAATTCTTACCGATTGTGCCGCCTGTATGGCACCTGTTGCAATGATTTTGACTGGGTTTGTAATAGCGGGATATGAAATAAAAAGCCTGCTCAAGGTAAAGCAGACTTATATTGTTGCGGTGCTTAGGCTGATAGTTTTTCCGATAATTTTTGTGACTGCGTTAAGGCTTTTTAATACGGATAATGAAATAGTTTTTGCCGCACTCTGTGCAAATGCAATGCCGTTAGGACTTAACACCGTTATAATTTCATCGGCATACGGAGAAAGTCCGCAAACAGGCGCAAGCCTTGCTCTTGTGTCGCAGGCAATGGCGGCGATTACCATACCGATAATGTTTTTAATATTTTTTAGGAGATTTTAATATGAAGATTTACCTTGCATCGCCGTTTTTTAACGATAACGAAATTGCAAATATTCACCGTGCGGCTGAAATTCTTAAAGCAAAAGGTCACGAAGTTTTTGTACCTATGGAGCACGATGTTGAGAACAGGGAAAGCCTTACCAATGCAGAATGGGCAGAGGAAATTTTTAAAATTGACAAAGGCGGAATTGACGATTGCGATGCGGTTGTGTTGCTTTACGGCGGAATGTACTCCGACAGCGGAACTGCGTGGGAGTGCGGATATGCCTATGCGTCAGGCAAAAAAGTAATAGTGTGCTGCTATAATATTGAGCAGACCAATCTTATGATAGTAAACGGCTGTCACGCATTTTTAAACGGAATAGACGAACTCTCATACTATGATTTTGATAAAATGCCCGTTGTCCGCAATGCAGGCGAACAGAAGTAAATACATTTGTTTAGTACGGATACTTAAATTATGGTCCGGCATATTTTTTAAGCTAACTAATTATAAAGTTTATTACTATAAAATTAACAGAGAAATGCGGGTGATAATTATAGAAACTAAAATCGAAAAATGTGATATTTAAAAAAATATAAACAGTTACGGTTTAAATATAAAATCTGTAAGTGATGATTTTGACGGTTTAACAGTTATTCTTGAAAATAATGAAATGGAATTGTTTTCAATCATATGGGCGGATGTGGAAAGTTATTGCCGTTCAACGGAAGAAATGCGTTTTAATTTTATTGCAGGTGAATGGCAACAAGTCTGAAAAGAATTTCCAAATCATTCTTTTTTTTAAGTTATTGATTCACCATATATAAAATGGATTAAAGAACAAGCAGGTGGTTTTATGGACGATGATAAATTAATTCATTTTATGATTGTTTCTGCTGATTATGTTCTTGATACAGTTTAAAAATATGAACCGGATGAGTATTATTTAAGTAAACTGACTTGTTCGGATAGTACAAAAATCTCTCTATGGCATAATTTACTGTGTAACTTTATTGATTTTAGCTGATATTGTTTGATACCGAAATTCAATCAAAAAGCAAAGGCTGAGTGATTGAAAAACATATCAAATAAGCCGATTTTTCAGTGTTTATCACAAAAAATAAGCACCCGATTGCTCGAGTGCTTTTGTGAAGACAAGACAATAGAGATGTTTTTGCGTTTTAGCTGTCTTGATTTGAACCCATGTAATATATAGTTGCAATACTGTCAGCTTATATCCATTCTTCCCATGTGCTATATAATTTTAATATAGCATTCTTATCTTTTTTTCGTTCATTGTCATTTGACGCATAGCTTTTTTGTTACGAACATCTTCGGCATTTACTCCAAATTTTTTTGCAACCTTATCAATTAGTTCCTGAGCTTTTCTAATCATTTTTTCATCTTCCAATATATGATTAAAACGAGCTGTTCTATACTGTGTAATTTCTTCAGTTGTTAAGTTCTTTCCTTTTACAAATCCAATCATTTCATTGTTGACTTTCATCATTTCACCTCAATAATACAATAACAAAAAAGATGTGCCAATCACGGTACATCTTTTAGTTTGTTTTCATATATTATGTTTTTGGGTTATTCCTCGTTGGGAAGCTCTTCAAGGATTTTTAAACCCTTTTCTGCAAATTCAATAAAAGCCTCTTCTTCGGCAATTGCTTTTTTGCTCTGCTCTATCAGGGATTCAAGTCCTTCCTTGCCCCACGAATACTCGTCCCACCAAAAGTCGTCTGATTCTTCACCGAGTAGCTCATTTATTTTGAGAATAAACTGATTCAGCATACCGCCTTTTTTTCTGTATATCTCAAATTTTCTTTTTGCTGTGCCGCTGTCAAAGAAAAACATATTAGGAATTTCAACCTCTAACTCGTCATATTGTTCTCCGTCAAGAAGCGTATTATATAACTCGTTTTTCTCATCTTCAGAAGCAAAATCAGTGAAAAGACAATCTTTGCTATTACAAAACTTTGAAAAGCCTTCTCTTATTTCATTACGTTCCTTTTCAAGCTGCTCCTGAAGTTTAATTAGTTCATTGTTGTTCATATTTTTCCCCCTTATTAATTCACCGTTTACGGTGTATCTTGATTATCTTTGTAATCTTATAAATCATTTTTCCAGTCAATTAAAATTAACTTGTTTTCTAATAATTCGTATATACTGTTCAAAAGTTTATTTGCAGATTTTTCATCCATGTTACTATTAATATTAAGCATATTCTCAGTTTGTTTGCAGAACTCTTTGGCTGCTTTTTCCCACTGAAATTGAGGCCATACAAGAAATTCTAATTGTAAAGGTGTGATTTTTTTGTCCTCACAAAACGCTCTAATTAGCTCTTGAAAAAACATATAAGAATATCTGTTACCATCAAACTTATTATTGGAGTAATCTAAATTGCTCCAATTTTCAAAGTATTGATGTTGAAACAGAACATACATATTAAATTTATCATAAGCATCTTGGAACACTGATTTGTTTGCCCAAATCCAATCAAGAATAATTGAATCAAGTGGTATATGACAGTATTTATAATAATTATCATTTCTGTCATTACCTATACAGTACAAGTATTTAAACGTCATATTCACGATTTTTTGAGCTTTGCCATAATGAATACTCTGGTATAGATTTTTCAACACGTTCATTAATGCATCACAAGTTGTTTTATGCCACTCATCAAAAACATCTTTTTCACTATAGTTATCTACCCCATAATCTTTGAATCGGTTGATGAGCGAATTATTCGGATCAGAACAGATTTGTTTATATAATCCCTCAACTCCTTTGACGTCAATATGTTCTTGTTTTTTTGTTGTTCTGAATGTGAAATCACCCAGTGCTTTTTTTATTGCTTTTTCAAATGGGTCTTCTATATCATCCCATTGATTATATCTTTCTTTAAAACAATCTACATTGTATTTCAGCTTATCGTTAATATCCATATTCATCACTTCTTTTCTCAATTATACCACACCTAAAAGCCTATAGCAACTTTGGGGGATTTGTAGGTTTTGGCACATTATCTGTCAAAAGAGCATTTGTAATGCTCGCTGTAATCGTATCTTATAACAGGTTCGGATGTAATCCCAAAGGCAGCTATTATTTCACTTATGTATTTATCCTCAACATTTGGATTCATATAAATAATTGCTTTTCCTTTTGCGTTATAATCCACTCTTCCTCGTGGATAGTAGTCAAACGGTTTATTGCACGGCTTGACGCTATTCCACAGTAGCTTGTGATTGAAAGTGTTCCCTGATTTTGCAACGCCTTTGGTTGCCGTTTTATCAAACGGAAAAGCCAAAAGATTGTTATCAACTATCCAGAACACTCCTCGTTTATTCACAGTTTTTCTCCTTTTGTGCTTTCAGAAATTCTCTTATCCGCTGCTTTGAGTTGTTCGGTAGTCCCTTGCTTCTCTTTGAGTTGGTTCACAATGAGGTCATACATTTCAGTTGCTCTGACATCAATATTGTGCAGATATGAATTGAGTTTACAGCTAGTAAAAAATGAATTGTAAAACACCTTTTTGTTTTGCTTAATGAATTCAAGACGCCTTTGTCCCCAATGACCGATTTCAAAGTGCTTTTCTGTTGAGATTAAATTTGGTAGATATACGCCATTTACAAGCGTGTAATCTAATCCGTTTTTTCATCAGTAATGTACTTTTTCATAACATAATCCTCCGTATGCTTAATTGATATATTTTTTCTATACCTACAATCAAACATAGGCTGATAAAAAACTGAAGGCATCCACCCTCCTTATGGAGTGGACGCCTTCTTGCTGTGCTTTGCAACATCACCGGCAACGCCTAATGTCTTGTTTGCCGCCTTACTGCTTTTACCCGCGGCGTCACCCGCTACAGTGATACAGGAAATAAAGGATAATCCTGTGCTTTGGTATAGAGAAAAATCGCCGTTTGGGTAGCAAAAAAGCCCGATATAATCGGGCTTTTCGTGAGACATCTTTTTTGTCTCCACATTATGGCGGAGATGGAGAGATTTGAACTCTTAACAAATGCAGTATTTAAGCCATAAAACGGCTTACTGTGTAAAATCTGTGCAATGCGTTGAAATTCTGTTGCTTTTAGTAGTTGTTTTCAAAGTATGTATTCAGCTTATTAAGTGCCTCTGTTTTGTGCTTTTGTGTAAGGTGAGTGTAGATGTCTGATGTAGTGGAATATTGAGCGTGACCTAAAATTTCCTGAACATCCTTTATGTTCAGATTAGCCTCAAAACAGATTGTAGCAAAGCCGTGTCGGGCAATGTGGGGAGTAAGCTCGTCAAGGCCTGTGGCAGTCTGATAGTCTTTCCAAAGTTTATCAAAGCGTGACTGTGTGTAATATTCGCCGTCACAATTAAAGACAATTTCATTTTTCTCGCCCTTGATTTTAAGTAACTCTGTTTCAAGACCTTTTGTAAGCAGTACATCACGCTTGCCTGCCTCTGTCTTCGGTTCTTTTATGTGTGGTGCATTGTTTACATGATACAATGATTTTGTGATATGTATTATATGGTTTTCAAAGTCTATGTCGTTCCATTTAAGAGCCAATGCCTCTCCCCGTCTGACACCTGTATTGAGAAAGAAAAACGCAAGCAATCCTCCCGGGGCAGAGATTGAATTTTTGATAATCTCGATTTCCTCGTATGTTGGGGCTCTGCGGTGCGTTCTTTTAAGATTCTTGCTTATTTGTATGTATTGGCAAGGATTGTTTGTTATATATTCATTTTGTGCGGCATAGGTGAAAATAAGGCTAAGTACGGATGCGTATGCTTTAACGGTTTTATATGCCCAAGATTTAGGAAACTTTGCTATATAGCGGTTGATTTCACGAAGTCCGATGTTTGTTATAGGCTCATCGCCAAAATAGTCAACAGCCCGTTCTGCTCGTGGCTTGTATGCCTTGACAGAACCTTGGGCAAGAGCTTCAAACGCATGGGCTTCCCATTCTTCCACAACATCAGAGAACGGCATACCTGACTTAGTTTGCTCACTTTCGGGATTATAAGCAAAAATTTTCTTTTCGAGTTCTTTTTCGGTTCTTGCTCTGAATATGTGTCTCTTGCCGTCGTAGACGATTGATTTTTCGTAAAGCCCGTCGGGTCTGCGGTAATATTTTTGATTTGCAGATTTAGAACCGCACCAAGGGCAGAATTTAAAATCAGACTGCAAAGTCTTTTTGCATCTCTTGCATTTCATAAAAAACACCTCTGTATTCATTTTTTATTGACACAAAGGCTAATTTATCTTATAATAATTAAAGACTTTCCACAGTCTTGTATGGCCTTTGCGTCGTACACCGCTCTATCCTGTTCCAGCAGGGTAGGGCGGATTTTTTTATTTATTTTAATTGTTATTTTGCTTTTGATAACGACTTCTTGTAGTTTGGATTATAGTTTTTGCAGGCATTTTCAAGTTTTTTGAAATTGCAGCTTATTGACACTAAAAATTTATTTTTTGCATTTACAACATCATAATAGGTTTTATTTGCGTGATCATAAATGACAGCTTTATTTTTGTTAAGCCATGTGACTTGTCGCCTTAATAATTCTGCGTACTTAGTATCAGGTTCTGAGTTAATATCAAATTCAATTAAAGATGAATTGTGTATTGGTACCATATTATTAAAACCGATTATTCCAAGGTTTCCGCCGTCAATCTTTAACAGATGTTTACCTGATTTCATATTTTTATGGTTTGGTTTAGGTGATTCTAAAGGAGCAAAGTAACGAAATTCACCAACATATAATACAATACCCACATATGGTCTTTTTGCATTTTTATTAAGCTGAACCTTATCGTCAGCACCCCGAAGAAAGCTTATGTATTTTGAGCTTATCCTATATAATCTTAACGGTTCCATATTCCTCCTGTAATAAAAAAAGCGAGATGGGCAATAATCCATCTCGTCATTTTTAAATCCCTACTTAACGGCAAGGGATTTCCGCTTTTTTAGGTTCTGATTTACGGCTCAGACTATCCGCTTTTTTTAGTTCCGATTTAAGGCTCGGACTATCCTCTTGATAGAAAGGAGGTGATAAATTTAAATTAAATTAATCTCCTTTATTGGAGTTTTACCTCCAATACTATTATATGCTTTAAATCAAGAAAAATCAATAACAAGATGTAGTAAAATATTCAATTTTTTTCTATATATAGTGATTTGCAACAGATTTACAACAGAAATCAATAAACCCTGCTGTAAAATCCTACGGCTTTAGTTGCTCTTTAATTTTAAGAGATTCTCGATACTGTTCAGCCGGAGCAAGTCGAGTAAATTCTACCGTTTTATCGTAATTCTTTTTTACAACTTCTTCTATTTCATCAAGAGTAACATTAAAGAACTCACGTCTTGTGTTAATCATATTGACTTTTCTATCCTCAAAGGCTTTATGTAAAGCTGCTTCAAGTGAAGGAGCATCGTCGGAAAAAATCATTGCGTGAACATCAAAGTTAAACGGAACAGAAGCGTCCCCAAGCTCATCAACTCGATCCATTGGTTCAAGTCTGCGTGTCATACCTATTTTATACACATTCTCTCCAAATGAACCAACATTTGAAATAATATAAACATAGCCAGCTCTCGCATTTGCTGCTCTATAATCAATATCTTTCATAGATTTATCTATTTCGGAGAGTTCATTAACAATTTGTTCTTTTTTCTTGAGTAATTCAACTCTATCTGCTTCATTTGCAGTTTCAATTTGTTGCTCAATATGTGATAAAGCATTCTGATAATGCGATTGCTCTTTTGCTATCTTTTTACGAGTTTCCTCAATTTCCTTTTGAAGTTTTGCTTCTTCACGCATTCGGGCTCTTATTTCCTTTTGTTCTTCCTTTTCGTCTTGCTTTTTCTTTTTGTATTCAAGTGATAAGCAAAGTTCTTCGTACTTGGCATTAAAATATTGAGTAGTTATTGCAATTCCCATAATGTTACCAAGTTTTGAAATTGCCTCACATGAGCTACGCATTCTTTTTAAAGCGGTATCAAAAGTGTTATACTTAACTTTATCAATAAGCTCATCACACTCGCTGTTGAATGCCCTGAGAAGGAGTTTTTGCATATCTTTGACCATCTTTTTACCTTGGCTTGTGCTTCCGTTTACTGTCCAATTAGTATTACCAGTAACAGCCTGACCGTTTTTTATAAGAGCTTTTTGTGTATCTCGGATTTGTGATAATCTGTTTTTATACAATTCTGAAGAAGCAAAGTCGTATTTAGGAGTATAAAGTCCGAAACTTTGTAACTCAATTTGTTCATCCATACAGATTATTTGAGATTGTTTGTTATTTATAGTGTTATTTAAACCGATAATTTTGTTGTTTAAATTATTGATCTCGTTATTTTTTTGCCCAATAACTGCATTTAAGTTATTAATATCATTTTGCAATTTCTGTGTGAGCATAAGTAAATTTTGGGCATTATACATTTCAGGAGTAAATGTGCTTCTAAGCTGATTAAGTTCAGCTTGTAAGCGTTCTACTTCTGACTTATATTGATTACCCTTAAAGGTATCAAGAAATCCCATATCAATTCTCCTTATCAAATAGCATTAGCCTCAAGCTCGTTATGTACAACAGGCTCATAATCATAAAAATGCTCGGATGTAATGTGCTTTAATTCGTGCTTAGCGGCTTTCTGTTGAGTATCATAGCTAAGCAGAATATTAATATATACATTGTAATTGCCGTCCTCATCTAAGACCGTTACGCCTCGTACAGTCAGCGGCAATTCTAAACCTCTAATAAAAATTTCTCCCAAAGCTATTCATCCTTTTTTAATGCTTCAATAATTCTGACTGCTTTTTCCACATCTTCTTTTGTAGCACCCTTAGTAAGACTAAATAACATTCTTAGTTCACTTCTGTTCTTGAGCTCCTCGAGGTATTCTTGGAGTTCTGAATTTAATTCGGCGGAGGTCTTTGAATCTGTTAGTGTGTTCATATCTACATTGAAATAGTCAGCTATAGCTTCTAAAGTTTCAAGATTAGGTTCTCTTGTGCCATTCTCATACATACTAATAGAACTTTTAGAACAACCTAAATGCTTTGCAAGTTCTTCTTGACTTAGATTTGCTTTTAATCTCAACTGTTTAAGTACATCGGAGAACATTTAATCACCTCTTGTGTTTTGTTTACTACATAATATCACGAATTGTGAAAAAAATCAAGTAAAAAATTTCACAAAATGTGTTGACATTTTTTAAATGCTGTGTTAATATAATAGTACACGATATGTGAACTTACTTAAGGAGGTGATAAAATGAATGCAGAAGTCATTGGCGAGAAAATTAAAAACTTAAGAGAAAAAAATAATATCTCAAGAGAAAACTTTGCAAATGCTGTAGAAATCAGTCAATCTGCTCTTTCTATGTACGAAAACGGACAGCGTATTCCTCGTGACGAAGTTAAGTTAAGAATTGCAAGATTTTTCAACACCTCAATAGAGGAACTTTTTTTTACAAATTAAGTACACGAAATGTGAACCAAATGTTTATCTTACAATTCAGTATAGCAAATTAGCTGTACAATAAGCAGGACTTTGCCTAACAGCAGAAAACAGCGTGATAACCTATTTATTTTACGAGGAGGTGAGATTAGTGCTGTTTTTATACCCAAATATTGAAGCCGAAAGAGCAAGAGCTAATATGACACAAGAAGACCTTGCTAATAAGTTAAAAATTGAACGTAAAAGTTATTATAATTGGCAAACAAAAGGTAATATTCCCATTAATATACTTTTGAGTTTAGCTGATATTTTTAATTGTTCAACCGATTACTTATTAGGAAGAACTAACAATCCTTCTTGTTTCGTAGAAGCTATTAGAAACTAACTTTGCCGAACAGCAGAAAACAGCTTAGGAGGAGATTTATATGGCTGACACACATACAGACGAAATTTTTAATGTGTACGGTGCACTTGATAATCTCAACAAGCGAATGAAATCTGTTGAGAACAAAGTTCCCGATTACACAGCAGATATGCTTGAAGTGTATAGAAATCTCGGTGCTCTTACAAAGCGTATCGCAGAACTTGAAAACCTTATAAACAAGGAAACTACCACGCTGAAAAGAGGTGAAGAAAGACGGAAGTAATAATAATTTTAGGACTGCTAATGCTTTGCACAGCTTTTGTTTCAGCAGTATTAGCAATAAAAATAGTAGCCGCCCTTTTGTATAAAACAATAGACAGCTACCTTGATAAGCACGACGCTCAAATTATGGATCTGATTAAGTGGGCAATGGACGAAGACAAACATCAATGAATGCTTGTCCAAATTAAACGAAATTCTATGGCAAAATAGCAGTAGGAGGTGAGAAGATGAACGAGCTTGAATATGAAAAAAAAGCAACACCACTATTGGCATACAGCATTTTGCATAGCAGTGTCGCTTTTGTCTGCAACTTGGGCAGGTATTATATTTTGGGTTTTAGTTCCGTAGGGAAGGTGAAAAAATGTGTTTGAAATATATTTATTAGGAATTATCGGGATTGCACTTGAAATAACTGCTTTGGTTTATACATTTGCATACAAAAATTCAAAGTATGTCATATCAATGTTAATGCACATACTTGGAACAGTTTGCTGCTTATTGCATTTGTGCTTTATTCTACTTTTCTGGGGACTCTAACACTATATTTCTTAGCAATAATCTTTACAAAATCTTCTAAAGTTTCTCTTGTTTCATCGTAACAAAGATTAGCTATGCCGTTATTTATGCTGTCAATATAATTCCATTCTGATTCATCAATGTATAAATATATTTCCGTGGCACATTTACCAAAATCTGTTTTTGAAGTGTTGTTGTGGTGATACACAACGGCACCTGCACTTGCTATATATGATTCTATAACTTCGGTTCTATGCTTGACATAGAATTCATTGTTTTCTTTTACATTTTCCGAACGCATTGTCAACTCTTTTTCCTTAATTGAGTAATGACCGTTTATTATAGCGGTAACTATCGGAGAAACAATGGAAAGCAAGAGTGCCGAGATAGAAACAATTAGAGCAATGGTACTATCCAATCTTTACACCTCCTTTCATGTTTAAATCATAGCACTAAAAGAGGTGTAAGGCAATTAAATAAAAAAAAAGAGGTGAGAAGATGAAAAAAGAAGACAGAGATAAGGTTATAAATGCTTTATCAGAATTTGTTGTAAGGGTAGCAAAAGGAGAAGCGACCTCTATAGCAGAAGTTGCTGTTCTGCCTGAGGTCGCCAAGGTTTTGTTAGTCTTTGAGGGCTGAGTTTTGAAGTGCTTCATTTATGCCTTTAAAGAGTTCAGTATAGAATTTAGACACTTCTTCGCCGTTATCACCGCAGGGAGACATATCAGAACTGTTAGCCTTTGCAACTGCAATTTCTTTGGCATACAATGCCGCAATTTTTGCAATTGAGTCTTCTCTCATAATTTCACCTCGCTTTCTGTATATGGTTAGTGAATTGGGGTTCACCACTAAATATAGTATAACATAAAAAGGTCGTGAAATCAATGCACATTAAAGAATTTAGTATAATTTTGAGAGAAAACAGAAAACAAAGAGGAATTTCGCAAAGCGAACTCGCTAAAAAAGCAGGCTTTACAAAAAGAGCTATCCAATACTGGGAGAAAGGAGAAAAAAGCATTTCACTTGAAAACGCTGATAAGTTGTTTAAGGCGTTAGGCGTACAGATTACTATTGGAACTCAATAACAACTCGTAATCGAGTTTAATTTTAAGGAGGAAACAAAATGTTAAATAACAAAGGACAGATTGTCATTTTCGCAGACAAAGCCATATCAGGCTCAAATGTAGTATCTGCGTGTGTATCAGATGAAACCGCAAAGGCTCTTAACGAACTTTGCGAGAAGTCCGGAAAGAAGATGTCGAGCCTTGTTTGCACTCTGATTGAGGACGCTATCAGCTTAGTTACGATTGTGGGGGAGTAATATGCCGCGAGAAAAAACTTTGTTTAGAGACAACCTCGACAGGTTAGACGTTGCGTTTCCGGATAAGGAAGTTTTGCAGTATCGGGACATTGCAAAGTATCTCGGAAAAAGTTGCGTTACTGTTAAGCGACACTTTCAAAAAGACTATAACAAGAAACTCGGCGGAATCAGCAAGGCAGTCCTTGCAAGTATTTTGAGCTGATTAAGGAGAAGAATTACAATGACACTTAGACACATTAAAACAAAACGCAGTCTTAAGGACGAGAACAAGCACTTACATAGCTTAGTCAAGCACCTACAGATTGAGCTTGAGAACGCAAGGCTTGACATTAGCATTAAGAATGACGCAATCAACGGTTACAAAAACGAAAACATAAGGCTTAGACAACGCATTAACAGTATGTATGCGTATGATGTTTTCGGAGAGGAGGTGTAACAGATGAAAAAAGGGACAACAATCGAAAGCGGATACGATGATTCGGGGCGCTGGTGTCTGAAACTTCGAAAAGCTAAAGGCAAGTTTACGCTTGATGAAATAATTGAAGCGGCGAAAGAATGGGAAGAAGATTACTACGCTGTGATTATTAAAGCAATGAGCGATGAGATAGCACAGTATTACGACGATGACCTTGACTGCGATTATGTGACATTGTATCGTGCTACAGATTTTATAAGCAAGGAATGTAGCTGATGAAAAGATTAACTTTAAATCAAGACGGTGAAATCAAGGAAAACCTTGACCGGCACAAGCTCAACAACAGAGCGACAGGCATTAAGCGTGTTGCCGACAACTGTAAAAAGTTTATCCGCTGCTGCAAATACGCAGCGAAAAATTAAGGGGGGCGATAACAGTGCAGAAATTAATACACAACAGATTCAACGAGCCGTACAGAATTATTGATGTCAACAACAATCAGATTAGAATTGAGGACATTCCTGATAACCTTGTAGGCTTGGTGCATAAGCTTAATGACTATGAGGCAACTGGCTACAATCCCGATTTTATCGACACTATACCAAACATTCTTATGGATATGGCAGAACTGCTTGAAAATTCCACAGCAGAGAACATCAAGGCTTGTAAGTCTAAGATTAACTACATTTTAAGTGCAAAAGAAGAAAACCGCTGAAGCTCTCGCACAGCTTCAACGGTTTAAAGGATATAAACAATATAACCACCTTGATTATATCCTTTCTTACTCAAAAAATCAAGATATAAAGGAGAAAAAAGAATGTCAGTAAAAATATCAGCTTTTGAAATTGAAAATGTTAAGAGAGTAAAGGCGGTTGCTTATGAACCGACCGAAAACGGACTTACCGTGTTGGGCGGTAAAAACGGACAGGGCAAGACGTCTGTTCTTGACGCAATTGCATGGGCTCTCGGCGGTAATCGTTTCGCTCCGTCTGCTCCGTACCGTGAGGGTTCAACAATTCCGCCACATCTAAAAATCAAGCTCTCAAACGGTATTGTTGTGGAGCGCAGCGGTAAGAACAGCAGCCTTAAAGTAATTGATACCTTAGGCAACAAAGGCGGACAGGCTTTGCTTGACGCATTTGTCAGCAACTTTGCTCTTGACCTGCCAAAATTTATGAATGCAACAGGCAAGGAAAAAGCTGACACGCTCCTGCAGATTATCGGTGTGGGCAACAGAGTTTACGAGCTCGAAACGCAGGAAACACAGGTGTATAACGAGCGCCGTGCTATCGGTCAGATTGCAGACCAAAAGAAAAAGTTTGCCGCCGAAATGCCCGAGTTTGAGGGCGTGCCGAATGAACCTGTGTCAGCCTCGGAACTTATAAACAAACAGCAGGAAATTCTTGCACGCAACGGTGAAAATAACCGTCTGAGAGCAGAAAAAGATAACCTTGAAAACCTTGCCAATAATTTGCAGAGCGAAATCAACAGGCTTAACGAGGATTTGAGGAAATATAATTCCGAGCTTACAAAAGTGCTTGCACAGCTTGAACAGAGCAGAAAGACCGTTGCCGAACTGCACGATGAAAGCACGGCAGAGCTTGAAAGAAACATTACCGAGATTGACGAAATTAACCGCAAAGTCAGAGCAAACCTCGATAAAGCAAAAGCTGATGAGGACGCAAAGGAATATTACGGCAAGTACGCCGATATGACGGCACAGCTTGAAAAAATCCGCAAAACAAAATATGACTTGCTCAACAACGCAAATTTGCCCCTTGACGGCTTATCAGTTGAAAAGGGCGAGCTTACATACAACGGTTTTAAGTGGGACAACATGAGCGGTTCGGAACAGCTTCGTGTCGCTACGGCAATTGTTCGCAAGCTCAATCCCGAATGCGGATTTGTCCTGCTTGACAAGCTCGAACAAATGGATACCGACACACTCAAAGACTTTGCAAAATGGCTTGAATCAGAGGGCTTGCAGGCTATTGCAACAAGAGTTTCAAACGGCGATGAATGCTCAATTATCATTGAGGACGGCTATATTAAGTCCGAAACAACCGCACCTGCAGCAACACCAACTTGGACAGAAGGAGAGTTTTAATTATGGCTACAAGAACTACAACAGCAAAAGCAAATACAAATGAATGTGTAATCCAATCGACTATGTTGTCATTGATGTTGACGGCAATAAAATCAACTTTTCAGATGTACAGGGGGGTAAGATAATGAACATCACAAAAGGTAAAATCAAGTCGGCTCAAAAGGTTGTAATTTACGGTCCCGAGGGTATCGGCAAATCAACTTTTGCTTCGCAGTTTCCGAACCCTCTGTTTATCGACACAGAGGGCAGTACAAAAAACCTTGATGTTGCGAGAATGGATAAACCGACATCGTGGACTATGCTCAAAAGTCAGCTTGAATATATCAAAAGCAATCCGACTGTATGCAAAACAGTTGTTATTGATACAATTGACTGGGCAGAACAGCTTTGCATTGACGATATTTGCTCAAAGTACGGCAAAAAAGGTATTGAAGATTTCGGTTACGGAAACGGCTATGTTTATGAAAAAGAGGAGTTTGGCAGATTCCTGAACAGCCTTGAAGATTTGATTGACAGAGGTATCAATGTTGTGCTTACCGCACACGCACAGCTCCGCAAATTTTCACAGCCTGACGAAATCGGCGAGTATGACCGTTGGGAGCTTAAACTCGGCAAAAAGACTGCTTCACAGATTTCTCCGCTTGTAAAAGAATGGGCGGATATGGTGCTTTTCGCTAATTACAAAACTATCGCAGTCGCATCGGATAAAGACGGAAAAAAATATAAAGCTCAAGGTGGCGGCAGAGTGATGTACACACTTCATCACCCTTGTTGGGACGCTAAAAATCGTCACGGACTGCCGGAGGAAATGGAGTTTGATTATTCAGGTATTTCACATATTTTTAATAATAATACAGTTTCAAACCACACTGCCCCAGTTACACCTACTCAACCTGAACCGAATGCTTCGACTGTGCCGGCACCTATACCAATTCAGCCTGAGCCACCTGTAACTGAACCGGTTGCACAGCCTAAACCGTTATACGAGCCTAATATTCCTGACGATATTCCAAAAGCTCTTGCCGATCTTATGAGAGCAAACGGAGTTGATGAAAGCGAAATCAGACAGGCAGTATTTACACAAGGGCATTATCCTTATGAAACACCGATTAAAAATTATGACCCACGCTTTGTTCAAGGCTGCTTAGTAGGCGCTTGGGATAAAGTCTTTCAGGTAGTAAGCAACAACAGAGATTTACCATTTGAATAAGATAAGAAAGGAAGATGAATAATGGATAGAGAATTTGGTTGGAATGACGAAATAACCGAAGAGGGCGTAAATTATGAACCGCTCCCCGAGGGTAATTATGATTTTACAGTAGCAAAGGTTGAGCGTGCTCGCTCACAGGGTAAAGGTAAACTGCCACCCTGCAACATGGCAAAAGTGACTTTTGATGTATGGGGAGCAGATGACAAGAGAGAAATTACAGTTAATTTCGTACTACACTCATCGCTTGAATGGAAGCTGTCACAGCTCTTTTTGTCCGTGTCAATGAAAAAACACGGCGAACCGCTCCGTATGGACTGGACAGGCATTATCGGCAAGAAAGGTAAATGTCAGGTTATCATCCGCAAATATGTCAAGAATGACGGCACAGAGGGCGTAACAAATGACATCAAGTATTTCTACGCTTATGATGAGCAAGTGACAACTGTATCGCCTGTTGTAGCACAGTCTGCACCTCAGCAGTATGTACAGCCTACATATCCGCCACAGTATAACACACAGCCTGCAATGCCAAATACTGCGACGCCGAATAACTGGACACCGGGTAGCTTTTAATGCAGTTACGACCGTACCAGAATGAAGCGAAGAATGCCGTTTTCTCCGAGTGGGAAAGCGGCAATTTAAAAACATTACTTGTCTTGCCTACAGGCTGTGGCAAGACAATAGTTTTTGCAAAAATCACTGAAGAATGTGTCCGTCGAGGTGACAGGGTGCTGATACTTGCCCACCGTGGAGAATTGCTCGACCAAGCGGCAGACAAAATCAAAAAAGCAACAGGACTTAATTCGTCGGTTGAAAAAGCCGAGCAAAGTTGTATAGGTTCGTGGAACAGGGTTGTTGTAGGCTCTGTGCAGACGCTTATGCGTGAGAAAAGGCTGTCAAACTTTGACAGTGATTATTTTGACACAATCATTATTGATGAAGCACATCACTCAATCAGCGACAGCTATCAGCGTGTGCTTGAGCATTTTGACAATGCGAAAGTGTTGGGTGTTACCGCAACACCCGACCGAGGAGATATGAAAAATTTAGGAACAGTATTTGATTCGCTTGCGTATGAATACACACTCCCTAAGGCTATCAAAGAGGGGTATCTGTCACCGATTAAAGCTGTGACTATACCGCTTACACTTGACCTTTCGGGAGTTGCCACACAGGCAGGAGATTTTAAAGCAAGTGATATTGACACGGCACTTGATCCGTATCTTTATCAGATTGCCGAAGAAATGAAAAAATACTGTAAGAGTCGTAAAACTGTTGTGTTTTTACCACTTGTAAAAACATCGCAGAAATTTAGAGATATTTTGAACGAAAAAGGCTTTAAAGCGGCAGAGGTAAACGGTAACAGCGAGGACAGAGCAGAGATATTGCAGGACTTTGAAAACGATAAATACAATGTCTTGTGTAACTCAATGCTTTTAACCGAGGGTTGGGACTGCCCAAGTGTTGACTGCGTTGTTGTTTTAAGACCTACAAAGGTGCGTGGGCTTTACTGCCAAATGGTCGGCAGAGGTACAAGACTTGCTCCAAACAAGACGGAGCTTTTGCTGCTCGACTTTTTATGGCATACAGAGCGACACGAACTTTGCAGACCTGCACATCTCATTTGCGACAACGAAGAAGTCGCACAAAAGATGACCGAAAACTTATCAGAACAGGCAGGCTGTCCGATTGACATTGAAGAAGCGGAGAAAAAAGCAAGTGAAGATGTTGTTGCTCAGCGTGAAGAGGCGCTTGCAAATCAGCTTGCGGAAATGCGAACACGCAAACGCAAACTTGTAGATCCGCTGCAGTATGAAATGTCGATTCAGGCGCAGGACCTTGCAGGCTATGTTCCTGCATTCGGCTGGGAGTGTTCTCCGCCTACAGACAAACAGAAAGCAAAACTTGAAAAGCTCGGAATATTCCCTGATGAAATTCAGAGTGCCGGCAAAGCAAAACTTATTCTTGACAGGCTCGAAAAGCGAAGAATTGAGGGCTTAACCACACCTAAACAAATCCGTATGCTCGAAAGCAGAGGTTTTCAGCATGTGGGCAAGTGGCAGTTTGACGAAGCGTCAACCTTGATTTCAAGGATTGCCGAAAACGGTTGGAGAACTCCGAAAAACATTAACCCGAAAACATATGTACCGCAAAGCGAGGTGAATACGGTTGGACTTACTTGAAGCACTTGAATATATAAGACCGGCTGACCTTGACTATCAAGAATGGGTAAATGTCGGAATGGCACTCAAGCAAGAGGGATACAGCGTAAAGGACTGGGACGATTGGAGCCGAGCAGACAGCCGATATCACAACGGTGAGTGTGAAAAGAAATGGCAGAGCTTTAACGGCTCTGCCTCACCGGTTACAGCCGGCACAATAATCCAAATGGCTAAGGACAGAGGGATGACTTTTCGGGAATCGAAAGAGCTTGGTTGGGATGATGAAATTGCTTTTGAACAGGGCAATATCGGAGTAACAGCCTGTGAGGGTGTAAAGTTTCACGAGCCTGCAAACTGGAATCCTGTGAATGAAATTGTAACCTACCTTGAAACCCTCTTTGACAGCTCCGAAAATGTCGGCTATGTAACCGAAACTTGGGAGAAGAACGATAACGGCAAGGTTAAATATCTGCCTACAAAGGGCAGTTGTGACCGTACGGCAGGTGAGCTTATTGCCGCCCTCAACAATTGTGACGGTGATATTTCAAATGTATTCGGTGATTACAAGCCCGAGGCAGGAGCGTGGATAAGGTTTAATCCGTTGGACGGTAAGGGTGTTAAAAACGAGAATGTAACCGATTATCGTTACGCTCTGGTGGAATCTGACTGTATGGCTCTTGAAGAACAAAATGCAATCATCAGAGAGCTTGAGCTGCCTGTTGCGGTGCTTGTTTATTCGGGTGGAAAATCAGTCCACGCTATCGTTAAGATTGATGCTGCAAACTATGATGAGTACCGCAAAAGGGTTGATTATCTTTACAATGTATGCCGTAAAAACGGCTTTGAAATCGATAAACAGAACCGCAATCCGTCAAGGTTGAGCCGTATGCCCGGTGTTATCCGCAATGGCAAAAAGCAGTTTATCATTGACACAAACATCGGTAAATCCGATTTTTCCGAGTGGAAAGACTGGGTGGAGAGTATCAACGACGATTTGCCTGACCTCGAAAACCTCGCAGATTTTTTTCAAAATCCTCCCGAGCTCGCTCCGCCTCTTATTGACGGTATTTTACGACAAGGACATAAAATGTTGCTTGGTGGTCCTTCAAAGGCCGGCAAATCTTTTGGACTTATCGAATTGTGTGTAGCAATAGCAGAGGGCACGAAATGGTTTGGCTTTCAATGCACGCAAGGAAATATCTTGTATGTAAATCTTGAACTTGACCGTGCTTCCTGTTTTCACAGATTCAAGGATGTATATGAAGCACTGGGACTTGAACCGAAAAATCTCAACAGAATTGATATTTGGAACTTGCGTGGTAAGTCCGTGCCTATGGACAAGCTCGCACCTATGCTTATACGCAGAGCCTTGAAAGGCAATTTTATAGCGGTTGTGATAGACCCAATATACAAGGTAATTACCGGTGACGAGAACAGTGCTGACCAAATGGCACACTTTTGCAACCAGTTTGACAAGGTATGTACAGAAATCGGATGTGCGGTAATCTATTGCCATCACCACTCAAAAGGCTCTCAAGGCGGTAAAAAGTCAATGGATAGAGTTTCGGGTTCGGGGGTTTTTGCTCGTGACCCTGATGCACTTCTTGACCTTACACAGCTTGAAATTGGCGATAATCTAATCAAGCAACAGCAAGACGAAGCAACCTGTGCGATATGCAAAAACTGGATAAGCAGATTTAATAAAAACATTGATGAGTTATGTTCTCAAGATGATTTAGTTACTGCTTCTAAAATGCTTGATATAGCCGAAAATGCTCTTCCTAAGCAGTCTTACATGCTAATGCTTAATGATATAGCTAAATCAAATAAAGCTGTACAGGGCCGCACAGCGTGGCGAATAGAGGGCACACTAAGAGAATTTCCAAAATTTGATGCTCTGAATTTGTGGTTTGATTATCCTATACACAGAGCTGATACAACAGGTGTGTTGAAAGACTGCAATTTTGAGGGCGATTTTAACATCAAAGGCTCGCCCTACAAAAAGAATTTCAGCAAGAAAAAGAGTGAATCGGAACGCAAGCAGGAACAAAACGATGCCCTCGAAACAGCGTTTAGCGGTGCTGAAGAAAACGGTCAGGCAAATGTAGCTGACTTAGCAGAATATATGGGAAAGTCCGAAAAAACGGTCAGACGATACATAAAAGAGCACAGCGGTTTTTGGATAGACGGCGGTGAAGTAGGGCGAAAGGACACGGACAAAGTCGAATAATTTGTCTGTCTGTCCGAGAGACAAAGTCGATAAATTTTATGTCCCTGTCCGTGTCCCTAAGACGGACAAAGTCGATAAATTATCGAGAATGTCCCTCTCGGACAAAAACAGGGACAAAGTCGATAAATTATCGAGAATGTCCGAGGGACAGACAAAACTATATATACTACGTATATATAAACGGTGTCCGTTCCCTAAAGGTCACAGGGGTGAAGTAGTTGTGCGAAGCTTACGCACAACAACTCCTTCCCCTGACCTGTGACTAAAAGCAAAATTCAAAAATCAAAAGTAACTTTAATGCTTTAAAGGAGTGAAATATTAAAAATGGAATTTTTTATGGCGATGATACCGCCGACTGTAACTGCACAGGAACATAAGGTTATGGTAAAAAACGGCAAACCTGTTTTTTATAATCCGCCCGAGGTAAAACAGGCAAGAGAAAAGCTCACATCACATTTGGCAAAGTTTAAACCGTCAGAACCGTACGAGTCGGCTGTCAGACTGATAACAAAGTGGTGTTTTCCTCGTGGTAAACATCAGGACGGCGAATATCGTATAACAAAGCCTGACACGGACAATCTGCAAAAAATGCTGAAAGACTGTATGACCGCTCTCGGCTTTTGGTCTGATGACGCACTTGTCGCAAGTGAGATATGCGAAAAGTTTTGGGCAGAGGTTCCGGGCATTTACATCGAGGTGGAAGTGCTGTGAATATCTCGGAAGTTAAACGCAACCTTGAAAGAACTGTGTTGTACAATGGTGCAGAATACATTCTGACAGGCTGTATCATCAGACGAAGCATAACAGGAAAGTTTTATTATCAGGCTGAAATAAAGGATTTAAACGCTAATTCTGCATTGTTGTATTGCAGACTTGAAGATTTGGAGGAGATGAAATAAATGTATTCAGCTATATGTCAAATATGTGGTAACGAATTTACAGCAAGAGCAAAAACAACAAAATATTGTTCAGCTTGTGTCAGTAAAGCCAAAGCCGAGGCGGCGCTACACAGAAAAGAGCAGTTAAACAGACCGCCGACAACCGATACAGAATTTTTAATATGTTTATATACATACAGAGGTGATTCGATATCACGCATTGCAACGGATTTGAACAGAAGCGAAGAGAATGTTCAAAGCATATTAAATGAAGCAAAAGCAAGCGGTCGTTATAACGAGCACATACAAAAACATCTTAACTATGTGAATTACAAAAGTACACTCAGTGACGATTATGTAGACAGCAGTAATGCTATTATGGACGGCTATAAATAAGGAGGATATTATGAGTAGGCTTGTTGATTATGACCTGGTATTACATACGCTCGATAACGTCGGCGAAGAATGTAATTATTATGGTGAATTTGAAGATGTTCGGTACTTCTACGACAACGATATATATGATGCTGTTGCTGCTTTACCTACTGTCACCTCTAATTTTATCGGAACTTGGATCTGTAGAGACAGTTATGCAGAATGCAGTATGTGTCATCATAAAGTAAGTGTCTATGCTGACGATTTTAGATCTAATTTCTGCCCTTGCTGCGGAGCTCGAATGGAGGATAAAGAAAATGATTGATTGTTCAAGAACTGAAAATTACTTTGCTGAAAAGCAAAGGATGACGAAAAAACATAAACTAAATCACGGTGGATATGCATGTAAACTTAATTGTGCTGACTGCCCTTTGAGCCATTTAAATAATGGTTCAGGCGATACGATGTTGTGTTCGGACTTTGAAACATGCTATCCCGAAAAAGCAATTGCAATTGTGCAGAAATGGTCGGATGAACATCCGCAGAAGACTTATTTGAGTGAGTTTTTAAAAAACTATCCGAATGCTCCTCTTATTCACGATGGAACACCTGACATATGCCCTGATAAGTTAGGCTTGACAGATATAAAAAAGCCTTGTTTTGGCGACTGTGTTGACTGTTGGAATCAGCCTATTGAGGAGAGTGAAAGTAAATGAGAGAAATATTATTCAGAGGTCAAACTCGCAGATATGGCGAAAAAGTCAGAACTTTAAAGGAGTAAAAATTATGACAAGATATGAACTCGAAAGACATTTAGGGAAATATGTTGAAATCGTACTTTTTGACGGAACGGTGATTGAGGGCATTTTACATAAAACAGGTGAAAAAGCCTTTGAAAATGACGCTAATTTGTCAATACCAAAGTTACGATATTTCTGCACTTGTGGGATAAGGTTGTTAGTAATTGTGTTTTTAGATTGTCCCACATTAAAAAAATCAGTCGTATAAAAATTAAACTTAAAGTTGTTGACGAAGTTAAACTCTCAAAGTGGGTAAAAAAGAAAGACAGAAAAGTAGGTGAAGCGGAAGCATACTGCTTAACTTGCGGGAGAGAGGTTGTTTATCAAGTCATTAACAACCGTTATCAATTTGAAAACTATTGCCCACATTGCGGTGCGAGAATGGATAAGGAGGAAAACAATGACTAATTACGAGAAAATCAAACAGATGTCAATTGACGAAATGGCTCGGAGTCGTATGTTCTTTTTCGATTGTCCCTATGGAACACCGTGTGTGGGTTGTTCAAAAGGTAAAGAATTTAATAACAATTGTACTGACTGCACGAAACATTGGCTTGAAAGTGAGGTAGAAGAATGACCGCAAAAGAAATCAAAGACATAAACCGAGAAATTACGAGGTTAAAAGCTAAGATTGCACGCATAGCCGCCGAGGCTGACAATACATCGCCTAAGCTGTCGGATTTACCGAGTGCAGGTCAAACATCTGACAAGGTCGGCAATGCGGTGGTGCAGATTGCAGATATTCAGAGGGAGATACAAAACCTTGAAATCCGCCGAAACGCAGCGCTCAACAGCCTCTCCCGTGACGATTTTGTGGAGAACTGCTTGTTTATGCACCTTAGTTTGAGATACAGCTGGGCGAAGATAGCAGTTGATACAGGCGGAATAAATACACCGGATAACATAAGGAAAATGTGTAATCGTTATCATTGGTAATTTGTCCGTTTTTCCGTTCTAAGGGTGATATAATATAAAATGAAGAAATTGATAATAAGAGACATTTTGTAGTTCTCCTTTTTCAAAAATAACGGCAGACCGCTCTCACTTGAGGGCGGTTTTGCTTTTGCTGATTTTTACATAAAGAGAGGTGGTGACGGTGGCAAAAGGAAAGTATGAAAAATGGCTTAAAGAAGAAAATTTATTACTGCTTGAGGGTTGGGCAAGGGACGGCTTGACCGATGAGCAGATAGCTAAGAATATAGGAATTACAGTATCAACATTTTATGAGTGGAAGAAAAAGTATTCGGAGATTTCGGAGTCCTTAAAAAAGGGCAAAGAGGTTGTGGACTATGAAGTTGAAAATGCGTTGTTATCCTCTGCTCTTGGGGGCAACACAACGGCACAAATATTTTGGCTGAAAAACCGCCGCCCCGACAAGTGGCGTGATAAGCAAAAAGAGGAAACCGACAAGACCGCACTTGACAAGCTCGACAGCATTTTGAAAGAAATCAAAGATGACGCAGAAAGGAGCACAAACAATGCCGTACACGATTAAACAAAAAGAATATATCGCAAACGCTACACATCGTTGGAACATAAAAAGCGGTGCGGTGCGTTCGGGCAAAAGTTTTGTTGATGTCACCTGTATTGTGCCTATGCGTATTCGAGAGCGAATCGGTAAGGACGGTTTGTGCTTTATCATAGGCGTGTCAAAAGAAACCATTGAGCGAAATGTACTGCAGCCTATGCGAGAGCGTTACACCTCTGATGTTGTCGGTACGATTAACAGCCGAAACATTGCAAAGGTGTGCGGTGAAGATGTGTACTGTTTGGGTGCGGAAAAGGTCAGTCAGGTTGCTAAAATTCAGGGTGCGTCGGCAAAATATATTTACGGTGATGAGGTTGCAAAGTGGAACGAAGATGTTTTCAATATGCTTAAATCCCGACTTGACAAGCCTTATTCGTGCTTTGACGGCAGTTTAAACCCTGAACACCCAACTCATTGGCTCAAGAAATTCATTGACAGCGACGCAGATATTTATTTGCAGGAATACACGATTTTCGATAATAAATTCTTATCCGAGGAGTTTGTGAAGAACCTTTGCAATGAATATGAGGGCACTATTTTCTATGACCGTCTTATTCTCGGCAAGTGGGTGCGTGCCGAGGGGGCTATTTACCGCCGATTTGCCGATAATCCCAAAAAATTTTACTGTCAAATTACCGACAAAATCAATACGGATTTACCGTACAGGCAGTTTTTGAAGTCGGAACTTGAAGAAGTGACAATCGGCATTGACTTTGGCGGCAATAAATCGGGCCACGCATTTGTGGCGACGGCAAAGGCAAGAGGCTACAATAATTTAATAGCGTTGAAAAGCGAACGACACTTCGGTGAATACGACGGAAACGATATTGACAGGCTGGCAATTAATTTTGCACAGTCTGTTTTTGATTTATGCGGTGTTGTGGACTTTGTGTATTGGGATAATGCCGAAACTGTACTCGGTCGAGGAATTAAAAGAGCGTTTGAGGAGCATTTTCCAAATACGATAGTCAGACCAGCACGCAAATGTCCTGTACAAGACCGTATTCAATGCACCTTGCGGCTTATGGGTGCAGGCAGGTTCTTTTACACTGACGGCTGCGACACGCTGAAAACGGCTCTTTGTGAGGCTGTTTGGAACGATAAAAAACTTGTTGACGAAAGACTTGACGATGGCTCAACCGACATCGACAGCCTTGACGGTTTTGAATACACATTTGAGCGGGATATGAAAAGATTTATAAGGGCGGTGTAATATGCAATTTTTAAACTATATGAAAGGAGTGTGGCAGAGGTTGTTTCCGCTGAAAGATATTAAGCAGGCACTTGGCATTAAGCCTGCAATTACAGACGATATGCTCTCAAGTATTGAGCTTTGGCAAAACTGCTTTTCGGGCAATGCCCCTTGGCTTAATGACGATGTAATAAGCCTTAGACTTGAGCAGTCAATCACAAGGGAGTTTGCAAACATCACGCTTAACGAAATGACAGCAAGCGTAAGCAATGACAAATTGCAGAAAATCTTTGAAACCGCAACGGAAGACCTTAACTCCGAATTGCAGTCGGGACTTGCAACAGGCGCAATGGTGATTAAACCATTAGGCGGCGACAAGGTGCAGTATATTTCCGCAAATGCCTTTGTGCCGATTGAATTTGACGCAAGGCATAGGCTTGTAAAAGTCATCTTTCCTGAATTTAAGAAGATCGGCGACAACTATTACACAAGGCTTGAGTATCACAGCCTTGATACCGAAAAGGGATTGACAATTACCAACACTGCTTATGTGTCTGCAAGTGAGGGGCAACTTGGAAGAGAAATTCCGCTTGTGGCAGTTGACGAGTGGGCAAGCCTGCCGAATGCTGTTACATACCCTGCAATGCTCCGCCCTGCTTTCGGTTATTTTCGTACACCGATTAAAAACACGATTGACGGCTCATCTTGCGGTGTTTCTGTCTACGCAAATGACATAAATCTTATTCGTAAAATAGACACACAATTCGGCAGACTTGATTGGGAGTTTGAGAGCGGCGAAAGGGCAATACATGTTGATGCCGCAGCTTTCAAGAAAGAGGGTACTGAAAAACTCAACAAAAGACTTTACAAAGCTGTAGATGTTGACCTCGGAGATAATGAATTGTTCAAAGATTTTTCTCCTGCAATTCGTCAATCTGATATTACCGACGGGCTAAATACATATCTTCGCAGACTTGAATTTTCGGTCGGTCTTGCATATGGCGACCTATCCGACCCCGACACTGTCGCAAAGACGGCTACGGAGATATTATCGGCTAAGAACCGAAAGTACAACACTGTATCGGCAATTCAGAAACAGCTTAAATATTGTCTTGACGATTTGGTGTATGCTCTCGCCTTTTACAATTCGCTGACAACAAGCGGTTACACATTCGTTTGTGACTTTAAGGACAGTATTCTCACCGATGAACAGACCGAACGCACACAGGATATTCAGGACTTGAGTCTTGGAATTATGCGACCTGATGAGTATCGTATGAAATGGTACGGAGAGGACGAAAAGACAGCAAAAAAGAACCTGCCGCAGTCCTCGGAGGTTGTTGACTGATGTTTACGCCTGAGATTATGGAGGCAATCCCCACAGCGCTCGAACAGATTTTTGACAGCCTGCAAATGAGCATAATGGCTGACATTGTGCGAATGTTGGTGCTTGCACAAGAGCTTACACCGACAAGCGTTTACAAAATCGGCAGACTTTACAAGCTCGGTAAGAGTAAATCAGCAATCAAAAGCATAGTGCAAAATACACTTGATTTAAGCAATAGTGAGATTAAAAACATCTTTTCGGGTGTTATAGAAAGCGGCTATAACGAGGCTGAGAGCGTTTTTAAAGAGCAGGGCAAGGAGTTTATACCCTATGCCGAAAATGAACCGTTACAGCAATTTGTGAGGGCGGTGCAGGCACAGACACAGGGCGAGTGCAAGAACATAACGCAGTCAATGGGTTTTGCCAAGCGACAGCCTGACGGCAGCTTAGGATTTACTCCTGCCGCCGATTACTACCAAGAAACTCTTGATAAAGCCGTCACGGAAATTGCAAGCGGTGCGAGTGATTATAATACCGTACTCGAAAAAACCGTAACCGAAATGACAAACAGCGGATTGCGTACGGTTGACTATGCAAGCGGTCACAGCAACAGAGTTACCGTTGCGGCAAGGCGTGCGGTGTCAACAGGACTGAATCAGGTTGTGGGCAAAATCAACGAGGAAAACGCCGAAAAACTCGGCACAAATTACTTTGAGGTATCGTGGCACAGCGGAGCAAGGCCGAGCCATCAGGTGTGGCAAGGCAGAGTGTACAGTAAGGAAGAACTCGAGAGCGTGTGCGGACTTGGCACGGTAACAGGACTTTGCGGCGCAAACTGCTATCACTCATATTCGCCTTTCACTCCCGGCATAACTCCACGCACATACACAGATGAACAGCTCGACAAGATGAACGCAGAGGAAAACAAGCCTGTAGAATACAACGGCAAGACATACACAAAGTACGAGGCAACCCAAAGACAGCGCAGACTTGAAACCACAATGCGGGCACAAAGGCAGAAAATAAAATTGCTTGAAGAAGGCGGGGCTGACGAGCAAGCAATAATTAACGCTCGTGCAAGATATGTAAAAACTTCCGATGAATATGTGAACTTCTCAAAAAGCGTCGGACTTTCTCAACAATGGGACAGGGTAACGGTTGGCGGCAGCAGCGTTGAGGGTATTACAAAGCCTAAAAAAGCCAGTTCACCGATAGGCGGAATAAAAACTACTTCTTTGCCGATTAAAAACACAGAAAATCATACCTTTAAAGGTAAATTCGGTGTTGAAAAATCGGGCGGTAGTGGTATAATAAAAGAGGAAAATAAAAAGCCTATTACGCCAATAACAGATAAAGCTATCGAGCGAGTGCCGAAAGTTGATATTGACGGATATTCTGAAGAACAAAGGGTTGAAATTCAAAAACAACATAAGGAGCTTTTGAAATTTTCAAAAGAACAAAATGACAATAAAGAAGTTGCATTTGTTTTTCGCGACGGATTGGTTGACTATAAACCATTTACAGGTTCTGATGAAAAAATTGACTTTGGCACATACTTGGAGACAAAAGGAAAAAATTTAACTATTTTACATAATCATCCGAGAAACAGTAGTTATTCTATGAACGATTTGGATGTATTTGCAAATAAAAATGTTAGAACAATTACTATTGTAAAAAACAACGGCACAGTTGAATATTTAACTAAAACCGATGATTTTGACAACAATAGATTTGCTCTTGAGTGTAATAGATTGTATAAGAAGATAGTGGTTAAGGAAACCGATGAGGAAAAAGATAGATTTGTTAAAACTTTGCTAAATAAATCAAAAGCTGGGGTGATTTGGAGTGGAAGAAAATAAATCAAGAAACGCAATTATCGACGGACCTATTGAATTGCAAATAAAATGTATGGAAGAATTTCTTTCTACATTAACAGACGAAGAAAAAGAACGCTCAATGTCGAGTGAATTTGACTACTTGGAAGAAGACTAACCGCTCCTTGTGGGCGGTTTTGTTATGCGTGAATTTAATACAGAGATTAGCACTTAATCAATCGGATTGAGTGCTTTTTTTATACCAAAAATTTGAAAGGCGGTGACAAAATGAATATGAAAAAGTATCGGAAAAAAGCTGTTGTAGTAGAAGCATATCAAACCGACAAAAAAATCGTTATACATACACTTGAAGGTGATATGACAGCAAGTCCCGGTGATTATATTATTACTGGTGTTAATGGTGAAAAATACCCTTGTAAACCTGACATATTTAGAAAGACTTATGAATTAGTAGAACAATAAATAATGAGGTGACAAAATGAAAGTAAAAGTAGTTGTGTCGTTTAACGATAAAATGAACGGTCTTATCAACAGACCTGTCAATGAAGTCTTTGAATGTACCAAAGACCGAGCGAAAAGCCTTATTGACCGAGGTTTTGTTATTGAGGTTGAAGACAACAAAAATAAAGCAGATTAAGCACCCTTGCATTTGATTGCATAGGTGCTTTTATTTTACCCCGCCGTTGGTTTATACGGCTGAATTTCTACCGCAGGCAAAGCGGAATATAAGCTATGCAGAAAGGATTTTTATTATGAAGAACATACACACACTTCTCTCTGAAATCGGTATTACGATTCCCGATGAGAAAAAGGCAGAGTTTGACAAGGCGGTGCTTGCAAATTACAAGACTGTTGCAGAGGTTGAAAAAATCACAACCGCAAGAGATAATTACAAATCACAGCTTGAAACAGCGCAGACAGCACTTAAAGAGTTTGAGGGCGTGGATGTCGAAAATCTTAAAAGCGAGATTGCAAAACTGAACATAAGCCTTAAAGACAAAGAAACCGAGTATCAAACAAAAATTGCGGATATGGAGTTTAACTCTGTACTTGACGGTGCTATTTCAAAGAGCGGTGCGAGAAACGCAACGGCGGTTAAGGCTTTGCTTGACCTTGACAGTCTTAAAACATCAAAAAATCAGGCAGATGACATTACAAAGGCTCTTGAAAGCGTAAAGAGCGAAAACAGCTATATGTTCGGTTCTGATGAACCGTTCCAAAATCCTGTAAAAAATACAGGAAACACAGGTATTAAGTCAAACCCTCTTGCAAGTATGAGAGCGGCAATGGGACTTAGTACAGACGAAAAATAATTGACGAGGTGAATTTTTATGGCAAATTCTATTGCACTTTTTAAAACTTACACTACTTTGCTTGACGAGGTTTACAAGCAGAGTTCACTTACAAGCGAACTTGACGGTGCGTCCGACCTTGCGACAGCGGGCGCAAACTCCAATGAACTTATTATTCCAATGATTTCAATGGACGGACTTGCAAATTATTCCCGTAACAGCGGTTATGTGAACGGCGATGTTACACTCACAAACGAAACCGTAAAATGCAACTTTGATCGAGGCAGAATGTTCAATGTGGACACAATGGACAATATCGAAACCGCAGGCGTTGCGTTCGGCAGACTTTCGGGCGAATTTATCCGCACCAAGGTTGTGCCGGAGCTTGACGCATTTCGCTTTGCTGCATACGCAAGTCACGCAGGTATTACCTCTGCCACACCTGCAAACCTTACCACAGGTGCGGCAGTAATCGAGGCACTCCGCAAGGGTACTACTCAGATGGACGAGGACGAAGTTCCGTACGAGCAGCGTTACCTTTACATTACACCAACTCTTTACGGACTTGTGCAGGATTTGGACACAACAAAGTCAAGAGAGGTTCTCAGCAGATTTGCTAAGATTATCACAGTGCCGCAGACACGCTTTTATACAGCGATTGAACAGCTTGACGGCACATCAAGCGGCAAGACCAAGGGCGGCTATCAGAAAGCCACTGCCGCCTCAAACATCAACTTTATGATTATTCATAAGCCTGCCCTTATCCAGTTTACTAAGCACCTTGACACTAAGGTAATTGAACCGTCGGTAAATCAGGACTCGGACGGTTACAAGTTCGGTTACAGAATGGTAGGCATTGCAGATGTGTACGAAAACAAGACCGCTGGTATTTACTGTCACACAGCGGTTAAGTCTTAAAGGAGTGTGAAGTATGACCGTTTACGCTGACGAAAACTATTATAAATCCGTATATCTATGTGGCAGAAAAGCGGTCATTACCTCCGCTTTTGCCTACTATGCAAGAGAGGCAACGCTTATTATTAATGCTTACACAGGCTCAAATATTGACGATACAAAGGATATAATCGAGCCTGTGAAACTTTGTTGCTGTGAGGTCGCAGAGCTGATGTATAAAGCCGATAATATGAGCGGCAGTGAGGGCATAACATCAGAAAAAGTCGGAGATGTGTCACGCTCGTATGAAAGCTGTGAGGTTCGCAAAAAGCAACTTACACGATGTGTTAAATCCGCAGTATATAAGTATCTTGCAGACACAGACCTTTTGTACAGAGGTGTTTGATTATGTTTACGGATACTATGATGACCCTTTACAGATTTAACGGCAAAGGGTTTGACAGGCTTATTATTCCGCATTGCCATTGGCAGGAGTGCAAAGCCGCTAACGTACTTAAAAGCGGAATGCAGAACGCTGACGGAATAGCTATATACATTCCGTTAAATGCGCTTGTTCTTGCTCCGAATGATTTTTTATTTCCGAGCAACGGTCTGTTTCCAAACGCTGATATATCCCCTCTGTCCCCCTCTCAAGACATTATTGTAAAAGGTGAGTGTAATTTCATCTTTGATAATTCAAGCGACAGGAGCGTATCAGAGAGCCTAAAAACCTTGCGTGACAAATACGAAATTCACACAGTAATGAGTATTGACCGTTTGCTTTACGGCCCTGCGGATTTACAGCACATCAAAGTATCTGCGAGGTGATTAAATGCTTTTTAATGTAAATCAGCCGACAGATGTTAGCGGCACTCTTTCTCTCAAGTGGAATAAAGAATTTGCTAATGATTTAAACAAGCATATAGCAAGAGCACAACGAGAGGTTGACAAGGATTGCATTAAGCTGATGAAGCCGTACACACCTTTTAAAATGGGTGTACTCGAAAACTCCGCAACTATACATACCGTTATCGGCAGTGGAGAAATTAAACAGATTACACCTTATGCAAGGTATCTTTACTATGGCAAGGTGTATGGTCCTAACTATCCGATCGTGCGAGAAAAAGACGGTACGGAGCATATCGTATTCGGACGCTATAGCGGTGACGGCATTATAATCGGTTGGCGAAGTCCTAAAGGCAAGAAAAAACACCCGACAGGCAGAGATATTCACTACAGCAAGGACAAGCACCCGCTTGCGGGCAAAATGTGGTTTGAGCGAATGAAAGCCGACCGCAAAGGAGATATTCTGCAAGCGGCGGCAAGAAGACTTGGGAGTAATGCAAAATGAATATAATCGAACTTGTAAGGTCCGTTGTGCAGGAGTTTCCGAAAATCGGCGAGCTTGTGCACATTGATTATTCAACAAACAAAGTACAGGATTTTGGACTTTCTCCGACAGGTGACACGCTTGTCAGCGAAGACATTTTAGGGAATCAAATACGCAATCACACCTTTATCCTGTACGCTACCTGTCAGTCACTCAACGATTATGACCGCCTTGTAAACAGCGGAATGCTGCTTGAACTGCAAATGTGGCTTGAACGGCACGCAGAGGGTGACATAGAAGTTGAAGTCGGCGACAACGTTTTATGCGGTGAGCTTAAAAAACTCACTTGCTCAAACGGAATGCTTTACAGCATACCTGACGAAAACAACAACGGCGGTGTGCAGTACCAATTGCAAATCACCGCCCAATACGCTATTGAAAATTGATTAAAAATTGAAAGTGAGGAATTATTATGGCAGCATCAACACCCGATATCGGTAAACTCAAAAGAAGTTACCTTTTACATTTTATTGACGCAAGCTTTGGCACAGGCGAAAGTCCAAAGTGGTATCTTATCGGCAAGGACATTGACGATATGTCGGTCGAGCTTAGTCCGGACACAAGCACAGTAAAGAACATTCTTGATGAAACCTCTGTAAATGACAACGGCTACGAGCCTACCCTTGACGCAGGTACATATTACGCAAACACAGGGGACAGTATTTATACAAAAATTAAGGACATTGCAATGAACCGCCTTACCGGTGATGACTGCAAAACCAAAATTCTTGAAGTGCTCATTGACAAGAAAACAGGCCCTTATGATGCTTGGATTGAGGACTGCATTGTTAAGCCGCAGTCATACGGCGGTGCGCAGGGCGGTGTAAACATTCCGTTTAATGTTACATTTGACGGCAACAGAAAGCAGGGTACAGCGACAATCTCAGATAAGGTACCGACATTTACCGAAACTGTATAAGGAGTGATTCTATGCAGAGTTTGAATTTTAAAACTCCCTTAAAAACATATGCAATCAACAATGATGAAAGCACGGTAATCAAGATTAACACCACAGACTACTCACTCGTTGAGCGAATTAACAAGCTGACAGAACGCACCGAAGCGCTTGTGCAGAAGTACAAGAATATGAAACCCGAGGATGTAACCTTTGAAATTTTTCTTGATGTTGACAAGGAAATCCGCAAAGAAATAGACTATGTTCTCGGTGCAGGTGTAAGTCAGGGTGCGTTTGGCGATGTAAATTGCCTTTCAATCTGTGATGATGGCAGTATGATTTTTGAGAACTTTCTCAACTGCGTTGTGCCGGTCATCGTAAGTGACATTGAAAACGCACACGCTCAGCAGAGCAAACATATTGAGAAGTACCTCAATCAAGCAAAGAGGCTTGCAAAGTGATTGGATTACTTCCTACAAGCCTTGAAATAGACGGAGAGCAGTACGAGATTAATTCCGATTTTCGTATTGCTCTCTTGATTTTCGAGGCTTATGCCGACAAAGAGCTAATCTACTGCGAAAAAGCGGCAGTATGCTTGAATTGCTTATACAAGGAAGTTCCAAAGAATGTTGAGGAGGCACTCAAAAAGGCATTGTGGTTTCTTGACGGCGGAGATGTGCCGAAATCGAAAAAAGCTCCAGTCAAAATTATTGATTGGAGCTATGACGAAAGCATTATTTTCCCAGCACTTAACAAGGTCGCAGGCTTTGAAACAAGGATTGCAAGCTATGTGCATTGGTGGACTTTTCTCGGCTATTTCAGTGAGGTAGGCGACGGCTTGCTCTCGCAGGTAATGAACATAAGAGGCAAGCGTGCTAAGGGCAAAAAGCTTGAAAAATGGGAGCGTGATTTTTACAATGAGCACAAAGAGCTTGTTGACATCAAGGAAAAGCTCTCTCCCGAACAGCAAGCAGAACTTGACGCCGAAGAGAATTTTATAAACAATCTTGTATAGGTGTTACATAAAATTATTGTTGACAATACACAAACTTTGTTATATTATGTAACAGAGGAGTGATTTTATGAACAGCAAATTTTACAAAGGTTTAACAGTCGTACTATTGATACTTGGTGCAGTCGGAGGAATAGCTTTAGGCGCAGTTTTCCAAAGCGTACATACAAATTTTCTAACTGATACCGTAACCCGCAGTTTTAATTTTACTTTAATGCTTGTATGCTGGGTATCAACAGTATTATTATGCCTGATTTTTGGCGGTATTGCTAAAATACTTACTTATCTTGAAGAGTTGGGTGCAGGTAAAAGCTCAGTAATCGCCAAAACAACAGATTGGGAATGTCCTAAATGTCATTGTATGAACAAAGCAGAGGCGACGGAATGTTCTAACTGCCATTTGGAACATACCGACAGCCGACAAGCAAAATTTGTTAGTAATGATAAGTGGGAATGCCCACAATGTCATTGTATAAATTCCTATAATGACATTGCAGAATGTCCTAACTGTCATTGGCGACCATAAAAATAAGCTGACAGTCGCAATCCTTTAATCTATCTTCAATTAAAAAGCCACTCCAAACGGGGTGGCTAAAATTTTTCAAATTTTACAGCGTACATCTTTGGGTGTGCGCTGTTTTTATACCACAAGGGCCGCATTTTGCTGCGCCCTTAATTTTACAGAAAGGAGTGTGATTACATGGCGGTTGACGGCAGTTTGATTTTCAATACCAAAATCGACACAAGCGGTCTTAACAGCGATATTGCAAGAATCAATAAAGCTATTGAGGCGGCTCAAAAGAAAGCACAGTCGGGTGCAAGGCAGACAGCACAAACTGCTAAAGGGCAGGCTGATAAATCGTCTCAGGCGGCAGAAAACTCAGCAAAGCGTGAAATTACTGCCACACAGGAAAAAGCTGAACAGGCTCAAAACTCGGCAAAGCAAACCGCACAGGCAGCGCAAAAGGTATCAGAATCAGTCGAGCAATCTGCCGAAAAGGTTGTTGATAAGGTTGAGAGCACAGCTAATCGCAACACAGAGGCAGTCGGCAAAAGCACAAATGATACTTGCGAAAGCGTTAAGAAATCAGTTTCTATGAGTGCAAAAAAGGCTAAGCAATCATTACAAACAGTCAGAACGGCTGTTGACAGACTGCAAAGCAAGGCGAAAATGATTGGTAGAACGCTGCTTACCGCTTTCGGTACGGCGGCGGTTGTGAGCTTTGGCAAGGAAAGCATAGAGCTTGGCTCGGACCTTGCAGAAGTGCAGAATGTAGTTGATGTTACTTTTAGTCATATGTCTGCCAGTGTGGACGATTGGGCAAAGTCGGCACAAAAAGCCTACGGCTTGTCTGAAACTATGGCTAAAAAATATGTCGGCACTTTTGGCTCTATGGCGGAGGCTTTCGGCTTTACAGAACAGCAGGCATTTGATATGTCCACATCATTAACTGCTCTTACGGGCGATGTGGCGTCATTTTATAACATCACACAAGATGAGGCATACACAAAACTAAAATCTGTTTTCAGCGGTGAAACAGAAACGCTCAAAGACCTTGGCATTGTGATGACGCAGAACGCACTTGACAATTACGCAATGGCAAACGGATGGGGCAAGACCACATCTGCTATGACTGAGGCAGAAAAGGTAACGCTTAGATATAACTTTGTACTCGGTCAGTTGAGCAATGCAACGGGTGACTTTACCCGAACGCAAAACAGTTGGGCAAATCAAACGAGAATTTTACAGCTGCAGTTTGACAGTATCAAGGCTACAATCGGTCAAGGCTTGATAAATGCTTTTACTCCGCTGCTTAATTGCATTAATCAGTTTATCTCAAGACTTAGCGTTGCGGCACAGAAATTTAAAGACTTTACAGCTCAGGTGTTCGGCTATTCTACGGCAACAAGCAATGCGACAAGCTCAGCTGTAAGCGATATGTCAGACCTTGCAAGTCAAGCGGACAGCTCTACTTCTGAGATTGAAAAAACATCGGAGGCAGCTGAAGACTTGCAGAAAAACCTTGCAGGCTTTGATGAACTCAATGTGATGAGCGACACCTCGGACAACAGCTCAGACACAAGTACGCAAGCGTCAAGTTCTGAAATCAAATCAATGCAAAATGCACTTGAGCAATCTATGCTTGACAGCGACAGGCGTACAAGCAAGACTATTGACAATATTATAAATTCGCTTGACAAGGTAAAAACCGCCTGCGTAACGATTAAAAATTCGTGGGCAAAAGTGTGGAATAACGGCACAGGCGAAAAGGTGCTTGGAAATATTAACTCATTAATTAACACTTTTGTAGGCACAGTTGGTGATATTGCAGAGGCTTTTACAAATGCTTGGGACAAAGCAGGCTTAGGCGACAGCGTGGTGCAATCGTTTATCGACAAATGGAACAGCCTTGTTGAGCTTTTGGATACGGTAGGCGATACATTCAGGCAGGTGTGGAATGACGGTAAGGGCGAGAAAATTTGGAGCAATATACTTGAGGTTATCCGCAACTGCAATAACTATACTGAAACTCTCAGAACCAAAATTAAAGACGCTTGGGAGAAAAACGATACAGGCAGAAAAATTTGGGAGAGCATATTAGGCATTGTCGAAGATATAACAGGGCTGCTTGATGAAATGTCAGCTGACCGCCTCGAATGGCTTGAGGACCTTGACATTAACCCCGTTGCACAGGCGGTTGAACGCTTGACCGAGGGATTCAGAAATCTGCTCAAGGCTTGCGGAGATAAGCTAAAACAAGCGTACAAGAATGTTTTATTGCCGCTTGCAAAATGGACGATTGAGAAAGCTGTACCGACTGTTGTCAACGCTTTGTCTGAGGCACTTAAGTTTTTAGGAAGTGTAATAAAGAAAATTCCTATTTCTGTTATCACCGGCATTGCCGCTGCAATAGGTACAGTGGTGGCTGCTATTAAAGGCTTTAAGGTGTATAAGGAATTTAAGTCTGCGATAGAAAACATAAAGAAAAGCCTTTCTGCGCTTAAAACTGCGATAACGGCTCACCCTTACGCAGCTGCTTTTATGGCTATTGCAACGGCTGTAACTGCGGTGGTTTCTGCAATTAAAGTTTACAATCAAGAAAAGTGGAGCAATTCCTCTTTGAAAAATGAGCTTGACAAAACACAAGAGCTTACAGACAAATGGCAGACCTTGTCTGATGAAATGTCAAGCAAAATAAACGAGATTAACGATACAAAGCTCGATTTACAAGTCGATTTTGATACTGTTGACAAGCTAAAAGACAGGTTGGAAGAAATAATTGCAGACGGTACTATTGACGAGAGCGAAAAAGGCGAATACACAACTATCGTTGATTTGCTTTCTGAGAAAGTGGATGGATTTGACGAACATTGGAACAGTATAACATTTGAAGAAATTGACGGCAATATAGTTATTCATGACAACATAGACACCGTCACTAAAAATCTTGACGAACTTGTAGACAAATGGGAAATTGCTCAGGCGAAACTGACTTTAAGCTCTATGTATTCCGATTTAACAACAGAAAAGAAAAAGGCTGAAATTCAGCTTGAAACTGCAATGAAAGAGGATAATACAGGCAAAATCAAAGAAGAACTTGAGGATTATATCTATCAAAATTCTATTCTCAGCAAAAAGGAGGCTAAGTATTACACAGAGGAATTAATTAAGCAAAAGGGCGATAGGGTCAAAACAAAAAAGGCTATTTTGGAAAAAGCCAATAACGGAATGCTTGATAAAAACGAATATAAAAATTTGATTTACAGCGATAACGGACAAATTAATATGCTGTATGGCGGTAACGATACAATGGAGCATATGCAGGAGTCGGTTGACGAGTATTGGAAAGCAAGTGACGCTTTACAGGAATTGCAAAACAATGTGAATGCCTACACTGATGAACAAGACAAATGTTACGGCTCTCTCAAGGCTATTAACGGTGAAACTAAGGATTATAATGCTTATCTTCGTCTGTCATCGGAATACGGACTTGAACATGATACGGTTCTCTCGCTTTTGAAAGACGACGGCATAACTACTTGGGAGGAGCTCGAGGCAGCGGCACAAACAGGAACAGAATCAGTACACAAGAATGTGAAAAAAGCATCGGGTGCTGTTGTTGATTCACAAGAGGAAACACAGGGTGTGCTGATCTGCACAAAGCAAGCGTTTGGCGACCTTGACGGTACAGTTAATAAAACAAGCCAAAATTCCGCCAATGTATTTTCAAAAAATACAAACCGCATTTCAGGCTCGGCACAGACTATGGCAGACCGCATTTCTAACGCACTAACGGCAATCAAAACAGTCTTTTCAAATGTTTTTGAACCCTTGTATAACATCATCAAAAAGCCTCTTAACAATGTTTTAACCGGACTTGAAAATTTTATCAATGGCTTTATTTCAGCGTTGAACGGAATGTTAAGCGGTGTGGATACGGTTGCTAACGCTATCGGCAAGCTATTCGGACAGGAATGGCACGCAGGTCGGCTTGATAAGGTGCACATCCCCAAACTTGCTACAGGCACATATGTACCTGCAAATTACGGTGAATTTCTAGCAGTTCTCGGCGATAATAAGCGTGAACCTGAGGTAGTATCTCCGATTTCTGCGATGAAACAGGCTATGGCTGAGGTACTTGCTGAATATGGCGGAGCGGGCAACGGCGGTGATATTCACATTACCTTAACTATGCCCGACGGCAGGGTGCTTTTTGAGGCTGTTGCTGATGAGAACAACAAAATCAAGAAACGCACAGGCAGGTCCGCTTTTGCGTAAGGAGGGATAAGATTGAGTGAATTTAAAGGCTATTTAATTAAATTCCCGAAAAACGGCTTGCAGTTTCCACATAAGCTCATAGCTAAAGAGAGTTATCAAGCCACACCTTTACAGCGTACGGAGATTAAAGCTTATCGTGACAGCAACAACCTTTTAAGGCGAGTAACATCACCGAACAACAAGACGAAGATTACATTCAATACCAAGGACGGTCTTACCCTTGCTGAAATGAGAACTATTCGCAGTGTTTTAAACGGTGCTATGTCAAATTCTCAGCAACGCAAGCTCAATGTTGAATACTGGGACGATGAACTTCTTGCGTACCGCACTATGACCGCATATATACCCGATATAACATACACGCCAAAGCTTATTACCGCAGACAACATTAAATATGCGGCGGTAACATTTACATTTATTGAATATTAAGAGGTGGTTAATTTGCTTGAGGTTTCAAGCCTGCACAAAAAGCAGACTATTGAAAATCTGATTGAAAACACGCTTACAGTTTCATTTCCAAACGGTGAATACGAGGACATTACCGAGGAAAACATAGCAAGCGAAAGTATGAGCATTAAACAGTCAATTTGTGATGAAAGCAAGCTGAAATTTGGTGGCTGTATTGCCGCTGAAATTAACATTGACATTGTAAATTCAATTGACAGAACCTTTACAAATGACCTTGTAGGCAAATGGATAAGCGTAAAATTAACGCAGCGTTTTCCGAGCGGAGAAAAGCTGCTGCCATCTGCAAAGCTGTTTTTAGGTACATCACTTTTGCCGGGAGAAACCGTAGCTGCAAAGGAATATTATTTGTTTAGCGGTATTATTGACAGTGCCAAGCTCGACAAGAATAACCGCAATAAGCGACACATTGTCGCTTATGACGCACTCTCTATGTTATATGATATTGACGCAACAAATAAGCTGTTTGATTTATGGAAAACTTATCCAAACGGCTATAAAATCGGCGAATTGGTTGTGCAATGCCTTAACTACAACGGAAAGCATATGATTCAGGTCGAGGATAACAAAGAAATTCTCGACGAGGTGATAAACCAATCAACAGGCTTAACTGTACGAAATTTCCCGACATACAACAGAGCATGGCTTGAGGACTCAAATACAATTACATACGGCGAGCTGCTCAAGAATTGTTGTGAATTGCTCGGAGTATTCGGAACAATTATTCCTAATGCAAGCTATGGTGTTTTTAGATACATCGAACTCGGCAAGAGTACAGAAACATACGATTTTTACGAAAACTTATACGCAGAAGAATACGATTGCAGCGGCTACAACGATTTTGTGTTTATCAACGGTTATTCGTCAAGGGAGAAAAAAACAATCGAGTTTGAAACTTTGTGGGGCGATGAGTCGAACAGTTATGACTTAACAAAAAATACAGTCTGCCGACAGGAGGATGACGGCACAGGCGGTTCGGCAATACACAATGTACAAAATCTTCTTAACGGCAAAACAGGCGAACGATTTTATAATTGCTCCTATACACCGCTTACAACTACTCTCGACGGCAGACCTTGGGTGCAGATTGGTGACGGAATAGAAATTGAAAGCTATGTTACTGATTCAAACGGTGATTTTGTATATGATAACGCAGGACAACCTAAAAAAGAAAAAGTAAAAGCCTATGTGCTGAGCCGTACACTGAGCGGAATTAAAGCTCTGACAGACAGCATAGAGGCAAAGGGGGAATAAATATTATGGCATACACAAAAACAAATTGGGAAGACGCACCGAGCACAGCTACACCACTTTGCGCAGAAAACTTAAACAAAATCGAAAAAGGCATATACGAGAACAGCATAGACCTAGCGCTTGCGGATAGCAACATCAACACGCTAACCGAAAGAATAACTGCGATTAACACAGCCCTATCTGCAAAGGCAGATAAAACCGAGCTTGAAGATGAAATAACAGACATTGACGAAACAGTGACAATGAAGATTAATCTTAAAGCTGATAAGGACAGTGTAGACAATGCAGTCGCTCAGCTAAGCAAGCAGATTGCAGACAATAAGTCCTCAGCTGATGAGTCAATCAGTACTCTGAGTCAGACCGTAACAGACAACAAAACAGCGACAGACAAGTCGCTTGCGGCTAAATATGATAGCTCAAATTTTGAGAGTGGTACAGGAACATTAGCACCAGCCCAAGAAATATATGCTGGTTGCAAGGGCAGTTTTGTATATTCTAAAAATGGTAATATTGTAACTGTATCGGTCAATATTACGGCACTGCTCTCTCATAAAAAATATATTCAGATGTCAGGTTTACCGTATGCGGCAAAAAACGAAAGTAGGTTGTCTAGTTTTGTTGTATATTCAACAGCAAATAAATTAATAAACATCAGACTTGACGGCTCTTGGATTTATGTCAGTTCAACGGACATTTTTGCAGAGGACGAAAAAATCAATTTCATTATTACTTACATAATCAGATAAGGAGCGAGTTACTATGGAAATCAAAGAAAGAATTACACTCGATATGCTCACAAAAGACAGTGTAAGCGTATTAAGACAGAAGTTTATTGAAATCAACGGCACAGAAATGCAGGTTGGCGGCAATGTTCGCAACGCATATATGAATTGTGAAAACGACAGGGAAATACTTAAAGCCGAGCTTTCAGAAGAATATTATAACGCCGTTATGGCGGTATGGGAGGAAAAATAAATGAGTAATTCAAAACTTGTAAACTACACAAAATTAAGCCCGAACCATTCAGGAACAAGAACACACAGTATTGACCGCATTACTCCTCACTGTGTTGTCGGTCAGTGTTCGGTTGAAACTCTTGGTAACATTTTTATGAATAAAAAAAGTGAAGCAAGCTGTAACTACGGCATCGGTACAGACGGCAGGGTTCTCCTCTGTGTTGATGAGGACAACCGTTCGTGGTGTTCTTCTTCAAACTCAAACGACCAGAGAGCCGTTACAATTGAATGTGCAAGCGAGCTTAAACACCCTTACGCATTTAACGATAAAGTTTATAATAAGCTGGTTGAGCTTTGCGTTGACATCTGCAAGCGTAACGGCAAGAAAAAGCTTCTGTGGATTAACGATAAAAACAAGGCTTTAAATTATAGCACTAAGTCAGACGAAATGCTCCTGACCGTTCACAGGTGGTTTGATAACAAGTCCTGCCCGGGCGACTGGCTTTATAACCGCCTTGGTAACCTTGCAAAAAGCGTTACAGACAAGCTCAGTGGCAAGGTTAATAAAGTTGAAAAGCCAACGTTGACTTATCGTGTATTTGCTGATCACAAATGGTACAGCGAAGTAAAAGGTCTTAGCAACATAGCAGGAAGAAAAAAGCAAGCTATTTCGGCAGTTGCAGTAAAGGTCAGCAAGGGCAACATCAAGTACAGAGTGCATCTGCTCAACGGTGACTGGTTGCCTTGGGTTGACGGATACGACATCAAGGACGATATCAACGGCTATGCAGGCATTAAAGGCAAGGTTATTGACGGCTTGCAGGTTGAATTTGAGGGAGTCGGCGATTATAAGGCAACCTACAGAGTGCGTAAACAGGGCGCAGGCTTTTGGGATTGGCAGCACAACACAGAAAAAGACAGCTCACAGGACGGTTACGCAGGTGTGTTTGACACAAAGATCGACGGCTTGCAGATTACACTTACATAACGGAGGTATAAAACAATGAAAGACAATATTATTCAGGCTACTGTTTCAGTAGCTATCGGTGTACTTATATCGTATTTTAATATCTTACTTATCCCAATTCTCGTGCTCATCGCTGTAATGCTTATTGATTATATTACAGGACTGACATCTGCGTACAGAAACGGTGAATTAAAAAGTAAAACAGGTTTAATCGGAATTTTGAAAAAAGCAAGCTATCTCGCTCTTGTGGTTGTTGCGGGTGTTGTCGATTATTTAATCTGCACAGGCTTAGCGGCGGCAAATGTAGATATAGGTGTCACATATTGTTGCGGTTTAATTGTAACGATTTGGCTCATCATCAACGAATTAATCTCAATTCTCGAAAATCTCTCGGAGTTAGGCACACCAATTCCGAAATTCCTTGTAAATATCGTCCGCCGATTGAAAAATACAGTCGAAAATAAAACCGATACAGACACAAAAGAATAAGCATACATAAGTTTAGCCCCTCGGATACCAAAGTGGTATTTGAGGGGCTTTTACTGTGTAATTTACTGTGTAACTTTATTGATTTTAGCTGATATTGTTTGATACCGAAATTCACTCAAAAAGCAAAGGCTGAGTGATTGAAAAACATAGCAAATAAGCCGATTTTTCAGTGCTTATCACAAAAAATAAGCACCCGATTGCTCGAGTGCTTTTGGCGGAGATGGAGAGATTTGAACTCTCGCGTCGGAGTTACCGACCTACTGGTGTTCGAAGCCAGACCCTTCAGCCACTTGGGTACATCTCCATATTAAATTATCGTACTCAACTATTATAACGGCTCAATTAAAAATTGTCAATACCTGTAACTAAATTATTATTTTATCATAAAATGAAATGAATAAGCAATACCGAATTATTTTTCGTAAGGCGGGTGATTTTATGGCTTTTGACACAAGAGAATTGTTTGCTCGGTTGTTAAAATGCGAAAGCGGAGGAGAGGGGATTGAAGGTATGCGTGCGGTTGCCTCTGTGATTATCAACAGGTCAACTGTTCCTTACGGGGAATTTGCACGGATAAGCAACGGTGGAGATGTGCGGGCAATCATTACACAGCCAAATCAGTTTACCTGCTTAAAGACTTCCGTAGGGGGTCAGTACAATTCGCAAAATGTGTATAATATTGTACCTGAAGATATACACTACGAAATTGCAGATTGGGCACTTGCAGGCAATACTGACAGCTCGGTCGGCAATTCTTTATTCTATTTTAATCCTTATTCCTCAACCTGTCCAAACTATTTTCCTACCAATATCGGCGTGATTTACAATCGTATCGGTAAACATTGTTTTTATTCTCCGACACAGGCTTACAAAAACACATAGGAGTGATTTGTTTTGGTAAATTACATCAACAATAAAAAGGCGCAGCAGCTCAACCCAAATACTCTGTATAATCTCGACACCAATCCCTCAGCCTGCAATAATTATAATTGTATAAACAACCAGATTCCAAATACCATACAGCAATACGGTTACGAAATTCCATCCATACTTGACCTGGCTACATTGGTTAGCCCCACAAGTCCGAATTATCAAAGTTTCAGTCCTGATCAACAGGCACTGAATAGAAGAAATCCTGCGTCGGGGCAGTCGATAAATCAACTTACACAGACAATCCCTGCCGAAAGTCAAAATAACGAAGTTGCAAATGATTTGGCGGTTCGTGAAATTCAGAACATAGATTCAACCCAGCCGTACAATCCCGAAACATTGCCGACCCCCGCAATGATAAACGAACAGAATATGCAAAATATGCAAAACAATCAGACTGCAATGTCGACGGCAAGCCTTTTGACCGACATAAAAAATCCGTATGAGGTAACAGCCGAAAGTGTGCAATATCTAAACGGTTTTATACGCACTCAAATCGGAAGAAGAGTATCCATTGATTTTCTTGTGGGTTCAAATACAATTGTCACAAAATCAGGATATTTGCTCGGCGTTGCGGCAAACTATATTCTTATAAACGAGCTTGACACAAACGACCTTACAACCTGCGATTTTTACAATATTAAATTCATCAGATTTTATTTTAACTAAGACTAAAGGCAGTGGTTTTACAGCCACTGCCTTATGTTGTGTTTCTGTATGTAATTCAAATTGTCATATAATTTATGCGATAAAAATAAGTTCCCAATACAAAGTACCGCTGTTGTTATAGCAGCCGACGCTTGCGGCTTTGAAATTTTTATCCAAAATCAAATTGCGGTTTGATTCCGAATTTGTCCATGCGCTTACTATATCTTTCGGTGTTTCGTAACCGTACGCAATAAATTCTACGCAGTATCTTGACTGAACATTATATTCGTCTAAAGCGGTAGAGATAGACGAACCGTCAGGTCTGGAGATAGAAAAAGAGGTTGTAAGCTCTTTTGCTCGGAGTTTTGAAACTTCGTACAAATTGTCGTCGGTGTTCAGTGCCTCTAAGCCTGCGTCAACTCTTACCTGATTTACAAGAGAAAGTACTTCGGTTGAATACTTATCAATATATTCTTCCTTATTGCTTATACTGTTTTCTTTCATAAAGAACTGTACCCAATACAGAACACCGTTGTAATTATAGCAGGCTATGCCGACAGAATCATAGTCCTCTTTTAAAATATTTTCACGGTGTCCGGGTGAATTCATCCAACCGTCCATAACATCGGTCGGATTTTGATAACCGTAAGCTATGTTTTCTCCGAGCATTTTATAATTAAGGTCAAATCCGTTGATGGCTGTAAAACAGTCGGAGCCGTCAGGTCTAGTATGGGAAAACTTTTCGGTAATCTCTTTCGCTCTTTGCTTTGCCACTTCGTTTAGTGTATCATTGCCCTTTAACGGTTCCAAACCCGCTTTGGTTCTTTCTTGATTTAATATAGTAAGAACTTCCGATGCATAATCATTGTTGTATAATGCATCATCGGGATTGATAGGCTTGGTTGGTGTCTGTACTGATACAAGATATTGTTGAATGGCGGTAACATCAGAAATATTTACCGTGCCGTCTTGGTCAAAGTCAGCGGCTTTTAATTGTTCATCGGATAAATCTACTAAGTTTGCGATATACTTTTGCAGTAAAGTGGCATCCGAAACAGAAATTGTTGAGTCTGAATTGACGTCGCCCAAAAGCGGTTCCGATTCTGCGGAAAAAGCAGTTGCAGTACCGAAAAGTGTTATTGCGCCCGCCAACAGTAAACTTGTTATTTTGTTTGTTATCTTCATATGCATCAGATTGCAATTAATTACAATCAGTTTCCTTTCTTATAAATTTACTGTTTCAATTATATCAATATTTTTAAAATTTATCAATAATGATATTAAATGAAAATATATTGTTGTATTTAGTAAAAACAGACAAAAACTTGCGGTTATATTTATACTTTAATGAATGATTGCTGATTTCGCATTTTTGATAAACGCTTGTACAAGTTGATAATCTTTACCCGATTTGTCGGCAAGCTCAACGCCTGAGCTGACATCTACCGCAAAGGGGCGCAGCTGAGCAACGGCTTTGGCTACATTATCGGCTGTAAGTCCGCCTGCAAGAAAGAGCATTTTGTCGGTTTTAGGGAGTTTTTCAAGCATAGACCAGTCAAAACTCTTGCCGCTGCCGGGTACTGCCGAATCAAATAAAATTCCTTTTACATTGTCAAGATTTTCAATATCGCCAATGCTTTCAATTCCGCTCACATTAATTGCCCGAATAACGGGGGTTTTGCACTCGCTCAAAAGCTTTTCGCTGATTTTGCCATGAATTTGCACATAGTCAAAGCCGAGGGTGTGTATCTGCTCAAGCTGTTCTTCGGTTGGTGATACGGTAACGGCAACGCTCTTTATATTTGGGTCGAGAGCAGAGAGCAGCTTTTGCGCCTTTTCGGGCGAGATATTTCTATGGCTTTTCTCAAAAAACATAACAAACCCTGCAAAATCGGGGGAGAGTGTATTAATACATTTTATATCGGTCTGATTTTTAAGTCCGCAAATTTTAACTTTTGTCATACTTGCCTCCTGTACTTTAATAATATGTTACCATAAGGAGGTAAAATGTCAATAGTCAAAGAAAAATTGCGGATATTTTCCGAATTTTTTGATTTCAAATATTGACAAAAGCAAAAATAATGGTATAATAATTTTGTTATGCAATACAAAGAGTATAACATCCTTGCGGCGAAAGCCGCCATAATGTCCAGAAGGAGGTGCAATATAATGGCAGTAACAGCTAATTACGAGACAGTAATGGTAGTTTCTCTTAAGAACGGCGAAGAGAACGTTCAGAAGGTAGTAGAGAAATTCAAGGCTCTCATCGAAAACAATGCCACTTTAAAGAATGTTGACGAATGGGGCAAGAGAAAGCTTGCTTACCTTATCAACAAGGAGAGCGAAGGCTACTATGTTCTCTTCGATTTTGAAAGCACAGCAGAGTTCCCTGCAGAGCTCGACCGTATCTACAAGATTACAGACGGTGTAATGCGTTCAATCATCATCAAAAAAGAAGAAGAATAATTTACGAATGAACCTTTGTAGGGGTTATTCCTCGAACAAGAAAGGAACTTAAAAATGCTTAACAGAGTGGTTTTAATGGGCAGATTAACTGCCGATCCGGAACTTAAGACAACCCCTAACGGTGTCAGCGTAACATCTTTCAGTATTGCGGTTGACCGTTCATATGTAAAGAGCGGCGAAGAACGCAAGGCGGATTTTTTCAATATTGTTTGCTGGCGTCAGACTGCTGAATTTGTTTGCAGATATTTCAGCAAGGGTTCTATGATTGCTGTTGACGGACAGCTCCAGAGTCGTTCGTTCCAGGCAAAAGACGGTTCTAACCGTTATGTAGTAGAGATTGTTGCAGACAATGTTAGCTTCACAGGCGAACGCCGTGACAGTAATGCTAACGGATACAATAATCAGTCTTACGGCAACAATCAATCATATGGCGCACAGTCTTATGGCTCTAACCAGTCTTACGGCTCGGCTCCATACCAGCAGGCACAGGCTCCTGCTGAGTCATATCAGAGCGGTTCAAATTCAGATTTTCAGGATATGCCGCTTGATGATGATTTACCATTTTAAATTTAACTGAATTATAATATAATTCATTGAAAGGAGTTCTCACAATGGCTGACAGACCAATTAACCGTGGTAGAAAAGCTCGCAAGAAGGTTTGCGGTTTCTGCGTTGATAAGGTTGAACACATTGATTATAAGGACATCGCTCGTCTTCGTCGTTATATGTCAGAGAGAGGTAAGATCCTTCCTCGCCGTGTAACAGGTACTTGTGCAAGACATCAGCGTGAAATTACAGTTGCAATTAAGCGTGCAAGACACCTTGCTTTGCTCCCATACACAGCTGACTAATCTATAATCAGTATTTTAAGCACCGTTTTTATACGGTGCTTTTTATTTTGCTTTTGTAAGTACAGTTTTTAAAAAATCTAAAATCTCTGACATAAATCAAAGAATATTTGTTTGTTTTGGTCAAACTTTAAAAAAACCTGGAAAATTAATAAACAAACTTTACTCGCAAATTATGTGCAATTTGCCTTTTTGGCTTACGATTCCTACAAATACAGCAAATAACACTTGATTTTATGGCGATTTTCGGTATAATATTAAAGTAGTAACTATATATAGTTACTGTAACATTGTTGAAATGTGCCTGTTACGAACGGGCTTCATTTTCATAAAACACACAATACAGAACAGACCGTTTGCCAGCGGTCTGTTTTGTGTTTTACGGAAATTTATTGTATTACTTAATTGTAAAAAATGCACCTGTAAATCATGCGGCTTACAGGTGCATATATTTTTTAATTAACCTACGCTGTAAATTTCAAGAGTATCAATATTTCCTGAAAGGTAACGCTGAATTTCGGTTACATTATTAATTGTAATTGATGTGATGTAGTGGGTAACAGCTGAATTTTTGTACTGAAAATCGTTAAATTCAGCATTGCCGGCTGAATAGTTTTGCAAAAGAGTAACATCGTTTACATCAACCTTATTGTCAAGATTGATGTCCCCTGCAACAAGGTCGTTTATATATGTATAAGTCTGTTCTGTATCAGCGGGTTGATTATTAAGGTCTATAAACTTAATTCCGTTTTCTTTTGCGTATTTTTCGGCTGCGGTAGAGGAATAACCGTTGATTACATAATATGGGTTCAATATATTTGAATTTCCTTTGTTTGATAAAATATAATCGAAATATCCAAACACTTCATCACCTATGTATTCAACATTTTTGCCGATTAATACTTTATTAAAAGAACAACCGATGAATGCATAATCGTCTATGTATTTTACACTGTCGGGAATTTTTATCTCTGTCAGTCTTGCGCATCCACAGAATGCATCTTTGCCGATTTTGGTTACATTGTTACCGAGTTTTACATTTTCAAGATTATTCATATAGTTTGCAAAACTGTCGGGGATTTCTGTAATTCCGTTTCCGATCACAAGATTTTCAAGAGTGTAAATCGGTTTAATATTTGTATTATCGAGAGTTGTAAGGCTATCGGGTAAAATAAGGGTTTTAACATTGCTTGTATCTGTTGTTACAAATATAGATGAGGATAAATTTTTCACCTGTCGTCCAAGATAGGTGGAAGGGATTTCAAGAGTTTCTGACACTGTATAATTAATTGAAATAAGAATCAATGACTTGTCACTTAGGTCAACCGTATAATTGTAATCATTGTTACTGTCTTTATAATCGATGTTCACAAGTACAAAATCGTCATCGTTGAGAGTGCTTTTATCAATGTAATAATAATCACCTGATTTTTCTACGCTGACCGTATCTGAACTGCAGCTTGTTACGCTATGCAGTAATGACGAAACTCGTACATAATTGTCCCGCATTTCAATAAAAATATCACTGTTTGCCGGAGCAGGAATAAAGTAGAGGTTACTCATCTTTGAGTTTGCCTCATCAAATACAGACAATGATTTTGTTGCATAAACTTTGTTGCTTTTTTGAGTGCAGTAACCGTAAATTGATTGTACGGAAAAAGCAAATTCACTTGCGTATTTGCCGTATATTGTATTGCCCTCAACATTGCAGTATGAAACGCTTGAGTACCACGCTTCACCGCATATTGCTCCCGATGATTGAGTATCGGAAAAGTAGTTGTAATTTACAGTGCTGTTTTTTACAGTGCAGTTTAAAATAGCGGCATATTTAGCGTAAGCACTGAGCACACCGCTAACATTTGCAGGTGCGACATTTGCGTTTTCTATTGTTAAATCATATATTTTTGCACCTTGCAAAGAACCGAAGAATCCGCTGATATTGTTCAATTCATTTTTGGTTGAACCGATTTTAATGTTTTTGATTGTATGGTTATTTCCGTAAAATACAGAACTGAAATAACCGTCGCTGTTGCATAGCGGTGGTACTTCTTTATCATAATCGGCGAAATCAAGGTCGGTATTTAGATTTATTTTTTCCGGAATATAGCCGTAATTATTGCAAATTTCAATAAGCGTAAAGTAATCGTCAATACTGCTTATTTCATAAGGAGCGTCAACGGCTTTTTCTTCATAGTATTTTAAAAGGATAACAGAATTGTTCATATCTTGAACAGAGCAAGATGAATTGCTTAAAAGGGATTTTGACGCTTCAATCTGATTATTCAGAAGATTTGCGTATTTCTCGGAGGAGATTTTGCTTTTATCTATGTTTTCGGCATCTGAAACGGCCTTTTTTAGATTTTCTGTAACTTCACTGTTATCTAAATCGGAAGTAAAAGCTTTTATAGAGGCATATGCCCTTGAAATATCAGGCTGATTATATGCATCACTCCATTGGTTATGGCTAAGTATATAGGAATTATTTTCTTTGCAATTCTGATTTGTAAGTAAAGAACTCGAAAAAGACATATAGCTTGAATCGTTGTTTGACTCAATTACAACCGAAAATTTTTCACCCGATGTAAGGTAAACTTCATCTTTTACATCTATGTAATGTACGCCGTTATTCTCAATTTTCCCGCTGAAAGCAGTGAGAAGTCTGCCGTCTTTTGGGTTATCAAAATCAGCATTAAGTGCATAAACAGAGGCGGTATAATCATAAGCACCCAAGGTTTTGAAACTGATTTGTTTTAACTGTTCGTTGGATTGGGCGGTAAATACATTTGCTGCACCTTCATAATTGTAACCGTACCCTTGAGTGACAAAGCAGTTCTGATATTCGTTGTCATAAGCATTGTTGTCTTGCATTATATATTGAGAAAAAGCAAGATTGGTTGTATCGTAAGAAATCCAAATATAACCATCATTGCCGTAATGCTCGCCCCAACTGTTTTTGCACAGCCATGCACCGTCATTTGAAGGCTTGACTTTACCGGTAAAATTATCTTTGCTGTAATTATCGTCCCAGCCGACAACGACTATTAAATGCGAATCTCCGATTCCGATGCAGGTATTATCGCTGTAATAGTTAGCGTAGTCGGAAGAATAGCAGTCGGTAATGCTTGGATAGTGAACGGTAACGGCACCGTTTGACACAATCTTTGATTTTAAAGTATCTTTGTTATTGCTTATTTCACTGTAGTCCTTGAGTCTGTAGTCTGAATAATATCTAAGGGTTTCTGAAAAGCCTTTCTTCACTTCATTGTAAGGGCAAAGACTTTGCGGATATGTACCAAACCCCGAGTTGAGCGAGATGGCAAGAGTATCGGAAGTGCCTCCGTTACTGCCTTTTGACGAATCGTTTATGTAATCGCCGTAAAATGGAGATGACTTGTCAACTATGCCTGAATGTATGTACCAGGTTTGTCCTGCCTCTGATAAGTCAATAGTGTCTTGCGGATTTTCTCCGAGCTTGCTTTTTAGGTCATTTTGCGAGAGAATACTCGATTCCATTGATGCTACAGATGCAAATGCCCAGCAATATCCCTCGGAACCCTGATTTTTAACCTTAGATACTCTGCCGTAATCTCGCAAGTCATATTTTTGCGGAAGTTTTTTGCTTATATTTTCAGTATCGTTATTAAGTTTTTCAACAGGAATTTCGTTGTTGTTTTCATCGTATAAAACGGTTCTGCCTTCCTCAATCTTTTCGTAAATAGCTTTAACGGATTCGTTATCTTCAACAGTGGCGGCAGAAAACGCAGTAGAACCGCAGCCGAGAATGAGCAATGAAGAAAGCATTAATGATATACATTTGAATGATTTTTTCATATTCTCCTCCTTTATGATTACTTTTGATATTATAGCATTTAATTTATATTATTGCAATATTTACATATAAAATATATTATACCGTTTAAATTTATGGTATATTTATAAAATATAAAGCTTATTGTCTATTTAATTATTGTATTTATAATCATAGGCTTGTACTTTCGGTATTGCGTTTTATAAATTATATGTTATAATAAAAATAAAAAAAAGTTAGTTAAAGCTAACTGTATGGAAAGGACAAAATACAGATGAAAGCTGATTATAAAAATTGGGTACCGAAATATATGGTAAACGGACTTATTGCAGGCACAATTGTTTTTGCGGTTTTATTTGTAATTTTCGGTGTAATCGGGTTAGGACTTAGCGGAGTGTTAAGGTGGATAATATTCGCTGCGCTGCTGATTGCCTTGATTGGCATAGGTATGTTCTTAAAATGGAGTGTTATGGCTTACAAAGCATTTTCGTATGACGGAACCCGCCAACTTTCAAAGCAGATTATTGAGGGAACCGCGAATTACATAGATATACCAAACGGCGGTAAATGCCTTGATGTCGGCTGCGGCAGCGGTGCGTTGACAATTGCGTGCGCAAAAAGAAATCTTAAAGCCGAAATTGTCGGTCTTGACCGATGGGGAAAGGAGTATTCTAATTTTAGCAATATGTTGTGCTGTAAAAACGCAAAAGCAGAGGGTGTAAGCAATGTGAAATTTGTAAAAGGCGATGCCTGCAAACTTGATTTTTCCGATGAAACTTTTGATGCGGTTACAAGTAATTATGTTTATCACAATATTACCGGCGCAGATAAACAGGAATTGTTGCTTGAAACATTGCGAGTGCTTAAGAAAGGCGGCACATTTGCAATTCACGACTTAATGTCAAAGGCAAGATACGGTGATATGGAAAAATTCAAGCAAAAACTGCTTGATATGGGATATGAAAAAGTAGAATTGATTGATACTGCAAACGGTATGTTTATGACAAAAAAAGAGGCAAAATATTTACAACTTTGCGGTTCAACCTTGCTTGTAGGTAAGAAATAAATTTTAAAAAATATTAAATTATGGCTTAGCGGAGTGTCGGTCGGGCATTGAAATTCAGCTAACGCTAAATTATCCTCCCAAACACAAAAAAGTTTACTCAATTTTTTCAAAAATTGCGGGTTTGGGCAGCGCCCATAAAATCTTTCAATATACAATTTATAAGGCACAAACAGCAAGCTGTTTGACTATCGTTAGATTGCATAAACGGAAAGTATTTGTGGGCTTTGCCCACACCCACGACCTTTAAAAGGTGACCAAACTTTTATAATTGATTGGCAAATCAATTTGCTAAACAATAATTTCTCCAACTCCTGAAAAGAACGAAAATAAATATCAGTAATAATTACGGCAGTTATCTTTTTTGATGACTGCTGTTGATTTTTATATACAATTAAGATACAATGCTGATGTATAATAAAAGCAAACAGAACGGAGGGGATTTTTTGATAAGAATTTTAATTGTAGAGGACGAGAAAAGTATTTCAGACCTCATACGAATAAATCTTACAGATGCAGGTTACAGCTGCATTTGCGCATTTGACGGTATGGAGGCGGCAGATTTAATTGAAAACGAATGCTTTGACTTGATTTTGCTTGATATAATGCTGCCAAAAATAAACGGTTATGAACTTATGGAATACATAAAACCGCTTGAAATACCCGTAATTTTTATTTCCGCAAAATCAGAAACTTATGACAAAGTTATGGGATTGAAACTCGGTGCCGATGATTATTTAACCAAACCCTTTGAAATCATAGAATTGCTCGCAAGAGTTGAAACCGTACTTAGAAGATACAATAAAAATTCATCAATAATCACAGAGGGCGATGTTGTAATAGATATTAATTCTCATATCGTAAAAAAGAACGGAACTGCAATTCCTCTTACGGTAAAAGAATTTGATTTGCTTTTAATGCTTGTTCAAAACAAAAACATAGCGTTGTTCAGAGAAAAAATATTTGAGCGTGTATGGGACGAAACATATATAGGCGACAGCCGAACCATAGATTTACATATTCAGCGCCTGCGAAAAAAACTCGGCTGGGAAAAGAAAATAGTTGCGGTTTATAAAATCGGTTACCGATTGGAGGGCGACTGATGTCAGTATTTTTAAAAATATTTTTAAGCGTTGTAACCGTAACTGTGCTTTCATTCTCTGTTTGCGGTCATATAATTATTGACTCGGAATTTCACAGCAACCTTAACAATGAATTTGAAAAATCAAAAACCGAAAATTTATCGTTGAGAAGTGCGCTTGCTGCTGCAGTATATAATCAACCGCACAACGGAGATATCTCGCTTTCCGATTTAAAGAAAGTAACTTCAAACATTAAGGTTTCAACTTCGTACGGCGATTTGCAATTTGCTTTGCGTGATGAAAATTATGAGCTGATTGGCTGCAGTGATAATGTTGTAATGCTTGACGAAGACAGAGTTATGAGCCTTGAAAATGAATCACAATTGACTACTGTGTATTGCGACAGTGATAATTATTATTCCGTTACGATTGTAAAAACAACCATTGACGGCAAGAAACTTTTTTTAGAAAATTATGCTAAAATTACAAATGTATTTGAACAAAAAGACAGGCTTTACTCGGTTTTGCAAATACTGTTGCCGAGTATGACATTGGTAATCGGAGGTATGATTTTTATTTTTTCAAAATTGATTACCGACCCAATCAAGAAACTTTCGTCAACGGAAATGGAATTTGCTCAAGGTGATTTTTCTAAGCGAGTTGAAATCAAGGGCAATGACGAGGTAAGTAAGTTGTCGGAAAACTTCAATTTTATGGCAGACAAGATTGAGGACAATATAAAAGAATTAAAAGACGCAGTAAAGCGGCAGGAAGATTTTACGGGAAATTTTGCACACGAACTGAAAACTCCTTTGACTTCAATTATCGGTTACTCCGATATGCTGCGTTCCAAAAAACTCAGCACGGACGAGCAATTTATTTATGCGGATTATATTTTTAAGGAGGGCAAGCGACTTGAGGCTCTCTCTAAAAAACTTATGGAAATAATGGTTTTAAAACTTGATAAGCTCGATTTAAAGCCCGTCAGCGCAACATATCTTGCCGAAAGCGTAGAAGATTCCGTAAAACTTTTGCTTGACGACAGCGGTATAACTCTTTATATTAATGTAGACGAGTGCATAATAAATATTGATTTTGATTTAATTAAAACCGTACTCATTAACCTTATAGACAACGCAAGAAAGGCGAGCCAAAGTGGCAGTTCCGTTGAATTGACAGGAAATTCCGTATGTAACGGATATATGTTTGCCGTAAAAGATTATGGTGTAGGTATTAGTGAAGAAGATTTGCCGAGGGTGGCAGAAGAATTTTATATGGTTGATAAATCAAGAGCAAGAAAACAGGGCGGTGCCGGAATGGGACTTGCCTTATGCTCAAAAATAGTAGAAATGCACGGCGGAAAACTGACAATTAAAAGTAAACTCAACGAAGGTACAAGAGTGGAATTTTTGATAAAGGGGGAAAACGAATGAAACGAAGATATATTATTGTAATTTGTTTTGCCTGTCTTATTATTTTTGCTTGTCTTGTATCTCAGTTTACCGTATCGCAAATTCAGACGGATAACGCCTTAAAATATGAAGAAGTAAATAAGATTTCACCCTTAAATATTTCAAAAAAGACGCTTACCGTTTCTCAAAAACTTAAACTTTATATCGATTCTACTAATGATACTTACAAAGTTACCACAACATCAATCAGCAGAGAAAGCGCACTTTTGGACGGTGATACCGTTGTGCAGGAATTCTTTGAAGAATTAAATAAAATCAGTGAAGATGTAGGTTTGACTTTCAATGTAAATAAAAATGACATTATATACAAAAACTGCAATCCGAATATTCTTTCATATTATGATGACCCGTCATATTACGCTATATTTTGGGATGTTAATTTGGAAAGCGATGATTGGATGATCAGTTTTGTTATGGACGATGAGTCGCATATGATATTTAATTTAAATATAAGCTCTGTAAATTCAAAAGCGTTGTTTAATAAAAACGACAATATCAGCGACAGTTTTGCTAAAGGGCTCGGAAAGTATTTTGACGCAAAAAATATAAATGCTGGTTTTTACGATAATGTTGACTTTAACGAACTGTTTTTAGATTATTCGTTTGACAATGATATTGATGCCGAATGTTTGGTAAGCTTTAATACAAATTGTTCCGAAATCAGCATTGTTTTTAAATTTGGAAATTACCGAGATGAATCAGAAGAAATAGCGGAGTAAAATATACAAATTAAATACATCTATGAAGAAAATAAGCCGTATTCTTTTGCTATTATTTTAATAACAAAGGAAACGGCTTATTTTGGATGTGATTTTATGTTATTGAAAAATAAAAGATTTACCGCTAAAGTTGTTTTTATAATTATAACGGCTTTTGTACTTATTCTTTCGATTATATTGATAAGTGAAACCAAAACGCATTATTATGTATTTTTAGCTGACGATGACACGGAATGTATAATCAATAATGTGCCGTATGTCACCCAGGAAAATGTACTTCCGACAGGCTACGAATCTGCTTGTGCAGTAATGGTACTGCAATATAACGGTTTTGATATTGAACTGACTGATTTTGCAAATAATTATCTTGCTAAAAAAGAAATTGTTTATGACGATAAAGGCAAGATGCACAACGCATCTCCTTACGAATACTTTATAGGAAATCCGAACGATTATGACAGTTACGGCTGTTACGCACCTGTAATCGTTAATGCCGTAAATAAAGCGGTAAAAAGCACTGATTACCATTGCGAAAATACAAGCGGAGAAAGCCTTGATTATTTAATGCAAAAATATGTTTCAAATAACATACCTGTTCTTATATGGGTTACAATAAATATGAGAGAGCCTAATAAGGGGGACAGTTGGTATTTGGAAAACGGAGAAGTTTTTGTTTGGACTGCAGGCGAGCACTGTATGGTACTTGTCGGTGAGGACGACAGCGGATATTATCTGCTTGACCCGTACAAAAGCAACGGATTGGTTCGTCATGAAAAATCCGTTGCGCAAACCCGTTACAATCAGATGGGCAGTCAATCGGCAGTGCTTTTAAAATAATAATTCAGATGTATTTTATCAAAAGAAAAGCGGCAGTCAAATAAAACTGCCGCTAAAAATTTAAGAAAACAAGGCGGCTGTTGCAGCTGCAAATACAGCAACGGCAAGTACGACCGCAATAATTCTTGACGGCGTAGCAATCGACGACGGTGCAATCATAGCCGCAGGCGCTGTAGTAACAAACGATGTACCATCCTGCGCAGTAGCAGCCGGTGTGCCTGCTAAGGTTGTTAAGTATTGTATGTGGGATTAAAAAATTAAAATTATATATTACTTTTATAAAAGCAAAGGTATTGATACAAAAAATCAATATCTTTTTTTATAATCAATAATCGTAATAACAAATATAAACAGTAAATTGTAACATCTTACAATTAAACATAGTGATATTTGTTCACTATTTTATTAAAATTTTATTGATAAATGACAAATAAATGATATAATAAGATTATGTTAATTTTATATAAATTTTAGAAGGTGGTTATTATGATTTAGTTAAAAATCTATAAGTTATTATAATATTTCGGAGGGATTTATAATGGGTGTATTTAAAAAATTATTATCTGCCGTATCGGTAACATTAACGGCAACAATAGCATTCACTTTTCCTGTGCAGGCGGTTGCGGCAAATTTATCAAAATTCTCGTCTGCAGAAGAAAATGATACAGAAAACACTATTGTCGGTGAATTGGTTTCTGAACGAGATGAGTACACAAAGTATTTTAGAATGAGTGACGGCTCTACGATGGCGGCGCAGTATGAGTACCCGGTGCATTATAAAGACAATAATGACGAATGGGTGGAATATAATAATTCATTGTCTGAATTAAACGAAAACGCTACCGAATATGAATCAGGAACAGCAAGTAATGAAAAATACTATAAAAATCAAAACAGTAATATTAATGTCAATTTATCAAATAAAGCCAAACTAAACAATATGATTAAAGTTGAGTTTGACGATTACATGGTAAGTTGGGGTTATAAAGGCACTAATTACAGTAAAGGTAAATTAGTTGATAACACAGAAGAACTTACCGGTAATGATGCTTTCCTTGCACAAGAAAATCTTATGTCTGAAATGCTCTATGAAAATATTTATGACAACATAGACTTGCAATGTCTTGTCAACTCATTGGGTGTTAAAGAAAATTTTATTATTAAAAGTAAAAATGTAAATAATGAATTTGTAATTCAATATAAAATAAACAATTTGAATGCAGTTCAAAAAAATGAAAGGGAAATATCGCTTACAGATAAAAACGGTAAAGAAGTATACATAATTGAAGCTCCGTATATGACGGATTCTGCGGGAAACGGCAGTTCTGATGTTTCGGTGAAAATTACAAATCAGAAAAACAATAAATTGACGGTTACTTTATCTTATGATAAAAGTTGGCTTGAGGACGATGAAAGAGTATTTCCTGTAACTCTTGACCCTACTTTCACCACAAGTCAAAAATGGAATAAAACATCATGTGCATATGTAGATAATTCAAATCCAAATACTTCTTACGGCTATGGCAGTGATACGGGATATACAGGAACTGTATATGTCGGAACATATGGCTCCGGTATGTACAGAACTTATATAAAGTTAAATGAATTGCCTAAGCTCAATAAGGGAGATATTGTTGTTTCGGCGCAACTGAATATGCATCTTTATCAGAATTCTTTTTATGATGATATGTATATAGGCGCATATCCTGTTACAAGCGATTGGTCACAAAAAACAATTACTTGGAATAATAGTGCCGATTTTAGCGGAACAGCTCTTGATTATGAAAAATTAACTTCCGATAACGGAACATGGCATGATTGGGATATTACAAATATTGTAAAAAAATGGTATAACGGTAGCAAAAACTACGGTGTTGTATTAAAATCAACAAACGAAAGTGATGAAGAACAATGTGCTTCATTCTATTCGGGTTCTTATCCGTCTTCCTCAATACCACGCCCGGTAATCGCTATTACTTACAGAAACAATAAAGGTCTTGAAAACTATTGGTCTTATTCTTCGTTCTCTGTCGGTACGGCAGGTACTGCGTATATTAATGACTATTCGGGAAACTTGACTTTTATTACATCTGATAATTCTACTGTCGGCAGTGGCTCTGTTTCTTTACAGCATATATTTAACGGATATACAAGTAATTCACATTTTACAAGCTCATTTCCGTATGCCGGAAAAGGTTGGAAACTGAATTATCAGCAGACACTTTATCCGTCATCAAAGTTTAGCACATCAGATTACTTAATAGATAATTATCCGTATGTATATACTGATGAAGATGGTACGGACCATTATTTTATAAAGGAAACAATAGACGGTAATACTACATACAAAGATGAAGACGGATTAAAATTAGAGCTTACAATAAACTCATCAAGCGCATCAGAGAGTTACACAATAAAAGATGATAAGAATAATAAGCTGATATTCAATAGCGATGGTGTTCTTGTGAAAACTGTCGATTCAAATTCAAATGCTGTAAAAATCAATTTAGATTCTGCAAAAGGAATAAGTACAATAGAAGATGCTTGTGGAGATAAACTTACATTTAACAGAAACAGCGAGCATTGTATAACAAAGGTTACAAACTCAGCGGGAAAAGCAAGAATTTTCAGATATGACAACAACGACAGACTTATTATGATTACCAATCCTGACGGCGGAACAATAAAATTTGAATACGACAGTGACGGTTCCATGACAAGTGTAACAGATACCGACGGTTATAAAGTTTGTTTTGGATATACTTCGCTTAATTCAGGCAAAAAAGTTTCGTCTGTTACAGAATATGCTTCTGACGGAACACAAGGTCAAAAGATTACATTCAGCCGTAATGAATTTAATTTAACAAATATCCGTACTTCAGGTCTTGACGGTGTCTATGGCAACAGTGACGACTGCGTATCTGTATATCAATTTGATAATTTCGGCAGAACAATATCTGTTGAAAACCGTTTGCAAAGCGGCGAAAAAATGGGCGCAGCGGTTTATTCGTATACTGATGGACAAGCCGATACATCTAAAAATAACCTGAAAAATCTTAACAGAGTTACAACTAATTATGCGACAACAACCAATGTTCAAAATTTACTTAAAAACCACAGCTTGGAAAGCAGTACATATTGGAGCAATATAAACCAAGGCAGCGGTATTGATTATTCAACAAGCTATGTTTCCGAAGAAAAATGTTTTGGACAAAAATCGCTGAAAGTTAAAGTAAATACCGCAGGTGAAGATTCAAGATGCGGCGTAAGGCAAACAACAGGCAATAATGTGCTTGTACCGGGCAAAACATATACATTATCGGCATATGTAAAAACTTCAAATATTTTAAAAGGCACGGATGTCGGTGCGTTAATCGGAGTTAAAACCGAATTTGCGGACGGTACATTTAATCAATATAATTCAGAGCACATAACAGGCACAACAGATAAAAATATAAATAACGGTTGGCAGAGAATTTATACTACTTTTACCGTTCCTGAAAACACAACAAATTCTTGCGTATATCTTGCCGTAAGAGGTACTACAGGAACAGCGTATTTTGACGGTGTACAGCTTGAAGAGGGCGATGTTCCCAATAAATACAATCTTCTTCAAAATTCAAACTTTGAAACTACAGGAAGTAACTTGATGCCAACATTTTGGGGTAATCATAATTTAACTTTAAATTCCTCAAATGATACAACTACCACCTATACAAAATGCGACGGCAGAAAATCGTTTAAAATCCGTGGTGATGTTACAAAGAACAAACAAATTTATCAGGATGTGCCTGTAAGCGGCAGTGAAGACGATACCTATATTTTCAGTGCATGGTCAAGAGGTGATTCTGTAGCAGTAACGGATAACGATACTTCCCGATTCGATTTGTATGTTGAGGTAAAGTACAGCGACGGAAGTGCAAAAGGAAAGAAGCCGCAGTCTTTCAACAAGTCCGTTGGTGTATGGCAATACACTTCGTTTGCATTTAATCTAAGTGATGAAACAGATGCAAATAAAGTACCTGTTAAAGTTACGGTTTTCCTTAGATTTACCAAACAGTACAACACGGCTTACTTTGACAACGCACAGCTTATTAAAGATTCTGTTCCGAGTTATACATATAACGATGACGGTGAACTTGTAACTGTAACTTCTAATGCAGAACAAAAATCCAAAATGGAGTATTCCGATTCAAATCTTACAAAATCAGTTGATGCAAAAGGCTATGGCTACACTTATGACTATGACGATAATCATAATATGACTAAGGCAACAAGTCAGAACGGAGTTGAATACAACTACACCTACAATTCCAAAGGACAGGCAACAGCACTTGAAGCAAATAATTCCGAAAAAACACTTGTACTAAAATCAAATCTGGACTATACTGAAAATGGAAGATTTTTGGATAAACTGTATGATCAGGACGGCAACTGTGATACATATAATTACAATTCAACCACAGGTTATCTTGACAGTGTAAAGGATAACGACACAGGTGCACAGATTAACTATACCTATGATGAAAATAGGGGACAGTTTATCAGCGTGTCGCAGACAGATTCATACACTGACATCACGGCGCAAAATAACTATACCTATGATGAATCGGGAAAACTTCTAACAAAAATCAACCATTCAAATACCGATTACATCATCGACTATGACAAGTTCTACAATACAACCGAAAACAAAGTAGGTTCACAGGTGCTTACTGCTTTTGATTACGGCACAAATAACAACATACTTCAAAAAGTAACCTACGGAAACGGTCAGAACGTAAATTACAATTACGATAAATACGGCAATGTTAAGGAACTTTTCTATAACGGCAAACTTGCATTCAGCTTTTTAAGCGATAAAACAGGTTCGGTTATGCGCCATAAAGACTTTGTAAATAATCGACAGTATGACTATGATTATGATACAACAGGCCGACTTGTGCGACAGGTTAAAACCGATATTTCAAAATCCGATGCAGAAAATAAGTTTGTTTCGGCTTATGAGTATGATTACGATTTAAATAACAATATAACAAAACTCGCAAGCAAAAACGGCGACAGTTCAATTGTGCACAGCTTTACTTACGGCAAAGACAATTTGCTTACCGAATATTCTTCTGATGTTTCAAGTAAGGTAACATATACATATGACGGACTAAACAGACAGACAAAATCATCTGTTGCATTAAAAACTCCGCTTGATATGAGTTACACTTACTATGACAGTAATCGTGGAGAAAATTTTACCACAACAAAAATTAAGGAAGAAACCATTGCTAAAGATACTTATAAATATGAGTATGACACCAATGGCAATATTACCGACATTTATAAAAAGGTAAACAATGACTGGCAAAGATTATATTTGTATGAATATGACGAATTTAATCAACTTATAACTTCCTGTGATTATATTAATCAAAAACAATACCGATACGATTATGATGAAGCCGGAAATATTCTTACAGAAACTGTCAGCAGGATTGGTGCTCATGGACAACTATATGATTCAAGAGTAAATACATACGGATATGATGACGCTAACTGGGGTGACAAACTTACAAGCTACAACGGAGAAACTATAACCTATGATGAAATAGGCAATCCGCTTTCATATCGTGACGGTATGACAATGAGTTGGCTCAACGGCAGAAAGCTCACAACCCTACAAAGCGGCAACGACAGTATCAGCTATAAGTATGACAGCAACGGCGTAAGAACAAGCAAAACCGTAAACGGAGTTGAATACACATACGAATACCTCAACAGTCAGCTTATGCACGAAACAAGGGGAGAAAAAGTATTCGACTATTGTTACGATGCAAACGGTCAGCTTTATGCAGTAAGCTACAAGGCAAATTCTTCAACCGACGCAGTAACCTATTACTATGCGCATAATTGGAGAGGTGACATTACTTCAATCTATGACGGCGACGGTAATATGGTAGCAAAGTATGAATATGATGATTGGGGCAATGTGCTTACAGTAACAGATGCAAACAATTCTGAAATCACTGACCCTGCTCATATTGCAAACCTCAATCCGTTCCGCTATCGCAGCTATTACTACGATTCTGAATCAGGCTTATATTATCTTATGAGCCGCTACTACGACCCTGTAGTACACAGATTCCTAAACGCAGACGGCTATTTCCAGTCAGGCGATAACATTCTTGATACAAATATGAATGCGTATTGTCAGAATAACCCGATTATGAATTCTGATCCAACTGGTAATCATCCATCAGATGTAATCTGTGGCAACCCTACTTGTCCAATGTGTAATTTGGACAGAAGAAAATATTTACAAACAGAAAAAGGTCTGCGTAATTATAACAAATATCACGGAACAAATTATGATTATGTGGATGATAATGGGCAATTTAAATACTACAATGTAGGGGAAAAAATTCAGCAATCATTTTTAACAATAATTAACAGTTTGGAAGTAGATGCTGATGTTGGTTATGGTTTGGGTGCAGAATTTAATACACTGGATTTGGTGGGAATAGAAGCTTTAGCACAATTTTCTCCATTATCTATACATATAGATTATAATAATATTTATTTTGGTGAAAAAGCATCAAGTCAACTTGGTCTTACAGTTATGGGATGGGATTTAGGTTCATATGGTGAAAGTGAATTTATGGATTGTTTATCTGATGAAACAATTATAAATTCAGGTGAATCGCATGTTATAGGTTTTTCCTCAGGTGGATATATAATAATTGGAGCATCATTTAGTGCTGGAATAAATATTGATTATATTGCAAACGAGTTTCAATATATATGGTGGTAATTAATATGATAAATAAAAAATTTCATTTGTTATATAAAGATATATTTGTATTTATGCTTGGTGTTTTATTAATGATAATTTACTCATTGTATTTTAAAAATAATGATACTATATTGGTGCGAAGTGTTTTTACATTTTTATCGATTGTTATATCAATATATTCTTTATACTTATCTTGCCATTATATTAGTAATAAAACCATCATCTATACAATATTACCTGTGTTATATTTTTGTTTGTTTTATATAATATATTTATTACCATGTTTGGGCTTTATTGGACACATAGGTGTAAATAATAATATATGTATGGTATTTGAGTCTATGTTTGGCGCAAAATTTCTTATAAATATTTCATGTTATTTTAACCAAAAATTAGCATATAAAAAAGTAGTTATAAAAAATAATACTCTCAAAAATAAATATGATTATAGTAGAATAGTACAATATTTTGTAATCATATATTTTTGTAGTGTAATATTAGGAGCACTTGTAAATATATTTATTAATAAAATAGATATGAGTATTCCTTATCAACTCCTTTTCCTTCATAAATCATTAATTGATATTTAAATTAAGTGAGTTTTATATTATGCTAAACAAAAAGCCTTACATATTGACTTTCATTTATATGACAGTTGCAATGCTGTTTCCGTTTTTGATATGGATTTCAGAGAAAGTTGAATTGCCGGCGTATATCTATAGTAATAAATATTACATATGTAAATTTGCGGTATTTATTATATCTGCCATTTATTACTTACTAAGGATATATAAATTAAAAAGAATAAAAGTTACTGATGTTAATATATGGATAAATATTACAGTTATCGTAGTATTATATTTTTATTATGGAATGACAGTAAAATTCTTGCATTTAAAAGTAATCATTGCTGATTTTAATATTTTGAATTATATATTAGCGGTACATCTTTTTATGCTGTTGTCAGATATTTTTTTATGCGTTTCGTGTAAACATAACTGTGATGAAAAATATAATAAATATCCGAATCACAAAATAATGGATACTGATAATAAATCTAATAAGATTAGTGTTGGATTTTATATATCGTCATACAAGAAATTTAAAATATATACTGATAAAGTGAGCACGAGTAAGTATTTTAAAATATTGTCTTATTTAAATCTTATAATAGCTTTGTTTTTCTTGAATTGTATATATCCGATACCGAGTATGATTTTCTGATATTGATGTGTGCAATCAGCCATATTATGATAATTATATTGCAACATTGGTGGTTTATTACATATGCCGATTTAAGTAATTCAGATGACTAAAGCATAATTTAAAAATCAGTCGTTGTCATACTTAATAACAGTGTGACAACGACTTGGCTAAATTGTAAAAACATAAATTGAGTTGAATGCACTAATAATAGCGGTAAGCTACAAGGCAAATTTTTCAACTGACGCAGTAACCTATTATTATGCGCATAATTGGAGAGGTGATATTACTTCAATATATGATGCTGGCGGTAATGTTGTAGCTAAGTATGAATACGATGTCTGGGGTAATGTGCTCACAGTATCAAATGCGAGCAATCAAGAAATTACAGACCCTAACCATATTGCTAACCTCAATCCATTCCGCTATCGCAGTTATTACTATGACTCTGAATCAGGCTTATACTACCTTATGAGCCGCTACTACGACCCTGTTACCCACAGATTTGTGAATGCAGACGGCTATTTCCAGTCAGGCGATAACATTCTTGATACTAATATGAATGCGTATTGTCAGAATAACCCGGGAATCTATATTGACACAGGTGGTTGTTTTGTTACTACAGTTGGCTTTTCTGGAGATTGTACACTTTTTTGGGGAGTGAATGCATCTATTTGTGCAGCTTTCGACGGAAATGGAGATACTGCTTTGCAATTTTCATACGCCGGAACCAATTTAAAAGAAAATCCATATTTTGGTGTTGCTGATTTGAGTGCATCAATGCCGATTGGCTTTTATTGGGATGCAAATAGTGTTGATGAATTATCTGAGAGACGCTATTTCTATTTTGGTGGTTCTGCTGGTTTTGGCGGTTTTTTAGGTGTTGATTTAGTTTTTAGTGAATATGGTTTTGCGGGTATTGTTATAAATCCAGGTGGCGGCTTAGGTGCTGATTTCCATACATATACACCGACAACTAATACAATATATACAAGTACCTCGAATACTCCCAAAACGACTAACAAGAATATAAAAAAGAATATGAATAAAAATAATACAAACAATAATAAGATACATAATAAAAACTCTCAGAAGTATTGTCGTGCTTGTGGAAGACCAATAGGAAAAGGTCCGGGTTTTTGTAGTTCTCCGTCATATTATTAAGGAGTATAATGCTATGATTTATGATAAGAGTATAACAATTAATACAAATCTTTCTTTAGATAATTCCAAAGAAAAATTGAAACAACTGACTTTTCCTTATAGCAAAGCAAGTAAGTACAAATGCGACTTTATTGGCAGAATATCAGATGATAGTTTTGATATTACACTTAATCTATCTGGTCCAAGAGAACCGATAAGAACAAAAGTTGTGGGCTGTTTTAAAAGTAATAATGAAGGAACTATCGTTTATGCAAAACTAAAACCATCACCAGTAACATTGTTTTTTCAGATAATATATAGTTGCTTGTGTATATTGTTTTTTATTATTTTTTTATTGTATAATCCTTCAACCATATTACTTCCTATATTAATGTTTTGTTTTGGTAATTTGGTGATGTTAATTTTTATTAGATCTAATTTTAATACAACAGAAAATATATTACAAAAAGCTTATTGCAATAAATGTGAAATTAGAGCATAGAAAAATTAATTGTTTTCGCTAAAACAAAAAATTGTCTTAAAGATTTAAGAATATTTCCTTTAAATTAATGTGAAGTGTTTTTTGAAAGGATACATAATATTTTTAACTGGGGCGACAAGCTTACACGCTACAACGGAGAAACAATAACCTATGATGAAATAGGCAATCCGCTTTCATATCGTGACGGTATGGAAATGACTTGGCTCAACGGCAGAAAGCTTACAACCCTACAAAGCGGCAATGACAGTATCAGCTATAAGTATGACAGCAACGGCGTAATAACAAGTAAAACCGTAAATGGAGTTGAATACACATATGAATACCTCAACGGTCACCTTATGCACGAAACAAGGGGAGAAAAAGTATTTGACTATTGTTATGACGCAAACGGTCAGCTGTATGCAGTAAGCTACAAGGCAAATTCTTCAACCGATGCAGTAACATATTACTATTTTTAGTGTTAATGCTTTATTAATTGCAGCGATTTTATACGGTTACGATTCATCATACTCAACTCAAACTGTTCCTGCAATATAAAAATATCAGAAAGGTATATTATATGTATAGTATAATTAGAATAATAATCACTATAATAGTTTTCATTTTCATAGCAAGGATTTGCAAGCCCAAAAAGAAAAGAATGTATTTCCTAATCATTGTTTCAGCATTATGCTTTTGCACAGTATTGGAATTCTTGCCGATTGAAAACCTATTTATAGATTTTCAATCTCCTCAACAGGTTATTAACTATTTATATCCATCAAGTGAAAGAATAGCTGATGTTGTTTATGATGAAAAATCTTGTATGGTTATTTTAGAAAAAAGCAAGAACAATTATACCAACACATATTTGGGGACAGACAATAATTCATATAAAATTACTACTGTATTTGATTATTCAACAGAAAGCCAATATGATGATAGATATGTTAACTTAAGCATAACTCATATTACTAACTCCTCTGACTATTATTTATGTGGCACATATTATTTCGGTGAAGATATTCAAACTATAAAAGATACTTCGGACTCAGATATTAAATTTATTCCTATTGGAGTTATTAATTCTAAGCAGTCTTCTAAGGTATATAAATCATATTTAATTTATGGTACTATAAATAGTTACACAAAGAATTATTCTTTAGAAATAAATAATCAAACTATAGTTTTTAATTAATCGCAACTTACTATTGCAATTTGCGAATTATTTTTTTTAAAAATTTAGCTTATGTTTTGGGAATTTATTTAGGTGTTGGCTCTATACTACAATCAGTAAAAAGAATATGCAAACTTAAAAAGGTAAATTCCTTAAATGGGAACGAACAAATAGCAATGTTTAGAAATGATAGAAATAAAAAAATAATTGCATTAGCTGTATTTATTTTATCATATTTTGTATTCTATCTTTTTAAGTAGTTTTAACACAAACAGTCAGTTAAAGTTTTTGCTTTGACTGACTGTTTTGCTATTAATTGCAAAACTATACATAATTAAAGCCAAGATGTTCATTTGCTGAATATAAGAACAAAGGGTATCAATACTGTTTTGTATTGATACCCTTTGTTGTTTGGTGCGAATGTTCATATAGGATTTGGCGAAATACAGTTTTAGCGATAGTCGAACATCATATTCAAATAATAATCCGCACATTCGCAATTTTACTTTGTTTTTCGTATAATGAACTTACTGAAATCAAGGAGGTTTTAATATGAAAACAATTTTTGAAAATAACGGCGGTACTTATACGCAGGTCGGCGACTATTTATTGCCTAATCTTTCGTTACCAGCGGAAGAAAAAGAAACGAATATCGGTGTATGGGCAATGAGGCACAAACGATATTTGAAGCAAACCCATAAAGTGCATTACTACAATTTGCTGACAAGTGGTAAGCTCAATTTATATCTTGTCGACATTGATAAACAGGCTCAAAATCTTTTTTCTCGGTTGGTAAAAGACCTTGCCGAAAAAGAAAATGTTACAGAAAAATTGAAATCGGATAGCCCAATATTGTGGGTGCAAAAGATGAACAACATTCGTAATCGAGCAACAGAAATTGTTAATGAACAAGTAATATACAACTAAAAACAAGGCACAACTTACGGAGAAAAATCCAGTAGGCTGTGCTTTAAATTTTATTTACCAAGTTGCAATGCATAATCTTAGCAAGCAGACCGGTTGGATATCCAAACGGTAGCTTGCCCACTTTTCACACAATCTCAGCGAGCAAATCAATTGTGGACAGGTTGTCCAAATCGGTTACTTTCACTTTGTTGTGAAACAAGCGGTGTGTTCGGACAGCTACACTACCAAACACCTCGTTAGGGACGCCCTAAGACCTACACAAACAAAAACATTTAATAACTATTACTGAATTTCTCTTATAAGACCTTCAATAATATTTCTGGCGTATTTTCGCTGCAATTTGCTGTGGTATGCTTGGTTATAATAGTTCCTGAGACAATTATAGCATGATGTGTTTTCATCACAACACGGTTGAGACACCTTATCATGAGCAGTTTTAAGTGAATCTATCACAGCATCTTTACTTGTTAGACGTTTAACATGACCCGCACCGCCGGGAACATTATCATAGATTAAAACATCATAACTATGTAAATCTAAATTCGGTTCAATTATTCCGTCAATATCATTTCTGTCTACTTCTAATGCATTGCTTATACCTTCAAGGAATGCATACATAAAGGATAAAGCAGCCGCATAATCCCATGCTGTGGATGATGACAAAGACGGTATTTTAAAACGAGCAACATCGGTTTGAAAACGATGTCCTAATTTTATCTGTTCTAATTCCTCGCAACTACAATCAAATTGTCTATAATTCTTATGTTTGCGTGATGTTATCATAGATGTAGTATTTCCTTTAATGATTTCACTATATCCACATTCCGGACACATATAAAAAGCTGATTTGTTCATTATAAGTAATTCGTCATTTGTACTGGTTTCTATTTCGATGGTATCACCAATGTGGATATGAACATCATCTTTTATTCCTCCGCCTATATAGGATATTTCGCCAGAATACGAGCGCTTCGGTTTCATTCTTGTGCTTTCTTTTGTGTCTCCTGTTTTAAAGCCATATATCGGCTCTATATAAAATTCAGCTTTTTCAGCTTTGAGAGATTGACCACAGTATTTACACTCGTCAATAGTTCTTTCGCTAACAAAAACATTTACTTTCTTACAGTTTGGACAAACACAAAAATAATGCTTTGGAAATTGTTCACTCTTGGGTAATGTAATATACTTTGAAGTATATTTTTTCTTGTCAACAATTATTTCTGAATCAGGTGCATATTCTGAAATTGCAATTTTGAGATCTCTACTTAAATCATATTTTGTGTCAATTTTGCCTTTTTGATTGTAAATTTGAAGTTCAACCAAATCTACAGGAAAACCGTATTTGGGTATTACGCTATACTTTGACAGAGAACTGATCATATCCAATTTATGTAATTTTTCAATTTGTGTTTTATAATAGTCTGCTTCTTTATAGTTTTCTTCTCTTAACGCTTCCTCCTGAGCTTTTTTATATTCATCTACAGTTTCTTTTATCGCATCTGCAAAGTGTTGTAATTTTTCATCGTTTCCACCCATATCATCAAACCATTTAAATTTATGATATTCGGCATATTGTTGACCAGGAAGAACCCGTTCATTTATATATCGATTTAAATCGCTTGGACGGCTTGATATAAATTCGTTGAAGCATTCAATTCCTTCTCCGAAGACGAATTCGTCGATATTTTTAAAATAATTTGGATGTTTACGGAAGAAAAATCCCAAACACGCAGCCATAAGATGCCTCAATATGATCTTGTGGTTAACTACATTAAAATATGGCGGTTTGATTACGCCGCTAATCATTTTCTCGGGTTCGCAGAAATATGTATAATCATGTGAACTTGTTCCGCAATAGGTAAGGATATATGCCGCACTATCCTTTCTTCGTCCTGCACGACCTGCTCTTTGAACATAGTTTGCCGGTAGTGGCGGGACATTTCTCAAAAATACAGTTTCCAAATTGCCAATATCAATTCCCATTTCAAATGTTGTTGAACAAGAAAGAATATTAATTTTTTTATTCTTAAAATTTTGTTGATATTGTTTTGCTATTTTGCGCTCGAGCTGAGCCGTGTGTTCTTTAATTACAATACTTTCAATTTTTTTATTTTTGTACTGATTTCTATAATAATTTGAAGCTAATATTTCATCCGGATTTATTTCTCTGAGTTCACCGTCGCACTTGTCATGAACGCATTTTCCATGTACATTGTACGGAGTAAGCCTTTTGCATTTTGAGCAGATGTAATACGGTGATGTTTTATAGTTTTTTACGATATACTTGCTTACATTTATTTGATACCATTCTTTAGAATTATGCTTCTTTAGAATACCACCTTCTACAGCCAAATTATTAAATATTACATGCAAAATTTCTTTTGCAGTTCCTTCGTCACATTCACAAACCTTTTGGACATAGCGAACAACCATATTGTCTTTTGCTTTGACAGGTAAGAAGCTCCTCACGTTGTTCAATGCTCTTGGACATTCATACATTATATAATTGTCAAAGCGCCTATAATCCAAACTTTCTCTTTTTTCTTCCGGACTAAGAGAAGATTTAACGTAATCAATAGCCGGAGTGGTTTTGAATATGCCGAGCACCACTTGCATTATATTTTCTAAGTCTTTTTTTGTAATATGATATTGACCAAATTCAGCGGCGACATCATCTTCGGAAACTTGTGAAAATATATCACTTAAATCTAAGTCGAAATAATATAACCCCAATCCTTCACTGTCATAAGAACCATCGACTTTTAATAGATCTACAAGAACAGAAATCCACGCATTCTTATTTGCTTCCATATCGTTTGGAAACAAATCTTGTTCTTTAATCATTTTTGATAATCGGGCGACTAATTCGTCAACTGTTATATTTTTATAATTGTTTTCCTTTATGATTTCCCAAATCAGTCTTTTTTGTAACATTCTTGTATGGTTAGAATCAAAAAATGTTGCAAAAAAGCTTGCTTGCTGGCGGCTGTCAGAAAAAGCTAAAAATTGTTTGATGTTATTTTTGCTGTTTTCGGTTACCGATTTATCCTTGATTTTTAAAGATATTTTTGGTGCTTTTTTTGCTTGGATTTCACAGTCATCAATAGCCTCATAAAGAGTTTGAGCTATCAACGCAGTACCTTCATCCTTTCCAAGACTAAGGCTTTTTACTATTCCCGAATGACTTTTGTGACCGCAGCAAGGGCATTGATTGATATTATTATAAACAATTTCATTTCCATCATCGTTCGTTTGAGTTACTCGATAAATTGAACGAATAAAATTCTTATCACAAGAACACTGTCTTGCGTTCAAGTTGTTTGCTATATGAATCGCTCCGCATTTTGAACAAACTTTGAATTCCTCCAGAGCATCGCTTTCAATTTCGGAATCTGTAATATTGTCCATTAAAAAATAATCTAAGCTGACTGATTCATTGTTTCCATAATTCTCATATATGTCGATTTCTTTATTTTGTATGAGATAGTCTATTCCATCAGAAGAGTTTTTATAAATTTTCCCAATAATATAAGGAGAACTGCAATAACGACAGTTACCCAATTCAAAAGCCTTAAAACCATCAATTATATTTGTCTTTGTTAAACTTAAATTTGGGTTTTCTCCTAAAGTTACATAAGCACCCGACAAAGGGCGAACGAATGAATGATATTTTAAATCGAATAAACCAATCCCATTTTTTTCAGATTGGTTGATTAGATCTATTAAATCCACAAGTTGTGCTGACGATAACGTGCCGTTAAATTCTTTGAGAATTGTGTTAACAGCTTTACTTCCGTTTTTTAATGATTTATATAAATCATATACATGTCTATCATGAACCAGTAATTCATATAAATATTCATGCATGTCAGCAGTTTCTATATTGCAATATGTGGATGCCACTTTTGCAATGGCATTCAAATCATTTTTAGCATTTTTAATAAGTTGATAGTCAGAGCCTGATATTGTATATTTTACAAGATCCTCTCTAAGAGGTATTCTCTTTGAAAATATAATATCTTGGATGCTAAAGTCAGAAGATGTTAAATTATGGGCGAACTCAATAATTTCATTTTCTGATTTACCCTTTTCACCCAATGTTGCACTCGTAAGAATAAAGCGAGGTTTTTTCGGTGCGAAACCAGTGAGCCTTCGCATAAGAAGGGACAATTCTATCCCTAATGCACCATGATATGTATGGGCTTCGTCTAATATAACAAATTTCCAATTGCTTAATCTTTCAGGTGTAAAAATTGCATAGTCATTAGGACTAATCAACAAGTATTCCAACATTGAGTAATTTGTAAACAGTAAATGCGGTGGATTATTACGAATTTCTTCTCGTGAAATAAGCTCGTTTTCAGGTATAACAATATTATTTTCTTCAGCATGTTTTACTCGATAGTTTTTCGAGACGGTTTCTTCAGTGTCACCTGTAAAAAAGCCATATGTTATATCAGGAAAATCAGCAAGTATTTTTCTTACTCGTTCTATTTGGTCATTAAGAAGTGCATTCATAGGATATAAGAATATTGCTCTTATTCCAATTTCTTGATTCCCTATTTCTATATCATTCGTAAGTTCATTTAATATAGGCAAGAGAAAGCTTTCGGTTTTTCCCGAACCCGTACCGGTTGTAATAACTGCATTATGACCGGAGCAAATATGACGAATGGCCTCTTCTTGGTGAGAATATAATGGTCGTTCAAAGTCAATGTCACCGAGTCTTTTGAAAGTTTGGCATACAACACCTTCACTGATTAGCTCATTTAAATTCTTACCTCGATTGAAAGGAAGATTCAAGTCAACATACGGACCTTTGAATAAGTCCTCATCATCCAACTGCTTTTCGAACAAAGATTGAAGACGGTCTGACTCAAATTGAAAAGAAGACCTTAGATATTCCTTGTATCGGTTATTGATATATTCCGAACGTTCAATCGGATTTCTTTTACTCATAATTTTTCTCCTCATGTACTGCTATACTATATGAAAAAATGTCTATGGCGGCACTGTCATCCATAGTGTTTTTTATTCCGTGATGTTCAAAATCCATAAGTAGACCATCTCCGTCTTTTGTAACAGAAAGCTCAATTATTCCATCTATTACATCACTGCACATTTCAACCTCAACAGGATTTATGTTGTCAAGCATATATGCTCCCCTAAGTGTTTTTGCATAAACTTCCCCAATAAAATTATCATTATTGATCATATTCACAAATTTTATATATGTAGTATTGAAAGAATATTTTTTTCTGACGAAAATCCCTTGTATTAGTTGATCAAAATACACATCTTTAATTTTAAATGCTCGTCCGATAAAATCTTCTCTGGCATATATTGTTTGTTTATAAGTTGCAAGAGCTTTATCTTTTTTTAATGTAAGCCCTTTTTCTTTCTCATAGAATGTTATTGTGTATTCTACAAATGACATTAAATTCTCAACTTGAATTGTTACATTGTTTTTTACAAATTGACTTTGATAGACATCTCTATTATCAGCAGTAATCGTAAAAAAGACATTTCCTTTTCCGTGAAATTTTGGCGTAATGTCAAGAGACTTACTGTTGGTATTGTATATAATCGATGTTTTATTTGTGTCTATTATACATTTGTTATAACACCATAATGCATTTTTAGCTATACCATTAACTAAAAAGAGAATAGATATATAATCATAATTTGTTTTATACGAATTTAAAAATCCCACTTTAACACGGTGATATATAGCACCGGTTTCAAATTTAGGCGTTTCGTCAATATACATGCCGGTAGAAGTAAGCATTGATATAGCATCATATTTGAAATTATAAATTTCTATAACACTGTCAGGTCTAATGTCGCCAATCCAAATATCATCCTTAAATGACAGCCATTGACCGCCGTCGATTCTATACATATCCATCTCAAGCGGAATAAAATAGTTGTATTTTTTGTCATCATAAGTGATACACAACCAGTTATCATTAAAATCTGAAATAGTAATTTCTTTTAAAATAGATTCGGACATTAAAGAAGACCCTACATATACCAAATATGATTCTGCATCTATTTTATCAACTTCTGCTTCTAATTCATTATCAATTGCAAAATGACACTCAAAAATTTTATTTCTTTTTCCGTTAGCCCACCCATATATCTCGGACATATATACACCGGGTGACATGTCTTCTATGTTAACAGATAATTTTGAGCTTGTTTCACCTTTTATAATGTTCTGTTTAAATTCCTCCTGTTTTTGAATTTGACCATTAACTATAAAATCGAATCTTGAATATTTATTCTCGCATTCGAATTTCAAAGATTTTACTTGTCTATAAACGGGAATTTTTCTATCACTGCCTTCTTCTGTAAGAAAATGGTTATCATATAACTCGCCTATAACACCAGGTTTTAATAGTGATGAAAAATTAAATACAACATCGCCAATTGTGATTGCATCTCCGGCTTTTACTATTTTATGACTAAGATAAAAGTCATTATCAGAGTCTTTTATACAAAACGTTGCTACTCCGGAATAGTCTGTATTGTTCTTGATTTCATTTCCGTTTTCATCAAAAACAAAATAATCTCTAAAAAGCTGATTTTTGCTGCTATAAATCACATCTTGGTTTGACATAAGCATATACGTAATTTCGCCAAAAGGATTATTTAAGCGTATCTTACTCAGAGTCACTCGGTATCCACCTATAATTTCTCTAATATCCGGCGAATAGTTAGAATAAATTTCTTCATCACCGTTTTTTAAAATAATATAAATATCTCTGTAATCATAGATGGCTTTAATTCTGTGAATTGGTGGTACCATATAAATTTCGTTATTTGCTAAAATATATATCGGCTCCCAGCGTGAGCGGAAATCAGAACTTTTACGAATCTTGTTTTTCTCTTTTTTCTCTTTAATTTTAGAAGTCCATTTTTCATAACCTAATTTTAAGTAAGGATTTTTAACAATAAATTCGTTGCCCCACACTCGTTTGTCGATAATTTCAGCAACTTTCATGCTTAACTCAATTACATTGTTAGTATCGTTTGAATTTGTTATTAGTTGTTTTGTTGACTTAATTAGTTTGTACGATTTTTTCGTGACATTAATTTGAATATCGTCATCATCTAAAAGCATATTTGAGCGCAAACTATCGAATATAAATTTGAAATCTTCATACAGTTCCTCCTTATCATCGGAAATGCTATATTCTAGATTTAATTTGTAAATATCATAAATGAAATCAAAAAACGACGGCAAAAACGCATTTGGAACAATTGCGTTTGTTAAAACAGTATTGATTATGCGTGAGTTGCTTTTAATATCATTTTCAGTTCTGAACTTGCTCAAAATTGAACGAATTCTTCCTTCTATCTTTTGCGACGAAAATTCCTCATATAACGAGGCATAGACACAGCTGACATGGTCATAAAAATTGCCATCATAATACATCATAGCAATTAAAACCAGTGAAATAAATATAATTTCCGAACCGGATGCATATGTATCGGAATGCGAGGCTAAATCATTATATAATTTTTCTTCTGCTTGTCGGTGAATTTCGTCAATTATATCAGTTGCATTTGGATCATCTAATAAATTCATCAATTCCAATCCAATATTGACTCTTTCATTTACTTGGTTTTTGAGGTGTTTGATTTTAATTTGGACATGATTATCAATACTATCTGTATATTTATCAAATAACATATAATCACACTTCCTCCCCGTTAAGCTATGTTGATGTCAATTTGCGAAAAGATGTTAATTATTATTTATATACTTATATAGTCATTATAATATAATATTTGACTTTTTTCAATGTTCTACACCAACAGGTAAGTTTATTAAGGTCTTAGGGTGTCCCTAAAGAGCAAAATTACCGTTTGGATATACAAATGGTCTGCTCGCTAAGATTGAACATTCGATATTGGATTCTCATCACCAATAATCTTTACAAATAAAAATCAAGGCACAGCTTACGGAGAAAAATCCGTTGGCTGTGTCTTTTTCTTTTTGCCTATTAAAATTGAATACCAAATTCAAACTAACTTTTCCCCTTCGATTTGATAAATCGGAGGGATTTTTTTATTTTCGGAAACTTTTTCTCTTCGGATGGGGTACAAAACGGCTCTCCCGGTTTAAACAAGTGAGTGGGTAAGTAAAATTTTTTGAAAATTAGAAAAATGGGTGTGCATTTCGGCACCCTTTGTCCAAATGAATAGAGAGGTAAATATTAAAAAATATAAATTTTTCAAAAAACACCCCCCAAAAAAAAGCGTTCTCAGTTCAAACAAGTGAAGGGGTAATAAAAAAATATTGGTCAGAGGGTTAATTTTTGCCCGTTTTCGTTGCCTACCAAGTGAGAGGGAAAATTTATTTGCAAATAGGGGGTGCAAAATGCCTTTCCCGGTTCAAACAAGTGAAGGGAGTTTTTACAATGCCGAGATTATCAAAGAAAGCAAAACAAGAATGGGATTTTTTCATAAATCCCGAAACAGGCAGAAGAACATACAACAGCCTTTGTCGCAAATGCAAAAACAAATGCAAGCAAAGTCACAAGGCAATCGTTGTTTTCTGCCCGAAGTACAAATCCAAAAGAGGTGCAAAAAGCGTTAAAAATCGCCGTGAATATGATGACAGCGGTTAATTTGATATAGCGATACTTGTTTTCAATAAAAAGTCGATACAAAAGAAAAATTACCGATTTCGGTACCAAATCAATACAGAAACAGAGATGTAAAGCAAAGATAAATCGATGATTAAAACAAAACGGAGAGCAGCCGTATAAATATATAAATAAATATATAGCTTTTACTTTCCGATAAAGAGAATTTATTAAGAAGGGATATATTATGATTCAAAACAAAGTTTACACAAGAGAAGAAATGAGAGAAGAACACATCATTACCTCCGACTACAAATTTATTGATAAAGAGGGCGAATACTTCGCAAAGTTGATAATGCGAGCAGAGGCAAGTCGAAATATGATGCGACTTTTTCTTCGGCTAAGTGACGGAAGAAAAATAATCACACCCGTATTTTGGTGGCAGAGTTATCTTGGCTTTTACGAGATAGATAACGGAACAAATTTAAGATTGATTTATGAGAAAAACCATAAGGGTATTTCCCTCAAAAAAGTTGAAATATTAAAGGAGGCAGAAAAATGATAAAAAACATAAGTATAGATTTGCTTGTTCCTTTTGAAAATCATCCGTTTAAGAAAAGAAGCGGAATTGAGCAACAAGAATTAACAGAAAGCATAAAAGAAAACGGATTGCTTGAACCGATAATTGTCCGTCCTTTTCCGGCCGGTAAATACGAAATTATCAGCGGACACAGACGAGTTGAAGCCTGCAAAGCATTAGGGATAACAAGCATACCCGCAATAATCGAAGAACTTACAAAAGACGAGGCGATTGTGCAAATGGTGGATTCAAACATACACCGTGAACATATCTTGCCAAGCGAAAAAGCCTTTGCCTACAAAATGAAATTAGAAGCCTTAAAACATCAAGGTAAAACTTATGGACAAGTTGTCCACAAGTCAAGAGATAACATATCCGATACCGAAAGCGGCAGAAATGTTCAGCGATATATACGCCTGACATACTTAATACCCGAATTGCTTAAACTCGTTGACGAAGAAAGGATAGCCTTTACTCCTGCGGTTGAAATTTCATATCTGTCGGAATGTGAACAACAAATATTGCTTGAACAAATAGAATTTACCGATGCTACGCCGTCATTATCGCAAGCACAAAGATTAAGAAAATTCAGTAAAGACGGTAACTTTTTCGTCGATACGGTTTTCGCCGTTCTCAATGAAGAAAAGCCAAATCAAAAAGAGCAAGTGCGAATATCCGTAGATAAGTTGCGAAATGTCTTGCCAAAAGGGTTGGATAAACAAAAGACCGAAGATTTCATAATTAAAGCTTGCGATCATTACAGAAAATATTTAATCCGACAGCGTGAGAGGGAGAGATGATATGAAAAAGCAAATAGTAAATTTCAGCTTGGGTACAGGCGAATATATGATAAACGGAGTAAGATATATCGTTTGCGGTAAATTTGAGGATTTTAACATTAAAAAATATAGCGACAGCAATCATTTGAATAACAGATTGAAAAAATATCTCACGGGCGATTTCGCAGAATTGTCTGTTGATAGCATCAATGATAAAATGACAGATGAATATGATTGTTCGACTGTCGGAAAGGAGGATTAAATGCAGTCGAAAAACAAAAATCAAATAGGGATAACAGCTCTTTATTGTCGTTTGTCCCGTGATGACGGAACGGAAAGCGAGAGTAACTCCATAGGCAATCAAAAGAAGCTGTTATCACAAAAAGCAAAAGAAATGGGCTTAACGGATACAAAATATTATGTGGATGACGGATATACCGGAACAAATTTCAACCGCCCCGGATTTCAACAGCTTATCGACGATATTGAAATCGGACTTGTTTCTGCCGTAATGGTTAAAGATTTATCCCGTCTCGGCCGTGATTATGTTTCGGTAGGTAATTATACCGACAGCTATTTCCCCGAACATAATGTTCGTTTTATTGCCGTGAATGATGCCATTGACAGCGATGAAGGCGAAAGCGAAATTGCACCCTTCAAGAATATCTTAAACGAAATGTATGCAAGAGACATTTCAAAAAAGATTCGTTCATCTCATAGGCTCAGAGGCAGTATGGGAGAGCCGCTATCGCAACCGCCTTACGGATATACGAAATCACTGGAAAACAAAAAGAAATGGATAATTGACCCCGAAGCCGCAACCGTTGTGAAAAGCATATTCAAAATGTGCCTCGACGGTAAAGGCAACGAAACCATTGCAAGAGAATTGCAGGAAAACAAAGTGCTTATTCCTATGGCTTATTGGCGGTCTAAAGGACTGAACAGAGGCGGAAAGAAAACACAAACCAATCCGTACAAATGGTGTAAGACAACTGTTCAGAAAATTCTTTCTCAACAAGAGTATTGCGGAGATATTATCAATTTCAAAACATATTCCAAGTCATTTAAAAACAAAACAAGATATGAAAACTCCAAAGAGAATTGGGCTGTATTCAAGGATGTTAATGAGCCGATAATCGACCGAGAAACATTTGAAACCGTACAGAAGTTTATTTCAAAAACAAAGCGTCGGGCTCCGAAAAAAGAAAACGGCGAACGGAGTATATTTAACGGATTGATATATTGCGGAGATTGCCACAGTAAAATGAGATACCACACAAGCACCTCGAATAAAGAAATTCACTATTTCACTTGTTCGGATAACAAAGTTGATTATCGTGGAAATTGCCCTGGGAGACATTATGTCAGAGCAGACGCCCTTGAAGAAGTTGTAAAACTTGAATTAAGGCGACTTGTTGAAATTTTGGAAATTGACGAGCCATATTTTGCACAACTGCTTTTGCGGAAAAATGACGAAGAAAGAGAAAAAGACAAAAAATTTTTAGAGACGGAACTGCAAAAAGCGATTGCACGCAGCAACACGGTATCGCAACTTTATGAAAAGCTATATGAGGATAATGTAATCGGAAAAGTCAGTGATGAGTGGTTTGTTGAGTTATCTCATAAATACGAAAAAGAGCGTATGGACTTAAAAGCCAAAATTGCGGATACTCGACACCAAATCGAAGAGTTGAAAAACACCAATTCGGAATATGGAAAATTCATATCGGCAATTCGCAGGTTTATGCAAATGGATAATCTGACATCACCGCTGCTTCGAGAGCTGATTGACTATATTGATATTTTTGAAACAGAGGGTACAGGCAAAAGTCGAACGCAACGAATAGTTATATATTACCGTTTTATCGGATATATCGAATTGCCGAACACCGCAAAACAAACCCACATTGCGGATACACGCAAAGGTGTTGCCGTAGAGTATATAACCGAACAATTCACGGCATGAAAAAGAGCAAGGTGTTACCCTTGCTCGTACATAAAAATTATATGACAAAACAAAAAGAGTGTTCATAAGTCAAATCCCTTATGAACACTCGATATGGTGCGGGTGACAGGACTTGAACCTGCACACCGGTAAGCACAAGAACCTAAATCTTGCGTGTCTGCCAATTCCACCACACCCGCATAGGTGCTCTTAATTTTTACACGGCATAGCAAACCGAGGCGGAGCTAATCGCTTAATCCGCAATGAGATTATTATAACAGATTTATTTTTAAAAATCAAGAGAATTTTAAATTTCATTTTGCACGAATTTCGTACGAAAAAGTATGTGACAGGTTTTAAGGTGAATATAATGCTTTTTGCTATAAGTATATCTATAAAATTTTTGGAATCAATATCTTAGTATTGACAATATACCATACGGGGGTATATAATAAATATACCCTTATGGGGTATGAAAGTATAAAGGACTGATTTTATGGCATGTGAAAATTGTCACAGTAATAAAACAAAGCAAAGAAGCGAGAAAGAGTACAAGGCTCTCATCAATCGTCTTAACCGCATAGAGGGGCAGATAAGGGGTATTAAAGGTATGCTTGAGAAAAATGCCTATTGCACCGATATTATGGTTCAGGTTTCTGCCGTTAATGCGGCACTCAATTCATTTAATAAAGAGCTGCTTGCAAATCATATCAAAACCTGTGTGGCGGAGGATATTCGCAACGGTAAAGACGAAACAATTGACGACCTTGTCGCAACCTTGCAAAAGCTTATGAGGTAGGTGCTTTTGATGAAAAAATTTAATGTTACGGGAATGAGTTGTGCTGCTTGCAGTTCCCGTGTTGAAAAAGCGGTTTCAAAGGTTGAGGGCGTACAGTCCTGCTCGGTAAGCCTGCTTACAAATTCTATGGGAGTAGAGGGCAGTGCAAGTGACGAGAGCATAATCGCAGCCGTTGAAAAGGCGGGTTACGGTGCGAGTGTGGCAGGCGCAGAGAAAAAACAGTCTGCCGAAACCGATCAATTGAAAGATAAAGACACTCCTGTTCTTATGCACAGACTTATTGCATCTGTCGGTTTTCTTGCAGTGCTGATGTATATATCTATGGGACATATGATGTTGGGTTGGCCTTTGCCAAACTTTTTTACAGACAACCACATCGCTATGGGACTTGTTCAGCTGTTGCTATGCGTTATAATAATGGTGATTAACCAAAAATTCTTTATAAACGGCTTTAAAGGATTAATTCATCGTTCGCCGAATATGGATACGCTTGTTGCGCTTGGTTCGGGTGCATCGTTTGTATATAGCGTATATGCACTTTTTGCTATGACAGACGCTCAGGTAAAAGGCAATGCTGAACTTGTTATGAGTTATATGCACGAGTTCTATTTTGAATCGGCGGCAATGATTCTTACGCTGATTACGGTGGGCAAAATGCTTGAGGCTCACTCAAAAGGTAAGACGACAAATGCGCTCAAGGCACTTTTGAACCTTGCACCTAAAAAAGCAACCTTGTTGATTGACGGCAAAGAAACCGAAGTAACTGTTGATAAGGTGAAAAAAGGCGATGTATTCGTTGTTCGTCCGGGTGAGAGTATTCCCGTTGACGCTGAAATCACAGATGGCAGTACAGCTGTTGACGAGTCGGCTCTTACAGGCGAGAGTATTCCCGTTGATAAAACATTAGGTGACAGCGTGTCGGCAGGTACTATCAATAAATCAGGCTTTATTAAATGCAGTGCAACGGCTGTAGGAGAAGACACTGCGCTTTCTCAAATTATTAAAATGGTAAGCGACGCTGCGGCAACCAAAGCTCCCGTAGCTAAAATTGCCGATAAGGTTTCGGGTGTATTCGTTCCTGCAGTAATCGTGATAGCCCTTATTACCATTGCGGTTTGGCTTTTGTGCGGTCAGACTGTAGGTTATGCGCTTGCAAGAGGTATATCGGTTCTTGTAATCAGTTGCCCGTGCGCACTCGGACTTGCCACACCTGTTGCTATTATGGTCGGCAACGGAATGGGCGCAAGAAAAGGTATTCTCTTTAAAACCGCAGCATCTCTTGAAGAGGCAGGCAAAACTCAAATTGCCGTACTTGACAAGACGGGTACTATCACTAAGGGCGAACCAAAGGTTACAGATATTATTCCGTTTGAAATCACAGAAAATGAACTTTTAAAATATGCATATTCAATTGAAGTCAAAAGCGAACATCCGCTTGCAAAAGCGATAATCGTAAAAGCGGAGGAACTTTCTTTAAATCCGTATGAAGTTACAGATTTTAAGGCTGAATCGGGTAGCGGATTGTCTGCCGAATACAACGGTAAAAGGATTATCGGCGGCAGTAAGAAATATATTTCTTCAATTATCGGTATTTCAAACGATATATTAAGCAAAGCCGACAAACTTTCCGAAGAGGGCAAAACACCGCTGTTCTTTATGCTCGATAACAAGCTTTTGGGAATAATAGCCGTTGCCGATGTAATAAAAGAGGAAAGTCCGCAGGCTATTAAACAATTACAAAATATGGGCATTAAGGTTGTAATGCTCACGGGCGACAATGAGAGAACAGCTAAGGCTGTAGGAAAACTTGCAGGTGTTGACGAAGTTATTGCAGGCGTACTGCCTGACGGTAAAGAAAAAGTTGTTGCCGAACTCAAAAAGCAGGGCAAGGTTCTTATGGTCGGCGACGGTATAAATGACGCACCTGCGCTTACAAGAGCGGATATAGGTATGGCAATTGGTTCGGGTACGGACATTGCAATTGATGCCGCCGATGTTGTTTTTATGAAGAGCAAACTTACGGATGTTCCCGCAGCGGTAAGACTTAGCCGCAAAACATTAAGAAATATCCACGAAAATCTTTTCTGGGCATTTATCTATAATGTTATCGGTATTCCGCTTGCGGCAGGCGTTTGGATTCCGTTGCTCGGCTGGCAGCTTAATCCGATGTTCGGTGCAGCGGCAATGAGCCTGTCGAGTTTCTGCGTTGTAACCAATGCTCTAAGGCTGAATTTCTTTGACATTACAAATCCAAAGAAAGACAGAAAAATAAAATATAAATCAAAAAAGGATGATAATGCTATGACAAAGACAATGAAAATTGACGGTATGATGTGTTCACACTGCGAGGGCAGAGTAAAACAAAGTCTTGAGGGACTTGCACAGGTAAGTCAGGCAGAAGTAAGCCACGAAAAAGGCACTGCTGTTGTAACACTTACAGCAGAAGTTTCAAACGATGTACTCAAGAAAACTGTCGAAGACCAGGGATACAATGTAATTTCAATTTCATAATTTTATTTGCAGATGTCGATTTAAACGGCATCTGCAAATTTTTTGCAAAAAATTTTAAAAAAACTATTGACTTAAAGTCAGCTTTAACAGTTATAATATCTTTATAAAATTTACAGGAGATGTTATTATGTATATTGAAAAAATTAATTCACCTCAAGATGTAAAAGCACTCAATACGGAAGAAATGAAACAGCTTGCACAGGAAATGCGTACAGTCCTCATAAAAAAGTTAAGTATCCACGGCGGACACTTCGGCCCTAACCTCGGTATGGCGGAGGCTATTATAGCATTGCATTATGTGTTTAATTCACCTGTTGACAAGTTTGTCTTTGATGTATCGCATCAGAGTTACTGCCACAAAATTCTTACAGGCAGAAAAGACGCATTCATTTTTGAAGATAAGTATGACGATGTTTCAGGCTATGCAAATCCTGACGAAAGCGAGCACGATTTATTTAATATCGGTCACACCTCAACATCTGTCAGCCTTGCGTCGGGTCTTGCAAAGGCAAGAGATTTAAACGGCGGCAAGGAAAATGTAATTGCCGTAATCGGCGACGGTTCGTTAAGCGGCGGAGAGGCTCTTGAGGGTCTTGATTATGCAGGCGAGTTTGACGGCAACTTTATTATTGTTGTAAACGATAATGATATGTCTATCGCCGAAAATCACGGCGGACTTTATAAAAATCTCAAACTTTTAAGAGATACGGACGGTAAGGCAGAGTGTAACCTCTTTAAGGCAATGGGACTTGACTATGTATTTGTCAAGGACGGCAACGATATTGAACAGCTTATTTCAGCTTTTGAAAGCGTAAAAGACATTGACCACCCTGTAGTCGTTCATATTTGCACACAAAAGGGTAAGGGTTATGCTCCTGCCGAAAAGGACAAAGAGAATTGGCACTGGTGTATGCCGTTTGACATTGAAACAGGCAGATCTAAATTTGAATTTGACGGCGAAAGCTATGACGATATTACGGTAAATTATCTTCTTGATAAGATGAAGAACGATAAAAGCGTTGCTGTTATTACTTCGGGCACACCTACAGTTGCAGGCTTTACAAAGGACAAGCGTGACATTGCAGGCAAGCAGTTTATTGATGTAGGCATTGCCGAGGAGCACGCAGTTGCTCTTGCTTCGGGTATGGCAAAAAACGGCGCTAAACCTGTTTACGGTGTTTACAGTTCATTTATACAGCGAACATATGACCAGATTTCACAGGATTTATGTATTAATTCAAACCCTGTTACAATTATTGTTTTTGCTGCGACAGTATTCGGTATGAACGATGTAACTCACCTCGGTATCTACGATATTGCAATGCTTTCAAATATTCCGAACCTTGTATATCTTGCACCTACTTGCAAGGAAGAATATCTTGCTATGGTTGAATGGAGTATGTCGCAGAGAAAGTACCCTGTTGCAATCAGAGTACCGGGCAATGGAGTTGTTTCAAATCCGAATTACAAACCGATTGACTTTGACAATCTTAACAAATACAGCGTCACAAAAGAAGGTGGCAAGGTTGCAATTCTCGGACTCGGCACATTCTATCAGCTCGGTGAAAGTGTTGCCGATGAAATTAAAAAGCAGTACGGTATTGACGCTACCGTTGTAAATCCTGTTTACATTACAGGTACGGACAAAGACTTGCTTGCAGAACTTGCAAAAACTCACGATGTTGTAATTACACTTGAGGACGGTATTCTTAACGGCGGTTTCGGCGAAAAAATTGCAAGATTTTACGGTAAATCGGATGTCAAAGTATTTAACTACGGCTTAAAGAAAGAGTTTCTCGACAGATATGACTATAATGAAGTTCTTGCCGAAAATCATCTCACCAAAGAGCAGATTTGCGAGGATATTAAAGATTTTATCTGATTTAAGTTGACAATTACAATCAAATAGTATTAAAATATTAGGGCAGAGTTTTTCTGCCCTGATTTTTATTTTAGGAGTTTTTATGAATTTAACCTACGAACAAAACAAACGCTATTCAAGACAGCTTGTAATGAAAGAGATAGGAGAGAGCGGACAGAAAAAGTTGCTTTCTTCAAGCGTACTTGTAATCGGTGCGGGCGGTCTTGGCTCACCTGCGCTTATGTATCTTGCAAGCGCAGGAGTAGGCACAATTGGCATTGCAGACGCCGACGAAGTTGATGTGTCTAATCTGCAAAGACAGGTTATACATAACTGTGCCGATATAGGCAAAGCAAAAGTTGAATCGGCTAAGGAAAAAATAAATAAGTTGAATCCCGATGTTAATGTCAAAACCTACAAAACATATGTGAACAGTGAAAATATAGCCGAGCTTATCTCTGATTATGATTTTGTGCTTGATTGCACCGATAATTTCGGCAGTAAGTTTTTGATTAACGATTACTGTGTAAAGACGGAAAAGCCGTTTTGTCATGCAGGCGTTGTCGGTTTTGAAGGTCAGCTTATGACATATATTCCGCGCAAATCTCCGTGCTACCGATGTGTTTTTGAAGAAGAACCGAAAGCGGGCGATGTACCTCTTCCAAAGGAGGTAGGAGTTATAAGTGCGGCTTGCGGAGTAACAGGCAGTTTGCAGGCAATGGAGGCAATAAAGTTTTTACTCTCAAAGGGTGAACTTTTATGCGGCTATATGCTTATTTATAATGCTTTAAATGCGTCTTTTCGCAAAATAAAACTCCCGAAACAAAACCCGAATTGCAAGGCTTGCGCAAAGCAGGCATAATAAAAATATAGGAGAAATTATGAATATCAGAGAATACCTTAAAAAGAGCAAGCTGATTGCAGACGGCTCTTTCGGCACATACTATTCCCAAAAATATAAAACGGTCGATATTCCCGAATATGCAAATATTACCGCTCCGCAGAGAATATCGGAAATTCATACCGAGTATATAAACAGCGGTGCAAAACTTATCAGAACCAACACTTTTGCGAGCAATACATACTCTCTTGACTGCTCAATCGAAAAGGTTAAGGAAAATATAAAAGCGGCTTACAAAATTGCAAAAGAAGCGGTTGAGCAGAGCGGAAAAGAAATATTTATCGCAGGCAATATCGGTCCTGTTCCCGCAGTTTTTCAGCCTGATTTTGAGGCTGTGGAAGAAGAATACTATCAGATTGCGAAAACTTTTATAGATGAGGGCGCAGATATTTTATGTTTTGAAACCTTTACACAGTCCGAACATATTATGCCTGCAATAAAGAGAATTAAAGAGGAATGTAATCCGTTTATAATTGTGCAGTTCTGCGTGAATCAGTACGGTTACAGTGAGGCGGGCGAAAGTGCTGAAAGACTTGTTAGCGAAACTGCATTTTCAAAATGCGTTGACGCCGTAGGTCTTAACTGTGGTGTAGGTCCTGCCCATATGCAGCAGATATTGTCAAAAATTAATCTTAACAACAATTGTTTTGCCACGGCTATGCCAAATGCCGGTTATCCTTTACTTGTGCGCAACCGTGTAAAATATGCTGATAATCCGATATATTTTGCGTCTAAGGTAAATGGTATGGCTTTGCTCGGAGCGGATATTATAGGCGGTTGCTGTGGTACAACACCTGATTACATAAGAGAAGTTGCAAAAACCATTGACCTTACACCTACCGTAAAATCGGATGAAACTTCCGCAAACAACGAAAACGAAAAGCCTGTTATAAAAAAGAGCTTTTTCAGAAATGCCGACGGTACAATTAAAGATAAAAAGCTTATTGCGGTAGAACTTGCTCCGCCTTTCGGCGCAGATGATAAAAAACTGCTTGAGGCAGCACATATGCTCAAAGGTCTTGGAGTAGACGTACTAACATTTCCCGATTCTCCTTCGGGCAGAACAAGAATCGACTCTGTGCTTATGGCGCAGAAAGTCAAGAATGTAACGGGTTTTGAAGTTATGCCGCACATCTGTTGCCGTGACAAAAACGCCATTGCCATGCGCTCAACTTTTCTTGGCGCAAGTATAAACGACATTAATAATTTTCTTATCATAACAGGCGACCCTATCCCCGTTATGGCAAGACAAGTAGTAAAGTCTGTGTTTAATTTCGACTCCGTGGGTCTTATGCGCATTGCCGATGAAATGAACAGCGAGGCATTAAAAGACAGTCCGCTCACTTACGGCGGCGCTATAAATCAGAGCAGACGAAGAATAGAATCGGAAATTAAGCGTGTACAAAAGAAAATGGAGGCAGGCGCAGAATTTTTCCTTACTCAACCTGTATTTACAGCAGAAGATGCCGAGCGTTTGCGCAGAGTAAAAGAAGAAACGGGTGCAAGAATTTTGTGCGGAATTATGCCGTTGGTCAGCCGCAAAAATGCTCTGTTTATGAAAAACGAAATTTCGGGAGTTAATGTTACGGATGAAGTTATTGAGCGTTATCCCGAAAATGCCGACCGTGAAGACGGCGAAAATGTAGGTGTTGAACTTGCAAAAGAAATGATTGCGGCTACAAGAGATTTTGCGGACGGTTATTATTTTTCTTTCCCGTTTAACCGAACATATTTGCTTAAGAGAATTATACAGGAAGTCTAAGATAAAATTTATGTAAAACCCTATAAATTTCTTGACAAAATATTAGTTTTGGTTTATTATAAATTTGTTGTAAGAGTATATCTTACTTAATTTAGCGTGAAAAAGATTTCTGTTTTCATGCAAATATATGACCACTTGCATATGTAAGTTAAGCCCATACGGACAGGCGGGTCAGCTGCCGAGCGTGGCGCAAGCCACATTATTGATTGAGTTAAAAGCTCAAATTTTATAAGTCGATTACTTATCATCAGTGCAACAGCACATCACTTGTGAAACGGTCAATAAGAGCAGAACGGTATATTTGCTACATTAGCTCTGAAAACGGAATTCTTCTATTAACTGTCAGCATAAGCTACAGAAAATAAATCATATATCCGTTAATCAAACAGGTGGTGCATTGTGCCGCCTGTTTTTTGTTGCATTATTTTTGATAAGCCGAAAGGGTAATGTAAATGGATATAAACACACAAAAGAAAGCCCCCCTGTATGAGGCTCTGCAAAAATTTCGCAAACAAAGGGTAGTGCCCTTTGATGTGCCGGGACATAAAAGAGGAAGAGGAAATCACGAACTCGTTGAACTTCTCGGGGAAAAATGCGTAGGTCTTGATGTAAATTCAATGAAGCCGCTTGATAATCTCTGTCACCCCGTATCGGTAATTTTGGAGGCGGAACAGCTTGCGGCGGATGCATTCGGCGCAGGTCATGCATTTTTTATGGTCGGAGGTACAACTTCCGCAGTGCAGAGTATGATTTGGTCTGTATGCAAAGCAGGCGATAAAATTATTTTGCCGAGAAATGTGCACAAAAGTGTTATTAATGCTCTTGTGCTCTGCGGTGCGGTGCCTGCATATGTAAATCCCGATGTTGACAAAAAAATCGGAATAGCGCTCGGTATGGAACTTTCTCAAGTTGAAAACGCGATCAAAGAAAATCCCGATGCCGTTGCTATTCTTGTAAATAATCCGACCTACTACGGTATTGCTTCCGATTTAAAAGCAATTGTAAAACTTGCGCATGCTCACGGTATGAAAGTGCTTGCAGACGAGGCTCACGGCACACATTTCTATTTCGGTGAGGATTTGCCTGTATCGGCTATGGCGGCAGGTGCAGATATTGCGGCAGTGTCTATGCATAAATCCGGCGGAAGTCTTACGCAAAGCTCATTGCTGCTTACAAACAAAAATGTTCGTTGGGAGTATGTGGCGCAGATAATTAATCTTACGCAGACCACAAGCGCAAGCTATCTGCTTATGTCAAGTCTTGATATTTCAAGAAGAAACCTTGCCTTGAGAGGAGAAGAGTCGTTCGGTAAAGTAATGAAAATGGCTGAATATGCCCGAAATGAGATAAACGAAATCGGCGGTTACTACGCTTACGGCAGAGAGCTTAACAATGGCAGCAGCGTGTTTGATTACGATGTAACCAAACTTTCAGTTTACACAAGAGATATAGGGCTTGCCGGAATTGAAGTTTACGACTTACTGCGTGACGAATACGATATTCAGATAGAATTCGGCGATATAGGCAACATACTTGCCTATATTTCAATCGGCGACAGAATACAGGACATTGAAAGACTTGTAGGTGCGCTTGCCGATATTAAAAGGCTTTATTCAAAGGACAATGCAAAAATGCTTAGTATGGAGTACATTCCGCCTATTGTATCGGCAACACCGAGAGATGCGTTTTATGCAGACAAAGAAATGCTGCCGATTGAACAGACGGCAGGAAGAATTTGCAGTGAATTTGTTATGTGCTATCCGCCCGGAATACCGATTCTTTCCCCGGGTGAAATGATTACAGATGAAATTATAGAGTATATTAATTACGCAAAAGCAAAAGGCTGCTCAATGCAGGGTACGGAAGACCCGTATATTGAAAAACTTAATGTATTGAAATAAAGTTTTTTAAGGTTACTAATAATGCGTTTTGTAAAAAACAAACCAAAGGAGTGTTTATATGGAATTTTGGTTTTCTGAAAGACATACCGATAATGTTGAGCTTTCTATAAGAGTTGAAAAACAGCTATTCAGCGGTCAGAGTGATTTTCAGCGAATTGATGTTTTTGATTCTGTGGAGTTTGGCAGATTTCTTACTTCAGACGGTAATGTGATTTTCAGTGAGAAAGACGAGTTCACCTACGACGAGATGATTGTTCATGTGCCTATGGCGGTTCATCCGAATGTAAAAAAGGTGCTTGTAATCGGCGGCGGCGACGGCGGTGTTGCCAGAGAGCTTTCACATTATGAAGAGATTGAAGTTATAGATGTTGTTGAGCCTGACGAGATGTTTGTTGAGGTGTGCAAGGAATATTTCCCCGACAACTCAAAGGGCCTTGAAGATAAAAGAGTAAATATATATTATCAGGACGGTTTAAGGTTTTTAAGAACAAGTCATAACGAATATGATTTAATTATAAATGACGCTACAGACCCGTTCGGACACACCGAGGGACTTTTTACAAAAGAGTTTTACGGCAGCTGCTACAAGGCACTTAAAGATGACGGAATTATGGTATATCAGCACGGCAGTCCGTTCTATGATGAGGACGAGGGTGCTTGTAAGGCTATGCACAAGAGAGTGTACAATTCATTTCCGATAAGCCGTGTGTATCAGGCACATATTCCTACCTGTGCCGCAGGTTATTGGCTGTTTGGCTTTGCATCTAAAAAGTATCATCCGCTCAAAGACCTTGACGCTAAAAGATGGAACAAGCGTGGCATAAAAACTTGGTACTATACGACCAATCTTCATCGAGGTGCATTTATGCTACCGAAATATGTTGAAGATTTACTTGCAGAAGAAGAAAAATAATTTTATATATTGGAGGAAAACAAAATGAGCAGACTTTTAATTATCGGTTGTGGCGGTGTTGCAGGTGTTGCAATTCACAAGTGTTGTCAGAACAGCGATGTTTTTACAGAAATTTGCATTGCAAGCAGGACGAAATCAAAGTGCGACGCTATAAAAGCGAAACTTGAAAACACAACAAAAACGGTTATTACAACCGCACAGGTAAATGCCGACAGTAAGGATGAACTTGTGGCTCTTATTAATTCATACAAGCCCGATGCGGTATTAAACCTCGCACTTCCGTATCAGGATTTAACAATTATGGACGCCTGCCTTGAAACCAAAACAGACTACATTGATACGGCAAACTATGAACCGGAGGACACAACAGACCCCGAATGGAAAGCTGTTTATGAAAAACGCTGCAAAGACCTTGGCTTTACCGCTTACTTTGATTATTCGTGGCAGTGGGCATACAAAGAAAAGTTTGAAAAAGCAGGTATCACAGCACTTTTGGGTACAGGCTTTGACCCGGGTGTTACAAGCGTATTTACAGCATATGCGCTCAAGCATTATTTTGATGAAATCCATTATATAGATATTCTCGACTGCAACGGCGGCGACCACGGCTATCCGTTTGCAACAAACTTTAACCCTGAAATCAATCTTCGTGAGGTATCCGCAAACGGCTCGTATTGGGAAGACGGCAAGTGGATTGAAACCAAACCTATGGAGATTAAGAGAGTGTATAACTTTGACGGTGTGGGCGATAAGGATATGTACCTGCTTCACCACGAGGAAATCGAGTCACTCGCAAAGAATATTCCGAATGTAAAGCGTATTCGCTTCTTTATGACATTCGGACAGAGCTACCTTACACATATGCAGTGCCTTGAGAATGTCGGTATGCTTTCTACCGAGCCTGTTATGTATGAGGGCAGAGAAATTGTACCGATTCAGTTCTTAAAGGCTCTTTTGCCTGACCCTGCATCTCTCGGCCCACGCACTAAGGGCAAGACAAATATCGGCTGTATCTTTACAGGCGTTAAGGACGGTAAAGAAAAGACAATTTACATCTACAATATGTGCGACCATCAGGAGTGCTATAAAGAGGTCGGCTCGCAAGCTGTATCATACACAACAGGTGTGCCGGCTATGATCGGTGCGTCGCTTGTTCTTAGCGGTCAGTGGAAAAAGCCTGGTGTTTATAATGTTGAGGAGTTTGACCCCGATCCGTATATGGAGGCACTTAATAAATTCGGCCTTCCTTGGGTTGTTGACGAAAATCCCGTAACAGTTGAGTAAGCCGATGAAATTTACAGAATTAAAAACACCTTGCTATGTTATAGATGAGCAAAAGCTGATAAAAAACCTTGAAATATTAAAAAGCGTTCAAGACAGAACAGGCTGTAAAATCCTGCTTGCTCAAAAGGCTTTTTCGGCATTTTGCGTGTATCCGCTTATGAGCAAATATCTGTCGGGAACAACCGCAAGCGGGCTTTATGAGGCTAAACTCGGTCACGAATGTTTCGGAAAAGAAACGCACATTTTCGCACCTGCTTTTAAGGAGAATGATTTTGAAGAGATTTTAAAAATCTGCGGTCATATTGTTTTTAACTCATTTTCTCAACTTGAAAAATACAGGGATAAATGGCAAAATGCAGATGTAAGCGTAGGCATACGACTTAACCCCGAATTTTCCACACAAGAGGGACACGAAATTTATGACCCGTGCGCTTACGGTTCAAGACTTGGGGTTACAAAGGCAAATTTCAGAGAAGATTTGCTTGACGGAGTTGAGGGCTTTCACTTTCACACATTGTGCGAGCAAAATTCAGATGATTTGGTGTCTACTTTTAAGGCAGTTGAAGAAAAGTTCGGCAAGTATTTTTATAACGCAAAATGGCTCAACTTTGGCGGCGGACATCATATTACACGAGATGATTACGATACAAAGGCGCTTGTTGACCTTATAAAGTATGTTCAAAATAAATACGATGTTGAAGTTTATCTTGAACCAGGTGAGGCAGCGGCACTGAATGCAGGCTATCTTATTACAGAGGTTATGGACATTGTTCACAACGGACTTGATATTCTGATTCTTGACGCATCTGCCGCCTGTCATATGCCTGATGTTCTTGAAATGCCGTACAGGCCGCCGCTCAAAAACAGCGGTAAGCCTAATGAAAAAGCGTTTACTTATCGTTTGTCATCTTGTACCTGCCTTGCAGGCGATGTAATCGGCGATTACAGCTTTGACAGTGAAGTTAAAATAGGTGACAGACTGATTTTTGAGGATATGGCGATTTACTCAATGGTAAAGAACAATACCTTTAACGGTATGCCGCTGCCGTCAATTGTGCTTATGCATAATGAAGATAACTGCGAGGTTATAAAAGAATTTTCGTACAACGATTTTAAAGAGAGGCTTTCATAAATGAGCTTTGAGTATATAAAAAACAAATTTCCGATTGACGATGGCTTTTGTATGCCTGCTGAATTTTCAAAACATTCCGCCACCGTTATGATTTGGCCCGAAAGACCCGGAAGTTGGTGCTATGAGGCAAAATTTGCCGAAAAGGTTTTTGCGGAAATTATAGGAAAAATTGCGGAGTTTGAAAAGGTATTTGTGCTTGCAAGCGACAAAAAATTTGCTCACGCAAAGGCTTGCCTTGAAGGTGTTAAAAATGCGGAAGTTTTGAATATAAATTCCGATGATGCATGGGCAAGGGATACCGCCCCGACTTTTGTTGTAAACAATAACGGCGAAATTCGTGCCATCGACTGGCAATTCAACGCATGGGGCGGCGAATATGACGGTCTGTATGCAAATTGGGAGAATGACGATAAAATTCCATATGAACTTTGCAAAACGCTTGGCGTTCCGATGTATGACGCACATCCGTTTGTGCTTGAGGGCGGCTCAATTCACACTGACGGAGAGGGCACGCTCATTACAACAGAAGAATGTCTGTTAAGCAAAGGCAGAAATCCGCAACTGACAAAAGCCGAGATTGAAGAAAAGCTAAATAAATACCTCGGTATAAATAAAACAGTCTGGCTGCCAAAGGGTATTTATAATGACGAAACCAACGGTCATATAGATAACATATGCGCATTTGTCGCTCCCGCCGAGGTTGTACTTGCGTGGTGTGATGATGAAAATGACCCGCAATATGCAATATCAAAAGCGTGCCTTGATATTCTTGAAAATTCAACCGACAATAAAGGAAGAAAGATTAAGGTCCATAAACTGCCTGTTCCGAAAATTCCCGTGACAGTTACCGAAAACGATATAAAAGGATATATATTCGAGGACGGAGAGGACACAAGAGAAGTCGAAGAAAGGCTTGCGGCATCGTATGTTAATTTTTATTTTTGCAACGGCGCTGTGATTTTGCCTCAATTCGGCGGTGAAAATGCCGAAAGCGACAGAGTTGCCGCAGAAATTCTTGAAAGAGTTTGCAAAGACAGAAAAATTATTCCGATTTATGCAAGAGATATTATTGTCGGCGGAGGCAATATTCATTGCATTACACAACAAATTCCGTTTGCCGATAAGGGAGGTAAAATATGAGAAAAGTTAAGGTATCGGCGGTTCAGATGAAATGTACAACCGATGTTTGGGAGAATATAGCAAATGCCGAAAAATTTGTGCGACAGGCAAAAGAAGACGGCGCAAATATTGTTTTACTCCCCGAACTGTTTGAAAGACAGTATTTTTGTCAGGAAAGACGATATGACTACTACAATTTTGCTAAGCCTACCCTTGAAAACGACGCTGTAAAACATTTTGCAAAACTTGCGAAAGAACTTGAAATTGTTATTCCTGTCAGCTTTTACGAGCGTGACGGAAACCGCCTTTTTAACAGTGCTGCGGTAATTGATGCGGACGGTGAAATTCTCGGTGTATACCGTAAAACTCACATTCCCGACGACCATTATTATCAGGAGAAATTTTACTTTATTCCTGGTGATACGGGGTTCAAAACTTTTAAAACTAAGTTCGGTACAATCGGTGTAGGCATTTGCTGGGATCAATGGTTCCCCGAAACCGCAAGAGCGCTTGCGTTAAACGGCGCCGAATTGATTTTCTATCCGACTGCTATCGGTTCAGAACCTATACTTGAGTGCGACAGTATGCCGCATTGGAGAAGATGTATGCAGGGACATTCTGCGGCAAATGTAATTCCCGTAATTGCGGCAAACCGCATAGGTAGGGAAGATGTAACCCCTTGTGACGAAAACGGCAATCAGACATCCTCACTCGTTTTTTACGGCTCATCTTTCATTACAAACGAAACGGGAGAGATTATTAAATCTGCGTCAAGAGATGAAGAAACCGTGCTTACAGCTGAATTTGACCTTGACGAGATTTTTCAAAACAGACTCGGCTGGGGAATATTCCGTGACAGACGCCCCGATTGCTATAAGGTAATAACCGAAAAGTGATTAGGAGAAAAATATGTGCTTGATATGCGACAGAATATTAAAAAGTAAAATGCTGATTTAATTTCTGATACATAACAAAATCATAAAAACAGAGCAGACCGTAATTTTAAGTCTGCTCTGTTTGCTTTTATTTTGATTATTTATCCGCCTGAATTTTTACAAACTGTTCCTGCATATAGCTGTAAACATCGTCGGGTACATTTGTAAATACATAACATTTGTCGAGATATTCATCACTCGGGAAGATAAGTTCGTTATTCTTTATATCCTCGTCAAGATACTCGTCAGTGGTGTAGTTTACCTTTACCGGAAAGGAGTTACTTCTCATGAACATGGAAAGGCAAGCAGAAAATACGGATATAGTTTGTCAAGTGTAAGAAGAAGGCAATTCGCAGATATCCGGAACTGACGGTACCTGGAGAAAAAGTACAGATGGTCGCATCTATTTACAACGCAGAAGATATGTAAAATGCAATTGAGAAAACGCTTTGCTTTTTATATGTCATATGATATAATAATGTGTAAGTAAAGTGGGTAGAAGACCTGCAATCTGTAATCGAATTACAGGTTTTCTACCCTTGTATAAAAATATAGCTAATTATACAAAATCGATGTTAACTACTAACTCACACAAGCAAGTGAGCGCCAAAGAGAGGGGGCGGAAGTGCTGTTGGAAAGGTTGGAAAGGTTGAAACTATTACCGCCTTTGAAGTCATATCTTATTCAGTTTATATCAAATTAATGACAGCAACCGCATTGTGTAGAGTTTCAATGTTTTCAATGTTTTCAACAGCAATCGCGGGGAGAGAATGCTCTCCCCTGAAACTATCCTTTATTTCTTATTTTTGGCTTTTCTCTATGTTCGACTTGGCAAGTAGTGGCTGTTAGTTTTTTCCTTACTCAACCGCCAAAATTAATTCAAGCAAGTCGAGCAGACAGCGCAGCGCGCAATTTCCTAACCACTGAAAAAAAGCACCGCAGAATTTTTATAAGTTCTGCGGTGCTTTTTCTACTTTTTTTCGGTGCTGTTCGGCTCTGACTTGTCTGTTATATTTGCATTATTTATTGTATTTTCGCTTGTATCATTTTTATTAATGCGTTGTAGTTCTTCTAATAGTTGTTGATGTCTTACTTGATTGTTATGGTCTATATCTGCCATTATTTGTATTATTTCGTCTGTGTTTTTCTCTGTTTGTCTTATCCAGTATATCAAGCAAATTTTTATTGCGACTACAATAAGTGTTAATATAATTATTACAGCTATACTGCTGTTTAAAATATTTTCTATATTCATTTTGTTCTCCTTTATTTGAAATTCAGTTTATTTTTACCGCCATTAATTGTTACATTGTTTTTAATTGTCCAGTGCGTTTGTGGGTCATTAGTAAATCCTAATATGTAATCAGCTGATATATTATAAATCTTACATAGTGCAATTAAATGCCTTATTGGTAATTCTCTTTTTCCATTTTCATATTGTGAATAATACTGCTGTGATATATTTAGTTTATCTGCTAAATCTTTTTGCTTTAAGTCGTTGTCTTCTCTTAAATCCCTTAAAATTTTGTAATATTCTTTCAAATTTTATCCTTCTTTTTTGTTGATTTCTACAATTATATCATACATCACATATTATGTATTGACTTTACATAACATATTATGTATAATAATGATAGTTACATAAGATGTTATGTACATATTATTGAAAAAGGGGATGTAAAAATGGATAAAGATACAGTCATCTATCTTCTTAATCATTATTTTAATTTACGATTATCTGAACAAGATGGAATACCTTACTCTTCTGTTCGCATTAACGGATTTATTATTGAATTTAATAATTTTTCTGTTGTAGATGAATTTTTATCATTTAAGTTTGAAGAATTTTATATCGGCAGTATAAACTTAAATGATATTTATGAAATAAGCTAATCAGAAAGGGGACATAAAAATGCTTAGAATTGACAAACCAATTAACAAAGAAAAATTGACAGAGGAAAACATTTTAGAGTTTTACAACTCTGTTTGTCATTTATCTGACTTATTGCCACATAAAAAAGACACAAATAAGAGTTATTCTCCCTGTAGGCTTTGTAAGGAGTATGCAACATTACTTAATATTCGGTATGTATATACTGGTTGCTTAATGTCAAGTCTTTCCGAATGTCCCTATAAAATATAAAATAAAAATTTTGTTGTGTGTGCGGTTTAGGTTACATAAAAAAGACAATGAGGAAAGAAAGTCATAAAGCACTTTCAGATTAAACTACCTTTAAAGTCTTTCCGCACATCCCTCTATTTTTTAAATTTAATATTAAGGAGTTATAATTATGAAATGTTCAGTTATAGGAAAAAAGAAAATGTCATTTAAGAATCAGAGCGGTGAAGAGGTCAAGGTTGCAAAAATCTCTGTTGTGCATAAATATCCTGTTTCAGATGATATTTCGCAATATGAGGGACAGCAATGTTCAGAAATTAGCGTCCCGTTCGAGTATATCGACGAAATTCAAGTAGATGATAAACTTCTTCTTGATTTTGACAAAAACGGAAAACTGCTTGAAATGGAAAAGCTCTAAAATCGTTTAAAGCGCTTTTGCTTTAATATATAAATCTTTGAAAGGTTGTGAAAAAATGAAAGAGGAGGTTGTGGCTATGACAGTTCAGGGAATTCTCACGGATGTAGGAACAGTAATTACTACTGTTGTTACTACTATTGCAGGAAACCCACTTCTTGCTTGTTTTGCCGGTCTTGGTCTTGTTTCTGCAGGTTGTTTTGTATTCCATAGATTTTGTAAATCTGCGAAATAAGGGGGGTAATCGTTAATGACTGTTGACGGTGTTCTCTCAAATGTTGGTGCTGTTTTAAGCACTGTTGTTAATATTATCAGCAGTAATGCTGTTTTGTCTGCTTATGTAGGCATTGGCTTAGTTGTTATGGGTGCATTGGCATTTAAAGCGTTTATTGCTCGATAATATAAAGGTGCGGTAATTAATTTATCGCACCTTTTATTTTTTATGGAGGTGTTAAAATGTGAAAAAAACTATAAAAATTATTTTTGCGGTGTTTATGTCTGTGCTTATTATCTGCTTTAGCTGTGTTACTGCCTTTGCTGACACTTCGGTTGATACTGACACTATTAATTTAGCATATTTTCGGAAATTGATTAAAGATAATAATTTTAGTCTTGATTGTAGTTTAGCTGAATTGCCTGTTGATGATTATCTTGTTGTAGCTGTATATAGTACTTATTATACTGATAATTATCTTTATTTTAATTTTATTCCTCGTTCTGGCAAAAAATATGCATATGTAGAAGATATTGTTAATACTGCTGAGGACTTGAAAAAGGTTGTTACTGTTGATAATGATACTATTTATTTGTGTAAGAATTCGCAGGGAAGATTATATCTTTATTTTTCTTTTGATTGTTACACTTTGAAGTTGTCTAATAGTTCTTTTTTACAACATTATTCTGTATCTGATGCTATGTATGGTATGTTTGGTCATTATATGTATTATGGTTCAGATATTAAATATACTGACAATTATTTTGTTAATGAAAAATCATTGTTTGATAAGATTTCAGAGGTTACTACTGTTTATCCTCTTCTTAATATTACTGGTAAGGCTACTTTGGACTATTGTTCTTCTTTGTTTGCATATTGCACTCAACTTGTGTCTGGTTACACTGGAGCTGTTTATGATAGTTCGCTTGAAAATATCTTGTCGCAAAATGGCAAAACTTGTGATGATAGTATTATCGATAAGTATAAATATCAGATTTATTATTCGCTTAATAATGATTTGCGAATGGTGTTTTTAAATAATGCTTATCAACCTGAATACAAAAAAGATAAATTTAAAGGTTCTAACTCTGATGATGCATATAAATATAAGTTTCACTATAATAAAACAAGTGATTGTATAGTGTATTATCCAACATTTAAAATGTATTTGTCTTATGACGATTGGTACAAGTTTCAGCCGGAAGATGACACTTTCAAATGGTGGTGGGAGGAAGATACTAAAGATTTTACTTTGATTTCTGATTGGAAATATAGCAATGGCACTTATACAGGTACAAGAGTTGCTACTAATTGGGAAAAACTCAATCAGCTTGGTGAAAGTGCAGATTTTACTGCTATTAGTAGTTTTATCACTGATAAAGATAAATTGTTGAACAATGGTTGGAAAGACGGTAGACCTACTGACACTAATTATCCTTATTGTATCGAAGTTGATTATAACGGTAAAGCTGGATTGTTCATTTATAGTAATTCTAAACCTCGTGTATCTAAAGTTGATATAATTTCAGATACACATAAGCAATTTAATATTTTTATGGTCGGTATGTATGGTTATGTTTATAATGCAATTAATAATTGCTATATTAATTATGATTTTACTATAAAAGACGGTCAAAAAAATTTTGTTCAACAATATTTATTTAAGTATTTTTCTTATGAATTGCATTGTCTTGATGATGATTTGAATTTAACTCTATTTGAAAATTATAAGGGTTCTGATACTGATTATAAAGGTACAAGAGTTTTTTTCAATTGGGACATTACGCAAGATTTAAAGTTGTCTTCTGATGATTTGCAAAAAATTCAAAATAACTGTAAAGAGGACATTGGCGCTTTTACTGATAGCAACGGTAATCAGCACGGTGGCAATTTGAATAATTATTCTGATGAAGATAAAAACAAATTTAATGAAAGTGGTAGTAATTCAGATTCAACTACTGACAATAATTTTGATTTTTCCTTTGACGGTATTATGAATTATTGTGATAGCTTTTTTAGTTTTATGCAATCTGCTTTCTCTGTTTTTCCTGCCTCAATATGGTTGTTAATTTCTTTGTCTATTGCTATGTTAGTTTTTTTGCGTGTTCTCGGTAGGTGATGTAATGAATGATTTTACATTGATTTTAAATGAAATTCTTAAGTTTTTTAATACTCAATTCACTGTTTTTGGTTTTGATTTGACTTTAAGCGGTGTTTTGTTTGGTAGTGTAGTAATAAGTCTTGTTTGCTATGCTGTGCGTAAAATGTATATGTAATTTTGGAGGTTTTTATTATGGCTATTATAAATTTAATTATTTTTGTTGCATTAATTGTTTTTATTATTTCTTCTTTTGTCGGTCTTGTTAGGTTTTGGCGAGATACTAAAAAGTACAGCCCTTATTATCAGGAGTTAAAAGACTTGAAAGAGAAAGCAGAAAAGCAAATTGTTGATGTTCCTGCTGAGGTGAAAGATGATGAAAATATTAACTGATGTTATAGTTCCGGATGGTCTTGTTGATACAATTCTTAAGGCTTTGGGTATTAATGCTGTTGATATTGATGTTACAAGTCCGCTTGGGATTACTCTTATTATTATCGCTTGTGTTGTTGTTCTTGCTATTGTGTTTTTTATTTTAAAGTCATTTGTCGGCTTGTGTAGGAGTGGTCGCTATTAAGTTGTTTTTTCTTCGTATTTTTACGATTGCTGAATTTTTTACATATTGCTTTTATGATTTTCTTGTCAGAAGAAAATTAAAATTGTATAAGGAGTTCTTCGGCTGGGGTATTCATTTATATACAGGTCGGTTTGGCAGTGGCAAAACAATTTCTATGTGTCAGTATGCTTATAATTTGTGTGTGAAGTATCCGCAGTTATCAATATTAACTAATCTTAAACTTGATAATTTCCCTGAGCATACCTGTATTTTGCCGTTAAATCACGCTACTGACATTTTAAATGCGCCCCGAGATTGTTTAGTGCTTATTGATGAAATCGGTACTATATTCAATTCTCGTGACTTTTCAAGCTGTCAAAAGGCTGTGCCTAAACCTCTGTTTCAACATCTTTGTCAATGCCGTAAGCGTAATATGATGATTTTGGGTACTGTTCAGAAATATAATTTACTTGATAAGCAGATTAGGGATATTAGCGCAGATGTAAGTGTATGTGTTCCGTTTCTGTCTCACCCTTTTACTAGGTCTGTTAAAGTCTATACTTATGATGTTGATGAATACGATATGTATATGTCTAATCGTATGTATAATCCTCGCTGTTCAAGTAAAAAGATGTATATACAATCTAATTTATATCGTAATTTATATAATACTGAACAGCTCATTGATAATATGTTAAAAGATGATTATATATCAGATGATGAGATTTTGAAAAATCGTGCTGTTGATGTTTTCGCTGTTGAGGGTAATAAAAGACAAAAAAACAAAGTTAAGTTTAAGCGGTGAGGGGGTGGGGGTTGCCCCCATTGGGGGCGACCCCCTACTTGACTAACTAACACTTAACGCTCAAAAAATATTTTTTGACAAGGTGATGTCAAAATATGCAAAAGTTTTATAAATATAGTAGGAATGTAACTACAATAAAAAAATACGGTAATAATTTTATTCGTGTTCAGACTATGAATGTTCAGCGTACTCCTTTTACTTCGTCTGATTTTGAAGATTTTGAAAGAATTGATAGATTATTTTCTAATGCTACTAAAAATCATATATACGGTTGTGATATTAATACTACTCCTGAATATATTAAACAGCAAATATCTATTCGTAATGATAATCGTTTACATCTTAATAAGTCTGTTGATAGCATAATTAGACTTGAAGAAAGTATTATACGCAGTAGAAGAATGGTTTTTGAATATGCTATGTCTAATGAATGGCAGTTTTTTTGTACTTTTACTATTGATTCTACTAAGTATGATAGATATTCTTTAGATGTGTATCATCAAGCATTTTCTCATTGGCTGCGTAATTATTTTCGTCGAAAGTTAGGTTATGATGTTCAATATATTTTGATACCTGAACAGCATAAGGACGGAGCTTGGCACGAACACGGCTTATTTTTTAATTTTCCCTTTTCTGAATTGAAAGAGTTTTCTTTGTCTGACGGTAAATTACCGCCTTATATTTTGAAAAAAATTAGAAAAGGAGAAAAAATATATAATTGTCCTGCTTATGCTAAAAAGTTTGGCTTTTGTACTTTCGAGCCTGTCCGCAGTTCAGAGGCTTGTGCTAAATATATAACGAAATACATAACTAAAGATATAGCAAGGTCAAGTCACGATAAAGGACATAAGTTGTATTATGTAAGCCGTAAGTTGAAAAAAGCTGAAAATATTGCTATTGGTAAGTATAAAGGTGTACCGTTTTATGATTTTGAAAACGATTACGGTGCATATGCGACATTTGCTTATAGTGATGATTTTGCAAAGATTTTAGAAGATAAAATTGAAAAAATGTAAAGGTTGTGTTAAAATGGATAAATACGATTACTTGAAATTGACATTGTATGAATATTGTATTAATAAATTGTCACGAGCTGAAAACAATTACATACAGTGGTTGAATAATGTTCAGCGTAATAGAGCTGATCAGCTTGACTTGCTTGAATTAATTTTGGCACTGAATGAAGTTCAAGTTACGCAGAATATAATATACGAAATTCAAGACATATTAAGATATATTGTCTATTAACTAAGTTTAATTATACAAAATCGATGTTTTGTATAATTGAGGGGGAAGGTGAAGCATTTAAATGAGTATTTCTTTCATAGATGAAGCGCCGCAGATAATCAAGGATTACTTGTTTTATATGCAGACGGTCAAAGGAAAATCACAGAAAACCGTTGATGAGTACTACATAGATTTGCGTACATTTTTCAGATTTATAAAATTACAGCGTGGACTTGTTCCGAATGATTCTGAATTTGAGAACATTTCGATTTCTGATGTTGACCTTGAACTTGTGAAAACCGTCACGTTGAATGACGCATATGAATTTATGAATTATATTCAGCGTGAGCGCAAAAATCAAAATGTTACCCGTGCCCGTAAATGTTCGAGCCTTAAGGGTTATTTTAACTATCTCGCAACAAAAAAATGCGTGCTTGACAGCAATCCTGTTGAACAGCTTGAAGTTCCAAAAAAGAAAAAATCTTTGCCAAAGTATCTTACGCTTGAGCAAAGTCTTGAATTGCTGAATGCAGTCGACGGTGATTATAAGGAGCGTGATTACTGTATTCTCACGCTGTTTTTAAATTGCGGCTTGCGTGTGTCTGAAATGGCGTCTTTGAATTACACGGACATTCATCAGGATGACACTATGCGTGTTGTCGGCAAGGGCAACAAAGAACGAATTATTTACCTTAATTCCGCCTGCGTTTCCGCAATAGAAAATTATATGCGGGTGCGGCCTGTTGACGGCGTTAAGGACAAATATGCGCTGTTTATCAGCCGAAATCACCGCAGAATGAGCGTAAAAACCATACAGGCTATGGTGTATAAATATCTTGAAAAAATCGGTCTGAATGCACAGGGCTACTCCTGTCATAAGCTAAGGCACACTGCGGCAACGCTGATGTATCAGTACGGCGGAGTTGACATACGAGTGCTAAAAGATGTGCTCGGTCACGAAAACCTCGGCACAACCGAGATTTACACCCACTTAAGTTCCGAGCAGATGAAAAATGCCGCCGAGAAAAATCCTTTGTCTAAGGTAAAGCAAAAATCCAATAAAAAATCTGATGAAAAATAATAAAAATTTATTACGAGTTATAATGTTGACCTAAATTTTAAAATTATTTAATCTAAACCATAATTTACCCCAACTTTTGATAAAGGCGCTAATAAAAAACAGCCCCGACTTTGATTTCTCCAAAGCCGGGGCTTGTCATATTTTTACTGCGCCGCCTACATCTGTAAGCGGTTTATTTTCTGCTAAATTAATTATTTTTACATTATGAATTATACAAAATCTTTCGATTTTTCGGAAGTTCGGGTTAGTTTTTATATCACCGAAAAACGCTACAGTACCGTCATCAATCATTGTGCACGCACCGCCGATAAATCCGTAATCGTATCCGTCAAGTCTTATGCTTCCGCTGTCGATTTTCAGAACATCAATTCCGTTTTTGGTAAGCGCATTATAGATTGAGCTGTCAGCGGTTATGGCACTGTTTTTACCGATAACCGCAGTTGAACAGCGTGTGTAACCTTGTTTTACATCGACTATCTCAATGCCGTTTTCCTTGCAGTAATTTTTGACTGAAACATCTATAGCCTCTTCCCTGCCGTATAATTTTCCGCTGATATACAGGCAATTAAGTGCCACGCAATGCGGATATTTGCCATCAATATTGTTCTTGCAAAGAATTATATTATAATCTTTGTTTTCACGAAGTCTTTTTAAATTATTACATTCTTTAAGCAGAAAAATATCGTTGTTGATTTTTAGCATTTGCATATCAATGTGCCGCTGCTCGGGTGTATTAAATTGTAAAATTTTATCCGACGGTATAATATCGTACCCAAAAATTTCAATTGCTTTGCAAAGTTTCGGGTACTCGTCGGACATTACAAAGGCGCTCATATGCTGACTGCCTCAAAGGCCTGTCTTATATTTTTAACTCCGATAAGCTCTGCACCGTCACATTTTACGGCTTTCAGATTGTGATACGGAAGAATGATTTTTGTAAATCCAAGCCTTACAGCCTCGTTTACTCTTAATTGAGCTTGAGAAACCGCCCTGATTTCGCCGGCAAGACCGATTTCGCCGAACACTACAACATTCTCGTCAATCGGAACATCTTTCAGACTGCTGATAAGCGCCATTGCGACCGCAAGGTCAATGGCAGGTTCGTCAATTCTAAGACCGCCGACAATGTTTATATAAGCGTCATTGTTTGAAAAATAATATCCCGCTCTTTTTTCAAGCACGGCAAGCAAAAGCGAAAGTCGGTTGTAGTCAAAGCCCGTTGCCATTCTTCGAGCGTTGCCGTAGCCGCTTTGCGTTGCAAGTCCCTGAACTTCCGCAAGAATAGGACGAGAACCCTCAATTGTACAGGTTACGCAAGTACCCGATACGCCTTTCGGTCTGCCCGACAGCAACATTACAGACGGATTGGGCACTTCCACAAGTCCCGTGTCGGTCATTTCAAACACGCCGATTTCGTTTGTAGAACCGTATCTGTTTTTGACTGCTCTTAAAATTCTGCATGACATCTGCTTGTCACCTTCAAAGTGCAGTACGGTATCAACGATGTGCTCAAGCACTTTCGGACCCGCAATTGAACCCTCTTTGTTTACATGACCTACCACAAACATTGGAATATCAAGCGATTTTGCCGTGCGCATAAGGCAGTTTGTCGATTCTCTGACCTGCGTTACACTGCCCGGTGAGGAGCTTAATTCTGTAAGATTCATTGTCTGAATTGAGTCGATCATTACTATATCGGGCTTTTCAGCACGGATTTGTTCGCATACTACTTCTACATCGGTTTCGGTCATTACAAAAAGATTCGGAGAATTTACACCGAGTCGGTTTGCCCTTAACTTAAGCTGTCTTTGCGATTCTTCGCCCGACACATAAAGAACTTTCATTGAGTTGCCGAGATATTGACATATTTGCAGTAACACGGTTGATTTGCCGATACCCGGGTCACCTCCGAGCAAAATAAGACTGCCCTTTACAATGCCGCCGCCAAGCACACGGTTAAGTTCGCCGCAGCCCGTATCGTAGCGGTGCTCGTTTTCGGTGGTGATTTCCGTAATTGAATAAGGAGAAGAAACCGCAGAAGCTACCTTTCTTTTTACGGCAGGCGCAGCTTTCACGCTTTCTTTGATTTCTTCTTCCATTGTGTTCCATTCGCCGCAGGTCGGACATTTTCCGTACCATTTCGGTGATTCGTAGCCGCACTGCGAGCATATATATACACTTTTAATTTTTGCCATATTAAACTTCCTTTAATAAACATTCATCAGTCCGACAGCTATCGCATAAGCCATTTTTTGTTGATAGGTATCGTCCTGCAATTTTGCACATTCGCTTTCATTAGAGATAAATCCGCATTCACAAATTACAGCGGGCACAGTCGCATTTTTTAAAAGATAAATGCTTTTATCCGCTTTCTTACATTCCCTTTCATTGTCAGGCTGGAGCATAGTTTTTACAGATTGTCTGATACTCTCTGCAAGATCGGCGCTCTGCGGATTGTTAGGTGAATAAAAAACTTGCGTTCCGCTGTATTTGCTCTCGGTAAACTTATTCTGATGAATACTGATTACCACATTTTCAGGATTTGAATTAAATACAGAAAGACGGTTTTTCATATCGGAAACTTTGCGCTGTCGCACATTTTCGCCTTGCGTATATACGGATTTGTCCTCTGTTCTGATTTGCTCTGTTTTATAGCCGAACAGTGTAAGCATATCCGCAAGTTTTACGGATATTTGCAGATTAAGGTCTTTTTCCACCACATTGTTATCATTTACAGCGCCGCCGTCCTCACCGCCGTGACCTGCGTCGATTATTACAGTATGCGTGTTTTCGCTGACATTACTTTCACTCGTCAGTACATTAAGGCGAAAATAAGCCGTTGTAATCAGGAAAACAAAAGCGATTATAAGAATAAAACATATTGTAAAATACAAGATTTTCTTAAGTTTCATAAAGCCGAACACCCCGTTTTATTTTTATGTGCGGAGTGCATTGCTTATAACAATTATAACATAGGCAATGTAAATTTTAAAGGCAAAACTAAAATTGTAACTATATAGTTTTGTCTGAATACTCTGTTAGTAATCAAAATGTAAGTACGGCGCACACCTATATGCAATGTACAGAAAATTCAGGTGAAGTTAATGGAAAAAACAACTCTTGACAAAATTCCGCTGAATTGCGAGGTTTATATAGACAGTATCGAGTGCGGCAACGGCATAAAAAACAGAATTTTTGATATGGGCATAACAGAGGGTGAGAAAATTGTGCCGATAATGAAAAGTCCGTTTGGCGACCCGACAGCGTATTTGTCAAAAGGAACGGTAATTGCGCTTAGAGAAAGCGATTGCAGTAAAATTACGGTACGCCTAAATCGGGATTTCGCATAAATAATTAAAAAGTTGGGAGGTTTTTATTTGCTGACAAGAAACAGCCGTAAAACAGAGGCAAACGGAAAAATTTGCGACAATGCAGACTACAATGTGGTACTTGCCGGCAATCCTAATGTCGGAAAAAGCACGATTTTCAATGCTCTTACAGGTATGAAACAGCACACGGGCAATTGGACGGGCAAAACCGTTGAGTATGCCAAAGGGTGCACAAAAATCAAAGACAAAAGTTTTTCCGTCGTCGATTTACCCGGCACATATTCTATGATTTCTTTTTCACCCGAAGAAGAAGTTTCACGGCAGTTTCTTGTCAGAGATGACATTGACTGCACGGTTATTGTAATTGATTCAAGCGTGCTTGAGCGGAATCTTTCGTTTACCCTACAGGTTCTTTCGGTAACGAAAAAAGCAGTGCTGTGCCTCAATCTTAGCGACGAATGTTGTAAAAACGGTTTTGTTATTGATGAAGATGAGCTATCGCTTAATCTCGGCATACCTGTTATAAGCACCAATGCGACAAAGAAAAGCGATATTGAAAAAATCCGAGAGAAAATTTACGATGTATGCACCGAAAAAACAAAATGCTTTCGTGTTACAAGGCTGTATGACGGAATAGATATTTTTAATAAGGAAAAGCACAAAGAAAACACTGAATTTCTTGCCGCTCGGTCAAAGGAAATATGCAGTCGATGTATAAAAAAATGCGGTGAAAACATAAGCGAAAAAACCAAAAAGCTTGATAAAATACTTACTTCTAAAATTACGGGAATACCTATTATGATACTTTTGCTTGGTTTGCTTTTCTGGATAACTGCGGTAGGCGCAAATTATCCGAGCCGTCTTTTGAGCGAACTGTTTGAATATATAAAAGTCGGTTTGGTATATGTATTTGATTTTTTTTATGCACCGGATTTTATAAAAGGCTTTTTTATAAACGGAATATACACTACACTCAGTTGGGTGGTTGCGGTAATGCTGCCGCCAATGGCGATATTTTTTCCGCTGTTTGCCCTGATAGAGGACTTTGGCTATTTACCGAGGATAGCGTTTAATCTTGACAAATTCTTTTCAAAATGCGGTGCGCACGGCAAGCAGGGTCTGACTATGGCAATGGGAATCGGCTGTAATGCCTGCGGAGTTACGGGCTGTCGCATAATAGAATCACCTAAAGAAAGACTGATTGCGACAGTTACAAATAATTTTATGCCCTGCAACGGAAGATTTCCGATGCTTATTGCGCTGATTACAATATTCTTTTCGGGCAGTGCCTGCGTGTTTGCAAGTTCAATAAGCGTGGCGTTAATCCTTGTTTTACTGATACTTTTTGCGGTTATGATGACAATGTTTGTGTCTAAAATATTGTCTGTAACGCTGTTAAGCGGCGAGCGTTCGGCTTTTGCGCTTGAACTTCCGCCGTACCGCAAGCCGAGAATTCTAAAAACTATAGTCAGCTCGTTTTTAGACCGTACCTTGTTTGTACTTGGCAGAGCGGTTATAGTAGCAATTCCGGCAGGAGCGCTGATATGGCTGCTTGCAAATATCTATATTGCAGACAGCTCACTGCTTTCGTATTGTACGGATTTTTTTGACCCGTTCGGCAGAGCCATAGGTCTTGACGGAGTAATTATAATGGCTTTTGTACTCGGCTTTCCCGCTAATGAAACCGTCATACCGATAATAATTATGTCGTACCTTTCCACGGGTACGCTGACTGATTTTGCAAGTTACGAGGAACTTTTTGCATTGCTTACGCAAAACGGCTGGACGCTTACAACGGCAATCTGTACAATAGTAATGTGCATCTTCCACTTCCCTTGCTCCACAACCTGCCTTACAATCAAAAAAGAAACGGGTAGTATGGGCTGGACGATGTTTTCGATAGTTATGCCGACAATGATTGGCATAGCGCTTTGCTATCTGATTTCTCATATTATGTAAATCAACTTAATTTAAAAAATCCAAACAGAAAGCCTGCCCTTACATTATGCAAGGGCAGGCTTTGAGGTTATCAAATGAAAACAATATTATAATTAGAATTCATAGATTAAGTATAAAGAAAAGGAGATTGTAATGAAAAAATTTATTGCTTAATTAATCGGAAATTAATCAGAAATCAATTTCGAGGTCATAGTAGCAAGCCTTAAGGAGTTTTTCCATTTCTTCCTGGCTTGGCTGACGAGGGTTAGAGCCTGTGCAAGCGTCTGCGATAGCATTCTTAGCTGTTTCGGGAAGCTTATCCATAAACTCTTTTTCGTCAATAATGCTTACATCAGCCTTTACGCCGCCCGGGCCGTAGTTCTTGATAGCCTGCGGAATATCAAGCTGATCATTCATTGAGCGGAGCTCTGCAATAAGTGCATCAACAAGTTCTTCTGTTGTGTCGCCCTTAAGGTCAATGAACTTTGCAATCTGAGCATAACGCTCGGCTGCTGTAGCATCTTTGGAATTATATTTAATTACCTTTGGAAGGTACATAGCATTTGCACAGCCGTGAATAATGTGACCGCCCGAGAATGCAGCACCTGTCTTATGAGCCATTGAGTGAACAATACCGAGAAGAGCGTTTGAAAATGCCATACCTGCAAGGCACTGTGCATTGTGCATAGCATCACGAGCGTCCATATCGCCGTCATATGACTTTTTAAGGTCGTTGTGAATCATCTTAATTGCGTGAAGTGCAAGAGCATCTGTATAATCACAGTTAAGAGTAGATACATATGCCTCAATTGCGTGTGTCATAGCATCCATACCTGTATGTGCTGTAAGCTTTTTAGGCATAGTTTCAGCAAGTGACGGGTCAACAATAGCTACATCAGGAGTAATGTTGAAGTCGGCAAGCGGATACTTGATACCCTTGTCGTAGTCGGTAATTACAGAGAAAGCCGTAACCTCTGTAGCTGTACCGGAAGTTGACGGAATAGCACAGAATTTTGCTTTCTGTCTTAATTTAGGGAAGCTGAACGGTGTGATAAGATCCTCAAATGTGATTTCAGGATACTCATAGAATGCCCACATAGCCTTTGCCGCATCAATCGGTGAGCCGCCGCCCATTGCTACAATCCAGTCAGGCTCAAACTCTCTCATAACGGCTGCGCCCTTCATAACTGTATCAACAGATGGGTCAGGCTCAACACCCTCAAAGAGTTTAACTTCCATTCCTGCTTCTTTTAAATAATCAACAGCCTTGTCAAGGAAACCGTTACGCTTCATTGAGCCGCCGCCTACTACTACAATTGCTTTTTTGCCTTCGAGTGTTTTTAAACTTGAAAGAGCATCTTTTCCGTGATAAAGATCTCTTGGTAATGTGAATCTGTACATTATTATGACCCCCTAATAGGAAATATTAGTCACTTTTTTATTGACTAAGGATATTATAACACCTTTTATTTCCAAAGTAAAGGGTTTTTAAGTAAAATTTATGTGAAAATATAGAAAAGTTTTTATTACATCACAAATATTATTATATATAATCACAGAACAGTCACATTATAACCCGTAAATGTTATCAACATCGTTTGCGTACTCTTTTACGAGCTCAAGAAAATGCTTTGCAACGGGATTGGTAGCGGATTTACTCCACGCCATAACATAAGAAATGCTTGTGTCAGCATCGCTTAGCGGTATGCTTGAACAGCTTTTGTCCGATGAAAAATTAAGCAGTGAACTCGGAACAATAGAAATTCCCATACCAGCCGCCACTGCCATATACATACTTTTTACATCGTCAAATGTATTTGTGATTTTGGGTGAAATATGAAAAGTGCGGTATAAATCCATAACCTCCATATACAGTATGGGAGAAACATTTTCAGAAAGAAGTACAAGTTTTTCGTTTGCAAGGTCAGCCATAGAAATATTTTTCTGCTTTGCCGCAGTATTTGTTTTGTCCGCAATTACATAAAGCTGTTCGCTGTGGGTTACTATAGACTCGACAGATGAGCTTTCGGGGAGCATATCCCTCGGCATAAAGCAAAAGTCATAATCGCCGCCGAGTACATTGCCGTTTTCCGAACCGTCAAGTTCTTTTACATCAACCGTAATATCGGGATAACGATTGCGAAATTCTTTTATGCATTTTGTCGGAAACGAAAAAGAGGTTTGGTCGCACGCAACCGTAATTCTTCCCTTTCCACCGTCATGCATCTGCTTTATTATAGATGTGGCTTTGTTCAAGGTTTCTACAATTTCTATTGCGTACGGCAACAAAGTCTTGCCCTCGTTTGTAAGGATAACATCACGGTGCGAGCGTATAAAAAGTTGTACCCCAAATTCTTTTTCAAGGTCAATAATATATCGGCTGACGGTGGATTGCGAAACATAGTTGCGCCTTGCCGCCTCCGAAAAATTCAGAGTGCGTGCCACAGAGATAAAGCACTTTAACTGATTTATGTCCATAAATAAAGTTTCCTTTCTATGATATAAGATAAATAGCAATTGAATTATAAAAAGTCAATAATATTTTTTGAAAAACAAAATATTAATAAAAACTAACTATAAATAAAAAGTCAGAAGATTCCAAAGGGCGCTGACCTTTGGTCGTGTGGGGAAAAAGGATTCTTAAGGGAAAAGGGCCTCGAAAGCCCTGTTCTCTTAAGCGTGCTTTCTTTTGGAGCTTTTCTTTTCACGCAAAAGAAAAGCGGAATCCGCAGAAATTATATATTACAGTAATAATTGTTTTAAGATAATAATGCAGGAATAAATCCGGAAGTGAAAAGCATTTTAACCGGTTTATCCCACATAAATTAACTTTCCTTTCGCTAATTGTATCTTGTTATGCAGGAAGTGAATAAATAAGTCAAAATTGATAAATAATTACATTAAAACTTTAGTTGACCAATTCTTTCCTTTCTGTTATAATTTGAGTATAGCATAATAGTATGCAAAAATCAAATAATAATCAAATACTTTAAATAATTATGCGGCAAGGAGCAGTTATGAAAAAAATAGTTATTACAGGTATGGGCGCAGTTACACCTATCGGCATAGGTGTAGATAATTACTGGGAAAATATCACAGCAGGCGCGTCCGGTATAGACACAATCAAAAGTTTTGACGCATCTGAACTTGCGGTTCAGATTGCGGGCGAAGTAAAGAATTTTAACCCGTCAGATTATATGCCGAAAGACTTAATCAGAAAAACGGATCCGTTTATGCAGTATGCATATATTGCTGCAGAGGAGGCTTTAAAGCAGAGCAACCTTGAAATTGAACCTGAACGCACAGGTATTGTAATGGGTACAGCTATGAACGGCATTGCTACAATTGCGTTCACTCAAGACGCACTTTCGGGTGCTGCACATAAAAAGGTAGGACCGAGATTTATTCCTAAAATTCTCGGCAACATTGCCGCTGCAAATATCGCAATCGACCACAATATTCAAGGTCCGAGCCTTACCGTAAGCACAGCTTGTTCATCGGGCGGTGATGCAATCAACACAGCTTGTATGTGTATGCAGACAGGCAAAGCCGATGTAATGCTCGCTGTCGGTGCGGAGTCGGTTCTCTGCCCACTCGTAATTTATTCGCTTGCAAACGCAAAGGCACTTTCACGCAGAAACGACTCCCCCGCTACCGCAAGCAGACCTTTTGATGTTACCCGTGACGGTTTTGTAATCGGAGAGGGCGGCGGTGCGCTTGTTCTCGAAACCGAGGAGCACGCGCTTGCAAGAGGCGCAAAGATTTACGGCGAAGTTCTCGGCTGCGGCAACACAGATGACGCTTACCATGTAACAGCTCCGCATCCGGAAGGAAGAGGCGCTATTGCTTGTATGAAACAGGCTATTGCACAGGCAAATATCGACGCATCACAAATAGGTTATGTAAACGCTCACGGCACAGCTACAAATAAGGGCGATACAGTTGAAACAGCGTCTATTAAAAATGTATTTGGTGACAAACTTCCGTATGTAAGCTCAACAAAGGGCGCAACAGGTCATATGATGGGCGCAGGCGGCATCACAGAGGTTATTACCTGCGTAAAGGCTATTGAAACAGGAGTAATTCCGCCGACAATCAACTTAAATGAAGTTGACCCCGAGTGCAGCGGAATAGACTTTGTCGCTAACACAGCAAAGAAAGCCGAAATAGATTATGCTATGTCGAACGCATTTGGCTTCGGCGGACAGAATTCAAGTATTATTGTAGGCAGATACAAGGGATAATCCCTAACGATATAAAGGAGAAATTTATGCAGTTTACTTATGATACAGATATGTTTGTAAAAACATTTGAAAGCGAATTTACATGGCTTAACGGCTTTATGAGAAATGTTCGCCGTTTTGGCAAGAGAACAGCTGTTATTGACCCTGCCCATAACATAAAGTGGACATATACAGAATTAAACACAGCTGCAAATAAGTTTGCAAATGCTATGAAAGCAGACGGTGTTAAAAAGGGCGATGTTGTATTTATGCAGCTTTTTAACTCTACACAATTTTTGCTTGGATATATATCACCGCAAAAACTCGGCGCTATCGGTAATCCCGCAAACTTTAATCTTTCTCCGGGCGAAACGGCGGAAATCATCGGTCACAACAAACCTACTGTATATATGTATGACACAGAAATCCTTGATACCGTTTGTAAAGCTCTTGAAATCACTTCTCATACTCCAAAGGTAATTATCGCCGTAAACAACTCCGGTAAAGAAATTGAACTTCCGCAGGGACATATTCTTTTTGAGGACTATATAAAAAATGCCTCCGAAGAAAATCCGCCTGTAGATTTTGAGCCGCATATATATGATGAGGTTGTTCGTTTGCAGACTTCGGGCACAACAGGCACACCAAAGGGTGTTCCGCTCAACAATGTAAACGAAGTGCTTTCGGCACACGATGTAATTATGCATTTCCCGCTCAACCCTACCGACATTACAATGAATATGACGCCGTGGTTCCACCGTGGCGGTTTACATTCGGGCGGTCCTACCCCTACTTTGTATGTAGGCGGATGTATTGTAATTATGCGTAATTTTAACCCTAAGACCTGCCTTGAATATGTAGAGAGCAATAAGATTACTTTTATAACAGGTGTACCGTCAATTCTCACTCTGCTTGCAAGCCGACAGGAAAAGCACCCTAAGAATATTTCTTCTTTAAAGGGTATAATAACTATGGGCAGTCCGCTTGAAAAAGAGGCTTGTATTCGTTTTCAGAATGTGCTTACACCTAATATTTTTAACGGCTACGGCACAACAGAAACATTTTGGAATACATTTTTACGCCCGTACGATTTACCTGAAATGGCAGGTTCTGCAGGTCGTTCATGTACTGATGATGAGGTAAGAATCGTAAACGTTTACGATGAGGGAAAAGCAAATCCAGATGATACTGTTCCTTGTGACGGCAAGACAGAGGGCGAAATAATTATTAAGTGCCCCGGTAAGACAACCTATTGCTATGTAGGCAACGAAAAAGCTACAAAGGATAAATTTGCCGACGGCTGGATGTACACAGGCGATGTAGGCACTTGGGACGAAAATCAATTTATCACAATTTCGGGCAGAAAAGATGATATGATTATCAGCAAGGGCGAAAATATCTACCCTGCAAGAATCGAAGAGGCTATCAATAAGCACCCTAAAGTTTCGGAATGTATAGTAACGGGTGTGCCTGACAGTGTTCGTGGCGAAAGCGTTGCAGCCTATGTTATTCCGCAGGACGAAAGCCTTACTGCCAAGGAGCTTTTTGAATTTTGCGCAAATTCCCCTGATATTTCAAAGTATCAGGCTCCGAGATATTACCGCTTTGTGACAGAATTGCCACATACGGCGACAGGTAAAAAGCAGCACTTCAAAATAAGACAGCAGGCTAAAGAAGATTTGAAAAACGGTTTGCTTATTAAAAAATAAAGGGTGATTTTTTGCAGATAAAACCATATTCAAGAAGAATCAATTACTATGAAACCGATATGATGAGCATAGTCCATCATTCAAATTATATCAGGTTCTTTGAGGAAGCACGATGTGACTTTATGGAGCAAATCGGCTGCGATGTAAGAGCACTTGAGGATAAAGGTGTTTCTATTGCCGTTGTTGACGCATACGCAAAGTACATTGTGCCGTTGAAATTTGACGATAAGGTTTACATCACAACAAAACTTACTAAGATGTCGGCAGCAAAGATGGAATTTGAATACGAAATCAGATTTGCTGATACCGACATTCTCGCAACAACAGGCAGAACCACGCATTGCTGTGTAAACCGCTCAAACAAACCTATGCCTATTAAAAAAGCTGACGCAAACTTGTACGAAACATTGCAAAATTTAATATAAGTTCTTTATTAAAGGTTTGTTGAATTTTTGGTGAATTGTTGCTTAGCGCAATGCTTTGTCAAGTAATTATAAAAATTTGCCAAAACACAATTCATTAAAGTACCGACATAAAACAGAACCGATAAAATAAGCAACCCTCTGTAAGCAAAAACTTACAGAGGGTTTGTTGTTCAGTATGGATTTTAAGTTGGATTTGACTTTATAATTTACTTTTGTCAACAAAGTGGCTGATTAAATCTTTACGGGTTACAATGCCTATGAATACTCCCGAATCATCTGTGACAGGGATAAAGTTCTGATTCAAGGCTCTCTCGTAAAGTTCTTTCATATCAACGCTTATTTTTACAGACGGGTTGAAGTCGGTGCGGATAAGGTCACGCACAAAATACTTTTCCTGCGATTTCATACCCTGCGTTTGCTTTTCGACTATGTACCATAAAAAGTCGCCCTCACTGACTGTGCCGACATACTTGCCGTATTCGTCAATAACAGGTACTGCGGTGTAGCTGTGCGCTTTCATTTTTTCAAGTGCCTGTCTTATGGTGCTGTCTTCATAAATATAAGCCACTGTTTCTTTTGGTTTTAATAGCATTACAATGTTCATTTTATTTCACCGAATTAACTTTCAGATTTGGCGGTCATATATATTTTGCCTATTGCAAATATAATTGCAAACAACAAAAGCGGCGGGTCTTGCTCAAGCAAGCCTGTAAGAATAAAAATTATACTCGGAAAAATTGCCGTCATCATATGCAGTGTGTGGTTTCTGCTGCGATAAAACATTATACAACTTACAATGTGCAGTAAAATTAAAAATACCGTTGAAACAATCCAAAAGTTGCGCATTGTTTCCGACAAAAATCCTTTACCCTGTATTCCGAATCCGCATACCATACAGAAGATTACCGCAAAACCGCCGATTTGTTCAAATGCTTTTAATCCTCTGTTTACCGTGTCTTTCGGCGGCTTGTACTTTTTGTCAATACATCTGAAAATCATCCAAATTATAAATAAAGCCGCAATAACGGGTATTCCGTAAAAATTAAAAAATTGCATTAAATCATCCTAAATATATTATCTGTTTTTATTAATTCTATCACAGTTTTTGATAATTCTCAAGTGCTTTATTCTACAAATTAGCGCAAAATATATATTTTTTACAACAAAAGTGCATAAGTGACAGAATTGTAAATTGATTTTTCAGAAAAAAGATTGTATTATATTAAAGTACACATTTTTGTGAATAGAAAATTTTGGAGGGGATTTCTTGAGCACCGAGAAAAAGCGAAAACGCTTTAGAATAAGCGGAAAGCTTATTTTTAATATAATAGTTCTTGGCATTACCTTTTATCTTATAGCCTTTTTCTGCGTTTCCGAAAACGGAATGATTGACTTGCTTTCTTCACCCGACGGTTTTATATGGGGATGGATAATTGCAGGCATAGTCGCATTTGATATGAATATAGTTATAGACAGTATTGTAACGCAGATACTTATTAGAATACAATATCCCGATTTCAGATTTATTGACGCTCTCAAAGTTGCGCTGGTCGGTGTTTTTTTCGGTGCTGTCACTCCGTCCAACACAGGCGGACAACCTATGCAGTTGTATCTTCTTTCAAAAATGAAAGTCGGAGTCGGGTTCGGCTCGGCGTGTATGACGCAAAAATTTGTTTATTATCAGATTGTTACGGGAGTATTCAGCGTACTTGCCATTATAATAAAGTTTGATTATTTTAAAGCGGCTTTTACCAATATATGGTCTACCCTGTTTATCGTACTCGGCTTTTTGACCCAAACAGTTGTTACCGTTTTGTTTTTGGTTGTATCGTTCAGTCCGAAAATTACAGGTAAAATTATTAAGTTTATAGATAAAATTTTACATAAATTCAAATTTATCAAAAATCCGGATAAAAAAGTGAAATCGCTTAAAGAGCAGGTTGAGCTTTTCCATACAGGCAACAAACTGCTTTATGAAAATAAAAAGCGTATGATGTTGCTTTATGCTCTCGTTGCACTGCAAGTAATTGCTATCCTCTCTGTTCCGTATTTTGTATATCTTTCTTTTGATATGCACAGCATTGCCGTTGAGCACGGTCAGGTTCCGCTTAATTTTCTTGATACAATTTGTATTCAGTCGTTTGTACTCTTTACTTCAAACCTTGTGCCTCTGCCGGGCGCATCCGGCGGCGCAGAGCTTGCGTTTACAATGTACTTTGGCCCGTTCTTTGTTGTGGGACTTGCAAACAAAATTAAGCCTGCAATCCTGTTGTGGAGATTTATTACATATTATGGCGCAATATTAATTTCCGCTCCGTTCTCTTACCTTACAAAGGGCAAAAGAATTGATGACGCCATTAAGGAAAATGAACTTTCCGACGAAAACGAACTTGAAAAAATAAAAACAGAATAAGCATAATTTTACTGTTCGGCACATTAAAAAGCAATGATAATGTGCCGAACTTTCTTTTATGTAAATCAAATCAATAATTGCGGCAGAAATATGCAATATTTTTTGAAGAATATTGCAAAAAAACTTGTTTTTGGTTCAATTCTGATTTATAATTATAAAGTAATAAGAGTGAAAGAGGAGATTTATATGGTTACACTTGATAAAATCTATCACGCATCTTATGTACTTAAAGATGTAGTTATCCCTACCCCGCTTGTTAAGGCAACCGCTATCAGCGATGATTGCGAAGTTTACCTTAAGCCTGAAAATTTGCAGATTACAGGTTCGTTTAAGGTAAGAGGCTCGGGATATAAGATTTCTCAGCTCACAGAAGAAGAAAAGAAGCGTGGCGTTATTGCTTGCTCGGCAGGTAATCACGCTCAAGGTGTTGCGCTTGCCGCAACAAAATACGGTATTAAATCACTTATCTGCTTGCCTGACGGCGCTCCGATCTCTAAGGTTGAGGCTACAAAGGGCTACGGCGCAGAGGTTTGTATGGTACCGGGTGTGTATGATGATGCCTACAATAAGGCTTGTGAGCTTCGTGACGAACATAACTATACTTTTATTCATCCGTTTGACGATGAAAATGTAATTGCCGGTCAGGGTACAATCGGTATTGAAATTCTTGAAGAATTGCCTGACGCAGACGCTGTAGTTTGTGCTATCGGCGGCGGTGGACTTATCTCGGGTGTTGCTTGCGCAATCAAGAGCCTTAACCCTAACATCAAGGTTTACGGTGTTCAGGCAGAGGGTGCTCCGTCAATGTACGAGTCAATCAAACAAGGTAAGCCTGTTCATCTTGACAAGGTATCAACTGTTGCTGACGGTATTCAGGTTAAAGAACCGGGTGAGCACACATTTAAGTATGTTCAGAAGTATGTCGATGACATTGTAACCGTAACCGATGATGAAATTTCATCTGCTATTTTAAAACTTATTGAATCACAGAAGATGATTGCCGAGGGCGCAGGCGCTGCACCTCTCGCAGCTGTAATGTTCAACAAACTTCCTGTAAAGGGCAAAAAAGTTGTTTGCGTAATTTCGGGCGGCAACATTGATGTTACTATCCTTTCAAGAGTAATTAAGCGTGGTCTTTTAAGATCGGGCAGATCACAGACACTTTGCATTGAACTTCAGGATAAACCGGGTCAGCTCAAGCAGGTAGCCGATATTATCGCTGACAAGGGCGGAAATGTTATTTCTATCCACCACGAGCGTGCAAGCGAGGGTACTGATATTAACGGCTGTTACCTAAGAATTGTACTTGAAACAAGAAACTTTGACCATGTAAAAGAAATTACAGACGCACTTATTAACGCAGGCTTTAAGCTTGTATAATATATGGAGGAATTTATTATGGAAAAAATCTATACAAAAAATGCTCCCGATGCTATCGGCCCATATTCACAGGCAGTTGTAGTAAACGGTCTTGTATTCACATCAGGTCAGATTGCAATTAACCCTGCAAGCGGCAATGTTGAGGCTACTACAATCGAGGCTCAGACAGAACAGGTTTGCACAAACCTTAAGAATGTTCTCGAGGCTTCCGGCAGTTCACTTGAAAAGGCTGTAAAGACAGTTTGTTTCTTAAAGGATATGAACGATTTTGCCGCATTCAACGCTGTATATGGCAAGTATTTCACGGAAAAGCCTGCCCGTTCCTGCGTAGCTGTAAAACAGCTCCCTAAGGATGTACTCGTTGAAGTTGAAGTAATCGCCGAAGTTTAATTCTGTATAAAATCTGTTGATTTTTCGGCTCTATGTCAATAGTTGGGGTAAACCCGAAAAAGAAGAATTGAAATGAACAAGCGATAGTAAATCAAGCTATCGCTTGTTTTTGCATTTGGTGAGAAAACATATGTAAAATACGGTTACGGAAACGCTTGAAATTTCTGTAGCCGTAAGCATTTCTTTTGAGAACTTTGATTTTGTTGTTGCAACCTTCAATAAAGCCGTTAGTGATTGACGCAGAAAATGAATTCAATATTCCTTTCAACCAATTTTGCATTGTTTTGGCACACTTAACGAGCTGAGGAATACCGCAGTCATATGCCGAGTTAATCCAGTCAGACATAGATTTTTTAGCTGATTTTCTGTCTTTGCAATCGAGGATTTTCAAAAAGTCCTCTTTGTAAAAATGAGCCGTACACAAATTAGGCGAGGCATACAGCATAACATTAACTTGTTGTTTTTGTTCATCGGTCAATTCATCAAATCTTTTAAGAAGTAGTTTTCTTGAATTTTTAAAATATTTGCGATAAGATTTACTGAATTTCTTTTGCTCTTCTTTTCTGACACTCTCAAAAGCCCAGAAAATTTGGCGTATCCAGTGGTATTTATCAACAATTTGTTCTGCATTCCCAAACCATACCGAGCCGATATTTGCAAACGGTTTCCACATATCGCTGACAAAATATTTAATTTTTTCTCTTTCGGACTTTTCAAAATTTCTGAAATATTCAGTCAAATAATATTCTGTCCTTGTCGGCAAAATATCTAAGACAGTTTTGTTGACGGGATCAGTAAGAATACATTGATATTTTTCTTTGCCGGCATTGCCTTTAAATTCATCAATGGAAATTGCTGTAGGAAGTTTTTTAAGTGAGTAAGAAATAAAATCAAATATTCTGATAACCGTAGGTATTGACAAATTGACCTCTTTGGCTATGCTCGTGAACGAGGTTTCACTCCGTAATTTGTTGATAACATAAGCAACCAACCTATTTGTCATTCTGTGAAAGCGAGGAAGAAATGTGTTCTTTTCGTAGAAACGCTTGCCGCAAGAGCAACGGTATCTACGCTTCTTGAGATGAATAAAAACAAATTTACCGAATGCAGGAATATCCTTAATTACCTGTTCTCGATAATCGTGAATTTTATCGGTGTGATTTCCACAGGCAGGACATTTGTGCATTTTTCGTTCAAGTTTGCAGTAAATATGGATAGTGCCATCAATTTCTTCAATGTTTTCAATTAAAATGTCTTGCAATCCTAAGAGTTTTTCGGTAAAATATTTGTAGAGCATATTTGTTCCTCCGTTTCTGGTTTCTAGTCAATTCCATTTTAACGGATTTTAGACAAATATGCTCTACTTTTTTTAAAATTATTTTTGTAGGATCTATTTGTTACCCCAACATTTATTATAGAGCCGATTTTTCAAAACAAAAACCTGCACTTTAATTATAGAGTGCAGGTTTTTTGCTTAGTAAACTGCTTTAGATAAATGATCATAAGCCGCAGACAGTATTCTTTTTGAGCTTTCATATTCAAAAGTATTGTAAGCCTCATCAAACGCTAAAAGTTTAACGGCTGATAATTCTGACTTTTGAAATTTTACATTCTGATTTTTATATTCAGCAAGAAAATAAACTATTTGCTTTACTGTATCGACTTTGTTCGGAATTATATGCTCGTCGACTACCCTAAAGCCATCAATAAGATTTGCTTTTACACCGACTTCTTCAAATATTTCTCGTAAGGCGGTTTGTTCTTCAGTTTCATCTGCTTCCATATGCCCTTTTGGAAATCCATGAAAGCCTTGAAGCTGCTTCACAATTAAAAATTTATATTCGTTGTTTTCTTTTGTAAATACAACAGCTCCGCAAGATTTTTCGTATTTCATAGGCTGATTAATTTATTCAATCACAAGTTCAACAGGGCAATGGTCGCTGCCGAAAACTTCGGTGTGAATATCGGCACTTACGAGCCTTGAATCAAGAGCTTTTGAGGTTAAGAAATAGTCAATACGCCAGCCTGCATTCTTTTCTCTCGCTTTAAATCTGTATGACCACCACGAATAAATACCCTCTTTGTCAGGATAAAAATAACGGAAAGTATCGGTAAATCCGCTGTCTAAAAGCGCTGTCATTTTACCTCTTTCCTCATCTGTAAAGCCTGCGTTTTTGCGATTTGTCTTAGGATTTTTAAGGTCAATTTCATTATGCGCAACATTGAGGTCGCCGCATACGATTACGGGTTTTGCTTTTTCAAGATTTTTCAGATATTCTCTGAAAGCATCCTCCCAAACCATTCTGTAATCAAGTCTTAATAACTCGTTTTTGGAATTTGGGGTATAGCAGGTCACAAAATAATAGTCCTCAAATTCGGCGGTTATCACTCTGCCCTCTTTATCGTGTTCTTCAATTCCAAGTCCGTAGGTTACGCTTATCGGCTCTTCTTTTGTGAAAAGCGCAGTGCCCGAGTATCCCTTTTTTTCGGCGTAGTTCCAATACATATGATAGCCGTCAAGCTGCAAGTCAATCTGTCCTGCCTGCAGCTTAGTTTCCTGCAAGCAAAATACATCTGCATTTACTTCATTAAAAAAGTCAAGAAAGCCCTTTGTTACGCAGGCTCTTAAACCGTTTACATTCCAAGATATAAATTTCTTCATAATTGCTCCTTATCCTATTATTTCTTCCCATTCTGCCTCTTTAAATCCTGTAAGCACCTTATCACCGTTAATGAGAATGGGGCGTTTTACTAACATTCCGTCGGTTGCAAGCAGTTGATATTTTTCTTCAAGCGACATTTGCGGCAGCTTGTCCTTTAAATTCATTGACTTATAAAGCATACCGCTTGTGTTGAAAAACTTTTTAATGTCAAGTCCGCTCATTTCGTGCCATTGCTTTAATTCCTCGGCTGTCGGATTATTTTCAACAATGTGTCTGTCCTCGTAATCGGCACCTTTGCTGTCTAAGAAATTCTTAGCCTTTTTGCAGGTCGAACATTTCGGATATTCTAAAAATAACATAATATCACTCCAAATAAAAAATACAACTATAGTATAAAATATTTTCGGCTAATAATCAACATTTTCGGCTCTTTGCTTGAAAATAATTTTGATTTTATATATAATATTTATTATGGATAAGTTTGAACTTTTAAAACAATACTTCGGCCACGATTCGTTTCGTGACGGTCAGGAAAATATAATAGACAATATTTCGAGCGGCAGAGATGCGCTTTGTATTATGCCTACGGGCGGCGGAAAGTCGATTTGCTATCAGATTCCGGCACTTATGTCGGACGGAATTGCAATTGTGATTTCTCCGCTTATTTCGCTGATGAAAGACCAGGTTACTTCGCTTAATCAAAACGGAATCAGAGCGGCATACATCAACAGCACGCTTACTTCCGCCCAACAGTCGAGAGCAATTTATAACGCTATGCGAGGCGAATACAAACTGATTTATGTTGCGCCCGAAAGGCTTGAAGCGCCCGCTTTTCTTAATCTTTGCAACAGTATAAAAATTTCTCTGATTGCGGTTGATGAGGCACACTGTGTATCGCAATGGGGTCACGACTTTCGCACAAGCTATTTGAAAATATCCGATTTTATTTCTAAACTTGATGACAGACCGGTCGTTTCCGCATTTACGGCAACGGCTACCGACGCTGTAAAAAGGGATATTCTAAATCTGCTCGGTCTTAAAAATCCTTTTGAAATAACAACGGGTTTTGACAGAAAAAATTTGTTCTTCGCCGTAAAGCGTCCGCAAAACAAGCAAAAAGAATTACTCGCCATTGTGAGCGAACACAAAAATCAGAGCGGAATAATTTACTGTGCTACCCGTAAAAATGTAGAAAAAGTCAGCGATTTTCTCAATGAAAACGGCTATGAATCTCTGATTTATCACGCAGGATTGAGCAATGAAATACGAAGCAAAAATCAGGACGATTTCATTAATGACAGATGCAATCTGATTGTTGCAACCAATGCTTTCGGAATGGGAATTGATAAGCCCGATGTGCGCTTTGTGGTGCATTATAATATGCCGAAAAATCTTGAAAACTACTATCAGGAGGCAGGCAGAGCAGGTCGTGACGGCGAAAACTCCGATTGCGTTTTGCTGTACAGCCCCGGTGATGTTCATACACAAAAATTTTTTATTGAAAATAATGACGAGAATGCCGAACTTACCGAAGAACAGCGTGAGAAAATCAAGAAAAATGATTACTATAAACTTAATAAAATGGTAGGTTACTGTACATCTACCACCTGCCTTAGAAATTATATTCTAAACTACTTCGGTGAGTATCACACAAACGAGTGCAAAAACTGCTCGGCTTGTCTTAAAGAATACAGGCTTACTGATGTAACGGTAGATTCGCAGAAGATTCTTTCTTGCATTATACGAACAGGGCAGCGGTTCGGCACGTCTACAATATCCGCCGTGCTTGCAGGCTCAAAAAGCGAGAATATTTACAAATACAGGTTAAATAATCAGTCTACATATGGCATAATGAGTGACAAGCGCAGAACGGTTATAAACGAGCTTATAACAAGGCTTATTGACGAAGAGTATATAACTCAAACCGAGGACAAATACCCTGTTTTAAAGGTAACACAAAAATCATATCCGATTTTGAAAGGGCAAAAAAGCCTTACAATGCGCCTCGCCGTTAAAGAGGAGCTGCACAGAGAAATTCAGCATACAGAGGTCGATAAGGTGTTGTTTGACAAACTTAAGGAGATCAGAAAATATCTTGCGGATAAAGCCAGCGTTCCTCCGTATGTTATATTCAGCGACGCATCTTTGCGTGATATGTGCGCAAAACTTCCGACAAACGAAAATGATTTCTTAAGAATATCCGGTGTCGGTATTAAAAAGCAGGAAAAATACGCAAAAGAATTTATCCAGATTATTAAGGAATATAAGGAAGAAAAGTTTTAAAATACGGCATACCATTAGGTGTGCCGTGTTTATGTTTAATGATAAAATCCGACCTCCAAATTGTTAGATTTTTGGTCTGACTTTTGGAGGTCACTTTAAAACTGTGTATTAATATTATATATAATGTATATTGACTTACAAGTATTTTTCTAAGAATATTATTCCTTTTTATGTTTATGAATTGCATATGCAACTGCACCTGTTGCGGTGGCACCCGCTACAGCTCCGACCCCAGCGGCTGCAACTGAATTTCCTGAATTGGCAGTACTTTTAACAGCTTCGGTAGTTGCTTGAACAACTGTGCTGTTTTCAATTCTTGTGTCAGGTACAGTTGTAGGAGCGGTTGTAGGTAACGGCTTAGTAGTTGGCGGAACAGTCACTTTGTGTGTAGTCGGAGGATCGGTTACTACATTACTGTGTGATGCATGAGAACTATGTTCAGTTGCTATGTTCGAATGTGAGGCATGTGAAGCATGAGAATTATGCTCAGTAGCAACATTCGAATGTGAACTGTGACTACTGTGCGAATCATGTGACGAATGGCTTTTAGCAGATGTATGTGACACATGAGAACGATGATAAGAAGTTGATGAATGCGAAGAATGTGAACTGTGAGAAGAATGTGCGGCTTGAGCATTTATCCCTGCAATTATGCTCAACAAAATCACCATTGAACCAACTGCAAGTATCTTGTTTCTTGTTATATTACCTTCTTCATCATTGATAAAATTGATTATCTCTTTCTTAACCCTTGGAAACATATCATTTTCCATAAATTTAAACCTACCATTTCTCTATTATTGATTTCTCTTTTTCATTTTGGAGTGCAGAGAAAATCTTATCAAGAATTCCTCTATATGTTTTACATCTGTAAGAATTCGGTTCTTTGTTAAATATATTTTTATTTAATGCCAAATTTGTTACAGGACAAGTTCCGCAATAGGGGCTGTAAACGCAATCGTGACAGGTTGGGAGTGATTCAAGTACGCTTGAAATACAAGCGGCTTTACAATTATTGCAATTTATAAGTTCATCATATGTATTGTTATACACATTACCGAGTTTAAAGGAATCATCTCCCATTTCAGCAAGCATTCTTCCCTCATCGCAAGTATAGACATTACCGTCGAAATAATAAGCAATTTGGCCAATACCTGCTCCACATGGAGAACGCAGCTCCATATAATTCACGGGATAGCCATGCAGAATCTTAGATAAAAAAATTGTAGCGTGACCTTCGCTAATTTCTGTTCCATTCATATTGAGTTGCAAAATATAATCAAAAGCTTTGTTGTAAAATTCTATGAATTTTTCGGCAGAATATCCGACAAAATTCCAATCTTTATTTGCACAACCAAGAGGAGTAAGCGGTCGGATAAAAATGCTTTTTAAGCCCATTGAAATATACTCGTCAATTATTTCTTTATAAAACGGCAGACTGTTGGAAGTTGTAGTTTGAATTGCACCAAACCTTACACCATTAACTTTCAATAGTTCAATAGAGTGTTTCACATCAGAATACGAACCTTTGCCGTTGCGATAACGCCTGTTCATATTATGCACAAGTTCATTGCCGTCAATTGAAGTTGATATGCCTACATTATATTTTTTAATAAAATCAACAATGTCCTGAGTTATAAGCGTGAGGTTTGTCACGATGTTATATGTAATATTTTTTGATCTTTTATTTAACTCCGTATATTCCACGATATGTTGAATAACAGAAAAATTAGCAAGAGGTTCCCCACCCTGAAATTCAAACGAAAGGTTATCATTTGGTGAAGTCAAAGCTATATCCACGGCTCTTTCTGCAATCTCTTCTGTCATAAATCCGTTAGGTATTTCGTTACCGTTTTGAGTTTGACAATATACACATTTTAAATTACAACTTTTAGTAACAACAAAAATGTGCAATCCGGTTGACGAGAAAAGATAATTTTTACTGTCACGAAAATACGGTTTTACTTTTTCGGCAAATCCTCTAGGAGAACCATTGTAACAAAACATATTTTTCTCTGCTGATTTTCCAAAATCTGAATTCATATCTACTTGATTATTTATTAGAGAAAAAAGTTCTTTTTTATCCGCAAACAAATATCGTCCTAAATCATTTGTAATAAGATATTTATTATTAAATTTTTTAAAATTAAAATAATTAATCATATTTTTATTTTCCTAACGGTATGATATCATCCTTTGAATGTCTTACAGTGCCCGCAAACATTCCGCCGCATGCATCTTTTTGATAGCATTTTTCACATTGTTCTACATACCTGATTTTATAATCACTAATGCTTTTTTCGCAAAGACTTCTGTACTTCTTATCAACAGCGCAAAGAGGGAAATTATACAATCCCACATCAATGCCTGCGCCAATCAGCAAATCAATTGCTTCCTTTGAGGCTCTAAAAGAATCCGGATAGCTTATCCATACTCTGTTTTTATTCTTTGCAGCATTGCCTGTCATTTCAAGTCCTATAAATTTTACACACCCAACGCCTAAGAAGTTTTCGGTAATGAGTTTAGCTATGTTGGTTATGAAATTTGCATTTAGTTTGCTTACAACTATACGCAGTTCTATTTTTGCTCCGATAGACAACAAATTCAACAAACCGTTGAATGTTTGAATAAAACTTCCTTTAGCCTGAGTAATACAATCGTGAGTTTCGCTGTTATACCCATGAATAGGTATTCCTAATTTGAGAGTGCGAGGACAAGTTTGCTTAAATAAATTAAGGTACTCTTTATTGCTGAAGATTCTACCATTTGTGAGTAACAAATACGAAGTATTCGGCAAATTTTCTCTAAGAAAATAAAGCAAATCGAAAATACTTTTGCCTATCAAAAACGGTTCTCCGCCTGTAATTGTTATGTGACACACATCGTCCGGAAAATATTTTGCTATATTTATAAGTTCATCACCGTAATAATTCTCGCCGTTTTTTCGTATAGACTCAGCAGTCGGACACATAACGCAATTTGAATTACATCTGTTTGTAACAAGAATTGCATTATCAAGTGAAGCATTATTAAAGTATTTATAGGCATTACCTCGGCTGTCAACCTGAAAAATATCATAATCGGTACACGAACTAAATCTTTGCGTTTCTTCTTCTGACAAATTGAGAGTAATGTTTTCAGGGTATATGATAATACTTCTATTGCCCAAGAGTCCCGTACTCAAGTCTTTTCCCAATAAATAGTCTTTTACGCTCTCACTCTTAGCAAATGAAAATATTCTTGGTTTTTCATCATAATCTTTAATTCTTATAATCAATTTAGCATTACTCCCACAATGATATAGGTTACTATTCCAAGTGAAATAAATATAGCAAACGGTATCTTTCGCACTATTTTAACTGTTTTGCTTCCATAACTTGACTTTTCCCATCGGCGAATACTTTCACATTCACTTTCAGATAATCTATCACTTATGTTTTCGTTTGATATATCAGGCAGCCCTTTTACTCTTGAATTCAAAAACAACATTGAAGTTTCAGTGGAAATAATCATACCTGCCTTAACATCAGAGGTATTAATGTATTCATAATTGTACTCGCTGATAAAAAGTTTCATAAGCATAACTATAAATACAAGTCCGAAATTAACAATATACATAATTCCAAACGATTGCCTTAGGCATATAAATATAACTGCCAAAATCAATGCTATTGGCAGAATTATCCTTTTATCAAGACGCTTAAATGAATTCAGCAAAATAACAAAAGATATATTTATTGCTAACAGCACAAATATGTAATGCATAAAGAACTCAGAGAAAAAGTATAAAAATATGTTGTCAATTGCTATTATGCAACAAACGGACGATATGTAGTTTAACATGAACGACTTCATACCGGATTTAATTTTAGCTTTATCAGCGATTTTTTTCTGTTTAATACCGCAATATATAGAATCAAAAATAAGGAATATGTAACTGAATGCAAACGCAAACGCAATTACAAAAATTATAGAAAAATTCAGAAAATTAAATTTAGAGTATAATTCTACCGGTGCTAAAAGTGAAAGTGCAATCAAAAGCTTGCAATCACCTGCCGCCCAAATGTGTGCAATGTATAAGATAACAGATATTATTAGAGAAGTTAAAATACTAATTACAGAATCAAGTAGTGTTTCAACTCCGAAAAACATATACTGCAAAACAAGCAAGACAGTTCCAAACAAAGGAAACGGCAACAAATAAAGATTCTTTACATATCCGAATTTTATATCAGTATAAGATGAGCCTATACATAAAATAATAATCAAAACAACTTTTAATACGGTTAAAATGTTCATTTATATCACATTCATTAGATCAATAATGTAGTTGGAAAATTCACAGACAGTTAAATTTATGTCCAATTTTGAGTTTAACACTCTGCAAATTATTTTGTTGTCGTATTTTTCAAGAATAATTTCTGCAATATCAGAAAAATCTTCAATGGATTTTTCAATACACTTTTGATCATATAAATTCAAATCAAATTCAATTATTTTCATTGTTTTCAAACCAATCTGTAAGTATTTCATCAGCGTTAAAATCAATTGTTTGCTTCTTAGGTTCCTCATCATTGATTATTGTAGATGCCATAGCTCGTGCCACCATAATTTTTCTGATGTCTGCGGTTTCCAAATACACCTTATGTCGCATTGTTTGAAAGATCATTTCGTTGTCAAATTCTTGTTCTGATACAGTATTTCCCTCTTTTATGACAAAATCAACGATATATTCATTTTCTGTTTGACTAAGATGTATATATGCCTTGTCAGTAAAATTAAATGCAGCTTTTAATAAAGCCTCTTTACAATATAAATTTCGGTTATATTTTAATAACATAAAATACCTTCTTTACTTATCTTCTGCATTATTCTATCATATTTTTAAGATTTACTCAATTATAAATAGTTCTAATTTGTCACATATTATTTTATACATTTTGCTAAAAAGTCTTAATTTTGACAAATAAGCTGTTAATTGACGCAAGCATTGAATTAACACTGCGTATGGCGTAGTTATCGCATATCAGTTTGTTTTTATAGGCAATAACTTTTTCTTTTGTGATTTCAACACTTTTCACATAAGCGAAAAAAAGTTTTACATCACGAATATATTTTTCTATTGTATTTTTACTTTTTTCTTCGTTTTTAAGATATATGGCGAATGATGATATTTTATCATCTGTTAAAACTCTTTCTTTCATCGTGTTTACCTCCGTTAAGTATTAATAATATTTTATACGAAAAACACGAATATAAATTAACGGCATACCATTTCTGTAATTTAACATTGAAATGGTATGCCGTTTCTGATTACAAATCCTGCAAATCTGCGCTTGGAATATCGTTTTCAAGATTATCTCTTGCTAAGTCGTTGTCTATATAAGAATAAAAATTTGAAATAGGTCTTTCGCTGTGCGGTTTACTGTGATACACTTTTTGTGACGGCGGCTGTGTGCCTGCAATAATCGGATTGGCTTTTTCGTTGCTAAGTTTAGCTCCGCCCTGCAATTCGGGTACAATCTCTGCTCTGTTTTTATTTTTATCGTAAATGTTATCTGCTCTGTGCATTCCTTTTTTAGCCATTAAAATCACCTCAAAAGTATTTTGCACAGTAAAAACAGAATTATTAGCATATGAAATAAAGAGCCTTACAATAAAAGCAAAATAAACATATAAAAAATCCTGCCTGAAAAATCAGACAGGATTTTGAATTTATTAAAGGATTTAATTAGCAAACGCCCTGAGCAATCATTGAATCTGCAACCTTCTCAAAGCCTGCGATGTTAGCACCTACTACATAGTTGCCCTCATAGCCGTACTTCTTAGCAGCATTGTCAATGTTGTGGAAAATATTAACCATAATGTTCTTGAGCTTAGCGTCAACTTCATCAAATGTCCATGAAAGACGCTGTGAGTTCTGTGACATCTCAAGAGCAGAAGTAGCAACACCGCCTGCGTTAGCTGCCTTACCCGGAGCGAAGAGTAAACCTGCCTCCTGGATGAGCTTTGTAGCCTCAAGAGTTGTAGGCATATTAGCGCCCTCTGCTACTGCATAGCAACCGTTAGCGATAAGTCTCTTAGCATCGTCAGCGTTAAGCTCGTTCTGTGTAGCACATGGAAGAGCAACATCACACTTAACTGACCAATCGAATTTACCCTCATGGTACTCTGCATTTGGACGGTAGTTCTTGTACTCTGAAAGTCTGCCTCTCTTAACTTCCTTGATTTCCTTAACAGCGTCAAGGTCGATACCCTCTGCATCGTAAACCCAACCTGTTGAATCAGAAAGTGTAACTACCTTAGCACCAAGCTCTGTAGCTTTCTGTGTAGCGTAAATAGCAACATTACCTGCACCTGAAATACAAACTGTAGCACCGTTGATGTCTTTACCGTTGCACTTGAGCATTTCCTCTGTGAGGTAAAGAAGACCGTAACCTGTAGCCTCTGTTCTTGCTAAAGAACCGCCCCAGTTGAGGCCCTTACCTGTAAGAACGCCCTCGTATACATTTCTGATTCTCTTATACTGACCGAACATATAACCGATCTCACGAGCGCCTGTACCGATGTCGCCTGCAGGAACGTCTGTGTCAGCACCGATGTGCTTGCAAAGCTCTGTCATAAAGCTCTGGCAGAAAGCCATAACTTCGTTGTCGCTCTTGCCCTTAGGGTCAAAGTCAGAGCCGCCCTTACCGCCGCCGATAGGAAGACCTGTTAATGAGTTCTTGAAAATCTGCTCAAAACCGAGGAACTTAATTACACCAAGGTTTACAGACGGATGTAATCTTAAACCGCCCTTGTAAGGTCCGATAGCGCTGTTGAACTGTACACGGAAACCACGGTTTACCTGTACCTTGCCGTTATCGTCAACCCAAGGAACTCTAAACATAATAACACGCTCAGGCTCTGTGATTCTTTCGAGAATTGCGTTCTCCTGATACTTAGGATTAGCCTCAAATACAGGCTCAAGTGATGTTAAAACTTCTGTAGCTGCCTGAATAAACTCAGGTTCATTTGGATTTTTTGCTTTAAGCTTTTCGAGCTGTTCACTTACATACGACATTGTATGTTCCTCCTTATTAATTCAAAACAATTTATCATTACCACAATTAAATATTGTTTGTGGCTTTCGACATACTTATAATACTACTTTTTTAACCGTTTTGCAAGTTTTTTAAATAAAGTTTATAAACTTGTTAATATTTAGCTATTATTTTGTCGAAAATAAAAATATTTTACCTAAGTTATGAAAGTTGCTTGTGCTCGAGTTGCTTTGAAATAAGTTTTTAACACCAACTTACCGTTTTGTATAGTTCGTCAGTTGAATTTTTAACACTTGTTTTAGTTGCAAACGCACATAAACAATGATATAATACAAATAGTAATATTTTGAAATGCGGTGATTTTATGGACTACACTAAAAGATTAAGGGAATTAAGAATCGCAAACGGATATACTCAAGCTGAGATTGCTTTTCTGCTACATACAAGGCAGGAACAGTACAGCAAATATGAAAGCGGAAAGCGTGAGTTGCCTATAAAGCATTTGATTTCACTTTGTATGATTTACAGAGTGTCTAGTGATTACATTCTCGGTCTTGATAAATTCAATAAATAACGGTTATGTAAATTTTATAGATTAAGAATTAACTCATTGTTTGGATTTTAAAATGATAATTTTATTTTGAAATTTCAAGGAATAGCCTATCCCCTTTTAAGGCAAAAAATTACCGCCGACTATTGTCGACGGTTCGTTGCACAATAAAAAAGGTCACTTCCGATTTCTCAAAAGTGACCTTTAATTTTTTATCAAATATCGTTTCTTACGATATCTTCGTAGCTTTCTCTCTTAACAACAACTCTTGACTTGCCGTTGTTTACCATAACAATAGCAGGACGAGGGATTCTGTTGTAGTTAGATGCCATTGAGTAGTTATATGCACCTGTTGAAAGAACAGCAAGTGTATCGCCTACTGTAACAGGAGCTACCTGTGTGTGTTCCTGTACAAGGTCGCCGCTTTCACAGCACTTACCTGCAACGGTAACTGTCTGTGTAGCCTCTTTGTCTGCGTGGCTTGCGTTTACTACTGTGTAATCAGACTGATAAAGCGCATATCTGATGTTGTCGGTCATACCGCCGTCAACAGATACATAGGTTCTGATGTCAGGGATTTCTTTGATACCGCCGACGGTGTAAAGCGTGATACCTGCCTCACCGACGATTGAACGGCCCGGCTCAATAAAGATGTAAGGTACAGGCACATTGTGTTCCGCAGCCTTTGCTTTTACGGCAACAGATACTTTTTCCATATAATTCTCATAAGGAACAGGCTCGTCGCTGTTTACATACATAATGCCAAAGCCGCCGCCGAGGTTTAAGTTGCTGATTGTAACACCAAGCTCGTCTTTGATTTTACCGATGAAGTCCATCATAATTTCTGCAGCTGTAACGAATGGGTCAATATCAAAAATCTGTGAACCGATGTGGCAGTGAAGTTCTGCAAGGTTTACATTTTCATATTCAAGTGCCTTTTTAACAGCCTCAAAAGCCTCGCCTGTTTCAAGTGCAAAGCCGAACTTTGAGTCAATCTGACCTGTTCTGATAAAGTTATGTGTGTGAGCGTCAACACCAGGCTTGATTCTGAATGAAATCTTTGCCTTTTTACCGAGTTTGCCTGCAATTTCGTTTAAAAGCTCAAGCTCGTAAAGGTTGTCGACTACAAATGTGCCGACACCTGCGTTAAGTGCAAATTCAATTTCAGCGGCTGTTTTATTGTTGCCGTGAAAATGGGTTTTCTCCATAGGAAAACCTGCCTGCTGTGCTGTATAAATCTCGCCGCCCGATACTACATCAAGTCCGAGATGCTCTTCGTTTGCAATTCTGCAAAGCTCCTTACAGCTAAGCGCCTTGCTGGCATAAAGCGGCATACCGTTGCCGTTGTAGAACTTTTTGAAAGACTTAACATATGAACGGCAGGTTGTTCTGATTGTGTTTTCGTCAAGCACATAAAGCGGAGTGCCGTACTCCTTTGCAAGCTCAACTGTGTCGCAACCGCCGATTGTAAGATGTCCTTTTTCGTTAATGTTTAAGCAATCATTTACAAACATTCTCTCATACCTCCTGATATTTACTTGCGCAGCCTTTTATTCGGTCTGCAAAATATGTGACTCTATAAGAGCCTTTATTTCCTCTTTGCCATATCCGTCCTGTGCCGAAAACTCTATCATAGGTAAATCTTCGATTGTGCTGAAAATATCCTGATAGTATTCAAGCTGTAGTTTCTGGTTTGTTTTGTTCAGCTTGTCACGCTTTGTAAGCACTACAGCAAACGGGTAATTACTTCTGTAAAGAAAGTCCACCATCTCAAGGTCGTCATCTGTAGGAGGATGGCGCATATCGAGAATTTGGATAATCAATTTTATATTTCTTTCCTGTGCAAAATATCCCTCTACAAGTTCAGCCCAGCGTTTCTTTTCGTTTTTGGAAACCTTTGCGTAGCCGTAACCGGGCAGGTCAACCATACGAAATTCTTTTAATTTATAGAAGTTTATGGTCGCTGTTTTACCGGGTTGGGCGCTGACTCTTGCGAGTGCTTTTCTCTGCACAAGTTTATTTATAAGAGATGACTTTCCGACATTTGAATGTCCTGAAAAAACAATTTCGGGCATATCAGATTTTGGCAGCTGTTCTTTTGTGCCGGCGGCAAATTCAAATTGTACTTCGTTAAAATTCATTTACCTCACCCCTACTGTCTGATGTTTTCCGATTTGGTAGTTACCGTATTATCGGCAACTGCATTCCATTGCTTTTCTGAAATTACAGGTACATCGACTATTGCAATCGGGACTACCTGTGAGAAACTTGTAACAGGAATAAAACTTACTTTTTCCTTTACAACAGGGTCTATTTCCTCAAGGTCTGCTTCATTTTCCTTTGGAATGATAACGGTTTTAATGCCCGATTTATATGCAGCCATACTCTTTTCTTTTAAGCCGCCTATCGGCATTACATTACCTCGTAGGGTAATTTCACCTGTCATTGCAACATCACGCTTTACGGGCTTTCCTGTTAAAGCTGAATAAATGGCGGTTGCCATTGTAATACCCGCCGAAGGACCGTCCTTTGGTACAGCACCCTCGGGAGCGTGAATGTGAATATCTTTATTTTTGTAGAACTGCGGATTAATTCCGAGTGAATTTGCGTGACTTCTTATGCAAGTAACGGCAGCCTTTGCCGACTCCTGCATAACATCGCCGAGAGAACCCGTAAGCTCAAGTTTGCCCGTGCCCTCCATAACCGCAACTTCAATCGGTAAAAGTTCACCGCCGACGCTTGTCCAAGCAAGTCCGTTTACAGTGCCGATTTCGTCCTTTGACGGTAATTTATCGGTTGTAAATTTCTTGTGTCCGAGCATTTCAAGAATTTCTTTGTTTGTAATTTTAAAAGTTTCCTGTTCGTCTTCAAGTTTTTTAACTGCGCATTTACGGAGCACATTTCCGATTAATCTTTCAAGAGTACGAACACCCGCCTCTCTTGTATAAAAATCAATTAGGAAATACAGCGCCGATTGAGTAAATTTAACCTCTTTAGCGGTAAATCCGCTCTTTTCAAGCTGTTTTGGAACAAGATGCTTTTTAGCAATGTTAAATTTTTCTTCTCTTGTATAGCTGTCAAGCTCAATGATTTCCATTCTGTCACGCAACGGTGCGGGAATTTGTGATACATCATTGGCTGTTGTAATGAACATTACATTAGACAAATCAAAAGGAATATCAATATAATGGTCAACAAACTTGTTGTTCTGTTCCGAATCGAGGACTTCAAGCAAAGCGGATGTAGGGTCACCTTTGTAATCGCTGGCAAGTTTGTCGATTTCGTCAAGAATAAGAACAGGGTTGTTTGAACCTGCATTCTGAATGGCAGTCATAATTCTGCCCGGAATAGAGCCGATGTAAGTTCTTCTGTGACCTCTGATTTCTGCCTCGTCACGCACGCCGCCGAGGGCAATTCTTTGGCTCTTTCTGCCGACAGCCTTTGCAATTGACTGTGCAATCGAGGTTTTGCCGACACCCGGAGGGCCTGCAAAACAGATAATCTGACCGTCCTGCGAACCTCTCAATTTTGTAACGGCAAGCTGCTCAATGATTCTTTCCTTGATTTTAGCAAGTCCGAAGTGAGATTTATCAAGTTCTTTTCTTAACTTGGTAACGGAAATTTTATCTTTGGTAGCTGTGTTCCACGGAAGGTCAAGCACTGTGTCAAGATAAGTCCTGATAACAGATGCCTCCTGACTTCCGTACGGCATACGCATCAGCTTTTTGCACTCTTTGATGAGGATATTTTCAGTTTCTTCTGAAAGTCCCAAAGCATAAATTCTTTCGGCGTAAGCCTCTGCCTCTGCGGACGGATTATCGTCCTCGCCGAGCTCTTCTTCAATAATCTTTTTCTGTTCTCTTAGAAAATAATCACGCTGATTTTCTTCAATTCTGTCTCTTGCTTTTTGAACAATATCTTTTTCGATTGAAAGAATATAAGTTTCATTTATAAGAATGTCAAGTAACATATCCAGTCGCTCGGTTTGGTCAAGTTCTTCAAGAATGGTCTGCTTTGCCTGATAATCAAGAACAATGTTGTCAGCTATGTAGTCTGCAAGCTCGCCGCAAGACTTACAAGAGGCAACTTTAAATATAATATCATTCGGAACTCGAGGAGCTACCTTGACATAGTTTTCAAATTCCAATCTGACAGCACGCATCAAACCGAGTTGTTCGGAGGTGTGCTTAAACTTTTTATCCGGATACGGCTCAACTTCGACCATAAGACAATTTTTATCGAATACAGGAGTTACAATTCCGGCTCTGAATTTGCCCTCAATAACAACTCTTGTTGAGTTGTCGGGCTGTTTGATTACCTGAACTATTTTTGCAACTACGCCTGTTGAGTAGCATTTTGTAATATCAGGGTCGTTTTCGGCAGCGTCTTTCTGTGTAACAAGAAAAATAAGCTGATCGTTTTTCATAGCGGCATTTATAGCACTGATGCTCTTCTTTCTTCCCACATCAAAATGAATGAGCGTTTTCGGAAAAACAACAAGTCCTCTGAGCGGCAGAACGGGCAAAAGTATTAAATTATCGTTTCTATCGTCCATTTTCTATCCTCCCATCACAATTTATTTCACAATTAAATCTAATCAAAAAAAGCTGTATTGTTTTTTCGGCAATACAGCTTTAATTATTTACAATACTTTAAGAAGCTGTGCTTCGTTTTTGACGCTTCTTTGCATCTTGTTTTAAGTTGATTGAAACAGCCGCCTTGTCTTCATTTCTGAGAAGTTCGGGTTCGCTGCCCTCGGTTACAACCTTTTCTGTGATTGTTACCCTTTCAATAGTCGGATCGGACGGAATTTCAAACATAAGGTTAGTTAGTATTCCCTCCATAATTCCTCTTAGTCCTCTTGCACCTGTTCTCTGTTCCTGCGCTTTTTTGGCAACTGCTTTTAAAGCGTCATCTTCAAATACAAGTTCAACATTGTCAAGCTCAAAGAGTTTTTTATACTGCTGAACAATTGAATTTTTAGGAACTGTAAGGATTTGCACAAGAGCGTCGGTATCAAGACCGCTTAGAGCCGTAATAACGGGAAGTCTGCCGATAAGCTCCGGAATTATGCCGTACTTAACAAGATCGTGTGCAGTAACATCTTTCATCCAATAGGTTTCGTCAAGCTCTTTTTTATCCTGAATAAATGACTCAAAGCCGATTACAGAAGAGCCTTTGCGCTTTGTAACAATCTTTTCAAGACCGTCAAAAGCACCGCCGCAGATAAACAGAATATTCTTTGTGTTTATCTGTAAAAATTCCTGCTGCGGATGTTTCCTGCCGCCCTGCGGAGGCACATTGGAAACAGTACCCTCAATAATTTTGAGCAATGCCTGCTGAACACCCTCACCGCTTACATCACGGGTGATAGACGGGTTTTCCGATTTACGGGCAATTTTGTCTATTTCATCAATGTAAATAATGCCTCGCTCTGCTTTTTCAATGTCGAAATCAGCAGCCTGAATAAGCTTTAATAAGATGTTCTCTACATCTTCGCCGACATAGCCAGCCTCCGTAAGTGTGGTGGCATCTGCAATGGCAAACGGAACATCAAGTGCTTTTGCAAGAGTTTGAGCAAGCAAAGTTTTACCTACGCCTGTCGGGCCGAGCAAAAGAACATTACTTTTTGAAAAATCAACATCGGTTTCGTTTGAAAACACTCTCTTGTAGTGGTTATAAACAGCAACACTGAGCGTAACTTTTGCGGCATCCTGACCGATTACATATTCATCAAGAATTTCCTTGATTTCCTTAGGCTTAAGGAGCTTTGGAATAGAAACGGTATCATCTTTTTTAGCAAGCTCTGCGTCAACCGCTGTGTTCTCGAGTTCTTCTGTCTGCTCAAGAATATTCATACATAAATCAACGCACTGGTCGCAAATATACACGCCGTTGCCTGCAATCAGACGGCCAACCAATTCCTGTGGCTTTCCGCAAAAAGAGCAGTATATTTCTTTTTCGTTGTTTTTGTTTGCCATTAAGATTTCCTCACCTTATCTTTTTTCAATAACCTTATCGATAAGACCGTATTCAAGAGCCTGCTGAGCAGTCATAAAGTTATCTCTGTTAGTATCTCTTGCGATTACATCAATCGGCTGTCCTGTATTATCAGCAAGAATCTGATTAAGACGCTGTTTCATATCAAGAATGTGTCTTGTATGAATTTCCATATCTGTAGCCTGACCTTGTGCACCGCCTGACGGTTGGTGAATCATAATGTCACTGTTTGGAAGAGCAAGACGCTTGCCCTTTGCGCCGGCTGCAAGGAGGAATGCACCCATACTTGCTGCCATACCCATACAAATAGTGGAAACATCACATTTGATGTAATTCATTGTATCAAATATTGCAAATCCATCTGTAACACTGCCACCGGGGCTGTTGATATAAAGGCAAATATCCTTTGTAGGATCCTGGCTCTCAAGGTAGAGTAGCTGTGCTACTACTACACTTGCACTTGCACTGTTCACTTCTTCTGTGAGCATAACGATTCTGTCATTAAGAAGTCTTGAATAGATGTCGTATGAGCGTTCGCCACGGCTTGTCTGTTCAAGTACATATGGTACTAATGCCATTTGATCAAAACCTTTCATTATAGTAAATAGTAATTAACAAAAACAGGTTAATTATTCAAATTATTTAATAACTACACTGTCCTTTACCATATTAAGAGCCTTTTCAGCCTTAACATCAAGTGTAAGTGTTTCGGCAGGAACTGCACCCTTAACTGTTTCAACATCTACCTTGTAAGCTTCTGCCATCTTGTTGTAAGCCTCGTCAAGGTCAGCGTCTGTTACTTCAATATTCTCTTTCTTAGCGATTGTTTCAAGAGCAAGTCGTAACTGAACTCTCTTTTTAGCCTCGTCGGCATACATCTTCTTTAAGCCGTCAAGGTCAATACCCATATACTGGAGGTATGTGTTCATATCAATACCCTGTGAACGGATTCTCATCTCGAAATCTCTAACCATTTCGTTTACCTGGTTGTCATACATAGCCTGTGGGATTTCGCCCTCAAGAAGTTCGATAAGTTTTTCGGCAATCTGATTGTCCTTATCCTTTTCAGCTTCATCCTCAAGACGGGCAGCGATTGTTTCTTTAAGCTCATCTCTGTATTCTGCTACAGTTTCTTTTTCTGAAACATCCTTTACAAACTCATCGTCAACTTCAGGGAGTTCCTTAGCCTTAATCTCGTGAAGCTTAATCTTGAACTCTGCGTCCTTACCTGCGAGCTCTTCAGCCTGATACTCTTCAGGGAACTTAACATTGATAGAGAACTCTTCATCAGTGCTGTGACCGATAATCTGCTCCTCAAAGCCCGGGATAAAGTTGCCTGAACCGATTGTAAGGTTGTAGTTTTCAGCCTTACCGCCGTCAAATGCAACGCCGTCAACAAAGCCTTCAAAGTCGATAACTGCGATGTCGCCGTTAGCAACAGGTCTGTCCTCAACTGTTACCATTCTTGAGTTACGGTCACGAACCTTCTCGATTTCTTCGTCAATAAGCTCGTCTGTAACTTCTGTTGACTTCTTTGTTACTTCAAAGCCAAGGTAGTTGTTGATTTCCATATCAGGCTCAACAACGATATTTGCCTTGAAAGTAAAGCCGTTCTCAACCTCTGTAACTTCGATAGATTCAACAGCAACAATCTTTACGCCTGCCTCTTCTGCTGCGTTGTAAAGAGCCTCAGGATAGCAATCCTGCATAGCGTCATCATAGAATACTTCTTTGCCGTACATTTTCTCAATAATGTGGCGTGGAGCTTTGCCCTTTCTAAAACCGGGAATGTTAATTTTCTTAACTTCCTTCTTGTAAACTGTGTTAAGTGCTTTTTCAAAAGTTTCTCCGTCAACTGTAACAACTAACTCGTATGAATTAGCCTGCTCAAGTTTTTTACTTTCTTTTAATGCCATTTTTTGAAATCCTCCAAATTTGATTTTTTATACAAATATAATCAGTATCAGTTCATTATAACACAAAAATTCAGTTTTGCCAATACTCAAAAGCAAATTTATGCTTATTATCGTACCAAAATCGGCATAAATGCGAGTCGGTCGCAAGAGATCAGCTTAAAATTTATACCTTTATAATCACCCTCAACGGCATACCGCATATTTGATTTGCCGTGAATGTGTCCGTAATAGCATCTTTTTATATTGTGTTTTAATAATACATTCATAATTTCGCTGCATTCGGTGTTGCAGTAGACAGGCGGATAGTGCAGAAAAACCACAGGCTCAAGCCCTGTTTTTTCCGCCTCTGAAATCGACATTTCAAGTCTGCCTACTTCACGGTTAAGTACCTTTACATCAGCGTCAGACTCATTTTCGAGAAACCATCCTCTTGTACCGCAAATTGCTTTATTGTCGCAAACATAAGTGTTGTTAAAAAGGATATTTATCGAATTAAGTTTGTTATTGTCGAGGAACTTTTCAATTTTACTTTTGGTTCCCCACCAATAATCGTGATTGCCCTTGAGAAAAATTTTCTTGCCGGGCAAATCATTAATATATTTAAAATCGGTATATGTTTGTTCAAGCTTCATTGCCCAGGAAATATCACCCGCAATCATAACCGTATCATCATCGGTAACAAGTGTATTCCAATTTTTTGTAAGCCTTTCGACATAGTTGTCCCAGCCCGCAAAAATATCCATCGGCTTATCTTCGCCGAGTGACAAATGAAGGTCAGCTATCGCAAATAAACTCATTATTTGATGTTAAGTGCATCAAGAACATACTGAGGCATAGAATTAACCTCTGTAACATCTGAGAAACGAGCCTTTTTGTCCTTAAGTGCTGCAAGAGGTGCAGGCACAGGAGCATTTGAAACCTCGAATAGCTTTTCTACCATATCAAATTCATTTTCAGGAAGGTCTGTGCCGTCTGAAACAGCCTCAAGAACAGCCTTAGAGAACTTGTATGGGCTTGCTGTCGATGCGATAACAGACGGAGTTGTGTCGCCTGTCTGCTCAACATACTGCTCATATACATTAACAGCAACTGCTGTATGAGTATCGCAAAGGTAGTTATCTGTATCAAACAAAGCTTTGATTGTAGCCTTTGTCTGCTCATCATCGCAGAAACCGCCGAAGAATTTTGACTTGATTCCAGCCTTGATTTCGTCGGAAACCTCGTACTTGCCTACAGTCTTGAGAGCAGTCATAAGCTCTTTTGTAGTATCGGCATTGTTGCCCGAAAGCTTATAAAGAAGTCTTTCGAGGTTGCTTGATACGAGAATGTCCATTGAAGGTGAAATTGTTGTATAGAAATGTCTGTTTTTGTCATAAACACCTGTCTTAATGAAGTCAGAAAGAACATTGTTTGAGTTTGACGCACAGATGAACTTGTTGATTGGAAGTCCCATAATGCTTGCGTAGTATGATGCAAGAATATTGCCGAAGTTACCTGTCGGAACTACAACATTAATCTTGTCACCCATAGCGATTTTGCCTGCATTTACGAGGTCGCAGTAAGCAGAAATATAGTAAACAATCTGTGGAAGAAGTCTGCCCCAGTTAATTGAGTTTGCAGAGCTGAAAAGCATATTGTTAGCCTCAAGCTTTGCGGAAATTTCAGGAGTAGTAAAGATTTTCTTTACACCTGTCTGTGCATCATCAAAGTTGCCCTTGATAGCGCAAACGGTAACATTGTTTCCTTCCTGTGTGTTCATCTGGTGCTTCTGCATTGGACTTACACCGTCAACAGGATAGAAAACGATAATTTTTGTATGGTCAACATCTTTAAAGCCTTCAAGAGCAGCCTTACCTGTGTCGCCCGATGTGGCAACAAGAATTACTGCATCTTTGCCGTCGTATGTCTTTTTAAGTGATTTTGTAAGAAAATGAGGAAGAATCTGGAGTGCCATATCCTTAAAAGCACAAGTCGGACCGTGCCAAAGTTCAAGAATATTAAGTTCCTTGCCGTTGAGCTTTGCGTAAGCCAAAGGAGCAGGATTGTCACTGCCGAACTTCTCTTTTGTGTAGGCATTTTCAACACAATCGTTGATTTCTTCTTCTGTAAAATCAGAAAGAAAATCAGCGAAAACTTTTTTTGCTCTGCCCTTGTAATCAAGCTTTAAAAGCTCATTAAATGTTTCTGCGGAATATTTAGGAAATTCCTGTGGCACAAAAAGTCCGCCATCCTTAGAAATACCCTGGGCAATTGCCTGAGCGGCCGATACAACTTCGGCTGCATTTTGAGTACTGTTATACAACATATAAATCTTCCTTTCAGAGTTGCTTTACACAAAGTACATTTTACTACATAATTTATCAAATGTCAAAGTTTTCAAAGAAATTAACTGCATTTTCATAAAAAATTTTATCAATTATGGCTTCTTGATAGTTTTTTTGCAGAAAAAGATTATAAATTTCATTTAGATTTCTGTTATTTCTGATGTCATACGGCAAGATTCCACCGTCAAAATCACTTCCAAGGCATACATAATCTTCTCCGCCGAGCGACAAAAAATGCTCTGCGTGCTTTAGAATATCATCAATGCAGGCTTTTTCGGGTTCGTTATTGAGAAACGCATTATGAAAATTAAGTCCTATAATTCCGCCGTTTTTAAATATGATTTTTGCCTGTTCGTCTGTAAGATTTCTTTTGTGCGCAGTAACCGCTCTTGCGTTTGAATGGGTGGCTATAAACGGTTTTTCTGCGATTTCGCACACATCATAAAAAAGTTTATCGCTTGCGTGTGATACATCAATGACAATACCTTGATTTTCAAGTTCACATACCGCTTTTTTGCCAAACTCCGTTATGCCTGTCGGGTGCTCTGCCATTGCGCCGTCACCGATACAGTTTGTATCGTTCCAAGTAAGGGTTGCTGTTTTTATGTTGCTGTCGGCAAGGTATTTTATATATGAAATATCATTGTCGATTATTTTGCAGTTTTCAAGTGTAAACATTGCAAGTTTGTTTTTTGTTGAATTATTAATTTCTTTAAAAGAATCAACAAGATTTATATTGTTGATTTTACATTCTTTCGTAAGTGTAATTTTGGCTTTTTCAAACAGTGCTCTGCCCTGTTTTATGCTTAAATCATCGGGAATCCATACCGCAAAGCACTGCAAATATTTTTCAAAATCCACATCTGTCTGAACTTCATAGTCGGAACAGGAAAAGCCGTGGCTCATAGTCACGGCTTTGTAAAGTGTATCACAATGTAAATCAAATACTTTCATAAGAAGCTCCTTCAAAAGCATTTTCAATATAGTTGATGTCAATTACTTTGCCGCTTTCTGGCTCGGTAAATACTTCGCTGACATCAAAGCGGAAATAAGCGTCAAGCTGTTTTTCGGCAATATACATTGCGGCGGTTTTTCTTATTCTTGAGATTTTCCTGCGGTCAACGGCCTCATACGGACGGGCAATAAAATTAGCCGCCCTTGTTTTTACTTCCGTAAATATAATATATTCGCCTTTTTGAGCAATTATATCAATCTCACCGCATTTTTGTCTGTAATTGCGTTCAAGAATTTTATAACCGTTTTTCTTTAGGTAACGCTCGGTAAATTTTTCGCCGATGTCGCCCTTTTGTTTTGTTGTAAATAACTTCATAATTATTTATACAGCTTTTTAAGAAAACTTTTGCGGTGGTACGGGCACGGGCCGTATTTAAGAATAGCCTCTCTGTGTGCCTTGGTTCCGTATCCTTTGTGTTTATCAAAACCGTACATGGGATATTCTTCAGCATACTTATATAAAAGTCTGTCCCTTGACACTTTTGCAAGGATAGATGCACAAGCAATCGACATAGATTTTGCGTCACCTTTTACAATGCACTCGGCGTCAATGTTAATCGGCGGAATTTTATTTCCGTCAATCATTGCGTAGTCTGCCTTTATTTCAAGACCGTCAATTGCTCTGCGCATCGCAAGCATTGTTGCATTCAGTATATTGATTTCTTCGATTTCGTCAACCGTAGCGTAAGCTATTGAGTATGACAGCGCCTGTTCTCTTATAACATCAAACAAGGACTCACGCTTTTTCTCGCTTAATTTTTTTGAGTCGTTTACACCGTCAATAATCACGCCCTCGGGCAATATAACGGCGGCGGCGCAGACTGGACCTGCGAGAGGGCCTCTGCCTGCCTCATCAACTCCGCAAACCGATTTATAACCTTTTGCAAGCGCCTCTTTTTCAAATTCAAGCCAATCCATTGTTTCACCTTTTATCTTTCGGGCATTTCAAGAGTGATTCTGCCGAGTTTTCCGCTTCTGAATTCATCAAGCAGCATAATTGCGGCTCTCTCTGTATTTATTTCTCCTCCGGAAATGAGCATACCTCTTTTTTTGCCGATTACATTAAGCAATTCGTATGAATCGATTGCGTCAAGGTCAATATCCTCAAGTTTAAATCTTGCAATAAAATCAGCAGGTTTCAAGCTGCGCAAAAAGTCAAGAAGTCGTACGGCGAGAAGCTCCGTATCGAGAATTTGGTCTTTTACAGCGCCTGTAAAAGCAAGTCTTTCGCCGACAATCTTATCGTCAAATTTAGGCCAAAGCACACCCGGAGTATCGAGCATTTCTATATTTTTAGCTATTGAATACCACTGATTGCCTCTCGTAACACCCGGTCTGTCCTCTACTTTTGCTCTGTTTTGCTTTGCTACTCTGTTAATAAATGAAGATTTACCGACATTCGGGATACCTACAATCATAATTCTGAGCATCGGGTTTACCATACCCTTTGCCTTAAGTCTTTCTCTGCGCTCGGAAAGCACATTGTTTACAGCAGGAGCAAATTTATTAAGTCCCTTACCGCTTTTGCAGTCAACCGCAATCGCTGTAATTCCCTGTGATGCATAGTAGTCTATCCATCTGCTTGTTGCGGTCTGATTAGCCATATCGCATTTATTCAAAAGCACAACCTTTGGTTTGTTCTGAATAAGCTTTTGTAAATCCGGATTTTTACTGCTTAAGGGTATTCTTGCGTCAAGAATTTCTGCCACTGCGTCTACAAGTTTTAAACTTGCCTGAATCTGTCTTTTGGTTTTGGTCATATGACCCGGGAACCACTGTATATTTTGCATTTCGCTCATTTTATTTTATCAATCCTTATAGTTGTTTATAAATCAGTAAAGATATTTGAAATGGTCAAACGGATAAATCACAAATTGTGCCTTGCCAAGTATCATTGTTTTTGGAATAAGCTGAATACTGCCGCTTCTGCTGTCGAGTGATACGGAACGGTTATCACCCATTACGAACACATAGCCTTCGGGTATGGTGTCGGGAATATTCCAACCGACAGTCGGTCTTATTGTATCGGAGGCAACATATTCTTCGTCAAGTACAATTCCGTCAACTATAACTTTGTTATTGTCATAGTCAATTTTTATTGTCTGTCCTTCGGTTGCGATAACTCGTTTTATAATGATTTTTCCGATTTGCTGGTCTGCGTCAACAGCCACAATATCTCCCACCTGCGGTGAGTAAAGAAAGTTTGTAAGTATCGCCCTGTCGCCGTCAAAAAGCGTGTCTTTCATAGATTCGCCGTCGATTGTGACATCTTTTATAAAAAATGTAAATACAACGCTTATAATTGCAAAAAGGAAAATAACCGTTTTGAAAATATCAAATATACAGTTAGGTAATTTTTCTTTGTTTATCTGTATTTTTGTTTTCGAGGTTTTGTTTTCAGATTTCATATATCCTCCAAATAAATAAAAGCTTATTTCAATTATAAAACAGAAATAAGCTTTTATCAATAGGTCAAATAAAATTTTTAGTAAAGATATTTAAAGTCTGAAAACGGATAAACTACAAATTGAGCTTTTCCTATAACATTGTCTACGCTGATAAGACCGATTCTTGAGTCACGGCTGTCCATAGAAACTCCTCTGTTGTCGCCCATTACAAAAATCATACCGTCCGGAATAACCTCGGGAATTTCGTAATCTGCCTCAACATTACAGAATGTTGACACATCAAGATACGGTTCGTCAATTACAACACCGTCAACAAGGATTCTGTCGTTTTCATAATCAAGTTTAAGAGTCTGACCTGCGGTAGCAATAACACGCTTTACAATCGGTTCGGCGTACTCCTTACCGTGAGAAATTACTATGATGTCATTCGGCTTTGGAGTGTAATTAAAGTTGGTTACAATCAATTTATCGCCGTTTTGCAGGGTTTCTACCATTGATGTACCTTTTACATCAACCAACCTGAAAAAGAAGTTAAGACAGAAAATAACTATTACAAGTGCAAATACAATTGATTTTACCCAATCGTAAAAGTTTGATGCGCCGCCGTCTGCCTTTGCCGCAACAAATTTGTTGCTCTTCTGCTTGTCTTTTTCGGGATTGCTGAAAGCAATGTAATCTCCGCTGTCCTCGACCTCAATATTCTGATTCTGGGTTTCGGCTGTTGTGTTTTCTACAACATTGTTTTCTGTTTCGTTAGTATTTGTTTTATTTTCGCTCAATTTATCCACCTGCTAACAATAAGTAAAGTAAAAAAGGGACTGTAAAAGTCCCTTTCCTTACATTTGAAATTACTTACGGATCTGCTCTTTAACCTTAGCAGCCTTACCAACTCTGTCACGGAGATAGTAGAGCTTGCTTCTGCGAACTTTACCATAACGAATTACCTGCACGTCCTTAACGTTTGGTGAATGGAGCGGGAACACTCTCTCAACACCTACGCCGTAAGCAACGCGTCTTACAGTAAATGTTTCAGCAACGCCACTGCCCTTTTTAGCAATAACTGTGCCCTCAAACATCTGAATTCTTTCTCTTTCGCCCTCACGGATGTTTACAGAAACCTTAACTGTGTCACCGACATTAAACTTTGGTGTGGTTTCCTTAACTGAACCGGCAGCAATAGCTTTTAATGCGTCCATTATAATTCCTCCTGTTTTTTCTGACATTCGTACCTTTTTAGTGCAGAGGAATGTCTGCTTCAAAATAACGGTTTTACCGCCATCTGAACCTCGTCATAGGTATGACGGTTTCAAATGCTTATATATATTACCACAAAAGAAAATAAATTGCAAGACTTTTTTCCGTTTATCGCAAATTATTTTGTTATTTTATCGAGCTTTTCAAGATAATTTCTGAAATATTCGGGCAGCTGCGATGTAAATTCAAGGTATTTGCCGCTCCTTGGATGAATAAAGCCGATTTTTCTTGCGTGCAGGCACTGACCTGTAAAATCAACTTTTTCGTTTTTAACCCCGTAAACCAAATCTCCCGATACAGGGTGACCGATGTACGCCATATGCACTCTTATCTGATGTGTTCGTCCCGTTTCAAGAATACATTTTATATGAGTGTAGCCCTTGTATCTTGCAATCACACGGTAATGTGTGACAGCGTGTTTGCTGTTTTTTTCGGTAACGCACATTTTTTTACGGTCATACTGACTTCTTCCTATCGGAGCATTCACCGTGCCCTCATCGTCTTTTAAATTGCCGAAAACAATTGCCTCGTATTCCCTTGTAAAAGAATGTTCCTTAATTTGCTCGGCGAGCGAAAAATGTGCAAAATCATTTTTCGCAACTATCAGAAGTCCGCTTGTATCTTTATCTATTCTGTGGACAATTCCTGGACGCATAACACCGTTTATGCCTGATAACGAATCTCCGCAATGATAAAGCAATGCGTTTACAAGTGTGCCGTCATAATTGCCTGCCGCAGGGTGAACAACCATTCCTTTCGGCTTGTTTACAACAAGCAAATCGTTATCCTCGTAAATAATTTCCAAAGGAATGTTCTCGGGTTTTGCCTCATAAGGTACGGGATCGGGAATTTCGAGAGTAATTCTGTCGCCGCCTTTGAGCTTATAGTTTTTACCGACAGAATTTTCATTTACAAAAACTTTGCCCTGCTCAATAAGTTTGGCAGCCGCAGTTCTTGTGAGTGACGGTTCATTGTCGGCAATGTATTTGTCTATTCTTATGTTGCCGTTTTCTGCAACAAATTCAAGTTTTGTCATTTTTCAATTCCTTTTTACCGACTTCTGAAAAAAAGAGTACATAAACCATAAGCAAGACCGTACCGACCGTTATGCAGTAATCCGCAAAATTGCATACGGGCGGAAAGAATGAAAGACTGATGTAGTCAATAACATAGCCGTAAAAAATTCTGTCTATAAGATTGCCTATTCCGCCGCCGACAACAAGCGCAACAGAGGCATAAAAAAGTTTGCTCTTTGGTTTCTTTTTAAACATATAAATTAAGATTGCGGCAATAAGTGCAGTTGTAAGCACTACAAAAATCCATCTGTTGCCTGCAAAACTGCCGAAAGCCACACCGTTGTTTTCCACATAGGTAAAAGAAAGCAGATTGTCAATAACAGACACACTTCCTATTTCTTTGAGATTTGTGCTGACAAAGAACTTTATAATTTGGTCTGCTATTGCCAAAACTATTCCGACCGCAACGGCTATATAAGGCATAAAATTCCCCCATAAAGCTAAATCGGTGCAGCAATACTGTTACACCGATTTAGTATTAAATTTAATTGATTATTTTAAAATGCTGCAGCAACGCTTGCAAAGATGCGGATGTTCGCTGTCTGTACCTACAGTTTCGCTGATAATCCAACAACGCTCGCACTTTTCGCCTATTGCTTTATCAACGGCAATCTCAAGCTCACCGTCATTTTCTGCGATTTCTACGGCAGATACGATGAATGCAGCCGCAAGTTCGGGTTCTGCTTTCTTAAGAAATTCAAGCTTTTCGCCGCTTGCCTTAAGAGTAACCTTAGCCTCAAGTGAGCTCTTGATAGTTTTATCTTTAATAAGACCTTCAAGTGACTTCTTTACATCGTCACGAAGCTGATGAATTTCGTCCCAGAATGACATAAAGTCGGCATCGGTTTCGATTTCAACCTGATTTGGCATCTCATTGAAAATAACATTTTCGGCATTCTCATTTGATGAATGAGGCATATATTTCCAAATTTCATCAGATGTATATGCAAGAATCGGGCTGATCATTCTTGTCATAGCGTTAAGAATGATATAGATTGCAGTCTGAGCAGCCTTTCTTGACTTGCTGTCGCTTTTTTCTGTATATAATCTGTCCTTGAGTACATCAAGATAGAAGTTAGACATATCAATTACGCAGAAGTTTCTGATTGAATGATATACCTGGTGGAATTCGTAGTTATCATAAGCCTGCTTAACCTTTGCAATAAGCTCGTTAAGTTTTACGATTGCCCACTTATCCATAGGCATAAGCTCATTTACAGGAACAGAATCTGTATCAGGGTTAAAGTCATAAACATTACCGAGAATATAACGGGCAGTGTTTCTGATTTTTCTGTATGACTCTGAAATCTGCTTTAAAATTTCGTTAGAAATATGAACATCTGACTGATAGTCGGTTGATGAAACCCAAAGTCTTAATACATCAGCACCGTATTTTTCGGTAACATCCTGTGGACTGATACCGTTGCCGAGTGACTTACTCATCTTTCTCTTCTCTTCGTCAAGAATCATACCGTGAGTAAGAACTGCCTTATACGGAGCTACACCCTCTGTAGCAACTGATGTAAGGAGTGATGATTGGAACCAACCTCTGTACTGGTCGTTACCCTCAAGGTAAAGGTCAGCAGGGAACCGGAGGTTATCACGCTTGCTTACAACGGCTGCGTGTGAAGAACCACTGTCAAACCAAACATCCATAATATCCTTTTCTTTTTCAAACTCAGTACAACCGCACTTCTTACACTTTGTACCCTCAGGTAAAATTTCTGCAGCTGTATGGCTGTACCATGCGTTTGAACCCTCTTTTTCAAACAAATCTGCAACAGCCATCATTGCGTCATTGTCGATATGAGCCTCGCCGCATTCTTTACAGAAGAAAATCGGAATAGGTACGCCCCATTTTCTCTGACGGGAAATACACCAGTCTTTTCTTTCCTTAACCATATTTGTAATTCTGTCATGACCCCAAGCAGGAATCCACTTAACGCTGTCGATTGCCTCGCAAGCTTTATCCTTGAAGTCCTCAACAGAACAGAACCACTGGTCGGTAGCTCTGAAAAGGATAGGAGTTTTACATCTCCAACAGTGCGGATACTGGTGAATAATCTTCTTTAATGCAAAGAGGTAACCGTTTTCATCAAGATAAACGGCAATCTTTTTGTTTGCCTCATCAGTTGTAAGACCCGCAAACTGACCTGCCTCTTCGGTAAGTACGCCGTTTGAGTCAACAGGGCAGATAGTAGGAATTTCAGGATAATTCTGGCAAACATTAAAGTCGTCAACACCGTGACCGGGAGCTGTGTGAACGCAGCCTGTACCGCTTTCGAGTGTTACATGATCACCGACAATAACAAGTGACTCTCTGTCAAGGAACGGGTGTGCTGTCTTGATATACTCAAGGTCGCTGCCCTTAACTGTGGCAACTACTTCGTAATCTGTAATTTCGGCAGCCTCAAAAGCTGATTTATAAAGCTCTGTAGCCATAACGAGGTATTCGTCACCTGTTTTGATGATTGAATACTCATATCTCGGGCCAACGCAGATAGCTACATTCGCAGGCAATGTCCAAGTTGTTGTTGTCCAAATTACGAACTTAACTTTTGACGGGTCAAGACCGAGATTTGAGAACACACCCTTGTCATCTGTTACTGTAAATTTTACATAAATTGAATGGCACGGATCTTCCGCATACTCAATTTCAGCCTCGGCAAGAGCTGTTTTACATTCAGGGCACCAATAAACAGGCTTTAATCCCTTGTAAATATAACCCTTTGTAGCCATTTTTGCAAACACTCTGATCTGCTCTGCCTCAAATTCGTGCTTAAGTGTGATATAAGGGTTGTCCCACTCACCGATTACACCGAGTCTTTTGAACTGCGTACGCTGATCGTTAATGTATCCTGTAACAAATTCTTCGCACATTTTACGGAGCTCAACGATAGAAATTTCCGCAGAGTTACCGATACCAGCTTTTTTTCTTGCTTTAAGCTCTGTCGGAAGACCGTGAGTATCCCAACCCGGAACATAAGGAGCTTTAAAGCCTGCCATATTTTTATAGCGAACGATAAAGTCCTTTAAGATTTTGTTTAATGCGTGGCCGAGGTGAATATCGCCGTTTGCATATGGAGGACCGTCGTGGAGTACAAATAACGGTTTGCCCTCGTTTACCTCCATAAGCTTTTCATATACCTTATTATCTTCCCATGCCTTAAGAGTTACAGGCTCGCTCTTAGGAAGACCAGCTCTCATAGGAAAGTCGGTTTTTGGAAGATTAAGTGTAGAATTATAATCCTGAGACATTGGTTACACTCTCCATAATTTAAATTTCGATTTCCGATTAATTTCCGATTATAAAATTATTCGGCAGAAACATCATAGTTGTCGCCAAACTTTAAGTGACCGAACTTTGGTGCTTTTTTTTCTGTATTTTTTTCGTTTGCAGCAGCGTTTGCCGAAGAAAGAATTTCGTCTACAGTTTTGTCAGAAACGGCAGCGGTTTCGGCATCAGCCTTTTTTACTTCAACTGCAGCCGGCTTGGCAGGCTGTACTGTTTCCTGCGGCTTTTCCTCTATAACAGGTGCTGTCGGATACTTTTCGTTGAGTTCCTGCTTAGCTGCCTCTAATTCGGCAGCTGTAGGAAGGTCGTTAATCATCTGAATGTGCTTTTTGTAAAGCTCAATAAGCTCACCCTTAAGTTTTACAGCGTCTGACTGAAGAAGAAGGTAGTTTTCCTTCTCTGTTGCAGTCATTCTGTTTGTATCAACCAAAAGCTGCTGTGCCTTTGTTTCAGCCTCTCTTACAATCTTAGATGCCTTTTCTTTAGCCTCTCTGATGCAAGCGTCAGATACTTTCTGTGATGCGAGAAGAGCGTTTCTGACTGTTTCTTCATCTGCACGATACTGTTCTACTCTTGTTGCGAGAACATCAATTTTATGTACAAGGTTAGTTTTCTCTTTCTTTAACTGTTCAAAAGCTACAATGACTTCATCAATAAATGCATCAACATCTTCTGCCATATAGCCCTGGCGGCCGGCTTTTCTGAAACTAACATTCTTAATTTCATCAATAGTAATCATTTAAAGCACTCCTATCTGAAATGTATTACTGAAATTTTATGGCGCCCTTTTTTGGTTACACCCAAAATTTTATCTAACTTAAATTTCCCTTTACCCCGTATTGTAAAGGTATCTCCCTCTTTAACCGTACAGCTTACATTTTGAGTTACCGCAAAGTTAAGAGTTGTTTCTCCCGATAAAATCAGTTTTGCCGTTTTATCCCTCGAAAGTCCGCTTACTGCGGCGACAATGTTGTCGTATCGGAGAGATGAAACCGTAAGACTCATTTCCTCTGTGCCTCTTCCCTGCGGAAGAGAATTAAGATTTGGTTGGACAATTTTTACTCCCGCTCCGCCTACTTTAAAAATCTGCGATTCGATGTAATCTTTAAGCTCGCTTTTTACAAATACAACGGTTCTTCCGTTATCTACCAGAATATCTCCTACCGTGTCACGCTCAATGCCGAGTGACATAAGCGTGCCGAGAAAATCTCTGTGTGTAAGTTTATCGGAAGGTCGGTATTTGAATTCTATGGCAGAAACAGGAAAGGCTGACCGCTCGGGTTCATCATAAAACACCCCGAGCACCTTTCTTTCACTGCTCTCACTGCCGCCGAAGAAAACATAATTTTCAAAGTATATACTCTGCAATACCTTTTGTGCAAGTGCCTGCTGACTCTCGGTTAAAAACTGTGAGAAAACAGGTTTTTGACGGGTAAAGCAAAGTGAAGTCATATCCTCGATTTTGGAGCAGAAAAGCTCATCGTTATCAGAAGTAAACACCGCTGTTTTCTAATTCGTCAAGTAAATCGTCGCCGGTAAGGTCTACATTATTAGGAATGATAATGTATGTATTTGAAGCAACCTTTTTAATCTTACCGTCGTTTGCATAAGCAACACCGCTTAAGAAGTCAAGAATTCTTCTTGCCATATCCTTGTTGGTGTCCTCAAGGTTAAGCACAACTGTGTGTGATTTGATAAGGTCGTCAGCGATTGTGCGTGTTTCCTCGCCAAATCTTTCAGGCTTATAAATACCGACCTGAATCTTAGCCTTAGCGTTAATATTAACAACTTTATTTTTTGAAGTAGGAGCTGCTGCTCTCTCTCTTACAGGCTGCTGTTCCTCAACCTCTTCTTCCTCGTTTTCGTCGGCATAACCGTACTCGTCATACTCCTGCTGATACTCGTCATCCGGAGCATCCCACATACGCTTGAATTTATCCACAAAACCTGCCATTATATTATTTCCTCCTTGAATTATTTACTGTAATCTCTGGCACCAAAAAGTGACGAACCTACTCTTACCATAGTCGCACCTTCGAGTATTGCCTCATAATAATCAGCAGACATACCCATTGACAGTATAGTCATACTTATATTATCTAATTTTTTTGACGATATGTCAATAAAGATATTACGCATATTATCAAAATATTTTGAAATTTTATGTGTATTATCACAAATTGGCGGTATAGACATAAGTCCTTTGACCGAAATTCCCTCCAAATCAGCTATCTGACACAACAATTCATCAAGCTGTTCGGGAACAACACCCGATTTATTTTCTTCTCTGCCTATATTTACTTCAACAAGAACGTCTGTTTTTTTGCCGATTTTTAAAGACTGTTTGGAAATTTCCGACGCAAGCTTTAAAGAATCAACCGACTGTATCAAATCTACTTTGTCAACAATCTGACGCACCTTGTTTGTCTGTAAATGACCTATAAACTGCAAGGATGCGTGTGCAAGGTCATACTTTTCGTATTTTGAAAGCAATTCCTGAACCTTGTTTTCACCGATGTGGTCAAGTCCCAAAGAGATTGCGTAATTGATTACATCGGCGTCAACTGTTTTTGTTGCCGCAAGAAAAGTAATGTCTTCTCTTTTTCTGCCCGATTTTTCAGCTGCCTCGGCAATTCTTTCGTTAATAAGTTTGTAGTTGTATTCTACATCACTTAATGACCTTTCCGTCATACAAATCGTCCCCTTCCGTTATAATCTGATCATACAGCGAAATGGTTTCGCCGCTGAACAATGTACCGTCTGTAGGTGACGAATCGCATAAAACGTAATCGTTACCCGCGTAAACGATAGAAATTTCTTTAAATTGCACTTCACTGCCGTAAAGAACATAAACACCCTGAACCTTTTTGCTTTCCTTATGTTCATTGCCTTTATCGTCGTATGTGGTCTTTTCTACATAGTCATCGTGAATTGCTTTCTTGCTGACACGAAGTCCTGAGTAACTTCCCATACCGATTTCCACAGGCTCCTGACGGATTTCGGAAAGTGTAGTGTCCATATATGTACACTGTAAAATCACAAGTGCTTTATCTGAGTTATTGTACTGAACAATTTTATAAATCGAGGCAGGTACCGTATTTGATGATGCGTCGGAAAAATCCAGCGTAACATCGTCACCCCACAATGTAAGGTCTGTTGCCTCGTCAGCGGTAATTTCGCAAGCAATGTACCAGTTAAGACTGCTGATAACCTTGCCGATTGTATTATCAGGCACACTTGATTTTTTCATATTTTTAAGATTGTCAAGTGTGAGATTACCGATTTTAGAATAATCAAAGCAGTTTTCATAGCCGTCGCAGTTAGCAACAAAATAACCCGCTTTCGGAGCTTTAATGTCCGCAATGCTGTCACCCGATGATTTTTTGAGTTCATTTATTTGTGACTGCAAAGATGCAATTTCGGGTTTAAAACTTGAGGTCTTTCCTGTAAATGACTGGTAGTGATTTACAGAATTGATTATTGAATTGATATTTGAATCAAGTTTGCCGATGTTTGCATTATTTATGTTATACAAAAATGTTTCGATATTTGTTGTGATGTCATTGTTTACGGTTTCAATTCCCTCTGTATTTGAGCGCCTTGTCTGCTCAAGTTTTGTAAGCGCCTTCATACTGTCTTCGAGAGATGCGGCTTTTGTGCGGGCAACTGCGTCTTTTTCCGAAGAAAAAACGCTTGCTACACTGCCGCCCTTTTTAACCTCGTCGCCGTCGTCTACATTGTAAGAAACAACTCCGCCCGAAGTGTTTTTGACGTAGGTTTCATCACGAATAATGTAACCGTTTGAATAAATTTTGTCTGTTACCGTTACCTGCTCTGCGTTTTCGGTAGGAATTACATTGAAATTAGCACTCAGTAAGAGGTAAACAACATAAATAATTGCAAGTGCGGTAAGACCTGCAACCAAAATTCTTCTGAACAACAGCTTGTCCATATATCACAGTCCTTTGTCAATTATTGTTTCGGCATATTTTAAAATATCTTCAAATCCGTTGAATTTATCAACCAATATCCAATTTATATCTTTATCACGATTAAACCAAGTAAGTTGGCGCTTGGCGTATCGTCTTGTTTCTCTTTTTAAAATTTCCGTACATTCCTCAAGCGAGCGTTCACCCGAAAAATACGGAATAAGCTCTTTGTATCCTATCGCCATTTTTGAAGTGGAGCTTAAATCGTTTGAGAGCACCTGTTTTGCTTCGTCGACAAGACCTTTTTCAAGCATTATGTCAACTCTTAGATTGATTCTGTCGTAAAGTTTTTGCCTGTCCTCAAATTTAAGACCGATTTTTATCGGATTGTACGGTGAGCCTTTCAGTTTTGAATTTCTGTTGTGCTCGCTGATTGTTATGCCGGAGGTTTTATAGAACTCAATCGCTCTTATAATTCGCTTTACATTGCGCTGTTCTTTGAGATTTTCTGCTGATTCGCTGTCAAATTCAGCAAGCATATCAAGCAGATAATCAACTCCGTTTTGCTCATAAAGAGCTAAAAGCTCATTAGAAATTTCTTCGTTTCTTTCCTGCTTTTCAAAAGAAATACCGTTTAAAAGCGAGTCAACATAAAGTCCCGTTCCGCCTGCTATAATCGGCATTTTCCCCCGTGACACAATATCTTCTATACAAGAAGCTGCGTCACTTACAAAATCGGCAACGGAATAAGTCTTGTCGCTTGGAAGAAAGTCTGTTAACCAATGCGGTATGCCCTGCTTTTCCTGTTCATCGGGCTTAGCGGTAGCTATGTTCATTCCTTTGTATATCTGCATTGAATCGGCGGAAATAATCTCTCCGTTATATTTCTTTGCAAGCTCAACCGCAAGCGCCGTTTTGCCTGATGCCGTAGGACCTACAACAGAAATAAGTTTGATAGGATAATTCAAAAAATCACAACCTGCCAAATTGTTTTTCAATTTCGTACTTTGTCATAACTATGCAGATCGGTCTGCCGTGCGGGCAATACTTTATCTGCGGATTTTTTTCTAAAGTCCAAGCAATATCCATCAGCTCCTGAACTGTACTTTTATTGCCTGCTTTTATTGCGGAACGACACGAAACATTGTGATAGAACCAATCCATTTTTTCGGTGTAAATATCTTTCTTTCCGCTTGCAATGTATCCGCTCATTTCTGTTATGCAGTCGGCAATTTCGGTTGCGGCAAGGTACTGCGGAGCAGAACGCACAAGCAGTGTGCCGTTGCCGAAGTCCTCTACATCAAACGAACACTTTGCAAACATATCAAGATTGCTTACAGCAGCATCATAGTCGATTTTATCAAGCGTAACTGTAATCGGTGTGAGCAGATATTGAACATTTGCTGAACCAGAATCCGCTTTCAACTTTTCGTAAATTATTCTTTCGTGCGCCGCATGTTTGTCGATTATTAAAACTTCGTTATCGTTCTTTTCAACGATTATATATGTATTAAATGCCTCACCCAAAAATCTGAGTTTTGTCTGCTCCTTTGGCAGTTCGGTAAGTGCATCGTTATTATCTGTTTTATTTTCAGAAATTTCTTTTAAAGGCTTAATTTCTTCTTTTGAAACTTCTGTTTCTATAGGAGTTTCCGTGCTTTCGGCAGTTAAATCGTCAACAGTGATTTCTTGTTTTGGTAAACTTTCTTCCTGTTGAGTTGCTTTTAAAATTAACTGCTCGGCTTTTTCAAGTTTTTGCTTGAAAAATTCAGCTTTCTTATTTTCAAGTTCTGAATTTCTTTTAATCGCCTGCTTTGAATAAATATCAAACGGGTTTGACGAATCGGACATTTTTAAGTTGTCAATAGATACAGGCTTTGTTTTTTCGTCTTTTAAATCAAGTTCGTCAAACGGATTGTACGGTTTAGGTTCGGAATTTTTTAATACAGGCTCAATCCGTTCAATCGGTTTTATGGGTTTTTCCGCAGGTGTATTTTCGGCTTTTGCAAAAACTGCCTGCGCATTGTTAAACGGATTTACCTTTTTAATTTCATTAAAAGCGGTGTTTTCTTTAAAATGAATCTGTTTTCTTTCATCGCCTTGCTGTAAGGCTGTTTTTACCGCATGGTAAATTGCATCAAAAACAGGTCTTTCGTTTATAAAACGGACTTCGATTTTTGCAGGATGAACATTGACATCTATAATTTCATACGGTACGGTTAGCTGTAATACAGCGGACGGAAATTTACCGACCATTATCGAACCTTTGTAAGCCTCTTCAAGTGCCGCCATACCTGTTCGTGTTTTTACAAATCTTCCGTTTATAAAGAAGTTCTGCATATTTCGGTTCGGTCTTGAATTAATCGGCTTTGAAATATAACCCTTTACGGTAACGGAATCGAGTGTGTAATCGACGGGAATAAGTCCCTTTGCAAAGTCTTTGCCGAATACGGAATAGATTGCGGACAAAAGTTTGCCGTCGCCGAAAGTGCGCAAAACCTGCTTGCCGTCCCTGATAAAAGTAAAGGCAACTTCGGGGTGCGAGAGCACAATTTTATCCATAAGGGCAGAAACAGCATTTCCCTCGGCTACATCTTTTTTAAGGAATTTAGAACGAGCGGGAATATTGTAAAACAAATCTCTGATAACAAATGTTGTGCCTGTCGGGCAGCCTGCGTCCTCAAGCGAGATTTCTTCTCCGCCTTCAATTTCATAGCAACTGCCGATTTCCTCATTCTCGTTTTTAGTAATAACCTGTAATCTTGAAACCGCACTTATAGATGCAAGCGCCTCTCCTCTAAAGCCGAGGGTAGAAATCATATCAAGGTCATTTGCTGTTTTCACCTTACTTGTTGCATGGCGCAGAAACGCTTTTTTAATGTCATCTCTGTAAATTCCGCATCCGTCGTCGGCAACACGCATAAAGGTTGTACCGCCGTTTTTTATTTCTACGGTTATGTTCTTCGCACCTGCGTCAATGGAATTTTCTACAAGTTCTTTTATAACGGACGACGGTCTTTCAACTACTTCGCCTGCCGCAATAAGTTCCGCTATATGTTTGTCAAGTACATTAATTACACCCATTTTTTCACCTGCCTTTATGTCTTTATACCATTATATCATACCTTTGAGTTCGTAAAGCAGATTAATAGCTTCTATAGGAGTTAAGGTATTTAAATCAACTTCCGAAAGTCGCTCTACAACGGCATTATCATTTGATATAAGCGACATCTGCATATCTTCGCTTTTCTCTTTAATTACCGTCGGCGCATTTGAGCCTGACTCAAGCTCTTTTAAAATCTCTTTCGCACGATTAATAATTGAGTTTGGAAGACCCGCAAGTTTTGCAACTTCAATACCGAAGCTGTCATCTGCGCCGCCCGGTATAATTCTGCGTAAAAATGTAATATCGTCACCACGCTTTTTAACGGCAATGCTGTAGTTTTTTACACCGTCAAGCAAATCCTGCATTACCGTAAGTTCGTGATAGTGAGTGGCGAACAATGTTTTTGCACCGAGTTTTTTGCGGTCGGCACAGTATTCGAGCACCGCTCTTGCAATGCTCATACCGTCAAAGGTTGATGTGCCTCTGCCGATTTCATCAAGAATTAATAAACTCTTTGAAGTTGCTGATTTAACAATGTTGGCTACTTCGCTCATCTCAACCATAAAAGTCGATTGACCCGAAGCAAGGTCATCGGAAGCGCCTACTCTTGTAAAAATACTGTCAACCACACCAATTGTTGCGCTTGACGCAGGCACAAAACTGCCCATTTGCGCCATAAGAACAATGAGTGCAACCTGTCGCATATAGGTAGATTTACCTGCCATATTCGGGCCTGTAATTATTGCCACTCTCTCGCCTGCACTGTCAAGGTAAACATCATTCGGAACAAACGGAGTGTCGTTAAGCAGTGCCTCAACCACGGGGTGTCGGCTGTCTTTAAGTCTTATAACAGTCGAGAGGTTCACCTCGGGGCGAACATATCTGTTGTCTGCCGCAACATTTGCAAGAGAAACAAGAACATCAAGCACGGCAATTGCCTTTGCGGTTTTCTGTATTCTATCAAGGTTGTCGGCAACCGTTTTTCTTACATTGTCGAACAGAGTGTATTCCATTGCTACCGAACGGTCTTTTGCACCTAAAATTCTGCCCTCAATATCCTTTAAATCCTGTGTGATATAGCGTTCGCAGTTTGTTAAAGTCTGCTTTCTTATGTAGGTTTCGGGTACAAGGTCTTTGTATGAATTGGTTACCTCAATATAGTAACCGAACACTTTATTGTAGCCGACCCTTAATTTCGGAATACCTGTCTTTTCCCTTTGCTCCGCTTCAATTCTTGCAAGTATGCCCTTTGAATCGTTCATATCGGTAAGCAAAATATCAAGGTCAGGGTTGTATCCTTTTTTAATCATTCCGCCCTCACGCACAGAGAATGGCGGTTCTTCGACTATGGCGGAATCTATCAGATTATAAATATCTTCAAGCAGGTCAATTTCTTTATATACCTTTTTAAGATATTTGGCACTGCAGTCAGCAACCAATTCCGAAAGCTGCGGTAATTTTTGCAGAGCTGCCGCAAGCGAACGGAGCTCCCTGCCGTTTGCCGAGCCGTAAACAATTCTTGTCATAAGTCGCTCAATATCAAAAATACCGCTCAATGCGTCCATAATATCAAGCCTTAGCATATTGTTGTTTACAAGTTCTTCAACCGCCGACTGTCGATTGTTGATAGCCGATACATTGAGCAGAGGATGCTCAAGCCACGAACGAATAAGTCGCTTTCCCATTGCGGTTTTGGTTTTGTCAAGCACCCACAAAAGCGAACCTCGCTTTTCTTTATTGAGCATTGTTGCGGTAAGCTCAAGATTACGCTGTGTGTTGTAATCAAGGTTCATATACTGCTTGTCGCTGTAAAGCTCAATTTTATTTATGCGTTCAAGTCCGTTTTTCTGGGTTTCTTTCAAATAATTTATAAGTGCGCCGATAGCGTTTATAAGCACCTGCGAATCGGCAATACACTGCATTTCTTCCCTAAACTGCATATTTACCGTATCGGTGCAAAGTTTATTGTCAAAACTCTCATCCCGGAGCATTTCAACTCCGGCTGAAAGTTTCGATTTTATAAATGCAGGCAAAGACTTGATTTTAACAATATCTCCGCCTATTAAAATTTCTCTCGGATTATAGCTTGCAAGCTGACTTGTAAGAGAATTTACCGAATCACTGCCCGATATTTCGGTTGCGTAAAGCTCGCCTGTTGAAATATCGCAAAAGCAGAGTCCGATTTTTTTGCTGTCAGAAAACATACAGCAAATGTAGTTGTTTCTGCCCTCGTCAAGCATACTCGACTCCATTACAGTACCGGGTGTGATAACTCTTATAATATCACGCTTTACAAGTCCTTTTGCCGTGGCAGGGTCTTCGGTCTGTTCACAGATTGCAACCTTGTAGCCTTTGGCGACAAGTCTTGCAATATATCCCTCACAGCTATGAAAGGGTACACCGCACATCGGTGCCCGTTCAGCCTGGCCGCAATCTCTGCCTGTGAGTGTAAGCTCAAGCTCCTTTGACGCAATTTTGGCGTCATCGTAAAACATCTCGTAGAAATCTCCCAGACGGAAGAAAAGAATACTGTCTTTATTCTGCTCTTTAATTTTAAAATACTGTTTCATCATAGGAGATAACTCTGCCAATGTTTTCACACCCTTTCAAGGAAAATCTATCAGCCGCAACCGCCGCAAGTGCTGCAGCTTCCGGAGCATGATGATGTCGAGTAATCGGCTGTTTCAGGGTCTGCGCCCTCTGCCGACTGCTGAACAATGGCAAGAACTCTGTTTGCAACCATATCAAAAGCGTCTTTTGCCTCGTTGTAAGCAATCATATTCTTGTTTGACATAATCTTAGAGTAGTCCTCTCTCATCTGGCTGTTAAGGAGTGCGAGCTTGTCGCTGTCTTTATCTTTTTTAGATGCCTCGTTGTTGATAGACATTCTCTTCATATTAAAATCGCCGATAAGGTTCTGAAGATCCATATCTGCGTCAGCGTCTGCCTGTGCTTTTTGAAGAGCAATATACGACTCTTCCTGCTGAATAAGTTTGCCAAGCTCTCTTGCCTTTTCAATAATATCCATAATTTTATCCTTTCCTTACACAAGTTCGCCTTTGAGTATCCAATTTCTCGCCTGTGTAATCTTAACATTCTGAAATGTGCCTATAAGGCTCTTATCGCCTTTAAGCTCCACTATTATATTGCCACTTGTTCTGCCGTTTAATTCACCGTTTTTGCCTGTTTCCGATTCAATAAGTACCTTTTCGGTGTTATTAACCATAGACGCACATCTTTTTGCTGCGATTTCTTCCTGAACATCAAGCAGTTCTCTGAACCATTTTGATTTTTCCTCTGCGGAAATCGGGTCATCCATCTTAGCGGCAGGTGTGCCCACTCTCGGTGAATAAATGAAAGTGAACAAAGATGTAAATTCCACTTCACGAATAAGTGAAAGTGTTTCTTTGAAATCCTCATAGGTTTCACCCGGGAAACCTACTATAATATCGCTTGTGAGCGATACTCCGTCAATTTTTTCTTTGGCATAATTTACAATATCAAGGTATTTTTTTCTGTCATAATGCCTGTTCATCGCTTTTAAAATTCTGTCCGAACCGCTCTGGAAAGGCAAATGCAGATGTTTACTGATATGTGTGCCGTTAGCAATTGTATCAATAAGTTCTTTTGAACAATCCTTTGGATGTGATGTCATAAATCTAAGCCAATAGTCGCCGTCAATAGAATCAATTTCGTGCAAAAGCTGAGCGAAAGTAGGCTTATCGGCAAGAGTTTTGCCGTAAGAGTTTACATTCTGACCAAGCAAAGTAATATCTTTGTAGCCTGCTGAAATCATCTGCCTTGCTTCATCAAGGATAAGCGACTTTTCACGACTGCGTTCTCTGCCTCTTACATAAGGCACAATGCAGTATGTGCAGAAATTGTTGCAGCCATACATAATTGAAAGCCAGCCCTTGAAAGTGCCGTCACGCTTGACAGGTATACCCTCATAAACCTTTTTGTCATCATTGTCACGCTCATATACACGCTTGCCGTCTGCAAGTGTATGATACAAAAGCTGTGGAAAACGGTGCAGAGAATGAGTACCGAAAACAAGACTTACAAACGGAAAGCTCTTATACATCTTGTTTGCGATATGCTCCTGCTCCATCATACAGCCGCACAAAGCAATGACAATCTGCGGATGTTTTCTCTTTAAAGACTTTAACGCACCGACATTTCCAAAAACTCTGTCCTCGGCGTGTTCTCTGATTGCGCAGGTATTAAAAAGAATAAAATCGGCGTCGTCCACGGTTTCGGAAAATTCAAAGCCCGCTATTTCAAGCATACCTTTAATTCTCTCACTGTCAGCAACATTCTGCTGACAGCCGTAGGTGCGTATATAAGCCACAGGCTTATCGCCACGCTTTCTATCCTGCATAATCTGAGAAATCAATCTCATATATTCAAACTGTTGGTCTGAAATAACATCAGAGGTAACATTACCAAGTATTGTGTTTTCAGGCAAAACAATGCACTCCTAATCCATTTTATTAACTAAAATATTGTATCACAAATTACGGCAATTTTCAATATTTTTCTTAAGTTTTTAATATTTATACAAGTATTATACAGATTTGTACCAATTGCCGTTGTATTCGGGAGTGGTGCCGACGATTATGTTTTGTGCTATTTCAAAATCGGTGGAAAATGTCATATTTCCCGAGTAGTCAAGAGATGTTGTCATAATTTTTGATGTAAGAATAAGACGGATATGGTGAATTGTCTGATTAATTCCCGCCGATTCAAAGGTGCTTACGATTTCAGAGGAAAAACTCCCCGTAAGGTTAAACGATACATTTACCATCGGCCCATAGTTTGAAAGCACGGTAATATCAGTGAAAGAACCGAGCGGTATGTCGATATCCACATCGTATATTTTTGCAATTTCCTGCTGTACGCTTAGCATTATATCTGCCTTAAGCTCATTGATTTTAAACGAATCGGTTGTTATTGCCTGTACTTTGCCGTCTTTGGAATATTGTATTTTTGCTAAATCGTCATAGTTATAATTAAAACTTCTTATACTGCTGTTTACAGCCTCGCAAACAGAGTTTACGGAGATAATTTCCGCCTGTATTCTGATGTATTCACATTTAAATTCCGCAAGCTGTTGTTCACAGAAAACTATAATTAAAACGAACACTAAAACTATAGACAAAAGAACACATTTAAGCCTTTTAAATTTTATCTTCTTTCTCTTGTAAAAAAGCAAAAAAACACCCCTCGATATTCTATACGAGAGGTGTAAATTTTGTTAATATTATTCTTCCGAAGAATTACAATTGCTGCCGCAACCCTCGCAGTCAGCCGGGTCACACTCTTCGCCGTCAAAGATGTCAGAGAAGTCAAACTCAAGAAGCTCACCGCAGTTAGGGCACTCAATTTCGCCCTCAAGGAGAACATCCTCGGATACATTAAGCTTTTGACCGCATGCATCACAAGTCACTTCATAAAAAACATCGTCTTCGTTTTCTTCGTCATCTTCATCGTCATCATAGTCAAAGTCATCATCTTCGCCGTAAAGCTCAGTTTCAGCCTCTGCAAGATCCTGGTCAATCTCATCAACCTGAGCCGAAAGCTCGTCATAGAGGTCTTCCATATCTGTTACAGAATATGACATATCGTCAAGAAGATCGATAATTGCGTTCATAACCTTAATTTCCGGTTTTGATTCATCAAGGTTTAAACCTTCGCAAAGTCCACGAATATAAGCAATTTTTTCTGTTAAATTCATAATAATTCCTCCGCAAAGCGATTAAGCTCTGCCCATATACTCACCGGTTCTTGTGTCGATCTGGATTATTTCGCCCTCGTCAATAAAGAGAGGAACCTTAATCTCAGCACCTGTTTCAAGAGTAGCAGGCTTTGTAGCGTTGGTTGCTGTATCACCCTTAAAGCCTGGGTCAGTCTTTGTAACCTTAAGCTCTACAAAGTTAGGCGGCTCTATACCGAATACGCTGCCCTTGTAAGAAAGAACCTTACAAACCATATTCTCTTTAACGAACTTGAAGTTGTCGCCGAGAACGCTCTTGTTAATCGGGATCTGCTCCCATGTTTCTGTATCCATAAAGTAATAAAGATCACCGTCTGAATAGCTGTACTCCATATCCTTTCTGTCAATAAATGCAGTAGGATATTTATCGTTAGGGTTAAAAGTCTTTTCAACAACCGCACCTGTAATAACATTTCTGATCTTTGTTCTTACGAAAGCGGCACCCTTACCTGGCTTTACATGCTGGAATTCGATGATTGATACAACCTGACCATCCATTTCAAATGTAACGCCGTTTCTGAAATCACCTGCTGATATCATAAGTAATACCTCCTAAAATATACATAATTACAGCAAAATAATCCTTGCCATTATGTGTCATATGCTATTATACATAAAAAATAAACAAATTGCAAGCATTTTAAAGAATTATTAGTTCTTTTGGCAAAGATACAAAGTTATTATATCCTTTTTCGGTGACATAAAGCATATCTTCAATTCTTACGCCGAACTTCTTTGGCAGGTAAATTCCGGGTTCGTCGGTAATTACCATACCCTCTTCAAGGATTATTTCTCCCCTCGGAGAAACATTTGGCAGCTCGTGAATTTCAAGTCCTACGCCGTGACCCGTCGAATGACCGAAACACTCTCCGTAGCCTGCCTCTGTTATAATATCTCTTGCAATTTTATCAATTTCAGAGCAAGTTTTGCCTGCCTTTACTTCATCTAACACGGCAAGTTGAGCCTTTAATACAATATTGTAAATCTCTCTTTGCTCATCTGTGGCAAAATTAACCGCTACGGTTCTTGTCGTGTCGGAGTGATAGCCGTCATATACAGCCCCGAAATCCATAGTAAACAAATCTCCCGATTTAACAGCATCGTCACTCGGTACGCCGTGTGGCAACGAAGTTTTACTGCCTGTGATTGTTATTAAATCAAAAGAAACTCTTTCCGCACCGTACTGCTTCATCAGATATTCAAATTCAACTGCGATTTTTCGCTCGCTGACACCGGGTTTGATGTAATTTAAAATTTCATTATATGCCTTTTCGGCAATCTGTTGAGCCTTTAAAATTTTGTCAAACTCCGATTTATCTTTAATAATTCTGATGTTTGAAACAGCCTTATCAAGCGCACTGTCACAGTAAAATTCAATTCCCTTTTCAGCAAAATGCTCTTTGTACAAATCATTTTCCGCAACGGTAAATGTATCTGCCTCTGCAACGATTTTTGTGACACATTCTTTTTTAAGAATTTCGCTTATATCCGCAATCAGCTTTTTAAAGCAGATTACTTCACAGCCGACTGCGAATTTCTGTGCCGCCTCAAAGTATCTGAAATCCACAAGCAAATATGCTTTGTCGCTTGTCAGTAAAAATACACCCTCGCTGTGATGAAAGCCGCTGAAATATCCGACATTGATTTCATTTTTTATTAAAACTGCGATGTCGGGTGATTTTATAAAAGCTCTTAACTTTTCTGTTCTCAAGCTGTTCATTACTTCATCAAGTCCTTTAAAGCTGTAATTGCAAGGAAGTAGCTGCTTTTGCCAAAGCCTGCAATCTGACCTGCGCATACAGGTGCAATTACAGATGTGTGTCTGAATTCTTCCCTTGCGTGGATATTTGACATATGCACCTCGACAAACGGAATCTTTACACAAGCAATAGCATCTCTTAATGCATAGCTATAATGTGTAAGAGCGCCCGCATTTATTACCGCACCGTCAAAGTTTTCTCTTGCGGCATGAATTTTATCGATAAGGTCGCCCTCGTGATTTGACTGATAAATCTCAACAGAAAAGCCCTGCTCGTTTGCAAATGCCTTAATCTGCTCGGAAATGCTTTGAGCGGTTTCCTCTCCGTAAATGCCTTTTTCTCTTACTCCTACCATATTAAGGTTAGGCCCTAAAATAACAAGAATTCTTTTCATTTTTATTCACCAAATTTCCTGATAAAATGACAAAAAGCGGACAGTAAAAACTGTCCGCTTATTTTGATTACCTGAATTTTCTCTTACGAGCTGCTTCGGACTTCTTTTTACGCTTTACAGAAGGCTTTTCATAAGCTTCTCTCTTGCGCACCTCAGCAATAACGCCAGCTCTTGCACACTGCTTTTTGAATCTTCTTAAAGCACTCTCAAGAGATTCGTTATCCTTAAGTCTGATTTCTGCCATCTATCTTCCCTCCCATCTGCCATTTGGCATGGGTAATTTGCATATGTTGCATTTGATATTATACAATAAACAATTCTTATTGTCAATAGAAATGTAGAAATTTAGGGAAAATTAAGTAAATTTATAAATAAAATAAAAATTATGGCTTAACTACAAGGTTTACAAGCTTATTGGGAACATAAATTTCTTTGATGATATTCATATTCTCTATAGCTTTAGCCACATTTGCGTCTGCCTTTGCCATATCAAGAACTGCGTTCTTTTCTGACTCAACAGGAATGTTAAGCTTTGTCTTAATTTTACCGTTTACCTGTACAACGATTTCTATTGTTTCGTCTTTGCACTTAGCCTCATCGTACTCAGGCCATTTCTGCTCTGCTACTATACCGTCGCCGAGTTTGCATATTTCAAATACTTCTTCTGTAACATGCGGTGCAAACGGGTTAAGGAGAATTGTGAAGATTCTAAGTTCCTCCTTAGTGATTGCGCCTGTAGCAGTAATATCATTGATAAGTGCCATAAGTGTTGCGATTGCGGTGTTGAACTTAATGTTCTCAATGTCATCGCCGACTTTTTTGATAGCCTTGTGGAATGATGATTCAAGTTCCGGACGGATGCCGTCTGCATCGTTAAGAATTGTCTGGAGGTTGTAATAACGCTCAATAAATCTGCGGCAGCCTCTGATGCTTGACTGGCTCCAAGGAGCGGCCTTTTCAAAGTCGCCGATAAACATTTCGTAAAGACGGAGTGTATCTGCACCGTATTCGTCTACGATTTCGTCAGGATTTACTACATTGCCTCTTGACTTACTCATCTTCTCGCCGTTTTCGCCGAGAATCATACCGTGTGATGTTCTCTTTGCATATGGCTCCGGAGTATTTACAACGCCGATGTCGTAGAGGAATTTATGCCAGAAACGGCTGTAAAGCAAGTGGAGTGTAGTGTGCTCCATACCGCCGTTGTACCAGTCAACAGGTGACCAATACTTGATAGCCTCTTTTGAAGCAAGTGCTTTGTCATTGTGCGGATCCATATATCTTAAGAAATACCATGATGAACCTGCCCACTGTGGCATTGTATCGGTTTCACGCATTGCCTTGCCGCCGCAGCACGGGCAAGTTGTTTCAAGCCAGTCTGTCATTTTAGCAAGCGGTGATTCGCCGTTATCTGTCGGCTCATATGATTCTACCATCGGAAGTTTGAGCGGGAGTTCACTTTCGTCAATCGGAACATATCCGCACTTGTCGCAGTGAACAATCGGAATAGGCTCGCCCCAATAACGCTGACGGGAGAATACCCAGTCACGGAGTTTGTAGTTTACCTTTGAGTGACCTTTACCCTCCGACTCAAGCCAGGAGATAATCTTTTTCTTAGCCTCGTCAACAGTAAGACCGTCAAGCATACCCGAATTAACCATAATACCTGTTGCACAGTCTGTATAAGCCTCTTCCTGCACATTGCCGCCCTTAACAACCTCAATGATAGGAAGGTCGAATTTCTTTGCAAATTCCCAGTCACGGGTATCGTGAGCAGGAACAGCCATAATAGCGCCCGTACCGTAAGATACAAGTACATAGTCGGAAATAAAGATAGGAATTTCCTTGTTGTTTACAGGGTTAATAGCCTTAACGCCCTCAACAAGAACACCTGTTTTATCCTTGGCAACCTCTGTTCTTTCAAAGTCGGACTTTCTTGCCGCAGCTGCCTGATATTCACGGATAGCGTCAATATTAGATAGCTTGTCTGCCCACTTTTCAATGAGAGGGTGTTCCGGAGAAATTACCATATATGTTGCACCATAAAGAGTATCTGCTCTTGTGGTGTAAATTGTAAGTGTGTCGCCTGTGGTTGTCTTGAAATCAACCTCTGCGCCCGTACTTCTGCCAATCCAGTTTTTCTGCTGTGCTTTAACTCTTTCAGGATAATTTACAAGGTCAAGGTCATTGATAAGTCTGTCTGCATAAGCTGTAATCTTAAGCATCCACTGTGACTTTACCTTATGAACAACCTCACTGCCGCAGCGCTCGCAAACGCCGTTTACAACCTCTTCGTTTGCAAGAACGCACTTACACGAAGTACACCAGTTTACATTCATTTCTTTTTTGTATGCAAGACCATGCTTGAAAAGCTGAATAAAAATCCACTGTGTCCACTTGTAGTAGTCAGGGTCGGTTGTGTTAATCTCACGGCTCCAGTCAAAAGAGATACCGAGTGATTGAATCTGCTTTTTAAAGCGGGCAATGTTCTGCTTTGTAACGATTTCGGGATGAATATGGTTTTTGATTGCGTAGTTTTCGGTAGGAAGACCGAATGCGTCCCAGCCGATCGGATAAAGTACATTGTAGCCCTGAAGTCTGCGCTTTCTTGCTACGGTGTCAAGTGCCGTATAAGGTCTTGGATGACCTACATGAAGTCCCTGTCCCGACGGATAAGGAAACTCAATAAGAGCATAGAATTTTTCTTTTTCAGAGTTGTCCTCTGCGTGGAAAACACCCTTATCTTCCCAAATTTTTTGCCATTTGCCCTCAATGGGCTTATGATTATATTTCAAAATTGAGTCCTCCTCAAGATTTATTAGTCAACAATATCGGAAATGTCAATTTCCTTACCGTCCTGCCAGAGCCTTTCAAGGTCGTAAAACTCTCTTGCCTCGTCTGAAAAAATATGAACGATAACATCGACATAGTCAAGCAATATCCATGAATTTGAACGGTAGCCCTCGATATGACTTACAGAAATGCCTGCCTCGTCAAGCTGATACTCAACCTCGTCCGCAATAGCTTTTACATGGGTTGAGCTTGTACCTGTCGCAATTACCATATAGTCTGCAAGCGAAGAAATATCGCCAATTTCGATTAACTTGATGTTAAGACCTTTTTTGCTGCTTATAGCCTTAGCTGTCAGAATTGATTGCTCGTAAGAATTCATTTGGCTGTTCCTTTCGTTGAATTATTTATTACAATTTCGTTGTAACAGGCAAGGGCGTCGGGGTGAATTATCATTGCCCTTTTAGACAAGTCTTTTAAAGTGAACTGCAATCCGTACAGCATTGCGTTCTCAAGAGATTTGCCTGCCTTTTTGCGCATTGTTTTTATGCCGTTATAATCTCTTTCGGCAGAAGTAAAATCCGCTATAAAAATTATTTTTTCAAGCAAAGACATACCTGCTCTGCCTGTGGTGTGGTATCTTACTGCGTTTAAAATATCTTCGTCTGTAATTTTAAGAATATCACGAATATACACACTTCCGCTTATACCGTGCCACAGCTTTGTCGATTTTTCCTGCACATTATCTAAAATTATACCACCATCTGTCATAATTTGCAACTGTTCTTCTTTAGGTGTTTCTTTGGTAATGTCATGCAGTATGCCTGCAACGGCTGCTTTTTCGGTATCCGCACCGTATTTTTTGGCAAGTCTTACAGCCTCTTTAGAAACATTTACGCTGTGCGTATAGCGGTAATCGCTCATTCTTGATTTTATAAGTTTCTTATATTCGTCTGAATTCATAAAATCACACCCTGTATAAATTATTTTCCTTAATATAATTAAAAACCCTGCTGTCAATCAAATTTTCCAATGCCGCGCCGTTGTCGATGTTGTCACGCACATAGGTTGACGAAACCGTTAAAACCGAGTGATTAAGTATAATCGCCTTTGCACCCATTTTTTTGAGAACATTATCGTAATGTTCTTTAAGTTCGGATACGCTGTCATCATCTCTCGGAATGGCGATTACGGTAGCAAGCCTGAAAATTATTTCAGGATTTTTCCAATTTTGCATAGATAAAAACATATCTGCGCCGACGATAAAATAAAAATCATCGTTTTCGTTTTGACTTTTTAAAAGCTGCAATGTACGGTAAGTGTAACTTTTGCCCTCTAATTTTATTTCAAAATCGGATACTTCTGCATACGGAAGTTCGGCACTTGCAAGGCGGCACATATTAAATCTGTGCTCGCACGAAACAAGGTTTACGCTTTCTTTATGCGGTGGCACAAAAGTAGGCATAAGAATAACCTTATCGAGTTTTGCGGCATCGTGGCTGTACTTTGCCATTTGAATGTGACCGTTGTGTATTGGGTTAAAAGTACCGCCGAGTATTCCTATTCTGCTCATTTTCTTCTGTTCTTAGGGAGAACAATTTTAGGCTCGTCCTCATTCTTTTTATAGAGAACAAATTTTGAACCGATAACCTGTACAACTTCCGCACCGCATTTTTCGGCGATAAGTTCGGCAGCTTCTCTTGAAGAATAACCGCTGTTCTCAAGCACTTTGCCCTTTATAAGCTCTCTTGCCTTGAGTGCGTCGTCTGCCTGCTTTACAATGTTATCTGTGATTTCACCCTTACCGATCATAAGGATAGTTTCAATAGGATTTGCAAGACCACGAAGGTATGCACGCTGTTTACTTGTGAGCATTTAACTGCTCCTTTCTGAAATTTATATAAATTATTTGTCAAATCTGTTTTTCAGTTCAGCCTGTAACTTGCGTAAAGCAATTCCTCTGTGGCTGATTTTGTCTTTTTCTTCGGCTGTAAGTTCGGCAAAGCTTTTTCCGTTGCAGTCAAAAATCGGGTCATATCCAAAACCGCCGTTGCCGTTCGGAGTATGAGAAATTGTACCGTTACATATGCCGTCAACTTCAATTTTTTCTTTGTCGGATAAAATACAGCAGATTGATGATGTAAAATGCGCTGTTCTCTTTTCATCGGGTACACCCTGCATTTCTTCTAACAATTTAGTGTACTTTTCTTCGTCAGTGGCATTTTCTCCGCAGTATCTTGCGGAATACACACCCGGTCTGCCGTCAAGTGCGTCAACCGATAACCCTGAATCGTCGGCTATGGCAGGCATACCCGTTGCTTTGAAAGCGGCATTTGCTTTTATAAAAGCGTTTTCGGCAAAGGTTGTACCTGTTTCCTCAACTTCGCCGAGGTTTACACCTGCCTCTTTTGCGGAAACCGCATCTATACCGAGGGGTTTTAAAATTCTTTCAAGTTCTTTTAATTTTTTTGCGTTATTGGTTGCAATGATAAATTTCATACCGCACCTCTTAATTCTGCGCAAAGAGAGCCCTTGCAAAGTCCTCTGCATCAAACGGCTGTAAATCGTCTATCTGCTCACCTACGCCGATGTATTTAACAGGAATACCGAGTCCCTCTTTGATTGCAAGTACAACGCCGCCCTTGGCTGTACCGTCAAGTTTTGTAAGAACAATACCCGTAATGCCTGTTGCAAGGCTGAACTGCTCAGCCTGATTAACGGCATTCTGTCCTGTGGTTGCATCAAGTACAAGTAACTTTTCTTTCGATGCGTCCGGCAGTTCTCTGTCTATAATTCTGTTGATTTTTGCAAGCTCGTCCATAAGGGGTTTTTTATTGTGAAGTCTGCCCGCCGTATCGCAGATAATAACATCTGCGTGTCTTGCCTTAGCGGCTGAAATTGCGTCATAAATTACAGCGGCAGGGTCGCTGCCCTCGTTCTGCTTTATTATTTCACAGTGACTTCTGTCTGCCCAAATTTCAAGCTGCTCGATAGCTGCGGCTCTGAATGTATCGCCTGCGGCAAGGATAACTTTTTTGCCCTGTTTTGTAAGGTGATTTGCAAGTTTTCCGATTGTGGTTGTTTTACCTACACCGTTTACACCTATGACAAGGATAATAGACGGTGTGGTTGAAAGGTCGAGTTCTTCTCCGCCTCTCAACATATCGGAAACCGTTTCTTCAAGAAGTCTGTGAATTTCATTAGGATTTTTAATACCCTCTTTTTTAACTCTCTTTTTAAGCTCTTCACATATTTTTTCGGCAGTCGGTACGCCTACATCGCCCATTACAAGCAACTCTTCGAGTTCTTCAAAAAGTTCATCGTCAATCTTTGTAAAAGATTTGAGCATTGAGTCAATCTGACCGATAACCGCATCTCTTGTCTTTTTTAAACCTTCTTTAATTTTATTAAAAAAGCCCATAAAATCATCCCTTCATTAGTTAGCCTTAATGCCGAGTTTTTCGGCAATCTCGGTAGAACGCAGTTCAAGCAGTTTGGATACACCCTCGTCCTGCATAGTAACACCGTACAGTACATCTGCTTCTTCCATTGTGCCTCGTCTGTGAGTAATACAGATAAACTGCGTTGTATGGGTTAAATTTCTCATATAGTTTGCAAAGCGGTCAACATTTACATCATCAAGCGCCGCCTCAATTTCGTCCATAACGCAGAAAGGTGCTGGTCTGACTTTCATAATCGCAAAGTAAAGCGCTATGGCTACAAGTGCTTTTTCACCGCCCGACAGTGCGTCAAGATGAACAACGATTTTTCCGGGCGGATGTACAATAATGTCGATGCCGCTGTTGAGAATATCTTCCGGCTCTGAAAGCGAAAGCGATGCGGTACCGCCGCCGAACAGTTCTTTGAATGTGAAAGTGAAGTTTTTATTGATTTCTTCAAAACTCTCTACAAACACTTCTTTCATCTGTTTGGTAAGGTCGGTGATAAGTCGCTCAATTTCTCGTTTTGACTTTTCCACATCATTTACCTGTGTGCTCATAAATTCAAAGCGTTCGGAAACCTCTTTGTATTCTTCAATTGCGGATACATTTACATTTCCGAGATTTTTAATTTTTTGCTTTAGCTCGTTAAGTCGTTTTTGAGCCGCATTGGAATCGGGAATTTCTATCGCCTGTTCTTCCGCTTCACGCTTGGTCAACTCATATTCTTCCCAAAGCTTGGAAATTATATTATCGTACTGATTTTGCAAGTTGATTTTTCTTTCTTCAAGTCTTGAAAGTTCTCTGCCCGATACCTCTCGTTCCGATGTTTTGTCACGCTCAAGCGTTCTTAATTCAACACTTCTCATTTCGTAAGTATCTTTTTCACAATTAATACTTGAAATCCTTGCGTTGTGCTCTGCAATTCTCTCTGACTTGTCTTTTATTTGAGCCTCAAGTTCATCTATGTTTTTCTGAATCAAAGCATTTTTGTTTTTATAGTCCTCAATTTGTGCATTGAGTTCTCTCTGCTTTTCGCCGAAGTTATTTGATGAATTTTCCGCAAAAAGGATTTCGGAATTGAGTGCGTCAATATCCTTTTGAGCGGTTACAATTTCAAGTCGCACATTCTGTAATTGAGATGCAATTTCTTCTCGCTCCTCAATCATTTTGGCACGACTGCCCGTAATACTGTTTACCTTTTCTTCTGCCTCGGAAATTCTGCGGTTAAGCTGTGCCAGCTGTTCGCCTGCATTTTTTCTGTCCTGTGATAGGATATTTACTTTATTTGTATATTCTTCAATCTGTTTATCAAAATTTTGCAAAGCAAGTTTTGAGTTTGAAAGTTCGTTTTCGCACGCTCTGCTTTCGGCTTCCATTCTTGCAAGGCTTTGTTTCTTGTTTGAAAGGTCTGCTCTTGTACCGAGCAATTCAGCCTCAACGGCGGCATAATTCTGTGCCGCCTCACTGCACAATCTCTGTGCCTGCGCAGACTTTTCTTCAATGGCTTTTGTCTGTTCTTTTAAATCTTTAATTTCACTTGCACGGCTTAGCAAACCTGTATTTCTGTTGAGCGAACCGCCTGTTAGCGAACCGCCCGCATTTACAACCTGTCCGTCAAGTGTAACGATTTTAAAACGGTACGAATATTTTTTGGCAATCTCGACTGCGGAGTTAAGATTGTCTGCAATTACAATTTTGCCGAGCAAAGATGATAAAATATTTTTGAATTTGTTATCGCAGCTGCAAAGGTCGCTTGCAACACCGATAAAGCCATAGTTTGCTTCAAGTCCGTTTTCTCTAAGTTCTCTTGCCTTGATTGTATTAAGCGGCAGAAAAGTTGCTCGTCCACCGTCCGATGATTTAAGATAAGCAATAGCCGATTTAGCATCGTTTTCGGTTTCCGTAACAATGTTTTGCATTGCCGCTCCGAGTGCGGTTTCAATTGCAACGCCGTACTTTTGCGGTACGGAAATTACTCGGGAAACAGGGCCGCACACACCTTTTAATCTTCCGCTTTTAGATGCGTTTACCACAACTTTAACGCTCTTTGAAAAGCCTTCAAGGTTGCGTTCGAGATTTTCAAGGAAGTTGATTTTTCTTATATGTTCCTTGCTGTCAAGCAAAAGTCTGTCGCTTTCAGCCTTGTAGCTGTCACGCTTGTGTGCTTTTGACTGCAATTTAAGTTCAAGTCCCTGAATTGAATTTGTAATTGATGTAATTTCTTCCCGCAGATTTGTAAGATTTGTTGTGTATTCTTCGGAAATTTCTTCAAGCTCGTGTACTCTTGCAATTCCGTCTTTATTTGCGGTTGTAAGGCTTTCGATTCTTTCTTCAAGGTCGGAAATCGAGCTTTCCGCCGTCATATCAATTACCCTTGCATCGGCAGACTTCGTTGTAAGCATAGAAAGCTCGGAAGTAAGCTGTTGCAGTTTGTCGCCGCTCTTGCCCGTATCAAGGTTGATAACATTCAGCTTTTCGGAAAGTGCGGTGTATTCTTTCTGCTTTTCAATTATTTTTGTGTCAAGTTCAGCGATTTTCTCGTTCTTTTCCGCAATTTGAGTAGAAATAAGCTGTGAATTTTGCTGTGCGTTTTGGATTTCGTTTTCAATACGCTTTATGTTTTCTTCGTTATGAAGAATATCGTTCTTTGAAACCGAAAGCTGTGAACGCATATCGGAAATGAGTGCATCAAGTTCTGAAATAAGATGTCTTACTTCGTCGGATTTTACGGCAAGCTGTCCGTTTTTCAGATATATTTCTTCCGACTCTTTTTGAATCTGCTCGAGTATTTTTTCGGCATCATCATATTGTGCGTGAGCAATGGCGATTTTTTCGTCCTGTGTTTTAAGCGCCGCCTGACTTTTGTCAAGGGTAAGCAGCCAAAGCGCTATTTCAAGTCCACGCTTTTCTTCGGAGTATTTTAAAAATTCCTGTGCTTTTTCTGATTGCCTTTTAAGAGGACCGACACGCTCTTCGAGTTCTGTCACGATGTCACGCAGTCTTAAAAGGTTTTCCTCCGTGCTTTTCAGCTTTCGCTCCGCATCTGTTTTTCTGTAGCGATAGCGTGAAATACCTGCCGCCTCTTCAAAAATTTCTCGTCTGTCCTCGCCTTTTGAAGATACAATGCTGTCGATTTTACCCTGTCCTATCATAGAGTAACCGTCACGGCCAAGACCTGTATCCATAAAAAGCTCGTTAATGTCTTTTAGTCTGACCTGTGCTTTGTTAATGAGATATTCGCTCTCACCGCTTCTATAATAACGGCGAGTAATTGAAACTTCGTCGCCGTCGAATGCCAGCACTCTGTCTTTGTTTTCTATGTTAAGCGAAACTTCGGCATAGCCGAGTTTTTTTCTTTTGTCGGTTCCGTTAAAAACAACATCTTCCATCTTTGAACAGCGCAAACTCTTTGGAGATTGCTCGCCGAGCACCCAACGGATAGCGTCACTGATGTTGCTTTTGCCTGAGCCGTTCGGACCTACAACAGCGGTAATGCCCTGCTCAAAAGATAATTTAGTTTTATCAGGAAAGGTTTTAAAGCCTTGAATTTCAAGTGATTTTAATCGCATTTATTACCTCTGTTTTATGTAGATTTCGTATTCGTCAAGACTTTGGTCTGTCTTGATTTTTATTTTATACCCCATACTGTTGAGTATATTAATATTCGACTTATTCTGCCCTGCAAGCTTTGATACACTGTGCGGATTTACATATGCCTCAAAAAAATCAACCTCTTTGTCGGGATAATTTTTAATCAGTTTAGTTATTTTATCAAAAAAGATTTTGTTTTCGCAAAGTTCTTTAAATGCAGGGTGATAATTATTGCCGAGACTGTTATTTTCAAGACTTTCGGAATAATGAAGTCCGAGCCTTATAATACGGATGTTTTCGCTTTTAAATTTTAAAATGAGCTTTGAGCAAAGTTCAACCGATTGCTCAAGTGTGTAAGGAATAAACTTTTTACTGTTATAAAGATTTGCAAGTTCGGTATCCTGCATAATAACAGTCGGATATATCCTTACAGTATCCGGTCTGAGCTTTATAAATTCATCGGCAGTATAAATGTCTTTATAAAAATCAGAACCGTACAGTCCCGTCATCATCTGCAGTCCGAGTGATATGCCGTAATTTTTTATAATGCGGCAGGCATTTCTTACATCATCCGCCGTATGTCCTCTTTCATTGAGTTTAAGCACTTCATCATCCATAGATTGAGCGCCGAGTTCAATTGAAGTTACTTTATAGCTTTTCAAAAGACTTACAATTTCATCGTCAATGCAGTCGGGACGGGTAGATAACCGAATACCTTTAAAGCTGTTGATAAACGGTTTGGTCGCATCTAAAAGTTCGAGCATATATTCTCTGTCAATTGCTGTAAAACTGCCGCCGAAAAATGCAATCTCCGCCTCTTTGGTATTTTCTTTTAAAGAATCTACGGCGATTTTTACGGCATTTGTCACATCATCGGCATTTGGCTGATACGCTTGCCCCACAATGTTTCTTTGATTACAGAAAGTGCATTTGTGAGGGCATCCGTTGTGCGGTATAAAAAGCGCCACATTAGAATGTTTAATAACCCATCAACTCCAGTGCTTCTCTTGCCGCCTGCTGTTCAGCCTCTTTTTTGCTTTTTCCGCCGCCTTTGCCTATAACATTGCTGTTAAGGTGAACCTCTACGACAAAGTGTTTGTTGTGGTCGGGGCCCGATTCGGCAACGAGTACATATTCGAGCAATTCCCCGGGATTTTTCTGAATAATCTCCTGCAAAGTTGTTTTGTAATCGTTTACGGGTCTTTTCTTTGATGCCTTAATCGCAGGGATTACAAAGTTAAGAATATGCTTAGAGGCAGGCTCGATTCCGCCGTCAATATAAATAGCCGCAATCAGCGCCTCAAAGGCATCTGAAAGTATTGACGGGCGTTCTGCACCGCCGTTGTGGCGCTCGCCTTTGCTCAAAATAAGATACTTACCCAGTCCGAGTTGTTTTGCAAATACGAAAAGGCTCTTTTCACATACAAGCGAGGCTCTTAGTTTGGTAAGCTCGCCCTCCGGAAGCTCGGGGCAGTTTTTGAAAATGTAGTCAGAAACTACAATTGAAAGAACCGCATCACCTAAGAATTCAAGTCTTTCGTTATATTTGATATGTTTTGATTTGTGTTCGTTTGCATAAGAAGAATGTGTGAGTGCCTCTTCGAGCAAACTTATATCTTTAAATTTATAGCCGATTTTATTTTCAAGTTCCTGCACTTAAATCAGTCCTCCGAATTAATAACCTTTGAAATTTCACCGATCGCATCAGCAAGCACATAATCTCTTGAAAGTCTGATTGCGTTTTTAACGGTGACGGCTTTTGCACTGCCGTGCGCTTTGAACACAGGTTTTGATGCACCCAAAACAGGCGCACCGCCGTATGTGTTGTGGTCAAGTTTTTTCTTAAGTTTTTTTATATCGCCGAGCACGAGCGAAGCCGAAAGTTTGCCTTTAAGACTGCCTGTAAACAAGCTCTTGATCTCGTTCATAATAACCATTGCAACACCCTCATAGGTTTTTAAAATAAGATTGCCTGTAAAGCCGTCGCATACCACAACATCGCAAACGCCCTGCGGAATATCTCTGCCCTCAACATTGCCGACAAAGTTTAAGTTGCTTTCTTTCAAAAGCTGATATGTAGTTTGATAAAGCTCTGTTCCTTTGTGATCTTCGGTGCCAACATTTGCAAGGCCTACCCTTGGGTTATCAATCTTCATAACTCTGTTCATATAAATTGAGCCCATTACCGCAAATTGAACGAGCATTTCGGGACGGCAATCTACATTTGCGCCGCCGTCAACAAGCATAAAGAAACCGTTTGCGGACGGCATAACGGGAGAGAATGCAGGTCGTTTAATGCCTTTAATTCTCTTAACCGCAAGAGTTGCACCCATACAAAGAGCACCGCTGTTGCCTGCGGAAACAAAAGCGTCACCCTCGCCGTTTTTAAGCAAATTAAATCCTACAGCCATTGAGCTGTCTTTCTTTGATTTAAGAACCGCATCGGCATGGTCGTCCATAGTAATAACTTCTGTGCAGTGATGAATTTCTATTCTGTCAAGAGATATATTATTGTCTTGTGCAACCTTAAGAATTTTACCCTCGTCGCCTGTGAGAATAATTGATAAATCGTCAAATTCCGCAACAGCCTCCGCACAACCCTTGATTATTTCAAGCGGTGCGTTATCTCCGCCGAAGGCATCTACTATAATTTTCATTTTTACACCTCTAAATTCATATGTGTAAGATAAGCCTCAAGGCTTTTAAGCGCTCTGTCCGAATATGCTTTTCCTCGCTCCTGCTTGTCACGAGGACGATTTTCGAGAGCAGGAAGTACACCGAAATTTGCGCCCATTGGCTGGAATTTCTCCACATATTTGTCGGATATATAGCCCGCAAGAGCGCCGAGCATTGTGTCAGTCGGTAAAATCACAGGTTCTTGACTGTTTAATCTTCGCACTGCGTTTATGCCCGCAAGTATTCCCGAAGCCGCCGATTCCATATAGCCCTCAACACCTGTAAGCTGACCTGCAAAGAACAAGTTTTCATTTTCTCTCAAAGAAAAATCGGCATTGAGCAGTTTAGGTGAATTAATAAATGTGTTCCTGTGCATTACTCCGTAGCGGTAAAATTCCGCTTTGTGCAATGCAGGAATCAGTGAAAACACCCTTTTCTGTTCACCAAATTTTAGATTTGTCTGAAATCCTACGAGGTTATACATTGTACCACCGCAATTTTCTTTCCTTAACTGCAGTACAGCCCACGGTCTGTGTCCCGTTTTTGGATTTACAAGACCGACAGGTTTCATCGGTCCGAATCGCAAGGTGTTTTCACCACGCTGTGCCATAACTTCAACAGGCATACAGCCCTCGTACACCTTAGGATTGTTTACATCAAAGCTGTGCAAAGGTGCTCTTTCGGCGGTTACAAGTGCCTGATAAAAAGTTTCGTACTCTTCTTTATTCATCGGGCAATTTATATAATCGTCACCACTGCCTTTATCGTATCTTGATGCATAGAAAGCATAATCCATATCAATGCTTTCGGCACTCACAATCGGAGCGGCGGCATCAAAGAAAGAAAGCGAAGTACCGAATCGCTCTATTATTTTTTCGGCAAGAGCGTCCGAAGTAAGCGGACCCGTAGCAATAATTGTAATTGCATCATCGGGAATTTCTGTGATTTCTTCTTCAAAAACGGTTATGTTTTCATCGGCTCTTATTCCGTCAGTTACAAGTCTTGAAAAAATATCTCTGTCAACCGCAAGAGCACCGCCGGCAGGCACTTGGCATTTGTCTGCGCATTTCATAAGAAAAGAATCAAGTCTGCGCATTTCTTCCTTTAAAAGTCCTGCGGCGCTTTCTGTTCGCATAGCCTTTAATGAATTTGAACACACAAGTTCGCCGAATAAATCGGAATGATGAGCAGGCGTTTTTTTCTTCGGTTTCATTTCATAAAGGTGAACCTTTATTCCGTGCGATGAGATCTGTTTAGCGGCTTCACAGCCTGCAAGACCTGCACCTATTACATTGATATAACCTTTTTCCAAAAAGTTCACCTTTCCTTTTAAGTCGTATTAATTATTCTCCGTCTTTCTCAACGAATTCCTTTTCAAATCCGCAGCCCTCTGTTGCACAATAAAGTTTCGGCTTTTTACCCTTTTTCTTAAAGAGTATGCCGCCGCACTGCGGACATCTTTCGTTTACGGGTTCGTTCCAGCTTACAAAATCGCATTCCGGATAATTTGAACAGCCGTAGAACACACGCTTTTTCTTTGTATGCTTAACAATAACATCACCGTTGCATTTAGGGCATTTAACGCCTGTCTTTTCAACAAACTTAAGAACATTCTTACATTCGGGGTAACCCGGGCAGGCAATAAATTTGCCGTATCTGCCAACCTTAACAACCATCTGTCTGCCGCATTTGTCGCAGATAATGTCTGTCTGATCTTCTTTAAGCTGGAGTTTCACACCCTCCATCTCTTCCTTGGCTTTCTTGAGAGTTTTGTCAAAATCGGAGTAGAATTCGTCAAGCAATTCCACCCATTCTTCCTGACCGTGCTCAACCTCGTCAAGGTTTTCTTCCATTTGTGCGGTGAATTTATAGTTTACAATCTTCGGAAAGCGCTCTTTTAAAAGGTTTGTCATAACCTCGCCGAGCTCTGTCGGATACAAAGTTTTTGCCTCACGCTTTACATACTCACGGCTTGTAATTGTTGTAATGGTTGCCGCATAAGTTGACGGTCTGCCGATACCGTATTCCTCAAGCGCCTTAATTAACGACGCCTCGGTGTATCTTGCGGGCGGCTGTGTGAAGTGCTGATTCTTTTTAAGCTCCTTGCACTTTACAGGCATATCTTTTTCAAGCGGAGGGAGCTGTGTGGATTTTTCTTCTTCCGTATCTTTGCTTTCTACATACAAGGTTGTAAAGCCCTCAAAGTCAACATAGTATCCCGATGCCTTGAAAATGTATTCTTTAGCCGAAATTTCAGCCTGTGTGGTTTTCTGAATACAATCAGACATCTGTGACGCCATAAATCTGTTCCAAATAAGATTGTACAGCTTAAACTGGTCAGATGTAAGGCTTGCCTTTACATCTTCCGGCGCAAGGCTCGGCATTGAAGGTCTTATAGCCTCGTGTCCGTCCTGTGCATTGCTCTTGGTTTTAAATACTCTCGGTTTTGCCGGCAGGAATTTTTCACCGAATCTGTTTAAAATATACTGTGCCGCCTCTTCCTTTGCCACATCTGAAATTCTTAAAGAGTCGGTTCTCATATATGTGATAAGACCCGTTGCACCCATTCCCTCAATGTCAACACCTTCGTACAGCTCCTGGGCAACTTTCATTGTTCTTCTTGACTGGAAGCCGAGTTTTCTTGACGCCTCCTGCTGCAATGTTGATGTGATGAAAGGCGGTGCGGGGGTTTTTCTTCTTGTGCCGTGCTTTACTTTTGTAATCATATATTCGGCATCTGCAAGATCCTGTTCAATCTTTTCTGCCTGTTCTTGATTTTCGATTTTTATCTTGCCGTTGGCATCGGAATAAAGAGAAGCCGAAAACGACTTTCTGCTGCCCTTAGGAATAAACTTAGCGTCAATAGTCCAATATTCTTCGGGCTTGAATTTTCTGATTTCTTCTTCTCTGTCAACAATAATTCTTACCGCAACAGACTGTACTCTGCCGGCTGAAAGTCCTCTTCTGATTTTTTGAGAAATGAAAGGACTTAACTTATAACCTACAAGTCTGTCGAGAATACGCCTTGCCTGTTGAGCGTTTACAAGGTCGATATTTATAGAACGGGGATGAGCCATACCGTTTGTTACACCGTTTTTGGTAATCTCGTTAAATTCAACTCTGTTGTTGTCATCAAGCGGCAAGCCGAGAATATACGCAAGGTGCCAAGAAATTGCCTCTCCCTCTCTATCAGGGTCGGTTGCGAGGTAAATCTTGTCGCTTTTTTCTGCGAGCTCTTTAAGTTCTTCTACAAGTTTTTCTTTACCTTTGATGATTTCGTATTTTGGTGCAAATTTTTTCTTTATATCAACGCTGAGTCTGGTTTTAGGCAAATCTCTTACATGTCCCATAGACGCAATTACTTCGTAATTTCCGCCGAGGTATTTTTTGATTGTTTTAGCCTTAGCAGGTGACTCAACAATTACTAAATCTGACATTTACTGCCTCCGTTTATTTTAATACATACATTCTGCCCTGCATCGCCGTTACCAAACCTTTCATTTCAAGTTGAGTAAGGGCCGTAAGCACTTTAAATACAGGGATACCGAGTTCGCTTACTATTTTATCTATATGAACAGGCTTGTTGCCGATAGTACCGTAAACTGTTACGGCTGCATCGGACAAACCCAATGCTTTCAAATCTGAAATACTTTTCCGCACATCTGCGTTTTCTTTATTATTAACATCAGCGGAAACGCTGCTGCTTTTGCGTGCGACATTTTTAGTTTCTTTTACAGCCTTTTCGGGCTTTAAGGTTTTATCGGAAGATACGCTTGCATTAATCCTTTCAGACTTTGCCTTATCTTTTTTATTTGTGCTGTTTTTTGATTTTGCAGTCTTTTTGCCTTTTACAGGCACTGCCTCAAGGTCGGTAAAACTTATATTATCAAAATCAAGTTTTTCATCCTCAACATATAACCCTCTGTTTGAGTTAAACTCGCTCAAAACATCCATAAAATCAGTTACAGGGCAGGCAAGCCCGTTTTTTATAAGAGTATTCGAGCCCTCGTTCTGCGGACTGTTGTTTCCGAGCAGAGCAAAAACTTCTTTGCCCTGGTCGATTGCCATTCTTGCGGTAATCAGCGAACCGCTTTTTATTCCCGCCTCCATTACAACAAGACCGTCCGAAAGAGCGGATATGATTCTGTTGCGAGCGGGAAAATTATATCTTAGCGGCGGTTCATCGGGCGGATATTCGGATATAACCGCACCGTTTTGCGCAATTGCATTTCTCATACCCTCGTTTTCGGTAAGATATTTATAGTTGATACCGCAGCCAAGCACGCATACGGTAATTCCGTTTGCAGAAAGTGCTCCTCGGTGCGACGCACAGTCAACACCGAGCGCACCTCCGCTTATAATAACAACGCTGTACTTAGCAAGAGCATATGCAAATTTGTATGAATTATCCGTACCGTATCTTGTTGCCCGCCTTGTGCCAACAATTGAAACGCTTAGGCGGTTGTCAAGTTCCGGAAGTTGTCCGTTCACATAAAGAACGGCAGGCGGAGTATCAATATTAATTAATTTTTGCGGGTAATGCTCGTCGTCAATCGCAATTACCGAATATTTCAGTTCGTTGCATTTGCTTAATATCTCATCCGCAACCGAAACCTTAGTGCTGTTAAGTTTTCGCATTTCGTTCGGCGTAAAGATACCGCAGTGTTTCCACTCTTTTTCTCCGCCGTGAACAAACTCGGCAATGTCATTGTAAAGTTTAAAAATTCTCTTTACCTTTATATTGTTATAACCGAGTGCTTTTGAAATCCATATCCAGTAACGAGCATTTTCAGAAATCATTTCATCATTTCCCACATCAGTATTGCAGCAGCCACAGATGCGTTGAGTGATTCTGCCTTGCCCTCCATATGTATGGTGATTTTGTTTTGGCAGGCTTTTTCTGTTTCTGCTTTTATTCCGTTGCCCTCGTTGCCTACAACGATTGCGCACGGAGTTTGAAATTTTACATCCGTAAGACTGACAGCGTCGCTGTTTACAACGGCAGCATACGAATTAATCTGCGGATTTTCGTTAAGGAAATCCTTAATTGAACTTTTGATTATAAAAGGTATTCTGAACACAGCGCCCATACTGCCTCTTACAACCTTTGGATTGTAAATATCGCAACAGTCACAGGAAAGTATAACTCCGCTGACATTAAATGCCTCTGCCGAGCGCAAAACAGTGCCGAGATTGCTTGGATCCTGCACATTATCAAGCGCCAAATATTTACTGTCACCCTTTATTGTATCAAACTCATTGGTTTTGTCAAGTGTTTTTATAACCGAAAGAAAGCCCTGTGGCGATTGAGTATCACTCATAAGGGAAAAAATGTTTTCATTTACACAGATTACATTCTTTGCTTTTTCTTCAAGTAAAGCAAAGTCCTCACCGTGCTTTTGCATAGCTTTTTCGGTTACAAATAATGTCTGAATTTCAGCACCGCTGAAAACTGCGTCCATACAGATTCTTAGCCCCTCCGCTAAAAAAAGACCGCTCTTGCGGCGTTCTTTTGCACTTGACTTGAGTTTTACGGCTTTTTTTACATTAGAATTGTCTTTGCTTGTAACAAACAGCATCTTTTTTCTCCTAAAATGCCAATTGCGTTTGGTGTTACCCAAACGCAATTACAGTTTAAATTAAGCGTTTTTAGCCTGCTCAACAAGAGCTGTAAAAGCCTTAGGATCAGCAATAGCAATCTCTGAAAGCATCTTACGGTTCAATGTAATGCCTGCCTTTTTAAGACCATTCATAAATGTTGAATAGTTTGTGCCGTTTGCCTTGCAAGCTGCAGAAATACGAGTAATCCAAAGACGACGGAAATCTCTCTTTCTCTGCTTACGGCCGATATATGCATAGTTGCCAGACTTCATAACAGCCTGTTTAGCCATTTTGAAATGTCTTGATTTAGAACCCCAGTAGCCCTTGGCAAGCTTTAATACCTTTTTTCTTCTTTTGCGAGTCATCATCGCACCCTTTACACGTGCCATTATATATTACCTCCGATTATTATTTAAATAAAAAGCAGTACAAGCGAAAAATTATTTATAAGGAATTAAACGCTTGATCTGAGCTACATTTGTCTTATCTGTAACAGCAGTCTGGCGTAAACCTCTCTTACGCTTTGTTGTTTTCTTGTTAAGAATGTGGCTCTTGTTTGCGTGTGCACGGATAACATTACCGTTCTTAGAAAGTTTAAAACGCTTTTTAGCACCACTGTGAGTTTTAATTTTAGGCATAATAAATATCCTCCTTAGCTGTGATTACTTATTGGACTTTGGTGCAAGAAACATAAGCATATTGCGACCTTCAAGCTTTGCAGGCTTTTCTACCGAGGCAAACTCTGCACAAGCTTCAGCAAAGCGGTTCATAGTTTCAAGACCGATTTCAGGATGTCCCATTTCTCTTCCTCTAAAACGGATAGATACCTTAACTTTATCGCCGTGCTTAATAAACTTAACAGCGTTGTTAAGTTTGGTGTTGAAGTCGTGTGTATCAATGTTTAAAGAGAGTCTAACTTCCTTAATATCAACAACATGCTGATTTTTTCTTGCTTCCTTTTCCCTTTTAGCCTGCTCAAAACGGTATTTGCCGTAGTCCATAATTTTACATACAGGCGGAACGCTCTGCGGAGCAATCTTAACAAGGTCAAGATTTTTTTGTTCTGCAAGTGCGAGAGCTTCCTTTGATGACATAATACCGAGCTGCTTTCCGTCCGAGCTGATTACTCTAAGCTCTTTATCACGGATTTCCTCGTTAATCTGAATATCTTTCTTGCTGATGGTTAAGCACCTCCAAAGTACCTTTTCAAAAAATAATGCGGACAGAAATACACCGTCCGCATTGCAATACAAATAAACTATTATGTTTAAGGTATTGACCCGTGCAGACGACACCCCACAGGTGAAAGCATTTCTGCTTTGCTTTATTGTACTTACACATTATATAACCGATTACCTGAAAAGTCAAGGGATTTTTCATTATTTTTTCATTATCGGAAAATATTTCTTGAAATATATGTGTTACTATGCTAAAATTATACCATTGGAGTGATGAAAATGCAATACGCAAATTATCAGCCCTATCCTTATTATCAAAATCATATGCAAAGTCCGCAGGAAATCAAAAAAGCGCACGATTTAAAGACTTTGCAAAAAAAATCAAGCGGATTGGGCTTTTATATTCTTACCTATTTTTTATCAATGAATATCATTGTAGTCGGTATAACATTTTTATTAACCGTGTCTACGATGCTGAATACGGATATTTCTAATTTCGATACCGAAACTTTAACGCAGTATATAGTGAGTAAATTGACTTCCGGTCCTGTTTTTTATTATATGCAGATTTTCGCAGCAGCCGCCTCGGCGACAATCACCGGACTGATATATTTAAAACTAAGCAAAACGCATATTTCAGACTGCCTGTCGGTTAAATCCGTAAAACCCGCTATGCTTATCGCCCTCGTACTTATGGGTATGGGCGTTTCAATGGTTTCAAATGTTGCCGCCGACCTTGTAAGTTCCAACTTTTCGTTAATCGGCATTGAATACAGTCTGGATATGGATATGTCATCAAGGTCTGTATTTGAAAATATTTTATATGTTGTTGCCATAGCCGTTACCCCTGCATTTGCCGAGGAATTTGCTTTTCGAGGTATTTTAATGGGTTCGCTTAGAAAATACGGAAATTCATTTGCAATAATTGTATCTGCCGTTATGTTCGGCGCAATGCACGGAAATATTATTCAGATTCCGTTTGCGTTTATACTCGGACTTATTTTTGCTTATATTGACTGCAAGGCAAACTCAATTATTCCGTCAATAATTATTCACTTTATAAATAACCTCTACTCGGTAATTATGGATATTTTGCAAAGTCAGAACATTGTTACCACCCGTTCTTTCTATAAAATATACTATTCAATATTTACCGCAATGCTTGTGTTCGGAGTTTTGGCTTTCCTTTATATAATGAAAAAGGATAAAAATTTCCTTAGCATAAGCGATACCTCGAATGTTGTTTCTCTCTCACTTAAAGAAAAGATAAAATGTTTCTTTACAAGTGCAGGTACAGTTACAATAGTTGTTATCTTGATTCTTGAAACTATCATTGCTTCTGTAGCGCTATGAGTGAATTTAATATAAAGTATATGGAAAAGGCGCTTGAGCTTGCAAGAGAGGCTTTTCAAGATGACGAAGTACCTGTCGGTGCGGTTATTGTGCGTAATGGCGAAATAGTTGCTACAGGCAGGAACAGACGAGAAAAAGAAAAGAACGCACTTTTACACGCAGAAACCGACGCAATTAACAATGCCTGCAAAGCGCTCGGCGGTTGGCGGCTTTGGAACTGCGATATATATGTAACCCTTGAGCCTTGTCCGATGTGTGCAGGCGCAATTATAAACGCTCATATTCCGAATGTGTATTTCGGTGCATACGATTTCAAAAACGGTTCTTGCGGTACTATAACAAATCTTTTTGAAATGCCGTATAATTTCAAACCGAATTATAAAGGCGGTATTATGCAGGAAGAGTGCGCCGAACTTCTAAAAAGTTTTTTCAAGCGGTTGAGATAATTTTATTTGGAAAATATAATAACAAAAGCAAAACCGATAAGCAATTTTCAGCTTATCGGTTTTTTAGGTTCTTAGTAAAACGGTTTTAATTACTTGATAAAGCAGTTTGCTAAACCATAATTCAATAATAATTATTTTAATTTAGAATAATCTTCATCACTTACAGGTTCAAGCCATTCGTTTGATGTATTTGTACCCGGAACTTCTACTGCAAGGTGTGAGAACCAACTGTCGGGCGCCGCACCGTGCCAATGCTTAATGCCTGTAGGAATATTTATTACATCACCCGGGTTTAACTCAACAGCCTCTTTGCCCCATTCCTGATAATATCCTCTGCCGCCTACGCAAACAAGTATCTGTCCGCCGCCATTTTCAGCATTATGAATATGCCAATTATTACGGCACTTCGGCTCGAAAGTTACATTATAAATACCGACCTGTGATGTAGACAACGGTGCAAGATAGCTCTGACCGATAAAATATTTTGCAAATGCGTCATTAGGTGCGCCAATAGGGAAAAGAATTGACTGCTGATATTTTTCCTTTTCGCTCAAATCTTCCGCATCATCAGCCCATACTTCGGTAGCCATTCTGAATGCTGCCCAAGCCTTTGGCCAGCGGCATAGAATGCGGCGTGTGTGAGAATTTCTGCAATTTCCGTTTTTGTAATACCGTTCTTTTTTGCTGACATAAGGTGATATTTAAAGGATGAGTCGGTTAATCCCTGTGCCATAAGTGCGGTCACTGTTACGAGTGAGCGGTCACGAAGTGAAAGTTTATCTTCTCTTGACCATACTTCACCGAAAAGTACATCGTCATTAAGTTCTGCAAATTTAGGTGCAAATTTTCCGAGCGAATCTCTGCCTGCGGTTTGTTTTACAGCCATAATCATACCTCCAAGTTTAAAATAAAAAGTATTATTTTACAGTGATATAAAATTATCACTTCTTTATCAGTATTATAATACTTAAAGCTAACTTTAAGTCAAGAGAAAAATAAAAATTTTTGGTTCAGTTTTTTAATATTGGATAATTATGGTTTAGCGGTGTGTCGGTCGGGGATTGAAATTTAGCTAACGCTAAATTATCCTCCCAAAAGCAAAAAAGTTTACTCAATTTTTTCAAAAATTGCGGGTTTGGGCAGCGCCCATAAAAATCTTCCGATATAACAATTTATCAGGCGCAAACAGCCACGCTGTTTGCGTGCTTGCACCGAGTTTAAAAAAACAGGCGGTAGCCTTTTAGATTATTGTTTATTGAATGGCTTTCTTGTTGCTATCGCATTTTTAAAGGCTAATGCCGTTGCGTTCAAGCCGCCAAACAGCAAGCTGTTTGGCTATCGTCAGATTGCGTAAGCGGAAAGTATTTGTGGGCTTTGTCCACACCCACGACCTTTGAAAAGGTCGACCAAACTTTTATAATTGCTTGATAAAGCAATCAGCCAAACAATAATTTACCACAACTTTTGATAAAAAACCAAAATTTTTACATAAAAATGCGAGCATACTTTTGGTATGCCCGCAAAATTAGAATTTAAACTTTAAAATCACTCTTCGTAAGTGCCTGACCAAGCCTGTGCTTTTCCGTCATAAAGATTTTTACCTTCTACAACCTTTACATTCTTAGTCTTTTTAACCCAAGTGCTTTCTGTATTCTTAAAAAGGAAACTTTCTGTACCCGGATAAATAGGTTCGGGAAGTTCGTATTTCCAGATGTCTGTGCCCTCAATTTGAGTCATTTTATATGCCTCTTCGGAAAGACCGTTGCCCCAACCGTAAATATAAACTTCTCCCCACTTTGTTTTTGAATTATCAAAATATACTACATCAAGTGTCCATTCGGGAGCCTCTTCTTTTACATACGGACCGACTGTTGCAGTTGCTTTGTCTGTTGCTTCATCAACGCTTTCAAGGTTGTAGCAATTGTTTGTGCTGCTTACAGTTGCTGTCCAAGCGTTGTATACAGGGCCTGAACTTGACGCCTTTGTCATTTCGTCAACCATATCTAATGCTCTGTAGAAAGTAACACTTGTAAGTGTGTTTGCTACCTCTGCCTTAAATACATTCGGATAATCGTCGGTATCCTGCTCAAGCAGATAAGACTTCTTTGTATTGTTATCAAAAGCATAGAGATTTGTACCCATTGATGTCATCCAAGGAAGCTGTGTCTTTAAGTAAAGTGTGTAAGTAGAAGGTGTAGGAGCAGTTGTCGGCTGTGTAGAAGGCTTGGTTGCCTCTGTAGGTTTTGCAGGCTGTGTAGGCTGTGTAGGTTGTTCAGCCTTATAAACTTCGCCTGTTTTGCCTGTGTCCTCTCTAATACCGGAAATATATCTCTGGATCATTGTTACATCTCTGATATCTACAACACCGTCAGCTGTAACATCGCTCAATGCATATATAAGCTGTGAAGGCTTTACGGACTCTGCAACAATAAACTGGAGTGAGGTTACATCCTGAACATTAAATTTTCCGTCTGTGTTTACATCGCCGTATTTATATGTTTTGTCGCCTCTTGTAACTTCGGTTGCAGGCTGTGATTCAACTGTAGGTACAAGTGTTGTTTCTTCCCATGAAGTTGTCTTTGTAAGACCGAAAATTCTAGAAGTTCCTTTTAATTTAAGGCCTTTTTCCGACGGATACTGACGAGGAGCAGAGTTTACATTTGAGCTGTCGCAGAAGATAACTCTTGTGTTTGGAGAGTGTGCAAGGTCAAAATTTGACTCAGACTCGTTTTCATCTGCATCTGTTGCAATACAGGTTGTAGGAACTTCTGCATAGTAATAACCTGTTGCCTTATCATAGTTCATCTTTGTACCCGGCCAGTTTGATGCCTTATAAGTTTCTTCCTTTGAAGATTCTTCGTCATAGATGTAAACATAGTAAGGAGCTTTCCATTTTGAGCTTGTTTCTCTTTTTTCAGAAGCAAAGAATACATACACACCTGAACTTGCAGATTTCTGCTTGGTATATTTGTAAGTAGTGGTTGTTGTATTTTTGCCGTCTGTTGCTGTAAGAGTAAGGTTGATTGTTTCGCCGTAAGCGTAGTCTGAACCTACTCTGATTGCAATGTCACCTGTGTAAGCTACAGGCTTAGAATTGTCAATGCAGTATGTACCTGATGCTGCGTTGTCAAGACCGAGGTTGAGTGTAATTGTGTCACCCTTGAAATCACCGCTCTCTACAGAACAAGTATTTCTCGGAGTTGTTGTGCCGTTGTAAACAACAGCTACACCTGTTGAACCGATATTACCTGTAAGAACGCCGTTAGCTACAGTGAATTTAGCGCCTGAAATTGTATCTGTGTAAGTACCGTTTGCAAGGCCTGTGCCTGAAATACTTACAGACTTTTCGTTGCCGTCGCAGTTAGCAAGAACTACACCGCTTGTGCCTCTTGCAACATAAGCTACATTGTCAACGGCACCGAGTTTTTCACTCTGACCAACAAAGAGGTTATGGAACTTATTAATTTCAGAAACAGCTGTGCTCTTATAAGTTATATCGCCTGCTGCCTCACCCATTAACGATGCACCCGGACGGGCAAAGTAAAGAGAAGTAGCGTCTTTTCTTGCGGCTATGATAGCCCATGCTTTAGTGATGTTTTCGTCAGATACTTTAGCGGTATTGCTGATACCGCCTGCACCCGACTCGCCCTCGTATGTATCGTGCGACTCTGCCCAAAGAACTACATCGGATGCGGCAACGCCTGACTTGTAGCTTGAGTTTGCGGCATTTGATGCCTTGCCTTTTACCACATTTGCGAGTACAGAGTCACCTGTTTTGTTATCTGTTACATTAATGTACTTTGTGTAAGAACTGTAACTTCTGCCGGAACCGCAGTTGTTAAGAATCTCACCGTAAATATAAAGATTGTCGCCTGTTTTTGCTTTGTAATATGAGCCTGCAGACTCTGTAATGTTCTTCCAATAATCAGAAGCATAGTCACCGTCATCGGGAGTTTCAATGTGTTTTGCCGCATCAAAACGGAAACCGTCAACACCGCAGTCGATACATTCCTTAAGGAGTGAGATAACCTTATCCTGAACAACTTTGCTGTTTGTTTTGAGGTCAGGGCAGGAAGTAACATGTCCCTGAACTACATTTTTTACACTGCTGTCTGATGCAACAATATCGTTGTTACGGAAGTAATCACTTGCATTGTCGTAAATTTCAGGATCATATGTTTTAACCTGTGAGCTTACAACATTAGGTGTATCTTCGCTTTCATTGCCCATATGGTTAGAAACAATGTCGCAAATAATTTTTACACCGTACTTTTCAGCCTCTGTACAAAGGTCTTTAAGTTCGTCTTTTGTACCGAACCATGCGTTTTTAGCTACAGAAAGGCTTACAGGCTGATAAAGTTTCCACCACTGACCTGTAACATCTCTTGATGTTGAGTAGTCTTTCGGCTGCTGAACAGGTGAAGTCTGAACTGTAGAATAACCGGCTGCTGCAATTGCTGGCAGGTTTTCCTTAATTGTTTTGTATGACCAGTTAAAAGCGTGTAAAATTACGCCGTCCTGAACATTTCTTTGCAGATTATTGTCCGCTGCGGAAACCGCATTATCATTTTCAACTGCAGATGCGGTCAATGCCATTGCAGATGCAGAAGAAACGATAGTTGCCGCAAGCACAATGCTTGTCAGCTTTTTAAGTTTACTCATAAACGAAATCCGTCCTTTCCAATTATTTGATTTCCATTTAATTATACCAAAATACTCCACAAAAATATATGTTTTATTTTAACAAATTAACCGCAGTATTTTTAGTTATTATAACAAAGAAACGCTTTATTATATACGCAAGAAACAAGCTTAGTAAATAAATTTATTTTTTATTTGAATCGGACAAAAAATTCGGCTCACGCCGCAAGTTCCTCGTGGTAGTTATTTCTTGTCTGTTTGTATTCTTATTTTACTCTCCGTACATTTTCAAGCGAAGTGCAGAGCAGAAATAGATGGTAAAACCTACAAAGCCGAGATTACAGTAAACTAATAACTATTTGGTATATATAAATGAAAGGACGGATTAATATGAAATTTAAAAGAGTTTGCATAGCATTGATAATATAAAAAGGCTTGTGAAAAAATTAGATGTAAGCTATGATCATCTGTTTTTGCAGTTTCAAGATAAGAAAACAGTAAAAAAGATAAATGAAATTGTGAAAGATAAAATAAGATTTTAAAAGGCTGTTACAAAATTTGTAGCAGTCTAAAATATTGCACAATTAAAACAATAATACATAGTGTAATAAGACGAATTTGTGCAATATAATTAATTGTTGTTGCTTATTTATCTTTTGTATGGTAGAATTATGCTGAGGTTAAATATGGAAATGTTACTGGTAAATTTCACGGAACCGTTAATAAACAAATTATTACGAATACAGTCTTATCTGTGTTTTGGCAGAATAAATTAAATTGTAGCTGTTATGAATTTGATATATTAAAAGTTTCAGAGTAATTAATACATAATGATTACTGTATTTGTAAATTTCTAAGGAGAAAGTGATATTATGAAAGTAAAAAAGAAATTGTCGCCGTTAATCATATGTTTAATTATATTATCTGCTTTACTTTTGATTATTGCTTTTTTTGTTTTGAGCAAAGAAAAAGTTGACCTTAAACCGGATAGCGATACCTCGTATTATAACAGCTATGAATACGGTTGTAACAGTATGCGTATTTATAACGGTAAAAGGTTTCCTATGTCAGATGATTATATGGTATATAAGGACGGCAATTTATATGTAAAAGACCCTATGTATTATAGGGCTGATATTTATTATTCTGACAGAAAAGAAAATGTTTCAACTTCAATTACTTCGCAAAGAATAGAGAATATTGAAGTTTATTGCGATGACGGCAGTTTGTATATGGAAAATCACGCAACACAAGAAAAGCAAAAATTAGATGAACAAAGCCAAATCCTTTTCTTTGATGGCGACAGGGTTTTATATTCAGTTGACAAAAAGAAACTTGTAATTGTTGATGCTAAGAATATAAACGACAGGAAAGAAATAGATTATATCGGTGAAATATTCTATATTTCTATAAACAGTAATACACTTAATGTTATTACAAAAGATGAATACAAATATGAAATTTTTCAATATGATGTGGATACATATTTGCAGAAATCACACTTCGAACATAGTACATTAAGTGACTTGGACGAGCCGGCTATTATTAATGATTACTTTTTATATTGCTGCAAAGATCTGATAAACACTTCTGAAGAATGTACTTTCTTAAAATACAATTTAAAAACCGGAGAAATATCACGAGCAGCCTTACATAATTATGTTCAATCAGTTACTTACAATAATAATAAAATTTATTTTTCGGCTGAAAAGTCAGAGTGGAATATAGTAAGAACAACCGTTGAGGATGAAAATAACGGTTTGTGGGAGGTCGATATAGAAACCGGAACTAAAAAGAAGCTTTCTGATGAATGTGTATTTGACGATTTGCTTGCAACAGAAAATTATCTTTATTGCTACAGAAAAGACTATTTACTGCCACGAGGAATGGATAACGCTCGGTATAAGGGATATATTTTAAAGCAAATTCCAATTAATTAGCAAAAATTACAACTTAAAATCAAAAATTTAACTAAAAAAAGCTTGTGTACCTAATTATATCTACAACGAATTAAAAAAACAAGCTAATGTTAAGAGGTGTTTTTAATGAATTATGTTTTTATGTTTGTTATGATTTGCTTTTTATTTTTAGCCATTTCTATTGCTATTAAATGTGTAACTTGTTTTATAACTTCAGAAATACTTTCAAATACTTTGTGTAAAAGCAACTTTACAAAAGAAATGAAAAAGAAGACTATAATTTGTGGCTTTATATCTGACTTATTATCTGTTGTTATTCTACCACTTATTTTGATTATTCAAAATCTGTTGGAATATGATAGTTTTTTGAAATTTGACGATATAACCATATATAATTGTATTTTTTATATTTTTTATATTGCAGTATATCCTGATTACTCAACTATTGCTTCTGATGTTGATTGGTATATTTATTCTGTTCAGCCTCTATTATACTTAATTATTCTTTCGGCTTTGATAGGATTACTAATTAATTACTTGTTTATATTTAAAAAATCTAATTTAAGCAAAATGCAAAAAATATGTTCTTTGGGTATATTGGCTATTACTACAGCTCCGTATTATTTTATGATTTCATTCGGACCATTAGTTGATCCATTAGCAAAAATTTAATTTTGTAAATGTGATTATAAAAAGTTAATAAAAATGTATTCTTGGTCAAATGCCAATAATCTAAAATTCACTTGCTACGAAAACGGTAAACGCATAGTAATTTATGATGTTTGTCAAATAGCCCGTGATTATAGGACTGGCAATGAATGGCTTAATGATTTACATATTACTAATTACGAATTAAATAGAGAATATGATTTAGATAGTTATAATTGTGTTCAATCTTCAATGGATATATTACTTCAAGGAACCTTTAGTAGTGAAAGTAAAAAATACAAGGATAAAATCAAAAGTATATATGGTAATGTATTTAAGCTTGATTTTTATCCCAATAAAGTTTACAACAAATTAATTGATTGTTAAAAGTTTAGAGGTGTTAAATATGATGCATTACATATACACTCCGATTATTACACTGTTTTTTATAATCGTTATAGCATTTTTGGAAACAATTTTAGCAAATTGCGTATCTGTATATATAATTAATTCCAAATTACCAAAGCCACTTCTAAGTAGTGAATACAATAATACAATTTGGAAAATTTTAGGCTGTTGCTTTTTAGCAGAATCGATTTCAATGGTTATTCTTTCGATATTATTTCCTTTAATTTTAGGTGAATCCATTAAATATGCAGTACAAAATTCCGTTATACTACTTATATATATGATAACAACAGGAACTAACTATTCAAATTTACAGAGTATATTATTTACTATTTCGACCATATTTTTATCATCTGTAATAATATTCTTACTTTGCAGATTTTTTATATTTAAAAATCTTGATTTATTAGAAAAAAAGAAACGATATTCATTACTTATTGCAATTATGTCGGCTCCATATTTTTTGTTAATTCCATTCGGAAATATTTTGGATTTTATTATTATGATATTATATAGTGTGTAAAAACTTTAAATTATTGACTCTGATATGACTAAAGCACATACCTCGGACTGTGATCTTGCAAATATAAATCCGTTCCGTTATCGAGGATATGTGTATGACAGTGAAACCGGTTTGTATTATCTCAAGAGCCGTTACTATGATCCGGTTACAGGCAGATTTTTAAATGCAGATATGTATTGTGACACTCAATCAAATATCTTTGGAACAAATATGTTTGCATACTGCAACAATAACCCTGTAAATCAAAGAGACCCTGAGGGTACAGACGCTTATTGGGTACAATTCGGTAATGCGGTTAGATTATTTGATACATCAATTACGAATTAAAAGGACTTTAAAAGTGAAGGTTATTTTACTATGGATATGATTTTATATATATTACCGGTTTTTCTCATAGTTTTGCTTTTGCCAAAATATTTTATGGTACTGTTGGCGAAATGCGTGGATAACGCTTTGTTTAGAGAAAAAATAATTGATAAAGAAATCAGGAGAAAACTTTACCGCAATGGAGTGTTTGCTGATCTGATAGCATCTTTTAGTATGATTGTGATAAGTTTTATTAAGAATTTGAGTGATTTGCCGAGTTATTTTTCAGGTTTTGAAAATTATGTTGTGTATTTTAGTATGAGTCTTTTCTCGTTTATGTATGCGCCTGATTATTCCCAACAGAATGCATTTTTCATTTCATTTATTTTTATTCTGGTGACAATTGCAATATCCGCACTTATCAGCTTGTTTTTTGATTATTTCACAATTTTCAGAAACCCGGATCTTACAAAAAAGCAAAAAATCTGTACTCTGATTATTTTTGTGTTAATGACTGCTCCATACTATTTCCTGATTTCTCCTACTTTATTTTATAATTGATATATAATAAAATCCTTTTTATAAATACAATTTGATAACCGAGGTTTTTCACGAATAGTTGAACATAATTATCTTACTAAGAGCAGAGGAAAACAAGGTTATGATGAAGAAGATATATTTACACTAATGATGGTTTATGCTTCCAAAAAATGGTATTGATGAAAGTTTAAACCTTTGGGAATGGTGCCAAATATAGTCTTTAGTGAATTAGCAGTATATATAAAAACCGGAAAACAAATTCGGTGCAAGATAGATAAAGCTTTAGAAATCATTCGTGGTAATAAATATAGGTGGGTGATTTTATGAAAAAGTACAAAAAGAAATTATTGTTGATTTCGGTTATATTATCTCTTATAATAATAATTTTATTGCTAACTTTTTATAATTCAGGTGATAATTTTAAACCGGATTCAGATCATAGCTTTTATAAATCCGAATATATGGTTTATTCTGACGGAATGATCACTATAAAAAATCCAAACAATTACGAATTTGATATATATAAATTAGGTGAGAGCAAGCATAGTTATAAATGCAAAGAACTTTCTGATATTTCTAAATATGCAGCTGAAGCAAAAGGTAATTATGTTATTTATGATGATCAAGGACTAACAATATACGATAATGGAAAGAAAAGTGAACATCTGATAGCTAATAATTATGATATATCAGAATTAGGAAATAATTGCGTTTATTATACTAAGAATAATCAGATTTATTGCTATAATATTTTAAATGAAGATACTTGTATAATAAATGATGTTCCGTATGAAGATATAAATTCATTAGTTTTTGCCGATAAATATTTATTAGTGTATTATAATGATAATCATTTTCGGAAAATAAATATTTATGATGAAAATAATAAATTAATATCAGATTTTAAACTACATTCCGACTCTTTAGATTTTCATGATTTTGATGATGTTTATATAGATTTAATCAAAGAGCAAATAATTGTTTATCCGGGCCCGGGAGAGAATACTGAAGTGCTTTTTTATACTTTTAATGGTGAAAAATATCAGAATGAATATTTTAATTATTATTTTAATAATACCATTCGGAGTGTAGACCGGAGTGTAGACCATAGCTGTTTTCAAGGAAAATATGTTGCTTACAGCTTGAGAAATAGCAAAGAAACTGTTATTTATGACAAGACAATAAGAAGTCAGGATAATGGTTTGTATATTGAAAATTTAGAAACGGGTGAAACAAAAAAATTATCAGAAAAATGCGAGTTTGATGATATTTTAGTGACTGATAATTATGTTTATTGTTATAAGATTAATTATTTCATTCCTAAGTCTATTCTGTATGTAAAAGATTTAACTGTAGGCTATGAACTTACTCAGATACCGATTCAATAATGTCTTGATTATAATCTTTTTGATTATAATTGCGTACAGGTATCAATGCAAACTTTATTGAGGGGGAATTTTTATAACTACTATGAACATCTAAGAAATATACTTAATGAAAATAAAAATGGATTTATTCCTAATTATGTTTACGAAAAGCTAAAATCAAATTAAGTAGGTGATTTAATGAATATTACATTTATGGTAGTAACAACATTTTTATTTTTCTTTGGATTAATATTTTTAGGCAAGCTTATAATTTCCGGCTATGTTACATACCTCCTTTCGGTTAAGTTTGGCGATGAATACATAACTTCTCAGATGAAGAGAGATACCTATATATTTGGCATTGTGGCTGACTTAGCAGCGATTGGCATTGTTTCTTTAGTTTTAATAATTTTAAGCAATACTACAAATATCTCTGTAATTCAAATTGATGATATAACATTTCTGCAGTATTACTTCTGTCTGTTCTTCTATGCCATTTATCCTGAATATTCATACTTGGGCGTTAACAATCAAGCATTTGCTGAGGGCTTTTACATTATTCTTGCCTTGATTGCGGTTTCTCTCATAGCAAGCTGTATTATGTATTACTTTTTCGTGTTCAGAAAATCCGAATTAAGCAAGCCAAAAAAATTCTATTCGGTTTTTATTTTAACTATTACAACTGCACCGTATTATTTCCTAATTTCATTTGCAAGTTTTGGAAGCTTATAAGTCATAGAACAGTAGATTAATATCAGCGGATAATAGTTGTTATAAGGAATATTGTTTAAAGCAAATTCCAATTAATTAGCAAAAATTACAACTTAAAATTAAAAATTCAACTAAGAAAAGGCTGTTACAAAATTTGTAACAGCCTTTAATACTATAATAATAATTAAAACCCGACTTTTCTACATAAAGTCTAAAAGTGTGATACAATACAAAATAATGTGAGCCTGACAAAAGTGTGAAGGAATAGAGATAAAAAGACTCTATTCGAGCCAACTTGTGAAAGTTCGCATAAACCGCCAATAGAACAATCACCCTGTCGGGAGATAGTGTGACATAGACTGTAGAGTATGAAAGCGTTAAATACCTACACCTGTGCATTGTCGAGGAAAGTTTTTCCTGAACGCCAAAAAACTTTTATTAGTTAATAAAAAGGATAGTCTAAGGTATAAAACCTCAGACTATCCTTTGGCGGAGGACAAGGGATTTGAACCCTCGCGCCGCGTTAGCGACCTACTCCCTTAGCAGGGGAGCCTCTTAACCACTTGAGTAATCCTCCGTGTAGTTAAACTACAAAAAATATTGAATAAATGGCGGAGAGAAAGGGATTCGAACCCTTGGTCCCTTGCGGGATCACTAGTTTTCAAGACTAGCTCCTTAAACCACTCGGACATCTCTCCGTATTGAATGTTATCACAACTCAACGATATTAATTATATCACTTTGTGATATATTTGTCAACAGTTAAAATAAATTTTTATATAAAATATTTTAAACCGTATATATAAAGCGATAAGAAAATCGGCAATCAAGTGGCGGAGAGAAAGGGATTCGAACCCTTGGTCCCTTGCGGGATCACTAGTTTTCAAGACTAGCTCCTTAAACCACTCGGACATCTCTCCGTATTGCCGATTAACTTACGCAACGATATATTTTATACCATTTTTTCAGCCGTTTGTCAAGATTTTTTTGAAATTTTTTCAAACTTTTTCAAAATTCTGTAAATTTATTCTTTTTCCGCCGCCTCACGCTTTGAAAAAACACAGCCGCAGTAATTCTGTCTGTACAAATTATGCTCGGCAGAAAGTACGATTGAGCGTTTGTAACCCTCTTTTTTCTTAAAATCACTGTTTAACCACTTTACATCGTAAACATCGGCGAAACGCTCGCCTATTTGATTCAGTAACGGTGCGTTTTTCAGCGGACTTATCGTCAAAGTGGTTGTAAAGTAATCGAAATTCATTTCCCTGGCAATGCGGGCGGTCTTTTCAAGGCGCAGTTCAAAGCATTTTTTACACCTTTCCCCTCCCTCGGGTTCGTTTTCAAGACCTTTTACGGCAGAAAAATATTCTAAAGGAGAATATTCGCCCTCAATAATATTTACGGGATACTTAAAATTCATTTCGGAAATAAAGCGTTTTTCTTCGTTTAATCTGTGCTGATATTCAGCCCTTTCGGAAATATTGGGATTATAAAAGAAAACCGTGATTTTAAAATACTGCGACAAATACTCAAGACAATAGCTTGAACAAGGCGCACAACAGACATGCAAAAGCAGTGTCGGAACAGTATTTGTCTTTTGAAGATTTGAGATTATTCCGTCAAGAATTTTCTGATAATTTACCTTGTTCATCGCTCGCCCTTATTTCTGTGCCAAAATCATATTCAAAAGTTCGTCGGCGGTTGCGGCAACCTGCGGAGCGCCTGCCTCCGTAAGCTCTTTCCTGCCTCTGAATCCCCATTCAACGCCAAGCATACTTACGCCTGCATTCTTTGCGGTGAACACATCAACATCGCTGTCGCCGATATAAATACACTCGCTCTGCTTTACATTGTGCTTGCTCAAAATTGCGTTTAAAGCCTCGCCGTCGGGTTTGCACTTATATTCCTTTTTGTTACCCCAAGCCTCGGTAAACTTATGGTTCGGGAACACTTTTGCAAGGATAGCGCCTACAAATTCATCGGGTTTGTTTGAAAGTACAGCAGTCATAATGCCGTTTTTGTCGAGCTGCTCCAAAAGTTCGGTACAGCCCTTGTACTCGGCTGTATGGTCGTTGCTGTGAGCGCCGTAGTAAGTGTTAAATCCGTTCATAACCGTATCAAAAAGTGCCTTATCTTCGCTTTTCTCGCCCATTGCTCGCTTTACAAGCATTTCTCTGCCGTTGCCTACAAAATGATTGTAATTCTCCATAGGATGTACAGGCAAGCCTGCCTGCTTAAGTCCCTCATTGGTGGCAATACCAAGGTCAACAAGAGAATTTACAAGTGTGCCGTCCAAATCAAATACTACCATTTTTACCATATCAAAGACCTCTTTCCTGTTCAAACAAAATTGCACGGCAAGGTGCCGCCTCCAGACCGCCAAGCTTAATAGGAAATGCAAAAAGCTCATAGTCGCCGTCTGCTATATCCGATAAATCAAGGTTTTCCAAAATCGCAATGCCTGCATTTGCAAGGATTATGTGCGTTTCGTTCTCGTCATATTCGGGTGCGATTGACTGTGCGTCCGTGCCAATCATAACCACATCGCTGTCAGCGAGCACTCTGGCGGCAAAAGCAGACACAAAAGCCTTGCAGTTGCCGTGCAAAAGCAGTTTCTTACGGCTGTGCGCAAGAATTTTGTCCATATCTTCGCCCGTAAGAATACCGTTGACCGTGACTACCGTACATTTGCCCGTAAAGGTATTAAGGCGCATTTTGGATATAGAACTGCCGTCGCTCGAAAAATGCAGAGGAGCGTCAATATGAGTGCCTGTGTGGGTGCTCATACTAATGGCAGAAAGATTGTAATCATCGCCGTTTTCAATGCTTTTTATTCTGTTTACCTCGGTCTGCGGGTCGCCCTCGTAGACCTTACTTGTGAGAATATCCCTTGAAATATCGTGAATTATCAAGCTATGCACCAACTTTTTGTCTTAATACATCTATTATACTATATAATTACAAAAAATTCAAATACAAAAGGGACTGCCTTTCGACAGCCCCGTAAATTTATACATTTATCAAATTCTTGCAACGCCTGTTTCGATAGCGGCTTTTTTAACAGCCTCGGCAACAGTCTTACCGATTCTCTTATCGAAAGCCTCGGGAAGAATGTAGTCGGCATTAAGCTCACTGTCGCTTACGAGTGAAGCGATTGCAAATGAAGCGGCAACTTTCATCTCTTCGTTGATGTCGCTTGCACGGCAATCAAGAGCACCTCTGAAAATACCCGGGAAAGCGAGAACATTGTTAATCTGGTTCGGGAAGTCACTTCTGCCTGTACCTACAACGGCAGCGCCTGCTTTCTTGGCAAGGTCAGGCATAATTTCAGGAGTAGGATTAGCCATAGCAAAGAGGATTGGGTCTTTTGCCATAGAAGCAACCATTTCTTCGCTTACGCAGCCTGCGGCTGAAATACCGAGAAATACATCTGCGCCCTTCATAGCGTCTGCGAGTGTGCCTGTCATATGCTCAAGGTTAGTAATCTCTGCCATTTCACGCTTAACGGCATTAAGTCTTTCGTCACCCTTGCAGATGATACCCTTACTGTCGCAAAGAGTAATGTTCTTAACGCCCATATTGAGGAGGTGCTTGGCAATAGCAATGCCTGCTGCGCCTGCGCCGTTCATAACAACCTTTATGTCCTCAAACTTTTTGCCTACAAGCTTTAAAGAATTGATAAGTCCTGCGGCAACGATTACGGCTGTACCGTGCTGGTCATCGTGGAAAATCGGAATATCGCACTTTTCCTTAAGTTTTTTCTCAATTTCAAAGCAACGGGGAGCGGCAATATCCTCAAGGTTAATACCGCCGAATGAACCGCTGATAAGGTAAATTGCATTTACGATTTCGTCAACATCTTTACTTCTTACGCAGATAGGAAATGCGTCAACATCGCCGAACTCTTTAAAGAGAGCGCATTTGCCCTCCATAACAGGCATACCTGCCTCGGGGCCGATGTCGCCAAGACCGAGAACCGCTGTGCCGTCTGTTACTACTGCAACAAGATTGTTTCTTCTTGTAAGCTCAAAAGACTTGTCGTAATCTTTCTGAATTTCAAGGCAAGGCTCGGCAACGCCCGGTGTATATGCAAGAGATAAATCCTCGGCATTAGAAATAGGAACTCTTGATACTACCTCGATTTTACCGTTCCATTCGTAATGCTTTTCGAGTGATTTCTGTCTTATGTCCATTATAAACTCTCCTTTGTTACAAATCTTTATTTATTATAAACTGAAAAATCGGATATATCAAGCTATTTTATGAAAATTTAAGTTGACATTTTGCAAAAAATCATATAGTATTATAGATATGAGTGTATTGAACAGCTGCGGGAAATTGCCGAAAGGCGTTTTGCGAGGAAAGTCCGGGCTTCACAGAGCAAAAATAACGGCTAACGGCCGCCGGAGGCGACTCCAGGGATAGTGCAACAGAAAATTACCGCCACTTTTGTGGTAAGGATGGAAAGGTGAGGTAAGAGCTCACCGGAGATAGCGAGAGTTATCTGCCGTGTAAACCCTATTTGAAGCAACACCGTGGTAGGACATTATACGCTTGCTCGGCGTGTCCTTAGGAGGTGGCATTGAGCAGTTCCGGCAACGGGCTGCCAAGATAGATAGCTGTTCACGACAGAACCCGGCTTACAGATACAGTCATATTTTTTAAAGACTGCTGCATTTTTGCAGTGGTTTTTATTTTTTTGCTTTTTGCGTTCTGTTCTGAATGTCAGCATTAGTAAATTATGGTTTAGCGGAGTGTCGGTCGGGCATTGAAATTTAGCTAACGCTAAATTATCCTCCAAAAAACAAAAAAGTTTACTCGATTTTTTCAAAAATAATGCTTTTCAGCATATAAAATTCACTGTTATATTGCAGTAAAAATACTTAAACGGAGAAAATACAAAAAGCACTCACAATCGGCGACCGACTGCGAATGTTCGGTTAGTATTTTTTAATAAGTTTTCTTTATTTAGTTTTATTAGGGTTCAGATTATGAAGCAGGCAGGTGCAAAAAATAAAGCGGTTATCCTCAATATTTTAAGCACCCTACTGCATTGATTTTTTAAGGTTGAGCGTTTCTCTTTGTAAAATAATCCACAAGATTTGCTCTTGCAAAACCTTCGTTGTAAAAATTCGGGTTGAGTTCATATATAAAAGAAGTGTTCTGCTCCTTGCCGAATTTGCTCGCACGAAAGCCGCCGGACTTTGAGATAATCTCTCTGTCCTCAAGTTTTCGCACACACTTGCGTACTGTATTGTCTGACATTGCGCAAGCTGTTGCAATTGTATGAATAGACGGATAGCAAATGCCTGTATCGTCACTGCAACGCACAAGATAGCTTAAAACGGCAAGCTCGGACGGAGTGAGCATAAGGCAGAAAACCTCGTTTGGTAATGTAAAAAAGTTTTTAATGTTTTTCAAAATATCACCTCAATTACATTGCAAAAAAGGTAAAAGTTGCACTAATTGCAATAATTTTACTGAAAATATTTTTGAAAATTTTAGAATTACGGTTTAACTCACTGCTTAGACAAAAAAATCTCCCGATACGCAAGATTAATGCAATATCGGGAGATTTGATTTTAAATTATTTTATAAAGCCCTGTACAAGTACAATAAGCACAAGAATCGGGAGTACGAATTGGAAATAAGGCTTTAAAAATCTTGCAAATTTCATACCCTTGCCTGTATTACATTCAGTAAGGTAATTGTCAAATCCCCAACCGAATTTTGTAACGCAGAACAGCAGATAAATAAGCGAGCCGACAGGCAACAAAATATTGCTTACAAGGAAGTCCTCCATACCGAGAACATTCTGACCAAACAGCTCAAAACCGCTCCAAATATTAAATCCGAAAACGCAAGGCAGGCTTGCAATCAGAATTATAACGGCGTTGATAATCACTGATTTTGTGCGGCTGATTTTGAACATATCAATGCAGAACGAAATAATATTTTCAAACACGGCAATGATTGTTGAGAAACAGGCAAATGTCATAAAGAGGAAGAACAGCGTGCCCCAAATTCTTCCGCCTGCCATATTTACAAATACATTTGGCAAGGTAATGAATATGAGTGCAGGGCCTTGGTCGGGCTCAACTCCGTATGAGAAACACGCAGGGAAAATAATAAGTCCCGCCATAATTGCCACAAAAGTATCGAGTGCGCAGATTTTCACGGACTCGCCCGGAAGAGTATCGTCCTTTGACATATAACTTCCGAAAATTTTCATAGCCGCAATACCGAGGCTCAAAGTAAAGAAACTCTGATTCATAGCGGCGGAAACAATGTTGCCGATACCTATTTCGGATACTTTTTCAAAATCGGGAACAAGGTAAAACTTAAGTCCCTCGCCTGCACCGCTAAGCAAAATGCTGTTTACGGCAAGTGCGAGAATGAGCACAAGCAAAGCAATCATCATAACCTTGCTCACCTTTTCTATTCCCTTTTGAATACCTCTGCTACACACCAAAAAGCCGAGTATGGTAATAATAGCCATCCATATAACCATTTCAATCGGGTTTGACTGCAACTGAGAGAATACACCGCTGACTTGCTCAGAGGTCATTCCGCTTTCAAAAGTGCCTGTTGCAAATTTGTAAAAATAGCTTGTCATCCACCCTGAAACGGTTGTGTAGTACATCATCAGCAGATAACAGCCAAGCATACAGAACCAACCGTGAATATGCCATTTGCTTTTTGGCTTTTCAAGTTTTTTGTAGCCGAGTACGGCGCTTTTTCGGCTTGCTCTGCCCACTGCAAGCTCCATTGTCAATACGGGAATACCCATAAGAACAAGGAAAACGAGGTAAAGCAAAACGAACAGACCGCCTCCGTTTTCGCCTGCAACATACGGGAATCGCCATACATTGCCGATACCGATTGCACAGCCCGCACTTACAAGAATAAATCCAAGCCGTGACTTAAAACTTTCTCTTTCCATAGAAACTCTCCTAAAAACAAACTGTTACAATTATATAAAAAATAATCATACACTGTCAAGCATAATGTAAAATATTTATCTGTATTTTAATTTTCGCTTAATGGCACATAGAGCTTATTTTTCGGGATTTTGTCACCGAAGTTATCGCAAAGTTTCCATTCGATCGGTTTTTCGCTTAAATTCATTTTAGATTTATAAGCCATCTTGCTTTGAAGCTGTTTTTTCGGCATAAGATAAGTTTTGCTGTCTTTGATAAACACAGTACCCGTTTCTATAAAGCAAAAAGTGACATTGTACTTTTCACATTCCTCTCTAAGGTGTTTTACCCAATCAAAATTACACGGTCGTGCGCCGTCATAGTTTTCTCCGCCGCACCAACACTCATACAGCCTATGCATAGCTTTACCTTATTAAATTAAAGTTTTTCTGCCCAATCGGCAAGGGCTTTTTCGCTCATACCGTTAATTACTTTACCCTCAACCCAATTTGCGCCCGGGCAGCTCGGCTTTAGATTTGCCAAAGTCTTACCCATTCCGCTGCCGCCGGAAGTTGCAAACGGAATAACCTTTTTACCGTCTAAGTCAACATTTTCTACAAATGTGTTGATAATTGTTGGAGCAACATACCACCAGATTGGGAAACCGATAAAAATTGTATCGTAATTCGCAAGACTGTTAGGAAGCTGGGCAATCTGCGGACGATAGCTTTTATCGTTCATTTCAACCGAAGAACGGCTGTTTTTGTTTGTCCAGTCGAGGTCGGCTCTTGTGTAAGGCGTCTGCGGCTTGATTTCAAACAAGTCTGCGCCTGTTGCCTTAGCGAGCTTTTCTGCCATTGCCTTAGTGTTACCGCTTGGCGAAAAATATGCTATTAACTTTTTCATTATAATCAACCTTTCAAAGAAATTCAGCTTGTATTTAAACTGTATTTATATTATACTCCTTTGTTTTACAAATGTCTAATGCCTATTTCAAATTGCTTGCCATGCCATTTGGTAATCACAAAAAAGCAAGGCGGAAATTAAACCGCCTTGCTTAAATTATTTTTTATTGCATTTTAGCGTGCAGGCTGAGCAATTACCGCCACACTTTGAAATCATCTTATCCTTTTTAGTTTTTCTTACGGCGAGAATAACCAAAAGAGCTACAATTACTAAAATTATAATACTCGGTATATCCATATTCGCCCTCCGTTAAGCCAAGCCAAAGGCAAGACCGACTGCGTGAATAAGAAAAGCCACACACCATGCGATTGCGCACTGAATAATAACAGTTGCGACAGCCGCCTTAGTGCCGCCCATTTCTCGCTTTACGGTTGCAATAGCGGCAACGCAAGGAGTGTAAAGCAAAGTAAATACAAGGAATACAGCGGCGGTAAAAGGAGTAAACAATGTACTTACAAGCTCGGCATTTCCTCCCATAAGTACAGTAAGTGTAGACACAACGCTTTCTTTTGCTGTAAAGCCTGTAATGAGAGCTGTTGATACTCGCCAATCGCCAAATCCGAGCGGAGCAAAAATAGGAGCAACCAAGCTGCCAATCATTGCAAGCAGGCTCTGTTCGGGTGATTCGGCAACATTAAATCTTGCGTCAAAGGTCTGCAAAAACCAAATTATAATTGACGCTACAAAAATAATTGTAAATGCCTTTTCTATAAATCCCTTTGCCTTTTCCCAAATGAGATGCACAACGCTCTTTGCCGATGGAAGTCGGTAATTAGGCAGCTCCATTACAAACGGAACAGGCTCGCCCTTGAACTTTGTGCTTTTTAAAATCAAAGCATAAATAATGGCACAAATAATGCCGAATATGTATAGTCCCACCATTACAAGCGCCTGATACTGCCTTGGGAAAAATACGCTTATAATCAGCGAATAAATCGGCAGTTTTGCACTGCAACTCATAAACGGAGTGAGCAGGATTGTCATTTTTCTATCTCTTTCGCTTGAGAGTGTTCGTGTTGACATAATTGCAGGAACAGAACAGCCAAAGCCTATAAGCATTGGCACAAAACTTCTGCCCGACAGTCCTATTTTTCTTAACAGCTTATCCATTACAAAGGCAACCCTTGCCATATAACCTGTATCCTCAAGAATAGACAAAAAGAAAAACAGAGTTACGATTGTAGGCAAAAAGCTGATTACACTGCCCACACCGTTGCATATGCCGTCTACCACAAGCGAATGCACAACAGGGTTAATCTGTACGGCGGTGAGTGCGTTGTCTATAAGCGATATAACAGAATCTACGCCTAAACTCATAAGGTCAGAGAGCCATGCGCCCACAAGGTTAAAGGTCATAACGAATATGAGTGCCATAATTGCAATAAAGCAAGGAATAGCGGTATATCTGCCCGTAAGCAATCGGTCAATTTTCATACTTCGCTTATGCTCTTTGCTTTCGTGCGGACGGACAACTGTTTTTTGACACATTTTTTCTATAAAGCTGAATCGCATATTTGAAATGGCGGCCTCTCGGTCAAGTCCCGTTTCATCTTCCATTACGGATACAATGTGCTCAAATGCCTGCTTTTTGTCATCGGTCAGGTTAAGCAGCTTTTCAATAGGCACATCGTTTTCTATCAGCTTTGTTGCGGCAAATCGCAGCGGCAGTCCCGATTGCTTTGCCTCAGGCTCTATCATATGCACTACGGCGTGTATGCAGCGGTGAACCGCTCCGACAGGGTCTTTTTTATCTACACTGTCTGTGCAAAAATCTATTCGCCCCGGCTTTTCCATAAATCTTGCCACATGAAGTGCGTGACTTACAAGCTCGTCTATACCCTCATTTTTTACGGCTGAAATAGGAATAACAGGTATTCCGAGAATTTGCTCAAGCTCGTTTACTCTGATACTTCCGCCGTTTTCTCGCACCTCGTCCATCATATTCAGCGCAAGCACCATAGGAATACCAAGTTCCATAAGCTGCATAGTAAGGCATAGATTTCGCTCAAGGTTTGAGGCGTCTACAATATTTATAATTCCGCTCGGCTTATCTTTTATCAAGAAATCTCGTGTAACTATTTCTTCGCTCGAATACGGCGACAATGAGTAAATACCCGGCAAGTCGGTAACTGTTGCCTCAGGGTGATTTTTAATTGTGCCGTCTTTTCTGTCTACGGTAACACCCGGAAAATTGCCCACATGCTGATTAGCGCCCGTAAGCTGATTAAACAAAGTGGTTTTGCCGCAGTTTTGGTTTCCTGCAAGCGCAAATGTAAGTTTGCTGTCTTTCGGCAGTGCTTTGCTTTCATCGTGAATATGATAATCGTTTGCCTCGCCAAGCTCGCCTACTCGTGGATGCGGAATAGATTTATGCCTTTGCGGTTTGCTGTCGGCAACAACTTTTCGTTCGTGTATGTTTTCAATTTCAATTTTCTTAGCCTCATCAAGTCGGAGCGTAAGCTCATAGCCTCTCACTTCAATTTGAATCGGATCGCCCATCGGCGCTATTTTCTGCAAAGTAATTTCAGTGCCGGGTGTAAGTCCCATATCAAGCAAATGGTGTCTTAATGCTCCGTCACCGCCAACCCTTGTAATAAAAGCACTTTGTTTTGGCTTTAGTTTATCCATTTCCATAAATAATGCCACCCCTATAAATGCAAATGTTCATTTCATTTTTTCATTTCATAATTTTTCTTCCCTTATATTATAATAAACCTTATGCCTATATGCAACCATTTAACAGTTGAAAATTGTAAAAATAAGGAATATAATCTATATAGTATGAATTTATGTGAAACAAAAAGGTGGATTTAATGGAAAAAGAATTAAAAAAGCAAAAACTTGATATGCTTAACGGCAGTATATGGAACAAACTGCCCGTTTTTGCCCTGCCGATTGCGGCAACGGGAATACTCGAACAGCTTTTTAATGCGTCCGATATAGCAATAGTAGGCAACTTTGCACAAACCGACAAAACCGCAGCGGTAGCGGCAGTAGGAGCAAACAGCCCGATTATCGGTCTGATACTGAACTTATTTATCGGCATAGCGCTCGGCGCAAATGTAGTAATAGCAAACGCTGTCGGTCGAGATGACAAACAGACGGTGCAAAAAGCCGTGCACACTTCTATGGTAGTGTCGGTAATCGGCGGTGTATTGGTTGCGATAATCGGCGAACTTATAGCCGAGCCGTTGCTTACGGTGCTGAATGTACCCGATGATGTGCTTGAGCTTGCACTGTTGTACTTGCGAATATATTTTCTCGGTATGCCCGTAATACTGCTGTATAACTTTGAGGCGGCGATTTTCAGAAGTATAGGCGAAACCAAAATGCCGCTTATTGCGCTTACGCTGTCGGGAATTTTGAATGTACTGCTTAATCTGTTCTTCGTAATCGTACTTAAAATGTCGGTAAACGGAGTAGCAACTGCAACAGTGCTTGCAAATGTTGTGAGTGCAGGTATTCTTTATATAAAGCTCGTAAAAAGCGACAAATATATAAAAGTAGAATTTAAAAAGCTAAGAATAGACGGAAAAGTCTTTGCGAAAATTATGCAGATAGGACTTCCCGCAGGAATACAGAGTGCGGTGTTTGCGGTTGCGAATATTGTAATTCAAGGTGCGATTAACAGCCTCGGCACTGTTGTAATTGCGGCGTCAAGTGCGGCATTCAACATAGAGATTATCGCTTACAATGTGATGAACTCGTTTAGTCAGGCTTGCACAACCTTTGTAGGGCAAAACTTTGGTGCAAATAAGATTGACCGTTGTAAAAAAACTCTTTTTCTTTGTCTTATCGAAGACGCAATTGCATCGGGCACGGCAATACTTATAGTGCTTATAACAGGAAAATTTTTGCTGTCAATATTCAACAACAACCCCGAAGTAATAGAAATAGGCTATTCAAGACTTGTAATTATTTTTATAGCTTACATATTCTCAATGCTGTATGAGGTAATGTCGGGATATTTGCGAGGATTCGGATTTTCGCTTGTTCCTGCAATTCTCACTACCGTAGGCGTGTGCGTGTTGCGAATAATATGGATAAATACCGTATTCCCCGCAAAAAGAACTTTTGTAACGATAATGACCGCTTACCCTGTCAGCTTAGCTACAACGGCAGTGCTGATATTTATAGCGTTGATTATCTACAGACCGTCAAAAAGATTTGCAAATAAGGGTAAAGAAAAAGTGTAATTGATTGATAAAGCAATCTGCTAAAATATAATTTACCGATATTACTCCAACATTTACTCCGGAACCAAATATAAAAAGCACAACAGCCTCTTGATGTAAAAACACCGGGAGGCTGTTGTGTTATATAAGGGAAATGAGTGGATAGCAAATTAATTTTTAAATGCCGAAAGAATCAATCTTATACCGTATGTCATAAGCAAAATGCCCATAAACAGTCCGAGTGTTTGCGCTGTGAATATAAGATTAAATATTCCGTATATGCCTGCAAGCAGTACGAGCACTCCGCATATAAGCGGAAGTACCCATACACTTGAACCTGATTTTTTAACCTTGAATGATGTTGCTATAGAGGAGATTCCGTCTACAATAAGCCATACCGCAAAAATCGCAAGGATTAATATATCAAACATCACTCTTATGCCGGGCATAAACATTGCGAGCGCAGACACAACCGCCGCAGCTATGCCTGCTATAAGACCTAAAGTTCCCATTAAAGCTTTTTCTTTATTATTACCGTCGTTGCGTGAAGCTGCATACGAAACAATTGAGGAAATTCCCCATAATCCGAGAATTATCGTTACAATCCAACCGACGTTAAGAAATGTAAGTCCGGGATAAAATATGCAATAAATTGACGCAAGAACAGTCAAAATACCCAAAATACAATTAAATACTTTCATAGTCACCTCATATGTTTATTGTGAATAAAAAATAATAATATAACAAATGCAAGCAATGCAATGCACAACAGCAAGGCTATCAGCAAATATGTTTGTGTTCCCGTTACCATACTCGTGTTATCCTGTACGGGTACGGTCGGGACTGTGGAATACGGTTGAGTTGTCGGCGATAAAATGTTAGCCGTAATCTGCGTACTGCCCTCATCCCTTGCCGTTACCGAAACGGTAGCCGTTATAAAGACTGCGGCAATCACCGTACAAACCGCAATTGCGCTAAGCAATTTTTTAAAATCAGTCATTTCATAATCATATTGTTACAATTGAGCTGTGGAATGTCATTGTACCGCTGTAATTGCCTGCAATAGCGTCAAGGTCTTGTCCGTAGAGTGCCTGCTGATTAAGTACAAGTGTACCCTCCTGAACCTGACCCTGTGAATTGGCGCTGAAGGTTGTAAAGTGGAAACCGTTTGCACCCGGAGCACCTGCGTCATTGATAGCGATTTTGTCGGCAACATTATCGTCATTTACTTTTTCCGAATAAATATCATACTTGATTTTGAACGGGTTGGTTGCGTCTTTCTGTGTAATATAGAACTTATCGTCAATGTCCTGACCGTTGATATAAACAGATACAAAGTTGTTATCGTTAAGTTTAAGCTCTGTTGCAGTCACATCAAAGTTAAGATACTTGTTGCTCTGTGTATCTGTCTGCGGCTGTGCAAGAGTGCCGAAATCAACCATTTCGGGGATTGTAATAACATAGCTTACATCTCCCGGTTGTGTACCCTCAATTCTTGCGGTAACTTCTGTGGAAGAATCGGGATTTTCGTTTGTAAGGGTTGCCGCCGATGCGGAAACCACGCCTGTTGCGGCGAGCATAGCCGCCATAATTGCCGATATAAATTTTATTTTTTTCATATAAACACTTCTTTCTTTATTTTTACCGAATTTATCGGTATTTTACTTAACTTTGAGTGTGAACTCCGATTCCGCCGAATTGAGTTTTTGATGCGAATCGTCAAGAGTTACACATTCATACAAAACCATTGCTTGATACTCGCCTTTCTCAAGCGACTTTGAAAGCGGTACATCTGTAAGACCGCTGCCGGGTTCAAGCAAATCCGATTTATAAAGCACAGTTCCGTCGGAAAGCCTTAGCGTTGCGTATAAGCCGCAGGTGTTTGACTTTGGATTGCCGATACTGATGTGCAGAGAGGTATCGCCCGCATTCATTTCAGCAGTGCTGTAGCCGGGTATCTGCACGCCTGTTTTTTTGGTATTGTCACTGCCTTTTGAGTTTTCGTCTATGCCTGTATCCCAATCAGTGCGTACCTCCCCTACCACACCCTGTGTGGGTGCGGCAGGTTGAGAGTTTATGTTATTGTAGATTAATACTGCGCTTAGTGCTCCGATTGCAACAATAAGTGCCGCTATAATTGCAATATATATTTTTTTATTTTTCAATGCGTCCTCTTTTCTTCAATACAGCAAAGCGATAATTGCCGTAAATGAAATTGTATAAATCACGGTTGCGCCCGTCTTTATTGTTGTAATGCATTTACGGTTACGGCTGTAATCGGAAGAGCCGTTAAAAGCATAAGCACACAGGGCAACACTCGAAATACGCTTTGCTTTTTTCTTGATTTTCATAAAAATCTCTTCTTTATGCCCAAGGGTCATTCGAAGCGGGAGTTCGTATGTCGGAGAGTGCAAGATTGCGCCACAAGAACCATTGATCGCCCTTTCTGCGAAGCTCAATCGGGCGAGGTGAGTCCGCTCCCGACGACTGAACCTGAACCTTTGCATAACCCTCGCTCTGATAGGTATATGCATACTCGGAAACGGTTATTTTGTACGGAACATTCGGTGTATAATCGTTATTCACGGATGAACCCTCAAAATACGAGCGAGGAATATATCCCCTGCCCTTGATTCTGTCACGCAAAAACTGAATATCCATCCCGTTCATCGGCTGAGGTCCTTTTAATACATTGAGCATTTCTATTGTGTTTTCCGGACTTTCATCATATTCAAGCAACACAAGCATTGCAAATGCCGCTGTTGAAAGAGGTGACGAAAAGTCAAGCTCCGGCATTTTTTTGAGTTCATCTGCATTTTTCGGATAATCGGCAAATACAAATGTTTTGCTTTTGTACATTGCATTGTTTACTGCTCCCGAAACAGCCTTTGAAACATTGTTTTTTACAGTCTGATTTGTCATATTTTTTAAGCTGTCAAATATACCCATAAATAGTCCCTCCTTATTAAAGTGCGCCAAGTGCGGCAGGTTGAGAGTTTATGTTATTGTAGATTAATACTGCGCTTAGCGCTCCGATTGCAACAATAAGTGCCGCTATAATTGCAATATATATTTTTTTATTTTTCAATGCGTCCTCTTTTCTTCAATACAGCAAAGGCAAGCAAAGCAATAATTGCAGTAAATGAAATTGTATAAATCACGGTTGCGCCTGTCTTTATTGTTGTATTGTCAATCTGTGTATTGGCTGTGTTGTTGCCGCCGCTTGACGAGGTTTCCACAAGTGCAAAATCAGTCGGCTGTGATAATGTAAACACTGCTTTTCCGTTTTCAAAAGAGTCGGGCTTTATGTATTTTATGCCGCCGTCGCCGTCAAGTACCGCAAGGCTTACATTTTTGCCGCTTACCGCCAAGGTGAGTTTTAAATTATTGTCACACCAAAATTCCGCAAATGCAGAGTTTCCGTTATTGTCTGAAAGTGTGCCCTTGTAAAAATCAAGAATTTTTCCGTCCTTAATAAGCGACTCGAATTTTTTATACTGTTCGTCATCTGTTGAATAAGCAGTGTAGCTTACATTAAGTGACGAGTGCATATTGCCCGAAAGAGTAATGCCGCTGCCTACAGATTTAACGCTGTACTTTAGGAAGCTGCCTTTGATGTACGGATAACCTCTGTTAAGGTCAGAGCAAATAAAGTTTATGCTGTCATCTGTAACACTGTTTAACTTATCCGCAAGGCTTGCACTTGCCATTTCAACCGTTCTTTCGTATGCAATATTTGTACTGTCGGCTTTTGCCTGTGAATCCGTGCCTACTGCATTGAGTGAATTTTGTGCTGTGTAAAATACATTCTTGACTGTTACACCGTCAGTTCCCACAATGCCGTTCAAGCCGACAATCGAACCCTTTGCAGAATTGATTTTGCAAAGTACATTGCCGCAGTTATAGGAGCTTTCGATTTTGCCGCTGTTCTTGCCGACTAAACCGCCTGCAACCGTTGAAGTATCGAGTCCTGTCTTGCCTGTGTTTGCACAACCGTAAATTTCGCCTGTGTTAATTGCCGAAATACCGCCGCACTCGTTGCCCTTTACGATCGAGCAATTTCGTGTGCCTGTAATTTTACCGTTGTTAATACCCGCAACACCACCGCAGACATCTGCGTTAAGAATCGAGTTAAGATCCGATGCGTTGATTTTTAAATTTTTGATAAAGATTGTACCCGATACAGCGTTTATACCGCTTACGCAATGGTCAATCACACCGTCATTTACAGCCGCAATTCCGCCGCCTGTTTTTGCACTGCCCTTAAAGTCGCAGTCATAAACAAACAAATCTTTTACAATGCCTTTTTCTCCGATAAATTCAAACAGTCCGCCGTATTCGCCTGCGGAAATATTAAGTGCGCCTATGCTGTAGCCGTTGCCGTCAAATGTGCCGTTAAACGGTTTGTTTTCAGCAACAGAGCCGATTCCCTGTACCCAGCTTGAATTTTCATCTGCGTAAATATTATTTACAAGAATATAATTCTTGTCGCCGTATCGCTTGTAATCGGTTCTTACAACCTGTGAAAGTTTTACAAGGTCGCTGTAGGTTTTTATAATAAAGTTGCCGTCGTCGTCCTTGTCAAACTCATCGGGTGTTCTCTCAAAGTTTGAATATGTATTGTCAAAGTCCGCATAATAAACCGTACCGCCGTTAAATACGGGGTAATCGTCAGGAGTAAGACCGTTGTCTATGTTCTGATACCAAGCCTGTGTGCCGTCGGTAACACCGTTGTTGAGTTTAAATGCAACTTCACCGCACTTAAATTCGGAAATTGTTTTTTCGTTTGCCGATAACCCCAACTTGCTGTCTGTACCGAACGGAGTGTTTCCCGTATCTTTGTTGTAATAATTGTTTGAGATATTCGACTTGTTAAAATTCCTTGCCCAACCGATAATTGCGCCGCAATGACTGCCGCTGTCGTTATCGCTTATCTTTGCGTAATTGTAACAGTTTTCAATTGTCGGGTTTGTATTGTTAAGGTAGCCGAGAATACCGCCGACATATGCGCCGCTTTGCGTTGCTGTAACTGTGCCTAAGTTTGCGCAGTTTTTAACTCTTGCGCCGCCGTTTGAGTAAGCTATTACGCCGCCGATACAATCGGAAGAATTATTGAGGTGAATGTTTCCGTAGTACATACATTTCTCAATATCTGTTTTATCATTTCCTACAGAGCCGATAATGCCGCCTGCGTGCGTTACCTGCGAACCGTATTTGTCATTATTTATATTTACATAAGAAACTACATTTTTGACAGAACCCAAATTAATGTAGCCGACAACACCGCCGATATGACTTGCGGAATTTTTGACTGTAATGTCGCCGTAAACCGTAATATTGGAAACACTGCCCTCATTTACAGAACCGAAAAATCCTGTGTAATCTGAAGCCTTGCTTATATTAAGATTTAAAATACTGTGTCCTTTGCCGTTAAAATTGCCTTTATAATTATTGACAGGCGCCCATTCCTTATTTTCAAGGTCAATGTTTGCGGCAAGTTCTGCGTTTGCACCTGCATTTTGCTTATCAAAATCAGCATAGCTGTGGTCGCCGTTTACAAGTGATGAGAACCAGAAAAGCTGACCTGCGTTGTTTATCATATACACATCGGTGCTCTTATTATAAACGGCAGGCTGATACTGACCGCAAATTGTGCAAAAGCCCTTTTCATTATATGTATGAGTGTGTTGGGATACAAAGTTTGTCATATAAATTCTTTCGCTTAGCTTTGCGTCAATATAGTTTGCCATAACAAAACCAATGCTTTGTATAGCGCTTGATGTGGCAGGCTGTGACAAAAAGCTGTCCTCCATAAGCGACCTGTTAACTATTCTTGGCTGATTAATATTATCCTTAGCACCCGAATAGTTAAAAAGATAATTTCCTTGCTCGGTATATTTATTCTTAGTAGCATCGGAAATTGTGCTGTAAAAATAAAGGAGTTTTGTATCTGCGTCGCGCTCGCCGTAATTATCCTGTACATAAATATTGCTGTTTCCTACACGAACGGCATTTTTATTAAGAGAATAATCATTATCGTCCCATCTGCTTGCATCCATACCGAAAGCGTCCATTACAGAAAAGCCTAAATCTTTGCTTTCTGCTTTTTTTATGTAACTGTCCGAAAAATCAAGTCTGCGAATAAATACAATTTTTCCTCTTACATCCTTGAGCTTAGGCGAATACTCACTTCCGCCCTTCTGCGGTTTGTAAATCGGATAATTTTTATTATTCAGATATTGCTTTAAAACAATATCACCGATAATTTCGTCGCTGCCGTTTGAATCTCCTTTCAAGGTCATCACAACAGTTTCGTAAGGATGTTCTTTAAGAAAATCTTTGGCAGTGTCCATTATGTTACGCAGAGTCATATCACTGCCGTCCCTGTTGTGGCAGTCGTAATAATTCAATCCGTGAATAATAGTAGGATTACTGTCTTCGTTAATTGATTTTCTTCTGTTAATTCTTATGTCCCATGCTCTTACTCCCGAATTAAGCTGTTCGTCGGGATAAAGCTGCTGACAACATACTTTTGAAACCTGTTCTGCGACATCAGTCATATAAGTTGCGCCTGTGTCATGCGTTCCGGGCATATTAACCTCTGAAAGATACATATCATCAGGCAAATGTGACATCCAATTGCCGCTGTTTATTGCATAGCTTTTATCGGTTTTGTTTTTTACATCTTCGGCAGTATATGAATTTAATGAATTCATGTTAAGAAATTTCAAATCCCACTTAAAAGCTTTTTTGGAAAGAATAAGTTTTACATCATTGTTATCGTTTTTATTTTCATATCCCTCAATCGAAAGATACAGCTTGTTGCCTACATTATAAATGTAATAAACATTAGCTTCGGAATCAACAGGAATAAATCTCCAAAGCTGACTCAAATGATTGTCGCCTAAATTTTCCCAAACATGAATAACAGCCTTATCGGGGTTATTCGTACCGTCTACATCCCATACGGCGTCATACGAGAGTGACGGATCATAAATGTTATACGGAACATTCTCGTTAATATCATAACTTCTCAGTCTGTAAGCTCTTCTTGAGCTGACCCATTCCGCAGTAATTTTAGGAGTTGTGCCGGTGTAATAAAGCTGCAGGCAATTACCTTCAACTTTTGCGTCATTATTTACATTTACATCACTGATATAATCTTTTGGATAAAGCATAAAAACAGGAGCGTTTTCCTGCGGCTTTATTTTATTGGAATCACCGCCGGGAATCTGCTGTTCTCCGAAATTTTCGGATACATCATCCGTAGCCCTAACAACCCACTCTGTTTTTTTAGATGTCAATGCAATTTTTGATTCTTGTTTATAAGCATTATTCTCCGTACCGACATAAAGATTGTTGTTTTTTTGGTCGGTAATTTTAGCAATTATGTAGTATGTATCTGCTTTGTTCGGTACAGGCTCAAATCTGAAATATTGATTATCATTTTTCAATGTGTCGTCCCATTGATGAATAACATTACCTACCTCCGACTTTTTATGTTCAACATCGAGCCATTTTTTAAAATCATCACATTTTATACCGTAATAATCATCTTTTTGCTGAAGCTTCATCTTACATTGCTTACCGCCGAGATAATCAAGATGAGCTACATTTGCTCCATATCCTGTACCGTTGATGTTCCAACGGAACTCGTTGCGGGCAAGCGGCTTATCGGTGTCATTATCAGGCAAATTAAGATAAATATAATACAGCTTGGCTGTATCAAACTTTGCCGATTTTGAGGCGTCCATACTTTTTGGCTCTGCCGCATTTGCAGTCACTGCAAAAGTGCCGAGCGTAATAATCGCTGTGAGCAGCAGTGCCGTGAACGATTTAGTCAGTCTGATTGCTTTGTTCATTTGTTTCCCTTCTTTAACAATATTTTTATTTTTTATAATTATACCTATATTTTGCAGATTATTCTATACAAATAGCACGAATTGCAGAAATCCGTCACAAATTGATATGCAAAGACAAGATTTTTACAAAAAAATGTGGTACAATGTTGAATATAGTTATATCATACCGAGGAGATTACAATGCGCATTGCTGTTATTGACGATCTGAAAAGTGACAGACAATTGCTGATAAGCAGGCTTAACAAGTTACTTTCGGATAATAGCATTAACGGAGAAATATACGAATTTGAAAAAGGAATTGATTTTATAAATGCCTCAAAGCAAACTGCATTTGAAGTTGCATTTATGGATATTTACATAGATAAAGAAAACGGAATAGAAATTTCAAAACTGCTTAGAGAATTTGATAAGGAATGTATCCTGATTTTTACAACCACTTCGTCGGACTATGCACTCGAGGGCTTTAAAGTAAGGGCATTTGACTACCTTGTCAAACCATATACGACAGATGAACTTAAAATTGCATTCACGGATATTTTAAACCGCCTGCCGTCATCGGACAAATATATAGAAGTAAAAGTAATAGGCGGCACACAGAGAATCAGGCTGAATGAAATAATCTACGCCGAACATTTTAAGCACTGCATCAACATATACAAAAGCGACTGTGCAACCACCGTGGTTCGCAGTACATTTGCGGAGTTCAGCAAACAGCTTGAAAGCGACGAACGATTTTTTATGTGCAACCGTGGAGTAATTCTTAATTTTGATTACGCAAGCGATTTTGACGGAACGGAATTTATACTGAACAACGGAGTGAGAATTTCGGTCAGCCGAAGTCTTACAAAATCCGCAAAAAGTCGGTTTGCCGATTTTATCTTTAACAAGAGGTGATATTGTGACGGAAATGCTACGACCTATGCTTGAGCTTGCCGTGCTGATACCCGGCACTTTACTTGCATACCTGCCTATGAAAGAGCATTTAAAAATAAAAATGGGCGCATTGACGGCAATCTGGCTGTCAACACTCCTTATGCTTTGCATAGTGGGCGGGCTGTTTTGTTATTCGTTTGAAATAAAAACAATTTCTTTAATCCTGCCTGCCTTTATGCTTATGAGCGTTGCCTACTGCGCAACGCTTAGGACATCTATATTGAAATCCGCAAATATTGCACTTGCCGTGTGCGGCGTTTATGCCTGCCTTGCAAGCATAACACGAGCCATTGACTCAATAGTTTATCCTAAAAATATCGAGCCTTGGTTCGGGCTTACGGGCGGAATTGTTTTCAATATTTTTTGCTGGATATTTGTAATGCTTGCGTTTTACCCTGCCTCTCACGCAGTATGCGACCTAATAGACGACGAAAACATTGCTCACACATGGTATGTGTTCTGGATATTGCCCGCTGTTTTTATCACCATAAACATATTTATAATACCGTGGAATCCAAACATTCTGCATACAGGAAGAATTATGCAGGGATATATTGTAATCTGTTGTACGATGCTCGGTTTGCTTTTGCTTTTTTACGCTCTGTTTTACATAATGGCAAAAAGCCTTAATAACAATCACAAGCTCACACAGGAAAACACAATTCTGTATATGCAGCAAGAGCAGTACAACACGCTTAATAAGGCGATTGAAGAAACCCGACACGCCCGTCACGATATGCGGCATCATCTGTCGATTCTTAATTCGTTTGTCAAACGAAAAGATTGGGCAGGCCTTGAAAATTATTTAAGCAAAATGAGCAAGAGTATTCCGAGTTCGGAACTCAAGCTGTGCGAAAACAATGCGATTGACGGAGTAGCGGGGCATTATTATCATAGGTATAAAGATTTGGAAATACCGTGTGTATTCAAGCTCGAACTTCCAAAAGAACTTTCCGTATCTGAAATTGATATTTGCCTTGTGCTCTCTAATTTGCTTGAAAATGCGCTTGAGGCAAGTATGCGAACCGCACCCGACAAACGAAGAATAACCGTGTTTGCAAGAATGCACTCGGATAATGTAGTGCTTATTAAAGTAGAAAACTTCTACAACGGAGTTGTAAAAGAAAAAAACGGAATTTTTGAATCAAGCAAACACAGCGGCGAAGGCATCGGCACACAATCCGTCCGCCGCATAGCCGAAAAGGGCGGCGGCTACTGCCGTTTCACGCAAAAAGACAGCATCTTCACCGCCGATGTAATGCTTAGAGGAAAAAGTAAATAGTTGCAGGAAAATAAAAAGCACAGACTTTCGTTATTTTGAAAAGCCTGTGCTTTTTAATTTTTAATACTGAATTTTATTCATATCCCCTTATCCTTACCGCAAGAACCGTTTTTTAAATTTTCCGAAATATTATAATTAGTATTTCAGAAAAGAAAAAAGAGCAGTTAAAAATTACTCTTTTGGTGCAGGTAACATACTTTTGTTTTAGAAAAAACTTTTTACCTCGCCTATTGCGGCTTGTCCATAGTCAAAGTATCATCAACGCTCTCGCTAAAAACAGTCCACCGGACTGTTTTCTTAACGCTCGTCTTCAAGTCCTGAAAGAAAATCAACAAAATTTTAAGAGGTATTAATACTTATGTGTACTAATACCTCTTTGTGGTGCAGGTAACAGGACTTGAACCTGCATGAAATTGCTTTCATATGGACCTGAACCATACGCGTCTGCCAATTCCGCCATACCTGCATATATATTAATTTGTATTCTTGCGACAGGTTAGTCTGCCTACAAAATCTATTAAAATAGATTTTGCATAAGTTCGTATTGCCAAATCACAGATTTGGATACTCACTTAAATTCCGCCATACCTGCATATCTATTAATTTGTGTTCTTGCGACAGGTTAGTCTGCCTACAAAATCTATTAAAATAGATTTTGCATAAG